>Ga0299912_10000026_pt1 | contig 198904 bp, 197 predicted proteins | sample RVTome_2_FD_207667 | JGI IMG/M metagenome (GOLD analysis project Ga0299912, IMG submission 207667) | Soil microbial communities from uranium-contaminated site in the Upper Colorado River Basin, Wyoming, United States - RVT95D214 (version 2) ... | reverse complement strand
CCTTTCGACACGATATGGTCCGCCACCCCGACGCATGCGAGGAAGTCGTCGAGCGTGTGAAGCAGGCTTCTGAGAGAGTCCGCCTCGATCCTCGCAACGATACTGCTTCCCTCTACCTTTGACTCGATATAGCCCTGGTTGTCCAGCTCGACCGATTTATGGACCTTCTCAGCATCAGCAGCTGAGCCGAAGCTCAGCCGCAGTTCACAAAAAGCCTCAGCCATTAGTTGCAGCCCCTTTCCTGCCTTCGAGGCAATCCACAGCCGACAAAATACTTAGAAGTTGTCATCCATAGGGCAAGTGCGTTTGGAGGAGAGAGCTTTGGACATCGTCACCTGCATCGAGGGGAGAACGAGCGTGCGCTCATTCAAGGCGGACCCAGTCGACGATGAGACAGTGGTCCAGGCTCTGACGATGGCGAACCTCGCCCCATCTGCGGGCAACCTACAGGCGAGGGACTTCGTGATCGTCAGGAACGCGAAGACGAAAAGGCTGCTGATGGAGGCTGCTCTCAGACAGGACTTCATCGCCTCCGCCCCGGTAGTGGTCGTCTGTTGCGCCAACCTGGAACGCATCGAACACTACCGGGAGCGCGGAGCGAAGCTCTATTGCCTCCTGGATGTCGCTGCCGCGATCGAGAACATGATCCTGTTCCTTCACAGCAAGGGCCTCGGGACCGTCTGGGTAGGCGCGTTCGATGAGCAGAAGGCATCTGAGGCCCTGGGCCTGCCCGCTCATGTGAGACCCGTTGCCATCGTCCCCATCGGAGTCCCCGCAGGAAGAGCCGTCCACAGGAGCAGGCTTCCGATCGGCGACATGATCCACTACGAGAAATGGTGACCGCTTTGAGGATGAAAGTGAACAGGACGGTGATCTTGTGGTCGCTCGCGTTCGCAGTCCTCGCGATCATCAGCGGGCTGTTCCTTCTGAGCGCGGTCGAATCCGACAGGGAGGAGGGGCAGCATGGATACTTCGCCGAGGGTTTCTTCCTTGTTCTAGTGCTGTGGGTGGTCGTCCTTGTGGGCGTCGCCAAGCTCGCGACACGCCTGAAAGAAGGACCTAGGAAGAAGGACGAGTTCTGAGAGGGAGATGGTAGCCCCGGGAGGATTCGAACCTCCGTCGCAGGCTCCAAAGGCCCGCATGATTGACCGCTACACTACGGGGCTGTTGATGCTCCATCGTCTAGATGGGTACCGCTGGATATTAACGGTTTCCTGACCTTCTGCGGGCTCACTTCCTCGACACGAGCACAACGCCCACCATTGTCAAGACTCCCCCGAACCCCGCCACCCAGCCGATCGTCTCCCCGAGGAGAATCCACGCGAACACTATCGTCACGAGGGGTTCGAAAAATAGGGCAGCTCCCGTAGTTGACGCATCAAGGCCGGTGAGCGCCCTGAACCAGAACACGTATCCGAAAACGGTGCACAGCACGCCAAGATACAGCGCGCACATGAAGAAACTCAGCGGGAACTCCGCAGGTCCGGCTACTTGGGTATCAGCCGCGGCGAACGGGACGAGCATCATGGTTCCAATCAGGGTGATGTAGGCCGTGCTCGCCACTGGGTCGTACTTCTTCACCAACCGCTTGCCCTCGACCGTGTAGACCGCCCAGAGGATGGCGCACACGATTCCGAACAAGCCGCCGATGATTGCCTGGGAGTTGGAGATGAACGATAAGGTGCCGTCGGTGACCACGAAGAACGAACCAGTGGCAGAAATGCCCAGGCCCAGCTTCTGGACTGTCGTCACTCTCTCCCCCAGCCTCCGGACCGAGAGAATGAAGATCACGATCGGACACAGCAGGGTTACGAGTATCGAGGAGACCGACGCCCCAGCGAACTTAACCCCGTAGTATTGGAATATGTAGTATACGCCGATCCCGATGAACGCGAGGAAGAAAAAGAGCCTGCGGTCCTGCTTGTCGGGAGCATTCGGCTTCTTGATCAGCATGTACGCCAGGAATATAGAGGAAGCCACTGCGAACCTGGCCATCGCAATCATCACGGGGGACGATCCGTCCCTGATGGCCATGTCCACGAAAACGAACGAATTGCCCCAGATGAGAATCGTGACTGCGAGCACGAGGTACAGCGATGTGGTCTTCTTCATCGTGACACGATCCTGGAGCCCCTGAGGTAGGTGGAGTTCGCTCCTGTCACTCTGACACGGTAGTATCTCCCGAGCGGAAGCTCCTCGGCGACCACGACCTGCTTGTACTGGTCCGTCCGAAGAATAGTCGAGTGGCTCTTTCCATTCTCCGTCGCTAGGGCTCGAACAGATCGGTTCAGCCACGCGCGGTCCTTCGCGAGAGCCACCGCGAACCGCACTTTCGTGATCTCCCGAGACCTATCCTTTGCCTTCCAGCCCACGACCTGCTTGTCAGCCTTCGCCGCCTTCGTGCCTGGGCGCGCAGAGAACCTGGTCACGTTCACGATATCGGGCTTCTGCTCCTCGATGAGCGAGAGGTTCGCTCTGTGATCATCTTCGGCTTCACCAGGATAGCCGACAATGAGGTCCGTCGACAAGGTCACTTCGGGCACGACCTTGCGCACAGCCTTCACGATCCTGCGGAAATCGCCGGCCGAGTACCCTCGGTCCATGTCGCTAAGAATCCTATCGCTTGCGCTCTGGACCGGGAGATGGAGGAATTTGAACACCTTCTGCTCCCTGTACATGTCAGCAATCTTGTCTATAATTGGCAAGACGCTCCTAGGGTTCATCATCCCTACCCTGAGCCGGAAATCGAGCGGGAGCCTGCAAAGCTGGTCGACTAGCTCCGGAATATTTGTTCCGCTATCCGAGCCGAACGCGGCTGTGTCCTGCGCCGTGAGCCGAATCTCTCTCGGCCCGGAAGAGGCCGCTAGTTCGACCTCTCTCACAATCCTCTCTGACGACCGGCTCCTCAATTCCCCTCTTGCCAGCTTTGTGATGCAGTAAGAGCACCTGCCCGTGCATCCAGTAGCGAGGGGAACGATGCAGTAGGAGCCGGGGGCTCTCGGCTTCTTCGCCCTCGGACGGCCGACGTTGCCCGCAATCCTCCGAACAGATTCCAGGTCTCCTGGAGGCGCGAAGGCAACTCCGGGCGCAATCTCCGCCGCTTTGCTTGAGCCTGCTGTCGCCATGCATCCGGTGATGACCAGCCTGGGAACGGAGGAGAGTGCTCGGACCCGTTTCATCATCGCCCTCTCGGTCTTCTCTACCACGACGCAAGTCGCGAGCACGGCGAGGTCCGCGTCGGCTTGATCCTCGACGAGCTCCCATCCTTCTGCCGAAAGCATATCCTCTATCTCTCTCGACTCGCCGAAGTTGAGCGTGCAGCCGTAGGCCTCAACGTATGCCTTCATCCGAATCTCCGCATCAGGTTCGTCTATAATTCAGTTTTCAACTGCTACACCAGCCGGTAGCCACAAGGGAACCTTATTATGCCCAGAAGTCGGTTTTCGACGTGATAGCATGTCCTCGATGAAGGCCGCCAAGAAATACTCCTCCAAGGTAAACGACTACATGGTGTCTACCAAGAAGCTCGCGAAGGCCGCGAAGATACGTGCGAAGGCAGCGAAGCTCAGAGAGCAAATTGCCAGGCACGACGCCAGGATCAGGGCCCTCCAGAAGAGGATCGCCGACCTCGAGAGGAGGGCGAATCAGATAGCTGGCCCTCCTCAGAAGTGAGAGCTGACGAGGGGTCAGCAACATATATATACATTGAAGTAGATATTGTCAGACAATCGTCATACGATGGGATGGGATGCTGGATTGCACAGGAGATTAGCTGTTCCCCTCGCTCTCTCGGACCTCGAGAAGTGCATTGAGAACAAGCTAAGAAAACCGAGGAAGCTCAGGAAGTCAGACGACGACCCGCAGGACTACAAGATCCTCCAGACCCTGGCGGACAACAGGGTCAGGATCGACAGCCTTCTGAAGGATATGGAGGAAGACCCGATTCCTTTCGAATGCTCGGATGTCCTGAGCGAGCTGGATTTCATCAAGGCGAACATCCAGCTGGGCCTGCTTGGCGTTTCATCCGACCTGGATGAGACAATGAGCTCGGACGAGATATTCGAAGAGGCAATTGCCTAGTCCGAGAACCTCAAACCCCTTCGCACTCTGTTTTTCCATAATCCACTTTCCGCAGCGCACGCTTTATCATGCTTCTCGGCTTTCCGCTTCTCCGGGAGCTGTGGAGGTTTTGAAGATACTGAAGCCCGCAAAACCGAAGATGGGCGCGAGCATCGGTATCGTCCCGCCAGCGAGCTGAGAGGTGATCACACGAGGACGGTAGAGGAGGGCGTCGAGTACGCGGACAAGTGCTGGAAAGATGGATTCAACTGCGCTGAGGCCGTGATGAGAGGCGTGTGCCACGCTCAGGGCATTGAACTCGTCGATCAGGCGAAGAGGGCGGCGACGCCTTTCGGAGGAGGAATCGGCAGGAGCGAAGACCTGTGCGGCGCGATCTCGGGCGGAGTCATCGCGATCGGCGTCTGCGGAGGCAGGGCTCTCAGCTCGGAGGACAGGCTAGTCAGTTACGACATCGGGGGCAGGTTCTACAAGCTCTTCGTAGACAAGTTCAGGAGCGCTTCGTGCAAGGTCCTGAACAGGAGCGATTTCAAATCTCCTGAGCATAGGATCCGGTGCGGCCAGTACGTCTCGGGAGCGACTGTCGCGGCCATCCAGGCTCTCAGAGAGAAGTGATCCCGAGCTTCATAAGAAACATATATATACAAACCAACCGATACATCTGTAAGCTCCGCAGAGGGATGGGATTTGGAGTCTACAGGAGAGCATGCTGAGCCAGTGGTAGATAGATACAGTGAGAGCGACAGCGCCGAAGAGAAAAGGCCGCGCCGAAGACAGCTGGGGCCGTCGTTCTTCACGTTGAGTGGAGGTATCCTGAAGTCCGACCCGAGGACGTCGAACAGGATCGATTCGCTCCTCGAGAAGATGATGGACGATCCTGCGTCGAGCACGTACTCGCCGCACGTGGACCGCAACTTGGACTTCCTCTACACGTATCTGCAGCTAGACATGATCAAGATGGTCGCGGACGAGTACAGGCCGGAAGAGAAAGAAGAAATCGAGAATGAACCCAGCCTATGAGATGATTCTTGCAGGCGCGGGGAGGGGGATTTGAACCCCCGAGCTCTTTCGAGCACTGGATGTTTGCCTCATCCAATGTGAATGAGATAGCAATCCAGCGCCTTGCCGGTCTGGGCCATCCCCGCCTGAATTGCGCATAATGCCAAGTGCGGTCTTAAACGTTTGTTGGAGCTGACCAGCAACATAGCGAACAGTGACGGACACACGACGCATGAGAATGTGCGCGACGGACGGAAGACATGACTTCTCGCCGCTATCGGCAATTCTCTCTCTTGTCCCCTGTTTCATACGAAACCCTCTTATACCGAGAACAGCGAGTGTATAGGCGTAGTCCGGCCGATGCCCGCGCGAGCTCCCCGAATTGGGAGTTCGAAACGCATATATATGGCATCGAACTTAGCGGGACTACCCAATCTGCGACAGTCGGCGATGGTTGGGAGGGAGGCGTCAAATCGCCAGATCTGATGATCAACCCACTTCATCTGTCGCAGACATGATGGAGGATCAAGATCTCCGGCGCTGTCGTGCTCTCTTGATTCTGACGTTCGATGATAGAAAGAGGTTTCGTGCAACTATTCCGCGACACTGACAAGTGCCGCGTTTGCAGGGAATATCGAGTCGGTGAGACTTGGAAACCTTGCCAATTCAGCGAGAATGAGTAAGCGACCACTTATAGTAGTGAACGACGACAGACGATCGATCAATTCCGGTTGATCCTGCCGGCGGGCACCGCTATCGGAATGCGATTAAGGCATGCGAGTCGAGAGGTGCAAGACCTCGGCAGACGGCTGAGTAACACGCGGATAATCTGCCCTGGAGTGGGGGATAATCTCGGGAAACTGAGGATAATACCCCATAGATGTGGTATGCTGGAATGCTTCCACGTTCAAAGCCACGGCGCTCCAGGATGAGTCTGCGGCCTATCAGGCTGTAGTGGGTGTAACGGACCCACTAACCTACGACGGGTAGGGGCGTTGAGAGACGGGGCCCCCAGATGGATTCTGAGACACGAATCCAGGCCCTACGGGGCGCAGCAGCTACGAAAACTGCACAATGTGGGAAACCACGATGCGGGCATTCCGAGTGCCAAGGCATTGCTTTGGCTGTTCTTTCGCCTAAAAAGCGAGAGAAGTAAGGGCCGGGTAAGACGGGTGCCAGCCGCCGCGGTAATACCCGCGGCCCGAGTGGTGCTCATTATTATTGAGCTTAAAGCGTCCGTAGCCGGCCTCGTAAATCTTTGGGTAAATCGGGCAGCTTAACTGTTCGAATTCCGAGGAGACTGCGAGGCTCGGGACCGGGAGAGGTTCGAGGTACTCCGGGGGTAGGGGTAAAATCCTGTAATCCTCAGAGGACCACCAGTGGCGAAGGCGTCGAACTAGAACGGATCCGACGGTGAGGGACGAAGCCCTGGGGCGCAAACGGGATTAGATACCCCGGTAGTCCAGGGTGTAAACGCTGCGGGCTTGGTGTCGGAGGTCCTACGTGGGCGTCCGGTGCCGGAGAGAAATTGTTAAGCCTGCCGCTTGGGGAGTACGGTCGCAAGACTGAAACTTAAAGGAATTGGCGGGGGAGCACCGCAACGGGAGGAGCGTGCGGTTCAATTGGATTCAACGCCGGACAACTCACCAGGAGCGACGGTTACATGAAGGCCAGGTCGACGATCTTGCCTGATTTTCCGAGAGGTGGTGCATGGCCGTCGTCAGTTCGTACCGTAGGGCGTTCTCTTAAGTGAGATAACGAACGAGACCCTCGCTGCTAATTGCTAATCCGTCCGTGAGGGGGGGTGCACATTATCGGGACCGCTGGTGCTAAATCAGAGGAAGGAGAGGTCAACGGTAGGTCAGTATGCCCCGAATCTCCTGGGCTACACGCGCGCTACAAAGGACAGGACAATGGGCTCCAATGCCGAAAGGCAACGGCAATCCCGAAACCTGTCCGTAGTTCGGATTGAGGGCTGTAACTCGCCCTCATGAAGCTGGATTCCGTAGTAATCGCGAGTCAACATCTCGCGGTGAATATGCCCCTGCTCCTTGCACACACCGCCCGTCAAACCATCCGAGTTGGGTCCAAGTGATGATGTCTCTACTTGGGGCGTTAGAACTTGGGTTCAGCAAGGGGGGTTAAGTCGTAACAAGGTATCTGTAGGGGAACCTGCAGATGGATCACCTCCTACACAATCAAGGAGGGGCACTACCCCTCCAACCAAATCATGGTAGGGTTCCGAGCGCCAAAGACCGCATTTCCGTCATCGAACGTTCACAGTTTTATTTCATTCAACAGCATCAGCGAAGCTTCTGAGGCGAACCTGAATTCATTCAATACGCAGACGGCACACGCAGGGGCGTGAAGAGCGATACGCCCTTGTCCCTCAATCGAGACCGGCCGATGGCCCCCTGCAGAGGAGCAGCAGCATTCTGCCTTTGCGGAGGAATGGCGATATGTTCGAACAATCGTCAATCGCCCGAGAGGGAGGGCGAGAAGAAAATCAGACAATCACCCTCCCAAAACAACAAGTTTTCAAGTGCAGTTCCGAATGTTTTTATACCTCGGTCTGATTCCCCAGCATCGGGGCTCATCCGCAGGTCTGGCACGTCCGATGGATCGCCTGCAGTGAGGCCCGGTGATACTCGAGCAGAGGAAGAGATACCATGATGATTTTGAAGATGAAGAAGGAGGACCTGCCGGCGTTCCTGGAATCCGTCAAGGCATGGGGCGAGCTCTGGGGTCCGACCAAGAAGAACGACAAGGTGACCTTCGCCAAGGTCGACTCGCTCTCCCAGATGGACCTGAAGGCCGCAAGGACCATCATCCCGCCCAAGAAGTTCCTCTACCCGCCCAGGTTCACGATGTTCGACTTCGACGAGCAGGAGTTCACGGAGCGCCTGGGTGATGTCCCGAAGAGGATCCTGTTCGGGATACACCCCTGCGACATCCACGGGGTGCTGATCATGGACAAGCTGTTCCTCGACACCTACAACGATCCCTACTACAAGGAGCGCAGGGAGAAGACGTTGCTGCTGGGGCACAGCTGCATCCCGGATGACAAATGCATGTGCATCGCGACGAACACCGACTTCATCGCCGAGGGCTTCGACCTCTTCTTCACCGACCTGAAGATGTTCTATCTCGTATGGGTCGGTTCGACGAAGGGCCACGACCTCGTTCGTATGAGGCCCGACCTGTTCAGCAGAGGCCTCGACAAGAACGATATCCTGAACTACACCGAGTACAGGAAGTGGAAGACGGCACAGTTCAAGAACAAGGTCGATTTCACCGGCATGCCGGATGTCTTCGAGCTGGGGTACAACAGCCCCGTCTGGGACCAGCTGGGGGAGAAGTGCCTGTCATGCGGGCAGTGCACAATGGTCTGCCCGACCTGCAACTGCTACAACGTGGTCGACGAGGTGGACCTGGGCTCGAAGGAAGGCACCAGGGACAGGTTCTGGGACAGCTGCATGTTCAGGGAGTACTCGCTGGTCGCCGGCGGGCAGAACTTCAGGGACAAGAGGGCAGACCGGCTGAGGCTGTGGTACACCCACAAGCTCCAGGCATACATCGGGGAGTTCGGCAAGCCAGCGTGTGTCGGCTGCGGCAGATGCGTCAGCACCTGCCCCGTGGACATCAATGTCCTGACTGTTTCCACCGCTCTCAAGGAGCAGGAGGTGGGAAAGTGAAGAGGATGTGCGTGGTCCTGGACGACAAGGAGGTGGAGGACAACCCCTTCAAACCAGAGATGTTCAGGATCGTTCGGAGGTATCCCCTCACGAACGACGTCAATTTCTACCAGGCCCGGCCCGTGGACATGGAGGAGGCCCTCAGGTTCGACTACATACCCGGACAGTTCGTGATGTTGTCGATCCCGGGGGAAGGGGAGGCGCCGTTCTCCATCAGCTCGACGCCCTCCAGGCCTGGAATGGTCGAGTTCTGCATCAGGAAGGTCGGGACGCTCACGGACACGCTGCACGGGCTCAAGGAGAACGAGAGCGTGGGAATACGCGGCCCGTACGGGAACGGCTTCCCGATCGACAAGATGGAGGGGAAGGACATCATGATAGTCGCGGGCGGCCTTGGCGCTGCTCCGCTGAGATCACTCCTGCTCTACGTCCTCGACAACAGGGACCACTTCGGTAAGCTCACATATCTCCACGGCGCGAGGCTGCCGAGCGAGATGCTGTTCAGGGAGGAGTTCATCCAGCTCAAGGAGAGGGAGGACCTGAACTGCCTCCTGGCAGTGGACATGGACGACACCGGAAAGTGGCCCTACAAGGTCGGGGTCGTCACGGAGCTGTTCAAGGACCTGGGACCTGTGGACGGCAAGAACACTTTCGGCGTGGTGTGCGGTCCACCTGTGATGTACAGGTTCGTGTTGCCGCACATGGTGAAGCTGGGCATACCCAAGCACCAGATCCTGATGACGCTCGAGAGGCGCATGAAGTGCGGGGTCGGCAAGTGCGGCCACTGCGCTATAGAGTACCTGTATACATGCATCGACGGCCCGGTGTTCTCATACTGGGACGTCCTCCACATGAAGGAGATAATAGGGAGGGGTGTGAGTGACAAGACAATCGCCTAAGATCGGCATCTACGGATTCACGGGCTGCGCGGGGGACCAGCTCATGATTCTGAACTGCGAGGACCAGCTTGTGGACCTGTTCGGCGCGACCGAGATCCGCTCGTTCCTGATGGCGAAGAGCGACAACCACGAGGGGGAGCTCGACGTGGCCCTCGTCGAGGGCTCGATAGCCACCGAGGAGCAGCTCAAGAGGCTCAAGGACATCAGGGAGCGGGCCAAGATCGTGATCGCGATCGGGACCTGCGCCTGCCACGGAGGCCCTCAGGCGATGAAGCTAGGCGAGGGCAAGTGGGACGAGATGTACAAGAAGGTCTACGGGAACGCCAAGATAACGCTCTCGAAGGCCTTCGAGTCGCAGCCAATAGACGCCTTCGTCAAGGTGGACATGTACATCCCAGGCTGCCCCATCGACAAGACCGAGTTCCTCGGAGCCGTCTCGAAGCTGGTCGCTGGGAAGCATCCGTACCTCTACAAGTTCCCGTGCTGCACCGAGTGCAAGTGGAAGGAGAACAAGTGCATACTCTACGAGGGGAGGTTCTGCGCCGGCCCGCTGACCAAGGCGGGATGCGGAGCGGTCTGCCCGTCCCACAACCTGCCGTGCGTCGGCTGCTGGGGACCGACGGATGACCTCAACGTCAGCTCGGAGTACGAGCTTCTGAAGGAGAAGGGCTACAACCCGGACGAGATACTCAGGAAGATCAGGAAGTTCGGAGGAGCAGGCGTGGCCAAGCTCGTCAAGGACCTCGAAAGCAAGAAGGAGGCGAAGGCATGAGGGAACTCAACGTCGAGGCACTCGCCAGGGTCGAGGGCGACGGCGGGATCACAGTCACATTGGACGGCAAGAAGGTCAAGAGCGTCACGCTGGACGTCCACGAGGGGCCCAGGCTCATCGAGCAGCTGGTCAAGGGCATGAAGCCGGAGGACGACCTGAACGTGATACCGAGGATCTGCGCGATCTGCACGCTCTCGCACAGGTACTCGGCGCTGCTCGGCCTGGAGAAGGCGCTGGGCGTCAAGCCCCCGGAGAAAACCTACCTCACGAGGGAGCTCATGATGCTCGGGGAGAACGTGGAGAGCAACTCCCTGCACACCTACCTGCTGGCACTTCCGGACTTCCTCGGATATCCGAGCGCGATCGCGATGCTGAACGACTACGGGGACGACGTCAAGCGCGCCCTCAGGCTCAAGAAGTTCGGGAACCACCTGATGGCCGTCACAAGCGGCCGCATAGTCCACGGCGAGAACCCGATCATAGGAGGTTTCGGGAAATACCCGACCAAGCAGGCACTCGAGGAGATCAAGGCCAAGTCGCACGAGCTAATACCCGACGCGGCGAGGGCGGTCGAGCTGTTCGCATCGCTGGAGTACCCAACGTACCCAGAGGCGGAAACTCTGTTCATGTCCGTTAACGCCCCGAAGAAGAAGTACGGGTATCACGGCGACAGCATCCTGATATCGAACGGCAAGGAAGTGAACGTCGAGGACTACAAGAAGCTCACGAACGAGAGGGTCGTTTCACACTCGTTCGCCAAGCGGTCCCTGTACCAGGACAAGTCGTTCACCGTGGGCGCGAACGCGAGGCTCATAAACATGGGCAAGCGTCTGGACGGCCAGGCAGCGGACCTCCTCAAGGAGCACTACAGCGACAGGTGGCTCAAGAACCCGCTGTTCAACAACCTCGCCCAGGCGATCGAGATGCTCTGGTCGCTCGAGCAGATGCCGGACATGGTTGACAGGATCTCCTCCATGGATGACCCGCCGATAGAGAATCCGACCCGGACCACGGGTTCGGGAACCGGAGCGGTCGAGGCACCGAGGGGCACGCTCTACCACCACTATGATGTCAAGGACGGCCTCATAGAAGCTGCCGACATCATCACGCCTACTGCTCAGAACCTGGACGACATCGAGAAGCACATGAAGCTCACCGCGGAGAGGATGCTGGCTGAAGACAAGAAGGACGACGAGGTCCGGCTGAATCTCGAGATGGTTGCGAGGGCGTACGACCCATGCATAAGCTGCGCGACACACCTGGTCAGGCTGAAGCGGATCTGAGGCTGCGGCTCGAGGAGATCGCGGGCGAGGGCAGGGTCTATGTCCTCGGCCTGGGTAACACCGACAGGGCCGACGACGGCGCGGGCATACTCGTCGCGAAGGCCCTGAAGAAACGCTTTCCCTCATTTTCGTTTTCCGAGCACGATGGTGTCGAGGGCACGGTGCTGGACATCTCCGAGAAGGACGAGGACGCCGCAATCATCTTCGTGGACGCGGCGGACCTGAAAAGCCCTCCGGGGACCATCATAGTGGTCAGGCGAGAAGATATCAAGGAAACGGAGATAACGACCCATCGGGTCGCGGTGGCGCTTATGGCAGCCATACTCGAGAAGAGCAACAAGCGGTCCGCGGTCGTGTGCATCCAGCCCGAGACGATTGAGTTCAGAGGAAAGGTCTCCAAGAGAGTGAGAGCTTCCGCACAGTCGGTAACCGGAATCCTGGCCGACATCATGAGCACAAGAGATGAGAGCACCTCTGATTGACCTAGATGTCAACACTTCCGCAAGATTAATGTCCAGTCACGGCTCTCGCAATCAACTGATATGTCCAGCCGGAGACTGGAGGAGCCGGAGTCGAGCAAGATCGGGAGGGAGTACCTCGTCTCAATCGTCGTGGGACTAGTGTTGCTCGGAATGATAGCAGTCATCGTTCTCTATGTGTTCTTCTCAGGTCTTGTACCAGGCCTCGACAGCAACGACTCCTATCACCATACGTTCGTTGTGGAGATCTCCGCTCCCAACACCAGCGCCTACGAAATAATCGTACCTGTGCCCGCCGATGAGAGCCTCGAGGTCCCTGCCTTTTTCGAGGACGGAGTCGAAGTGGCCACAGGAACGGCCAGTGTCAGTGTTGTGGATACAGAAAAGGGCATCGGACTCAAGATAACCGGATCCGGCTACGCAAAGGTTCAATGGGACGAAGATATCCGCTCCTCCTCAGCAGAACTGATCGGCAATCTGACTATGACCACGGTCACGGATCTGCCTGGTCCCACGGACGCTTTCGTCTCATGGTTCTACGCGAACCGAACCGATGTGGAGATCAGCTTCAGCTACCAGAGCATCTACTCGGACACGCAGCCGAGTGGAATCCTGTCTGGAGGGGGCCCGAGCTACTATGCGCGATTCGGGCCAATCTCCGAGGGCTGGTTCCAGGAGGAAGGGGACTATCACTGGATGGTATTCTGGTGATGTGGACTCTGTCCCGAGGGCGCGGGAAACCTTTATGTCTCGCTAGCCTATACTAATGGCCCCGTGAGATGGGAATGAAGGTTATTGTCGTCTCAGGGGGAGTTTTATCAGGACTAGGCAAGGGAATCACATCCTCGTCAATAGGCACCGTCCTGAAGGCAAGAGGCCTAAAGGTGACGGCGATGAAGATAGATCCCTACCTGAACTTCGATGCTGGAACCCTCAATCCGTTCGAGCACGGCGAGGTGTTCGTGCTCGATGACGGATGCGAGGCAGACCTCGACCTCGGCAACTACGAACGGTTCCTGGACGCCAGCCTGACCCGTGACCATGTAGTGACCACAGGGAAAGTCTACGGCAGCGTGATCGAGAAGGAACGCGACGGCAACTTCCTGGGCAAGACCGTCCAGATAATACCGCACATAACCAACGAGATAAAGTCGATGATATCGAAAGTCGGGATCAAGGCTGGGACGGACATCACCATCGTGGAACTCGGCGGCACCGTGGGTGACATCGAGTCCATGCCCTATCTTGAGGCGATGAGACAGATGCACTCGGAGATGGGGCACGAGAACTTCATATTCGTCCACACGACCCTCGTGCCCGTGCTCGGGACTCTCCAGGAGCAGAAGACGAAGCCGACACAGCACTCCGTGAGGGAGTTGCGCGCCCAGGGCATCCAGCCGGACGTGATAGTTGCGAGGTCGGAGAAGCCACTCGACGATGGCGCGCGTAAGAAGATCGCGCTGTTCTGCGACGTAGCTCTGGAGGCAGTGGTGAGCGCCCCCGATGCGAAGTCGATCTATCAGGTACCTGTCTTCCTTGAGGAGCAGGGGCTGACGGACTACCTCCTGAAACGCATGAACGTCAAGACCAAGCCCGATGGGCTCGGTGAGTGGAAGAAATTCCTCAACAAGGTGATGAATCCCAAGCACGAGGTGAAGATACTCCTTGTCGGCAAGTACATGGACCAGCGCGACTCCTACATGAGCCATTATGAGGCGTTCACGCACGCGGGGGCCGAGCTCGACACCAGGGTCAAGTTCATCAGGCTGGAGGCCGAGGACCTCTGCAAGCCCGACTGCAAGAGACAGCTGGAGGACGCGGACGGGATACTGATACCCGGCGGCTTCGGAATCAGAGGGACCGAGGAGAAGATCGATGCGATCAAGTACGCGAGGGAGAACAAAGTGCCTTTCCTCGGCGTCTGTCTCGGGTTCCAGCTCGCAGTTGTCGAATTCTCGAGGAACGCGCTCGGGATGCACGACGCCAACAGCACCGAGTTCGACCCACACACATCGCACCCGGTGATAGACCTGTTGCCAGAACAGAAGAACGTCACCAAGAAGGGAGCGACCATGCGCCTGGGGGCGCAGGCCGTGCTCGTGGACAAGGGGTCGATCGCAGAGCGGCTGTACCATTCAGCGGAGATATCCGAGAGGCACAGGCACAGGTACGAGGTCAACCCCCACTACATCGACAGGATCCAGGAGAATGGGCTGAAGTTCACGGGAAGGTCGCCCGATCTCAAGAGGATGGAGATTGCGGAGCTGCAGGGACATCCCTTCTTCGTGGGCTCGCAGTTCCATCCCGAGTTCAAGTCGAGGCCGAACAAGCCCGCTCCGCTGCACTACGGGCTCGTGAAAAGCGCGGTCGAGTATTCGAAGGCTAAGAAGAGGTAGCCAGGACCAGAGTCGTCATTCTTCTGGCTTGGGCTGGCCATCAGGATGCGCTTTCGGCAAAGATATCCTGAAGACCGTCCCCTTCGAGGAGTCGCCCTTCACCCTGTCCTCGACCCAGATGCGTCCGTTGAATTTCTCTACGATCGACTTCACGATCGAGAGCCCCAGCCCGAAACCCTTCACACCCGTGACGCCTGTCGCGAACCTCTCGAACACGACCTGCTTCCTGTCGTCTGGTATTCCACGGCCGTGATCCGCAACGGAGACTACCCAGTACTCGCCATAAGAAGCCCGCTCCTCCTCTACCCTGATGTCCACCTTGATGCGGCCTGAACTGTCGAACTTGACCGCATTGGAGATCACGTTGTGGAAGAGATCGAACAGGTACGAGTTGGCGCGGACATAGTGCCTGTCCGAGAGCAGCGACGACACGATCGTCATCTTCCTCCCGGGATTGGCCTTGGTGACCGCGTCGATTGCCTCCGCAATGGATGCCTGCAAATCCACGGGGACGAGATCTGCATCCGTCATCATGCGGACCTTCGTCAGCTTGCGGACATTGTCGATGATTCGCGCGTTGTTCCTCACCTGCAGCAATGCGCGGTCGGCATACCTCCTCTGGTTCTCGTCCAGCCTCTTGTCCTGCAGGAGGAGCTCGAGGTATCCCATTATGCCCTGTGTGAAGTTGTTTATGTCGTGCGTCATGAGGTCGTTCAACAGCGCGACCTCGTTCGCAGCCAGGACCTGCTTCTCGTACATCTTCGCGTTCTCGCTGGCGATCGAGCAGATGCCCGCGAGGATCTCAAGGACCTCGAACTTGTCCTGGGAGGGGATCCTCAGGTCGTTCGGCTCGTCGACGTTCATGAAGCCGATCAACGCTCCGCTCCGGTCTCTCAGGGCGAACAGGACAACGTCTCTTTCGTGCCACGAGTCAGGAGAGGCTCTTGGCTCGGCTGCTCGCTCGGGGTTCGCCAAGAACCAGAAGTCGGAGACGTCGTAGTCCTGGCCTTCGAATCTCGAGTAGTAGCATGATCCGCTGACCTTGCACTTATCGTTCATGTCGTGCAGGACCATGTCAACTGGCTTCGCGGAACCCTTGGTGACCCAATCCGGATAGCCCGAGAGCGCTCTCAGCACGAACTCATCCCTGTCTCTATCCAAGATCCCAATCGCCGCGCGCTTGAACCCGAACGACGCCACAATCACATCGACGACCCTCTGGAGCAACCTCTCCATATCGTCCATGTACATCACGGACGTGGTGAGCTCGAGAACATTGGCCATCTGGTCGACCTTGCTTCTGCTGTCCGCGATGGACAGCTCCCTGGACCTGTAGAGCTCCGCATTCTCCACTGCCACGGAAGCGTGGCTCGCAAAGAGCCTGGCGATCTCGAACTCCGCATCGGTGAACCTTGCGTCTCCTGTGCGATAGAGCGCAAGCACGCCCAGTATCTGGTCCTTTCCCTTGAGAGGTATTGCCATCAACGCCTCTTTCTCTACCGGGGTGCCCGGGACCTGCACGGCCCGGGGGTCCGCCGAGACGTCGTTCAACAGCTCCGCCCTTCCGGTCTTGGCGACAAATCCCGTTATCCCTGAGCCAAGAGGGAACTTCTCGGTCATGATCTCGCGGCTATAGGGGCCCCTCGCAAGAACTGCGCCCAAGAGCCCTTTCTCCTTGTCCAGCTTGTAGAACGCGAGGCCGTTGTACCAGACGACTTCCCTCAGCTTGTCCGCCACGAGCTCGTATATGCTGCTCGAATCAATCTGCCTCTGCATGGATATGGCCGTCTCAAGCAGCGCGAGCTGGGAATGTACCCGCTGGTTCAATGATGAGAGGAGGCTCGAGTTCTCAAGAGCGATGGCCACATGGTCCGCGAGCGAAGACAGGAACAGCGCGTCGCTTCTTGTGAATAGCTGATTTCCGAGCTTGTTGTACGCGTTGATGACTCCGATTCCCTTGCCCTCGATTATCAGCGGCGCGCTCACCATGGACCTGATGCCGAAGTTGATGCGATCATCCTCGAACGCATCAGGATCAGCGGCATAGTCGTTCACAACCTCGGTCTTGAGCCATTTGAGGGCTCTGCCTGTCACTCCCTGCTTCGCGTCGAAGCTGAGGTACTTCAGCTTGTCACGCTCGACCTTGTAGCTGGCGACCCAGGATACCTTTCCAGACCCCTCCTCGAGAAGCCCTATCCAGGCCTTCTCAGCCCTGAGGAGGCTTGCTGCGTCCCTCGCAACTTGGTCAAGCAGGACATTCGGCTCGAGACGGTACGATATCTGCTTGCTGATCCTGTCAAGGACTGACAGCGCAGCCTCGCGCTCCTTGGACTCCATGTAGGTCCTCGCGTTGGTCACCGTGTTCGCAAGCATGTCAGCAAGCATCTCCAGGAGGTTCACGTCGTTCCTCGTGAAGGCGTGCTTCTGGTCGCTCTGGACGTCCAGGACACCGAGGATCTCTCCCCTGAAGGAGACGGGCACCGAGACCTCGGACTTGGTGCCGATCAACTCCTTCCTGACGTATCTCGAATCCGACTCGACATCATCGGATACCAGGGTCTCCCCAAAATACGCCGCCTGGCCGACAAGCCCTTCCTTCAGCTTCTGCCGCATATCCTTGGGCACGGAGTCGATATTTGGCCCATATCCGGCACGGTAGTAGAGCTCTCCCCGCTCCTTGTCCATCATCATGACAATCACGTGTCGGAAACCGAAGCCCTGAGCGATGGATTTCACAAACTCCCCCATGAGCTCATCGAGATCGAGGATCGATGTCACGACCCGGCTGATCTTGTTTATCGTCGTGAGCTGGCTGACCTTCCTGGCGAGTTCAGTCGTCCTGGCCTCCATCTTCGCCTCGAGCTCCGAGGCATATCTCTCGAACTGGACCTTCTCGGACTTGGCCCTCGTGACGTCCTGAAGTATCGCCACGATGGCCATGGTCTTGCCGTTGTCGTTCTGGACCGGTTTGGCGTCGACGCTCACATAGTAACGGGCGCCGTCCTTCCGAACTCCGGTCATCTCGCCGTGCCAGGGCTTCTCGTTCGCTGCCTTCATCATCGCCAACATGGTCGACCCGTTCGAGCTGTTGTCCGAAACACTAGTCATACTCAAGCTCGCGACATGCGAATCGTCGTAGCCAGTGAGCTGGGTATACGCCTTGTTGACATAGACGGCCTGGCCATTCGGGTCTGTCACGCATACGGCGTCCGCCATCTGGTCCAGGGATTCCATCAGCATTTTGAGTTTTTTCTGGGTCTCCGACTGTTCAGTGATGTCCCGCTCGATGCAGATCCAATAAGGGTCCGCGGAGCTGGGATCCACGAACTTCGAGACAACGAGCTCGTACGAATTCCCTTCGGAGTCGCTCCCGACGGTCCTCAGAGGGCCCTTGGAGAAATCCCAGTCGCTCCTGACGAAGCATTTGCTGCACATCTCAGGAGAGCCGAGGACCGTGTCGTGGCATTTCTTTCCCACGAGATTCCCCACGGCATTCTTCATGCGGCTGTTCATGAAGACGATGGTGTAGTCCTTGTCCACTGCGGACACCCTGTCCGAGACTACCTCGAGGGCCCGCAGCACATCCTCGGCGGCATGCGAGCGAGCACGATGTTTCTCTGAAGGGGGGGCAGTTGACGGATTCGTGGGTTTCACCGGACCGACGAGAATCCTTTATGGCCGTGATTGCTCAACTATGCGGATAAACCTTTCGTGGAGCCGTTCAGTTCTCAGAAATCACCGGGGCCAAACCACATCCCTGTTGGCCGCATCCAGATGATTGACAATAGGTTTAACTAGGCCATCGGACATGAAACCACGATGCCGGAGAAGAACACCTTCGACTATGACGAGCTTCTTGACAGGGCGAAGAAGAAGCTCCCTCATACTCTCGAATCACACGACAGGTTCCAGGTCCCCGAGCCCGACGTGATGATCGAGGGCAAGACCACGGTTATCAGGAACTTCGGAGACATCGCCGACGTTTTGAGGAGGGAATCAGACCACCTTCTCGGATATCTGCTGAGGGAGCTCGGGACCGCAGGCACCCTTGAGGGGCGGCGGGTGGTGTTCAAGGGCAAGGTTGCCACATCCGCTGTGGCAGACAGGATCAAGAACTACGTCGACGAGTACGTTCTCTGCTCCGAATGCAACCGACCGGACACCAAGATAGTCAAGGATGGCAGGATTCAGATACTGACTTGCGAGACCTGCGGCGCGCACAGGCCTGTCCACGTCAGGAAGCAGGCCAAGGCGCAGGAGGTCAAGGAGATAGAGGCGGGTCAGACTTACGAATTGATGATCGAGGACCTTGGCAAGAAGGGCGACGGCATAGCACGTAAGGGCAAGTTCATAATCTACATCCCTGGAACCGCCAAGGGCTCCCAGGTCCAGGTCAAGATCGAGAAGGTCACGGGCACGGTCGCGTTTGGACAGCTGGTCCGGACCTAGATTGCAGTCATTCGACCATCATTCGCCCGCGCATTGAGATGCGGGCGCAGCCTCCTACTTCCAGCCGGTGTATCGTGCCGCTTCTCCTCTCGGCACGGACGTGTATCTTGGAGGGCCTTCCGACCAAATGTCCCTGCTCGATGACGATGGATCCGAACTTGTCCTTGGTGATGAAATCGCCCTCCACGAGGTAAGAGCCGAGAGCTCCAGCAGCAGTCCCGGACCCCGGGTTCTCCATCGCGTCTGCCCTGGCCACGAAACATCGCGCGTGCACCGTGGAGCCCTCCTCGAGGACTCCCCAGGTGAAGGCCTGGATCCCAGCAACCTCGAGCTCTCTCGAGAGGTCGACAATCTCGTGCTTCCTGGGTTCGAGCTTCGCCATGAGCTCAATCGAGCGTATCGGGACCACGAGGTAGGGCACCCCCGCAGACACCCGGCTGATCGGGAACTGCTCGTGGAAAAGGGTGTCGGCTCCGACGCCTAGCGCGCTGGCTATTTGCTTGACGTCCCCTTCCTTCGCGAACAGGGGCCTCTTGAGCGTCATCCAGACGCGCCTTGGACCTCCGCCCTGCTCCTCCACCGTGAAGGGGAGTACCCCGACCGGGCTCTCCAGGCGATGCTTGGTGGCAGGTATGCCTCCGAGCTCGTTCTGTTCCACAAGCGCCCAGACTGCCCCGAGGCTGGCATGACAGGAAAGTGGCTCCTCCGAGCTCGGCGAGAAGTACTTGACCCGCAGGTCCGCCCTTCTTGACTTCATGATGAACGCAGTCACGGGCGAGCCAATCTCGGACGCGAATCTCTGCATCAGGGATTCGTCGACGGTATCCGCGTCCAGGACTACGCCAGCTTGGTTGCCGGTGTAGAGCTGGTCTGTGAACACATCGACCTTGAGGACCTCCAAGAGAACCCCGGTACTATGACGACCCTGGAGATATTTGGAACTTGTCAAGGAAGGGCCCTGCACAAAGTATTTCTAAAGCCAGTCGACATAGCGGGGGGAAATGGAAGCGTCGATCAGGTCCGTTCTGGTGATGGCGCTCATGTTCGTGGTCGCCCAAGTGGGCGCACTCGTCATGATCTACTCCATTCTTGGGCCCGAGGACAGCATGTTCGAGGACCCGAACGACCCGCTCATTCCCTTCTACTACGTCGGCGCAATGGTCGCTTTCACCTTCGTCATATTGTATATCATAAAGAAACGCCGCGAGGACCTGGTGAGGATAATATTCCTTGGAGCTGTTGCGTTCACGATATTCTATGTGCTCCTCGCAGTCATGGTCGCCACCGGCCTGGACATCATCGCGCTGCTGCTATCCCTGGGGTTGACTGCCATCATAACATACTACCTTGTGAAGAAGCCGGAATGGTACGTCATCGACGCGGCTGGCATAATGGTCTCGATCGGGGTCATAGGCATATTCGGGATATCGCTCCAGATCTTGCCCGTCATGATACTCCTCGGCGTCCTGGCAGTATACGACGCGATCTCCGTGTATGGCACGAAGCACATGGTCACCCTGGCCGACGGCGTGACCAAGATGCACCTTCCGATACTCCTCGTGATACCGAAGAAGCGAGGGTACTCGTACCTCGAACAGAAGCCGCTCAAGCAGCAGCTGGAGGAGGGCGAGGAGAGGGAGGCCATGTTCATGGGTCTCGGGGACGTCATAATACCAGGCATTCTGGTGGCCTCTTCGTTCAACTTCCTGCCCGATGACTTGGTGGCAGGACTTCATGGCAACATCATCGTCGCGATGGGCACCCTGGTTGGAGCGCTTGTCGGATTCGCGCTCCTCATGAGGTACGTGCTGAAAGGAAACCCGCAGGCCGGCCTACCCTTGCTGAACGGGGGGGCGATCGTGGGATACCTCGTGACCTATCTGCTCGTGTTCGAAGACCTCTCGTTCGGCATTACCCTTGCGTGGTGACATGATGGAAGACCTGAACATGCTGGTTTGCTCCGACCTCCACGGCTCGGGCCGCGCAGCGGACCTGCTCGCGCGGATCGTCAAGGACGACGACTACGACATCGTGGTCATATGCGGCGATTTCACCACTTTTGGCTCGCCCGAATACGTCAAGAGCCTCCTCAAGAAAGTCAAGGTGAAGATCCTCGCGGTCCCGGGCAATTGTGACACTCCCGATACCGTCACGATCCTCGAGAAGGCACACGCGAGCGTGCACAACCGGAAGGTGGAGTTCGGAGGATGGCGATTCTTCGGGTTCGGCGGTGGAGTGCCGACCAACTCCGGAATGCCGTTCGAGGTCGACGAAGCTGTGATTGAGAAATCGCTCCGTGGGGTCGCAGCGAAGCACGGCGTCATGGTAACCCACACACCTGCGTATGGCATGAACGACAGGGGCCGGTCCGGGAAACACGCGGGTTCTAAGGCGATCCTCAGAGTCGCCAAGGAGTTCAGTCCCCGCCTGGTTCTCTCAGGACACATGCACGAATCCGCCGGGAAACAGCTGTCCGGAAGCACCGTGTTCGTCAACCCTGGTTCGCTCAGGAACGGGCACTATGCCAGCATATGGCTTGGGTCGGAAACCAAGGTGAAGCTCCACGGGGACGAATCGTTCTCGGAGAACCCCAAAACGTATTAATACAACACCCACTTTGTCAGAGCCCGAGGCATGAGATGGCCATTTGGCAGGGCAGACCCAAACGAAAGACTTCAGGAGGCAGGATTCGCCTCGCCCGGAAGAAGAGGAAGTTCGAGATCGGGCGGGAGAAGCAGTATACCCACCTCGGCCCTCAGAAGTTGAAGATGTACCGCACCAAGGGCGCGAACAGCAAGGCGAGACTGCTCTTGGTCGATTCTGCCAACGTCGTCGACCCGAAGACGAAGGCCATCAAGAAGGTCAAGATATTGACCGTGAAGACCAACCCCTCGAATCCGAACTACGTCCAGCGCAACATCATGACCAAGGGAGCCACTGTGATGACGGAGCTCGGCGAGGCCGTGATAACATCGCGCTGCGGCCAGGACGGTGTAGTCAACGCGATGCTTCTGAAGCCTGCGGAGACGGCGCCGCCTCAGGCGTGAGTCTCGGACGCTGCCTCAGGCCGATCTCGTTATTCTCATAGACCTGGCCCTTGCCGTGGGCAGCGTTGACGGAGGGGCGGCCTCGTCCCACCAGAATATCTCCTGGGTGTTCTTCGAGAGGGCGTCCACGCTCTTCCACAGGTTCATCATATTGTCGCTCACGCGGATGTTCTTGACCGCGCCCACTATCTCGCCGTCCTCGATCTTCAGGATCGCGTCCCTCGGGATGGTGGAGAACTCCCCGGTCCTGTAGTTCTGGAACCTCGTGTACCATGTGTGGTTCAGGTAGAGCCCATGCTTGGTGTCCTCAATGAGCTCCCGCTCGCTCCAGTCGCCCGGCACCACGACAGGGTGGAACGCTGTTGGCTCTCCTGGGAACGCGAAAGGGGTGGGTATCAGGGGGCCGGCGTTTGCTGTCGTCTTGGTCTTGTACCGCGCGGCAGTCGAGGTGTTGTGAAGGTACGTCTTCAGCACGCCGCCCTTGATGACGACGTTCCGCCTCGTTGGGACACCTTCGTGGTCGAACGCGCGGGCGGAAATCGAGGATATGGTCGGATCGTCAATGAAAGTGATCTCATTAGAGGCCACCTTCTTGCCCAGTTTCTTGACGTACATTGACGCGCCGATGTCCACGACGAAGGCGCTCATCATCGACGATGTGGACTCCATGATCCCTCCGATGAAGAGCGGCTGCATGACGATATCGTGCTTGCCCTCTTCGCCCGTCACCGCGTTCATCGCCATCTTCGAAAGTTCTCCGGCCCGCGCGCCGGTCCTGCGGGCGTCCATATCGGACAACTTGGGCGTGCAGCTCACCGCGTGCCCGGAAGCTTCCGGCTGGGAGAAGGCCCTGACCGAGAGCTCGACCCATGCCGTCTCATCTGCGCCATTGGCACCTCCGGACGAGGCGATTGCGCTCCTGCGATGCCTCGCGAAGAAAGTGCCGCCGACATTCACTGCCCCTTCCGATTCCGCCCCTGCGATGGCCTCATGAGCGAACTTGGACGGCTCGTCCAGCTTGAGGATCCTCGAGTCCAGCTTGGACTTCTTGTACTTGAACCTCCCCGAGGCGATCCCCGCATAGGTTTCCTTCGGGGGCGATGATTTCGCGAGGGCGACAAGGTTCCTGGCGGATTCCTTGGCGTTCGCGATATCCCTGAGATCAGACGCCATTGTGTGCTTGCCGATGGCCACGAAAAGAGCGACATGCTTCTCGGTCCACGAGTTGACTGCGTCTATCTGACTGTTCGAGTAGCGGACTTGGTGTACTGTTGACTCGATTGCCTCGGCCAATGAGTCATCGGCGCCTGCTGCGAGAGAGACTTCCAACACGTCCTTGGCAATTTCCTTGAGGTCGTTCATTTCAGCACCACCCCCCTCAGGCGCATCATCGGCCCTCCCGTGCACACGGGGATGCCCTGCATCGGGTCGCCCTTGCCGCACTCCGCAGCTTCGAACTCGACCTTCTTCGAGACCGCGTCCACCGCTTTCCAGAAGCCAGGCGTCGTGATCTCGAGGACGCACTTCCTGGCAGGGCCCGCGAGCTCGCCGTCCTTGATGAAATACGCCTCCCGTGAGACGTATTTCTGATTGAATCTCTTGTCATCGATGTTCCACTCTGTGAACGAGTTCATCAGCACCCCGCTCTTTATCGAGCCGATCAGCTCGTCCTCCTGGTAGTCCCCCGGGGCGACGAACGTGTTTGCCATCCTCACGATGGGCTCGCGTATGTAGGACTCGCTGCGCGAGGAGCCGTTGCTCTTCAGCTCCATCTTCGAGGCGGTCTCCCGGTTGTGCAGGAACTCGTTGATCCTTCCCTCCTTGTAGAGGTACCTGGGCCTCGCCTTCACGCCTTCCTGGTCATATGCATAGTATCCGTAGGAGCCGGGGACTGTGGGGTCATCTATTACCGTCACGTACTTCGAGCCTATCTCCTGGCCGATCATCTCAGGGCTCACGAAGGACCTGCCTGCCTGGGACATCTCCCTGCCCTGGATCCTGTCGGCCTCCATCGGATGGCCACATGACTCGTGAGATGCGATGCCGACCACCTTGGACCCGCAGACGAGGTCGTAGGTCCCGGTGGCCACTTTCTTTCCTTTCTCGATCTGCTTCTTGAGCATGAGGACCTCGGACGGTAGCACGGATTCCAGGTCCCACTCGCCGGCCTTCTCCCATCCGCCGCTCGCCCCCCACTCCCTGATGGATTGTTCGGTCTCGCCTTTCGCCGTGACCATGTTCACAGCGCTCATCCTCACCCGCGGAAGATACGAATTCAGGTGTGTCCCTTCGGAGTTGGCGAAATGGCTCGAAACCTCGTGGTCGCTGAGGCTGTAGAAGCGTCCCTGGACCTTGACTTTGGTCCTCATCACGGATTTGTCGATATCCCTTATGAACTTCAGCTTCTCGTCTGTTGAGACGCTGGCTAGCGGCTGCCTCTGCCGCACCTCCCAGCTCGTCCGAACAGGGCTTTCAGAGGAGAGCGACACGGGGGTCTTGCGCTTCGCGTTCTTTGCAAGACCGTATGCCTGGGCGACCAGCCTCTTGCCCACCTCCTTCGATATGATGTTAGTGCTGGCAAAGCCGATGCCGGTCGAGAGCACAATCCGCACGTTCATGCCCGCGTCGGTGGCCGAAGTCACGCTGGAGACCTCTCCGGCCTTGACCGAGAGCTGCCTCTTGTTGCTCTCCTCAAGCCTCACCTCTGCAAGGACCAGCGACCCTCTCCCCTCTGCCGCTCTTAGCACCGCGTCGGCGACGTCCTGATCTATCATCTGAAACCCGACCTGCTTTTCGAGCGCATTGCATGGCTGCATATTAAAGATTCCAGCAACCAGTCAGGGTGTCGGGCGGATTCCGGCCACAAACACCGACCTTGGAGCTCGTCAAACACCGACAAGATTAGATAGAGGCGTTTCCTTGGCACGGTCTGGAGGGCTCGAATGGCGGTGGACCCTGATGACGCGGTAATTCTATGGCCTTCCTATTTCGACCTTCGAGTCAGCAGGGAGCACGGGCGCAGAGTCGCCAAGAAGGAGGCGATCGAAGCCCCCACGGCCCACATGCTGTTCGAGGCGGCAAAGTCACTGGGCCTGGACTGCATCTTGGAGCTAGAAACGGCCTATCCCCGGCACTGGTACAGGACCGAGGGACGCGTTCTGGTGGAGCCCAAGTACGACAAGAAGGTACTGATACGCAAAATCGCCGCGAAGCTCAAGACCATCCCGAGAAAGGTCGAGTAGTGCTACCGGTCCTGAGGGGTCTCCACTTCTTCGACAAGCTTCTTGCCAGCAGACACACTGTCCACCGAATGTACGACCGCCCCGCAGTCGGATATGGTCTCCTCGACGCTCTCGAAGTCTATCGAGGTGCCCTCGATTGTTATCTTGACGCTCTCCGTCTCACGGTCGACTTCCTCGAGCGTGCAGTTGACCCCCGACACCCCGTTGAGAATCCCGATCCTACGGGACATTTCGATAATCGTCGGGTGATGGGGCTTCAGGACGTCCAGAACCAGGCGCTTTATCTCGCTCACTTACCCTATCCCTGCCGATGGCTGTCGTTACGAGGTCTGCATATATATTTCTTTTCAGGTCCGGACCACAGACTTGAGCTATCTGGCTCCCGCGAAGATGGCCAAGCTCGTCAGGTTTAATACAGCACTTGCCAATCCGACGCCGTGGCAAGACGAGCGATTCCTCCGGAGGAAGTCAGGGTACTGGACATCAACGCGTCGTTCCTCGGGGTGAGGACTCTCACCCTCATGGAGAGGGCGGGCGAGGCGGTCGCACGGTTCGTGACGGACCATTGCAAGCCGGGTGCGAAGGTGGCGGTCGTCTGCGGCAAGGGCAACAACGGGGGAGACGGGTTCGTGGCCGCGAGGCATCTGGCGGATTCGAACGCCCCCGATGTCTTCCTGATAGGGCCCCAGGAGGAGATCGCCAGCGAGATATCGAGGGCCAACTTTGAGAGGGTCAAGGAGCGAGCGAAGCCCATCCGGGATTTCGAACCGAAACGGTATGATGTCATCGTTGATGCGCTCTTGGGCATCGGGCTCCGGGGAAGGCCCAGGGAGCCATTCTCAAAGTACATCAAGATCATGAACGAATCGAGGAAGAGCATCGTGTCGGTGGACGTGCCCTCGGGCTGGCCGTCCGATCTCCACGTCAAGCCGGACACGACCGTTACCTTTCACGCACCCAAGGAAGGGATGACCCCTCGGAACTCTGGGCGGATAGTTGTTGCGGACATCGGGATACCGCCAGAGGCCGAGAGGTTCTGCGGCCCGGGCGACTTCGCCCTCCTCCCGAGAAGACAGAAGGACGCTCACAAGGGGGACGCGGGCAGGGTGCTGGTGATCGGCGGAGGGCCGTACACCGGCGCGCCGGCCTTCGCTGGCATGGCCGCGATGAGGTCGGGGGTGGACCTCGTCTTTGTGGCGACCCCAGAGGTCGCGGCCATCCCCGTTTCAATATACTCCCCAAACATTATCGTAAGACCGCTTCCGGGGGAGGTCTTCTCGCATGAGCACGTCTCGGGGCTCCTGGAGTTCTCGCGAGGGGTCGACGTGGTCGCCATCGGCCCCGGCCTCGGTGACGATGATGAGACCCTGAAAGCTGTGGGAGAATTCATCAGCAGGTCGAAGAAGCCGCTGGTGATCGATGCCGACGCCATTGCCGTATGCGGGAAGAAGCCGCAGCTGCTGCGAGGCAAAACAGGAGTCATTACGCCGCACGCAGGCGAGTTCAAGAAACTAACAGGGAAGACGGTCCCTCCGGACGACGATGAGCGGAGGGGCGAAATCGTGAGAGAGGCAGCATCTCGGCTCAAGATGACGATCCTCCAGAAAGGCCCTGTGGATGTGATGAGCGACGGCAGGTTCGTTAAGCTCAACAGGACGGGGAACGATGCCATGACCGTTGGCGGCACGGGGGACGTCCTCACCGGAGTCGTCGCAGGCCTGATGGCCCAAGGGGCGAGCCCGTTCGCCTCGGCGCGCATCGGGGCGTTCATGTCCGGCCTTGCGGGAGACCTCGCGTTCGAGGAGAAGAGCTACGGACTCTTGGCGACAGATGTGATACACAAGATACCTTTTGTTCTGAGAAGGTATCTATGAAGTCGGAGACCGGATGGGCTCATGAGGATCGCGCTCGTTGCGGACATTCACTCGAACCTGCAGGCCCTGGAGGCCGTCTCCGAGAAGATCGCCCGGGCCGGGGCGGACATCACCTTGTGCGCTGGAGACATAGTTGGGTATGGCGCAAATCCGAATGAGTGCTGTCGCATCGCGAAGGCGATGGCCCAGCGGTCCGTCGCCGGAAACCATGATCTTGCGGCCCTTACCAAGGACACCTCGTCCTTCAATCCCTTTGCCGCCAGGGCCGCCCTGTGGACCGCGGACCAGCTGAAGCATGAGGAGCAGGCGTACCTGCGCTCTCTGAATGTGGCGGAAAAGGTCGAATTCCGAGGGATAGGTATCGCCATCCACCACGGCTCGCCCAGCAGCGTGGACGAGTACGTCTTCGAGGATGGGGCGACGCAGGACCTGATGGAGCTGGCAAAGGCGCAAGTGCTCGTGCTCGGTCACACGCACGTGCCTTTCGTGAGGGAATACAAGGGCGGCATGATAGTCAATCCCGGCTCAGTCGGCCAACCCAGGGACGGGAACCGAAGGGCGAGCTTCGCAGTCCTGGACCTCGACGAGATGAGGTGCACCATAGAGAGGGTGGATTACGACATTGGCGCGGCTTCCAGAGCAATCCTGGAGGCAGGGCTGCCCTCTGTTCTTGCGAGAAGGCTCTCTTCCGGGATATGAGAAGGATATTTATCGTGACCATGGCTGTACTCGACTCGTGGATATCGAACCGATACCCGATTTGCCCGCACTTATGATGAAGGGGCATCAGGACTGGGTCTGCGTGGCCGACCTGCACATAGGCATCGAGGTGCAGCTCAGGGCGGCGGGCTTCAACATACCCTCGCAGATGCCGAGAATGCTGGCATCGCTTGAGGGGCTGGCCTCACGGGCAAGCCGGATGTTGATCCTCGGGGACATCAAGCACAGGATACCGTCGATCGGCTACCGCGAGGACAAGGAGATCCGACATCTGCTCCAGGCGCTCCTTTCCAGGTTCGATGAGCTGGTGATCGCGTCAGGGAACCACGACGGAGGCCTGTCTTCCATCCTGCCTGCGGAAGTCAAGGCCATCGCGAACCATGGAGGAAAGATCGAGGATGTCGGCTTCTTCCACGGGCATGTCTGGCCCTCCAAAGAATCCATGGCGTCGGAGAAGCTGGTCATGGCGCACATACACCCTTCGATACTCCTTGTTGATTCCTTGGGCACCAAGACGAATGAGAAGTGTTGGCTCAAGGCGAAGCTCAGGAGCAAAGGCGTGGCGGAGAAGTACGACGCTTGCCCGAAGGAGCTGGTGGTTGTGCCTGCGTTCAACCCACTCCTTACTGGAACGCCAATCAACTCGAAGGCGGGAAGCTACATGGGCCCGCTGTTCAGGAACAACCTTGTCGACGAGAACAGCCTGACAGCCTTCCTGCTGGATGGGACAGACCTGGGGCACCCGCTTCGGCGATAGAAGCGGACAGGGGCATCATTTCTTCTGAGGCCTGTCGAAGAAAATGTTCTTGCCTGTAGCGGACAGTGGGATTCCGTGGAGCGCCCTCGACTTGGACAATCCGAGGCGTTTCGCGGAAACACCGAGGCGGTACATGATCCTGTTGTCCACGTTCAATTCAGACGCCACCTTGGCCGCGGATCCAAGAGCTATGCCCAGGTCCAGCGCCCTCAGGAAGCAGTTGGGTCCATCAAAATCACCCGAGTAGGACTTGTTGTTGAACTCCTCACAGCTCGCGAACCCGCACGCACCACAGTTGAGGCCTGCGCCTTTGTGGGGCAGGAGGCCGATGAGGACCACAGCCTGGGAATCCAATACGTTCTGCCCGTCCCGCTCGAAACCCCAGATCCCCCTCTCCTTCCCGATCTGGACCATGTCGTTTCCGAGAGTCACCCTCTCGGAATCGGAGAGCACCTTGACCTCTATGAAATCCTGTCCCGCAGCCTTCGGTGCCGTCCGGGCAGCCACCGCCATGAGTTCGCCGACGAAGTTCAGGGTGTCCTTGAGAGCCATGAGACCCTAATCACAAGCTGGACTTTTATATTGCGTGGACTCCATCCGCTCAGGGCCGGAGGAAAACTCACTTGAGTGACTTGGCCGCCTCAATGCATCTGCTCGCGATCCTGCCAAGGCGCCCTCAGAAGCGAGGGCCACGTTTGGTCAAGGTTCCGAAGGGACAGATCAGGAGGGCCGGTGCCCGAAGGATGAGGATCAGGACCAGGCCTCAGGTGAAGGCTGTCAAGGTCGAGGGCCAGACCAAGTGCGATATCTGCCTCGGCATGATCAAGAGCGATTTGCCCAGCGTATTGTGCGGCTGCGGGAAGCAGTTCCACAATTCCTGCGCCCAGAGGGTCGAGGACTGCCCCATATGCGGCAGGGAGCTCGGTTACTCGAAGCAGAGACCCCATGTCGTCGACTCGGCAGCTCCCACGGTGAAGACAGTGCCGCTCTCGAAGGAGGACAAGCTCCTTCTGCTCGACGAGAGGTTCCTGCTGGGTGACATCACCGAGAGGACGTACCTGTCCCTCAAGGACGAGGTGAAGAAGGCCCCGGACACGGCGATCTTCTGCAGCATATGCGGACGACGGCTGCTCGAGAACGAAAGCTGTGACTGCACCCTCTACAAACGGACGCTCCAGTGCCCCGAGTGTAACACCACGCTCTCGGAAGACGATCTGTTCTGCAGCAAGTGCGGTGTGGTTTTCTCAACGGATTTTGCGGGAAACCTTTCCCAGTGCCCCCAATGCGGGAGGATCGTGTCAGATGACGAGCGGGCCTGCGAGTGTGGGGTGATGCTGGTCGGCCAGGGGAACATGATATGCAGGAACTGTGGCAAGGAGATACCCGAGACCGCATCTGAATGCAGTCACTGCGGGGAGTCCTTCGTCGAGCTCATCTCCGAATGTCCGGCATGCGGGAGAAGGGTTGACAAGGACGCCCTGGCGTGCCTGTGCGGCACGATATTCTCGGACAGGGTGGGCGGGGTCGAATGCTCGCTCTGCGGAACCACGGTGGATCTATCGGACAAGTTCTGCCCGAAATGCGGCGCCCGGTTCGCGGACGAGCCAAGGCTGGAAGGCAAACGCGAGAGAAAAGTAAGGCGCTAGGCGGACGCGCCGACCGAGACGGGTCCGCCGCGAAAGGTTTTCGGTTCAGGCCGAATCAGATGCGGATCATCTGATGAAGTCTATCGGCTCGTCTTCTCGGCCGTAGGAGCCAGCAGCTGCTGCCTTCCTCCGAGGGGCTGAGGTCGTGACCGTGGATGCGTTATCATCCTTGCCGAGGACCATCTCGGACCTCGCGCCCGTGACGATGAGCAATATCTTGACATCGCTCTCGACAGACGGGTCGATGCTGCATCCCCAGATGAGCCTCGCGTGCTTGTTTATCCTCTGCCCGACGACTTCCGCTGCCTTCTGGGCTTCGGAGACGGTCATGTCTGGGCCGCCAACGACACGCACCAGAGCGCCCCGAGAGTCCTTGAGGTCGATCTCGCCCAGCAAGGGTGAATTCAATGCCTCCTCGACGGCCGTCTGGACCCTGTCATCAGGATCCGCCTCATCCGACTCGCCAATGCCCACGAAGGCCACGCCGCCCTCGTTCATGACGGTCATGATGTCGCTGTAGTCCAGGTTCACAAGCCCGGGCTTCGTTATTATCTCGGTAAGGCCGCGTATCGTCTGCATCAGCACCTCGTCCGCGACCTTGAACGCCGCGTCGACGGGCAGCTTCGGCACGAGCTCGAGCAGCTTGTCGTTCGGGATCACGATGGTCGTGTCGCAGACCCTCCGCAACCTGTCCAGGCCGTCCATGGCGTTCTCCATTCGCACCTCGCCCTCAGCCTTGAACGGAAGCGTGACGACACCGATGGTCAAAGCCTTCTGCTCTTTCGCGCAGCGGGCTGCGAAGTGGGCGGACCCCGTTCCGGTTCCGCCTCCCATGCCGGCCGTGACGAACACGATGTTGGCCCCGTTCAGGAAATCACGTATCTCCCGCTCGTTCTCCTTCGCGGCGGCCTCTCCGACCTGGGGTATCGCGCCGGCTCCCAGGCCCTTCGTGACATTCTTTCCGATCAATATCTTCTTGGGGGCGTGGATTGCCAGCAAGTGCTTGGCGTCCGTGTTTATGGCGCATAGCTGGGCCCCGGTTATCCGGGCCTCAACACACCTGCTTATCGTATTCGATCCGCCGCCGCCGCAACCGATGATCTTGATCGACACATCCAATTGCGCTGCTATCTTCGCTATCTCCTCGTCATCCGCGGATGCGGGAGCAGGTGCGGGTGCCTGCGCTTGCACTGCGGGTTGAGATGGAGTCTTCTGTGCGAGTTCTTCTGGTTCCTTTCCTAATGCATCTTTGACTAGAGACTTCGGCATAGAGTGCACCCCATAAGACTAGATAAGTAATCAGGAACCTGGAATATAAATATTGCTGGAAGGCATGATGAGCCAGTATCCGAGCTCTTTTCCGTAGGAAAAGAAACCCAATGTCGGTTTTGGCGGATGCTCGAGATAAGAGTATCGAAGGAAGCTGAAGCTCCGGGTGCAAATCAGACGCGAGGGAAAGGCGCGTATGGGTCAAGAAGAGACATTCGTCTGCGCGCGGATTGACCAGTCTGACTCATTTTATATACTATACTGATAAATACGTACAAGCAGCGAAGCGGGATGGGATATTGTGAAGTCTCTTATTGATGATGCTCTCGAACAGCATGAGCAACAGAAGGGCGTGAAGGTAGACCTGGGGACTCCCGATGACGAGGAACTCGCCAAGATCGTGGAGAAACTGAAGGTCACCATATCGATCGTTGGCTGCGGAGGAGGAGGTTCCAACACAGTGAACCGGCTCAGCACAGCTGGTGTGTTCGGCGCGGAACTCGTCGCCGCGAACAGCGATGCCAAGCATCTGCTTCATGTGCATGCGCCCCACAAGGTCCTGCTCGGGAGGACCACGACCAAGGGCCTAGGGGCTGGGGCGCTGCCAGAGGTCGGCGAGAGGGCGGCACAGGAGGCGGAGGAGGAACTCAAGACATACGTGAAGGGTTCGAACATCGTTTTCGTTACCGCTGGGATGGGCGGAGGCACAGGCACTGGATCAGCTCCAGTTGTGGCCCGGCTGGCCCGCGAATCCGGAGCCTTGGTCATAGGAGTTGTCACGCTGCCATTCAAAGCCGAGGGCAAGGTGAGGATGGACAACGCGTTGAGAGGGCTTGAGAGGCTTCGGATCAACTGCGACACTACGGCCGTGATCGCGAACGACCGGCTCTTGGAACTTGTGCCCAAGCTCCCCCTGGATGCCGCCTTCAGAGTGGCGGACGAAGTCCTCATGGAATCGATCAAGGGACTCACCGAGATCATCACGAAACCTGGGCTGGTCAACCTTGACTTCAACGATGTGATGACGATCATGAAGAACGGGGGCGTCGCCATGATAGGCATGGGCGAGGCCAACAACAAGACCGCGAAGGGAGACCGAATAGACGCCGCAGTCTCCCAGGCACTGGAGTCTCCCCTGCTGGGGGACGTTGACATCTCAGCAGCCAGGGGAGCCCTCATCAGGGTAACGGGCGGAAACGACATGACCGTCTCAGAGGCCGAGAAGGCCGCGGAACTGATCAGCTCCAAGGTCAACACCAACGCCCGGATCATCTGGGGCTGCAGCGTGGACAACTCGCTGACCGGGCTTGTCAGAGTGATGGCAGTCCTGACCGGGGTCAAGTCGCCATCGCTGCTGTCCCCCAACGATGCCGAGCCGAAGACGAAGCACGGCGTGGAATTCGTCAGATGAGAGTTGGCATGACAGCCAAGATCCCGGGCGAGAGATGGCGGTACATCGCTTTCGAGATCAAGAGCGATACCCCGTTCACGAGGAACGAGTTCCTCGACTCGATGGTGAGAAAGGCGAAAGGCACTGCCATCTGGAACAACTTCCGGATAACCGTCTTCGAGGGAAGGTTCGGCATACTCAAGGTGTCCCACCGGCTCAGAGACGACGCCATCGCGGTCATCGAATCGGTCGACTCCGTCCGCGGCGTCCAATGCTCGGTTAGGACCCTGAAGACCTCCGGCACGATCAAGACCCTAAAGACGAAGTACAAGAGGTACCTGGAGGCGCCGCGGACCAACCGCCACTAGCCAAGTTCTGCGGCTCGTCGAGCGGGTTGACCATATTCGCAATTCGCCGAAAACCTTTATATCGGGTTACCTCCTTAGGCAGAATCCAGACTCAAGTTTAGCAGCTGGAGTCATCTCATTGTGAGAAGAGGTGTCAGATAAATGCAGCCGGGTCAGATGGCATATGACAGGGCAATCACGGTTTTCTCGCCTGACGGAAGGTTGTTCCAGGTCGAGTACGCGAGAGAGGCAGTGAAGAGGGGCACTACCACTGTCGGCCTGAAGTTCAAGGAGGGCGTCGTCCTGATTGTCGACAAGAGGATAGCGAGCAAGCTCATCGAATCCAAATCCATAGAGAAGATATTCCAGATAGACGAGCACATCGGATGTGCCACGTCGGGACTCGTGGCGGACGCCAGGGTGCTGGTCGACTACGCGCGGATGCTGGCCCAGATCAACAAGGTCACCTACGCGGAGAAGATGGACATCGAGACCCTCGTGAAGCGGCTCTGCGACTTCAAGCAGAACTACACTCAATACGGCGGTGTAAGGCCTTTCGGAACTGCCCTGCTGGTTGCGGGAGTGGACGAACAGGGATGTCACCTGTTCGAGACAGACCCCAGCGGCGCGCTCGTGGCATACAGAGCAGGCTCGATCGGCGCCGGCAAGAATGCCATCATGGATGTCTTCGAGGAGGAGTTCAAGGAAGAGATGACCCAAGACGAGGCGATACTTCTCGGGCTGAAAGCCCTGGCCAAGGCGACCGAAGAGAACCTGAACACCAAGGCCGTCGAGATCGGCCTGGTCAGGATCGGCGAGAGGTTCAGAAGGCTGTCCGAGTCCGAGGTAGAGGCTTACGTGAAGAAGCTCGCGGCATGAGCTGGGATCCATGGTTGACCTTGACGAAGCGATAGTCGCAAGGTACGAGGCGCACGGGGAGAGTTTTGAGATACTCATAGACCCGAAGGTCGTCCAGAAGATGAAGGACGGGAAGGAGGTCGACCTTCTCGAGAACATGGTGATTGATACCATATTCAAGAACGCGAAGAAGGGCACCCGGGCTCCAGATGACAAGATCAAGGAGGTCTTCGGCACGGTCGATACGACCCAGGTGGCGAAGACCATAATCCTCAAGGGTGAGGTCCAGCTGACGACCGAGCAGCGCAGGATCATGCTGGATAACAAGAAGAAGCGGATCATAGAGTACATCGCGAGGAACGCGATGAACCCGCAGACGGGCACGCCTCACCCTCCTGCGAGGATCGAGACCGCGATGGATGAGGCGAGGGTGCACATCGACCCGTTCAAGCCCGTCGAGGCGCAGGTCCAGGCGGTGATGGACGCGATCAGGCCCCTGATACCCATCAGGTTCGACAAGGTCAGGATAGCCGTGAAGGTCTCGGGCGAGGACTACGGCAGGTGTTTCGAGGATTTCAAGCACTTCGGCAAGACCACGAAGGAGGAGTGGCAGAAGGACGGTTCTTGGATAGGCGTGGTCGAGATGCCCGCAGGTCTTCAGACGGAATTCCTCGAGCGTATAAGCAACAAGACTCACGGGGAAGCGGAGACGAAGATACTGAAGGGCGGCTGAGCCAGCACCTGAACCACCGAATTCTGCCTGACCAAAACCTTTAAGCAAAGAATGCGTTTTCGGCTCGAAGAGAGATAGAGGTAAATGCACTGCGGCCGAGCAGTGAATCCTTGTGATTTAGCCCTGCTGGCAGAGTGTTTATCGCCACGAAGTGTGAGTGAGACAGATGAGTAGCAGCGAATCCAAGGAGACCGCTCGAGAGATAGTCGTACCGGGGGAGCTCTTGGCCATCACGGGCAAGAGGGCGGGACCGGGCACGTTCTCGGAAGGCGGCAAGATATACGCGTCACAGCTGGGAATAAAGAACATCAGGCCCGACCAGATAAGCGTCGTGCCGCTCTCGGGGCAGTACATACCCCTGAGGGGGGATTTGGTGGTCGGCAAGATCATCGACATCGGTCCGTCCAACTGGCTAGTGGACATCAACTCGCCCTACCCCGCGCCGCTGCACGTGAACGAAGTGCCTTGGCGCGTCGAGTTCGGCGAGACGGGCAAGTTCATGACGGTCGGGGACATCGTCCTGCTGAAGATAGTCGGGGTCGATGAATCCAAGCGGATCCAGGTGTCCATGCAGGACCACGGCCTGAGGAAGCTGACGGGCGGGATGGTTGTCGAGATCTCGCCTTCGAAGGTGCCGAGGGTGATCGGCAGGAACGGCTCGATGATCCAGATGCTGAAGAACATGACCGGCTGCAGGATATATGTGGGCCAGAACGGACGCATATGGATTGACGGCGAGCTGGACAACATCGTGGTCGCCGACCAGGCGATCAAGATGATAGAGAACGAGGCGCACAGCCTCGGACTCACGGAGAGGGTGAAGAAGTTCCTGGAGGACATTTCCGGGAAGGGAGCGTGAGGCGCATGGGCGGCGCACCTACAGATTTGAAGTTGATAAACGAGAACGGCGTAAGGATGGACGGCCGGAAGTTCGACGAGCTCAGGCCGATCAAGATAGAGGCTGGAGTGCTGAAGAGGGCGGACGGGTCCGCGTATGTCGAGTGGGGCTACAACAAGGTGATGGCTGCGGTCTACGGGCCGCGCGAATGCCATCCTAGGCACATGCAGAACCCCGAGAGAGCGCTGGTACAGTGCCGCTACAACATGGCGTCCTTCTCAGTGGACGACAGGAAGAGGCCCGGTCCCGACCGGAGGTCCCACGAGATATCGAAGATCATGTCGGAGGCCTTGACGCACGTGGTATTCACAGAGTACTTCCCCAGGACGTCGATCGACGTTTACATCGAAGTCCTGCAGGCGAACGCGGGCACGAGATGCGCAGGCCTGACCGCCGCCTCGGTGGCGCTTGCGGATGCCGGCATCCCCATGAGGGATCTCGTGGCCTCGTGTGCCGCGGGAAAGGTCGAGAACACCATAGTGGTCGACCTCATGAAGGAGGAGGACAACTTCGGGCAGGCGGACATACCGCTCGGGTACGTCCCGCGGACAGGAGAGATCGTGCTGCTGCAGATGGATGGCGACCTCACCCATGACGAGTTCACGAGGGGCCTGAACCTGGCGATCGACGCGTGCAAGAAAGTGTACAACATCCAGAGGGACGCGCTCAAGAGGCGCTACAGCGGCAGCTCGGGGGAACTAGAGGTTTCCGGCAGTCCCGAGGACATCGCCCCAATGGCGGGTGAGTGACATGTCCAAGGACGTAGTCGCTGACCTGAAGAGGGACCACATCGCCAAGCTGGTCGCCAAGGGCGTGCGCGCCGATGGACGCAAGTTCGACGAGATGCGTCCCCTGAAGGTGGAGACCAACTACATCCGCTCCGCGGAAGGCTCCGCGAGGGTCGAGCTGGGTAACACCCAGGTCGTTGTTGGCGTCAAGCTCATCCCAGGAGAGCCGTTCCCCGACACTCCGAACAGCGGGGTGCTCACCACGAACGCCGAGCTCATTCCGATGGCGAGCGACACTTTCGAAGCCGGTCCGCCGGACCAGGAGTCGATCGAGGTCGCGAGGGTCATAGACAGGGGCATCAGGGAAGGGCACGCGGTGGACATGGAGAAACTCGTGATCGAGAAGGCCAAGGAGGTCTGGATCATGTTCGTGGACGTTCACGTCCTGGACTACGACGGCAACCTGTTCGACGCGGCGAACATAGGCGCAGTCGCGGCTTTCAGGACGACTGTCGTCCCCGCAAAGAGGGCGGGCAAGGGAGAGGACTTCCCGCTGCCTGTCAGGCACGAGCCCATCTCGCTGACGTCGGTGAAGATAGGCGGGAAGCTGCTCGCGGACCCGACTCACGACGAGGAGAGGGTCGCGGAGGCGAGGCTCACCTGCGCCACGATCGAGACGGGAAACCTCTGCGCGATGCAGAAGGGGCTCGCTGGGAGCTTCACGGTTGATGAAGTCCTCAAGATTGTTGACATGTCGAGGAGAATCGGCAGCGAGGTTCGCGCCAAGCTGCCAACGATGGGTGGCTAGGATGTCGAAGCGGACGAAGAAGGTAGGACCCGCAGGCAGGTTCGGAGCGCGTTACGGCGTACGGATCAGGAGAAGGATTGGGGAGATCGAGGTCCAGAGCAAGGGAAGACACGAATGCCCGGACTGCAAGGCAGTGGCCATGACCCGCACCGCGACCGGCATCTGGGTCTGCAGGCACTGCGACGCGAAGTTCGCAGGGAGCGCCTACATACCGACGACACCGGCTGCCGTCAGGCGCGCGCTTGACGAGGTACTGGCAAAAGCCAAGGGCACGGAAGGAGCTGATGAGCTCGTCGCCGAGGCCGACCTGGAAGAGAAGAAGGCCAAGGCGGTCAAGCCCGGGAAGGCATAGAGGGGGCGCGTGAGATGTACAAATGCTCAAGATGCAAGGAGCCCGTGAGGACGAACGTGAACATGGTCGGGCTCCAGTGCGAGAAGTGCGGCTCCAAGGTCTTCTACAAGGAGAGGCCGAACGTGCGGAAGACCATCAAGGGTAGGTGAACTTGACAAGCAGGGCCGAGCTGCGGCTTATGAGCGAGCACGCGGAAGTCGTTGCGGGGGCCCTGAGGCCCGAGCTCTCGGAGAGAATTCCGAGGACGAGCGTCTCCGTCGAGAGGCGCGGGCAGGAAGTGAAGGTGACGATCGAGGCCGACGACAGGAACGCCCTGAGGGCGGCTCTCAACTCGTACATCAGATGGATGAACGTGGCGGAAGAGACATCTAAGGAGGCGGTTGGCAGATGATGGACAGCATACCACCTAAGGTTCAGAATCAGATAGCCCAGTTTCAGCAGTTGACTCAACAGATCCAGATGGTGGCGACCCAGAAGATACAGCTGGAGGCCCAGACGCGCGAGCTCGAACGGACGATCCAGGAGCTCGAGAAGGTCGGAGACGACTCCGCGGTCTTCAGGAACGTCGGGTCCCTGCTCATCCAGGTCAAGGACAGGGGAACGCTCCTGAACGAGCTTAAGGAGCAGAAGGAGACCACGGATGTCCGCGTGAAGACGCTCGAGAGGCAGGACAAACACCTGAGGGAGAGGCATCAGAACCTGCAGCAGCAGATAACCCAGGCCCTCCAGGGCCCCGGGGCTGCGGCGGCCGCCAAGCCCGAGCCGGAGTAGGCGGCAGGTTCGGCTCTTGTTAGGTTTTCCGTGTTGTGCGTTAGGCACAGTGAGAAGCTCCTCAACACCTATTTTATACACCGACAGTTCTGACCTTCTTCCGTGCTCGCGGGGATCGTCAAGGAGCTCGAAGAGCCCGGTGGAACGCTCATACTTCTTCACGGGAACGCAGACGCAGACGCGCTTGCGAGCGCATTCGCCATCAAGACCTGCTTCCCCGACGTTGAGATAGGGACGCCGGGCGGGCTGGACCGCGTGTCGAAGGTCCTGTCGGAAGTGCTCCACATAGAGTCCAACGACTTGGTGGAGGGGATCAAGAAGAAGCGCATCCTTGTGCTGGACACTTCGGGACCGGAGCAGCTTGACACGGAGGTCGACCTCTCCCGAAGCATAGTGGTCGACCATCACCTGCGGAACCCGAAGTGGGAGGCCGCGAGCAAGTACTACTGCGACGATTCCAGGAACTCGTGCTCGGAGATCGTGTACGAGCTGCTCAAGGCGGGCAACAAGAAGATCACGCGAGAGACCGCGCTCGCATTGTTCTACGGGATCCTCACGGACACAGGGTACTTCAAGTACGCGAAGCCAGGCGCGCTCATGACGGTCGCGGAGATCATGAGCGGTCACGGGATAGACATGGACGAGGCGATGAACCTCGTGAACCTCGATGTCGACATCTCGGAGAGGGTCTCCCAGCTGAAAGGAGCGCAGAGGCTGAAGTACTGGAAGATCGGCAACCGCCTCGTGGTCATCTCACAGGGCAGCGCGTTCGAGGCGTCCGTCTGCAAGGCGCTCCTCGGGCTGGGGGCGGATATCGCATTTGTAGGATCCCAGAGGGGCGAGCAGTTCCGGATAAGCGCCCGGGCAACGGCCGAGATGGTCCGGAAGGGAGTGCACCTGGGCAAGCTGCTCGGCGGCGTTGGGTCTGAGACCACAAACGGCGGCGGCGGCCATCCTGGGGCAGCTGGGATGACCGGGATAGGCGATGTGGAAGCGATCCTGAACATATCTGCAGAGAACGCGACGAAGCTGCTCAGAACCCTGGAGTCATCTCGTGACTGAGATCTCCTTCACCTTGGCGAAGTTGCCGGGGTTTTTCGCGAAGTACTCCCTCACAGGCTTCAGGACGGAGGAGAGGGAATCGGAAACACCCTTCTTCAGGTCCTGCGGGTGGAGCTTGCCCGATGTGTAGGCCTTGAGGAGTTCGTCGAAGTTCTCGAACCGGACCGCCCCACCGTACTTCTGCGGCCTGTCTATCTCCAGCACCTTCATCTTGGGAAACACGATGAGCTTCGCGATGTCCAGGACAGGGTTGCCCTCGACCTCTGTGGGACAGAACGCGTTCTTGATCTTCCTCGACACGTCCTCGGGCTTGTCGTGCAGGAAGACCGCGTTGTCCGGGTCGCTCTTCGACATCTTGGCCTCGACGGGGTCCATGCGGCCGGTGCCGACCAGGCTCGACAGCAACGGAGTGTGCAGAGCAATGGGCTTCTTCCAGCCCAGCTTCTCCGCAGCATCCCGGGCCAACATGTGCGCCCTGCGCTGGTCCATCCCCGCATAGGCGATGTCCACACCGAGCTCGAAGATGTCCGCAGACTGCATCGGCGGGTAGAACAGCTTCGAGGCGTCCATCTCCACCTCGTCCTCGTTCCTGCCCATGATGGTCATGGCGCGCTTGATCCGCATCAGGGAGCTCGCCTTCGCGATCCTTATGACCTTCTCCCAGTAGTCGGGATTGTCGGCCAATTCGCTCGACCAGACGAACTTGACGCTGTCCTTGACGCCCAAGGCGAGGAAGCATTCCTTGAGGTACTCGCCGCAGACCCGGATGTTCTCGATCTTCCCGCCAAGCTTGTCGTTGATCAGCGCGTGCCAATCGGCCAAGAATATCGTGACCTCGATGCCCGCCTCCTGCATGTCGAGCACCTTGCTGGCGGTGATGACCTGACCTATGTGAACGAATCCGCTCGGCTCGTATCCTATGTACGCCGTCGGCCTGGACTTGGTCTCGAGGAGTGTACTGAGTTCGTCCTGAGTGATTATCTCGAGCAACTGTCTTGAGACGAGGTCCAATCTCGACTGAAGGTCCAAGGTCGCGCCCATCCGTAAAGAAGGATTCGCACAAAAAACCTTTGCGGGCTGATGCCCTGAGGCAAACCGTTAAAAAGCACTCAGGCGTTACGCATGATTCCCGCTCGGGGACTCTATAGTTCAAAGGGGGAGCGCATGTCTGTTTCAGCTCTGCGAAACGGGAAGATGGTCATCAAGGTGTCTGACGTGAAGGATGTCGCTGGCGAGGGGTTCAGAATCTCGGAGCAGTTCTACTACGAGCTGGACCGGGAAGTCCGAGAGATGATCGAAAGCGCCGCGCGCAGGGCGAAGAAGAACGGCCGAAGGACGCTCAAGCCTTACGACCTGTGAGCCGAGTTTCCGGTAACTCCCATGGAAGGAAAACACAGAGCACCCGCTACGAGACGACCGATCAGGCGCGACAATAGTTCGCCAGCAGCCGTCTGGAAGGAGAAGGAGTACCTCGACGGGAAGATCGTGGACTCGGGCGTCGTGATACTGAGAACTTCTGGATGCAGCCATTTTCGCGAGGGCGGCTGCTCGATGTGCGGGTACAACACCGAATCCCGGGCGGACATCAGCGCAGAGGACCTGAAGAGTCAGTTTGCGAAGGGCGTCTCGGATCTGCAGGACATCGCGCTCCTGAAAGTCTACACCTCGGGGTCGTTCCTCGACGAGAAGGAGGTACCGCCCGATGTGGCTGACAGCATCCTCGTCTACTGCTCCAACTCTGGGACCAGGCTCCTGTTCGAGTCGAGGCCAGAATTCGTCCGTCCCGACAGACTCAAGAACATGCTCCAGAAGCATGATGACCTGGAGATCGCCCTCGGGCTCGAGAGCTCGAACGACAGGGTCCTCAAGTATTCGATCAACAAGGGATTCACCGTCGATGATTACTCGGCCGCCGCGAGGACCATTCGCGAAACGGGCATCGCCGTCAGGACCTATGTCCTGCTGAAGCCGCCTTTTCTCACGGAGGCGGAGGCGATTGCCGACGCGAAGGCCACAATCCGATTTGCCGCGATGGCGAGCGATGCTGTCTCGCTCAACCCGGTCAACATCCAGAAAGGCACGCTCGTCGAGAAGCTCTGGAGCAACTGGTCCTACAGGTCCCCGTGGCTCTGGAGCGTGCTCGAGGTGCTGCGGGAATCCTCATCGACATCTGCCAAGCTGATATGCGAACCCACCGGCGGAGGCAAGGAGCGGGGGGCGCACAATTGCGGCAAGTGCGACGCCTCCATCCTCGAGTCTCTTCGAGAGTTCTCGCTGAGCCAGAACTATGGCAAGCTTCGATCTACCGATTGCGAGTGCAGAGACTTGTGGGAGTCCATCGTGGGCACTGAGGGGTTCGTCGTCGGTGGAGCGGTGGACCTCCAAAGGTTTTTCAGGAAGCACAGAGCTTAGCACGGCCAAGGTGAGGACGTGAAGGAATACGACATCCGCAAAGGGTTCCAGGATAAGACGCAGCCTGAGAACCTCAAGGCGCTCATGAAGGAGATATTCGGCAATGCGGAGGAGAAGGAGGGCAAGATCCTGTCGAGCTACGGAGGGTTGAAGGAGCTGGCCGCATGGCCCTCGAAGAAGACCTTGTTTGTCGACACCAAGATGGACCCAAGCGTCGCGAACGACGTGGCCCGGCAGACGATCGAGGCTTACAACACGTTTCTGGAAAGGGCTACCGGCTACACCTCGAAGGAGCGCGGGAAGAGGATCCAGAAGAAGGCGAAGGAAGGCAAGCTCTGACTGCTGGACGGCCGGGCAATTTTATATACCAGGAGCCCATACAGCACGCTGCGATACCTGAGGCGGTATCGGCCAGACGTCGTTTGGGCAATGCTCTGAGCAACCCATCACTCGCGTCGGAACACGTTTTCAGGCGCGGACGAGACGTCACGGCCGAGAAGCGATGCCTCGTACGCTGTCTCGATTATTCGAGGATGTACAGCTAGGACTATCGCTTCGATAGCGAGGGATGAGAATGCCGACAACAAGACGCCCGAGAAGGGGCTCGATGGGCTACTCGCCGAGGAAGAGAGCGAGAAGCATAACCGCCAGAATATCCAGCTGGCCTGAAGATGGGCAGACCCCGAAGCTGCAGGGCTTCGCGGGGTACAAGGCCGGGATGACTCACGCCTTCATAGTCGATTTCCGGCCCAGCAGCACGACCGCGGGACAGGAAGTCCAGGTCCCAGTCACCGTGCTCGAGGTCCCGCCCATGAAGGTCTGCGGCATCAGGTTCTATCAGGATACCCCGTACGGCAAGAAGGCCGTGGGAGAGGTCTGGTCCAAGAACCTCGACAAGGAGCTGGCGCGAAGGCTCCCGGTGCACAAGGAGTACGACGAGAAGGCCGCGTGGACGGAAGCCGAGAAACTCGATTACGACGACATACGCGCCCTGCTCTACACACAGCCTGTTCTTGTGACAGGCCTGCCGAAGAAGCGGCCAGAGCTCATGGAGATCAGGGTTGGCGGCGGGACCCTGAAGGACAGGGTTGGGTACACGAAGGGCGTCCTGGGCAAGGCAGTTACTATCAAGGATTTCACGAAAGAGGGGGAGATGATCGACGTGTCCGCCATCACCAAGGGCAAGGGATGGCAGGGCGTGACCAAGCGTTGGGGGACCAAGCTTCTGATGCACAAGAACAGCAAGCACCGGAGGCTCATCGGAACGCTCGGGACCAAGAGGCCGAACTACGTCAGGCCAACGGTTCCCCAGGGCGGCCAGAGGGGGTTCCACCAGAGGACGGAGCTGAACAAGCGCGTCCTCAAGATAGGGGACAGCGGCGAGGAGATCACTCCCAAGGGCGGGTTCCTGCACTACGGGAACGTCATGAACACTTACATGGTGCTCCATGGGACGATCCCAGGGCCGTCGAAGAGGATAGTGAGGCTGCGCGAGCCCACGAGAGCGACGGGCTTGAAGCTTGCAGAGGCTCCGCAGGTCACATTCATCTCGCTCGAGTCGAAGCAGGGAGTGTGATACGATGGCTGAGAAGAAGACCCGCAAGGTCAAGGCAGAGCCCAAGGAGGCCGTTGCGAAGCCCGAGCGCGCTCCCGGCATGGTGAGCATATATGGCCTCGACGGAGAGGTCGCCGGAGAGGCGGCCCTTCCAGAAGCGTTCCGCACAGAGCTGCGTACCGACGTCATCAGGCGGGCAGTCACCGCGATCGAGGCGAACTCGCGGCAACCCTATGCGCCGAAGCCGACCGCAGGTGCCCGGCACTCCGTCCAGACATGGGGGAAGGGCAGAGGCGTGTCGAGGGTTCAGAGGCTCATGAACAGCTCGCGGGCAGCGCAGTCGCCGAACAACGTGGGCGGCAGAAGGGCGCATCCCCCGAAGGTCGACAAGGACCTCGGCAAGAAGATCAACAAGAAGGAGCTGTTCTTCGCGAAGCTTTCAGCGCTCCATGCGACGAGCGACCTGAACATCGTGAAGGCCCGGGGGCACAGGCTCACGGACAATGTCACATCCGTCCCCGTGGTCGTTAGGGATGATTTCGAATCGATCAAGACGACCAGGGAGGCCGTCAAAGCGCTGTCCAGCATCGGAGTCTACGACGACGTTCTTCGCGCGGAGAACGGGAAGAACGTCAGGGCTGGAAGGGGCAAGATGAGGGGCCGCAGGTATCGGATACCGAGGAGCGTCCTCGTCGTCCTTTCCAAGAACTGCGACGGAGGCAAGAGCGTCAGGAACCTGCCAGGCGTGGACGTCTCCACTCCGAACGCCCTGAACGCGTCCTTGCTCGCGCCTGGGGGAGCGCCTGGGAGGTTGATGCTGGTCACCGAGGCCGCGCTCCAGACGATAGGAGGGTGGAAGCGATGAGGCGGACCATCATACTGCATCCGTACGTGACCGAAAAGACGATGAACTCGATGTCCGGGACCCCGTCCCAGGACCTCAAGGACGGCAACAGGCTGGAGTTCGTCGTGAGGAAGGACGCCACGAAGACGGAGATCAAGAAAGCCTTCGAAGTGGGGTTCGAGGCGAAGGTCGCGAAAGTGAACGTCAAGATGATGAAGGACGGGAAGCACGCGATCATCAAGCTGAAGCAGGGCTACTCGGCAGAGGACATAGGCATGAGGATAGGAGTGTTCTAGGGGGCTATGAGATGGGCAAGAGATTGATAACACAGAGGAGAGGAAGGGGCTTCGGCAGGTACAGGTCCCCGAGACACTTGAGGTTCACAGAGGCGCGTCATCCGAAGATCGCGAGCGGGACCGGCAGGATCGTCGATCTCATCCATGAGCCCGGGCGTATCGCGCCGATCGCGAGGATCAGGTTCGAGCAGACCGAACAGATGATGATCGCTGCAGACGGAGTCAAGGTGGGCCAGGAGGTCGTGTTCGGCGCCGGGGCGCCGATCGCGGCGGGAAGCACGATGCAGGTCGGGTCCATACCCGAGGGCACGATAGTGTACAACATAGAGGCGCAGCCCGGGGACGGAGGCAAGTTCGCGAGGACAGCAGGCACTGCAGCCACGATTGTCAGCCATGGCGCAAAGTCGGTCCTGCTCATGCCTTCGGGGAAGTTCAAGGAGGTCGACAGGAAATGCCTGGCGAGCATCGGACTCGTGGCCGGGGGAGGGCACAAGGAGAAGCCGTTCGCCAAGTCCGGGAAGAAGTTCCACGCGTATGGTGCCAAGGCCAAGGCGTACTTCAAGGTCAAGGGAATCGCAATGAACCCGGTCAACCACCCCCACGGCGGAGGCGGTCACCCGCACGTCGGCACTCAGTCGAGCGTCGGGAGGAACACCCCGCCCGGAAGGAAGGTTGGCAGGCTGGCTCCTCAGAGGAAGAAGAAGGTGAAGTGATTTGGCCGAGGACAAGAAGAAGGTCGACGCAGCAGCAGGCAAGGGAGCACCACCCGCAGGGAAGGGCGCACCCGCCGCGAAGGGCGCAGCGCCGGCGGCCGCTCCAGCAGCAGCTCCAGCAGCAGCCGCAGCTCCCGTGCCGGAGGTCAAGGAGAAGAAGCTCAAGCCGTCCGCGAGGCACGGAGGCTCGGCGAAGGCTGCGCGCAGGAAGATGAGGAAGAAGAAGAGCCAGATCCAGGCCCGGAGGAAGAAGGAGTTCACATACAGGGGCCACACGATGGAGGAGCTTCTGAAGATGCCGTTCTCCGAGATAATCGAGCTCCTGCCCGCAAGGGCGAGAAGGTCCTACATCAGGGGAATGAACCCTGAGCAGGAGTCCTTCGTAAGAAGGCTGAGGGCGGCGGGGGAGCCGGTAAGGACCCACAGGCGCGAAGTGCCAGTCATACCCGAGTTCGTCGGCAAGACGGTCCACGTCCACAACGGCAAGGAGTTCGTGCCGGTGGACATCAAGCCGGAGATGATCGGGCACGCGCTCGGGGAGTTCGCAGTGACGAGGAAGGCAGTGAGGCACTCGGGCCTGGGCGTGGGCGCGACAAGGTCGTCCAAGTTCATGCCGCTCAAGTGAGGATGATGATCATGGGATACACGATGCAGGTCAAGCCGGAGAACACATCGAAAGCGTGCGGATACGAGCTCAGCGTGTCCCCGAAGCACTGCAGGGAAGTCTGCAAGATGCTCGTGGGCATGAAGGTCGAGGACGCCAAGACATACCTCCGCGGCGTGGCTGAGCTCAAGATCCCGGTCCCATACACGAGGTTCAAGTATTTCCTGAGCCCGAAGCCGAAGGTGGGCCCTGGCAGGTACCCGAAGAAGGCCGCGCTGGCCATACTGAAGGTCATCGAGAGCGCCCAGTCGAACGCGGAGTACAAGGGCCTCGAGGCCGACAATATGAAGGTCAAGCTCGCCGCAGCGCACCGCGGCAGGATAGAGAAGTCGTTCATGCCGCGCGCACAGGGCAGAAGCACCCCGTGGAACGAACAGACGACCAACATAGAGATCATACTAGAGGAGGTCGAGGCGGCCTAGTCGTCCGCAGCGAGGGATCACAATGGCAAGTGAGAGGAAGTTTGTCACGGAGAACATCCGCAGGGTCCTGCTCAGGGAATACGTCATGAAGAAAGTAGGCAGGGCCGGCTTCGGAGGGCTGGACGTCCAGAGGACCCCGATGGGGACCAGGGTCACGCTGATAACCGAGAGGCCCGGGCTCGTCATTGGCAGGCGCGGGGAGGCCATCAAGACGCTGACCAAGGCGATCGAGGACGATTTCAAGTTCAGCAACCCGCAGATCGAGGTTCTCGAGGTGGAGAACCCGAACCTGAACGCGCAGATCATGGCGGAGAAGCTCGCGAACGCGCTCGAGAGGGGCTGGCACTTCAGGCGTGCGGGCCACTCGACCGTGAGGAGGATCATGGAGTCGGGCGCGAGGGGCTGCCAGGTGATCATAGCTGGCAAGCTCACGGGCGCGAGGCACAGGACCGAGAAGTTCAAGCAGGGCCACATAAAGTACTGCGGCCAGGCGAAGCTCGAGTTCATGGAGCAGGGATTTGCCCCCGCGAAGCTCAAGCCAGGCATCATAGGCGTGACAGTGCAGATCATGGATCCGCGGGCGAGGCTGCCCGACGAGATCAACATCATACCGCCCAAGCCGACGGAGGCAACACCTGCGCCGGCCCCGGTGCCCGCGGCGGATCTCAAGGCCGAGGAGCAGAAGGCTGCCAAGGCCGTGGAGGCACTGAAGAAGGGCGTCCCTGCCCTCGCTGAGGCGGAGAAGCCGAAGAGGGCGAGGAAGAAGAAAGAGGCGGATGGAAAGGAACCAACAGGCCCTGTGGATGAGAAAAAGGCGCCAAGGAAGAGGAAGAAGAAGGAGCCGGAGACCACGGCTCTCGCGGTCCAAGCGCCCGCACCGGCCCCGATCGTTCCCGCTCAGACGGCGTCCGCCCCCGCGCTGACGGAGCAGAAGCCTGAGGAGAAGAAGGCCTCCGACGAGAAGCCCGCGGAGGACGAGCAGGCGACCAAGGAGACGTGATCCGGATGACGTTACTGAGGACGAAGGACATCAAGGCCATGCGGCCTGACGAGCTCAAGATCAAATTCAAGGAGCTCAGCGACGAGCTGATGCACGAGCGCGGCGTGGCTGCCATGGGCGGCGCGCCTGCGAGCCCCGGCAAGATCCGCGCGATCAGGACCAACGTCGCCAGGATATTGACGGTCATGCGGGAGCAGGAACTGGCCGCCGAGGAGGCCAAGGCGAAGCAGGCTCCCGTGGAGAAGAAGGGCAAGGAGGCTGGCAAGAAGGCCCCTGAGCCCAAGGCGAAGAAGTCCGCAGGGAAGCCGAAGAGGACAGCGAAAAAGAAAGAGATCGGAGAAGAGGAGGAGACGAAGTAATGGCAGGAATTTGCTCGGTATGTGGGTTGCCAGAAGAGTTGTGCATGTGTGAGCAGATTGCGAAGGAACAGCAGAGAATAAAGATACTCACCGACACCAGGCGCTATGGGAAGATAGTGACGGTCGTCGAGGGTATAGACTCGGCTGACATAGACATGGAGGACCTGGCCAGGAAGCTGAAGACCAAGTGCGCCGCCGGCGGCACCTACAAGGACGGCAAGATCGAGCTGCAGGGCGACCACAAGAGGAAGGTCAGGGAGGTCCTCGAGGAGCTGGGGTTCTCCGTGGAGAGTGGGTAACCGAGCATGAGTGTAACGGACTTCCGGAGAAGAGAGTTCATCGGGCTTGAGGCAGAGGTCGTCGAGTCGTCCTGCGCCGAGTACGTCGGAATCAAGGGCAGGGTCGTGGACGAGACGAAGAACATGCTCAGGATAGAGCGTGACGGGGTCGAAAGGTCGGTCCCCAAGGACTGCTGCAAGTTCAGGTTCGCGGACGGCCCGAGGACGCACATCATCTCCGGCAAGGACATCAAGTTCAGACCAGAAGACAGGATCAAACGAGTGAGATAGGGTGAGATGCGATGACTGAAAAGACCAGGAAGAAGACGGCCCCGGGAGTGAACGACATAGGGCTCGACGTCGAAGCCCCCAAGGGGACCTGCACGGACAAGCACTGCCCGTTCCACGGCTCCATCCGGGTCAGGGGGACCGTGCTTGACGGGACGGTCGTGTCGACCAAGATGCAGAGCACCGTGCTTGTCGAGAGGGAGTACATGAGGTACCTCCCCAAGTTCGAGCGGTACGAGAAGAGGACCAGCACGTACCTGGCACACGCACCACCCTGCTTCCAGACGAAGATGGGCGACCGCGTGAGCATCATGGAATGCAGGCCGCTCAGCAAGAATGTCTCGTTCGTGATGATAGAGAACAGGCAGTAGGTGATTGCGATGAAGGGTCTACCAGGAAGACAGACAAGGGGCATCCCGACCGGCGCGAGGCTTGATTGCATCGACAACACGGGAGCGAAGATCGTCCAGGTCGTGAGCGTGCCAAACTACCACGGCACGAAGAGGCGCTACCCGAACGCGTCCCTCGGGGAGATGATGGTCGTGACGGTCAAGAAGGGAACGCCCGAGACGAGGAAGCAGCTGATGCGGGCGGTCATCGTCCGCCAGAAGAGGCCGTTCAGGCGTCCCGAAGGCACGATGGTGCAGTTCGAGGACAACGCGGTCGTGATAGTCACGGAGACGGGAGAGACGAAGGGGACCGACATCAAGGGGCCGGTCGCCCGCGAGGCCGCCGAGAGGTGGCCGAGGATCGCCGCCACGGCGTCCATGATAGTGTGAGGGAGATGGTCCGGTGACGACTACGTCCAGCACCAAGGCCAGGAAGCAGAGGAAGGCGAGGGCCAACGCGCCCTTCCACTGCAAGAAGAGGATGATGGCAGCACACCTCGACTCCTCCCTCATGAGCGAGTACAACGTCCGCTCGCTGACGGTGAGGAAGGGCGACACGGTGAAGGTGGTCCGAGGGATGGAGGACTTCAAGAAATCGGAGGCGAAGGTTGCGTCCGTCGACCTCAAGCACTGCAAGCTCATAATCGAGAACATCACGGTTCCCAAGGCGGACGGCACTCAGAAGCCGAAGCCGGTGGACCCGTCGGATGTGATTCTCACCAAGCTCGACCTCTCGGACCCGTGGAGGAAGAGGAAGCTGGAAAGCCTGAAGGGGGCGTGAGAACAGATGAAGAAGCACATCAAGCGCATGGCGGCGCCCAAGAGCTGGTCGATCCCGAGGAAGACAAGCCATTGGGTCTCCAAGCCGAGCCCTGGGCCTCACGGTCTCGAGGAATCGATACCGCTGCTCGGAGTGATCCGGGACATGCTCAAGCTCTGCGACAACTCCAGGGAGGCGAGGTTCGTCATAGGTGGCCGGGGCATCGCGGTCGACGGCAAGGTCGTGACCGACTACAAGTACCCGGTCGGGCTGATGGATGTCGTAACGGTCCTCAAGGCCAAGCAGAGCTACAGGATGCTCATAGACTACAAGGCCAGGCTGAGCCTCGTGCCCATCGAGGAGGCGGAAAGGGGCTGGAAGCTGGCCAGGATCGATAACAAGACCGTGGTCAGGAAGGGCAAGGTGCAGCTGAACCTCCACGACGGCAGGTGCATCGTCCTTCAGAAGGACCAGTACAAGACGGGCGACGTGCTCAAGATCGAGCTTCCGTCCCAGAAGATAATGAAGGCGTTCAAGCTGGACAAGGGCAGCATGGCGCTGCTTGTCGGCGGCTCGCACCCAGGGACGGTCCAAACGATTGAGACTTATCAGATCAGGAGGGGCTCCGCGCCCAACCTGGTCACTTTCAAGGAGGGTTTCGGGACGGTCAAGGAGAACGTGTTCGTGGTCGGCGACAAGGCCCCCGAGATCAGGCTGATGGAGGCGAAGGCGGCATGAGCAAGGAGATGAGGGACATAAGGCTCGAGAAGACCGTCATCAACATCGGGGTCGGGGACGCCGGGGAGAGGCTGCTCAAGGCCGAGAAGGTCCTCGCAATGGTCACCGGGAGGAAGCCCATCAGGACCATCTCGAAGACCACCAACAGGGACCTCGGCATCAGGAAGGGGATGCAGATCGGCGTCAAGGTGACCATCAGGGGCAAGGAGGCCGAGGAGTTCGTCAAGAAGGCCTTCTGGGTACGGCAGAACCGCATCGCGAGCTACTCGTTCGACCCCGAGGGCAACTTCTCCTTCGGGATCCCGGACTACACTGACTTTCCAGGCATGAAGTACGACCCTGAGATCGGGATATTCGGGCTCGACGTGTGCGCGTCCATCGGGAGGCGCGGCAGGAGAGTCCAGAGAAGGCACATCATGAAGAGGAAGGTCCCGAAGCATCACAGGGTCAACAAGAAGGAAGGCGTCGAGTTCGTCAGGACGAAGTTCGGAGTCGAGGTGGTCGATTGAAGCCCAAGAAGAAGTTCGGACGCAGCGTGGGCTGCAAGAGGTGCGGCAGGAAGCGGGGCATCATCAGGAGATACGGTATGCACCTGTGCAGGCAGTGCTTCAGGGAGATCGCACCCCACATCGGCTTCAGGAAGTACTCGTGAGGTGACATGAGATGCAGCAAGATTCACTGAACGACGCAATGTCCGTCATCAAGAACGCCGAGCAGGTGGGCAAGGGAGAGTGCGTGATCAAGCCCTCCTCGAAGCTCATCGGCAGGGTGCTCAAGGTCATGCAGGAGAACGGATACATCAGCCAGTTCGAGCTCAAGGAGGACGGGAGGAGCGGCATGTTCAAGGTGCTCCTGTCCGGACAGATAAACAACTGCGGGGTCATCAGGCCGAGGTACTCGGTAAAGGTGTCGGACCTCGAGAAGTACGAGGCGAGGTACCTGCCGGCCCAGGACTTCGGAGTGCTCATATTGACCACGACGAAGGGCGTCCTCACGCACGCGGGGGCGAAGAGAGAGCGCGTGGGGGGAAAACTCCTCGCGTTCGTGTACTGAGGTGTTGAGGATGGTCCGATTGGGTTTGATCAAGGAAGAGATCGAGGTGCCTGAGAAGGTCCAGGTGACCCTCGAGGCCGGGAACGTCAAGGTCAAGGGACCCCAGGGAGAGGTCTCCAGGTCCCTCTGGCATCCGAAGATAAGGATCGAGAAGAAGGGCAAGCACGTGGTCGTCTCGAGCGAGATGGGCAGGAGGAAGGAGAAGGCCCTCGTCGGGACCTACACCGCCCACATCAAGAACATGGTCGTCGGCGTGACCACCGGGTTCGAGTACAAGATGAAGATCGTCTACGCGCACTTCCCGATCAAGGCTTCCGTGAAAGGGGACACCTTCGTCATCGAGAACTTCCTCGGGGAGAAGTCCCCGCGGAAGACCAGCATACTCCGCGGGACGAAGGTCGCCATCAAGGGGGACGTCGTCGAGCTCTCGGGAGCGGATGTCGAGGCAGTCGGCCAGACTGCGGCGAACATAGAGCGCGCGACCAAGATCAAGGGCTTCGACCCGAGGGTGTTCCAGGACGGGATCTACATCACCCAGAAGCCAGGTAGGTGAGGCGGATGGCAGAACAGAAGTCAGAACATCATGACGAGTTCATGAAGCTCCACATGTTCAAGGAAGAGTACATACCGAAGCTGGAGACGCTCGGGATAAAGTCCCCGAAGGAGCTCGCAGCAGCCCTCGAGGACGAGGGCAAGGTCGAGGAGATACACGAGCATCTGAAGGGCGTCGGCCCCAAGACCATCGAGCATTGGCGGATCGACCTCGGGGTCGCCGACCTGGAGAAGGCGGCGGAGGAGCCCGAGAAGCCAGCCCCCAAGGTGAGGAAGGTCAAGGCCGAGCCAAAGAAGGCTCCGAAGAAGGAGGAGAAGCCGAAGCCCGAAGAGGAGGCCGAGAAAGAGGAGCCCGAGGCCGAGGAGAAGGAAGAAGTCAAGATCGAGGAGGGCGAGGGCTACGAGGTCAAACTGAAGCCCAAGCTCTCCAAGGAGACCCTCAGCGCGCTCAAGAAGCGTGCGGAGATATCGGGGAGAAGGCCCGAGTTCCTCAGGCAGGAATGGCACCGGAGAAAGGCGCTCCAGAACGTCAAGTGGAGGAAGCCCCAGGGAGACCACTCCAAGATGAGGCAGCACTACGCCTACAGGCGCAACGTCGTGTCGATAGGCTACGGCTCACCCAAGGGCGCGAGGTACCTTCACCCATCAGGATTCAGAGAGGTCATGGTCTGGAACATCAGGGACCTCGAGAAGATCAAGCCCGAGACCGAGGCCGCGAGGGTGGCGCACCAAGTGGGCACAAGAAAACGCGAGGCCATCCAGACGAAGGCGGACGAGCTCGGGATACGCGTGCTGAACAGGAGCGGATGAGCATGAATCTCACCAACCAGAGAAGGATGGCCGCCGAGCTGCTGAAGTGCGGGGAGAACCGTGTCTGGATAAACCCCAACAGGATCGAGGACGTCGCGGACGCGATCACGCGGTCCGACGTGAGGACCTTGATCTACTCCGGGACGATCTCCGCCAACCAGAAGCGCGGTGTGTCGCGCGGGCGCACCAACTACATCCGCGGGCAGAAGGCGAAGGGCAGGCGGTCGGGCCACGGCTCCAGACGGGGCAGGAAGGGCGCGAGGAAGCCTGGCAAGGAGAAATGGATCCAGACGATCAGGCCCATCAGGCGCAGGCTGAAGGAGCTCCGGGACGAGGGCAAGATCGACACGGCTACCTATCGTATGTATTACATGAAAGCAAAAGGAGGAGTCTTCAAGAGCCGGCCGCACCTAGAGGCCCATCTGCGGACTGAAGGCATCCTCAAGGAGTGATTGTGATGGCGACTGGACCGAGATACAAGGTGCCTTTCAGGAGGCGGCGAGAGGGAAGGACGGACTACAGGCGCAGGCAGAGGCTGCTCGGAGGCGGCAAGCCGCGGCTGGTGGTGCGGAGGTCAGCCGCACACTCGCAGGTGCAATTCGTGGAATACAGGAACGGCCAGGACTTCGTAGTCGCATCCGCCGTGTCCAAGGAGCTCCAGGAGCTCGGCTGGACCGGCTCGGGCAAGAGCACACCGGGGGCGTACTTGACCGGGCTGCTCGCGGGCAAGCGGGCCGCGGAGAAGGGGCTCAAGGAGGCCGTTCTCGACATCGGGCTCCGCGAGCCGACCAAGGGCGCCGCGGTGTTCGCCGCGCTCAAGGGTGTCCTGGACGCGGGCATCGAGGTGCCGCACAGCGACAAGATGATCCCCGCACCGGACAGGGTTTCCGGGAAGCACATGAAGGAGGGGACGGCCGCGATGTTCGAGGCCGCGAAGGGTAAGATCGGAGGTGCCGCGCATGAGTGATTGGGTGCCCAAGACAAGACTGGGGAAACTAGTTGCCGAGGGCAAGATAACCACGATGAGCGAGGCTCTCAGGACGAAGCTGCCCCTGAGGGAGCCCGAGATAGTCGACATCCTGCTTCCAGAGCTCGCGGACGAGGTCCTGGACGTCAACATGGTGCAGAGGATGACCGACTCGGGCCGAAGGGTCAAGTTCGCGATAACCGTAGTCGTCGGGAACCACGACGGGTTCGTCGGCCTCGGAAGGCTCAAGGGGAAGGAGGTCGGGCCTGCGATCAGGGCCGCGATAGACATCGCCAAGATCAACATGATCGAGATCAAGAGAGGCTGTGGGTCGTGGCAGTGCGGGTGCTTGACGCCCCATTCCCTGCCGTTCGAAGTCGTGGGCCACTCCGGCTCTGTCGTGGTGACTCTCAAACCAGCCCCAAGGGGCACGGGCCTTGCGGTGGGCGACATCGCGAAGAGCGTGCTCGAGATGGCGGGGGTCAAGGACGCGTGGGGCTTCACGAAAGGCCACACGAAGACGACCATCAACTTTTCCATCGCGGCCTTCGAGGCCCTGAGGAAGACCTCCAAGGTGAGGGTCACGGACGAGCAGAAGTCGCGGCTCCAGATAATGTCCGGGCCCGTGCAGATCCATGTTGCTGGCTCGCAGGAGCAGCCCGAGGCGCAAGAGGCACCTGCTGCCGAGGGCGGCGGAGAGGCCGGAGCCCAAGGGCCGAAGGAGACTGATTGAGATGGCCGCGATCGCCGTTGTGAGAGTCAAAGGACATGCGAAGATCAGGCGCGACGCGGTCGAGACAATGGTCATGATGAAGCTTACGCGCGTGAACCACTGCGTCCTCCTGCCACAGAACAACACCACCAAGGGGATGCTCCAGGTCGCGAAGGACTACGTGACATGGGGCGAGGTGACACCCGACACCATCGCGAGGCTGCTTTTCCAGAAGGGCGAGGTATTGGGCGGCGAGAGGCTCACGGACGCGTACGTCAAGGACCACTCGAAATTCCCTTCGATACTCTCGCTCGCGAAGGCGATCGAGAAGGGCGAGGCGAGGCTATCGGACGTGAACGGCCTCAAGCCGGTCATCAGGCTGCCGCCCCCGAGGAAGGGCTACGAGGGCACAAAGCACACATTCAATGACGGCGGCGCGCTGGGCTACCGAGGGCCGGACATCGAGAAGCTCATCGACCGCATGCTGCAGAAACCGAAGGAGGCGAAGTAGATTGGTCAGCAGGACGAGCAAGTTCAGGGGCAGCAGGACCCATGGCCGCGGAAAGAAGGCCGGGCGAGGAGCTGGCCTGAGGGGCGGCCGGGGAAATGCGGGCATGCACAAGCACAAGTGGATAAGCACGGTTAAGTACTATCCGATGCATTTCGGCCGACACGGGTTCAAGAGGCCTCAATCTGTTGTCACCGCGAAGGTCACCATGAACCTGCAAGAGGTCGAGCAATCGCTTCCGATACTCTCGAAGGATGGGTTTGCGGAGCAGAAGGACGGAAAGTGGAGCGTGGACCTCTCGAAGATGGGCGTGGACAAGCTCCTCGGATCCGGCAGATTCAACACTCCGATGACGGTCAAGGTCGCCGAGGCGTCGGCGGGCGCGGAGGAGAAGCTCAAGAAGGCAGGCGGAGCGCTAGTCAAGGCGTGATCGGTGAACCTTTGATACACCTCAAGGATTGGTGCTGATGGCTGATGATGAGTCGCAGAAAAGCATGCTCTACAAGCTGAAGCCCGTCACGAGGAGGATTCCAGCAGTCACGAGACCGGAGGGGCATGTACACTTCCGGACGAAGATGAGCTGGATCATTCTCATCCTGGTCCTCTACTTCGCGATGACCAACGTCGCCATCTACGGGCTGAACGCTGAGACGGGCGTGGACCTGTTCTCGCAGTACAGGGCCATCCTCGCGGGGGCTCAGTTCTCGCTCATGCACCTTGGAATAGGCCCGATCGTCACCGGCTCGATCATAATGCAGCTCTTCGTGGGCGCGAAGATAATCAACCTCAACCTGAAGGACGATGACGACAAGGCGGTCTACCAGGGCACGCAGAAGATGCTCGTCCTGATCATGATCGTTGTCGAGTCCGTGCCGCAGGTGTACGGCTTCATGGAGCCATCTGACAAGTTCATAGGCAACCTGGGCGGCTGGCCCCTGATCACGCCAGCAGGCTGGGCGAAGACGATCATCGTGCTCCAGCTGGTAGTGGGGTCGTATCTCGTGTTCCTCATGGACGAGGTCGTCTCGAAGTGGGGCATAGGGAGCGGCATCTCCCTGTTCATCTGCGCGGGCGTGGCCCAGGCGATATTCACCGGGTCGCTCAACTGGTATCCCGTCGACAACACTGCAGCCTTGGCCAGCGACAATCCACCCGCGGGCACGTTGCCAAAGACGATCTATCTTGTCACTCACATGTCCGCCCCCGAGATGGCAAACGGGGGCTACGAGCAGATCTTCCTCGCGCAGCCCAATCCCATGGTCGCGCTGATAGGCACGATAGCGATATTCCTGTTCGTCGCTTACTCGGAATCGACGAGGGTGGAGCTGCCGCTCGCACATGGTGGGGCGAGGGGCGCTCGCGGAAGGTATCCCATCAAGCTGATCTACGCTTCCAACATCCCTGTCATCCTGATGTCGGCCCTGCTCGCGAACGTGTCGATGTTCGCGTTCCTGTTCTTCACGAACCAGTGGTTCGAAGGAGTCCCGCTGCTGGGCGACAATCCCTGGCTAGGCTACTATCCGGAAGGATCGACCCAGCCGGCCGGCGGCCTCGCATACTACCTCTCACCAGTCAACGGAGTCCATGATTGGCTCCTGCCAATCCTTAGCCCGCAGTACCTGGACTCCTACAACTCCGCGATGGGTGGCTGGACGAAATCGACCTTCCAGATAAGCATGCACGTCTTCTCATACGTGATCGTGATGATCATCGGCTCGATCCTGTTCGCGATGTTCTGGATAGAGACCACGAACATGGGCCCCGAGGCCGTCGCAAAGCAGATCGAATCGAGCGGGATGCAGATACCCGGGTTCAGGCGGGACCCGAGGGTCATGAAGAGGGTGCTCGAGAGGTACGTGCCTGTGGTCACCATAATCTCGGGTGCCACGGTCGGTGCCTTGGCGTCGGGAGCGGACCTGATAGGAACTGTGGGTAACGCATCAGGCACGGGCGTGCTGCTCGCAACCGGCATACTGATACAGCTGTACGACGCGATAGGCCGCGAGCAGATGATGGAGATGCACCCTGTGCTCAGGGGATTCTTCGGGGGAGAGTAAGTAGATGGCCAGCGGGGGAGCTTCTGGACAGTCAGCCCCGAGGGCCAACATGAGCAACCAGCTCATCATGCTGTTCATGTTCATAATCGCCCTGTTCGTGATGTTCGACAACGACCTCAGGCAAGGGCTCGGCAGAGCTGTGGGGGTCGCGCTCGAGCCGCTTGTTGGCTTCGACTACACGGTACCCGTCATCACCCTCTTCCTGGCCGGGCTGATCCTGGGCTCCCTCTCCACGACGCTGAGGCACTTCTTCATGGACTGGATCGGGCAGGCCCGAAGCGCGAGGATAATGTCCGCGTTCCAGAAGGAGCTGAAGGAGGCGAAAACGAGCAACAACACGTACAAGCTGAAGAAGCTCCAGGAGATGCAGCCCCAGATGATGGCCAACCAGCTCCAGAACTCACAGGCCCAGTTCAAGGTCATGCCGCTGACCCTGCTAGTCGTGATCCCTATCTTCGCGTGGCTCGCGACCTTCGTCGGCGCGGTCAGCTTCGACGTCTTCACCGTGCCCTGGAGCTTCAATGTCGACATGCAGGGGAGCACCGTGCTCCCCCACTGGATTCTTCTGTACTCCCTTCTAACGATTCCTTTTGGCCAGGTCATCAGCAGAACCCTGAAGTACTTCTCCTTCAGCAGGCGGCTGAAGGCGCTCGAGGGCGGGTCCGAGACCGCTGCTGAGGATATCGAGGACAAGGGGAAGTGAGCCGCAAGATGAGGATAACCATCTCGGGGCCTCCTGGAAGCGGAAAGACAACGGTCTGCAAGCTCGTCGCCGAGAGGCTCGGCTGCGAGCTCGTCCTCGTAGGCCAGATATTCAGGGAGATGGCCGTCGAGAGGGGCGTAGACCTGGAGGCTTTCGGCAGGCTCGCCGAGGAGGACAAGAACATCGACAAGGAGCTCGACGACAGGATCTTCGCAGTCGCCCTGGAGAAGGAGAGCCTCGTGCTCGAAGGGAGGCTCACCGGGACTCTCCTGAAGCGCAGGAAGCTCCCCGTCTTCGCAGTCTACATCACGGCTTCGGAGGAAGTGCGGGCGGAACGGATAGCACGAAGGGAGGAGGAGGAAGTCGACGCCGTACTCAAGGACCTGAGGATGCGCGAGAGGTCGGAGAAGAAGAGGTACCTAGATTTCTACGGCATCGACCCATCCGACAGGTCCACCTACGACCTCTGGATAGACTCGACCAATACCGCTCCTGAAGTCATAGCCGACTTGATAATGGACAGGGCCCATAAGGCGGCTGAGGACAATGCTTGTCAAGTCAAGAAGAGCAAGTAGTCCGGCGGAGAAGCCGGCGGTCCCAAAGCGGGCGATTGCAGACCTGCTTCGGAGCTGCGTGATCGTTGTCGACAAGCCCTCGGGACCCACTTCACACCAGGTCACCAGCTGGGTGGCCCAGATGTTCGGGGGCGTCAAGGCGGCCCACGGCGGGACGCTCGACCCCAGGGTGACCGGGGTGCTTCCCGTCGGAATCGGAGGGGCGGTCCGTGCCATGGACGCGCTTCACTACGGCACGAAGTCGTATGTCGGCGTGATGCGCATGCACGGGACCGTCGACCGACAGAAGCTCGAGGACGCTTTCCAGGAATTCACGGACGAGATATATCAGACACCTCCGCTGCGCTCGGCGGTGAAGCGAGAGCTTCGGACGAGGAGGATACACTCGTTCCAGCTGAAGGAGATCTCCGGCAGGGACGTCTTGTTCGAGGTGGCCTGCGATGCGGGCACATACATCCGAAGCCTGTGCGTGGACCTCGGAGACGCTGTTGCTGTTGGGGCGCACCTTCAGGACCTGAGGCGGACGAGAGCGGGCGGCCTCAATGAGGAGATGGCGCTCCCGCTCCACGAGATAAGGGACGCTGTCGAAGAGAGAAAAGCCGGGAACGAAGAGCACCTCGCCCGGATACTCCGTCCGATGGAGGTCCTGTTCGAGCAGATACCCAAGGTGGAGGTCAAGGACTCGGCAGTGGACGCCATCTGCCACGGCGCGGACCTCGCGATTCCAGGGGTCGTGGCCCTGGATGAGTCCATCGCCAATGGGGACTTCGTTGCAGTCATGACCGCGAGCGGCGAGAGCGTCGGGCTCGGCACGGCGCTCATGTCCTCTGCGGAGATCATGAAGAGGGCTGAGGGCATCGCGGTCGATGTCACCAGAGTGCTCATGCCGATAGGGACTTACAGGCCTTCGTGGAAAAGCCCGGGAACGCGCGCCTAGCAGAAGTGCTCCAGGGTCCTCTGCCTCGCGGTCAACGGCTGCGCGTCGATCCCGAGCGTGCGACGTACGTGGATCGCGAACTCCTTGGCGAAGCCGTGGGTCGTGAACACCTGCTCCGGGCTGCATTCTCTCACGAACTCCGTCAGCTCCTGGAAATCACAGTGGTCCGAGAGCGGGAATGCCTCGTTCACCCTCGACTGGCTCGTGAACTCCCTGTCCAAGGCCCAGCCGGAGAAGGCCGCGGTCCTCGCGCCCTTCTTCTTCATCGACTCCACGCGGGCCATGTCCTTCCCGTAGCCTGATGTGATGTACACGAACGGCGCCTTGGTCCTCTCGGGATCATACTCATCAGTCGTCAGGTCGAACCCATGGTTCCTCAGGACACGGTTGTTCTCGGCGATCGTGGACTGCACCACCAGGGGCAGCTCCCCGAGGTGGAACGCGAGCTCCTGGGATTTGCCGAGAGGATATGCGTAGAGCACCGCAGTCCCGCCGTTCCTGGTGATGTCCTGCAGCCAATCCCTGACGATGCCCATCATCTCATCGTGGTCCGGGAAGATGTAGTGCGGCTTTCCGTAGGTGGCCTCGATGATCAGGACATCGCATTTCTGGGCCTTCGCGCCCTTGGTGTGCGCCTTCTGACGGGTGCAGAAATCGCCCGTGTACAAGTGGTCCTTGCCAGCAGCAACGAGGAACATGCTGGAACCGGCGATGTGCCCTGCATCAAGCATCCTGACGCTCGGGTGAGTGCTCACCTGGAACTCCTTCTTCCGCCGGAGCCTCACGAAGTCGCGAGTGACGGGGGAGCAAATTATCGAGCCGCCCTTGAACGAGGTCGGCAGATGGTCGGAATGGGCGTGCGACACCATGCAGACATCGCCCTCGAGCACGCGTTTCGGGTCGAACCTGAACCGACACCCTTCCGCTTCCACAAGGATGCCGTTCCCCAGCTGGATCAAACTCTGTGACACCTCAGCATCAGACGAGGGAGCGAAAACAAGGAAGTGGCTTAACTATCTTGTCCCTGGGAAGTCAGAAGTAGGACTATGCCATGCTGTGAAGGCTCAACATACCTCGTCCGTCCCCTCAGATCTCTCTATCCTTTTCTCACAACACTGCGGATGAGTCCAGCATCTCCCCCGCGTACTTCCACTTCTGGTCGGTGCCGGTCACGCCAACAGGGGTTCCGAAGGGCTTGTAGGTCTTCACGGAGTAGGTGGGTGGCCAGAACGATGAGTGGGCCCAACCGGGCCTCCACCTGTTGCGAGCCAGATATTCTATCTCGGATTTCAATTCCTGTGAGACAATGCAAGGCCATTTCTCAAAACCCTTTAACTTTCTTCTCAATCCCGGATATAGACCCGGAATCTACCGGTGATTGAAGCTTGCATATGTACTACTAGTAGAGAATAGAACCCTAGCGGTCCTCAAGCAAGACGTATCCTAATATTCATCCCATTCAGGCTACAAGAAACTGTCTGGCTATGGATAGATTTGAACTCCTTCCACTTGACAGAGAACATGAATCAGCTTCTTGTAGTGGAATCTTGGCTGATTGAATCTGACAAGAACAGAAAAAGGAAAGGGGAAAGGCGTTTCATCATGGAAAGGGACGGACTGCGCTGATCAAAGCTTCAGGACGTTCCTAGCCTTTTCCTCATCGCTCACGGCAAGCGCGTAATGGACGTGCTTCGAGTCTTTGTCGAGCATGTATGCCGCGTCGATGTTTATGCCCTCATTCGCCAAGATCTTTGTGACGTGCGCGAGTTCGCCGGGCTTGTCCTCCAGCTTTGCCACGAGGACGTTCCTCACAGAGAACTGCATTCCCGCCTTCTTTAGTGTCTCCCTGGTCTTCTCGGGATCCGCACTCACAAGGCGCGCGACCTCGGCATGTGCCTCGGTCGAAATGGCTCTTATGTTTATGTTTGCCTCATGCAGCTTCTCCGTCAATCGAGCGATCTCTCCCGGCTTGTTGGGCAGCTTGACGCTAAACTCTTGCTCCATCTACATTTCCTCCTCCCACACTCTTGGCAAGATCATGGAAGTGACGTCTCCGAACGGATGCCTAAAACCATGTCTTGTCTAGGGGGTTCATTACTATGCAGCCTCTTAGTATTTCAAGGCTGTTGCACGGAGTCGTTCATCGCCTGGCAGACTTCATGAGCGATGAGCGCCAAATGCCCAGGTGTGAGCATTGAGCGAGCTCGAGTTCGAATGCCTCGGAAGCCGGGTTCATAGCTAGCTCACACCTGCTCCGGAGGGACTCTGTCTGGCATGTGCGATGTGAAGTAGTTCACTCCAGATTTCTGCAGCCTCGCCTCGACGGAAGGATAGAGTATCAGCTCCTCAACTTCGAAATCCTCGAACTCGGGATCAATACTCCCTAGCCTCCGCCTCAAGGAACGCACACTCTCTTCATTGCTGAAGCTGACCATGCACGCTGCATGCGTTCTTACGCCATGTCTTCTCAGATTCTCTAATGCATTGAGCTGCAGCTCGAATCCCTCCGGCACCGCCCCAGTCAATCTCGAGAATTCCTCTTCCGACGCACCCTTCAGGCTCACCCTCACGTGGAGATTTGAAAACCTCGACAGCTCGTCCGCGTAGCTGGGATCGCTGCCTACCAGGATGCCGTTCGTCTCGAGTATGAAGAGGTACTGAGCAGGTATGAGCTCGAGCACTTTGATCAGGTGCTCCCGGCCGATTGTCGGCTCGTTCCCACTCACCCTCATCTGCCGAAAACCTTTTCTCTTCGCCATCGAGACAAGCTTGCTCGCGACTTCCTCGGGAGAGTACATGCTGCCGAACTTATGAGGATTGGCCACCTCTCTGAAAGACCAGCAGAACACACACCTGAGGCAGCAGCCGACACAGTCGGCCGTGGATATTCCCCCATAGAACCTGGCGGGCCTGAACCGGTAGTAGCGTCTTCTATCACCAGAACAGACTACCTCCTCGACTTCCTTTGCCAGCTTCGCGGGGTCGTACATCCTCGAAACCTAATTCCATACAATACGATAAGAGTCTCGCCGAGACAGTCGGGCAAGACTATGGATTCCTGATGCAACCTCACCGTCCACTTCAACGAGCCGAAGCGGAAAGACAAGAAAAAGTCAGACGACTGGCCTTATCCAGCGATCCTCAATCCAATATGTGAACATTCCCCACGTGCACATTTCTAAGGCCCGCACCCCGAGCGGCAGCAAGGGCTGCATCAGCTTCGGCCTTAGATGTGAACGGGAGATCGGTCATCAAGTAGTCCGGATGGAATGCAAGCAGGGAGTACGGGATTTCCGGATTCAGATCTGCAACGAATCTGGCAATACTTCCAACCTCCTTTGCATCGACATAGCCCGGAACAAGCAATGTGCTGGCCACTAGGAAGGGCCGTCCAAATTCCACCAAACGCTTCGACAGAGCGCGGAAGTTGTGCAGGGTCTGCTTGTTGGATGTACCGCACAGGGCAAAGTGGAGGTTCTCGTCAATGGCCTTCAAATCGAACTTGACAGTCCCGCCTGTCCGAAACGAGTACTCTGTGATCCTCTTGGCCAGGTCAGGTGACATGGAGCCGTTGGTCTCCCAGCAGATCCTTGGGACTCCCTTTCCTTTCTCAATCAGCTTCTCACAAGCTTGGAACGCATACTCGAGCTGTGGGGAAGGATCTCCACCGAAGAAGCAGATGCAATGCGTGTCGTGATTGATAGCTCGCACCAGCTGGTCCACAGTCCTCCGAGGCTTGAGCTCTTTCACTCCCATCTTGTGTTGCCAGTTCTGGCAGAACATGCAATCGAAGGTACAGCCGTGGAAGAACACCGCGAGGTTCTTCCCCAGAGCGTTTCCCTCAGTGGCGGGACATATCCACTCGGCGACGCAGTTGGTTGGCAAGGGATCGTAGTACCAATCCACCACCGCCTCTTCTGAGAGCAGGGGACGGACCGTTCCTCCCTGATTGCTCCTCAGGCCGCAGAGTCCTCTCTCGTTCTCGGACATGTGGCAGTGATTCACGCATTGACTGCATGCAGAACCAGTCCCGCTTGGCTTCCTGAGCGAGAAACCTTCAATAGATTTCTGATGCACTCGCTCCGCTATCTCCCTCGACTCTCTCTTTCTCGCACAGGCAGAGCATAGGCTAAGATTGAAAGAGATGTGCTTCTCGTCATCACCGCAGAGGCTGCACTTGCCCATGATGCCAAAGGGGCATTGTGCAGGAGAAGGGGATTAATCTTCTCCTTCCGCCCTATAAGAATTCATATACGATTGATGCGTGATGACCAGCTGTGAAGAAGCAGCGTGTGTGCACGGGACTGAATACGGATGATTGTCTGGCTGCAACATGGAGTGGGCCCAACCGGGCCTTCGCATATCGGAAGCCAGAGAGTCTGCTATGGATTTCAATTCCTGCATCACCGGACAAGGCCAGCCGTCAAATCCCTCTTCCTTTTTCACTCCGGGTCTCCGGGTCCGTGTAGCGGGTGAGGATGTAGTAGAGCACATGTGGTGTGGGCACCGGGATGATTCACTTGGTTTGTGATTGGATGCTACATGTTCAGCGGAATTCCTCTCTTGAGACCACTACTGCGACCATTGCGACCCCGCCGATCAATGCGCCGACCAAGAACCCTAGACCCAAGACGCCAAAAAACGAACACACGAATGCCAGTCTCCAACTCGTCCGGTTTAATGCCAACGTGCCACCTGCGACAGACAACGCTCCGAACAAGATCTTCGTGATGCCACACAAGGTAGCAGCTCCCCCAAACGGGTCTCCAAAGAGTTCTATCGTCATCACGAAAAGCAGCCCTTGGATTACGGCTAAGATCCCGGCAATCATAGCCAGTATTCCGCCCAACATAAGTCTGGCGCTAATCTCAGATGTTGGCAACTCCCAGATAGACTGATATCCTGGAGTTGTGGGCAACAGTACACCACAAGATTGGCAGAAGTTCGCCTTATCAGGGTTGGTTGTTCCACATCGTGGACAGCTCACCTCGTTTTCCCTCTGATGGGATATCCTTGCTGTCTAATGGACGTCGGCCTGACACCCTAGGCGCAAAAGCACAGAGCCCTTGCCCGATTGAGCATTTCCGGGCCACAACATCTCTGCTATCAGCTTCTAGGACGAATATCGAAGGGGATTTCTCTGCTGGAAAGATCTTCTTAATCTTCTGATACTCCAGACAAAATGGCTTGATGGGTGTTCACATCCCTCTGCATACACTCTTGTTCATAGCCAGTGTAATCGTTGGTTCCAGAAATCAGACAATCTTCCGTTCCGGTAGCGAGGACATGAGCGTTGAGTGGAACCGGGACTGCACAAGCTAGAAGTAGATATGGAGATTCAAGGCCAATATGGTCATGGATGCGGATTCAGAGCCCCTCATCGACTCTCAGGCGGCGAATAGGGTTCAGCTGGAGACGCTTCATGATCCGAAGGCTGAGCAGATAGAATCAGATTGTGTGGAGATGCCTTGCGCCTGCGCAGCATCAGTAGTATGACCGCAAACGAGACGGAAACGGCTGCAGCCATGCCCAGCAATTGGAGGAGGGGAAAGCCCGAGCCACTGCTGTCTATCTTGTCGATCTCGACGCTCCCGATTATTCCATCGAAGGTTGCAATGTGGCTGGAATAATCCGATAACTCGTCCAAGAAACCAAACTCATACATCAATCGCCATTCGTCACTGACGACAAGGACATACAAGAACGCAATCTCAGAGCCCAAGATGTCTACATGAAATGCAAACTTGATTGCCTTCTCTTCGTCAACCGTGAAGTTGAGGGGAGAAAGGATCACATCGAATCCCTGGATATCCTCTGATGCTTCGATAAGCTTCTTTGCTTTGTCACACAGCTCGGCATAGGTGGCATCATCCGTCCAATTGAGAATGATCATGGCTGCACCTGGAGGATAGAGACCGGAATCCTCAGGCAACTGAGCCTCGGCACCCATCATGATGTCATAGACTCCTATATCGGAAGTCATATTTCGCTCGTAAGACCAATCCAATGGAATCTCGAAGCTGATGTGCATCTCGGGGATAGCGACCAAGGTACTAGATGAAGGGACGGACTGCAGTAGAAGCACTGCCAATGCGCCAACCGCACACAATCGCATTGTCCCTGTGGTTACCACCATCTCCCATCGGATAGGGTGCAGTCTACGAATAAGTACCTTCCTCAATACGAGCCACGTGTACGAGGCGAATCCAGCAGCATTGCCAGCAGTTGACGATCTTGGGGTTACTCTTCGTACTCAAACAGGAAATACATCGACAGAACGAGAAGTATGAACGATGCCGACAGACCAATATAAGCCAGCAGCTTCCTGCTCCTGGAAAGTGACGGGTTCAGACAGTAGTACAGGAATATTAAGGAAATGCCCCAGGCGATGCCACCCGTCCTGAGTGCCCATCCTCTGGCAGAGATCGTCGACAGAATGCCTCCGAAAACGATGTAGACTAGATTGAGGACCACGAGAAAGGCTCCGATGTAGAGAAACCATTGGTTGATTCTCCTATACTGCCTGTTGGCAGAACCTGCTCTGGATGAAGTCTCGGGGTTCATTGACACAACCTCATCAGATTGGCAAAGGGGTGCCTGGTACGCCTCCACCTGATGGAACCATCGATTGCCACAACTCGAGGGGTACTCTCTCCGGATACTCCTTCTGAATATAGAGCCACCAAGAACCTTCTTGCTCCTCATACCGTGCCAAATGATTGGCATAGAGCTGCAGAGGTAACATCATCGATTCCTTCACTTCGTCTGAGGTAGGACCAGTTGTAGGATACTTATCATTCCGACTCCGGTTCCACAAACTACCTTATTCTCTCTAGCGAAAATGCCCCGATCATGATGGCCTTGTTCGTGTGCCTGTACTCGATCCACTCCCTGGTCTGCACATCGCACACGCCCTGCACGCCCACGAGCGTCTTCTGCTTCTCCGTCTTGAACTGCAGCGCGCCGGACATGTGATGCTGGATCGACTCGAGCTGCTGCTCCGTGTGCATACCTCTCTCAACGGCAATCAGGCTGACCCCGCCCATCTGCTTCATGCGGCCCGCGAGCGTCTGGACATACTGGAACGCGGTCTTCTCGTCCGACTGCGTGATGCTCATCGAGAGGGACAAGTAGATCATGCGGAAGTAGGGGATCTTCTGCTTCTCGAACGCCTTCGAGAACCCCTCGAGGGCGCTCAGTATTCCCTGGAAATCGCCAGGACCCGAGACCTTCACGACATAATCGTCCATCAATCCGCTCGGGTCATCGACCTGCTGGCCCGAAGCGTCTATCCACCCGACGAGCCCGAGCTGCTGGAACTCCATGAAGGTCGGCAGGATCGGCGCCATCTGCTTCGCCACCTCCGTCGGGGAGTGAGAGGTCGTCACTATGACCGCGGGGACTCCCTTCCTGAGACCCTCGGCGACGAAGAGCAGCATCGCCACCTCCTTCCCGATGAACGGGGGACCGACGCAGAGCACGTTCGACCCGAAGGGCATGCCTCCCAAGAGGAGGTCATCCAGCCGCTCGATGCCGGTCTTGACCTTCTCGCCGGCGTACTCCTCCTCGACCGCCTCCTCGACCGCTTCGATGTCCTTCTGCAGCTGCGCGCGGAGGGAGGTTTCCTTCTTCTCCAGCTCCTTCTCGCGCTGGTACAGCCGGGCCTTCATCTCGCGCTCCCTGTCCTGAAGGTGCTGCTCCTTGACCGCCAGCGCCTTGAAGCCTTCCTCGACCTCCGAAGGCTCTCCCGCACGCGCTTGCTCGAAGTCGTCAACCCGCTCCAGTACCTCCCTCTCCATCGCCTTGAGCTCGGCGTGCTTGAGCCCGATCTCCGCTTCCTCCGCCTCGAGGTCCTTCTCCTTCTCGAGCAGGTTTCGCAACTTGCTTTCGGTCTTCTCCCTCTCCAGCCTGAGGGACTGGTCAAGTTCCTTTATCTTCTGCTCGCGCTTCCCCAGGGCATCCATCTTCCTGGTTACTTCCTCCTCCCTCGATGACAGTGATGTCATCTTCGTGCGAGTGGCGTCCGTGAGCTCACGGTACTGCTTCTCCCTGTCCGTGACAGCTGTCCGGGTCCTCTCCGTCTCCTCGAGGCGCGCGTTGAACGATTCCAGTTCGGCCTTGAGCTCCGCCTCCTTCTCGCCGAGCTGCTTCTCCCTGGCCACCAACGCGCTCTCCTTCTCCACGAGCTCGTTCATCTGTTGGTCGGCCCTGGCGGAGAGCCTCTCGGCTTTCTCGGCCTTCTTCCTGAGCTCTTCCTCCAGGCTTTTCAGCTTCAGCACGTTCTCGGCGAGCGCCTCCTCCTTCATGAGCAGCTGCTGTTCCAGGTTCCTTACCGTGGTCCTCTCCAGCGCGACCTTCCCGAGCTGTTCTCGCGCGGCCGTCATCTCGATGTCCTTTATCTCGACGGAACCCTCGCGCATGTCGATCTGCTTCTCTCTCTGAGCCAGCGTGACCTCCTTCGTCTCAAGTTCCTTCCAGTCGGCATCGAGAGCCCGTTGTTCCGCAGCGATGTCCGCAAGCCTGTTCTTGACCTCCCTGTCCTTGGACTGAGCATCGATCAGCAGCTTGTTCGCGTCCCTCTCCCTGGTGGCGAGTGCACCCTCCTTGGCGACCAGCGCCCTCGCCATCCTCTCGTACTGCTGCTTCTGTTCCTCGACGTCTGCGAATTTCATGCGTAGGAGCTCTTCCTCCCTTTCCAGCTCCGCCTCCTTCCTGGCGATCTCCTCCCTGGTCGCCCTGGCCCCTTCCAGCCTCTGCTCGATGTCTCGCTCGAGCGAGGACACCTGGGAGCGCTGGTCCTCGATCAGCCCAAGCTCGTTCGCCAGCCTCTTCTCGTAGACCTCCAATTCGGACTCCTTGGACCTGAGCGCGTCCTCCCTGTAGGCGATGGCGACGCGCTTCTTCTCCAGCTCCGCAGCCTGTTCCTTCAGCTTGCTGTCGCTCGCCTTCAGCACCTCGCGCTGCTGCACGGAGGTCGAACTCGCGATGATGTGAAGCATCGATCCACTGAGTTGGACCAGGACCGCACAGCCGAGATAGAGCATTGCCAAGATCGCAGGGTCGGGGTCCTCCTGGTAGACGACCGGCAGGGACAGGAGCACGATGGGCACAACGGACGCTGCTATGCTCATCGTCTTCCGGCTGCTGCCGCCTTCCCAGGTCATGGCCAACGAGATCAGCGTGAGGCTGATGCCCAGGATCGAGATGGGATACAGCCATGTGGGGGTGTTGAGCAGTAAGATGTCGGTCTGGTCGAAGAGGAACAGGGCGAGGAATACCGTCGGGACGATCAGCCCGGCAACGCTCATCACGAAGTGCGGCTCATTCCTGTCCGCCACATATGGTTCCCACTTGACCACGATGGTCGCAACAGCCACGGCTATGCCGGTCGCGAGCGGGATTATCCACTTGAGGTCCAGCAAGTACTCGGGCATGTCTGCTAGGAAATCCCAGTTGACGAGCCCGTAGTTCACCAGCGCCGTCAGAGCCAATGCTAGGCCGGATGTGATGCCTAGCACGTGAGCGGTCCTTCCCATCTTGAGCTGCAAGAGCGCTTCCCTGCGCGAGCGCCTGACCTCATCAGCTTCAATCCTTTCTACGGCAGATGACCTTCGGGGGGCCTGCCGGGATGTCGCTGTTGGCCTCTTTGATGACGATCTCTGGGCCATTGGCCTCAATCCCTTCCGAACAGCTCCCTATGGAGTGCTGGAACTGTTGGAGAAAGAGCATTCTAAGGATACTTAAACATTGACTCTTAGTTTCCACAGGAAAGCAAACTTCCAGTGCAATGACCCTGCTTTTGCGCGCTCTGGATTTTATCCTCCATACTAGTTTCACCAGACTCCCCCCTGCAGCGATTTAACTCGTCCCGGCGAGTTGACACAGTGCCGGTGATGCCAAGTGTATGAACCCAAGATCGCTCCGGTCGAAGAGCCGCTCGTGCATGCACTACACGAGGAGCCCCTGCTGCGCGAGAGAGTCCTCCGGACATCCGTCCTGCAGATAGACGAGCTCGTCGGAGGCTTCCGATCCTCAGAGGTGTCGCTCTTGGACAGCGATAACGATTACGCCTCCACGCTTCTCCACCTGCTTTGCATAAACGCAATCAACCAATTTGACGAGGACATCGTATGGATCGACGGGGGGAACATCGTAAACCCCTACGCGATCGGTTCCCTGTGCAAGCGTATGAGGATAGACAAGCGTGAGATATTGTCTCGCGTGAACATCTCGAGGGCTTTCACCGCCTATCAGCTGGTGACGCTCATAGACGAGAAGCTCGAGGGGCAGGTCCAGAAGATCGGCCCATCGACGATCGTCATATCATCGATCACGGAGCTGTTCCTCGACAAGGACATGAAGTGGATGGAATCGCACCAGCTGTTCAGGCGATGCATCGAGGACGTGTCGAGGATAACGAAGGAGCACGAAACGGTATCGCTGCTCACCAACCGCACGCACTATGGGCTGCGCCCCAGCCCCGGCCTGGACGGACTCCTGTACGAGAGCTCGAACGTCGTCGTGCAGCTCCGCGCCCGGAGGGGCGGGATGATGGTCAGGCTTCCGAAGGTGGCACGGGAGATATTGTTCTCCTCGGTCCCTTGGAACCAAGCGACTCTGGATGAATACAGGGGGGATCTAAACGGGAAGGACGGTGCCTACATACCGCTTGGCACTTGAGTCGATGGCACAGCAGTGGAACGATTTCAGGAGGGCCCTGAGAAAGGAGGACCGGGAGGCGTTCGACTCGCTCGTCAACAGCGCTCGCATGCACGCCTCGGCGTCCACCTATGCCATCAGCCTCGACCCGACGGAGTCCGCGCTCCTATCAATGCTCCTCGAGCATGAGAAGAAGCTGCTCGCTATGAAGAAGTCGCTCGAGACGAACGAATCCGCAGACGGAGGACAGGATGGAGGACTCGGGACCGGTGAGGCTCAGGGATGAGAGGCTGGCTCCTGGACATCTACCCTGACTACGACGCGAACGCGATCGTCTACTGGGTGAAGACCCGAAAAGCTGCTCAGAGGGTCGTGGACCGAGCCTTCCTGCCGAGGATCTATGTGCGTGCAGACGCTGAGAACCTGGACGACCTCGAGAGGGCGCTCCCGATACTCGGCGCCGTCCATTCCACCAAGCGCGTGATGAAGAGCACTTGGCTCGGGGAGAAGGAGAGGGAGATCCTCGAGGTGACCCTTCGCGAGTACTCCCAAGTCGAGAACGTGGCCCACACGATCGACAACCGCGGGAAGTACAAGGATTTCTCGCTCTTCAACGTGGACCTGAGGTTCAGCCAGAGGTACTTCGTGGAGAAGTGCCTGTTCCCGATGGGGCTGCTCGAATTCAGGCCGAAGCCCAGGATGCTGGACGACCCCTACGAAATCGACTACGAGCTGCCCCCGCTCTCCAGCACAAGTCTTGAGATAACGACCGAGCTGAAGCGCGGCATACCGACATTCAAGGACAGGCTGCGCTCGGCGAAGGTCGGCGAGGACACGGTCGACGGCGAAGAGGAGGACGTCCTCAATGGCATACAGGAACTCCTCAGGGAGAAGGACCCCGATGTGCTCTACACGGAGGACGGCGATTCGTTCTCGTTCCCCTACCTGTACGAGAGGGCCAAGAGGCTCAAGCTGCCCCAGCTGAAGTTCGGAAGGGACGAGGACGACCAGCGGACGGACCGGAAGGGGAAGTCGTACTTCACCTACGGGCAGATCAAGTACAAGCCCCCCTCGTACAAGCTGCGCGGACGCATACACATCGACCGCTCCAGCTCGTTCATGTACGCCGAGAGCGGCCTCGAGGGTCTGATCGACCTTTCGCGCATATCCAGCGTGCCCGTCCAGGAGCTCTCCCGGCTCTCCCCCGGGAGCGCCATAAGCGCCATGGAGGTTAACCAGGCGCTCAGGGACGGGTGCGTGATCATGTGGAAGAAGAACCTCCCTGAGCAGTTCAAGACCGCGGAGGAGCTGATAATCGCTGACCGCGGAGGGTTCATCTACGAGCCGAGAGTGGGCATCCACAGCAATGTGCTGGAGGTCGACTTCACATCGCTCTATCCCAACATAATGGTCAGGTTCAACATCTCCCCAGAGACGGTGCTCTGCCCGTGCTGTCCGGAGTCCAAGAGGCGAGTCCCCGTGCTCGGGTACAACATCTGCGACCGCAGGCTCGGGCTCATCCCGCGGGTTCTGAAGCCCGTCGTGGAGCGGAGGACGCGCCTGAAGAGGATGCTGAGGGCTGGGGTAGGGGACGCGAAGGGGTACAAGGAGCGCGTCGATGTGCTGAAGTGGCTGCTCGTGACCTGTCTGGACGCAAGCACCGAAATCCCGTTCAGGAGAAACGGCAGGTTCGACCTGCGGCCCGTGTCCGAGATAGTCGAGGAGCTCGCTGGGGGCGCGATGGGGGAGTCCAGCGCGAACGGACAGCTCGAGCTCTTCGGGGTGGACGAGAACATGTCACCCTCCGTGAAGGCCGTCTCAAGCGTGTTCAAGCATCCGGCGCCTACGGAGATGATCGAACTCGACCTTGGGGAGGAGAAGCTCACTGTCACTTCGGACCATCCGTGCTACACGCTCCGAGGAGGGGACATGCTCCTGAGAAACGCGGGGGATCTGACCAGCGGGGAGTACCTCCCGAAGCTCATGCCTCTGTACAGTCCTGAGTCGAGGAGGGGCAGCGTGCTGGTCCCGATCAGGGTGAGATCTGTGAGACGGGTCCGCCCCTCCGGCGATTTCGTCTACTGCTTCAAAGTCGCCGAGCCGCTCCACGGGTTCGCGCTTGCGAACGGAGTGCTCACGCACAACTGCTTCGGCTACACTGGGTACAAGAACGCCAGGTTCGGCAGGATCGAGTGCCACGAATCGATAACCGCATACGGGAGGGAGATATTGCTGCAGGCCTCCGAGATGGCGGAGGCTCACGGGTTCGAGATACTCCATGGAATCGTCGACTCGCTCTGGCTCAAGGGGGACGGCGACCCGGACAAGTTCTGCGAGCACGTCTCGGGCCACATTGGCATTCCCCTGGAGCCCGAGGGCGTGTACAAATGGATAGTCTTCCTCCCGGGCAGGACTCACGGAGTCGGCGTCCTCAACAGATACTACGGCGTCTTCCAGGATGGTAAGATGAAGGTAAGAGGCATCGACCTGAGGAAGCACGACACCACGGGCCTCGTTCGGGACCTTCAGGAGGAGCTGCTCGCGCACTTCTCGAGAGCTTCCGACGCGCAGCAGTTCATCGAGCTCATCCCTTCCGCATTTATGATAATAGACAACTACGTAGAAGCCGTGAGGTCCGGGACGGTCCCCCTCGACAAGCTCATGATGACGAAGAGGATATCGCAGGATCTCGAGGAGTACAGGCAGTTCAACGACGGATTCGCGGCGCTGATGCAGCTGAGCATCAAAGGTTACGATGTGAATCCGGGCGAGGCTGTGAGGTTCCTCATACAGGACTGCAAGAGCAAGGACCCGAAGAAGCGCATGAAGATCGACGCGTTCGTGTCGGGGGACGAGGAGTACGACATCGATGCGTACCTCGAGCTGCTCCTCCGAGGAGCCGAAGGAATTCTGCTCCCCTTCGGGTACGACATGCAGAGGTTGAGGGCCATGTACCGCTCAGAAAACCCGCGAGGATGAACGGTTCGGGCTTTGTGCTATAGAGCAAGAACCTCTACCGACAATACTATATACTATGAAATAGGTCAGTACGACTAGAGATAGGGGAGGATAAACAGCCTATGAATTCCGTGCTAGGAGCCCTCGCTCTCGTGATTGCGGCTCTGCTAGCGGCTAGCGTTCCCGCGGCTGTTTCCGTCGCGGACGTCATGGACGACAACGGCCGTGACGATGGAGTTGTCACCGTCAGCGGGACCGTCACCGCGTTCATGTATGGCGACGAGCGCACGGACGATGAAGACGATGACGAAAGAGACGGCGACTGGGACAAGCCCCGGCTCGAAGCTTTCGTGATCGACAACGAGACCATTGTCACGTTCGGCCCGTGGTGGTACTGGATGTACATGAAGATCAACATCACGGACATCGTCCACATAGACGACGAGGTCAACGTCACCGGCGAGATGCACGAGGAAGACGACGGGACGTGGATACTCGAAGCATGTTACATCGAGAACCTGACGACCGACGAGGATCTGACGATTAAGGGGGAAGGGAGACCGCCTTGGGCAGGTGGCCCAAAAGCGCTCGAGATTTCTCCTTGGCCTCCATCCAACATGGAGGAGTAACCAAGGCCTTGAGCGTATCGAAACCGGGTACTGCAATTCGGGGGGAGAAAGGCGGTTTCCCTTCCTCTTCGTAATCCTTTAAGAAACCCCTTCCATCAGGTTTTTAGAGCGCTCTGAGATACCGTCCGCGGGACAGGTGATTGCCTTGGATGACCAAATGGCATTGATAGTCAGGATTGTAGTGGCCGCGTGCGCCCTCGTCCCATTCATAGTCTTCTTGCTGTCGTACAGGCGCACGCGGAACACGAGGCTGCTGTTTGCAGCGCTGGGGTTCGGGACGTTCTTCGTGAAACAGGTCCTGCTGGCAGCAGGCATATTCACGCTGGTGCTGAAACCCGACCACCCGAACACTCCGTCGGTGACGCACTCCGAACTCCAGCTGCTTGAGAGCATCATAGACCTGGCGATCATCTTGCTGTTCGTTGCAGCACTTCTTTGGAAGCAGGGGCCGACAATCGATGGACAGGCCGGAGCTGGAGACAAGAAAGAGAGTGTATGACCTCGTCGTCCAAAACCCAGGCGTCCACCTCAGAGAGATCGAGCGGTTGTCGAGCCTGCCTCTCGGGGTAGTCAGGTACCATCTGGAACGCCTGCAGCGAGAGGAACTCATCTTCGCAAAGGAGGACCGATACTTCAAACGCTTCTTCCCGAAGGGCAAGATACCCAGTGTGTCGACGGAGACCTTCTCCGTCCTCAGGCAGGAGAGGCTGAGGACGATAGTCCTTCACCTGCTCAACCAGCCGGGGGAGACACACTCAGGGCTCATGTCATCCATGGCCGTGCCAGCGTCCACGCTCTCGACCTACCTATCGATCCTGCTCAAGAAGGGTGTGATAAGGCGGGAGAGGAAGGGCAGGGAGAGCCTGTACTTCGTCGCCGATGAGGAGAGCGTGATGAAGGTGCTCATAGTCTACCGGCCCAGCTTCCTCGATACACTGGTCGACCATGCCATCTCGCTGTACCTCGAGAGGAACTGAGCGTCATTCGAGGAAGTAGGAGAGCATTATCGGGACCAGAAGGCTCCCCATGAGCAGGATCCTTCTCACCCTCAGAAGCGGAGCGAGGAGCCCGAGACACACAGCGCACATCAGCACGAGCGAACCTCTCGTGCCGGTGAGGGCGACACTCAGGGAGCAGATGAGTGCCAGGCACGCGATGGCAACCTTCTTCGATGACATGAAATCCCTGTGACGCTCGATGAATCGCCCGAAGCGAACCAAGAGGGAATAGGACAGGAGGGCTGCCAGCAAGATCGACAGTAGAAGGGCGACGGCCGGGCCGAGCAACGTGTCGACAGACGGTCCATCCTCGAAAGGGAGGAACTGCGATATTGCCTCCATGGATCCGCTTCGTTCCCGCGATATGACGAAGAATGCGCCGACAGCGAACACCGCCCCGCATGATGTTATGGCGGAATACAGCCACACGAACCTGGAGGCATCCTTGATCGAGCAGTCAACGGCGGTCTCGCCCGTGTTCCGGAGGCATAAGGCGGTCGCGCATCCAGGAGTCATCCCAGGGAGCCAACCAACCATCACCCCACCAAGAAACGCAATTGCCTTGTCTGCAGCTCCAGACTGATATGGGACTTCGTCTGTGGCATTCATGGTCGGGCGCACGCTCCTGCGCTGTCCGAGGCTGAACAGGAGAGTCGGCACACCGAACAGCCCGGCGAACAGTGGCAGAAGGAGTGCGGACCGGCCCACGTAGCCAATGTCGCGCCAAGGAACATCGGGGATGACACATGCGTAGAAATTGGATTTCAATACGATGGTGCCGAGAGCGCCCGCGGCGAGGAACAGGAGGAGCCCGAGCGCCATTGAGCGAAACCGGGCCGATCTAGAGGATGCGTTTCTTGGCACAGTGCGTCCTTCGGATGCGACCAACGCGATGGACAAAGACAGGACCAGAACACCCATGAACTGCGAAATCACGTCGTACAGGAACACCGGTGCCCCCATCAGAATACAAACAGGGGCGAAGAGGATGACGGAGAGCACGACCCCTGCGAGGGAGCCTTCAGCCGAGGCCAGGACAGCTGTGCGTCCCAGGCCAGCCCTGGAAAGCATGTGGGCCGGAAGGACTGAGATGGCGTCTTCCGCCGGGATCCCGAGATAAGTCGACGCGATGGCCTCGGAGAACTGATGAGACATGAGAGCCGAGGCGATGAAACACGACACCAGCAGGCCAGCGTTGCCCTGGACCAGGGGTTCCGAGAAGACGCCAAATAACGCCAAGGCTGAGCCGTAGTAGGCGGTCACCAGGGCAGCGATGTTGTTCATGTGAAGGCCGGGGACGAGGCCGGCAAGGAACCCAACCGCCGTCCCCAACAACGCAGGCACGACGAGAGCGGCTAAGAGACCCAGGGCATGCAACGCTTGTCAATGGACGGCCCTCCTCTCGACCGACACCCGTACAGGTACCGTACATCTCGGCTCCGGAGGCATATGTGTTTTTATTGTGCAAACATAACTTCGAGTTCATGCGACTAGCCCATAAAACAGATATGTCCGGCTAGAGCAGCACTACCTTTCCGTTGACGACCTCGACCTTGACGAGCGTCTTGATCGGATGCCCGATCTTCCTTTCAATCTCCGGCTTCTTGTCGGTCCGCTCGATCACGATGACGATGTCCGATATCCGGACCTGCATCTTCTTCAGTGTTTCAACGAGGGCCCACAGAGTACCGCCCGTGCTGACGACATCGTCGACGATCACGACCGAGTCTCCCGCCTGAACGCCGTTCACGAATAGCGTGGACTTCGAGTAACCTGTCTCCTGCTCAAGGCTGACCTCTCCTGGCAGTCCGTACATCTTCTTTCTCACGATGTTGAATGGCTTGCCGGTCCTCAGCGAGAGAGCGCAGGCAAGTGGGATCCCGAGCGCTTCGATGGTCATGATGAAGTCGCAATCGAACCTGCACATCTCGAGCATCGCGTCTGTGACTTCGGTCAGCAGCTCCGGACGTACCTTCGGGATGCCGTCGGTGATCGGATGGACGATGTAGTCGTAATCTCCGCGCTTCACGACGGGAGAGTCGACGAGGGAAGCCTTGAGGAGTTCGAGCGCCATGCTATTTCGAATCGCTGAAGGAGTATTAAACCTTCTTTCGACACCATGCCCAGGTAGTAGAACGTTGTTCGAACGAAGAATCTCTGTGGAGGGCGGTCTCGGGCGCCCTGAATCCTGCGAGGGAACAGACTGGCTTCAACAGAGTTCCTGGGTATTCTGTATGTTGATGACCGAGTAGATGTCATACTTGTTCTTCAGGGACTTCCTGCCGCCCAGGTACTCGAGCTCCACGAGGAATCCCATCCCGACCACAGTCCCTCCCAGCTGCTCCACGAGGTCCGCGTTCGCCTTGATGGTTCCGCCCGTGGCCAGCAGGTCGTCGACGAGCAGCACATGGTCGCCGCGGTCGATGGCGTCATCACGGATCTCGATGACATCGGACTCGTACTCCTTGATGTAGCTCAGGGTGGCAACCCTCGGGGGGAGCTTGCCCTTCTTCCTGATTGGAACGAAGCCGACTCCGAGCTCGTGCGCGACGGGAGCGCCTATGATGAAGCCCCTCGCCTCGTTGGACACGACCACATCGATGTGGTCGTTCCTGAAATGCTCCGCCAGATCCCCGACGCAGTGCTTGAACGCGTGCCTGTCCTTAAGCAGCGGGGTGATGTCCCAGAAGACGACTCCCTTGAACTCTGGAACACGCCTGATCTTCGTCTTGGGGTCCATATCAAGTCCACCCTCGGGAGAACCATCCCCGAATACGCGGTGTATTCATAGAACCTTTGCCGCCATGCGTTCGAGCGCCTCCGAGTCGCGTAGGCGTCAAATCTAATAGACCCTCTATTATTCTTGTTCCCAGGATGTGCTAGAATGACCACACCAATGGGAACGATAACCGTCGCCCCAGGAGTGCACTGGGTCGGCGTGAAGCACTACAACAGACGCCTGTTCGACGGCCTTATACCGCTTCCGAACGGGACCAGCTACAACGCCTACTTGATCGTGGGGTCGAAGAAGACAGCGCTGATAGACACCGTGAACCCGGGGTTCGAGCAGGACCTCGTGAACAAGATATCTCAGCACGTGGACCCAGCGAAGATAGACTATGTCATCATGAACCACGCGGAACCCGACCACGCCCACGCGGGGAGGCACATAATGTCCATCGCGAAGGACGCCGTGCTCGTCGCGGGAGCAAAGGGGAAGGAGGCAGCGATGATGTACTTCGATGTCGACCCCAACAGGATCATGGTGGTGGACGAGACCACGAAGATCGACCTCGGAGGCAAGACCCTCAGCTTCGTTGATGCGCCTTGGCTGCACTGGCCGGAGACGATATTCACTTATCTCGAGGAGGACAAGATCTTGTTCCCTTGCGACTTCTTCGGCTCTCACCTCGCCCTGGGAGAGTTCTACGCGGACGAGTACGGCAACGAGAAGACGCTCGACATGGCGAAGCTGTACTTCGCCGAGATTATGATGCCCTTCAGGCTGCCGGGACAGAAGGCCGTTGAGAAGGTCAAGAAGCTCGGCCCGAAAATCATCGCCCCGTCCCACGGAGTCATCTGGAGGGACCCGAAGGTGATCCTGGACGCATACACCGCATGGACCAGCGAGAAGATGGAGAAGAAGGTCCTGATCGCCTACGTGTCCATGTGGGGCAGCACCGAGAAGATGGTCTTGGCGCTGAGGGAGGAGCTGATCAGGAGGGGCATCTCAGTCAACATATTCGACCTGACCAACACGGACATCGGCCATGTGGCCAAGGAGCTGGTCGACTCCCCGGTTCTTGTGGTCGGCGCGCCGACCGTCCTGAACGGCATGCACCCGGTCGCGGCATACGCCGCCCTGCTTGTGAAGACCCTGAGGGCCCCGACGAAGTACGGCGTGATGCTGACCTCGCACGGATGGTCTGGAGGAGCCGTGAAGCAGCTGCAGTCCTTCCTCGAGGGCACGAAGATCGAGGTCCTCGGAGTAGTGGACGTCAAAGGACCGCCCAAGAGCGCGGAGTTCGACAAGATCCGCGAGCTGGCCGACAAGATCGTCGAGAAGCTGAAGTAGCTCACTCGCGGACATCAAACCATTTCCGATGTTTCTCAATTCAGCTCGTGCGAAAAGATGATATTCACAGGCGGCCACTGGTGTAGACGTGGTGTACCCGAGAGAAGTGCTGAACCGGCTCCGCTGGGCCCCCGGGGAATCAATTGCCGATGCTGTCGTCTGGTACGTTCATCGAGGGGCACCCGGGGACGTCCTGAAGGTTCGAGGGAGCGCGATCACCGCGCTGGGGAGAGGATTCTTCGACACCGAGGACGCGACGATTCCATACCACAGGATACTGAGGATCGACTACAGGGGAGAGACAATCTTCAGGAAGGATTCCAGGGCAGATAGCTTGGAATGATCTGGTTCTCCTGCATCCATCCAGACTAGAAAAACTATATCTACGGCGTTGGCGTGCCGCAGGGCATGGACCTGCTCTGGCTACCGTTCTCGATCGCCACGATGTTCCTGTACGGGCTCGGACAGGTCTTCGTCAAGCAGACCAGGTCGAGCATCTCGTCGGCGAGCCTGCTGCTGATTTTCGGCATCAATGTGTTTGTCATGTGGTCCGCGTACTGGCTGATATTGCGCGAGTCCGAATCACACACTCCGGAGGCATGGTTCTGGGCAGTGATTGCTGCCGCTTTCTCCGGTCTGTCTTACATAACCTACTACGAGTCCCTGAAGCATGGCAAAGTCAGTATAGTCGGAACGATCGCAGGAGCCTACGCACCATGGACCGTGATCCTGGCGTTGGTATTTCTCGGCGAATCGATGAGCGCCACCGAGGGCTTCGGAGTCGCACTGGTCGTTGCGAGCATGCTCCTGTTCACGTATTCCACCGGGGATGAGTCCCCGAGGAGGACAGAGCTCCTCGGCATAGCTCTTGCTGCATGCTCGTTGTTCCTCTGGGGCACATCGGCTGCCCTGGCGAAAGGGGTCATTTCCGAAATAGGCAACACCTCGTTCATCGGAGTGTTCGCGGTCGTATGTCCCACGATCTGGGTCGCGTTCTGGCTGATGACCGCGAGGGGCAGACTGGAGATGCCCAAAGCGAGCCGAGGGCTTCTCGAGATCGCCCTTCTCTTCATCGCCCTAGGAGGGATCACGATGTACCTGGCAATCGAGAACGGCCCTGTCTCGATCGTGATGCCAGTCACCAACCTGTATCCGATCGTGACCATAGTATTTGCCAAGGTAATGCTCAAAGAGAGACTGACGACGCTGCAAGCCATCGCCCTGTCAATGATCCTGCTTTCGATTTTGCTCTTCTCAATCTAGACGTTCCTGAACTTCCCGTCGGAGAAGACAATTCTGTCCAGGACTCTCAGCTCAGGAGACATCTTGGCAGGTGTGAGGTCTGCCACGATTTCTATGTGGTCCCTGAGGGGACTGTTCGCGACCTTGTTGCCGAGGGTTTCCTGGACCTGGTATATGCCTGCCGAGTTGGACATCTTGACGTGTATTTCGATCAGCTTGGTCTTGCCCTTGCTAATGTCCACGGACTCTATCGAGAGCGCCGAGATGGAGTGGATGTCATGCTTTCCCATATCAAATGCCAGCCTGCCGCGGCCTTTGGTGATGTCGCAGCCATCCGCGACCACGACGATCGAGCTTTCGATTGTGAGGGTGTTTTCCCCGACATCGTGAGCGTATATCGCGTGGAGTATCTGCTCGATAACCGCAGTCCTCTTCGCTACATCCTGATATATCTTCGGCAGCAATCGTTCGAGTATGCTCTTGGCATACATAACGCTGAAGACCTCGTGCTCCAACCTGTGCACAGCGTTGCCCACATCGTGGAGAAAGCAGGCCGCGGATACGATCAGGTGAGCATCGTCAACCGACATTCCCAAGCCCTTGATCGAGTCGAGCTCCACCTTGCCGTTGTCGAGAATTATCCTGAGGAGTTTGAGACCGTTCGCCGTGACTATCCTTGCGTGAATGGGTCCGTGGTCGTTGTATCCCAGCTTCCGGACTGCGATGTAGTTCGCGAGGTTCTGGAGCGTGTTGGTCTCCTCGTCTGTCTCGAGCATCTGGAAAAGGCTGATGGCATTCGGACAGTCCCTGAGTTCATCGTTTATTGTCCTCATCGATTCCTCTTCCAACGCGGTGTAGGATGACGGCATCTTCAGGCCATAGAGAAGGCCGTTCTCGAGCATTTCTTCGGACATCTGTTCACCCGGTCAATTTGCGGAGGTGCAAAGGCAGAGCTACATATTGGTTCTGTTGCATGATCGGGTGGTGAATGCTAGGTCACCTCCCCCATGCGACTCGTCCCATTCGGCTCCGACCGTGCTGCCGTCTCTGGCTCGTATAGGGTCATCATCACGTCATGCTGGAACGCGCCGGGGCTGAACCGTAAGCCCCCTGCCACCTCCAATCCCTTGGAGATGGCTGTCTGCAGCAGGTTGATGCTTGCGTTGATGTGCCATCCGCACCCGCACACGAACACCGCGCCCATTCGGGAATCATGTATCCTCCCACATATCGGGCACGTTCTGCTGCTGTATCTCGGATCGACCTTGACGACGGGAACGCCCTTCTCTTGGGCCTTGTACTCTATGATCTGGTGCAGTTTCCTCCTCGGCCACATGCTCAATCGTCGGTTGAGGTCCTTGCTCCGCTTGTGTTTGATCCCCTTCAGATCCTCGAACAGGGACTTCGCTTCGGAGGGAAGGTCGGATTCGAGCCGGAAGACGACGCCCTTGACGAGCATCCCATCCTTCACGCTGTTTCCATCACTGATCTTCCGCCACTGCATGCAGTGCCGGGAAGTCAGCATGCCCGGGCTCGACTTCTCAATCACCCGACTTGTAACAGAACCGCCAAGGCGCAAGAATCAAGCTTTTGTAGCAGCACCTCGGTAACTCCAGCGCTGGCATGTCATACACAGACGAACTCGTGTCCGCGCTCGGCAAGGACAAGGTTCTCCTCGACCCTTCGGAGAGGTATGTCTACGGCGCCGATTGGAGCCCGAGAACACCTGACGAGATATGTCCTCCAGACGTCGTGGTACTCCCCCGAACTACAAAGGACGTCCAGAAGATTGTGAAGGTGGCCTTCGAGCACAACATACCCGTCACTGCCGGAGGAGGGCTGACGGGCATGCTGGGCGGGGCGGTCGCGATCCATGGAGGCATATACATCGACACGACGACCATGAACTCCGTCATCGAGGTGGACCCGAAGAACCAGACAATCAGGGTCCAGGCAGGCGCGACGCTGCAGGAGGTCAACGACGCCATTCAACCCTACGACCTGTGGCTGCCGCATCAGCCCGAGTCGAAGTGGGTGAGCACGGTCGGAGCGGCGATCGCGAGCGACAACGATTCCACGTTCGGGGTGAGATACGGCAAGATACTGAACTGCCTGCTCAGCGCGGAGATCGTGACGGGGACCGGGGAGATCGTCGAGCTGGGACACCGGAAGGCGCACTTCACATCCTCTGGGTACAAGCTCAAGGACCTCCTCGCGGGGAGCGAGGGCACCCTCGGAGTGATCACCGAGGCGACCCTGAAGCTCGAGCCAATACCCGCCTCGCGAAGGGTCGACATGCTCGTGTTTCCCAGGATGGGCGCGGCAGTGGATTATCTGAGCCGCCTGTTGAAGGCGGGGCTCTGCCTCGAGGCCGCCCACATCAACTGCAGGAGGAGGCTCAAGTTCTACACTCACAGCTACAAGACGAAGTATGGCAAGGACCCCGAGATACCCCAGTGGGCGGAGGCACTGCTTGCGATAGCTTTTGCGGGCGACGTGGAGGTCGTGGATTACCAGCGGGACGCGGCCATCAGGCTCGCCAAGGAATTCGAGGGACAGCTAGTGGAAGAGCGGGAAATAGTGGACGCGTGGTGGGCGTCCAAGTACACCCTCGACTTCGAGCCTTTCAAGCAGAAATGGCCCGACACGCAGAGGAAGAAGAAGTTCGGGGCTGCCGATCCCGGAGTCCCGGTCGGGAGGCTCGAGGAGTTCTACCACAAGTTCGTCGAGATCGCCGAGAAGCACGGGCTCGAGATAATCGGCATGAACGCTTACCTGGAGCACCCGAGCAGCATCGGCTTCTCGCTTTCGTGCGCCGTGTTCGTGGACTACCGGGACAAGGACGAAGTGGACAGGTTCAGGAAGTACCATGACGAGCTCAGCAAGCTCGCGATATCCTTCGAAGGCACGATGAGCACGTTCATGAGCGATACCTACCAGAAGGCCCCGTACCTCGGGCTTGAGCACGGTGCTTCGCTGAAGTACATGAGAGAGGTCAAGAGGATCTTCGACCCCAAAGGCATACTCAATCCCGGCAAGAAGTTCCCGAGGGAGGTAGACCGACCCTGACCAGCCTGGACGAGTTCAAGGAGGAGCTCGAGACCTGCTTCGGGACCTCCTGCGGCTTCTGCGAGCGTGGATGCCCGGTGTACCAGACCGCGAAGGTCAAAACCCTCTCCATGAAGGGGAGGAACAGGACCATGCTCGGGATCATCGAGGGCAAATTCGACATAACGCCCGCAGTGGTCCAGGCTGCCTTCGAATGCACCCTCTGCGGCAACTGTGACCGATGGTGCGCGCTCAAGAACACGGAACACACGCGGGCGTTCAGGGAGTACCTCCTGGAGCGGGGCATCGACCCCATGAAGGAGCACTCGTCGCTGGTCCTGAGCATCAAGAACTACGGGAACCCCTGGTTCCAGCCAAAGAGCGCACGGAACAGATGGACCAAGGGGCTGAACATACCGAAGGCCTCGCCCGGCGGGCAGGACGCCCTGTTCTTCGCAGGATGCACGTCCGCGGTGAATCGGCCGCTGAACAAAGGACTCGCGGCCAGCGCGAAGCTGCTCCAGCACGCAGGCATCAAGGTATCCACGCTGGGACAGGACGAACCGTGCTGCGGCTCGACACTTCTCAGGGTGGGCCAAAGGAAGGCCTACGAGCAGCTGGCCACGGAGAACATCCGGAAGTTCAAGGCCTTGGGGATCACGAAGATATTGACTGCGTGCCCAGGATGCTACACAACGCTGAAGAAAACCATTGAGGAGGCCGGCTCCGGCATCGAGGTGAAGCACGTCTCACAAGAGATAGCAGATCTTGTCACAAAGGGAGGTCTGAAGCTGAGACGCTCAACCGAGAGGATGACGTATCACGACCCCTGTCACCTGGGCAGGCTCGGGGGGATCTTCGAGGAGCCGAGGGATATCGTGCGGTCCGTCGCCACGCTTGTCGAGATGCCCAACAACAGGTATGAGGCTCGATGTTGCGGTGCGGGAGCAGGCCTGCAGAGCGCGTTCCCGAAGCTCTCCAGGGATCTCGCAGCCAAGCGGATCGCGGAGGCGAAGGCGACCGGAGCGACCACCCTCGTGACGACATGCCCGTTCTGCGAGACCCATCTCAAGACGGTTCCCGGCATCAAGGTGATGGACCTGTTTGAGCTGCTGCTCGATTCCGTCCAACCGAACAACGGCCCTCGGGTCGCCAAGTGATGCGGGACGACAGGGTCAGAGACGGCATCTGCGACAGCTCACAGGTCGTCATCTCATTCTCGCATGAGCTCGTATGTGATCCGTTCCCTGTCCTTTCCCTTGTTCTCGCGCTTCACGATCTTCACTCTGCCTATCTCGGTGAGGGAGCGCACATGAGTGCCGGCGCAGGGGCACACATCGTGCTGTTCGATCCTGACTATGCGCAGCTCCTGGACGGACTTCGGCAGGAGGTCGAGGTTCGCCCTCTGCGCATCGATGTTCTTCTCGAGCTCCCTCCTCGATTCCGTGCATATCTGCACCTTCGCCCCGGATGTGAGTATCTCGTTGCATTTCCTCTCGACCTCGGCGATCATCTCGTCCGTGAACTTCACGGGGGCGAAATCGATCCGGGACCTGTCGTGATATATCTGGTTGCCCACGGTCCGCGCCTTGAGTAGATCGTAGACGACCCCGGACACGATGTGCTGGGCCGTGTGCATCCGCATGTGGGCGTAGCGCCGGTCCCAGTCGAGCACGCCGTGGACGACCTCGGGGACGATGTCCGGATTCTGCACGAGGTGATGCCTCACCCCTTCCTTCTTGGAAACCTCCCTGACCTGGGCCTTCCCCCCGGGCCATTCGAGATATCCCGTGTCCGAAGGCTGGCCGCCCCCGAGTGGGTAGAACGCCGTCCTGTCAAGAACCACATAATCAAATCCGCGCTCGATGACCTTCGCGTCGAACTCCTTCACGTAGTTCGAGTCCACATCCTTCATGTAGAGCATCTCGGTCATCCTGAGAACCCTTCCATTACATCGGGGAGGAAACTGAACCAACAGGAAATACTTTGCGAGCATGTCTCCGTGGAGCGCCCACCTACTGTCGCCTTGTCTTGGAAGTGAGTAGGAAGGACAGAACGCATGAGACGATCTCGACACATCTTATCGTCATGGAATCTGGCAGCTTGCCTGAGACGGTCCCAGAGTACTCTATCCAGCCAAGCAGTTCCTCGTCGGGGCCGACAATCAGGGTGTCGACGAAGTCGGCCTCGAGACTGGTATCAGCGGAGCGCCGTCTCATGGACAAGAGTGCCGGCCGGTTCGTCGCTTGCTGATCGAGTCCGTTCAGGGGATTCTCCTCCTCGAGGTACACCCTTGACAGCCGACTGATCTCCTCGGCCTTGTAGTCCGAGAAGGTTGTGAAGGCATCCAACTTGTACGCCTTCTGCCTGAATATCGCCCACGCCTCGGGCCGAACGCCCGAGTGCAGCTCGTATCGGAATATGTTGTCGGCAGGATTCCTCAATCCTATCGTCACCCACCTGAGACCGAAATGCTTCTGGATGAAGTTGGCGCAGTCCTGGAGATAGTCGCGAGCGTTCAGCTTCGGTTTCATCATCTGGCAGATCAGCGTCTGGAGGCCCTCGAACGCCCTGTTCGCGGGATCGAGCTTCGTTTTGACATAGTCCAGCTTCATCTTGCGTCTTACTTCGTCCGGGGAAGTGTATGAGATCGCCATTCTGCCACCGCTCGTTGCACTGGATTCCGAGAGGAGGTTGCCATTCTCCTCCAATGATGCACGGACCGACGGCTCGCCGAGACATCGGACCGTATGGAGGCGGGGATTGACCTCTCAAAACATAAACCTATTCGCAAAGGTATTCTACCAGATGGCACGAAGTGTGAGAGTGCACGACCCCTCGGGGTTAGCGAATTCCGGGGGTCTGACTATGGCTGCTTCGGCGCACCACAGTTCGGACACGAATGCATGAACATCGGATACTGCACATTGCAGTTCTTGCACCGGGCCATAGGTGTCGAGTGAGAGGGGTGTCCAGGCGGAGGCGCCTGCTGGGCCGTCGCTGGTGCCGCGTGCTGCGGCTGCACGGGCGCCGGCGGGGAAATGTACTGCCCGGGCTGCTGGACCGCGACCGTTCCCGGCGCATACGGCATGTACCCGGCGGGGGCCTGCTGGGCGATCGAATCGCTGAGCTTAGCGTAGGTCAATATCAGGAGCAATGACGGAAGCACGAATGCCACGAATCCGAATACTATCCAGATTACGACATCAGACCTCGCGTCGTTGAACCGCCCCTGATCGATGGCGTCGATGACGGTCTTCCTCATGAATATCGCGGATAGCACGCACATGAACATGGCGATGAGGCCGAAAAGGCCGAGCGAGAGCCATCCGCGGCCGCCGTTCAGGACAAATGCCGTGAGCGCCACGACCGAAAGCAGTATCCACACTCCGGCCATGACAAAGAACAGAATCTGCGAATACCAGGCAAATCTCCTGGCCTCAGCGACCTCCCTAGGAAGCCACGGTGGAGTAGCCCCTTTAGCAACTAGCGACTCCGCTGGCATACCCATTGACATGATTGATCCCTCTGATTCATCCCTTCTCTATCCGCCTTGCGGCGGCATCCTTAGAATCGTCATGGCCGTATTTAGTCTTTCCTGGATGTGGCCAGCATATTCGATTGCGGGCATGCGGACATTGTCAGGAAATGGTCTGCGAGAACCTGTCGACCTCGCCCATCGCGTCGAGGACCATCCTCGGGGTCACCTCGAACGGCATGAACGGCATCGTGTCCTTCGGATCGCAGGCTTTCTCCGCCGCGACCGAAAGGTATGAGGTATCCAATTTCCCAAGATCCTTGAGACTTGTGGGCAACCCGAGGGCCTTGCACCAGCGCATCACACGCTCGACCTCTCCCATCGGGCGTTTCTCGAGGATCATCTGGACCAGGACCCCGTATGCCACGATCTCCCCGTGCTTCCTCGCGAGCCCCGGGACAATGGTGAGCCCGTTGTGAACGGCATGCGCAGCAGCACAACCGCCTCCCCCGAACCCGAAACCGCTCTGAAGCTTGATCGCCTCGACCACAGCCTCGACGGCCTCCGTGATCCTCCCCGACTCAACGTCCTTCTTGGCCTGGAGCCCGTGGGTCATGAGGGTCTGGAAACACCTCATGTTGACCTCGAGCGCGGCTATCGTCGCGAGGTCGTTTGCCTTCCTGCTCCTTTGACACGCTGCGAACGCGGACTTCTCGAAGGCCGCGGCCAACGCGTCGCCCATGCCCTGGACCATGAACTGGACCGGCGCGCGTCCGACCACATCAGTGTCCACCAGGACCATGACCGGGGCCCTTGAGAGATACATGTCTTCCAGGAACTTGTGGTCCTCGGTGAATATGACGGCATCGGCCATCCCATCTGCGTTCGTGGCGCACTGGGTGGGGACGCTTATGACGGGGAGCCTCAGCTTCTCCGCGACCGCCTTTCCCGTGTCGACCGCCTTACCTCCTCCGCAGGCCACGATCACATCGGCGTCCAGGGCCTCCGCCCTCGATGCGGTTTCTCCGATCTTGGCCTTCGTGCACTCAGTGACAGTGTCATCGTAGCCCACGAGGGGCACGCCCGCCGCGAGCAAGCTCGCCTGTATCCTCGCCCTGATCTTGGAGAAGGCCGTCGCGCCTCCGACTGCGAAGGGCCTCTCCCCGTGCTGCCTCACGTGGGCCCCAAGCTGGCTCAGTACGCCTGGACCCTGGAGGTACTTCGCAGGCAAGATGAGTCTCCTAGTCCCAGATTCCGCCAATCGACACACGCTCCAGAAGAATTCCCTTGATGTCAGAGGAGCCCATCACATCCCAACGCATCAAGGTTGCGACACACAGGCCCGCGCAAACCGTGCTAAAACGGGCCCGCAAGGCATATGATATGAATGTTCGCCGAAAAGAAATAAGTATGATTACAAGATAACGCATCAGAATACGGAGCGATGCAAGCGTATCGTTCAGCACGATGCTGGACTGTGAAACTGATGAAGTACGAAGACTACCAAGAGATATATTCCCAGCTCAGAAAGCCCGCGGACATAGACCGTCTTGCTCACAATCTCAAGATGGACAAGGAGTTCCTGTTCGTCCTGTACACGCAAAGGACCGTGAGGGACGCCACGCGCAGGTTCTACGTCATAAAGAAGGACATCAAGAAGATCGCGAGGGACTGGCACAGGGGCGATTCGATCGCCAGGATCGCGCACAGGATCAATTTCCCGGCGGTCCTGCTCGGTCTGATGCTGGTGGAGGAGATCGGCCTCACGAGGAAGACTTACTGGAAATATGTCAGGGACCCGAACTGCTGCCACAACAAGCGCCTGCGGAAGGAATTCATCCAGATGGCGGAGGACGACCTCATATACTCTCCGAAAGGAGCACAGATGCAGGCAGAGAGGGGCAAGTGGGGAGAGAAGAGGCTCCAGGAGTGGCTGGACAAGAGGCATCTGAAATACAGGACGGAGGCGGACCTGAGGGGGGATTACAAGAAGACCCCGGACTGCCTCCTCGAGAAACCGATACAGCTGGATGGGGTCAAGGTTCACTGGATCGAATCCAAGGCATCCTTCGGGGACGAGATAGAGCTCAGGAAGAACGTGAAGAGGCAGCTGAAGCCCTACACGGACATGTTCGGGACTGGAGCTGTCGTCTACTGGTTCGGGTTTGTTGAGGGGATCGAGCCGCCCGATGGGATTGTGCTCTTGCCAGGGAGCTATTTCGACGATTGCTCGCGCGAGGGTTCTTGAGGAAAGATACTTAGCTATCTAGAATAATCGTTTCGAACGTGCCAAGGTCCACTGTCAGGTATATCTCCGCCGGCGACATCGAGAAGTACAGTTACTGCCCCCTGAGCTGGTGGCTCAGCAGGGAGGAAGAGGTCGACAGCGAGGAGCTGGCACGCGGGGTGAAGGAGCACCAAGAGCTCGGCAAGACCCTCTGGAAGATCGACTCCGGAGAGAAGACCGCCCGGGAGTATGAGACGCTGGTCTTCTGGTGGGCGACCGTGGCAACGATCATAGCCACATTCGGCCTGGCGCTTCTTCCGTACGAACAATCCTTCACGATAAGCGAGATCCTGGGCGTGGTCGCGCTCATTTGGATACTTGTGGCAACCTTCTTCCTGTACAAGGCCACAAGGGCGAAGATCCACAGCGCCGTGGTGAACTACGAGAAGACCATACTGATCATGGCAATCGTCGCCGCGCTGGCGGCCTCGTACTCCGTCATATTCCTGTACACTGATGTCAACCTCGCAATTGCCCTGGAGATCGCTGCGATCATGTGGCTCGTCGGGGCCTCCTTCTTCCTCTACAGGACCCTCAGGTCCACCGAGATCGTCGATTCCCTCAGGAAGGAATTCAGGGTCAAAGGCAAGGTAGAGTACATCGACATGGAGAAGGCGAAGGCCCTGAGGTCGGAGACTCACGGCCTCCTGGGCAGGCCGGACTACATCATCAAGCTGGGGGACCAGCTGATACCGGTCGAGGAGAAGAAGGGGAGGACCCCCAGGGGCCCGTTGTTCTCGCACATACTGCAGGTCGCGGCCTATTGCCTCCTGATAGAGGATTCCACGGGCAAGGCTCCCCATTACGGCATACTCAAGTATCCCGAGCACGAGCACGAGATCGAGTACGATGCCGACCTGAAGAATCTGCTCCTCACGAAGCTGGAGGAAATGAGAAACATCATGGACATAGGCGAGGCGCATCGCAACCACAACAGGCCGGGCAAGTGCAAGAACTGCTCCCGACGCGACGGCTGCCCGGAGAAGCTCGCCTGAGCTGCCGCCTCACTCGACCGTCACGGTCTTCGCGATGTTCCGCGGCTTGTCAATGGGACACCCTCTGGTCTTGGCGAGGTAGTAGGCCCAGAGCTGGAGGACGACTATCACAGGGATCGGGGAGAACACGGATGGTATCTCCCGGATCGTGATCGTCTCATCGACGTACTTCGGGAGCTCAGTGTCGCCATCGAAACCGACCGCGACCACGGGGCTCCCGCGGGCGGACACCTCGCTTATGTTGCCGAGCATCTTCTCATAGGTGTGGTCCCGGACGGCGATGGCGATGACCGGGGAATCCTTCGAGATGAGCGCGAGCGGGCCGTGCTTGAGCTCCCCCGCGGGAAAGCCCTCGCCATGTATGTACGAGATCTCCTTCGTCTTGAGCGCCGCCTCGAGCGCCACCGGATAGTTGATGCTGCGGCCGATGAAGAACATGTCCCTGGCCTGGGCGTACTTGTTCGCAAGCGCCTCGATGAGCGCGGCCTTGTTGAGTATGTACTGGACATCCCTGGGCATGTCCCTGAGGGCGTTTATCATCGATTTCCGGGCCTGCACCGAAAGGGCCTTGGACTGCACACCCAGGTCCATCGCGAGCAGGTACAGCGCGATCAACTGGGTCACGAATGTCTTGGTCGCAGCCACACCTATCTCCGGACCAGCGCGGGTGTAGATAGTGTAGTCCACCTCCCGCGTGATGGCAGAGCCAACGACGTTCGCGATCGCGAGTGTCTTGTTGCCCCTCTTGCGCGCCTCCCGGGCGGCACCGACCGTGTCCGCAGTCTCGCCGCTCTGCGTGATGAGCACCACGAGGGGGTTCTCCCTCGAGACGGGCGAGTAGCGGTACTCCGAGGAGATCTGGACCGTGGTCGGTATCTTCGCGAGCTCCTCTATGATGTACTTCCCCACCAGGCCCGCGTGGTATGAGGTCCCGCATGCCACGATCTTGACGCTCGAGAAGTGATTCCCCTGGAAGAACGGCTCAGAGTCGGTCGTCTCGATCCTCCCGAGGAGCGAGTCGTGGATCGCGTCGGGCTGCTCGAAGATCTCCTTGAGCATGAAGTGCGGGTAGCCGCCCTTCTCGGCATCCTCGACGCTCCATGTTATCTTCTGCGGCTCGCGCTTCACCTCGTTGCCATCCTTGTCGTAGAGCGTGACGGAGTCGCGTGTCATCCTGACGACCTCGCCATCCTGGATGTATATCATCCGGTTCGTGTACTTCAGCAGGGCCGTGACGTCGCTGGCCAGGTAGTTCTCCCCGTTCCCGACACCAACCACCAGCGGGCTCTCGTGCCTCGTCCCGACGACCTCTTCCTTGCCGACGGACACGACCGCGAACGCGTAGGTCCCCTCGACCTTCTTCAGGGCCTGGAAGACGGACTTCACCAGATCCCCTTGGTACTCAGCCTCGACAAGATGAGCGAACATCTCCGAGTCTGTCTCCGATGTGAACTTGTGGCCGGCCTTCGAGAGCGACTCCCTGATGTCCAGGAAATTGCTGATGATCCCGTTGTGCACGACCGCCAGCTTCTGGGTGCAGTCGCTGAACGGATGGGCGTTCTCCGTAGTCGGCTTTCCCTGCGTGGCCCACCTCGTGTGTGCGATCCCGACGGAGCCCTTCATGGCAGGCATGCCGGACTCGAGCTGCGCGATCTCGCCCTTGGCCTTGTAGAGCTGCAGCCCCTGCCCGATGACCGCGATGCCCGCGGAATCGTAACCCCGGTACTCGAGCCGCTTCAGGCAGTCGAGCAGGATAGGTTGCGCGTCCCTTGAGCCCACAAAACCCACGATTCCGCACATCCGAGAGACTCCCTAGGTCACGAGGGACTTGTTCGGCAGGTTCCTCATTATCTTGGCACCGCTCGACACTTTGCAGCCGGCACCGACGATGGTCCCGGGCTCCAGAGTAACGCCCGTGCCAAAGCCGGAGTCCTCGCCGATGATCGACCCCATGTGAGGGACCTTGAAGAACTCGTCCCCGATGTTGACATACGCCTCAGCGCCCGAACCCATGATATGGGACTTGGACTTCACGCCGTATCCCAGAACACAGTGAGAAAGGTACGAGTGCGCCCCGATGCTGCAGTTGCTCATCAGGAGGGAGTTCTTCACGACCGTGTAAGGCTCGATGGTCACGCTGTTGCCTATGCTGGTCGACGGCATGATGGTCACATTGGGGCCGATCTCGCACCCCTCGCCGATCAGCACAGGACCGTAGATGGTCGTCCCCGCGCGGACCACGGTCTCCTCCCCAATCCCGACCGGACCGGAGAGCATGACCTGGGACTCGATCTTGCCGGCAGTCCTGACGGACAGGTTCTCCAGCGCCGCCGCGTTGAGCTCCAGAAGATCCCACGGATACACGGCGTCGATCCACAAACCATCCGAGAAGACAGGCGTGACGGGCTGGTTGGTCAGGCTCACCTGGACGGCGTTGCTGAGCCCGTACTCGCCCATCGCGATGCACTGCTCGATCGAGTCGAAGATCGAGGAGCTCAGGCAGTACATGCCCGTGAGGATTATGTTGGATATCATCTCGGACGGCTTCTCGTGGACGCTCGTGATGGCGCCCTTCTCGAGCGTGACTACGCCGTACTTCGAAGGGTTCTCGCTCTCGACCACAAGCGCGCTCGGACAGGCCCCGGCCTTCAGCAGGTCGCCCACGGCCTTCCTGTCGACGATGTTGTCCCCGGGAAGCACGAGGAACTCACCAGAGAGACGCTCCTTGGCAGAGAACAGCGCGTGCCCGTTCCCCAGCTGCTTCTCCTGGACGACATACTCGATCTTCGCGCCGAACTTCTTGCCGTCCTCGAAGTGGGACATGATGCGCTCCTTGCGATAACCCACGACCATCACGATCTCGTGGACGTCGTTCCTGACAAGGGCGTCCACGACGTACTCGAGTATCGGCCGGTTGGCGACGGGGATCATGACCTTGGGTTCGGACACAGTCAGAGGTCTCAGGCGCATCCCCTCACCAGCAGCCAGGATAACCGCTTTCATCAGAACCCCACCGAGGAACAAGCTAGACAGTTGCGGCCATTTAACCTTTTTGAGCCCTGCCAAAGGAGATGCTACTCTTCCTCTTCGGTCTCGTTCGGTATCTCGCCATAGATCCGACGGTTGCGGGCCTCGACCTTCATCGGGGTCGCCTCCTCGAAGAGGTCACACTCGCACCTGATGCGAGTCACAACATCACGCTTCGCGCAGTACCCAACACCTGGACCGGCCCCGTCCTCTGGACGAGGATCCCAGTGAAGACAATCCGGGCATAGCAGGCGCTGCTTCTTCACATCCTTGCATGTTTGGTGAAAAGTCACAGGGCTCGTATGTATCATACCTGGTATATCAGAATTTCTACTGAAGAGTCAGGTTACGATAACTGGACTCACGGCGCGTATGTAGCGTAATTGCAGCACTGGACGTTATCATACGGCGATTGCTCGCACCATCTGGATACAATGACCATGAGAGGCTCCAGGGGCGCGTACAGGAAAGAAGACCGTGTCGCCTTGCCGCGAGAACTGCAGAAGGGACTTGTCGAGAAAGCCGCCTCGAGGTTCGGCAACTGTCAAGAGCTGGCCAAGTTCCTGAACATCCCGAAATCGTCCGTGCATTATTACAGGATCGGCAGGCTGACCCTCCCGGTCTCCATTCTCGAGAGAATGCTCGAAATCGCCAATGATGGGGACCTCACGAACAAAGTGAGAGACGAGGAGAAGCGGGTTGATCGCACCTGGGCGAACGCGTACGCGATGAGTTTCAGGGTCGAGGAATTCAGACAGAAGGTCAGATTGCCGACAAGGGAAGATCTTGAGATGAACGACGATCTCAGGAGAAAAGCAGCGGCTATCATATCGTACGTCATGGCAGAGGGTTCGATTTGGATGATGAAGGAGAAATGGGGAGAGCATGCGGCAAACATCACATTCAGCGACGAGGAGACGGACTTGTATGAGCACTTCAGGGGGCTGTGCGTGGATGTGTTCAACTACGACATAGGGCCGCCCGAGGCGCCGGGCAACGGTGCGAAGGCAATTCGAGGATTCATCTATTCGAGGTTCATCGTGGAATGGCTTGTCGACAATGGGATTCCCGTGGGCGAGAAAGCCGCCAGAGAGGTTCACCTTCCCAAGTGGGTGACTGAATCCAAAGATCAGAATACCTGGACTAACGCTGTTCAACCATGGTGTGATGGCGAGGGGAGCGTCAGACGCCCCTCGATTTCAGGGCCACGATCATTCACGCTGACACAATCAAGGCACACTTGGTTGGATCTTCTGAACCCTCCTCGGCACCTGTGCTTCAGAGGATCTGGAAGAACAGTATCTGGAGGATCGCTGAGGAATGTGGATATCTTCGGAGTGCCGGCTCTGACATTCCTTGCTGCTTTCAGCAGGAGCGAGATCCTTGACGACGTACTGAAGCTACTCCGCAGATTGGGCCTGCACCCAAGGATCGGAGTTGCGAGTATCTACTTGAAAGATGATGGATTCTGGAGTGTGGTATGGAAGATAGGTATGGCGTCGTCCGACACAAGACTCCTGGACAGGCTGTCCATCGTCACCCAACGAAAGAAGAGGACGGCCATCAGGTCATGCGCGGATTAAAAATATTGCATTTTTATATTTTTCAATGGATGGAACGTAGCGGGGGCTAGATTTGAACTAGCGATCTTCAGGTTATGAGCCTGATGGGATTTCCAAGCTACCCCACCCCGCTGCCTGCGACTAATGATAATGGTGTAGTTAAACGTATCCTTTCTCAGGGCCTGCTCTCTCAGAAGAACTTGCGCAGCTTGAGCAGGTCCTGGAGCGAGCCCTTGACCTGCACCTTCTTCATCGCGTAGGCTTTCATGACCCTGAGCTCTCCGCTGCTCAGTTGGTTCAGGGTTTCCGCGCTCGCGCTGATGGTGATATCCGGGGCGTCGATCGGCCCTTTCCTGAAGCCGTCTATGCGTCCGTTCTCGAACAGGAAGCTGAAGGTGTCTCCGTCGGTGATCTGGACCTGCACCTTTCGTTTCATGTCGCCGAAATCCTTGATCATATTCGGATCTTCTGAGGCCTTCTTGTTGAACTTGTCGATGGTGGCCTTGAGGAACTCCTCTCCCACTTCTCATCCCTCGTACGAGTCTAGCCTCCGCAGCTCGTGCATCCTCATTAGGTTTTTGGCAGTCACCCAAGATGTCCTGGTGTGCGGCGGGAGGCACTTGTTTCTCTCGCAGTACTTTCTCAGGAACGCGATGGTGTCAGGGTCCGACGGGTAGCCTGTGCCGATGGGCTCGCCGATGGCTCTTTCGATCTCCGCGATCCGGCCGTCCCTCGTGACCTTGGCAACGATGGATGCTGCAGAGACCACCGGGAACAGGTCGTCCGCCTTGTGCTTGGACACGATGTCGACCGGGAGCTTGAGCTGGGTCTGGATCATCCTTGCGAACTGGGCCTCGTTGGCATCGGCGGAGTCGACGTACGCGACCTTGGGCCCGAGCCTTTCGATTATCGTCGCGAACACCCTTGCCTCAAGCTCGTTCATGGTCATCATCTCGCGCATCTCGTCTATCTCCTCGGCGGTGACTTCCACTACCTCGACCTTCGCGAGAGCGCGTATCTTGGGGGCGAGCTCCTCGCGTTTCTTGGGGGAGAGCTTCTTGGAGTCCCTCACTCCGAGCTCCTTGAGCGCGATGTCGTTTTCCGCGCACACCCCGCACACGACCATCGGGCCAAGCACCGGACCTCTGCCCGCCTCGTCGATCCCGCAGATCATCCGGTTGCCCTCATCGGGTGCTGGTTAGATAGAGGTTTTGCGGTCGGCCCTCCAAAGCATTAAGAGCCGACCGGTCAGATATTGCATCGCATGGAAGCCAGGATCTCTCAGGACTTCGGGTTCGGGGAGCTGCAGATCGACGAGCAGGTGCTCCTCGTCATTTCCCTGGCTCTCATCGTGGTCGGCCTGCTGCTCGCCTTTGCTGGCTCCAGGATCTGGAAGAGGGTCATGGCCTTGGTGGGGTCGATCGTCTTTGGCATCATAGGTTACTCGATAGGCGCTGCGATCTTTGACGAGTTGATCGGCCTGGTCGTCAGCATGCTCGCGGCGTTCATCGGCGCCACGTTGTTCGTCTTCCTGGCCCGGGTCGGGATCGGGGCGATCGCGGGCATCCTGTTCTTCCTTCTGGGGGCCGCGCTGACCGGGAGCGCGTTGGTCGGCTTGGTCGCCGGGCTTGTGGCATTCGCGCTGGCGTTCGTGTACATCGACACGGCCGTAGGCATCGTCACGGCGGTGCTCGGGGGCATCCTCGTTGGGCTGGGGCTGTACATGATGGATGTCGGCATGGGAGTGGTGGTCATCGCTCTTCTGGCCACGATGGCGATCGGAGGGCTGGTCCAGATGGTCTTCCTGAGAAAGAAGGCCGAGCAGAAGAAGCTCAGGGAATACCCGCTCCCGCCTCCGCCGCCTGATTGAGTGGCAGCGCACGGCTGAAAGGAGCGATAAAAAGGGTAGGCTTGCTACCGTTGGGCTAGTAAATTCGCCATTCTTTACTATACATCTAGAATACACCCCCGCGTTGACGAAGAAGGACTCTCTGGACTGTCAGGCGAAGCGGCTCGAGAACAGCTTCAGGCTCACCAGGGTCGGGGTCACCGAAGTGAAGAAGCCCGTAATGGTCCACAGGGACGGGAGAGACCACCAGCTGACGGCGGACATCGACGTCTTTGTGGACCTGCCCTCGACTCAGCGCGGGTCCCACATGTCGCGCCACGTCGAGGTCGTCACGGAGATGATAGACAGGAGCGTCCGCGAGAGGGTCTCGAGCCTGGAGGAGCTCTGTGCGAAGATATGCAAGGCCCTGCTGGAAAGGCACGACTACGCCAGCTTCGCGGAGGTGCGGATGTCGGCCGATTACTTCCTCGAGCGTCGGCCCGATGGCGGCAAGAAGTCTCTTGAGCCGTTCAGGCTGATGGCCAAGGCGACCGCCATGCGTGGCAACGGTTTGATGAAGGAGGTCGGGGTCGAGGTCAGGGGCATGACCGCATGTCCTTGCGCGATGGAGACGGTCCGGCACCTGCTGAGCGAGAAGTCCCCGGCCATCAAGAAGCACTGCGGTGAGATGCCTTTCATATCGCACAATCAGAGGAACATCACGACCCTGATGATCGAGGTCCCCGAGGACGTCGACATCGAGGCGGACGACCTTGTGAAGATAGTGGAGGACTCGATCAGCAGCCCCACATATGGCATTCTCAAGCGCAAGGACGAGGGGAACGTGGTCCTGAGGGCCCACCAGAACCCGAAGTTCGTCGAGGATGTCGTGAGGGACATCCTGGGAAAGCTGCTGAAGAAATACTCGAAGCTCGACGATGCGGTCCACGTGACCGTGAGGAGCGTCAGCGAGGAGTCGATCCACAAGCACAACGCTTTAGCTGAGAGAGTCACTACACTCGGTGAGCTGAGAGCCAGTGAGCGCTAGGGTTGTGAGACCGAGGCCTAAGCCGGGCGAGGTCCAGGCCGTCGCGGTCGACATCGACGGCACGCTTGCCGACGACTCCAGGAGGATCGACCTGGAGGCGGTTGCGGCGCTCAGAAGGGTGAACGACAGCGGCATCCCCGTGATGCTTGCCAGCGGGAACGTCCTGCCGATCGCCTATGCGCTCTCGAACTATCTGGGCCTCACGGGCCCGATCATCGCGGAGAACGGCGGGATAGTCTCGTACAAGCAGAAGGTCTGGACACTGGGGGACCCGGAGAAGCCGAGGAAGGCCTACGAGTACCTCAGCACGAAGATGGACGCCGAGAGACTGTTCACCGACCGTTGGCGGGAGACCGAGGTCGGGCTCAGGCGCGAGGTGAGCCTCGAGAAGGTGCAGGAGATACTGCGCGGGCACCCCGTCGATGTCCAGACCACGGGCTGGGCGATACACATCATGCAGAGGGGAATGGACAAGTCCCTCGGTGTCAAGAAGGCCTGCGAAGTGCTGGGCATCGGGATGCAGAACGTGGCCGCGATAGGGGATTCCGACAACGACGAGCGGATGATCCGGGAGTGCGGGTTCGGCGTCGCGGTCGGCAACGCGTTCGCGGGGACGAAGAAGGTCGCGTCGTACGTTGCCAAGAATCCGGAAGGCGCGGGCGTGGTAGAGGCGCTGGAGTGGCTGGGGCTGCTCGGGCGTTGACGACTCGGAAGATTTTATCTCACCCGAAGTCGATTCATGACACGCCATGACTATGATGGGCTTGTGCAGCATCTGCGGCCGCCCAGCCAGCTCAACATGCCCGCTGTGCGGAAGGCTTGTCTGCGTGCATTGCTCCAATTCGCTCAATGGGATCTGCAAGGGGTGCGCAGCGAAGCAGATGAGAATCCAGAGGGTGCCCTAGGCCCCGGGCTGCTCGAGGAGCCTCTTGGCCTCCTCCTCCGATACGCCCGCGGCCTTCAGAAGATACTTGAGGCCTTTCCTCGATATCATGTCCTTCGTCTTGTCGTCGAGGAACTTCTCCATGGCCACGGGAGCCCTGAGGATGTACTCCATGCCGAACTCCGAGTAGTAGTACCTCGCGTTGTCAGGGTCGAACTCCGCCGCTTTCAAGTACGCGGCCTCTGCCTCGTTGAACCTTGCGACATCCATGAGATACGACCCGAAGGACGAATGGAAGATCGGGTTCTTCGGGCTCAGCTCGATGGCCTTCTTGTAGAGAGCCATGACATCCTCGGGCGACATCTTGGGCACCCCCACGGAGGCTTCGGCCTTGCCGAAGTAGGCGTCCGCGCACTTGGGGTCGGCCTTCAGAATCTTGTTGAACTTCGAGGCCGCCACTTCGAACTCCCCGCCCGCAAGCGCATCCTGGGCTTCCGCCAGGTCCTTCTCGATGTCAGCCATCGTGCTCACCGTATCTGAATGGTATAGCCGGCACAACAATACGAAGAGGGCGTATAAAACGTTTCCATCACAATGCCGCGCTGACGAACTCTGCAAAACGCTTTTATCAAGAGTGTGAGTTGTCGAATGCGAGACGCGGGAGTAGGTCACGATGATGCCCGGTGGCAGGATGAACCCGAAGCAGATGAAGGCCATGATGAAGAGGATGGGCATAACGCAGGAGGACGTCGGAGACGTCGAGGAGGTAGTGATCAGGACCCGCACCAAGGAGATTGTTTTCAAGGACGCGATGGTCACCGCGATGACCGTCCAGGGACAGAAGACCTACCAGGTCGTGGGCACGCCCCAGGAGAGGCCCAGACAGACGCCGGCAGAGGGCAGGGACGAGGGAGGCATCCCCGACGAGGACGTCAAGCTGGTCATGGAGCAGACGGGTTGCACGGCATCAGAGGCTAGGAAGGCCCTCGAGGAATCGGAAGGGGCTCCCGCGGAGGCCATCCTGAAGCTGATGTCGTCTCGGTGAGGCATGGCAGGCGCGAAGCTGTTCCGGGACCATCTGGCCATGGACGACGGCGGCTGCCACAAAGCTTAAAGAAGATGCTGTCATTCGGAGGTTACCCGCGGGTTGGAGCGCATGAAACTCGTAGAGATGAAAACCAAGTGCAGGATGTGCGGAAAGGAGCTCATAGCGGATTCGAAGGATGACGACTTCGTGAGCTTCTTCTGCATGAAGTGCGGCATCTACACCACGAGGCCGGTCGAGGAGTTCGCGGACAAGCCCGCTCCCGAAGCGATCGCCATCCCGAAGCCAGCCGATGCGAAGGCCCTGTAGCGAGATTCCAGGAGCTTCCAAGCCAGCGGATTTCTGAACCGCCAACGCTTAAATACGCAATTCGCTTTTGCCTCAAGAAGGCGCTTTGGACCGCTGCACCAGGGCGCTTTTCACAATGCCCCGGTAGTGTAGCGGCCTATCATCCGAGCCTGTCGAGCTCGGGACTCGGGTCCGAATCCCGACCGGGGCGCCATGTTCTCACGGAGTCCTTGGACGAATCTCACCGCGTCTTCATGAACGACATCTGATAGAACACGGGGCTATCGTATCTTGAGACCAGCCTCATATTCCTGCCCGCGACTTCGATCACCTGGGCCGGCGACTTCCTCTCGCGCACGGGAGGCCCGAAGGACGTCTTGCGTTTCTGGAAATCCACAATTGTGAGGATTCCCCCTGGTCGCAGGATCCTGAGACATTCAGTCACGAGCCTCTCCTGGCTATCGACCTCGTGGTACACGCATGCCGCAAGTATCCCGTCAACGGACCCTTCCCTCAGAGGCATGTGGAGGATCTCCCCAAGGAGCGGCAGCACGTTCTTGACGCGTCTGCTTCTCAGCCGAGATGAGAGCACTTCGAGCATCGCGGGCTCTATGTCGACTGCGACCACAGACTTCGCCCTCTCGGCCGCAGGGAATGTGAAGTACCCAATCCCGGCTCCCAGGTCCGCCAAGGTGTCTGTCTTTCTGATGGGGATCCTTGCGACGATTTCCTCCGAGGGCATGTTGGCCATTCTCTCCGGGTTTTCGAGACGTTCGACGAAATCGCCGGATGCCTCGAACTTGTGCGCTTCCCTTTTGGAGGCGGCCTTGGCCTCTCTCAGAGCGCCAGCCATGTCCCTATCCCTTTGGCCTGTGCCTTCTCAAAAATCCTGATGGCGGTTGCCATGTCCTCCAACGCGATGCCGAGGTTCATCGACATTATTCTCTCGTCGTCGTGTTCTCGGGCACTCTTCTTGCCCGCAACGATCTCTCCCAGGTCCGCATATACCTTCGGGACACCTCCGAAGTATCCAACGGTCTTGTAGTACTCCAGCTGGTTCTTGTCATCCGTGCAGAACTTGTCGACCGACTGCATCGCATCGTTCCTCCAGTAAGAGTCGAAGTCGAGAGGACATGCGAATCCACCCTTCCTGAACCACGATGGTTCGATGATCGGACTGGGATGCTTCAGAATCGGCCCAGCGGTGACGACTATGTCGCTGCCTTCTACCGCTTCTCTGGGAGAATCCACTGGGACGACTTTGACCTTGTGCTTCTTCTCCATGTCCTTCACGTATCGTGCAATGACCTTGGCATCGATGTCGTACGCGTTGACCCTGGAAAGCCTGGGAAACGCGACCTTGATGGCCTCGAGATTGGTCCTTCCCTGGACGCCGCACCCGAGTATTCCCATCACGCTCGAATCCTTCCGAGCGAGGAACTTCGCGGCCACGGCGGTCGCGGCACCGGTTCGCATCGCCGTTATCCAAGTGCAGTCCATCACCGCGATTGGAATGCCGGTCTCTGGGTCGTTGAGGATGAGCAGGCCGGAGATGTACGGAAGGCCCTTTCGGTAGTTCTCCGGATAACCGCTGACCCACTTGACGCCGGCTGAGCGCATCCCGGGGACATAGGCCGGCATGGCATGGATGAACGCGTCCTTCACCGGGTGTATGCCTGGCTTGGGTGGCATCTCCACCCGTCCTTCTCCCTTCTCGCGAAAGACCTCCTCGACACCTTCTATGACCTCTTTCATGGGAAGGTCGATTTCCTCGACGTTCTTCCGCGATAGGAACAGCAATTGTTGGCTCATCGGCGTCACTCGGACCCTCATGGGCCTTTTCTAGAATATTCTTTTCATCGAAGGCCGACAGAGACCCATTTCGGAATCCAATAGAAGCCTTGGTTTCTGCCCATCCTGGGAAGGCCCGCCAGTAGACCCCCGTTTCCAATGGATAGATATATCTAGTCCGCGGGTCATTTAAGACCCCCTTCCTTCAACGTGTTCCCATGGCCACAAGAGAAGAGATCACCATCCTCATCTCCTATGTTCTTGGCAATGAGAATAAGCAGCTTCTCATAGAGCAGGGGCTAGGCTCCGTCCCGAAGGAGGCGAGGATCGCGGCCCTCAGGGGCCTTCAGGACCTCGGTTGGATCAATCACGGGGGCTACGCGGATTTCGGGGAGAGCTATTCGCTGACGAAGGATGGCAGAAGGGTGGCTTCTGAAAGGCTCCTCATGGATTCGATGGATCCTGCCATGAGAGAACACATCGAAGCCCTTCGACTCCTGGGAGATTCTTCAGAATGCACCAGGAAGAAGGCGCTGCGCAAGTTGGTCGAGCAGGAATGTGAGCTCGGGAACTGGGACAGCGCGTTGATCTACTCGTTCGACCTCAAGAAGGCTTCCGAGAACACGAAGGACACGGAGGCCGAGGCTTTTGCATGCTTCTGCGAGGGCAGGGTGCAGTTCGCGCAGAGCCGTTGGGAGGAAGCTCTCGAATCGTACCTGGAAGCGCTCGGGAAGTACATGGACGTCGGGGACCGGAAAGGGGTCTGCGACACCAATCGGGCCATGGGCACGGTCTACGGGAACAAGGGAGACCACGCGTCTGCCGTGAGGTGTTTTGAGACAAGCCTCTCGATGGCAAGGTCCATCGGAGACAGAGATGCAGAGGCAAAGGCGTTGGGCAACCTCGCGATCATCCATGCGATCGAGGGCAGGTTCGACGAATCCGAGAAGGCGAACAACGAATGCCTGAAGTACTTCCTTGAGAAAGGAGACTTGACGAGCGCTGGCAGGACAGCCAACAACCTGGGTGTCATGAACATGTCCCGGGAGAGATTCGAGGTGGCGGCGGAGTATTTCGACAAGACCATCTCTTCCGCGCGGGCCCTCAGGAACAAGCAGATGCTCGGGGCGGCGCTCGTGAATGCCGGATACTGCCACGCGCGAGTGGGGCAGATTGCCCGGGCGCTGGGCTGCACGGATGAGGCCATGAAGATATTCAGGGAACCGAGCGACATGAACATGCTGGCTCTGGCTTACAGGAACTACGGAAGGATCGAGCTCCGCAACTCCAGGGTGCACGAGGCATTCGGCTGGTATGAGAAGAGCGTGAGGGCAGCGAAGGGCTCGGGTGTCGAGGACACTTTCGCCGCCTGCTGCTACGATTACGGAATAGGATTGATAGAATCCATGACCGACCTGCGTTTGGCCAAGAAGCTCCTGAAGAGATCTTCTTCCGTTTACAGGGGCATCGGCAACACTCAGATGGCCTACAATGCAGAGGCGCGGCTGTCTGCGATTTGAGCGGGCGGGCTACTGCTCTAGCCCGGACGACGAGTGGCGGCGAAACAAGAAGCCGCCGAGTTCCCGCCTGACCTCGGCTAGTGCCAGAGGTAACCGCCGGTTGGGCTTATTTTGTCAGCAGAGGCGCCGATCGCCACTTGGATCGAGTGCCAGAGATAGCCTCCATCGGGAGCTATTCCGACGACGGCCAGTGCAGCGGCTATTCCCATGGCAAGGACACCAGCTGCCACTATCCATACCTTCCTCAGCCTTACACCCCCGTGTGTCGGAATGACATGACGGTATTTCAATCCTGCGATTTCAGAGTCAGTACGAGACAAAAAGAGGGGCGATGAGAGTCGACAGTCAATGTGACAGAGTGTTCTGTCATCGCCGCGTCAGTCGAGAGTTATTTGATGTCAGTCTACCTTTCGGCCACCGGGCATGACCAAGAGAGTATACATCACGATGACCGGGATAAGCAGATGGCCGGTTCTGAACAGCCTGTGGGCCGCCGTATGCAGCAAAGGCTACGTGCCGGACAAGATCTACATCTTCACCACAAGAGGCCGGGGGAACGATGCGAGCGCTTTGGTGAGCTGGATCAAGGTGCTGATGTCTTCGTACGGCAAGGAGTCTGAAGTGATCACGAGGGAGATCGACGAGGGCGACTTCGCATCTTCCGGACGCAAGATCACCTCGGTCATGGAGGAGGAAAGAACAGCAGGTAACGAGGTTGCCATTGACATCACACCCGGAAGGAAGGCCATAATCTCCTCCGCGCTACTTACCGCCTGGCAGAAGCAAGTGGACCACGTGTTCTACCTGTACCTGGAGGACCTTCGCAATGCGAACAATCCGTACCCGATGATACCTTTCCACTTGCAGCACTTCGTCGACTTGAAGGAAGAGGTGTGGAAATGAGTGACCTCGTCCTGTCAAGGAGAGAGCTTCAGATCCTGACGAACGCGATCTACCGGGGGGAGACGCGCTACCTGCACGTGTCTTATCCGCTCTACGAGGTCGAACTGTTCGCACTGGACGTCGAGAAACCAGAGCTCAAGGACATCGTGAGGCCCGATGCGCTTGACTGGGCGCGAAGCGAGAGGAAGCCCGTGGACAGGTCCTTCAGCGCGGACGAGCTGCCGAGCTACTCGGACATCAGGAACTGCCTTCTGTCATCGGGTTTCCTGAGCTACAAGAACGAAGCCGAGATAACGAAGAAGCTCCTGGAACTCAGAGAGGAATCGAGGGATCCGAACAAGCGTCCCCGGCCCGTGTTCGTCGCTGTCGACACAAACATCCTCTACAACAGGTTCCTGTCCCGCCACCTGCCTATGAAGGAGGATGTCTCCGGGATGACAGTCGAGGCCTCCGACTTCAGGTACGTCGTGAGCGAGATAGTCCAGCTCGAGGTGGACTCCAAGATAACCCACAAGTACTCCAGGGACGAGATCCAGGGCCTTGCTAAATCGCTCGGCCATCATGAGATACTCAAGGAATTCAACAACGCAAGCGGCCGGAGGGAGCGGACCGCCAAGCTCGCGTTCAACGAGATGAACTTCCTGATGAACGAACTGAAGGCGCTGAGGATCAAGGGATCTCCGGCGCGGGACAAGGAACGGAACGATATCGAGATCGCACAATCGTACAAGCAATGGGCCAGGAGCGGCGACTACGACCTTTTCCTCCTGACCGCCGACGAGGACATGGTCAACCATGCGAGGACGAGCGAGCTCATGACGGTGCAGCTGGAGCTGCCGTTCGCCGTCCCCGAGCATGCGCGAATAGATCCTTGGAAGGTGTCCGACCTTCTCTATGACCTGGCCGTGACCTTCGGAGTCATCTCGCTGGACAACGAGCAGATGCTCGTGTTCGGGGAGTGGGGAGGGAAGTCGAGCTCGGACTACATGAGAGAGAACGTCAAAGTCAGGTCCCAGAGGGAGGACCTGGTTCCCGAGCTGCAGCGCCACTTGGACATCTGCAGGAAGATCATGGGCACGTGAGCGCCGCCTGGGGGCTGTATGGGAAAAGGTATTATTGCCCATGCATCATCCGATACGCTAGTATCCTGTCGATTGATTGTTCGGGAGAGTAATTGGAATGGCCAAGAAACCAAAGGTCTACGCATTGAGCACCTGCCCGTACTGCAAGAGGACCAGGCGTTTTCTGGACGCCCACAGAGTGGATTACGAATGCATCGAGGTCGACCAGCTGGATGACGCGAAGCAGGACCAGGCACTCGAGGAAATAAAGAAACTCACCGGAAAGCAGTCGTTCCCAGTCGTGGTCATAGGCGACGACATCATAGTGGGCCACGACGAGGATAAGCTGAGGAGGGCATTGAAGATATGAGCGCGGAGCAGCCCGAGAGGGTATTCTGCCCGGTTTGCCTTGCGAAGTTCAAGTTCGCCAATGGTTGGAAAGAAGGAGACACGGTGATATGTCCCATCTGCGGACAGAAGCTGAGGCTGAGACGCGGTCCGGAAGGATGGGTGGGTGACAGGCCGGAGAAGGGCTCCGAGAAAGAGATCAGGGAACGTGCGGAGGAATACGCCAGGCTCCGAGGATATGTCTTCAACGAGATCAAGGAGGAGCTCATCCAAGGGCTGATTGCGAAGAACAGGCGCTTCGGGGACTTCTACTGCCCGTGCAGGATGGAGCACAATCCCGAGTATCAGTGCCCGTGCAAGCCGACAAGAGGCGGGGATGTGGAGAAGAACGGGCGTTGCTACTGCGGGTTCTTCTGGAAGAAGGCATGAGGTCTCATTGGGCGACTATTGCTCCCCTGGGACAGCTCGACACGCATACGGCGCAGCCCGAGCACTTCGACTCGTCGAATGTGGGCTTGTAGGTCTTCTTGTCGACATACATCGCGCCAGTGGGGCATGATTTCGCCGCGGGGCACCAGGGGTTTTGGTCGCACTGCTTCTGAACGAACCTGACTGACATGCTATCACTCTCCCGATTTCGCAGGCCCTAGATAAAGGTTGTGCACCATGATTGCAATACCGTGCACAGTCAGGTCAGTGGCATATCTAGCTTTGCGGACGCCTCATTATCGACAACCGGCGTCTTGTCAAAAGAGAGATATATACCACCGGGCAATCGCGCGCAATTGTGCGAGAGGATAAGCTCGAACGGACGTTGGAGCTGACAACATCCATTCTCAGCATGAGGGACCTCAACGCCCTCATGAGAAAAATAGTCGACTCCGTGACCGACGACTTTGGCTTCGAAGGGTGCGACCTCTTCCTCCTCGACGAGGGGAAGAACGAATACGTGCTCATGACGACACAGGGATTCCCGCAGTCGATCACGGACAGGGTCGAAGGGTACTCGAAGTCCATCCGGACGGTGAAAGACCAGCTCTCCGAGGCCGAGCGCGTGGGTCGGTTCACGTATCTCTACAAGTCGAAACCTGGGGAGAACGGCTCGAACTACTACAGCGTCCTCCACCCGGAGCGCGCGAAGCTCCCGAGGGCACAGGAGGATGACTGGCACGAGCTCGATGTTCTATACGTCACGTTCGAGGATCCCGAGGGGAACATCATCGGGTTCATGGAGCCGGACGGTCCGAGGAGCGGGAAGTTGCCGTCGCCGTCTCTCGTCACGAATCTCGAGATATTCGCGAGCCTGGCCTCCATAGCGATATTCAACGCCTCGACTGTCGAGGAACTTGGCAGCTCCGTGAAGAAGCTCAAGGCCATGCTTGCGACCACTGCGGTCCTTCAGCAGCCGGGGGATCTGCGGACGACCCTTCAGACGATTGCGGAGAAACTGTTTGATTTCGTCCCGTTCGATGAGATAAGCGTGTATGTCACTGATTGGGACAAGAACCTGCTTGTCCCGGTATATGCGACCGGGCAATACGCCGACGAGATCATGGCCGACATCGGTCCGATGACGGGGCTTGCGGGGACCGTCGCTAGGTCCGGCAATGTAGAGATCGTGAAGAACTCAGATGAGGACGACAGGGTGGAGGACATCCCTGGCCTCGAGGACATCGAGGAAGGCTCCACCATCATGGCCATCCCCCTGAAAGGGAAGTCGGGTGTTGCCGAGGGTGTTCTGGAGCTCTATAGGGATCCCAACAGGAGGTTCACGCACGAGGAATACGAGCTCGCCGAGCCGTTCGCAACTCACGCCGCCATAGCGCTGGAGAACGCGAAGCTGAGGGATGAGCTCCAGGAGAACCTCGAGTCTGTCCAGAAGGCGTACGAGGAGATGAAAGGGCTCGACAAGATGAAGGACAGTCTCGTGGACACCATATCGCACGAGATAAGGACACCTCTCACGACTATCTTCGGCTACGTCGAGATGGCCTCGGTGGGGATGTACGGTGACATCCCGCCCAAGATGAAGGAGAAGTTCGACACGATGCTGCTGCAGGTCAGGAGGGTGAACCAGCTCGTGTCCGCGATGCTCGAGCTCTCAAGGCTGCAGAACGAGGATCTCAAACTCGAACTCGAACCTGTCAACGTGGCGATGGTCACGCGCGAGGTACTCCGGGACCTCGAGCACGAGGTAGCTAACAACAAGCACATAGTGACCGTCCTGTTCGGCAACAGCCTTCCCATCGTCCAGGCCGATCGGCTCAGGATACACGACGTCGTCGAGAACCTCCTTAGCAACGCCGTGAAGTACACCAACCCTGGGGGCAAGATAGACATCGGAGCGGACATCGTGGACGGCAAGCTCCACTGCTGGGTCAAGGACAACGGCATCGGGATCCCGGCGGAGGACCAGAAAAGGATCTTCGACAGGTTCTTCATCGCCGAGTCCGGCCTGACGAGGGCAGACAACAGGGTCGGCATCGGACTTCACATAAGCAGGGAGATGGTGAGACGTCACGGCGGGGAGATGTGGTTCGAGAGCAGAAAGGGAGTCGGAAGCACATTCCATTTCACCATCCCGCTCAAGCCCGGGAGCGCAAGAAAAGAAACGGCCATAATTAATTCAAAGGCAAACAGAACAAGGCCACATTGACCCTTTGTCGAACAAATGATGGATGAAGGGGTTTGCGGTCCAAACGGGGCCGGCCTATAGCTCGCACGACAGCTTCTCGAACACTTCGGGCGCGGGCCACGACGGGTCCTCCATCAGGTACTTGTGCATCGCTTTGGCAGCCTTCTTGCCGTCGCCCATCGCCAAGATGACCGTCGCGGCTCCCGAGGCGATGTCCCCGCCTGCGAACACGCCCTTCTTCGAGGTCCTGCCGTCCGGGTCCACGGCGATGGTGCCTTCCTTGGTCATCTTGAGGTCCGGTGTGGTCATCGGCACGAGCGGGTTGGGGCTCTGCCCGATCGCGATCAGCACGGTCTGGCAGTCCAGGATGAAGTTGGAGCCCTCTATCTTCACGGGCCTTCTCCTGCCGGAGGCGTCCGGCTCCCCCAGCTGCATCCTGATGGCCTCGATCTGCTTCACGTTGCCGCACTCGTCGCCTATGAACTTCAGGGGCGCGGACAGCAGCTCGAAACGGACGCCCTCGTCCTTCGCGTGGTGTACCTCCTCGCGCCTGGCTGGCAGCTCAGCATCTGACCTGCGGTAGAGTATCACGGACTCCTTGCAGCCCAGCCTGAGGGAGGTCCTCGCGCAGTCCATCGCCACGTTCCCGCCGCCGATCGTGACAACGCGGTCCCCGACGCGCACGGGAGTGTCGTATTCTGGAAACTTGAACGCCTTCATCAGGTTGACCCTGGTCAGGAACTCGTTCGCTGACATGATGCCGTTCAGGTTCTCGCCCGTCAGCCCGGTCCAGTCGGGGAGGCCCGCGCCCGTCCCGATGAACACTGTGTCGTACGTCGTGAGAAGGTCTTCTACCGTGTCCAACTTCCCAATCACGTGGTCGTACTTCAGCTCGACGCCCATCCTCGAGATGTAATCCACTTCCGCGCGCACGATCTCCTTCGGGAGCCTGAACTCAGGGATGCCGTAGACGAGGACTCCGCCGGGGTACTGGAGCGCCTCGAAGACCGTGACCTTGTGGCCGAGCTTGGCGAGGTCCCCTGCCACTGTGAGCCCCGCAGGTCCAGCGCCGACAACGGCCACCTCCTTGCCGGTGGGCGGAGGCACCTCGATCTTGCCCTTCTTCAGCTCCTTTCGCTCCCAATCCGCGAGGAAGCGCTCGAGCCTGCCTATGCCCACGGGCTCGTTCTTCTTGCCGACCACGCAGATCCCTTCGCATTGGTTCTCGTACGGGCATACGCGGCCGCAGACCGCGGGCAAGTTCTGCTTCTGCCTGATGATCCTGATAGCCTCTGCGAAGTTGCCGCCCTGGACCTGCTTTATGAAGGCTGGGATGTCGATCTCGACGGGACAGCCGTCCATGCAGATCTTCCTGTTGGGGCTGCGCTTGCACTGCAGGCACCTCTGGGACTCGAGTATCGCCGTCGGGCCCTCCTGGCCGATCGGCACCTCGTTGAAGTTCTTGATCCTGTCCTGAGGGGCCTGCTCGGGCATAGGGTACTTCTTCGGTATGATCTTCTTGGGCTGCTTCGCCTCTTCTGGCATCTACTTCGCCTCCTGCCATCTTCGGAGCGCGATCTGCTCCTCGGGCATGTACCGCTTGTTCCTCGCGGTGAGGTTCTCGAAATCCACCTGATGGCCGTCGAACTCTGGGCCGTCAACGCAGCCGAACTTCGTCTCCCCCGAGATGATGACTCTGCACGAGCCGCACATGCCAGTCCCGTCGACCATGATCGGGTTGAGGCTGACGACCGTCTTGATGTTGTGCGGCTTCGTGATGTTCGCGATGACCTTCATCATGATGATGGGGCCAACAGCATAGACGAGGTCGATCTTCTTGTTCTCCGCGATGAACTTCTTCAGGATGTCGCTCACGAACCCGTGATGTCCCTTGGAGCCATCGTCGGTACACACGTGGAACTCGTCGCTCACGGACTCGATCTCGTCCTCGTAGATCAGGAGCTTCTCGTTCCTCGCGCCTATGATGTTGATCGTGCGGTTTCCGGCCTGCTTGAACGCCCTCACTACGGGGTACATGAGCGCAAGCCCGATGCCGCCCCCGATGCTCACGACGTTCCCGTAGTTGCTGAGGTGGGTCGGAAGGCCCAGAGGACCGACGAGGCTGAAGATGTTGTCGCCAGCCTTCAGCTTGCCCATCTGTCTTGTCGTCTTGCCGACCTCGAGGGCCGCGATCGTAATCGTTCCCTTCTCCGGCGAGAAGTCCGCCATTGTGAGCGGGATCCTCTCTCCGTGCTCGTCCGTGGTTATCATAACGAACTGTCCAGCCTTTGCCTTCTTCGCGATGTGGGGCGCCTTTATCTCGAGCCTGACAACGTCCGGTGTGAGCTTCTCCGCCTTCACTATCTCGTACATGTTCACACTCTTCCCGTCCCCGGTCAGGAAACACGGCCGCGGGACCGAGGATGATGCCACGATGACTTTCGGCGCTGCATTCTCAAGTTCATATTTAAGCTTGCTGACAATACGATTGTCAACGGTACTATTTCCGAAGCATAGCTCCTGTTCTGCCTAGTTTTCCTGAAACTTATCCGAATATCAGGCTCGCTATTGAAAAATCGTCGGTGGAGGCAAATCGACTAACCTCAGTCGCCGACGTCCTGCATTTGGGTCGTCCCCGAAAGAGTCACCAGGGGAATGGCCTCGATCTTCCTGTAGACCTCTTCCGGGCGTCTCTGAACACCGTCGACCTTCAGGAGGAACTGATCGACCGAGATCCCGAACAGTCTCTCGTTCTCTTTCAGGAACGGCAGGATCAGGCGCCAATCCGCCTCCGAGAGCCTCGATATCCTCCCGCCGTTCAGCTGGTCCTCTCCCACGAGCTTGCGCGGATCGCGGACGTATATCGCCCCGCCGGAGGCCAACGAGAACAGGTTTCCTCCGGGGTAAGGAGCGGGGAGTTCCGTGGGATTCCCCTTCCCATCGAACGAGATGCCGTTGAGGACGACGAACCCGCCGCCGTACAACGGATTCCCTGCCATGAACGACTCGGCGAGGTAGTCGAGGCACGTCCCGTTGATGACGACCTTGGGTCTTCCAACTGCGTTTATCAGCGGACGGCCCGCGGCATTGCCCAGCACGTACGCCTCCCCGCCCTTGGCTCCGTAGAGGAATGTCTGCCCGACGTCACCATGAACCACGAGCTTCCCATCAGCGATTATCTGTCCGAGCTGGTCCTGCCCGTTCGAGTGGACCACCAGCTCCGCGCCGTCCAAGCCCGAGGCCAAGTAGTCTCCCGGGCTGCCGTAGACGTCCAACCTCAATCCCCTCGACTTGGGTCCGAGGCCGCATCCGATGAACCGCTGCCCGTGCGCATCCACGAGCAGAACCCTGTTCCATCCGCTGTCCTTGGCGGACTTGACCACGAACGAGACGCCTTCGATGCCCTCCATCGGGAAACCCCGGCAGTCGATGACGAGTTTGTCGTACGGAGTCGCCGGGCTGCGCAGCTTGTCCCTGTTCTTGAGGTCGATTAGCGTGTAGGATGAGCGCTCCTTCTTCTCGATCCGGGGAGCTCCTCTCAGGAGGATAGCAGCCGCCTCGTTCGCCTTCTCGACCAATCTGCTTCTCCTGAAGCGACCGGATGAATATCTCCTGTCGATGATGAGCGTGAGGAGTTCCAACGCCTCGTCCATGGCTTTGTCGCCCTTGCCGCCCTGCTGCGCGACATACGAGAGGAGGTTGGCCATCTGCTCGGCCGGCATCTCCTGCAGCTTGCTCAGAATCAGCTCGAACGATGCCTGAGGATTGTTGCGGGCAACTACCTCCTTGCACAGGTCGTCCGCTTTCGGCCTCTTCGGCAGCGGGCCCGCGAGACCGAGGTCTTGTTTCCTGTCCCAATCGACGTGGGACGGGCTCACCGCTGTGCCGAACTTGTTCGTGCAGATCAGACGCTTGCCGTCGGGGGCATCTGCTTCCTCGAACAGGCTGAAAACGAAGGCGCCGCCGTCAGTGTGGCTCCCGCCTCTTGCATTCCAGTACATGTCCGCGTATGCCGGCACCGATGGGTACTCGCCAGAGAGGCTCGACAACGCCGAGTCGATGGCCTGCTTCTCCGACGCGATCAGCCCGAGCTGCACCTCCCCGTCTACCAGCGCGAACACCTGGGGCCTCAGCATGGATGTGTCAGTGATCCCCATGAGCTGGAGCTTGTTGTCGTAGTAGCAGTTCCTTCCGATGATGAAGAACCACGGGCCGTCTGGAGAACCGTGTATGTGTGCGGCCTGAATGGCGCGATAGACTTTTCTCTTGTCCTCGGGCAGCAGGTGGAAATCTCGTTCGGTTGTGGGCGCAAGCGCCTCGATGATGTACTCCAGCGGATAGTTGTAGCCTCGGTTGAGTACATCGAACAGCAGCACGGACACCTCCGTGTCTGTGAGGAACAAGGGCACCACGTTCCTCTGCGCAAGGTACTCCGAAACCGTGTGATAGTTCGCGAAGTCACCGTTGTGCACGAGCGCCTCGTCGAGCCCGACGAACGGGTGGGCGCCACCCGGATGCCATACACGCCCCTTGGTCGGATATCTCTGGTGTCCGATCCACACGTGCGCCTTGAGATCCTCCAGCTTGTAGTACCTGATCACATCCTCCGCGTATCCCACGATCTTCATGACGATGATGTTCCTCCCGTGGGACATGACGAAGGCGGACATCTTCGAGGACGCGTAGAACTTGTAGTTGATCCTGAAGCTGGTCTGGTACACGAACTCGTCCTCTGCTTTTCTTGGGTCGAGCCCCTGCAGCTTGTTCTTCTTGACGAACTCGGCGAGCGCATCCTTCTTGGCCCTGCAGAAATATCTCCAGACTTCCGGAGGTGTGATCTCCAGGGACTTCCTCAATGATGGCGAGTCGCTCGTCTCAACCTTGTACTTCTTGTCAACGTCATAGTTGGGCTTGATGAACTCCTTCTCGAGGTCATCGCGGATATCGGGCTTCAGGTAGGCGACCTGGATGAGATAGTCGTTCTCGAGCAGTTTCCTCGACACGCCCATCTGCTCTGGAGACAGCCCCACCGCGGCGATGCCTCCTCCCTTGCCGTTGCCACGATTGTGCATCTGAATAAGTGGCTGGAGGATGTGCTTCCCCGCTATCTGAACGGAGCTCGCGATCCCGACAACTCCGCAGCCGCCTTCGGCCTCCAGGGACCGAGTGCCGAGCGGTCGAACAAGCTCCCCCATCCAGCTCCTCGACTCGATGATGCTGCGCCCAGTGGTCATCGCGTCCCCACCCCCTTGGCCGGCCTGTCCGCGTGCCTGAGCAGATCCACTCGTCCCCTGAGTTCGGAGATATCTTTCATGCCGAACCGCGCGAGCAGCTCGCACCACTGCAACCTCCACGCACCGTACAGGTTGGATATGCGCTCCGCGCCCCAATCCGACTCTATCAGCCTGTCCAGCTCAGGGTCGGTCGTCGCAATTCCCCGTGGGCAGCCCCGGCCGCTCTCGCAATTGCCACACCGGACGCAACCCAGCGCAACAAGGTCCGCAGTTCCTATGACGGCGCCGTCCGCACCCAGCGCGATAGCTTTCGCGACGTCCATGGCAGTCCTGAGGCCGCCGCTCGCGAAGAGGGCGATCTCGTCCCTTATGCCTTCGTTGGTTAGGAACTTGTGGACTTTGGGGATGGCGTACTCGATGGGCATCGCGATGTTCTTCTTTGCGATCTCGGGGGCCGCCCCCGTTCCTCCGTAGCCGCCGTCCAGGTGAACAATGTGAGCTCCCGCATAGTAGCTGCCGACGGAGACCATCTCGACGTCGTTGGGCGTTGACACCTTGACGGAGAGCAAGGCCTTCGGGTTTATTGAGCCGACCCAGTCAAGGTGCTTCTTGTGATCCTCGACGGAGTAGACGCTGTGGAACGGGAACGGAGAGAAAAGGCTCGTGTAAGGAACGGCCTCCCTCATCCTGGCGACATCGGGCGTGTTCTTGTCGTGCAACAGGTGTCCTCCAAGGCCGGGCTTCGCGCCCTGAGCATACTTGAACTCGACGATGGGCGTCCTCTGGATGGTCTCCTCACGGACTCCAAAAAGGCCGGTGGCGATCTGCGTGATCACATTCTCCTTGTAGGGCGTGAGGGCATCCGGGTAACCTCCCTCGCCGGTGCAGGTGTACGTTCCCCACTTCTTCGCCGCCTTTGCCCTCGAGATCATTGTGTGAACGCTCACGGACCCGAAGGACATCCCGCCGCCGTAGATGGGGATGGGTATCCGAATCTTGGTGCCACCCTCCTTTCTCTTGTTCAGGTCCACTGCGGTGCATATGCTCCTTGGGTCGAACTTGACCTTCCGGTCGGGGATCTTGAAGAACAGCTTGTCGAAGCCTCCCCCGGAGGCCCCGATGTTCCCCGGATGGTCGAGGGGGAGAGGCTTCCCCGTCTCGGACTGGGCCCACGTCGCAAGGATCATCTCGGATGTCCAGCGCGGGTCGCCGAGGCTCGCGAAAGTCTCGCTCGACTTCACGGAGAGCGAGTTCGTCGGGCAGTTGGCCACACAGAAGAAGTAGTTCATCTCGCACGATGGGCCGATGCATCTCCTGTCATCGGGCGGGAGTATCTTCACATGTCCGTCCATGCGCTTGTGGACTCCGTACGGGCAGAGGCTCTCGCACAGACCACACGAGATGCATGTAGTAGCGCGAGTCACCGCGAACCTGTTGATGAACCGTAGCTTCTCGGAGGGAACAAGGACGGCCTCCGGAAGGTCCCTGGTGCACGTGTCGGGGGATTCAGGCATGTCGCTCACCCCCCTCTATGGACGCGAAGGACTCGCTTTCGACATCCTCGAAGAATATCGCCCTGCCAACCTCGCCTCTCAGCCTCCTCACTTCCCTGAGGCCCATCGCGCCCAGGACCTCCAGGAGCTGGTCCCGCCAAGCTCCAGCAAGGTTGGTCACCCTCGACTCGACCCATTCCGGCCGTGCGTCGTCCAAGTTGATCGGGCAGGAGCCGCGAGAACACGTGATGCAGTCCCTGCACTCGAGCGCGATCACGAGCGCCTTCTCGAGGGAAACGACGTCCGCTCCGCAGATGATGCTCTTCGGGACGTGCTCTGCCGCTGCAAGGCCGCCTCCCGATATGATCGTGATCTGGTCTCGGAGCGACTTCGAGACCATGGCTCTGTGAACGGCCCGAAGGGTATCCTTCGAATGCCTCGGCTCCGAGGTGCCTTCCTCGAGACTGTCTTCGTCGAACAGGATGTGCGCGACCTCCGCCTTCCCGCGGACCAGCTCGATCACTCTCTGCTCGATGCCTTCGCTCGCGCCCATGCGGAACGAGAGAACCGTGTTCGGGAACCTGCCCCTGAACCTTCTGAGGTCGTCCTTCCAAGAGGGCGAGTATGAGATCTCCGCCATTCGTGCTCCGGGAGGGAGGTCGACAGATTCCAGGTCGGTCCCTTTTGGATAGACTGGAACTAGGTGGCTGTTGAGCACTTCGGAAGCTTCCTTGGGGATGGACTCAGGATGCGCGAAAAGCTGGGTGTCCAGGAGTGCTGCCGCCCTTGCGAACCCTATCATCAGCTGGTCGCTGTCTTGCCTGAGCCTGGTCGAGTCAAGCACGAAGGGGACCGGGAGCTCGATCATGCTTGGCATCCTGGTGAGGAGCTGCCCCTGCTTGCCGAACTCCAGGACATCCGGTTTCCGCCCGATGTCCACGCTGGTCGATATGAACTCCCTTCCATGGATGCCATCACGAGTGGGCCTCACTATCTCGGACATGTCTGTCCACATGCCATCGTACCCTGGCCCCGCGAACATCCCTCTGTACCCAGCTCCGAGGACGGGTATCTTGCCGGTCTCCGACTCGCCCCAGATGGTCGTGATCCTCTGAGGTGTCCAGACACCTCTCCCGAGCGCTCGGTAGTCGGGGCCTGGAGCCATGATCAGCGCTCTCTGCGGGCAGTCCTCGATGCACCTGAAGCAGTTCTTGCAGAGGCTGTTGATCGGGTCGGCCATCTTGCGCGGGTCCTGCTCGCTTCGCTTGTATACCCCGTAAATGCATGATTTCTCGCACTTGCCGCAGTTGACGCAGTTGTCCGCGCGGACTATGACGTACTTCGGCACAGGAGTAGCCCTGCCTGGTGTTGGCCTGAGAGGTATGTGGTATCTCTCAAACATCCGACCTGCCACCTCCCATGCCGTGCTTGGGCGCACCTATCACGAGCCCGCGTTCGATGAGCTGGTCGTACTCGGGCATTGATTCGACGTAGCGCGTGAACTTCTCTATCTCGGCGGCGTCCCGGCCGTAAATCTCCTCGAGCTCTTTCTCCAGAAGGTCGTAGGCCGCAACGAGCTCGAGCTTCGACTGGCATACCTGCTCGCACGCCTTGCACCTCATGCACAGGAAGGTCCTGTGGGCGTGCTCCTTCGAGATCTCGCCGCCCCTGGCCATCGCCTTGACCGTCAGGAGCTTCCCACGAGCGGTCACCCTTTCGTCTCCGATTGCGATGTACGCTGGGCAGACGCTCACGCAAGCCCCGCACATGGCGCACTCGTCGGCGATCCTCGTCAGGTCGGTGCGCGTCTTTGGCCTCAGGCTGTAGTTCGCGAACTTGAGCGCCCTGTTCATCAATCTCGCAGTCAATGGCACGAACACAAGCATCGTCTTGAGAGCGGGGCGCATGAACCTCGGGCTGAAGAGCCTCGCAGAAAGCCCTGCGAAGCGTCCCGAGAGGGAGAACAGCTTCCCCGCGTTCATGATGCCTTTCGGGTCGTACGCAGCCTTTGCCTTCCGAAGGGCGTCAATCCTGGAACGACTGTCAGCGTCCATGAAAGGAGCGTTCCAGATGCCGATCGAATACGGTTTCGCGCCCATGTCGATCAGCATCTCCGTGATCAGCATGGACTTCACGGCATCGAGGGAGTAGCCAATCGTGTTCCCCTGGTCGGTGACGTAGTAACACAGCAGGAGAACCCTCCCGCCCTCCACGAAATGAGATTCGAACAGAGGCTCGAGCCCGAGCTGCGAGCATAGCTCTATGGTCTTAGCTATGGCCGCGGTCAGCGTCTCCTGTGGAAGAACGACCTCCGAGCCGAGCATGCCCGGCCCGAACTTCCGTATCTTCATCGGGAAGTAGCGCTCGTTCCACATGTGCCGCGCCAAGAACTCGGCCTCTTCCTTGAGGCCCAGACCCTTCACGAACATCCTGAAGGAGTTCTCTGATTCCTCTCCCTCGATGTTGACAAGGATCGCGTCGGCATGGCTGAAATAGCTCTTGCCCAGCATGTTGTTTATGTGTAAGAACTTCGACGCGCTCTCGAACACGATGTGCGCGGGCCGAACCTCGCTTGCCGAGAGGGCGATGGCGAAATCGAGGGCTTTCCTCGGGCTCTCGAAAGCGACCAAGTGAGGAGTTGACTTCGCAGCCTTCTCCTTGAAGGCCAATGTGATGGATGAGATGACGCCGAGCTGGCCCTCGCTCCCGAACATCACGCCGAACTCGGGATCTTTGGGCGTCAATTGCTTCTTCTTCCCATCCGGAGTCACGACCTCAATGGAGAGAACGCTCCTGCTCAGGTGTCCTCTCGAGTAGCTGTTGAGTCCCATGCCCCCGGTGGAGACCCAACCGCCAACGGTCGAGAACTTCGCAGACGGGCAAGTGTTGAGCGAGAATCCGTGCATGCCGAGGAGGTGATCGAGGTCCGCCCAGCGAACTCCAGCCTCCACCCTCACCCTGCGCTTCTCGAGATCCAATTCGAGGACCTTGTCCATCCTGGATATGTCGAGCACAATTCCCCCCGCCACCGGGACCGACCCTCCGAACGGGGATGATGCGGAGCCTCTTGGTATCACCACTATGTTCCGCGACTGAGCGAACTTGAGGATCGATGACACCGCCTCGGCCGACGACGCTTGGACCACGACCTCGGGGGTGGAGACGAACATGATCTCCTTGAGGAGGCGTGGTATCTCCGACTGGTCTCGGGAGTAGAGCATCTTCTCCCCCTCGGACGAGACCACGCGCAGATCGTTGATCTTCAGAGCCGCAACCTGCGAGGCGAGGCCCGCGGGTGCGGGCTCTTCCTTGGCCTTGAAATCTCTCGGGGGAGCCGACGGAGGGTTCGCACCAGGATAAATAGCCCGGCCTGTTGCGTTGTTCTGCACGTGCATCCCCCCTCAGGGACCGAGGTCCCTTGATGACCCTTCCAGAGGTCGAGCGCGAGCACCATGGACACCGGGCTCCGTCCCGGAGCAGCCCTTACTAGCACGCCCAGTCCGGGGTTCAAATGGCACTCTGCTCATTAAACAGTAAACGCTGTAGAAATACATCTGTATTTAGCACTTTCTGAATCCGCAGCCGCCCGTTTGTGAGGGAATCTGGCTTTTCCATGACGTCCCCCGTCACTGTGACGGTATAAAAAGGGAGCGCAAGTAGCGGGAAAGACTATTAATACGGTGAGTACTAGTGAGCATCCAGCTACGAGTTGTGCCGGGAGACAAGACAAGCCGGACTTCAATTGTTTTGAAGCCGACAGTTTGACCTGTAAGCCTTGGATGCAATTGCGCAGCAAAACAGGAAGAATAGCCATGGAAGAGAGCGTTGGAACAAGCGCAGAACAACAGCCTAGCGTAGAGACCAAAGTGAAAGACCTCACGCCTCAGTCGAAGCGTGTAGATGTCTTGGCGAAGTGCCTAGATGTGAGCGACCCGAAGGACATACCCGGCAAGTACGGAAACACCAGGAAGGTCGCAGAGGCAACAGTGGCGGACGAGACAGGAGCGGTCGTGTTGTCGCTCTGGGACAGCCAGATCGGCAGCATCACCAAGGAGGACACCATCCAGATAAGGAACGGATACGTCTCCCTCGTCAGGGGCCACATGCGCCTGAATGTCGGCAAGTACGGATCGCTGGAAAAGTCCGACAAGGCACTTGAGACAAGCACGGCCATAAACATGAGCGACAAGGAGCACGAGCAGGAGCCGAGGAGATTCCGAAGCGGCGGCGGTGGTGGCGGCGGCGGCGGAAGGAGATACGGCGGCGGAGGGCGCGAGCACAGAGACCGCGACTTCGGCAGCGGCGGCGACGACCGGCCCAAGTACATGAACAAGGGCAGAAGGCGATTCTGAAGCCCCCTGCTTGAACCGAAGGCCTGGGTTTTTTCAGGCCCGTCAAACATTTTCCGCTCATTTTCTAATGTGATCCAAGAGCAGGCGCCTTAGCCGCAACATGACCTGGGCGGTCGAGCGCCCGTCCCATCATCCGCGCCAGGATCGGGTAGCCAACGCACGAGGCCATTCCTATCGCCGCGAATGCGAGCCAGACGTACTCCTTGCTATTGCTATCCAGGATATCGTAGAGCCATACGCCGAACAGGAACCCTATTCCGTTGCCCAAGATTTGGACAAATCCAGAGAATCCCATGTATATCCCGCGCTTGCTCTCCGGGGACATGTCCGCGATGAGGGCGGACACGATGGCCATGTAGATCAGCTCACCGACAGAAATGACGGCGGTGCATGTCACTAGGAGGTAGAAGTCCTTGGCGAAGAATATCAGCCCGAAACCAATCGAGGCGACCACCGTTCCGGACATCAGTATCATGGAGCGCGAGAACTTGACGGCCTTCGAGGTCACCCATACCTGAAGGAAGATCACTATGAGGCCGTTTACCACAAACAGCCATGAGAGCATATATTCCTTCACAAAGAGGTCAATAGTCGCGTACAGCGGGAGCACGGTCATCCACTGGGAGAAGAAGAACCAGAAGACGCCCGAGAGTGAACACAGCAAGAGAAACTTCTTGTCCGAGCGGACCTCGAGTACCTTACGGAAAGTTATCTCGTCGCCCGTGACGCTTGGCTTCGTCTCGGGTATGAACATCAGGTTCAGGAAGAACGCAGCGGCGACTATCACCGAGCCAAATACGAACAGCGCCTTGATTGAAATCCCTGCCACGATCGCAGATCCGAGCATCAGCCCCACGACGAACCCGACGTTCCAGGCTATCCTCAGGATGCTGAACGCCTCGGGTCTCTTCGGAGACTCGATCACGTCGGCGATCATCGCGTTCGCTGCCGGCATGTAGAGCGACCCCACGAAGGAGTCTGCAAGGGCGATGATGAGGATCGAGTAGAACCCTGTTGCGAAGAAGTACATGAGCATCGTAATCGACATCAGGCCAAGGCTCATGAGAAGGACCCTTCTCCTTCCGATCTTGTCCGCCCACATGCCGCCCAGGATCATCGACGGAATGGCGGAGACAGTATACGCCATGAAGACGACCCCTATCAGCGCGATCGGCACGTTGATGTCGTCTTCCATGTAGACCGCGAGGATGGGGAATATGGAGCCAAAGGCAGTGTTTTCGATCAGGGCGCTTGTGAAGAGCACCTTGAATGCTTTTGGATAGCTCCTGAATGTGTTGAACATGCCCCGTCCACCTTGTCGCACCGAGTTGAGTGAAGGTAATCGATGACAGAGCCGAACCTCGCCGGCCAGCTCGTACCAATTCCTATAATTACCCCTCTTTCATTCCCTATAACGGGTCGGAGTAATGGCCATTGCCCAGATAAGGATTCTGTCGGAGGATGACATCGAGCTGGTCCACGAGAAAACTCTCCGCATCCTCCAGGAGACCGGAGTCCTAGTCCGAAGCGACAAGGCGCTCAAGGTGCTCGAGGACGGAGGCGCCTCAGTGGACAAAGCCTCGATGACGGCTCGGCTTACCGAAGCCCTTGTGAAGGATACGATCAGGAAGATGCCAAAGATCGCGCGGCTATGCGCCAGGAATCCAAAGCGGGACATGCTGGCCCCGAGGGATGGCCCGCCGTTCATGGCCACTAGCGGGACTGCGATATACATGACGGATCTCGGCACGGGGCAGAGGCGCACGACGACCGGGAAAGACCTGCGCGATTTCATGACCTTGTGCGATGCGATGGAACCGCTTGACTACGTTTGGCCAATCGTGACTGCTCACGACGAGCCTGATGCCACGCATGCGCTTAGCGAGCTTGCGATTTCACTTCAGAGCACCACGAAGCACGTCCAGGGGGAGGCAGTGTCGGCACACGAAGCCCGTGGGGAGATCGAGGTTGGATCTGCAATAGTTGGAGGAGCGGACGAGCTTTCGAAGAGACCGATCTTCTCAGTCATCCAATGCCCCATCTGTCCGCTTGAGTTCGAGAAGGGATCGGTGGAGGCCGTCATGGAATTCGCCAAGGCCGGAATCCCAGTGGTTTCGATGTCGATGGCTCTCTGCGGGCTGACCTCTCCCGCGACTCTGGCGGGGACGATTGCCATCGTGAACGCGGAGAACTTGGCGAGCTTCGCGATCTCCCAGATGACGAAGTCGGGAGCCCCCGTGATATACAGTTCGGAGTCTGTCGCGCCCAACATGATGACCGGGGAGATACACTACGGAGCGCTCGAGGAGATGCTGCTGTCAAGCGCTGCCGCCCAGATGGCGAAGCACTACGGTGCCCCTTCAATGGTCGGAGGCTTCGGAACAGGGCTAGCGGGAGAGTATCCCGGCATCAGCGCCGATCCTGCGGAATTGTTCTACGCCACTTCCACCTGTCTCACGTCCACCGATTTCGCGTCTGGAATCGGTGGCCTGGACCAGGCGAAAGGCGCATCGCTCGAGCAGATCGTGATTGACTGCGACCTTTGGGAGATGCTGAGGGAGATGAGGAAGAAGGTCTCCCTCGACAGCGACAGATTCGTGACGGACCTCATCAAGAGCGTCGGCCCCGGGGGCACCTATCTCAAGTCACCTCACACAATGAAGAACATGCGCAAGGAGTTGTTCCTGCCTTCCCAGGAGAAGATGAAGTTGTATCAGCAGTACCGCCTCGACAGCGATCAGAAGAAACTCGTGAGTGCTGCCAAAGAGAGGGCCAAGGAAATCCTGGCATCGCACAGGCCCGAGCCCCTGGGTTCCGACACGAAGCGGAAGGTGGATGCCATCCTCAAGAGGTACGAGTCCTAGGGATCAGAGCCCTTGTTCCAGCTTTATATGCTTCAGGAAATTCTGCCATCTCCTCTCGTCCTCTATCCTGCCCATCAGCTCGCGCTTCCGGAACTCCGCCTTCTCGGGAGTCTCTATGAACCGCAGCTCCTCGATTGCCCTCAGGAGTCCGCAGATCTCCTCCAGCAAGTCCTTGGCCGCCTGGGTGGTCAAGGGGTCATGCTGAAGCCTGCCCTCCAGTTCCTTCGCCTTCTGCTTCAGGAGCCGAACGAGCTCGTTGACCCGTTCGATATCTTCCGGTGTGAGCAGCTCCTTGTTCGTGAGATTGTACACGACCTCTCGCAGGTCTATCTCGGAGTCTCCCAGGACCGTGTGCTCGGGAATCAGCATCCCAACCCAGTACACGAGCGAATGGATCCGCGCGATCATCTTTGCGCGCTCTTCCGGCGTGAGCAGGGACCTCGCATTCGTGTCCGCTGGCTCAGATTCTCCCAATGCCACTTTCAGCACGCTCACGAGAAGAGCCGCGCTTGGATCTGGACGAATGCTGAGAACCTGGCCCCGATTCGACAGTATCATCTCTGATCACGCCTTCTCTCAATCACGGACGGTAGAAGGACGAGGAATGTAAAATACCACTCGCATGATATGGGCTGAATCGAATCGGCTTCAAAGCCATTGCCTCGAGGCGCGGAGACACCGTACGATGGTGACACTAGAAGGAAGGCTGAAGGGCAAGGACAAACACCAGTACAAGTTCAGCAAGAGAGCAGCCGACAGGATCTGGATGCTGACGGTCAGCGTCAAGTATCCCAAGCTGCTCATCTTGATGGCCTCGATAGTCGCAGCATACTTCCTGTTCGATCAGGACTCTGTGAAGGATTTCTTCGCGGGTCTGAGCGAGTACGGCTACGTCTCCGTTTTTGTGGGGGGCATGCTCTTCGCGTTCGGATTCACGGCAGCCTTTGGAATCGGCATCATCGCGGTCACTTCAGGAGACGTCAGCATGCTCCTTGGTGCCGCAGCGGGAGGCTTTGGTGCGCTCCTGAGCGATTTCATCCTCTTCAGGTTCGTCCGCGTGACGTTCGAAGACGAGTTCGAGCGAATCAAGAACTCAAAGACCTTCGTAAGGATCGACGGAGTGATCCTAGGCAAGTTCCGCCCGAAGATACAACACTACATCGTCCTCGCGCTCGCCGGCGGAGTGATTGCATCTCCGCTGCCAGACGAGATTGGCGTGATGATGCTGGCAGCATCCACCACTGTCAGCCCCAAGGCCTTTGCCTCCCTGTCTTTCGCCCTGAACTCGATAGGCATACTGCTGGTGCTCGAAATTGCCAGCCTCATCTAGTTGTGAAGGCGCCCGAGACGCACGCCATCACTTCTGCGGCTCGACAATGACCTTGATGGACTCGCCGGCGTTTGCCACCAGCTCGAAACCCTTGCCTGTCTCAGCAAGCCTCAGCCTATGAGTTATCATGTCGCCGACAACAACCTGCTTCGTGCGCAGCATCTCAATCGCCTCGGTTATGTCCTTGGGACTTCCTGCGTAGGTGCTAGTTATGGTAACCTCGTCCTTCCAAAGGTCTCCGAACGGCACCGGGACCTCGACCCCTGGCATGGGCGGGGCGAACATGAGCACTGTCCCTCCCCTGTCGACGCACTTGAAGGCTTGTCTCATCGCCTCCGCGGAGCCTGCGCACACGATGACGTAGTCCGCAGCGCGGCCCTCGTTCGCCTTCTTCAGGAGGACCGGCACATCCTCATTGGCCTTCAAGGCGACGTCCGCCCCGAACCTTCTGGCGGCCTTCAATCGATAGTCGGATATGTCCGTCGCCACGATCCTTCCGGCTCCATACGCCTTCGCGAGCTTGATGTTGAGAAGACCCGCGATGCCGCTGCCAATAACGAGGACAGTCCGTCCGGGTTCGAATCGCATGGTCCTGAAGCCGCGCACGGCGCAGGCCAACGGCTCGATGTAAGAGCCGTCATCATAGGTCAGCTCGTGAGGGAGGATGTACACGCCTTTCTCTACGTTTATCTCAGGCACTCGAACATATTCTGAGAACCCACCCGGGAAGAAGTTGGTCTTCCTGAGCGTGTCGCAAGTGGATTCGTGGCCGCTCAGGCAATACCTGCACTTCCCGCATGGCACATGGTGGGAGACAAAGACTCGTTGCCCGACATGGTACGACTGAACGTTCTTTCCGACTTCGGCGATGTCGCCAGCTATCTCGTGCCCAAGCACGAGCGGGGCGCGCTTGATCCTGTACCATTCCATCACGTCGCTGCCACAGATGCCGCTGGCAATGACCTTCACGAGGATCTCGCCGCGCCCTATCTCCGGCTTCGGCTTCTCCTCGAGCCTGACATCTTTGTTGCTGTAGTACATCGCCACGCGCATTTGGGAGCATCTCCCCTCGAGCGGCCGCGGTACGGTCGCTCACTTCTTCTTGGACTGCTTGTTGAGGAACTCAAAGGCTTCCTTCACGGTCGCGTCCTCGTGCACTATCTTCCTCACAGCCTTTATCATTGGAATCGGGTGGTCGGACTGCCAGATGTTGCGCCCCATGTCGACCCCCGCCGCACCAGCCTTGATCGAGTTATGGGTCAGCTCGAGCGCCTCCTTCTCGGAAACCTTTGTGCCCCCTGCGACCACGATAGGGACTGGGCATCCTTCCACAACTTTCTCGAAACCGTCACAGTAGTATGTCTTCACGATGCTCGCACCAATCTCCGCTGCGATCCTGCAGGAAAGCGCAAGGTACCGTGCATCCTTCTTCCCGATCTCCTTGCCGACTGCAGTGACCGCGAGCACAGGCATTCCATGCTTCTGCCCCTCGTTCACGAGCTCGGAAAGCGCGAGCAAGGTCTGCCTCTCGTGCTTGCTACCGACGAAGATCGAGATGGCCACGCCGGACGCGTTGAGCCTGAGAGCGTCTTCCACGGTCGTGATGATGCCCTCGTTCGAGAGGTCCTCGCCCACGATGCTAGTACCACCTGAAACGCGGAGGACCACGGAGTTGGCTATGGAAGGGTCGATGGAGCTCCTCAGTACGCCCCTCGTGAGCATGATGGAATCTGCGTACGGTGCCAATGGCATGATGGTCTTCCTCGGCACCTCGAGGCGAGAGGTCGGCCCCAGGAAATATCCGTGGTCGACGGCGAGCATGACCGAGCGGCCCGTGTCCGGCCTGATGATGCGTGAGATCCTGTTCTTCATTCCCCAGTCCATGAGATCACTCCTCCTCGTTCAAGGAGAACATGGGAGTTCGACCTGGAGATATGCTACGATTTGATATAAGTTGTTGGAATCATCTCACGGGCAATACCGCATCGAGTCCTGGCGATGTAATCACGGCTGTGGTACAAACACATGGGAGGGAAGGCTGATATCACCGAATCGGCATGCATCCGCAGGTGGTCTCATGAGACGCATTCCCCTTGCTCTTTGCATCGCCTCATTTCTGATAGTGATGCCCCTCGTTCGAGTTACGTCGGACACTCCCTTGACGGTGCAATATGCAGCGGCTACCGTGCTCCATGACCCCATAGTCATCTTCGGCAACGACGAATTCACTGCCGAGAACGGTGTCGTCGGCGGTGATGGGACCTACGAGGATCCGTTCATCATCGAGGGGTGGGAGATAGACCTCGCCAATGAACAACCGCCTGAAGGCGGCATGATGCTGGCTGGCATCAACATCCAGAATACTAACGCATGGTTCGTGATCCGAAATGTGTACGTGCACTCTGGGAACGAAGCGCTTGCTTCGCCTGCCCCCGGAGTGGTCTTCGCCGGCGTCTACTGCGCAGAGTTGAGGGACTCGCGCATCTCCGGGAATGAAAACGGCGTACACATAGTCTACAGTTCGATAGTCGAAATCGAAAACTGCACGATAACAGAGAATACGTTAGGCATCACGGCAGATGGATGCAGCGGGATTGCTATCGTGAACAACACCGTCTCCAACAACGAGAGGTTGAATGTAGACATGAGCCGGATCATAACCTCGAGAATAATCGGCAACAACCTGTCATATTCTGGGGACTGGACCAGCGTGGGCCTCTACATGTGCGAGGAATGCACCATGAACAACAACACCATCTCGCACAACCCGGCCCTGGGACTCAATCTGGGATACTGCAAGGACTGTGAAGTGACCTACAATACCATCACCGACAACCGGATTGGCATCAACATGTATGGGTCCGAGAACATGGTGGTCGAGGAGAACTCGTTCAGCGGGAACGAGGATAATATGGACGGGCAGGGTGATGAATCCAGCATCTCTGTTCCCCTCACAGTCGCGGTGGTAGTGGCTGCGGCGATGGTATCGCTCGTCATCGCATACGTGATAGCCGTGAGGAACAAGAAGCCCGAAAAGCCAGTTCCACCGCAAGGCTCCGTGTGAGCCGACGCACACGGGCTACTGCTTGTCCGACTTCTTACGGCCAATCAGGAACTCCCAGTCGAACACCCGCTCGACCTCAGCCTGGGAGAGGATACGTTTCTCGAGCACGAGGTCCCTTACGGACATGTTCCTCCGCAAGGCCTCCTTGGCGATCTCCGCCGCCTGCATGTAGCCGATGAGCGGGTCGAGGAAGGTGGCGATGGACGGGTTCTTGTCCAGGTACCCCCTGCACTTCTCCGCGTCCGCCTCAATCCCAAGAACGCACTTGTCGATGAACACGGGGATGTAGTTGTTGAGGAGCACCATCGATTCGACTATGTTGTGCATTATGACCGGGTTCATCACGTTCAGCTCCATCTGTCCCGCCTGCACGCCCATCGACACGGAGACGTCGTTGCCGACGATCTGGAAGCATATCATGTCCATGCACTCGGCCATCACAGGGTTGACCTTTCCGGGCATGATGGACGAGCCTGGCTGAGTGGCCGGGAGCCTGATCTCGGCGAAGCCCGTGGTCGGTCCAGAGTTCATCAGCCTGAGGTCGTTCGATATGCGGATCAGCTCGAGAGCGAGCACCTTCAAGGATCCAGAAATCGCAGCGAAGTCGAGGCGGCTCTGGAGCGCTTCCCTCGGATCCTCAGCTTCTATCAGGTTCAGGCCCGTGATCTTGCGAAGGTGGCGGACGACCTGCCTGTGGTAGTCCGGATGGGCGTTCGCCCCCGTGCCGACCGCCGTGGCGCCGAGCGGGACCTCCTCGAGCAGCTTCAGGTTCGTCTTGAACATGTCACGGGATTTCTTGATGGCGACCGAATACGCAGAGAACTCCTGGCCGAGCGTCACCGGAAGCGCGTCCATCAGGTGCGTCCTCCCTGACTTGAGCACCTTCTCGAACTCGACGCCCTTCTTGGCAAAGGCCTTCCTGAGCTTCTCGAGATTGTCGAGCAGGTCCTGGGCTATGAGCAGTATGCAGAGCCGCATGGCAGTGGGATATGTGTCGTTCGTGGACTGCGCCATGTTGACGTGGTCGTTCGGGTGGATGACCGAGTAGTCTCCCTTCTTCTTGCCAACCAGCTCAAGCGCGCGGTTCGCGATGACCTCGTTGAAGTTCATGTTGAAGGATGTGCCAGCGCCTGCCTGGAAATCGTCCACTACGAACTGATCGTGCAGCCTCCCTGCAAAGATCTCGTCGCACGCGGCAACGATCGCTTTGCCGATCTTCGGGTCAAGCCATCGAACGTCCACGTTCGCAAGCGCCGCCGCCTTCTTGACCATCGCGTAGGCACGTATGAATTCCGGCCGGGCCCGAATGCCGCTCACCGGGAAGTTCTCGGTCGCCCTGAGAGTCTGTATGCCGTAATACGCATCTGAGGGCACTTCCCGCGCCCCCAGGGAATCCCGTTCTCTCCTGGTCCTCATATCAGAGCGGCCTCCCGGAATGGATTGCGCCCAAGCATTTTGGTGCGGCATATTTCTAACTTCTCCCGTCATGTCCAGCTTTCCGCCCAGTCTGACTCCTCAGCCTGACAAGCCCCATATACAACTATCGCGCTCGCCCTTTCGGGAAGGCCGTTCCGAGCGATTCCCGTACGATTCGGACCATGTGGTGAGAGCTTGTGCAGCAAAGCTGAGGATGGAGGGAAGAAACTCTCCAAGGCACGGAGCTCCGGCCGTTCGGCCAAAGAGAAGTATCTTCGTATGATGAAGAAGTCCGGAGATCTCCACGCTAGGGCACGCGAGGTCATGCCTGGCGGAGTCGAGAGCAACTGGCGGTTCCTAGAGCCATTCCCCTTCTACGCGTCGTATGCCAAGGGTTCGAAGCTTTATGACGTCGACGGGCACGAGTACATTGACTATCTGCTCAGCCAGGGCGCGATAATTCTGGGCCATCGGAGAAAGGAAATCGTCGAAGCTGTACGCAGGCAGGCTGACAGAGGAGCGAACTTCGCCATTCCGAGCGAGACGGTCGTGAAGGTTGCTAGAATGATTTCTGATTTCGTGCCGAGCGCGAAGAAGGTGAGGTTCGCCAACTCTGGCACGGAGGCCACCATGCATGCGATCAGGCTCGCCAGGGGCTTCACGGGGAAAGATAAGATCGCGAAAGCCGAGGGAGGTTATCACGGAGTCCACGACTACGTGATGGTCGGCCTGTGGGGGCCCATAGAGAGAATGGGCCCGGAGGCGAGACCGAGGCCGGAGCCGTTCTCCAGGGGAATACCCAAGGCGGTCCAGAAGATGATCACTATCTTTCCATTCAACGACGCCGAGGCCACCTACGAGGTACTCCGCCGGGACAAGGACAAGCTCGCAGCTGTAATAACAGAACCCGTGATGGGAAACGCGGGAGTGCTGCTTCCGCGGAAGAACTACCTCCGCGAGCTGAGGAAGATGTGCAATGAGCTGAACATTCTATTGATATTCGACGAGGTCATCACTGGCTTCAGACTCGGGAAGGGAGGAGCCCAGGAACACTACGGCGTCAGGCCCGACCTGACTACATGGGGAAAGGCGCTCGGAGGAGGGTTCCAGCTAGCGGCCTTCGGAGGACGCAAGGACATAATGGACGATCTCCTCGTCAAGGACAAGGAGTGGCCAATGTACACTTTCCACGGGGGCACGTACAACGCTCACCCTGTGAGCATCGCCGCGAGCGCTGCTACTCTCGGCGCCCTCAGGGACGGGAGAGTGTACTCGAATTTGGATAGGATGTCGAGGATGCTGTTCCCGGCAATGCAGGACATGCTGGACGACCTACACATCACGGCGAAGGTTTCCAGGTGCGGGTCGATGGCGCACATCTACTTCGACATCGCGGACGTGAACACCGTCAGGCAGGCGAACTACCTTTCGAACTGGGACAAGCTCGGGGAGTGGTGCATGGAGTGCCTCGTCAGGGGAGTCATGTTCGGCCATCCGAAGGGCGAGAAGATGTTCCTGTCGGATGCGCACACTCGCGAAGACATCGAAAGCTCGCTCGAGGTAGCACAGGTCGGCTTCTCACGCCTGAAGAAATAGCTACATAGACTCTCGAACGTCGAAAGCTTATAGAATCAATGGATGTTAGGCCAGACACGATAGAGGCCAGCGAAATGAACGAGAGGATAGACGCTCATCTCAGAAGCGTTGACGGGTACAAGTACGAGATCATGTTCGACCAGCTCAAGGGCTCGAAGGTCGTCATGGACGAGCCCGAGCCCATCGGGAAGTCGGAGGGGCCGAGCGCGGCGATGATGCTCTCGGCAGCGGTCGGGCACTGCCTCACCTCCAGCCTTCGATTCTGCATGTCGAAGTCGAGGGCGGGCCCCACGGAGATCCTCACGGACGTCGAGACATCGCTCGTGAGGAACGAGAGAGGACGGTGGAGGATTGGAGGAATTAAGGTTAAGATAAAGCCAAGCATTGAAGATGTTGACCTAGAAAAGCTCGAACGATGCAAAGGGCTATTCGAGGATTTCTGCATAGTGACGGCGAGCGTTCGCGAGGGCATCAAGGTCGACGTCGAGTTCGAGAGGTGAGATGCATGGGTCTGATAGGACAGAAGGAGAAGGATTTCCTGGTGAAGGAGTTCGCGGCGAAGCTGGTGAACGAGGTCAGGCTGGTTGTGTTCACGCAGGAGATGCCGTGCGTGTTCTGCAGGGAGACGGTCGAGGTCGCGAGGGAGCTCTCGGAGATCAACCCCAAGATCAAGCTCGAGATCTACGACTTCGTGAAGGACCAGACGAAGGCCAACGAGCTGCGCGTCGACAAGATACCGGCGATTGCAGTCATCGGCGCGAAGGACCACGGCGTTCGGTTCTACGGGATCCCGTCGGGCTACGAGTTCACATCTCTGATAGGCGCGATCATCGACGTGTCGACGGGCGAGAGCGGCCTCACTCCGAAGACGAAGGATGCGCTGAAGCTTCTGGGCCAGTCCGTCCACATCCAGGTGTTCGTCACGCCGACCTGCCCTTACTGCCCTGCGGCCGTGAGGCTCGCGCACAAGCTGGCGATCGAGAGCGACATGATCTGGGCGGACATGGTGGAGGCGATCGAGTTCGTACCCCTCGCGCAGAAGTACGGCGTGATGGGGGTCCCCAAGATCATAATCAACGAGAAATCCGAGATCGCGGGTTTCGTGCCCGAGGACCTGTTCGTGGCCCACGTCCTGCACTCGACAGTGCACACTGAACCCCTGCAGCCGCGCTGAGTCAAATCTGGAGCTGGTCTATTTATGGCGGTACCTGACAAGAACCCGAGGAAACTTGACGAGGTACTAAGGGTTCTATCGGGGCTGAAGGGAGTCCGGCAGGCGTTCTTCCTGTCGAAGGAGATGCGCTGCGGCCTCGAGCGCATCGAGAGAGACTATCCTTCGTTCGGCCCTCTGACAGTGCGGAACGACGGGGTCCAGGAGTGCCTCAGGAGGGCGCACGTGGCCTGCATGATCAAGGACGCGAAGTTCAGGCCCCCGCCCCAGCCCACGGTGCTCCTGGTCGATTCCGACGGGTCCGTGATAGGGCACGAGCTTCTGCCGGGGGAGAAGGCCGCTTCCAAGGACAGGAAGACCATCTTCATCGGGAAGGATTTTGTGATGTACTACGAGAAGGGCAGAGGCAAGGGGGCGAAGTTCGTCCTTCCCCCGATACCGTTCGAGGAGGTCGAAAGGATCGACGGTGTCTCCTGCGTCTGCTCCGCGAGCCCCTGCACGGTCGGCGACCTCTACCTGAGGAAGGAGGCCCACCTGGAAGATGACCCGAAGCTCGCGTCCATCCTCGTGGGGTTCGACCTGGTCTCTCGTTCACGGCGTTAACGGGCAGTGGAAAGCGCCTTTGGGGGCAGACTGACCTATCCTGAATGACCAACAACGTGCATTTTCGAACAGCGGTTACGAATCCGGTGTCTCTTCCGAAGCAGCATCGGTGCTTTCGAATATCCTTTAAGAAGACGGGTGCAAGGTTGCACTGTTTCCGGAGAATCCCCTAGTACAACGCCAAGGTTTAAATCGAATCTCCTCATGCGCTCATACAATCATCCGATGCGCTCGAGCCAATGCGCAAGGATCGATAGGCCAATGGTGTTAGAATGGCAGCGAAAGTGAATCCGTATGAAGAAATGAAGAAGATGGTCGACAAGGCGGGAAAGACGCTCAAGCTCGACCCCGGACTGGTTGAGGTTCTGAAGAGCCCGAAGAGGGAACTCTCGGTGAACTTCCCGGTAAGGTTGGACGATGGATCCATCAAGGTCTTCACTGGATACAGGGTCCAGCACAACGAGGCCCGCGGCCCCTTCAAGGGCGGCATCAGATACCATCCACAGGTGGACATCGACGAGGTCAGGGCGCTCGCTTCCTGGATGACATGGAAGACCGCAGTGGTCGACATCCCCTACGGTGGCGCGAAGGGCGGCATCATAGCCAACCCGAAGCAGATGTCGGCTGGAGAGGTCGAGAGGATGACGAGGAGGTACGCCTCCGAGATATCGATCATCATCGGCCCCATGAAGGACATACCCGCTCCAGACGTGAACACGGGCGGCCGCGAGATGGCCTGGATCATGGACACATTCAGCATGCAGAAGGGGTTCCCGTGCCCAGGCGTGATAACCGGCAAGCCGAGGGAGATCGGCGGTTCGCTGGGCAGGCCCGAGGCGACGTCAAGAGGGCTCGTATTCAGCGTCCGTGAGGCAGCGAAGAGGACCGGCATGAACCTGAAGGGCGCGACAGTCGCCATCCAGGGCTACGGAAATGTCGGCGCATTCGCACACAAGCTCATCGAGCGCGACTTCGGCAGCAAGGTCATTGCGGTATCTGACTCGCAGGGCGGCATCGTCAACGAGAAGGGCCTGAAGTACGAGGAGGTCTGGGCGCACAAGGTCAAGACCGGCAGCGTCAGGGGATTCCCAGGCTCGAAGCCGATATCCAACGAGGAGATCCTCGAGCTCAAGGTCGACGTGTTGCTCCCGTGCGCTCTCGAGAACGTGATCACGAAGGAGAACGCTGGCAAGATCAAGGCCAAGATATCGGGCGAGGGCGCGAACGGCCCGACTACCTTCGAGGCCGACGCAATCCTGTGGAAGAACGGCGTCCTGGTGCTTCCGGACATACTTGCGAACTCCGGCGGAGTCACGGTGTCGTACTTCGAGTGGGTCCAGAACAACTACAACTACTACTGGACCGAGGAAGAGGTCAACGAGCGCCTCGACAAGAAGATCACGGCTGCGTTCAAGGAAGTCTGGGACACGCACGAGAAGTACAAGTGCAACATGAGGGACGCGGCATACCTGGTAGCGGTGAAGCGCGTCGCGGACGCGACCAAGACCAGGGGCTTCTACCCGTAGGCCCGACACGCAAGACCGAGACCATCCGGGAGCTTCCCGGATGGTGCGCAAACCCCTTTCGAAAACCCTCTCTGTTCTGCAATGTTCAAGCTGAGAATGAAGGGACCTGATGCGGAACTCAAGCCTTCTTGGAGGCGTCCCTTATCTCGCGGCCAAGGTCGTCTGCGAGCACAGTCTTCTGCTCCCCGGACTGCATGTCCCTGAGGACGACGGACCGCTTGGCCATCTCTTCCTTGCCCACGATGACAGAATAGCGCGCGCCTGCCGAGGAGGCGTACTTGAGCGCCTTGCTCATGGTCCTCCTCATCAGGTCGACATCGGCCCAGAGGCCCTGTGATCTCAGCCTCGCAACGATCCCGAAGGCATACTTCCTCATGTCGTCCTTTGCCGGGATCACGTACGCATCGAGGGGCGCGGCCACCTGTATCTGGCCCTCGGCTTCCGCCGCGAGCACCACCCTGTCGATGCCAATTGCGAACCCAGTGCTGAACACTGGCTCGCCCCCGAACAGCTCCGACAGTGTGTATGAGCCTCCGCCCAGAATCTGCTTCTCCGCTCCCAGGTTGGGAGCGTCGATCTCGAAGACCATGCCCGTGTAATAGTCCAGTCCGCGCACGATTCCCAGATCGACCTGGCAATCGTCTATCCCGTAGAGCTTGAGGATCGAGAAAATCTCCTTCACATGGTCTGTTGCCTCGGAGCGGTCCACGTTGTCCAGGACATCGACGCCGCCCTTCGATTCCGCGAGGGAAGTGATCTTGTCGAAGAGCGATCGAGGGAGAGCCTTTGCGTCGAAAACCTCGCCAAGGGCGTCGAAGTCCTCCTTGTCGATCATGCGAAGGACCTCGGCAGCGACGTCCTTCTCTTTGATCTGTCCGTTGACGAGCGCTTTGAGTACGCCTATATGCCCGATCCGGACCACGAAGTTCTCCAGGCCAGCCGCGCGTATGCAGTTGACCGCGAGCGCTATCACCTCGGCGTCCGTCTCAGCGTTCTTCGTCCCTATCATCTCGGCGCCGATCTGGAAGAATTCCCTGTACCTGCCGCTCTGCGGATTCTCGTACCTGAAGCAGTTCCCGACATAGTACAGCTTCAGGGGTTTCGGAAGCGTGGACATCTCGTTTACGTAAAAGCGAATGACCGAGGCCGTTATCTCAGGCCTGAGGGCCATCTCCCGGTCCCCCTTGTCCTTGAACACGTACATCTCGTCCACGATCGCCTGTCCCGACCTCATCGTGAAGAGTTCCGAGTGCTCGAATGTGGGAGTCACGACCTCGCCAAAGCCGAACCTGTGGCACGCGTCTCGCATGGCCTGCTCGACCTTCCTGCGTTTGGCCATCTCCTGCGGCCTGAAGTCCCTCGTGCCCCGCGGACGCTGCAACATCGACCGCAAGAAGGGGCAACAGTTTCTTAATCCTTTTGGGCCTGGGCTGAGACGCAGGTTCATATTTCGGATTCATCTTTCCCGTCACGATGGATATCCTCTATGTCGGACTCGCGGTCTTCCTCGTGACCTATGCTCTGATTTCCATCCGGCGCTTCCCGAAGTTCAGGATAGGCCGACCCGCGGCCGCCCTGCTGGGCGCGGCCCTTATGATAGTCTTCGGAGTCGTCAGGCCTGACGACGCGATCAGCGCCATCAACATCGAGATCCTGGTTCTCCTGGTGGGCATGATGATCCTCGTCGCGGGGCTGGAGCTCTGCGGTTTCTTCGAGTGGGTGTCTCTCCGCATGATCAAGTACTCGAGGAACCAGTTCACCTTCCTGGTCCTCACGCTAGGTGTCACGGGCGCCCTGTCCGCGCTCGTGCTGAACGACACGGTCGTCCTGCTCTTCACCCCGATAATAATCAGGACCTGTAGGATACTCAAGTCGAACCCGATCCCGTTTGTGATAGGGGTCGCGATAGCTGCCAACATCGGGAGCGTCGCGACACCGGTCGGCAATCCGCAGAACGCGTACATCGCTACGATGGCTGACATTTCATTCGCGGAGTTCTCGGCAGTCCTCGTGCCGGTTTCCATCGTCTGCATGCTGATCGCGATAGCGGTGCTGTACCTGGTCTACAGGAAGGATATCGAGAAGGGGAGCGCCCACGAGTTCCGCGTCAAGATGCTCCACGAGGGCTGGAAGGCCTTCGAGGAGGAGCTCGTCAAGGGAGATGCGTCGACCACGACGGGGATTCGGAAGATGAAGGAGCGCAAGTACGGGTTGTACGCTCTCGTGATCATCACCGCGCTCACGTTCGGAGCGTTCGTGGCGAGCCAATACATCGGAGCTTCGCTTGCGGTGATCGCATTCATGGGAGGAGTTACGGCCCTGTTCATAGTCCCGCTGCTGACCGACGTCAAGCCCGCGGAGATGATCGCCAAGGTCGACTGGACCATCATACTCTTTTTCGTTGGGCTGTTCGTGGTGATCCAGGGAGTGAAGGACTCGGGCCTGCTCCTGGAGATCGAACAGCTGTTCCCGAGCCTCGACGGCGGAGGAGACGGGCCGCTCTGGTGGCTCAGCGCACTCTCCGCCATACTCTCGAACCTCGTGAGCAACGTCCCGGCCGTGATGCTCCTGAGCGAGATGATACCGCTGACCCAGACAGAGCTGTGGATCGCGCTTGCCTCGAGCGCAACCCTCGCGGGGAACGCGACCATCATCGGAGCTGCAGCCAACGTAATAGTCGCCGAGAAGGCCGAGGGGATGGGTGTGGAGATCAGCTCCTGGGACTTCATGAAGGTCGGATTCCCGATAGCCTTCCTCACCCTGCTCGTGTCGACACTCATACTCACAATCGTCTACTGATTGTGAGCCAGAATACTGTCGGACGCTCATCCAGCAGGTCAGCAGGCATGGGCCAGCGAAAATACTTTATATGTCGGACGAGCATTCGTGTAATGTCGGAAGGAATCCGACTGACTTGAAAAGACGGAGGGATGCACGTGCCGATGAAGCCCATATCTGTAGAAAGGGCCAAGCAGATAGCCACAGAGAAGAACCTGAAGCCTGGAAAGGTGAGGGGAACGTCTGAGATCGAATTCACCAGGGGCAGCAGCCCGAGGGTCGAAGTCATCGACTGGCCAGAGTTCGAGCAGATTCTCTCATCCAAGAACCTCGAGATACACGAGGGCGGCGGATTCATGAAGTTGATGAAGAAGTAGAAGGCTCACAGCCTCGCTTCTTCACCTTCGCAAACCCCTTAAACCTCTGATTTTAGGAAACATCGCGCTGCTCAGCGCTTCACGATTATCGTGACCACGTCCTGATCGGAGACTCGATGGTCGAGCCCCACGATCTGCCCCGGGAATCGGGCGCTCTTGCCCCAGATCTGGGCATACCTGAAGTTTTTCCTGAACAGGCGGTGGATGGAGTCGCAGACTATTCCTATGTCCGAGCCATCCTTGATCACGAGCGGCTCCTCCATGTCCGCCTCCTCGCCCTGGGGCTTCATGTAAATCCGGATGAACCTGAGCGCGTGGAAGATCTCGTCCTTCACCTTCTCGAGGCCTATGTTCTTCTCCGCGGCGATCGGGACTATCTTCCAGCCTTTGAGCCTCGCCTCTATCTGCTTGAGATACTGCTTCGTCACCAGGTCTATCTTGTTGATTGTGACGATGGCTGGCAGGTAGAGCCTGTTGCCGGATATGTAGTCGATGAGCTGGTCCTCGACTACGTTCTCCCTGATGACGATGTCCCCGTTGATGAACCCGTACTCGTTCAACATCTCCTTCACGAGGTCCTCGTCCAGCGTGGACTGCTTGGTCGTGAAGTTGACCGTGATGCCTCCCCTGTTCCTCTTCGATATCACTATGTCGGGCGGACGCTCGTTCAGCCTGAGCCCCGCCGTCCTGAGCTCTTCAACGAGAACCGACAGATTGGTCTCGAAAACGTCTATCATCAGAAGGATGAGGTCCGCGGAGCGCACCACCGAGAGCACTTCCCTTCCGCGGCCCTTGCCCTTGGACGCGTCCTTGATCAGGCCCGGCATGTCCAGGACCTGTATCTTGGCCCCCCGGTGCTCCAGAAGCCCGGGCACTACCGTGAGCGTTGTGAACCTGTATGCGGCCACCTCGCTCTCCGCGTTCGTTATCTTGTTGAGCAGGGTTGACTTGCCGACGCTGGGGAAACCGACGATGGCGACAGTTGCATGCCCCGACTTCTTGACTGCGTACCCCGCGGTCTTCGGGCCCTTCGAGCGCCGGACTTCCAGGTCGTCCTTGAGGCGCGCCATCTTGGCCTTGAGCTTGCCGATGTGGTGCTGGGTATTCTTGTTGTACTGAGTCTTGGCCAGCTCTTCCTCTATCTGCTTGATCTGCTCCTCGATGGTGGCCATGCTCCTCAAGCCTTGATGTCGTCCCGGTAGATATGTGTTCCAGCGCCGTGCTCGAGGGCGTCTACAAGCCTGTCGATCGAGCAGATGACGACCTCTTCGCCGCCTCCCTCCAGGAACCTGATCGCGGCGAGTATCTTGGGGCCCATGCTCCCGGGCGGGAACTGGCCCTCATCGTACAGCTTCTTCAAGTCAGTCAAGTTCGCCCTCATCAGCGGCCTCTGGGTGATCCTGCCAAAATCTATGAACACGTTCTCGACATCGGTCGCTATCACGAACAGCTTCTCCTTGATGTTCTTCGCGAGGATCGCTGCGGCCAGATCCTTGTCGACAACAGCCTCGACTCCGATGTATCGATTGTCCTTTCTCACGACCGGGATCCCGCCTCCGCCGCACGCGATCACGACCTCAGACTGGTTCTCCCCTCCGAAAACGAGCCTCTGGACGGGCTTGCTCTCAACAATCGCGATCGGGTCCGGCGACGGGACCACTTTCCTGTACCCGCCTCTCTTCTTGTCGAGGGACATGACCCAGCCTTTCTCCTTCTGCAGCTCCCTCGCCTCCCTGGCAGTGTAGTACTTCCCTATGGGCTTAGTCGGATTCTTGAACGCAGGGTCGTCCTCGGACACCACGACTTGGGTTATCAGAGACACGGCGACCTTGTCCATGCCTCTCTCGACGAACTCGGAGGACAGCGCCTGCTGGAGCATGTACCCGATCTGTCCCTGGCTCTCGGCATCGCAGACGTCGAGCCCCATCGGCGGGATCTCGTTCTTGGCGATCTCGTTCCTCAGAAGTATGTCCCCGACCTGGGGGCCGTTGCCGTGTGTTAACACAATGTCATAGCCCTTCTGTATCAGGTCCGCGAGGCCCTTCGCCGTGATCACGATGTTCTTCAGCTGGTTGGCCTGGGTAGGTTTCTCGCCCGACCGGAGGATGGCATTGCCTCCGATTGCTATGACCGCGGTCTTCAGCGCTGGGACCTCCTAGGAAGGGTTTCGATTGGAAAGCCGACTATATAACTGCTAGTATCTGACACGGCCCCTAAACAAGATATTTATCTGAAGAGCAACTACCGCCCCTGGATGGAGACTCCCGCTCAGCGTCTCGAGAAGTTGCTCAAGGAGTGGTTCGCGAAGTTCCTGAAGACCCAATACGCACTTCCGGCAGCGATCGCGCTCATAACGGGCGTGAACTACTTCGTGCTCACGTTCCTGAACGTCCTCTGCTTCGCGTCTCTGTTGACCCCGGCTGCGATGGTCGGCATCTTCTGGATGTTCCAGGTGAAACAAGTCAAGAAGCTGCTGATACTGGGCCTCATCACCGCGCTGCCCCTGATGGGCGTCCTCACGATTGTCTGGGTCGATGACTGGCAGGCCACGGACTCCGTGGTGAGCACCAGCGAGGACGGAACCCTGATCACAAATGGCACCCTCGAGCCGCTTTTCGGTACCAGAGACACGGTCTTCACGTTCAACGCGACCGTGAATCTCAGCAATGTGACCGCGGTCCAGGAAGCTCATGTGATCGTCTACAACATCAGATTCCCGGCATACAAAGAGAACAACTACTCAATGGATCTCGTGTCCCAGGACAACCTGACAGCGCAATACTCCTACGGGCTGACGGAAGTATCAGCGGCCAATGAGTACCTGTTTGCGTTCCTGATCGACGGCGAGTGGGTCTATGCCGGAGACGTGAACGAGGTCGGCGTGGCCAAGCTTGTGATCGGGCCGCTCCTCAAGGACTCTTGGTCTTTGGCTGGCAGCCTGGCTCCGTTCACAATCATGAACACGCTCATCTACACCTATATCCCCTACGCGATCATCTGCGGCATGATCTGGTGGACGAGGCGAGCGCGCAGGATGAGGCTGGAAGCGATCGAGCGGCTCGAGGCGGAGCGGGAGAAGAAGAAGGAGGAGCTTCCCAAGGACAAGGCGAAGGTCCCCAGCCTCGCATCTGCCATGGGGCTTTCCAAGGAGGACATGTTCGTGTGCTCCGAGTGCGGAGCGGACGTGCCCGGCGATGCCAAGGCTTGTCCGAAGTGCGGCGAGAAGTTCGAGTAGGGACTGGCGCGCGGACCGTCGAGTGGCTTTTCATTCAGCCAAGAGGACTTCGAGAGCGGACAAGGCGCGTGCGTCGAACCGGTCAGCGCGACCGGAGACCGCTATCACAACGTGCATTCCGAAGACGATGAGATTATCGAGACAAACGATTTCGTCAGCGATGTCAGGAAGAAGCCCATCCAGAGCGTCACGGGAGAGAACAGAAGCATCCTCAGCGAGAATCGACTCACAGAAAGGTACCGGATTGCCGCTTGAGAGAGTTCCGTGCCTTGTCAATGGCGGCATTCGCCAGGCCAGCCACTTCACGGCGCTTCAGATTCTCGCGAGGCTTTGCCAACTGTAATCGGAATAGGACTTGGTTACGCTCTCCAAGTGTATGACCTGGTCATTCATCTTCTTCTTGAACTTCACCTTGCGGGCGAACCAGAGGTCGTCGTTCCTGGCATCAAGGTGGACGAAAACAACATCCTTCTCGTTCAAGAGAGGCAGTACGGCTGCATCGGGAGCGCGGTCGTTCCTGATGCCGACCACTTCCTTGCAGGCAGGACATACACCCCGATCGGCAACAACGTGATTCCCACATGATGGACAGTCGAGCTCCTTGTCGCCATCCAAGTCGAACTTCAATCCCTTGAACAGGCATACCAGGCCGGCGTCGTCTTCATCGAAATCATGGCCGCAGAGGGGGCACCTGTCGGTTCCGAACAATGTAACCGCACCGCAATTGCCGCATTCGAGCCCACAGTCGGCTTCATAGCCGTCTGTCTTCAGGCATGTGATGACACCTGTGGTCATGTCGATATGGGCGAATGCCATCACACCCACCTTGAAAATGGCCGTATCTTCCGGTCCAACGGTAGTCCCATCTTCATGCGCAACGCTCTCATCGATGGCCTCCCCTTTAGGGTCTTTGATGTAAAGGACATCGCACTTGGGGCAACGCACAGAATCGCTGGGAATCCTCGCTCCACATTCGAAACAGGTGAATGTATGTACATCGCGGATGCGGGATTTCGCGGACACGGGCACCTGAGCATTCAAGGCTCGGCTCAGAACCTCCTTAGTGATGCTGAGGTCCCGCTCAGTCATCTTCTCAGGCTCTAGCGCCTCCGACATATGCTTAAGCGCCCTTTCGCCGCGCTTGACAACCCTTCTGAGATGCTTGACCTCCACTCGCACAGTCCCAGCCTTTGGGCGATGCCTATCGTACTCGACCGCTGGGGATTCTGCGTCATCCGGCAGCAGGTGCTTCTTCTTGGCGGTAAGTATCTTGCTCATCTGTCTAGACCCCTGCCATAAGGAGGGGCGACTGGCACTTCAGCCAATGTCCGCCGGTGGCTATATCATTGTCGAGAAGACAATCGAGGATGATTACCAGCCATGAGAATGGCAAAGGCGCTCAAGTGGAAAGAACTTAACAAAAACAAGGTTCCCGGAGGCTCCCTGTCATTTGTGGAAACGAGCACTTAGGGGCGCATTCTCATGAAGCTGCATGGCTGAGACACTGTCTTTGAGTCCACACCAGGAGGTCAATTTCGTCCGCACAACACATTTATCTAGGAACACCATTTAGTGAGTCTGGGATGCACCATTCGACCTGCAGTTTTCATTTGTAAATCGGAGGCGCGGACAGTTGTCATCCATAGCACATGAACTAGCTAAGAAGCAGAAGGAGATCTCCGTCTCAGAGTTCTTTGAGAAGAACAAGCAGATCCTCGGATTCGACTCCCTCACCAGGGCGCTGATCACCTCGGTTAAGGAGGCTGTCGACAACAGCCTAGATGCGTGCGAGGACGCGGGTGTGCTCCCGGAGATAACCGTCCGTGTGGAGAAAGTCGAGAACACCGAATACAAGGTCACGGTGGAGGACAACGGCCCGGGGATCGTGAAGAAGCAGGTGCCGAACGTGTTCGCCCGCCTCCTATACGGCTCCCGGTTCCACACGAGGGCACAGCGCAGAGGCCAGCAGGGCATCGGCGTCTCTGCCGTTGTCATGTACGGCCAGCTGACCACCGGGAAGGCCACCAAGGTGAGGTCGAAGATATCGGACGAGGACGTCGCGTACGAGTGCGAGCTCATCTTGGACACGAAGAAGAACAGGCCGGACGTAATCAAGGAGGATTTCGTCATCTGGGACCGGCCGCACGGGACTAGCTTCACTGTCCATGTGAAGGGCAAGTACATCGGCGGGAAGCAGTCCATTTTCGAGTATCTGAAGGGAGTCGCGATAGTCAATCCACATGCCAAGATCTCCTTTGTCCCTCCCGAAGGCAATGCAGTCGTGTTCGAGCGTGCGTCGGAGATAGTCCCGCCTCCAACGAAGGAGGTGAAGCCGCATCCAGAAGGCGTTGAGCTCGGCGAGCTGCTGTCGATGGCCAAGTACACGGAATCGCTCAAGACGACGAGCTTCCTGAACTCCGAGTTCTCCAGGATATCGTACAGGGTCGCGAGGGAGATATGCGACCTCGCCGGGGTTCCCCAGGACATGAGACCTGACAAGATGAGCCTCGAGCAGGCAGGGGCCATCCTTGACTCCATCAAGAAAGTGAAGATAATGGCCCCCGAGACGGATTGCCTCTCGCCGATCGGGGAGACCCTCATCCGCAAGGGCCTCAGGAACGTGCTCGGAGACGTCAAGGCGGACTTCTACGCGCCACCTATCACAAGGGACCCGAAGGTGTACGCCGGGAACCCGTTCATAGTCGAGGTCGGGATAGTATACGGCGGGCAGCTGAACAGAGAGGAGCCCGTTCAGATACTCCGGTTCGCCAACCGAGTGCCGCTGATGTACCAGCAAGGAGCCTGCGCAATCACGCAGTCGATCGAGGCTGTCGACTGGAGGAGGTACGGGCTCGAGCAGAGGGGCGGCCAAGGGATCCCGTACGGACCAGCCATCGTGATGGTCCACGTGGCCTCAACGAAGATACCGTTCACCTCGGAGTCAAAGGAGGCCATCGCCAACATACCGGAGATCCGGGAGGAGATCGAGCTCGCGCTCAAGGCCTGCGCGAGAAGCCTCAAGACGCACCTCAACAAGGCCGCGAAGAGGACCAAGACCAGGGTCAAGTTCGACATCGTCCAGGAGATCATACCGCTCATCGCCCAGAAGAGCGCGAAGATCGTCGGCAAGCCCGTGCCCGACATCTCGGGCACCATCACGAAGATAATGAACGTGGTCTGGATCGACGACGAGGTCAAGTTCGAGAAGGGAAGGCACCACGTGGAAGTCAAGATCTACAACTACACCCCGAAGTCCCAGAGCTTTCACCTGCACATGCTCGTGCCCTACGACAAGATAGACCAGAAGACACTCAAGGAAAAGCCCATCGAGGTCAGGGAGGGGAACAAGGTCACCTGGGACGTGAAGCGGCTGTCCTCGACGGCCATCCTGGATCTGACCTTCCAGCTCCACGGAGTTCCTCAGGAGCAGTACGCGGACAACGAGGTCTACGTGAGCGGGATCGACGCAGCGTCTGTCATCGGCGTGGAGGTCCTTCCCGGGGACTGGGACCTGGAGCACATCAAGATAACCGAGGAGGGCGAGGCTGAGCCCGCGGACGAGGGAGAAGAGGGCGAGGTCGACTACGACGAGGAGAAGGAGGCCATCAAGGATGAGGAATGAGGAGCGCCACCGGAAGGCCGTCGAAAAGTTGACCGAGATAGCTGGAAGCATATACGACCAGATAGACGAGGGCAAGATACCGAAGATGACGATACCCCTCAGGACCAAGAGCAACATCAGGTTCGACCCGAAGTCCGCCGTGTGGAAGTACGGGAAGGCCACGGGCGCCAGGACCGCCAAGAAGCTCACGGGCGCCCAGATGCTGCTCCGGACGACCTACATGCTGGATTTCATCGAGGACATGATCAAGGAGGAGAAGTCCTCGACGCTGAGAGAGATGTACTACATCTCCGAGGGCTGGGAGAAGGCGAAGTTCTCCGCCCAGGACGAGTCGAACATGCTCGCGGAGGACCTCGAGATCATCACGACCTGCATGAGGGAGGATTTCAAGCTCAGGCCCGAGGAGGACGGCGCGAGGGTCATCGGCAACATCACGATCCAGGAGCTCGACAGGAAAGGCAAGAAGAAGAGGATCAACTGCAGGGACGATGTCGGCGACTCGGGCTACGGGATACCGTACAACGTCGAGAAGGAGAAGATCAATTTCATCGACTGCGACGCTGACTTCGTGATAGCCATCGAGACCGGCGGTATGTTCGACAGGCTCGTCGAGAACAAGTTCGACGAGGACGCGCACGCCATCCTGGTCCACCTGAAGGGCCAGCCAGCACGGAGCACGCGGAGGTTCGTGAAGCGCCTGAACGAGGAGATGAAGCTGCCCGTGTGCACGTTCACCGATGGCGACCCGTGGAGTTTCAGGATACACGCGTCCCTCGCGTACGGCGCCATCAAGACCGCTCACCTTTCGGAGTACCTCGCGACCCCGACCGCGGAGTTCATCGGCATAACCGCCTCGGACATACTCAACTACGAGCTCCCGACGGACAAGTTGAACGACAAGGACATACAGGCCCTGAACGCCGAGAAGACCGATCCCAGGTTCAAGGACGAGTTCTGGAAGCACGAGATAGACCTGATGCTGGAGATCGGCAACAAGGCCGAGCAGCAGGCGCTCGCGAAGTACGGCCTGGACTATGTCACGGACACATACCTCCCGGAAAAGCTCTCCGAGATGGGAATATCCAGATGATTCCTCAGCCGGACCAGGAGGACATGTTGTAGTTCTTGTCGTCCGTGCCCGAGCTCCCCATCCACATCAGCCTCTCGAGCGATTTGGTGACCAAATACCCTCTGGAGAAGAGTACGCTCACACCGCGCCTGCATAGCGCGGATGCAGGTGCCGTGACCTCGGTGCATCCAGCATCGGCCGCCATGAGCTCGGACGAGATCAACAGCGGCTCGACGACGTCCTCCTCGGCGGCTGGGTCGACGCAGAGGACACGCACGCCCGCTTCCTTGAGATTCTCGCGCCTGGCTTTCGTATGTACGATCGCGAACCCGACAACCCTGTCCTTGACCGTGGCCACCATTGTGTCGCCCAGGTCGAGCTCCTGAGCGATATGAGCCTCCTTCGTGTAGTCAAGCCCCATCCTCAGGTCCCCGGATATCCGCCTCAGCTCGCTCTCGATGCGATCCTTGTCCTCGGATTCCGAGAACCGCTGGACGGCGACCGTCCCTGCAGGTTCCTCCTGGAGCTCTTCGTCATCGAGCTGCTTCTTGAATATCAGTATCATGCCTTCAGTCCGGAGGCCGACCTTCAGGTACAGGGCAAGGTTGGTCTGGTTCTCCGGCATAGTCTCGAGGCCTATGTCCAAGCAGCCCTGGTCCTCGAGGTATGCAAGGGACCGCTTCAGCAAGTCCTTGCCCAGGCCCCTGGCCTGGTACGATGGAAGGACAGAGAGTGGCCCCACCCAGCCCGTGGCTCCCCAGACGTGAGAGAAGGACATGCCCACGATGCCGGCGAACTCGTCCACCGCCACGAACGCTCCTCCGGGGTCCGAGTTGATGTAAGAGATTATGTTCTCGTCGGTCCTCGGATGCAGGTTCTGTTTCTGGCCATACTGCTTCGCCATCATGTCGGACCAGGACATGAGGTCGGCGCGCTTCACATCGACTAGGTCCTCCACTTGCATGTTCCTGACAATGACGCCCATCGGGACCATCTGCAGGAGTTGTCGTACCGGGTATTAATCATTGTTTGCTAGCTTATCAAGTTGGGGCGCGAATGGCCGCTCCAGACAGATTATATCGTGGAAGCAATATTCGCACACTCAATGCGAATGAGCCCCGAATGCGTCCCCTGCCTTATCCGAAGGGTGCTTTTCGAGACCGAGGAGATCGACGATTCGAAGTCCGTGGAAGCCGTCAGGACCGCCTCCGCCATGTTGGGGCGGCTGTTCAAGGAGGGCGTCTGCTCGGCGGCCGTCGCGACCGAGGTCCACAGGGTGGCCTACGGGATAATCGGAGACGACGACCCGTACAAGGACCTGAAGCGGAAGAGCAACGAAGTGGCGCTCGAGCTGTTCCCACAAGCGGAGAGATACGTCAGGAATTCGAAGAACCCTTTGCGAGACGCTTTCTTGTGCGCCGTTGTCGGCAACGTTCTCGACTTCGGGATAGGTACCGGATATGACAGCCCAGCAAAGTTGAGGAAGGAGTTCAGGAACCTTCTTTCGGAAGGGCTCGGTCATGACGACACTTCGAGGCTGAGATTGCTCCTGAGGAGGTCGAAGAGAGTGGTCTACCTCGCGGACAACTGTGGGGAGATCGTGTTCGATCGCATCGCCCTGAAGGAGCTCTGGAAGTTCGACATAGACCTCACCCTGGTCGTCAAGGAGGAGCCAATCCTGACAGACGCGACCATGGCAGACATCGAGGGGCTCGGGATTGAGGAGCTCGTTGACAGGATAGAGCTTGCACCTGGGTTCGCGGTGGGCCTGGATCTTGACTCGCTCAAGGGATCCTTCGGCAAGATGCTCAGGAAGTCCGACCTTGTGTTGTGCAAGGGCATGGCCAATTTCGAGGCGTTGTCAGAGACGGACATCGCGCCGGTCGCGTACCTGCTCCGCACGAAATGCAGACCTGTTGCGAGCGCGATGGGGCTGCCCAAGGACATCAACGCGGTGAAGTTGTTCAGGAGGGGCTACGCGAGATGATAGACAGGGTCGAGTTCAGGAGCTTCGTCTGCAGAAGGACGAGCAGGTTCACGATAGCCACGGGCTCATGGGACGTCGCTGAGAATGTCATCGTGAAGATGGTGTCGGGAGACGAGTTCGGCGTCGGCAGCGCGAGCCCGTCCAGCGTCACCAAAGAGACGCTCCAGTCCATCGAAGCGTTTCTCTCGAAGGTGCCCAAGAAGATCGCCGGGACGGACGAGAACGACCCGGTGAAATTGCATCAGAGGCTGGACGCCGTCGAAGAGGGGAATACTGCGGCAAAGGCCGCGGTCGACATCGCCCTCTACGACATTCTCAGCAAGAGGGAGAAGAAGCCTCTCTACAAGTACCTCGGAGGCTCCAAGAAGAAGATCCTGACGGACATGACCATAGGGATCGAGTCGAAAGACGTGGCCGTGAGCAGGGCGATCAAGCACTACAAGGAGGGTTTCAGGGCGCTCAAGATAAAAGTGGGCCTGGACCTCAATGACGACATCAGAAGGGTCGCGGCCATCAGGGAAGCCGTGGGCCCCAGGGTCGAGCTGCGTGTGGATGCCAATCAAGGGTATTCCGTCGACCAAGCGGTGAAGTTCGCGGAGTCGATGAAGGGCCTCGACGTCGCGGTCATAGAGCAGCCAGTGAAGGCTGACGACATCGAGGGGCTCAGGGAGGTCAAGACGCGAAGCCCGGTCCCGATCATGGCTGATGAGTGCGTGAAGTCCAGCCTGGACGCGCGCAACGTGATCAGGAAAGGCGCTGCGGACATGATCAACATAAAATTGATGAAGAGCGCAGGCCTCCTCGACGCCGTGATGATCTACAGGCTCGCGGAATGCACGGGTATAGGCACGATGGTGGGGTGCATGAGTGAGATACAGGTATCGATCGCGGCGGGCCTCCACTTCGCGCTCAGCTCGGAGAACGTCAAGTACGCCGACCTGGACTCGCACCTGAGCCTGCTCGACGATCCGTCGAGCGGCCTGAAGCTGGAAGACGGGTACTTGATTGCGCCCAAGAGGCCGGGCCTGGGCGTCAAGACCCCCCTGGACGGATGATTCGCACTCGGCCACGACGCCGACGCGCCTCGATCCGCAGAAAAGGATTCTTATAGCCTAGCCTTGATGCCGTGCCAGAACATATCAGCCGGCGGTCAAGGATGCAAAAGAAGATCAGCGAGCTCCAGAACGCAGAGCTGAAGTTCAGGGCGCTGCTGAACAAGCGCGACGAGATAAACGAGCAGGCCACAATTCTGAGGTCTGAGAGAGACACCCTGAACGACCAGAAGGCACAGTACCAGGACCAGCTTCGGGACGCCCGGGACAGGCGCAACGAGCTGGTCAGGAAGATGAAGGTCCACAAGGCGAAGCGGGACGATTTTCAGGCGAAGGCGAAAGAGCTGATCGAGTTCAAGAAGAAGCTCCGCGGGAGGCAGGTGGGCAGCCTCAAGGACGAGATCCGCGCGCTCGAGGCGGAGGCGAGAGCGATGGACGTGAGGCAGCAGACGGTTCCCCTGTCCATTCCGAAGGAGCGGGAGCTGATCGACCAGATGAAGAAGAAGCTCGCCGAGGTCGAGAGGCTCAAGAAGGTTTTTGTGGAGCAGGACAAGATACACAGGGAGATCAAGGACCTGGACGCGAGCATCGATGCGCTGTTCAGGCAGGCCGACAAGGAGCACGAGCAGGTCGTGAAGCTCGCCGAGGAGCAGCACAAGGCCCACGAAGAGGCGACTGCTGCGGCGAAGGAGATAGCGACCCTGACTGCGACCGCTGACAAGAAACACCAAGGTTTTCTGAAGCTGCGCGAGGGGGCCGATGCGGCCCACCAAAAGGCAATGGACATGCGCGAGAAGATCATCGAGATCAAGGGCGCCAAGCGGGCCGAGCGGGTGGAGGAGCGCCGCATGGTGAAGGAGATCAACTTGGCGGCGAAGCAAGCCCTGGACGACAGGGGCAAGAGGGACAAGGTGGCCCAGGACGCGCTCGAGATCCTGCTCAAGAAGGGGAAGGTGGAGATTCGCTAGGGATTAGCGCCTTTGCCGAGAACTCCTCGCCTGTCATGGACCCCGTTATCCTTCCATCGACGATCGTCATGACATCGTCCGCTATCTGACCTATCCTCTGGTCGTGGGTGACTATGACGATGGTCTTCCCGAATTCCTCTTTGAGCTCCTTGAAGAGCATCAGTATCTGATGGCCCGTGGCTGTGTCCAGCTCCCCTGTGGGCTCGTCCGCGAGGAGTATGGGCGGGTCGTTCGCGAGGGCCACGCCGATGCCTATCCGCTGCTGCTCCCCGCCGGACATGGCGTCTGGCTTGTGGCCCGCCCTCGGCTCCATGCCCACCAGCTTGAGCAGCTCCTCGCTCCGCTTCTTCATGTGCGCGTTATCCTTGCCCGCGAGCCTCATCGGCAGCTCGATGTTCTCGCGTGCAGTTAGAGTTGGGACGAGGTTGAAGAACTGGAACACGATCCCCACGGTCTCTCTCCGGTGCTTCACCAGCTCCGCGTCGTTGAGCGAGACGATGTTGACCCCATCGAGCGAGATAGACCCTGCCGTGGGCCGGTCGAGACCCCCTATGATGTTGAGGAGGGTGGTCTTTCCGCACCCTGAAGGGCCCATTATGGCGAGTATCTTGCTCTGCCTGATGACGCAGTCCAGACCCCGTAGGGCGATGACTTCGGATTTCCCAGTCTTGTAGACCTTGATCAGGTCCTTGATCACTATGTCGCTCACTCTAACCACCTCTTATCCTCAGTACCTCAGCCAGCTTGATCCTGCTGGCGCGAATCGTAGCAGCCAGTGACGCAAAGACAAGGGCGCCGATTGATGCCGCAAGCATCGCAAAGGAGACCCATGTGAACACGATCTGTCTCTGGATAGGGGATCCCGGATCGCCGGCTTCGAAGAGAGTGCTGAACAGGTACGCCGTGAGCAGACCCACGATCGTCCCGACCAGCAAGCCGATTATCATCAGGGTGAAGGACTCGCCCATCAGTATCTTCCTCATCTGCGAGCCTGAGGACCCTCTCGCCATGATGCAAGCGAGCTCGGTCTCACGGTCCGTCACGGAGACGAACACCAACAGGCCTACCCCCACCGTCATGATCGCCACGGAAAGGGCATATTCCATGTAGAAGAAGTCCTTCGTCTGGGCGAAGATCTGGTCCTCGTCCAACGCCTCGAGTTCGTCTTCCATAATCCGTGACTCGGCCCTGTATCCGGCTTCGTTGAATATCTCGAGGGCTTCGTCGCTGACTGAATCGGGACTCGCGTCATCCTCGAGGTTGATCAGGCTCCCGGCACCGTATCCGTCGATGTCTGAGAGCTGAGTGCCTGATATGAAGCTGATCGTGTCTCTTTCAACGATCATCTGGGCGTATGGCACGCCAGGGAGCCCAACAAAGAAGCCGGCGACCTGGAATGGGACATTGATTTCCATGTAGATGTAGGATCCGTTGATGTAATGAGATCCCGTCATGCGTGCGTTCAGGAGGTCCCCAACTTCCAGATGGTAGTCGTCTGCCCACTCCTTGAGCACAAGCGCAGTCCCGTTCTCGTCCAGTTCGATAAGGGCACCTTCTCCTCCAGGAACGTGCGAGTCTCTGACTTCGACCGTGTCCGCGTAGTCGTGGACATCGAGGAACATGATCTGGCCATAGAAGTAGTCCATATAGCTCGTCATCTGAGCATAGACCGACTCATAGACGCATGAGGATTCCACACCCTCGATCCCGTCGATTGCCGAGAGGTTCTCTGGATGCATGGCGAGGTCGCCGTATTGCCTCCAAGCATACACCTTCACGTCAGAGCCGACCTCGAACCTTACTCGTTCCTCCTCATACCATATCATGGACTCCATCGTCACAGAGATGAAGATACCGAAAGCCAGTGCGAGCGCTATCATGACGCAGATGTTGGACGCCCGCCTCGGGTTCCGCACTATGTTCCTGTTGACCAGGAAATGGAGCTCCTTGGTCCATGGTTTGACAATCCTCGTGAACTTGGCATACAGCTGTCTCGAGCCCCTGGTGACAAGTCTGACGACGCTCAAGGACAGCATGAAAGGCATGACAACGAACAAGGCCGTGCCGACCAGGATCGCGATGCCCACGATCGCCACAACTATCCATGACCAGTCCTGCTCGAACGCCCACTCTGGACCGAGCGAGATGCTGACAATGCTCAGGATGGACAGGCCTAGCAGGATGAAGTCGTTTCTCGGCTTGTAGCCGATCTGCGCGATGACAGGCGAATAGTGGTGGATCAGCTCTGCGACATCGACCTTCGATATCCTCTTGAATGGTCGGTAGGACGATGCGAGCATCAGCAACATGCTGAAAATGATCGCAAGGAGGACGGTCGTCCAGCTGACTGAGACATCGGTGATGGAGCTCTGCGTGTCTTCGTAGTATGAGAACGATGAGGCGACTTCGAGCAGGAACCTGCTTATCAACAGGCCAACGACCACGCCCAGCACGCCTCCGATCACCCCGAGCAGGGAAGACTCAATCATGAGGTTGCTGAACACTTGCTTGTTGCTCGCTCCTCTGGATTTCAGAATCCCGGCCTCCCGCCGGCGCTCGTTCATGCCAAGGTCCACTCCCACAATCGAGAGGTACGTGCCCAGCGCAATCACCGGTATGGATAAGGCGAAGAAGATCAGTTTGGCTTCGCTCAGGCTCGGAGCGACATCCTCCAGCACATAGATCAGCTGCGAGTCCTGAACCGTGAACCCGTACCTGTAGGCCTCCCTCTGAAGGTCGGCCTGCAGAGCTTCCAACCTCTTGGCAGTCCCGGAAACATCTCCGAGGTTGATCACCTCGTCTCGATCGATCCATATGTTGAACTGCTTGCTGATGTATACGGACATGCCTGACGATGTTGGGTCAGACCAGTTGATCAATGAGAAATCATCGATGTTCAAGTAGACCGAATCGAGAACATAATTGTCCAATATGTGTTCGTCCGGCTTGTCGATGTAGGTACCGTTCCACCATATCTGCATGTTCGGACTGTGCTGGGTCCAGAGCTGGGATATCTCGTAGCTGAAATTCCAGTAGGCGATCACTGGGACCCAAGTGTAGTTCACCGGATCCAAATAGCCTTTGTCAGTCTGCTGCGACAAGGTCAAATTGTCCCCTACGCCGATCCCGAGCCTATCAGCCACGACCTTGGGAACCGCGACCGTTCCGGGCTCTGGCAAGGACCCTTCGATGTTGAGTGCGTCAAGCATCACATCGCAGTCCCGTTCCAGATAGACGAGGTTGCCGGAGTATGACTGAACGAACTCCCCGGTCATGCTGAACTCGGTTCCATCCTCATTGGCGTACGCCCAGGACGACACCGAGACATGGGCGACAGAACCCCGCACGTCATCAACCTGCTCGAAGTCCTCTGAGATGGACGCCGCCCATTCCTCATTGACTTCAGGGAAGGAGTAGTCATCGTAGTGGGTGGCTATGAAGTCGACTTGCACTTCCTCAAGCTGTGCCCTGAGTATCCCCATGCCGGCTGAATCGACTGCGATCCATGAGCCCGCAATCAGCGAAACGGACAGAATGATGCCGATGAGAGCGTAGAGTGAGCGTCTCCAATTGCGGAAAACCGATTCGGTAGCATGTCTGGCAAATGCTAGAACGCTCAAGGGCCGCTTCCTCAGGCTGAGGATGGAGGCGCCGCTATTAAAGCGCTGTCAGCGTGTTGACTTGCTCGTCCTATGGCTCTGACTACTTCTTTCTTCGGAACACGAGGATGGACGCTGTCGGCTCGGCCGACACCTTCTCGCGCTTCCTGAAGAGCAAGGGCTTCCTCTCTTTGGGCTTCTTCGGAGGCGCCTCCTTCTCGATCTCCTTCTTGGCCTCCTTCTTGGCCTTCTTCTCCTTCTCTGGCTTCTTCTTCTCCTCTTCCTTTTCCGTCGGTTTCTTCTCTTTCTTCCTCTTCAGCGACGGGAGGATTTTCTTCTTCTGGGGTTTTGGAGGCTTTCCCGAGGCGGGGGCAGAGTCCGCCTCGGGCGCCTTTTCTGAAACCCTTTCGTGCGCTTGATCTTTCTTCAAAACTGCGCCACACTTGGGGCACGATAGTGCAGATATTTGGACGTCCTCGCCGCATATCGGGCAGTCGATGGTCGCCTCTTCTAGGGGGAGGTCGCACCGCGGGCACCGGGCCTCGTCCCCGCGGAGCATGAGCCCGCAGCCGGGGCAGGGGATCGTGCCCGTCGCAGGTTCCGTCGGCTCAGTTGTGGGAACAGGTATGGGCACCGGTGACCCCCTCGCTCTCGGCTTGGCCTTCGCCTTGGGCTTCTCCTGGACCATCTTCTCGGGAACTACGGGCTTTGGGGGCGGGGGCGGCGGCTCCGGAGGAGTCTCGGGAACCTTCCCCTTGGAGACGTAGACCTGCTGCCTTCCAGCGCTTGCGAAGTGCATGTGGTCGGTCTCCATGAGGAGCGCAAGGGGCAGGATTAGGTGCTTCTTGCTTAGTCGTGTCTCCTCCTCAAGCCGCTCCAGCGTCACCCCCTCGCCCTGGGTAATCCTCAGTATGTCCTTCATGATGGCGCCCACGTCAATGTGCTCGATGCTCGGCTGCACGCTGAGCTTGGTCTTCTCGTCAACGATGTCGGCGAGGAACTGCTTCGACTTCCTGACGAAATTGGCTGGGTCGTTGTCCAGCAGCGAGCGCAGGTAAGTGGTATCGAGGCCCAGCTTCTCCCAGCCGTTTATCTGGTCGAGGCACATGGCCCTGTGGAACTCCTTCTTGACGCCGTCCTTTGCGACCTCGCTCTCCGGCTTGAGGTTTGAGGCAATCTGGTACTCCGCCAGGGCCTCCTCGTTCCGGCCCATCTTGGAGAGCAGCTTCGCCTTGTTGATGTGCGCGTCGAAGCTGTCGGGCACGAGCTGGATCGCCTTGTCGAAGCATATGATAGCGTCCGCGTCCATCCCGAGGGACTGGTACAGCGTTCCCTTGTTGTTCCACGCGTAGCCGTTGTTCGGGTTCGCCTTGATCGACTCGTCGAAAGCTTTCATCGAATCCTCCTTCTTGCCCTGGATCATGTAGACGATTCCGAGGTGCAGCCATGACGTGCTGTCCCTGGGTTCTATCTTGAGGGCGACCTCGTAGTAGACCTGGGCCTTCTCGTTCTCCTTCATCCGGTAGTGGGCGTCGGCCTTGATGCTCCACGGAAGCGCGAACCGGTCCTCGATGCCCGCCCGGGAGCACTGCCTGATGGCCTCCTCGGCCATCGCGAGAGCGGTCGGGTAGTCGCCCATGTCCATGCGGGCACTGGCGACCCTGAGCCTGTTCCAGAGATAGATGTAGACCCTCTCGCGCCAGAGATACATCGCAAGCGGGACGAACGAGAACGCGATACCTATCATCGCCATCGTGCGGTCGTAGTAGGAGAAGGTCTCCGAAGCGATGATGCCGGTCTGCTCGTGGAAGGCGATGAGGAATATGACGAGTGCGCCCATGAGCCAAGCGGCCATGAAGCCGTCCTTCGATTGGACGTATTGGATTGCCAGCACCGAGATCACGATGCCGGTTGTGAGCAGGAACAGGTTGAGCAATGTGAACGGATAGTACTCTGATGCGGGCGTGACTGCCACGCCGAACGCCTCGTGGACGGGCACCAGCACCATAAGGACGAGGCCGGTGCAGTACAGGGCCATGAGCTTGCCGTCGTGGAACGATATGCAGGGGGTTCCAAGGACGATCATCACGAAGCCGTACATGAGCAGGATGCTGAGCGGTATCGCCCAAGCGCCGATCGAATCCCCGGCAACTGCGAGCACAATGCCGCTGATGCCCATCACGGATACGCCTATGAGGCTCATGTGGAATCTGGATATCGGGAACCTGTAGTCGTCCCGGCCTTCGCATGCGCTGGATATCATCATGATCATGCCGAGCAGGATGAAGACGCCGGAGACAGTGAACACATAAGTGTTGTAGAGGTCCCAGCTGCCGTACCAGACACGCTGGCTTGCGAAGAACTCGAGCGAGACCGCGACGATCACCGAGATGTACAGGAGCAGCAGGAACAGCCTCGGGCCGCCTATCAGCGGTGTTATTGGGGTTCCCGTGTCCGAAGGCCCCGAGAAGGACCTCATCGCATCGGCCATCTTCAGGCCCAGCGCGGATATCGAGTTCTTGACGCCCTCTTTCTCTTGAGCCAATTAGGTCGCCCCTCCTGATTCTCCCTTGAGATTCTTCCTCTTCCCAGCACGCCTAATGGCGAACAGGATAATTGGTATTATCGCTAGTGAGAATGCTAGGTCGCTGAACTCGGGGATCGGGACCTGGCCTTTGTTGATCTGGCCAGGAGTCTGGGCCTTCTCCTCCCAGGTATCGTATGGTGCTTCGCCCACCCTGCTCCAAGAGGTGCCGAACGGAGTCCATCGATCGAAAGACGCCTGGTCCACTGTAGCCCCCGTCGAATCAACCAGCACGAGGTTCAATCCGCCATCGAATTCCATGTCTTCGAACAGGTACAGTTCGCCCGGAAGAATGGTAACGTCTGGGAAGGTGTAGACAAGAACGCCATCAACATAGAGTTCCCAACCATCGACCGATATCGGTTCCGTGCCCGTGTTGTACAGCTCCACCCACGAATCGTTCGTCTGTTTCTTGTCCTGGAGCTCGTTCATGAGGATGCCTGGATAAGCCCTTGTCCCGGCCGTCGTCCTCGCGATCAGGGGCATCGCCAATTCGTCGGTTCTTCCGCTCCAGTCTTCCGTAACGAATGTCACGCTGTAGCTGAGGCCAGGCAAGAGGCCGAGCGAGGAGTACGAGCTGCTGATCTCCAGCTGGTAGTTGTCTATTGCTGCCTCCAGCGGGCCAGAGTCCACCCAGCTGTCGTTCACGAAGCGGAACAGCCTGCTGCTGAGCATCTGGTTGCCCTTGCCTATGACCGCGAGGGACACCTCCGAGCCACCGAGCTCGAAACCGCTGCTGCTGTTCTGGTCTGTGTCGATGAACACGAAGGCGAAGTCGGCGCCGTATATCGGCTCCACGAGCGGCGTTATGTTCGACGCTGGCGGGCCTGGGGTCACGATCCTCACCAGCTTCGTGGGAACGCTCGAGCCACCGAGCATCGTGCCGTTGACCGACATGTAGAACGAGGCGTAGTCTGCGGTCGAGGCCAGCTTCCCGATGTGCATGTCCACGTCTCCGCTGGTCGTGTCATTCGTCCTGTTGGAGTATGCGTCTCCCAGCGGATCGATTATGGGGACCTTGGAGTTCCAGTCAGCGAATGCACCATCGATCTCCACTCTCATGGGTGCCGACGATATGTACGAGACCTTGGCGCCAGTCTGGACTGTCTTGACGGTCCAGGTGAGGTTGTCGCCAGCGTCCACGCCATAAGTTCTGTTGACCTGCAGTCCGAACGAGCCGTGTATCGAGTCGAACGGGAGTGTGGCAAGGATATCCAGGTCCACGGTGCCTCCGTTCGAGACCATTACCGGCAGGGAGAAGTTGATGGTGCTGGTCATCGAGGTGCCGAGCATCTGCCGGCCTTTCACCGCGGATATGGAGATGGGGGTCACGTTTCCGCTCACGTCGAAGCTCAGCGACCTCACGGCCACTGCTTTTCCCTTTGCGGACAGCTGGAGGCTCAGGACATGCCTGTCTGCGAACCCGGTGATGACGTCGGGGGCGTCGTGGTCCTCGATGACCTGCAGCGCTGGTCCGGACCTCCTGAAGTTGACGTCGGACCAATCGCTGGATTCGTTCGTATGCATCGCGCATATCGCGACCCTCGACTGGTCGTCCATGAGGATGTAGGAGGCGGCCTCGAGCTGTCCGCCGTAGGTTGCCACGGATGTGGTGGAGTGATAGCCGAAACCGTTGAAGTCCAGGACGCTCGCGGCCGGGTCGAAGGTCTTCGTCTGGGCACGGTCAACTGATCCGTCCCATCCTACCAGCTCGATGAGCGAATCCGCCCCCAGGCCGCGCACGGAGTACCCGGTTGAGGGGTCGTTGTCCCTGTCCACGAAGATATAGAAGCCATCGGCTCCTCCGTCCCGGCCCTGGAACATAGTGCCTTCGGTCTCGATGTAGAAGTAGGAACCCCTGAAGTCGCGCTTCATCGCATACTGCACCAGCGACGTGTCCGGGTTCTCGGAGTCGGGCTCGTCCTCGTAGAACTGGGCGTCTATCCAGTCCATGAAATACCCGTCGATCTCCACGGTCTCCTGGGGGAGCGTGAAGACGAGGTAGTAAGGTACACCCACGGCAAGCGCGGCTATGATGCTGACGACAAGGATCTTCCTCTTCAGATTGAGGACGGCTGGGCGCACGTCTCTGCTCTGGAAGCTCAGCCTGTAGCCATTCGTCCTGCCAGAACCGTTGATGAAACCGTTCACGATGCCGTTCGTCCGGCCATTGGTGAGACCGTTCCTGCGTCCCAGGGAGAGGCCGTTGACGAGGCCGTTCAGGACGCGCCGGCCATTCGTGAGGCCGTTCACGCGGCCGTTCTTCATGCCGTTCGTGAGGCCGTTGACACGTCCATTGGTCAGACCGTTGACACGTCCATTTGTCTTGCCATTGGTCTTCCCGTTGGTCTTGCCATTAGTCCTGCCATTGGTGAAGCCGCCGTTTATAAAGCTGCTGCGGTTGGAGATTCCAAGGCCGTTTATCTTGCCATCGCGGACGCTGGGCCTGAACAACTGTAGGCCGTTCGTTTGTCCGTCGTCTTTCGGTGCAGCCGCTGGGCTGCCCTGCGGTTTCCTAATCCTGCCCTTGCGCACGATGGTTCCTCTTTCGCAGTGAGAGAGGTAAGTGCCGGTTTCTCGGGAGGTAACCCCCCTCATGCGCTGAGGATTCCCCTCTTGACTCTCGGACCGCCCTAAAAGCCGGAATCTGCCCTACTCAGTCATTTGGTCTGTTACGATATTTAACTTAATTACCCAGTTATCACGCTTAATAATATGGCGCCAGACACCGTTTTCGCCTCTCCTGAGCCGAAGGAAAAGGTTATCTACCACATATGCACGGAAAAGAGCCCTTTCGGAAGGCGTTCGAAGGACCGTCAGCAGGGCACGTCCAGATGGCGCGAAATTGCATGAGAAGATGTTTGGCCGAAGGGGTTTCCGAACTGATCCCAGGAGCGCTACAGAGTGTTCTCGACGACCCAAACACCGAAAGACAGCATGACGTTGTCGTTCAGGACCAGGTTGGTCTCGAGCGTTATCCTGTCGCCGGGCTTGTACTCCTCCGATAGGTTCGTCGCGGACGATACCTCGATCGAGAACGTACCGTGGTTGACCCGCAGCCATCCGTCGCCCCTGTCGACCGGCACGTAGAAGTATGTCCCCTCTGTCGGGTCGTTCCACTTGTCGCCCGTGTAGGCGAAGTAGAGCGTGGTCGTGTAGACATAGGTGTTGCCAACCTGGACCCGTTCGTAGAACATATCGACAATCACATCAGTGACCTTGACGTCGTCGCCGTTGTCCCAGTTGTCGGGCGCCTCGAGGTATGCGCGCCAGGTCTCGTTGCCCATGTTATCGAGATCGTCGAAAAGCGCGGTAAAACCTCCCGAGGAGGACAACCCTCCTCCGCCGCCTCCGCCGAGGGCGAGGGCGACCGATGCGACTACTGCCGCCAAGACGAGCAAGGCGATCATGAGCGCGAGTATCTTCTTCTCCATCCTCTTACACTCCATTCTTTCTCGCAGCCGACGAGAGACGGACAGAGCCCTGCTTGTACCATGAAGCTGCGCTGATCCATCCCTTCTGGTTACGCGCGCAATATATCGGGTTATTGGTATATAATTTGTTTGGTGACTGACGAGCGCACCCAGGGGGCCCGCGCACACGCGCGACAAGACAAAAATGGTCTATCGGAGTCCCATCCTACTCCGGTGAGCCGATTGCCTCGCAGTCCCCACCACACCGATCTCTCGGGACCAGCGCCAATCGCACTTGGAGAATCGCTATCGCCGGCATCGTATTTCAATATTGTCAGTTGGCGAATTCGGTGACAAGAAATCGAGAAGGAAGTGGTCTCGCATCCGCCCGATCACGCCGTGGCGCGAGATGAGGCGCGCATCTTCATCACGATCATGAGAACGCCGACGACGAACAGTGCCACGAATACTGCTCCGAGCAACATGTTGGAGTCCTGGAGGACCGCGTTTATCGGGTCCCACAGCATGATCGTTATGAGAGCGAACACGCCGAACAGGAAGACCGACAGCATGTAGCCTGGGATGTTCCTCGGGACTTTCTTACCCTCGGATGCCGACTTCCTCATTATCGTGAAAACGATGATTCCTATCGCGATGATGACCGCGGGAATTGCTATGAACATCGCGAGGTTGTTCTCGATCGGAGGGACCCATTTCCAGTACCAGTCGATGAAGAATGATATCTGAGATCCGATGACTCCCAAGGCGATCAGCGACGCCCCGATCACCCTCAGGTCTGCGATGCTCGTCGGGCCATCGAGCCTGACAGTACTGTGTATCTCGACCTCTTCCTCCACGGCCTCGCGGACTGCCTCGGGCTGCTCCTCCACCTCGATGATCTCCTCGACCTCTTCCTCCTCGAACTCCGCGCCGCAGTAAGGACATGTTGAAACGCTCAGGCTCACATCCTTGCCGCAGACGGGGCACTCAGCCATCTCGTCTTCCGAGACGGGCTCAGCCATTGAGGGCCGCTGGAACGAAGGCATCCCTGCAGCCGCCGCCATCGAGGCTGCAGTCTCGGCGACGACAGGCTGCGCGGGGGCTCGCTCCTCGACGACTTCTTCCTCTTCCTCGAACTCGGCACCACAGATAGGACACGAAGATACGCTCAGGCTGACCATCTTGCCGCAGACCGGACACTCCGCCATCTCATCTTCGGCCAGAGCGGATTCGGACGTCTCTTCGACTTCGCCCGCTTCGAACTCAGCGCCGCAGTGAGGACATGTCGCTACTTCAAGGCTCACCGGCTTTCCGCAGACGGGACAGGACACCTCCTCATCCTTAGGTTCCTTGACAATCTCCGGCTTTTTCTTCTTCGCCATCTGAGAACTCACCTTCGAGTGATTAGTTTGAAATCATCTGCGGGGGGTTTCATCATTGGATTGGCAATTTAAATAGGTTGCCATTGGAGCAACGCGGACTGAAATCCCGCCACAGAAAAGTATTTTGGCCAGTGAGCGGGACAGAGCCGGTCTCGGGGTCGATCCTAGGGACCATGCTCGAAACGCAAACAGATATAGCTTACGAGTATTCTCTACCGCCGAAGGGAACGGTCCACATGGCCTCTGGCATCAACACGGATTCAATCGTGAGGTTCCTGAAGACGGACAACGGCCAGAGGCTCGTCATATCCGCGTACTCCATCATCGCGACGGTAGTCCTCTACGCTTTCTCCGGTACGGGCGCGGCGTATGTCGTCGGCATCCCGTACCTCTTCTTCGTCCCGGGCTTCGCACTGGTCCGGCTGTTCTTCTGGACAAAGACCTCCCCAGAGGCGAAGTTCGTCCTGAGCATGGGTCTGAGCATCCTCGCGGTGATATTCCTCGGCCTGTTCCTTGTGCTCACGCCCATCGGGCTGGACTCGGACACGACCCGCGCGTCGCTGATTGTTTTCACCCTCGTTGCTGTCATCCTGGAGGCTTTCGTCAAGCCCGCGGAGACGAAACCTGAGGAGAAGACCCCGGAGGCAAAGGCGCGGAGGGCCGTCAAGGTCGACCTGCCGATCGCGGCCATGCTCGGGACCGCGCTCGTGATATCCGCGATCTCGCTCGGCCTGATAATCACGGCGGACTACCCTTCGACCACCTACTTCGCGATAACGGATGAGAACGGCAGCGCGGACATCAACACGACCCTGACGCACAACACGACCATGACGGTCATCCTGCACATGAAGAACGGAGAGGACGGGCTGCGCACGTTCACCATGATAGCGCACAACGACACGCTCTTCGATCAGATGACTTTCACACGGGACCTCGCCAAGGGCGAGACCTGGAACGAGACAGTGGCCATCGACATGGTCTACTGGGGTGTGTTCAGGTTAGACTTCGACCTCTACATCCAGGAGGAGGGAGAGCCACAGTATTTCTACGGCAACCTTCACCTGTGGATCGATGTGCAGTGAGCGCGCTCAATCATCACCCAGCAGCGACTGCGCATCGAGAGGCGCGGGTTCCTCCTGCGGCAGCTTCCTGATGGTCGCGATCGCGGTCTCTCCGGCCGCCAACATGGCCGTCGCCAGAGCGCTCGCGAGGCTTATCGCGACGGCTGCGACGAGAATGAGTGCGAGTAGCGGGAGATTCAGGCGTATCTCGAGCTCGTGCCCGAACAGCATGACCTCACCGGACCCTGAGAGCCAAAGGGCGATGGCTATTCCGACGGCCATGCCCAGGACCGCTCCCGCGAGGCTCAGGCCGAAAGCTGGCGGGAACACCAGGCGCCTGATCGCCGACCTCGATGCTCCGAGAGTCTTCATTATCCCAAGGCGCCTCCTCCCTTCGTGGATCTCCTTCGAGAACACGGAAACGATCGCGAGCGTCGCCAAAAGAGCGGAGACCGCGCCGAGGGCGAACAGCGCGACGGAGATGTTGCCCTCCGAGATCTTCGCAGCCTGGTATATTGGAATTGTGCCCGAGGGCACGAGGTCCGACACGCCGCCGTACCTCAGGACGAGTTGGACCAAGTCCGGGTTCTCCACGATCCATGACTGCACGACTAGCTCCTCAGAGAATGCACCCACCTGCACAATATGCGTGCCAACCTCGAGGTCCTCAAGGGCGAAGCGGATGGTCTTGCTCTCAAGTCCCAGCAGCGGGACGGCCAACAGCATTTCGACCGAGGAATCGACTTGCACCTCGATGATCGCCGTGCCTGAGATGGTCCCGTTGTTCTCGACCATGAGCACCCCGCTCGCGGACTCGTTCTGCTTCATTATGTCGGGGCTCAGGGTGAATGATGTGACCGAGGGACCGAACTCATTCGGGAATGCCGAAGGATCGAACACCTCGACCGATCTGGACGCAGACCTGTAGCCGGAAAGCTCCGCTCTCACCTGGTAGCTTCCGAGAGCAGTCGCGTCGAAAGTGGCATTCCCGTTGCTGTCTGTTGTTGTCGTGCTCGACCCGAAAGACACGGCCGCGGACCCGACCAGCCTGCCCGTGTGGTCGCTCACGGTAACGCTGAACGACTGATCGAGCGCGACATGGCTGGGCGCAGCCAGGTTGAGGAACGGGTCTGAGACGGTTATGTTCACCTCAATTCTCGTCGGAAAATCGCCGCCGATGGATGCCTCAACCGTGTGGGCGCCAAGGACGTCCGAGGCAAATGTGTGCACAAGCTCCTTGGACTCGCCCGCCAGCAGCGCCACAGTCTGGCTCGACGCAACAACACCATCTTCGAGGAAAGTCACCACGACCTCGCCGTCGCTGGATCCCCAATTCATTGCGCTCACCGATACTTCGACCGTCTCTCCTGCGACCGCGACACTCTTCGAAGAGGACAGATCGAGCAGCGCGAACCTCGCTTCTGTGGGCGAGAGCGCCTCGGACAGCCATCCCGGGTCTGAGGTCGATACCCTGATCGTAGACACCTTGTTCGAGGGCATGCCTGACAGGAACCTGGCCATGTCGAGCGAGACGATCATCTCATCGTCAAGCGCTGTTCCCGTCTCGAACATGCCGACGATGTTGACGAAATCCATCTTCGGCGAGTAGCTGCCGACGACAGGCATGACAAATGGCAGCTCGACCCCGAGTCGCGACAAGAGCCGCGTCCCGGCCAACGCACTTCCCCTCTCCTCCAACCCTTGCGATCCGAAAGTCTCGAACTTCTCGAACTCGGGCCCCGTGGAGTTCAGCCTCGATATGTCCGCGCCCCGCAGCACGATGGAGTGGCCGTTCCAAGTGGAGAACGCGAACACCTCCGGGCTGGTCCCCGTCACGTTAGGAGCTGAGTCGAGCACGTCGACCATTTGGACATCCAGCTGGCTCGAGAATATTGTCGGGGCGCTGGACGACACGACCGAGTAGGTGTCAGTCAACGAGAATGCGGACGGGGCCGAGTGAAGGCCGGCGAGCACGGAGGCGGTGGCCGTGAAGACCATGATCGAGATTGCGACCACGACCACAACCCGCGGCCTGATCAGGAGAATTGCGCCACCTCCTTCAGGTCCTCGACGGGTGATGTGAAGCTCATCCTCAATGCCGGAATCAGGGCTCCGAGGGAGCCCGCGCCAACGGTTGCGAGGAACGAAAGCAGCATGTTCCACTCCTCGATCTCCAGGATGAACACGGACGTGAACGCCGCTGATGCGAACGTCGTGACCGCGTAGGCGAGCATTATCCCCAGCGCGACGCCGAGCACCGCCCCCCAGGAAGAGATGAGGAGGCCGTCTGCGAGGAGGTAGCCGAGGATTCGGGACCTGCCCGCGCCCAATGTCTTGAGGATGCCGATGTCGTGTCTCCTGTCCGCCGTCTCTGAGCCGATGAAGCCGTACGCGAGCACCGCGACTGCGAACGCGGAGGGAATGAGTATCCATCTTGCGTCCGACTCGATCTCATTCGTGCCCGATTCCAGGAACTCCACGATTCCTATGAGCTCCTGAACTGAGAATCCATCGTCGAGCAAGTCATCGACCTGCGCGTCGCTGAGGCCCTTTGCGATGGCGAAATTGAAGGCATCCGTCTCTGCCCCAAGCAGACTCCTTAGCAGATCGGACGTCCCCATGATCCAATACGGCGAGAACATCGTCGAGGAGAATCTGCCGGAGACCTGAACCGTCACAGCCTCCGAGCCGACCAGCGTTATCGACCCAGACAGGGGAAGCGCCGATCCGACAAGGACGGTCCCGCTCTGGACCGAATAGTCCTCGGGCAAGATCTGGAACGGGTCTGTTATCGAAAACACGGACACGATTTCTCCCGTGGACTCGAGCACGGGCTGCGCCCACGTGCAGAACGCGGTGATGTTTGCGATTCCCGAGAATTCCTGGGCCGTGTGTTGTCCGAGGGAAGACTCGTCCGAGGATGTGATCAGCGCGTACTCGGAGCTGAAGTTGTCCACGAGGTTGTCCATCGACTTGCCCAGGCCGCTCACGATCGAGAAGCCCGAGACTATGAACATCGTGCAGAAAGCGATCGCCCAGCTCGTCGCCCTCGCCCTTCCGGTGAACTTGAAGAGAGGGAGATTCTTCATCTGGAACAGCTGCAAAAGAGGTTGCGACTAATAAAGGGTTTTCTCGTCTGTCTCAGCCAACAGAGTCTGCAACCAGGGATACGAGCTCAGCGACGTCCATCTTGACCCCTGCGACCTTCACGCCGCCTGTCAAGTTCGTCACGCAGAACGGGCAAGCCGATACGAGCATGTCCGCACCGACCTCCTTCGCCTCCTTAACCCGCAGCGAGGCGATGTACTCCGCCCGGTCGTTGAACTGTATCTTGTAGCCGCCCCCAGCACCGCAGCACTGGGAGTCGTACCTGTTCCGGGGCAGCTCGATGTAATGCGATTTCGGGAACGCGTTCAGGATCCGTCTCGGCTCCTCGAATATCCCGAAATGCCGCCCGATGTGGCAGGGGTCGTGGTACGCCACTTTCTTGGGCAGTGGTTTCTTGAGTGCCAGCTTCTTGTCCTTGATCAGCTTGTCGATGAACTGGGTCAGGTGGAAGAGCTTGAAGTCCGGCTTTCCAGCGATCTTTGGATAGTTGTGGCTCAGGGTCATGAAACAGCCTGCGCACGCGGTCACCACGGTCCCCACGCCGCGCTTCTCGATCTCGTTCAGGTTGTGCTTGACGAGCCCGTCCTTCTCGTCGGTGACGATGTCCGTCTGCCCCGTCCTGATCAGTGGGGAGCCGCAGCACCACTCGTCCTTTCCCAAGATGTTGTACTCGACCCCGGATGCGTCCAGGACTCTCGTGGCGTCCTGGGCGATCTTCTGCTGCCTGTAGCTCGCAGTGCATCCGACGAAGTAAAGGACCTCCGGGTTCTTCGAAAGCTTCGCGTTCTTCGGTACCCACGCGTCCCTGCTCTCGTGCGGCTCGTCGTAGGGATTGTGCTTCGCCACGACTCTGGAACGGAGCGCCTTGTGCCTGTCGAGAGGTCCCCAGCCGTTCTTGACGAACCACTCCTTGACCTGCTCCCAACGGTCGTTGAACTTGATGCCCGCGTGGCAGACATGTTGGCAGTAGCCGCACGCAGTGCAGTTGTACACGCGCTCCACGAACTCCGGAGATATTCTCGGCCTTCGCATGCTCAGTCGATCGAACGTGCCCGGGTGGGCGTATTTCTTGAGATGATACATCTTGCCTCGGACACGCCATGACTCGAAACCCCTGTCCGGCTGGAGCTGGATGGGGCACGGGAAGTTGCAGTACCCACATTGGAGACACGCATGTATGTCCTTCTCGACCTCATCCGGAAGACGCGGCAGCGGCAAAACCTACACCCTGAGTCTGGAGCTTCGAGTAACTCACACCGCGTGCGGATATAACTGTTGTCCCTATTCGTCCAGTCTCCTCGGAAAAGTTCATTAACACGATATCCATTCGGCCGACCAAGAGGCATTGTTTCTCCGGTTTCCAGCCTCCCAATCCAGGAAACGCGGCTTGGAGGGGGAACGATGCGGCTCCTGAGAAGCAAGTGGTTCTGGGTAACGGCGTTTGGAGCCCTCTTCGCATTGTCCATAGACATGTGGGCATGGGACTGGACCGAGCCTTCCGCATTTGGGCTGCCCTACGTGGTTATCTACACGATCATCCTCGAATGCGTGCTGTTCGTGCTCTTCCTTCTGTTCATCAGGTTCTATTGGACTGACTCCAAGGAGGCTGCATGATGGACCCCATGAGTCTCGGCCTGTTCGTGGTCTATCTCGTGTCCCTCCTCGGTATCGGGTTCTATGCGTACCTGAGGTCGAAGAAGACCTCTGAGGACTACTTCGTCGCCTCAAGGAGCATCGGGCCGATAGTCTTGTTCCTCTCGATGGCCGCGACGAACTTCAGCGCGTTCACGTTCTTCGGGTTCGCCGGGGCAGCGTACAGGTTCGGACTCGCGTACTATGGCATCATGGCCTTCGGGACCGGCTTCATGGCGCTCTCGTTCTACTTCATCGGCAGGAGGATTTGGCAGCTCGGCAAGAAACACGGGTACATCACGCCGCCCGAGCTGATCGGAGACAGGTTCAGGTCGGACTCCCTGAGAATCGTCTTCCTCGGGGTCATGGTGGTCTTCACCCTACCGTATCTTGCGACTCAGGCGATAGGTGGAGGCATTGCGCTCGAGGAGCTGACCGAAGGCGCGGTCTCGTACGAGCTCGGCGCGGTCATCGTGACGGCGGTGATCACTACATACGTGATGATCGGGGGCATGAGAGCGGACGCGTACACCGATGTCTTCCAGGGGATTGTCATGGTCGTGGCGATGCTTGCGGCGCTCGGGATCGTCGGTGTAGGCCTGGGCGGATTCGGCGAGGCGAACTCGAGACTCGCGGAGGAGTTCCCGGACCTCGTCACTAGGCCGGGGGGAAACGGGTTCTTCACAGTGCCCATGTGGTTCAGCTACATGCTTCTCTGGACACTCTGCGATCCCATGTTCCCCCAGCTCTGGTCGAGATTCTACGCCGCGAGGGACGAGAGGTCGATCAAGCTGTCGATGCTGATGTACCCGGTCATAACCGCAGTTCTGTTCCTCGTGCCCGTTCTCATTGGGGCGTGGGGGAACCTCGAGTTCCCAGGCCTTACAGGTTCCGAGCCTGACAAGATAATGCCGATGATGATCGAGGAGTTCGCTCCCCCCTGGCTGTTCGGTGTCGTGCTCGCCGGGGCCTTCGCTGCGCTGATGTCTACCGCGGACTCGCAACTCCTAGTACTGAGCTCGATGCTCACGCGGGACATCTACAAGAGGTGGATCAAGAAGGCTGCTAGCAGCACACAGGAGTTCGTCGTTGGGAAGGCGCTAGTCGTCGGCCTTTCGCTCCTGGGCCTCGCGATTGCCCTGAGCTCAGTTGAATCGATCTTCGACACTCTCACCAAGACGACCTTCACTGGTCTCGCGGTGCTCTTCCCGACGACCGTGGCAGCGCTCTATTGGAAGAGAGCGACTAAGTGGGGATGCGTTGCGTCCATAATCGCCGGGGAGCTCGTCTACGCAGGCTTCTACTTCGGAACGATCCCGTCCGACTACACCTTCGGGTTCCTCTCGGTTGTTCCCGTGATTGCGGTCACGGCAGTGGTGCTGGTGGGCGTCTCCCTGACCACATCGAAGCTCTCGGACGAAAAGAAGAGCGCATCGCCCTCGCCCGTCGCGAAGGCGGACGCGGAAGCTCAAAGTGGTTTGTGATCAGGCCAGGGCGACTTTCTTCTCGGTCTCCCACAGGCCATGAATGTTGCAGAGCGAGACAGCGTAGAGCGTTCCCGGCTTCTTGGTCTTCATCCATGCGGACACCGCATGGTGCGTGTAGATCGAGCTCGTGTCGGGACCCTCCGTGCTCTCGCCGTGTGCCGAGAACTCGCACCTGGCGATCTGGTAGCTGAACTTCTCGCCGTCCGGGTGGAAGTACAGCGCGATCCACCGGATGTGGTGTGCGGTCATGTTCGGATGTGCGATCTCCTTGCCCAGGGTCACCTTGACCTCGAACATCTCGTCGGCCTTGACCGTGTCTGCGCAGTCGATCGCAGGGACGTGCTTCTCCTTCTTCCAATCGGCCTTTCCCAAATGCTCCTCAATCGGCATTCTCCAATCCTCCCGTATGATGAAGGTTCTGTTCGAAGCCCCTACCGCACCCACGTTAGATTAAGTTTCTACCGATTTCGACCGAAGGACATCCTACAGGCACAACCGAGGAACGACGGCAGGCCAGGCGGCCGAAATGATGTGTTATATAGCCCCTTATGCCTTGTGTTGTGCTCGAGAATAGCATGGCCTCCGAGGACCAACTGCCAGAACCGCCTCCGCCGCCTCCCCTCATGCCCCCTGTCCCGGAACGGTTCCCGAGGGGCAAGGTCGTGTTCATCCTCTTCTTCGTGAGTCTCGCAATCGTCGCCATAGCCGTCCTGTCCACGATCCCAATCATCGAGGAGGACAGCCCGGAAGACGCCCTCGCAGACTACGCGGATGCGTTGAATGACCGAGACGTGAAGCGCATGTTCGACCAGACGGTCCTCCGGTTCTCTGATGAGTATCAGGACCGGCTCTCGGAGCTCGAAGACCTCGTGTTCGTGTACGATCCGTACATGACGGTCAACAGTTCGCACGCAGTCTACAGGGAGGACATGACGGACCTGGAGCTCCTCTTCGCCGAGGCGCTCGTGACCGGGGTTGAGGATCTCTTCGATGTGCAGGTGGACGACTTCTGCATCCTGGAATACACATACACGATCGAGTACAGAGAACTAGGGTTCGAGTCGACCTTCACGGTGGAGACGGTCTGCGCGAAGATGTACGGCGACTGGTACCTGGTCTTCCCACAGTACTTCTAGCTGCGGACCAGTAGAAACGCTCTGTAGTCCATATTGTGCTTCAGGAACTCGGGCCAATCCCATTTCTTGTGGCTCACGAGAATTCGGACCTGCTGCGTGAGGTCCACCTGGCCGGCGATGAACAATCCGGAGCTGAGGGCGAGGCTGGAGAACTCGGATACGGTTACTGCTCCGGCGACGCACTGCTCCCACGACTCATCATCTGTAGGGTTGCTGGTCCTGAAACTGTCCGAGATGGCCGCCTTTCCTCCAGGCTTGAGAACGCGACGGATCTCCCTCAGGGCGGAGCACTTGTTCGGAAGCAGGTTGACCGTTGCCTGGCTGATAACGACATCGACAGAGCCGGAAGCGAGCGGTAGCATCTCGAGGTCGCCCTTGACGAGCAGGCAGTCGACTTGCTTGAACTTCGATTGCTTCGATATGCTGTCGGCAACGCACAGCCCTGCCGTTGAGAAATCGATCCCCACGATCATCTTCGGCGGCGACAGCTCCAGCGCGCGGAAGGCCAAGCAGCCTGTGCCGACGCCGAGGTCGGCAACTATCTTCCCACCAAGCGGATGGACCAGGCTCAGGAGCGGGTCCATCACCATGGACAGCACCTTTCGCCTCTCCTCGGCCGCTCTCTCCCCCTGGCCCTTCCATTGCTGGTCGTACACTGCCTTCGTCTTGTCCTTGACAGATGCCGGCTCGCTGCACGAGCCGCACTTCGACTCTCCGGTCACCAAGCTCCCTGTCCGGGCTGCACAATGCGTCTCGGACTAATAGACTTGTTTTTTATATCCCTGACAGGTTGCACTACTGCGCATTCTAGCAGGGGAGTTACTTTGACACATGTCACCACGTCGTTTAGAAAAATGGTCCTGCCTTCGCAATACATCCAGGGCAGGGGCGCCATCTACTACCTGGGCCAGAAGGCCGTCCCGCTCGGGGACAAGGCATTCGTGGTCGGAGGGAAGACCGCGCTCTCGGTGACCGCGGATCGACTTCGGAAATCGCTTGCATCGAACGGCATCGAGGCTGTCGCATGGAACGACACGGTGAAGGAATGCACACACGCAACCATCGGCCAGCTAGCAGAACAGGGGAAGCGCTCGAAGGCGCACTTCGTCGTTGGCGTCGGGGGCGGGAGGGCGATCGACACAGCCAAGGCCGTCGCTGCCAAGCTGAAGGTTCCTGAGATCTCTGTGGGAACGCAGTGCGCTTCCAATGCGGACTGCAGCGCAATGTCCGTGGTCTACACTGAGGACCACAAGTACCTGGAAACCCTGGTCCTGTCCTCGAACCCATACCTTGTGGTCGAGGATACCGAGATCATCTTCAAGGCACCCGCGAAGTTCATGATTTGGGGCATGGGAGACGCCCTCTCTGTCAAGTTCGAGGCGGAGTCGTACGGCAAGGCGAGGGAGAGAAAGAAGGATGGGCAAGTCCCCACGGCGGCTGCGCTAGCCCTCGCCGATGCGTGCCATAAGGTCCTACTGCAGCAAGGCGTGCAGGCCATCAAGGATGTGAGGAGCGAGATCCATTCGCAGGCCGTCGACGACATAATTGAAGCTGTGAAGCTGTCGTCCGCGATGGCTTTCGAGAACACGGGCTCGGGACTCGCCCACGCGCTACACAACGGCCTCATGAAGACAGGGCAGATCAGGGGAGAGCACGGGGAGATAATCGCATATACGACTCTTGTCCAGGCTGCCTATGACAAGAGGCCGAAGGACGAGATCCGGGCCATCGCTTCTTGGTGCGAGCATATCGGGCTGCCCACCCGCCTGAAGTACTTGGGGGACCCTGCCAAGTCCGCCTTGAGGATCGCATGCGAGCACGCGGCGGAGAAGGACCACAATGTCAGGAACATGCCCGAGAAGATCAAGCCCGCGGATCTCATGAAGGCGATGGACGAGGTCGAGAAGGGTTTCTGAGCGCGCCCCGGGTTACCAGCAGAAAGCAGATTAACCCTAGACGTGAATCGGTTCATCGAAAGAACATGAAGTGCCCAGGTTGTGGAACAGAGAACCCCGATGGAGCGAACTACTGCAACAACTGCGCTCTGGATCTCTCGCGCGTCTTCGAACAACAGCCAGAGACCGGCAGGCACTGGACGAAGAAGCTCTGGTTCACCACTTACAACGTATACCCAGACCGCTCCAGGGATTTCATCGTCATCCAGTATCAATCACCCATCACGAGCTACGCGGAAACCAGGAGACTCTCGAAAAGGCTGTGGTACGGAACCTACCTCTTTGCCATATCTGTGATGGTCTTCTTTACGATCTTCACCTTCTCCCTGACCTCCCCTGGAGCGAGCCTATGCGTATTCGGGTCCACCACTCTGATCTTCATCCTCGGAAGCCTTCTGATGGTGTGGCTCTTCGTGTGGATAACCCTGATACCGCCGGGAACGGAGTCCGGGGACCAGACGAGACTTCCTTAGGAACGAGAATCAGCCACTCGGAGTACCAGAGGCGTGCCAGAAAGGCCTCTTCAGGGCGCTAGTCCTGTGCCTGCCGACCACGAGCGCCGCCGTGATTACTCCGGAGAGGTCGAAGATGAGGTCTCCGACCGTGTCGATCCCAGGATGGAAGTTTGCCCATCCGAACAGGATGTCGCTGAAATACTCGGTGAACTCGAAGACGAACGAGACGGTCACCATGATCGCTATCGTCAACACGAACCTGCGAGCGCCGTTCTCGCTCGGGGGGCCGTTCGGGCTAAGGGTCCACCAGATGAACGCCCATAGGAACATCGTGAGAACGAACGCTCCCAGGAAGTGGGCGATGTTGTCGTACCAGCTGTAGTCGGAGGTGCTGTACCCAAGATACCCTGGCATGCCCGCATCGATGAGGACCATGAAGAACAGCATTATCATCGCGGCGCCTGTGATTACAACCTTGCGCTTCGTCTCGAGAATGACCAGGGGAACGAGTATCAGGAAAGCGAACGCGTATGTCCAGCTCGACCAGGTCCACCCGCCCCAAATCATCGACAGAGAGAACAAGGTCCCAATGATAACGAGTACGGAAACCGAGGCGAACGGAAAACTCTGGGCTCCCGAGTAATTCGAGGGTTTCGTGACCGGGGAGGTCGAGCCGACGGGGTGCTGCATCCGTCGCATCCTCTGGGTGAACCTCGCAAGATCTGTTCCGAGAACACTCTTCCTTCGAGACATCCCTCTCCCCGACTACTCCCTTCCAAGGGCGAGATGGCACTGCTGATATAGGATTTTTCCCTGACTTGAGGAGGCTCTCGTCATCCTGAGAGCCTTTTATCGTACTCCTCAAGGAGCTTGTCCCCCTCCATCAGCACATCGGGCGCGAGCGGAGGGACCTTGTGTTCCTTCAGCACCTTTCTCGCGACCTCCCTTGCCTCGGGGGCCATCTTCGTGGAGAGCGTCGCCTCCCAGAGCTTCTTCGTCTGGTCCCTGAAGGCGATGTGCTTCCTGAAGTTGCGCGCGGTATGGACGTGCTTGAGGTAGGTGTTCCCGTGCCCGACCGCCTTGGTGACGTCGAGCGCGATGCTATCCTCGGAGACCTCGAACCCTCTCATCATGGGTATGCAGTTCTCCCACAGGTAGGAGTCGATGACCACCTGTTCCAGGGAGGCGCCCTTCGCCGAGTCGATGCTCCCCGCGCCCGAGCAGAGGTCGCTCCCCACCATGTTGCCGACCAGAGTCACCGAGAGCTCGCTGAAGGAGCATTGTATGCCCGGCTCCTTCGTCTCAGTCCCCCAGCTGGACACCATGCACGGCAGGCCGTACCTGTGCGCCATCTGGGACGCCCCAGCGTTGATGAGTGGTATCTCGTAGCCGATGTAGTCCATGACCCCGGTGGTCATGTCGATCGGTGCTGATTCGGAGCTGTATATGAAGGGCGCGCCCTTTGACGAAACCTGTGAGATCACAAGGCTCGCTAGGTTCTCGGAGTTGATGTTGACGATCGTGCCCGCGACCGTGACCGGGGCCGAGCCGCCCGAGAGTGACATCGACATGCACACGATCGGGATGCCCGCCCTCGCGAACTCCGCTTGTGCTTCGACCGAGTGCTTCTCGAACGACAGCGGTGCGACGGGGCACATGATGACAGAGAACAGGGGGCGCTTCTTGAGCTGCTCCTTGCCTCCTGCGACAAGAGATGCAAGCTCGACCTGCTTCCTCGCATCCTCCGCACCGTTAGTAGGCGGAACAACCTGGATGTGTTTCGTGTTGTTCTGGAGCGCGGTCCACAGGGAGTGAGGAGCGAGAGCCTTCTGGACTACATCGTGAGCCGTGACTGTGGTCCAGCAGATGTCCACTCCATTCATCGCATCTGCCATTCTGGAGAAGTTCGCAAGATCCTTGCTCGTGGTCGACCGTCTCGCGCCCGTCTCCAGATCGAGCGTGTAGACAGCAAGCCCTGTCGTGGCCATCCACGGATGGCTCTTCACGGGGACGGGCTTGTCGTGCTTCGGCTCCCGAGCACACAGGATGAAGCTCTTCGGTGCGTTTCCCAGCGCCTCCTTGACCATCGATCCCGGGATTCTGGTCACTCCGGTCTTGTGATCGACCTTGGCGCCTGCTCTCTCGAGATCGGCACGAACAGACTCGCTCTTGATCATCACACCTATCTCGTCGAGGCACCTCAGGCTATGCTTGTGTACCAGCTCTTCCTCCCGGTTGTCGAAAGCCTTCAATCGTGCGGCAGCCATCAATCGTCACCTCCAGCCCACGCATGACCAGATGTCCGGGCCGAGGGATGCGGATGTCCCCTAAAAGGATTTCTGATGCATGGATTGTGAAATGGCACAATCACACCAGCTTTCATTTGCCCAAGATAGTCGCGGCTTTCATCTCGGCTACGTGATCGGCGACAACCTTGAGCGCCTTACTCCCGTCATCGAGCGAGGAGGAGTACAGCGACACGAGCTGCGAACCCTCCACAACGCCGGCTGCTCCAGCAAGAAGCGCATCGCGAACGTGCTCGGGCCTTGATATCCCGAATCCAAGCACGACCGGCAAGCTGCTCCTGGAGGTCACATCCCTCAGGAGACGAGTGGCCGAATCGTCCAACTTGTTCCTGGCGCCGGTGACCCCTGCGACGGAGACTGCGTAGACGAAGCCCGAAGCCCTCGACAGTATGAATCTGAGGCGGGCATCACTCGTGTTTGGCGCAATCAGCCTGATCAAGTCCAACTCGTTGTCCTTGGCAAATCCGTCCAGCTCGCTGGACTCCTCGGGAGGGATGTCAACGGGAAGTATCGCGTCTGCCCCCGATTCGCTCGCCAACCTGCAGAACTTGCCCATCCCCATTCGGAGAGCGGGATTCGCATATGTCATCAGCACGATGGGGCGCTCAATACCTTTCTTCCTGATTGCAGATGCGATTTCGAAGACTGCCTTGACCTTGAATCCGCCGGCGATGGACCGATTCATCGCTTTCTGGATAGTTGGCCCGTCAGCGATCGGGTCTGAGAAGGGCAGCCCCAGTTCGATTATGTCAGCACCCGATGAAGACAGGCTTTCGACGAGCGCTATGGTGAATTCCTTGTTCGGATCACCTGCGCAGACATAGGGGATGTAGGCTCCGCTGTTCGAGTTCCTGAGCGACGAGAATGTCCTCGCGATCCTGCTCACTTGCTCCCCTCCATCTCAGCCACCTGAGCCACATCCTTGTCTCCTCGTCCGGACAGATTGATTATGATCGTTTCGTCCTTGTTCATTTCCTTGGCCAGTTCGGTTGCGAATGCAATCGCGTGTGAGCTCTCAAGGGCCGGGATTATTCCTTCCAGTTCTGACAAGAGATGGAACGCGGCGAGAGCTTCCTTGTCGCTGACGGCTGTGTACTTGGCGCGACCCAACCGGCTGAGGTATGCATGCTCCGGCCCCACAGCGGAGTAGTCCAATCCCGCAGCGACCGAATGAGTTTCGGATATCTGGCCATCGCCGTCCTGCAGCACGAGGGTACGAGCACCGTGGAGCACTCCCTCCTCTCCGGCGACGACGCTAGCCGAGTGCCTCCCCGATTCAATGCCCTCTCCTCCGGCCTCAACGCCGTACATCTTGACCTCAGCATCGTTCCGGAATTCGTGGAACAAGCCCAGCGCATTGCTGCCCCCTCCTACGCACGCGACAAGCGCATTCGGATGGCTCCCTGTCTCTTTCAGCATCTGGGTCCTTGCCTCGCGTCCGATAACCGACTGAAAATCCCTCACCATGGTAGGATATGGATGCGGACCGACCACGCTTCCGATCAAGTAGTGGGTGTTTTCGCTGGTAGCGGCATAGTCTCTCATCGCCTCATTGATCGCGTCCTTCAGGGTCCTCGTGCCCGTCTTGACCACGTTGACCCGAGCGCCGAGCAGGTTCATCCTGAAGCAGTTCAGACGCTGCCTCTGGGTGTCGACTTCCCCCATGTACACCTCGCACTTCAGCCCCAGAAGAGCACATGCGGTGGCTGCCGCCACTCCGTGCTGTCCAGCGCCTGTCTCGGCAATGACCCGTGTCCTCCCCATCCGCTTTGCGAGAAGCGCCTGGCCGAGGGCGTTGTTGATCTTGTGCGAGCCAGTGTGCGCGAGGTCCTCGCGCTTGAGGTAGATTCTGGCTCCGCCGGCATGGTCGGTAAGCCTTCTCGCGTGGTACAGAGGCGTGGGCCGTCCCGCGTAGTTCCTGAGCAGCAGTCTGAGCTCTTCTTGGTAACTCTCGTCCTTGGACAGAGTCTCATAACCGCGCTCCAGCTCCCTCAGGGCGCTCACAAGTATCTCGGGGACGTAGAAACCGCCGTATCTTCCGAAGTATCCGTCCCCGGTCACTGCTTGCACCTCCTGATGAAATCGCGCACCAGCTCCCGGTCTTTGCTGCCCGCAACGCGTTCGACACCCGAGGACACGTCCACGGCGTACGGGTTCATGCTGATCGCCTTCGCAACATTCATCGGGGTCAGCCCGCCTGCGATTATGTAGCGTCTGCACGCATTCGTCGGGACATCGGAGTAGTCGTAGCTTGTGCCAGTTCCCGCGTCTCCGCTCTCAAACAGGAGTGCTTCTGCGTGGTTCGCGAACCGTTCTGCCTCCGTCCTGAGCGGAGGGACCGCCCTGATCAGGGGGATGCCACCGCTCCTCAGAGAGTCAAGGTCGTCTGGTCCCAGCGAGTGGAGTTGGAGGATGTCGGCCCCACTCGCAGCGAAGAACTCCTCCGCCTCGGGTTTCGAGTTCGGCTTGCACACAAGGACCTTGGTCGTCAATGGTCCGAGGGACGAGATGATGCCTGAGATTCGTTCTATCGGGAGGCTCCTCGTCCTTCCTGGGACATGCACGAAGCCAAGTGCGTCCGCGCCAAGCTCGTCGCACATCGCGGCATCCGCGAGACTCGTCAGGCCGCATATCTTGACCCTCATGATGCCGCCCTCCGGCCAGCGGAGACCAGCTCCTCGGCCTTCATCTGAAGATTGTCAGCGGTCATGAGCGCAGTCCCGACAAGGACCGCGTCGAATCCGTGGAGAGAGGCGACCTCCTCACCATTCTGGATGCCGCTCTCCGCGATCAGAAGTTTGTCTGATGGAACCGACTTCATCAGCCTGCTCATGTTGGACAAGTCAGTGCCCATCGTCCTCAGATCCCGGCTGTTCAGACCAACCATCCGCACCATGCTGAGGTTGCTGCATGCTAGAAGCTTGTTCAGGTCCGACTTGTCATGAAGCTCGACCAATGGCTGCACCTTCTTTGACAGGCACGACTCGATGAACTCGTCCAGGGTCGGCTGGTCGAGCGCCTTGGCGATCAGGAGGATCGAGTCCGCGCCGAGTCCCTGCGCCTGTGACACCTGTTCCTCGGTCACTACGAAATCCTTGTAGAGCAACGGCAACCGGGTCCGTTCGCGCACCTGCCTGAACAGCTCCGGGCTTCCGCCGAAGAACTCGGGCTCGACCAGGACGGACATGGCCGCCATTCTGGAACGCTCGTATGTGTCCGCTGCGTCGGCCCAGCTCGGGGGCACGTACAGCGACGGGGCTGAGGGTGCTCTCGGCTTGTACTCCCCTATCACCGAGATCCCTGGTTCCGAAATGGCTTCGGAGAATCGCGTCGTGCTTCTGTGGCTGGTCGATTCCGTCGAGACACCTGAAGTCATCACGCTGAGAAGACGGGAGAGCGAGAGGACGGATAGGATGCTGGGCTCGTTCACTATTGTAGAATCCAGTCTCGCGAGCCTCTGCGAGCCGCCCTCCTGAGAGATGATCTTGTCGACAAGGTGAGATGTAATCTCCCTGCAGCGCTTTGTCAACACACTCGGCAGAATCCTTCTGGAACGGAGGTCATCGATCCTCAGGCTGAGCTGTCGTTCCTCTTCCTTCTTCTGAGCGAATGTGGCTACCTGCTTCAGCTTCCGCAGAGCTTTCCCAGACCGCACGGCCTCGGAGGCGATCACAAGTCCTTCGTGCATGTCAGCAGCGGCTCCTGCGACGTAGATGGCTGCCGCTGCGTTCATGAGCACGACGTCGGCACGCGGAGATCGCTCCCCCTTCAAGACGGACAACGCTATCCGGGCACTTTCCGAGGAGGATCCAGCAGACAGCTCCTTCGGCTCTGCGAGATCGAACCCGAATTCTCCGGGCGATGTCGTGTACTCCTGGAGTTCACCGTTCCTTAGCTCGGCAACACGGGTCACCCCGAGATTGGAGATCTCGTCCATGCCTGCGCCGTTGACAACCATGGCTCTCCTCACGCCCAGTCTAGACAGCACCCTGGCCAACTTCGAGGTCATCCCAGGATCGTAGACTCCCATGAGCTGGCTTCTGACCCCTGCGGGGTTCGTCATTGGCCCAAGCAGGTTGAAGAATGTCCGCGTCCCGATCTCCCTTCTCGGTCCCACGACGTTCTTCATGGACGGGTGGAAGACGGGGGCGAACATGAACCCGAAGCTGGCGGAATCCAGACACGCCTGAACTGACTCAGGGGTGAGGTCATAGGGGATGCCCAGGGCATCCATCAGGTCCGCGGATCCGGATCTGCTTGACACGGAGCGGTTCCCGTGCTTTGCCACTGGGACGTCTGCTGCAGAGACAACGAACGACGCGACCGTGCTGATGTTGAATGTTCCGGACCCGTCCCCTCCCGTGCCGCAGAGATCGACGCAGTTCGGCGGCGCGGAGATCTTGGTCGCGCTGTCTATCATGACCTGCGCGAAACCCACTAGCTCGTCCTCGGTCTCCCCCTTCATCCTCATCGCCGTCAGGAACGAGCCTATCTGGCTCTGAGTGGCAGAGCCCGAAATCATCTCCGCCATGACCTCCCCCGCCTGCTCCTTCGTGAGGTGCTTCCCGTCGACGACATGAGCGATGGCATCGCGGATCATTTCGAGCACATCCTCAAGAAGTTGGACAGGATCGTGCGCCCGTTGGATGTCATGACCGATTCCGGGTGGAACTGGACTCCGTAGACCGGCTTCCCCCGCACCTTGAGCGCCATGATCTCCTTGGCTTCTGTCTCAGCAAGAACTTCGATCTGCTCGGGCAGGTCGTCGCGGGAGACCAACAACGAGTGATACCTTGTTGCGCGGAAGTTCTCTGGTACTCCGGAGAAGAGCGGGTCGTCGGAGTGAGAGATCATGCTCAGCTTGCCGTGCATCACGTTGGACGCCCTCACCACCGATCCTCCGTGGACGTGTGCGATCGCCTGATGGCCCAGGCACACGCCGAGAACGGGCTTGCCGAAGCCGTCCCCCGCAATGATGTCAAGGCTCCTTCCCGCTGTGCGCGGGTGGCCCGGTCCCGGAGATATGACATAGCCATCGAACTCGCCTGGAAGCGCGTCCAGGTTCGGGGAGTCGTTTCTCTCAACATGCACTTCCGCGCCCAGCTCGCCGAGGTACTGGGCGATGTTGTAGACGAAGGAGTCGTAGTTATCGACTATGAGGATCTTGGTCATCCAGATGCCCCCTTGCCGAGAGTCCTCATTGCTTCCAGCATCGCGCGCATCTTGTGCTCCGTCTCTATGTACTCGCGCTCCGGTGCGGAGTCCGCGACGATGCCCGCGCCCGCCTGGATGCTCGCCTTTCCTCCGGTGACGGATATCGATCTAATCGTTATGGCGAAATCCATGTTGCCCGTGAAATCGAAGTATCCCACGGTGCCAGCATACGGCCCCCGCGGCTGCTTCTCCAGACACGAGATTATCTCCATCGCCCTGACCTTCGGGGCACCCGTGACGGTCCCCGCGGGGAAGCACGCCCTGAGGGCATCGAACGCATCCTTGTCAGGGCTGATCTCGCTCTCGATGTTGCTCACGATGTGCTGGACATGGGAGTACTTCTCCACTGCCATGAGCTCGTTGACCTTGACCGAGCCGAAGCGGGACACGCGGCCCATGTCGTTCCTGTGCAGGTCGACCAACATCAGGTGCTCCGCGCGTTCCTTCTCGTCCAGGAGCATCTCGAGCTTGAGCTTCTCGTCCTCCTCCGGGTCTGCAGAGCGAGGCCTCGTGCCGGCAAGCGGCCTGGTCGTGAGCTTCTTTCCCTCGAGCCTCACCAGCATCTCGGGCGATGATCCCAGCAGCTGGACCTCGTTGAAATCAAGATAGAACAGGTAAGGAGAGGGGTTCAGCTTTCGGAGCACCCGGTACATCTCGAGCGGGTCTCCCCTCACGCGAAAATCAGTCCTGCGTGAGAGAACCACCTGAAAGATGTCGCCGTCCAGGATGTGCTCCTTGGCCTTCGACACGATCCCTTCGTAGCTCTCCTTCGAAGTGTTCGACCTTCCCTCGCCGATGGAGATCTCCGACGGCTGCCTCGCCTTCGCCTTCTCGAGCGCGGCCCTCAGGTCCGCTATCTTGCCGTGCGATATCAGGAGCGTCCTGGAGTTGAGGTGGTCGATGCAGACGAGATGCTTCGGGATTACGAAGTACAGGTCCGGGACTGAGCTGTCGACGCTCGATGGCTCGCGTATCCCCTCGAAGTACTTCACCATGCCATAGCCGACATAGCCGACCATTCCCCCGGAGAACGGCGCGAGCTCGGAAGTGCCGCACCTGAAAGACCTGAAGCACGACCTAAGCGCCTCGAAGGGATCTTTCACCTTGACGGTCTCGCCGTCCGACTGGACGAGGCCGTCCCGGGACTTGAACGCGTGGATCGGGTCGACGCCGATGAATGAGTACCGGGCGGTCTTCTTCGTGCCCTCGACGGACTCGAGCAGGAAGCTCTCTCCTTCGAAATGCTCGCGCAGGGAGGAGTAGATCGACAGCGGGTCTAGCTTGGTCTGCTCCTCGATGGAGACGCTCGTGGTCAGCGACTGCTCTGGGAAAACAACGGCATCGCCGGTCGCCTCAGAGCCAAAGAAAACCCCTTCTGGTCATTTCAACGGCCCATAAACAACAGTGTACTATAAGCCGCTTTTGTGTGCATTAATAGACAATAGTTTGCGGGAGGAGGGATTGCCCTCCTCGCGGGAAATAAATCTCCTAAAAGGTTCAATCAACGCTCAGAAGGTCTTGAAAGTGCTCTTTTTGGCGTCGCAGATGGGGCACAGCTCCGGGGGCTCGTCCTCGCCTGTGTATCCGCACACTGGACAGACCCAGATCTTCTTCGTGCCGTAGTCCTTGCCCGCCTCGACCGCCTTCTTGGCCTCGTCGTACATCTTCTCGTGGACCTTCTCCGTCTCGAGCGCCCAGTGGGTGCTCCTGATAGCGAGCTTCTCTTGCTGGAGCTCGGCGACGGCCTTGAAGGCCGGGTACATCTCGGTCACCTCGTAGTTCTCTCCCTCGATCGCGTGCTGGAGGTTCTCCTTCGAGGCCTGGATCATTCCCAGTGTTCGCCAGTGGTTGGTCGCGTGCACTCGCTCGGCGTATGAGATAGCCCTGAACAGTCTTGCCACCTGGGGCTTTCCTTCCTGATCCGCCTTGTCGGCCCAGATCGAGTACTTCATGTGGGCCATGCTCTCGCCCGCGTAGGCGTCCAACAGGTTCTTCTCGGTCATCTTTCGCATCTTGCCACTCTCTCCTGATTAGAAGTCAGACAAGAGCACGCGCTCGCTCGATAAAGAGTTTATGCCGGTGGCGGGAGGTGGCACTGGACGTGGTGGCCGCGTCATGATTCTTAACCCCGGGCACCGTTACCGCTGCCATGGACCCAGTCATGCACTTGCTGCTTCCGCTGTTGCTGCTGCTCGCAATCGGTGTGGACATGAAGATGGCCATTCTGCTGGCCCCGCTGGCGATATTCCCGGACTTCGACGCCCTCGTGGGCCTTCACAGAGCTGCCTTCCACAGCTTCGTGCCGATGCTCGTGATCCCGATCATGGTCATCGTCTACGCCAAGCTGTCGAAGCCCGCCTGGTTGCTGCCGGCGCTGATAGCGGAGTTCTATCTGCTGTCCCACTTGCTGATGGACCTGGGCGGAGTCGCGTTCCTGTGGCCGCTCACGGACGACATGTACTACATCGAGCCCGAGCTCATGTTCACCCTGCAGGGAGGTGCGAGGTTCGATTTCGTACTGGACTATGGCGTCAGGCCGTACGAGCCCATGGGGATCACGGATTTCATCGCCCCGGTGACCTTCGGGATCATGATGCTCATCGGGCTCGTACTTGCGCTTTTCCGCAAGGAGGCTTTCGCGTTCCTCGGCAAGATGAAGACGACAGTCAAGGGCATCTTCTCTAAGGCGTAGTCAGTACACTTCCTTTTTTGTGCCAAAGTTCGGGGTTCGTGCCAGGAATCGATATATAGCGGCCGCGTTCACTGAGACGGCAGCGAAGAACATCGAGGGAGGGTAACAACAGATGATTGCAGCAGCCAAGGCACTAGTGCTGGCCTTCGCCCTGGGCGGCTTGTTCTCCGCGGGAGCCGTCGCGACTGGCACCGTGGACATACCGCTCGAGCAGGCCAGACTGATACACGAGGACCACCTGGGCGCGAACTCGACGCTACCGGACGCGGCAACGAATGGCCAACAGACCGCGCTCGACCACATCGTCGCCAACCAGGAGAAATGGGTTGCCGAGCACCCGCTGGGCCACGACGACAACGAGACAGATGATGATGTGGACGAGGTAGAGATCGACGAGGACTGAAGCGCTGTCCCGTCGCGTCCTGCCTTCGGAAACCCCTTACCGGACTCTATTTGAATTTTGCCTGGCCTCTTGACCTACTGGCATGAGCGTTCGATTCTGGCCCGAGATACTGTACGACTGACACTTTCTGCCAGCCCCGTTATCACACCGGAGAACGGGGCATTGCCGGTTTATATAGCCAAGGGACCGTAAAAGTAGGTTGCAATCCTGACAGGGAGGACCCTGGTACATGGACTCGCAATCTCACACGGGAGCCCTCAGTCCGAGCTTCAGAGGCACTCCTGTGCGCGTCCCGGCCGTTCTTGGCATCGCCCTAGCCCTTGTGCTATCCTCGCTAGCAGCGCTTCCCTATGCAGTTTCCTCGGACCCCGGTCTCTGGGACCATGGGGACATGACTAGGAGCGTTCTCTGGAACTTCACAGATGCCGCGGACTACGACCTCTACAACTCGACCGTATCAGGCGGCCTCGGCGCGCTCCAGGCCTCCAATGAGACCACGGGCGAGAACTCGACTGCCCAGTATCTTCTCGGGACGGTCACCAATGTGGATCTCCTGGCCGTTCCGGACTCCATGGCGATCGACAACGCGTCATTGCCCCTGCAGTCCATTACGCTTCAGCCTGGTCCAGAGGGCTTCGACAACTACCTGGACGAATGGTTCCCCTATTGGACGCCCCCGGATGGCAGTGACTTGGTCCTCAACTCACAATACGATCCATCGGTCACCTACAACAAGCAGAGCAGAGTCATCATGTCGTTCAACCTCTCATCCGTGCCCGCAAACGCGACCGTGAAGCAGGCCACGCTCCTTCTCTACGAGAAGTCTGGGAGATCACAGGTCATAGAGTATTCAATCCGCGCGATGAACACGAGCTGGGACGAGCAAGGGGTCTCCTGGATGACCAAGGACGACGTCCACAGCTGGAACAACATCGGAGGAGACTTTTCTGACGAGTCATTCTTATCGGGCACGGTCGAGGACAGGATTGGGTGGCACGAGTTCGACATGACCAGGCTCGTGGACCTCTGGCTCAGGAATGTCATTCCGAATCACGGATTCATGATCTATCCGAAGCCTCAGTTGGGAGATGCCACGAAGATCTTCACCGATTGCGAGATCACCAACAAACCCGAGCAGAGGCCCCAGCTCGTGATCAACTACACGCAGGGCGAGGCGGTCGGCGTCTATGAGTCCGCGCCGCTCGGGCCCGGCACCAACTCGACATTCACGCTCGCAAGCTGGGACCCTGCCACATTCTCGAGGGCGTCTGACGAATTCGATGGGAGCAGTCTCTCGCTTAAGTGGCAATGGACGCTCGACCCCACGGCCGCAGGCGGTTCGGTGAACTTCGACCGCCCCGGATGGCTCAACGTGACTGGGTCCGAACCAACGTACCTTCCCAACCTGTCGGCGGGCTGCAACCTCCTTTACCAGAACGTCACAGGCAACTTCACGGCAGAGACTGACCTCCAGGCATACTTCGTTTCCGACAGCATGGGTGCTGGCCTCATGATGATGGATGATGTCGTCACGTGGCTCGCGATATACATCACGGGCAGCGGGGGCGCGGAGCGGATAGTCTCGGAGGCATCGAATGGGGGTATGAGAGTCTCCCTCGGCTCGATGCCCTGGTCTGACTCCGCGGTCTTCCTGCGCATGGAGAGGAGCGCTGCGGTCTACCGATTCCTCGCTAGCACAGACGGCGCAGACTGGATCACGGTCGGAACCTACGCTCCCACGTATGACCTGGGACTCGCTGCCTACCTGGGACCCTTCGTGTTCTCGGGCAGTTCAGCGCTCCAGCCATGCGTCGAGTTCGACTACGTCAGAATCCTCCCTTCGGAAGAGAGGACGGTCCTGGAACTCAGCGTCAGGACGGGCAACTCGACATCGCTGGCAGACCCTTCATGGGGAGCATGGAGCGCTCCCCTCAGTCCCGACAGTGGCGTGGTGATCAACAGCGCGGGCATGTACGTCCAATACCGTGCCACGCTCAGGACGACCTGCGAGTGGCTGTCCCCCATCCTGTCGGGATTCGAATGCCACTACGAGAGACACTCGACGAACGGCACGATAACGACCCGTGAGGTTGCGCCGGCCGCGTTCCTGTCGTGGGAATCGATGAAGGTCACGCAGACCCTGGCGGCGGGAGAAGTGGAGTACTTCTACTCGACCGACCACGGCGCCATATGGACGAGCCTCGGGTACGGGATCTCCTTCCCGCTATCGATCTCCGAGCAGACGCTGATGATAAGGGCGGAGCTGACGACCCATGACACTTCCGTAACACCTTCCATAGACACGATAGAGGTGGTCTTCAGGATCTCACACGCATTCTTCTATGTGTCCGCGCCAGCGACTGTAGAGGCAGGTCAGCCCTTCTCGGTCTACATCGAGCCCAAGGACACGAGCAACAACACGGCCTCATGGACGGGCGCGGTCACTCTGCACGCAGTCGATTCATGGGGAATGGAGGGAGCGTCTGCGGTACTGGCAGTGACGCAAGCCGATGTCCCCCCTGGCGGCCAGCTTACTGTCTCGAACGAGAGATACGATGTCGCAGAGACCATCAGAGTGCTCGTTTCTGGAGGGGGAGAGACTGGGATGAGCCAGATCATCACAGTCGTGCCCGGACCCGCCAGCCATATCGCGATAGAGCCGAACATCACGACGTTGACATCGAACTCGAGCACGGTCTTCACCGCGAATGTCTGCGATGATTTCGGGAACAACATATCGGGCGCATCCTTCTCATGGCATGCAGACGCCTCGCTCGGCACGCTGAACACTACGACGGGAAACACGGTCAACCTCACAGCCGTGGCTACGGAGTCCTCCGGATATCTCAATGCAAGTGCTGGGGGTCTTACAGCGTCGATGTTCATCCTCGTCTCTGCCCTGGGACTGCCTCCGCAAATCGACTCGGACATCCCAGTCCAGACAGTGCCGGAGGATTTCGGTTCGTGGACCCTGGACATCGGCCCTTACATCTCGGACAGCGAGGACGACCTCGGGCAGCTCAGATGGTACTCGACCAATGATTCAATCGTGAAGGTAACAGGCGAGAACCGCACGGGAGACATGCTCGTGACGTTCACGACCATCCAGGATCTTTGTGGCTCCAACTTGCTCGATCTCTGGGTAGTGGACACGGACAGGATGACTTCCAGGGGGACCATCGTTGTCGATATCACCCCCGTGAACGACCCGCCGAAGATCGACCCGATCGACCCTCTAGTTGTGCGATATGATGACCCGTACTCATACAATCTCGAGTTCTACGTGAAAGATGTGGACACGCCCGCGAGAGACATCACGATGTCTGTGGACACGGCTAGTGCCCCCTATGTGGTCGTCTCGAACCTGTGGCTGATCTTCCTGTACCCGGAGTCCCTCAACGGCACGCAACAGACGGTGTTCCTGTCCGTATCGGACGGAGAATACACAGCTTCCACCATCATACTGGTGACCGTATCAGACGACCAGGTGCCAAGGGCGTTGGGAGAACTCCCCGATCAGGTCATGCTCCAAGGTGAGGTGAGGCGGGGGGCGTTCGACCTGGACGATTACTTCACAGACCCCGACGAATCTAATCTCTACTATACTAATCGCGAAACGCACGTAGGAGTGTTGATCCAGTCCAACCACACAGTGGACTTCTACGCCCCCAATAACTGGGCCGGGGAGGAGTACATCGTGTTCACGGCAGAGGACGACATGGGAGCGAGGGCAGAGAACCCCCTCCGCATGAAGGTTATCTGGGTCAACCAACCCCCGACCATATCCAATGTTCCGGACCTGGTCGTAAGGTATGAAGTCACGTACGACTTCGATCTCAGGCCCTACATCTCTGATCTGGACGAAGACATAGGAACGATCGTCGTGACCGTCGGAGATACGCATGCGTGGACGCTGGGGACTCTGATGTCCATGTCGTTCCCGAGCAGCATGGTTGGCACGAAGGTGCCCGTGAGCATCACAGTCAGTGACGGCTTCCTCTCTGACTGGTGGACGATAAACGTCACCGTCTCAGATGACAACCCGCCCGAGCTGGTCATGGTTGCGCCGGACCATTCGTTCATCGAGGACAACCCCTTGGATTATCCAGTGATCGGTCACATAGAGGATCTCTTCACGGACGTCGACGATGATCCTTTGACCTACAGCGCTTTCGTCTCTGTACAGAATGTCACCGCTGAGCTCGTGTCCACGGGCGGAGAGTGGTCCATACACTTTACCACAGATGATGATTGGTACGGCTCGGCCGACCTCACGTTCAGGGCAACGGATCCAGATGGCGCGCTCGTGGAGACCACCGTGGCCCTGACGGTCATGAGCGATCCCGACACGCCTGTGCTGAAGCTGCCCGATTCCTTCTCGGTGACCCAGGGTTCCCGATCGCTCCTGGAGGTGAACGGGAATGTGACAGACCCGGACTCAGTCTCGACGGACTACAGATGGGTGATTGACTCGCCCTATCCTGGTTTCGTCAGCACATACGGAGGGATCATCGTCTTCGATTTCCCACTGGACTTCCTGAAGGACGGGGAGAAGTCCAGAACGATCACGGTGACCGTCGTCGTGATCGACCAAGACAATCTCATAGCGACTGACAACATGACGATCACCGTGCTGAGGAACGTAGTCGTGGAACGCCAGGAGGCCGGCCTGATGCTGGGCCTGGTCGGTCTGGTGGGCGCTGTGGTCGTCCTCTCGGCATATGCTATCGTCAGGCGCAAGAGACCGTTCAGAATCCACGACATGATGCTGATACACAACGACGGCTTCCTGATAGGGAGATACGCCCACCATGTGGCGGGCGAGTTGGACCCTGACGTCATGAGCGGGATGCTCACGGCGGTCCTGAACTTCGTGGAAGACTCGATGTCCCCGAGCCACGAGCAGCTGAAGACCTTCGGGTTCAAGGAATACCAGGTACTTGTTAAGAGGGGCGGGAAGGCCTTCGCGTCGATCGTATACTCGGGAGACGCGCCCGAGGGGATCGATAAGTCCCTGGGAGAGTTCCTCGCGACCTTCGAGAGGGTCTACAAGAAGAAGATAGTCGACTGGACAGGGGACATCGACACGGACTTCGCGGGGGTAGAGGTGCTCATCAAGAGCTTCGTCCGCGAGCACAGCAAGAAGGCGAGGCTGAACGGCGAGCTGTGGCGAACCGTGGGGCGCGAAAAGGAAAAGGGTTCCGCCTGAGAGCTCATACCGTCAAGGTGATTTTTGAGCTTTCGTCTTTCTTCGCAGGTAGAGCGTCATCGGCACCGCCACTGCTGCTGCGACCAGGGCCGCAATGGCCAACGCGCCCGCCGGGCTGTCGATGGAGATTGCCTCGACCTCGAACTCGACCACCACAGTAGCATTGTGCATCGCCTGGTCACTTGCTGTCAGCGTGATCGTGTGGTGACCGGCAGACACACCCCCGAACTCGTGGCTATGTGCGTACCCGGCATTGACCGGCTCGTGGTCGTCTAGTTGCAACTGGACAGGAGATGGTGCACTGATGTTATCGATCGCATACCATGACACCTTCGCGGTGTTGCCGAACATCCCCACGAGATCGACATGAATGTTGTAGATCACGGGCGGCGAGAAGTCCACGTTGATATGAATGCTCTTGATGAATTCATTGTTGTTCGATGAATCGACGGAGTAGTAGCTTATCTCCAAGTAGCCTTCGGAGGTCACTTGGACCGGCCCTGTCCATACCCGCCACCAACCATCGTAGTTGTACTTGTAGAAGGTCGTATACGAAGAGCCCGGGAAGTCCTGGACCGTGAATTCCAGAGTCGGCGGGGTCGTATACCATCCGTTGACCAGAGGCGTTCCCACGATGTGACACGTGGTGACCGGTGGCGCCTGGTCCGCTACGAGGACCTGACCGACGTACTCGTCAACGAGCCCCGCATCATCCATGACCTGCAGACGGACCATGAGCCTGCCTACCTGGCCGAAGACATGCAGCTGCAACACATCATCTGTCCACGCAGTATCGTAGACGCCGTCGCATTCCCAGTCCCACCGGTACCAGAGCGGCCCTGGGATCTCATCGCCATCGCGCGATTGGTTCGCGTTGAATATCATGGGCATCATGGCGATCGGGCCGGCGGTGTCGATCTCGAACATGGCGACCGGCGGCAGGTTGGCAGGCACTGGCCCTTTTGCGAACTCTATCAATGGGATCCCGAACGGCAGCAGCCCTATCTCATCCCAACGAGAGAACAGGTTCGAGTGCGCGGTCTGGTCCCTTGCCCAGGTCCACATGTCGATCGGCCCGATGAACGAGATCGTCCTGTTCTCCGAATCGCAGATCACGCTTCCCGGGAGGTCTGTCGCGTTCGGTGCGGAGTAGTTCACCCACGCAAAGGCGGACTCGTTGCTCGTGACCCCTGGAGAAACATGCCTCAGGAACAGGACCTCCCCTCGCGGCCACTCGACTGTGAGGTTCTCGTTCTCGGACAGGTTCCACGCGGCTGGAGTGTAGTCGTAATCGATGAGATCGCCGAACTCGAGGCTGCCAGGTGATCGACACGGAACGGTTGATTCGCCGAGCGCGGCGTACGGGTCGAACTCACACCAAGGATGAGGAATGGTGGAGTACACATAGTCGCCCAGTCTGGGCTCGAGTACCCAGCATGGCTCCGAGTTGTTGAGGGAGCTCCAGGCACGGAGTGCATAAGCGACCGCGGTGTCGATATACAGGTCCGTGCTGTCCGGACCGATCGTCGCGTAGAGGTGCATGTCCTCGAAGTATGGCTCGACCGGCAGGAAGGCCTCGTGCAGCCACCTCGCCATGAGTGCCTCCATCCCCCACGACACTATGTATGGGCTTATGACGATGCTCTCACCGTACTTGCTGGCCGAGATGTTGGAGTAGAGTATCGTGAGGGGGTACTCGTACATGTTGTAAATGTCGAGCCTTGTGTTTCCCTCAGAGAGCATCCACGCCAGGTAGTCCGTTCTGAACTCCAGACTGTTTGCGGACCACCAATCGGAGAAATCGTCGAACCCGCTGTCATCGATGCCCATGACTGCCTTGGCAGCCTGTCTGTCGAGCGTTATGTTGCCTCGGAGCCCGATCATCCAGCCGTCATACCATGCTGATACACCATAGGGCAGGCGATCGATGTCGGTCTGATCCAAGTACTGCAAAGTCCAGTCCACAACCGCATTCCCACCCCTCTCGGTCCCGAGGAGAGGTATCAGCTCCGGGCGCAAGGTCATGTTGAGCTCCGGCATGTTCAGGCCGACTATGTTCAGCCTGGCCAGCGAGTAGGTATCGAAGGTGTTGGGTGCTCTGTAATACCTGTAGATGAAAGGATACGAGTCCGTCAGGGGCTGCTCGTTATGATACACTTCCCAGCGCCAATCGTACCACTCGCCGAACGGGACGTTGAACAGGTCGTACCAGCGGTACTCGACAGACCTCTGTCCAACGGAGAAGACCTGAGCTGAGATTGACTGATGCTCGGGAGAGATCTGCTGAGCGACAGGAGCCGAGCTCGCTGTAGCGACCTCGCGCTCCATAATCATTGAAGAGCTGAACATGAACGCAAGCGCTAGAGCGAATGACACGAACGTGCGCCGCATGAATGAGACTCTATCCGCCATGGCCCTCGCCTCCCAATACTACAAAACGCGAATCCCCCCTAAAACGGTTTGTCTGGAGCTATACAGAGGAAACACGAGATTGGCGACAGCAGCTACCATGAGATAATCGCGAATAGAGTCACGCTGGAGAAGCTCCTGAGACCATGACACGCGCAGAAATGCAGTCCCTGGTCGGAGTCTTTTCCATGCACCTCATGGCGCATATATACCGACCAGGACTTACCTGCAGGTTTCCCATCGGCGCGGATGACTATAAGACTTGCGTTCGAACGTAGCCTAGGTCATCTAGTCCGGAATGCGACGAGCGGGTTCTGGGTCGGCCCACCGACGTGTACTACGCTCGATTCCTGTAACAGCGACGGACTTCAGGTTGCGGACTTCGTGGCAGGAGCCATATTCCGGAGCTTCGAAAGGGGGGACAGCAACGACCTAGAGCTCTTCTCAGGGAAGACAACACTAGATGGTCTGGAACTGTGAGAAATGCAGCCCCTGGAGGGAGTGTTTTGGCGTGCACCGTCCGGTACACATATACCCTCCAGGTCTTACCTGCATTCTTACCATGGTGGAGACCCGTAATAAGGCCTGCGTGCGGACGTAGCTCCGGTCATCAGGTTCGGAACAGGATGAGCTGGCTCTCCAATGGTCCTCCGATGTACACCATATCAGATTCGTCAATCACCCCGTCCATCGTTTCCTCGTCCACGATGACTACCCCGAACGGGAACTCCTGGGCGCCGTTCGTGCTCCATTGGCCCTCGACGACATAGAACGACCCTGCATCCAAGGCGATCCCCTCGACGAGGTCGTACGGAAGGCCCCTGGAGGCGTTCATGTCGAACAGCCTCCAGCCGGTCTCGCTCAGGCGCTGGTCGGAGGCGTATCCGTCGACTCCGTGCGCGGAGAACCACTCGACGGCGTCGTACTCGAACTGGTAGGTCTGGTTCTGGACCCCGAAGAGATCCTGGGTGCTGTAGGCGATCGGGAGCGTGGAGGCGCAGACGACCACGAAGAAGACCCCGGCGACGGCGCCTAGTCTCTCGCGGCCCTTGATGGCGAGGGCGAACCCGAGGCCGACGAGGATGGCGAAGGCGGGCATCAGGAAGTCGAAGGTGCGGAAGATCACGGTGTATGAGGTTTCGTCAAGGCCCCTGAGGAAGGCGAACAGTATCAGGGATAGAGGGGCGAAGACCATCGCGAGCACGAGGTTCTTGGACGGACCACGGTTGGCGGTCGCCAGCTGGTATCCTGGCCATGCGAGGACCGCAAGCAGCAGATAGGCTAGCATCGGGACGAGTATCAGGGAAGATGGGGAGGGTGTGCCCGGGAAGATGGGATCGTAGTAGTTGTAGAGCATCAGAGACGCGCCGACCAGGATCATCACGAATTCAAAGGGGAACTTGGTGAGCGCGCCGCTCCTCCGGGACATCCTGACGGCAACTGCCAAGAGAAGCCCCCCTACAGCGAGGTAGAGGTACAGGTCCCCCGCGGGGGAGAGGTAGTCGAGGTAGGGGAGGTCGACGGAGGTGTAGTAGGCGATGGCGAGAGCCCAGATCACGAAGAGCGTGAGGATGTCCAGGAGCTCCTTCTGGGAGAGCCTGGCGGCTCTTGGGTGGTTGGAGAGGGCTATCATGGTGGCGAACGAGATGATCAGGAAGCCGACCACGGTGGACTGGTGATGGGTGAACACAAGGAGCACGAGTGAGAGGAGCAGGAGGGCGCGGTAGGGCAGGGAATCACGGAGATGATAGGCGAAGAGGGAGAGGAGTATGAGGAGGATCCCAAGGGTCTCCTTCCAGACACAGGCGGTGGAGAAGACGAAGGAGCCCAGGAGGGCCAGGACGACCAGGCCGGTGACGGAGCCCCTGGTGGAGGGAAAGTGCTGGGTGAAGATGAGGTAGCCGAGGAGGATGGCAATGGTTCCCAAGAGGGCTGCAACGATTTGGGCGGAGGTGAGAGGGTCGAGACCCAGGGAGACGGAGAAGAATGCGATCACGATGCCGAATAGAGGCATATCGGTGACGTAGCTGTCGGCATGGGATGAGTTGGGATCGAACTCGAGGTGACCCGTGGAGACGATGTCGTCAGCGGTCCTGTATTCGCTCAGGCCGTCGATGTTGTAGGGGAGGGGGGACCATGCGAGGGGGACGAGCCTTATGGTCGAGGAGACCAGGAGTGCGAGGAGCAGTACTATCAGAATTGATTTCTCACTGCGCACGCTGGAAGACCTCCTTACCCAGACCGCCGGTTCGATGACTATTACAGCATAAATAACTTGGGCGGATTGGATCCTGGGCACGAATGGGTGTGAACTGGCAAAGGATGTGTCGAATCGGTCTTACATCCATAAGATTTCAGGGGAAAAGACCAAATGTGGCCAGTCGGTAGCACATCTACGGTCCAGTACGACGTCTGATATCGACCAGAAAGGGTTAAAAAGAGGAAGGGCCATTGAAACAATCCCCTGACGGTCTTCTGGATGTGAAGGAGCGAGCATGTGGGTGGTCCCCTGAAACGAGTGTGAAGTATGAGATGACCAAAGGTCCGGGCGCGGTGATAACAGCTGTCATTCCAGCCTACAACGAGGAGAGGACGATTGCACAAGTCGTTGAGGAATCGCGCCGTCATGCTAGTGAAGTGCTTGTCGTTGACGACGGAAGTGAGGATGCGACTGCGGACCTTGCCATGCGTGCAGGGGCCAGCATCATAAGAATCCCGAGAAATAGCGGCAAGGGAAATGCTCTGTCTATTGGTATGTCAACGGCTGCAAAGAATGGCAGTGATGTGATAGTCTGCCTCGATGGGGATGGACAGCACGACCCTGACGATATCCCCAGGATAGTCCAGCCGATTCTTGACGACAAGGCTGACATGGTCATTGGATCAAGGTTCCTTCGGATGGAATCGAAGGATCTCATTCCGGCGTACAGGAGAATGGGTCAAAACGTACTGACTTATGCAACAAATCTAGGAAACGTTGTGAAGATAACAGATTCACAGAGTGGTTTCCGAGCTTTCAAGAAGGATATCGTGACTGCCTTTGAGTACAATGAAAGTGGAATGGGTATCGAATCAGAAATGGCAAGAAGTGCCGCAAGTATGGGGATTCGTATTGAAGAGGTACCCATAATGGCTCGATACGACGGACTCGAGACGTCCACCTTGAAACCGACGAGCCATGGAATGAGCGTGATCGGATCAGTCCTAAGAGAGGTCAGGTCTGAACACCCATTACTTTACTTCGGTGTTGGAGGATTCATTATGCTGATTATCGGAATTGCCCTTGGACTCTACTCGATCGAGCATTACATCTCGGCCAAAGCGCTGCCGTTTGGACCTAGTCTATTTGCGGTTATGCTAACGATACTCGGAGTCTTGTTTGTTCTTGTAGGTTTGATACTCAATGCAATCAGTCTTATGGTTTCCAAGAGCAATGGCAGACACTCAAGAAACGGATGAAGCTGTCCGAGAAGTAGGACAATCCGGAATAGGTGGATGAGCTAGTTCAATGAAGAGTGACTGCGTAGTGTGATTCGCCGAAAACGCAAGAACACAAGGGTGAAAATGAGAAAACGATCGAGCATGTTCACTAGATTGGGATAGTATGTTGAGAATCGCATTCATCATAAACACTGCCGGGCAGGTGAATTTTCACAAGAATATCATCTCCAAGCTGATCGAGCACGGCCATAGTATCACAGTTCTAGCAAGAGATCATGGAGAGACAATTACTCTCTTGAATGAGATTGGAATGACTTATGATAGTTATTTTAAGGCACCTGCTGGCAAAGCCACGAAGTTGATTACATTTCCGGTCGCAGTTCTATCTATGTGCGAGTTGCTTGGCAAACGAGCAGTAGATTTGATAGTCACATTCGGAATAGATGGTGCATTTGCCTCCAGGCTTCTGGGAATCCCATCTGTCGTATTCACCGACTCAGAGCCTACGCCAATCCAACTTCTGATGCTCGTTCCGACAGCAGATGTGATAATCACTCCGTCGTGCTTCAGGAAGAATCTTGGGAAGAAGCACATCAAGGTGAATGGATACAAGGAGCTGTCGTACCTTCATCCAACCATTTTTGAGCCAAATCAGAATGTCCTGAAACTGATGGGACTGGACGAAGAAGATGAATATGCAATTCTGAGGTTCAATGCTTTTGACTGCGTCCACGACTTCGGCGTGAAGGGCATTGGGACAGAACAGAAAAGGCGAATTGCCGCAGCTCTCTCGCAACACTTACGTGTATTCATATCATCGGAATCCCCACTTCCGCCTGACTTAGAACGATTCTCACTTCAAATCCCGAAGAGCAGGATACATGATGCGATCTACTATGCCAAACTCGTGTTTGGAGACACCCAGACGATGATTACGGAGGCAGGAATACTCGGAACGCCTGCAGTTCGATGCAATTCCTTTGTTGGCGACAACGACATGGGCAACTTCATGGAATTGGAGAGCCAATACGGACTGGTGTTGAATTTCAGAAACCCTGATGAGGCTTTGAAGAAGGCAATTGAGATTGCCACCAGCAGCACTGCCAAGAAGGAATGGCATCAGAAGAGAGCTCGCCTTCTTTCGGAGAAAATCGATATGGTGGATTTCATGGTCGGAAGCATAGAGAAGTACGCTCCACGACACCCCGCAACTTGCTAATTGACACTGGAGGTTCGAAGGATGGGCAAATGCTGAATGCAACGCTCGGTAGTTACCCAAACAAGGTAGACCCTCATTCGATTGTCCTACAATCAGTCATGACCTTGTATGACTGGGTGAAGGCGGAGCGATTTCTAGGATGGGACCCCTATGACGCGTTGAACAGCGAACTATCCAGGAGGATAACCCTGGGGATTCCTGCACTCGAAGCTGTAGTCACCCAGTTCAACAGAACATCCTTGGTGAATCTGAGACCCTATCTTGGAGTTCAGAAGAGTATTGACACAAAAGGAACGGCCATCTTCGCGCAGGCATTCGCACAACTCTATGAATTGACAGAGGAGGCGAGATTCAAAACTGATCTCAAGTGGTGTATCGAGTTGCTCGAGGAGCGATCACTCCGGAATCGTTACGGCTTCGACTGCTGGTCTGGACACTGTTATTCACACAGACTTGCCGACCTTAGCATGCTCGATGCTCAGACAGCTGAGACAGTGGCAACCTCCGAAGTGGTGATGGCGTTTCTCGACAGTATTCCAATCATTGGCGATGATGAACAACTCAGAACCATAGAGAGCGCTGTCAATTTCCTCATGGATAGAATGACCATTGAGAAAAACGATGAGATGTGCTTCAGGTATTCCACCGCCAATGAAAGCAGGATTGTGATAAACGCGACCGCGATAGCCATTAGCGCTCTATCAAGGGCCTCACACTACATTGAATCAGACAGATTCCGTCCGATCATAAGAAGATCGGTAGAATTCATACTGCGAATGCAAGACGAGGATGGATCATGGCCATACAGCGTCTATGACGATGGAAGAACGAGATCTCAGACCGACTTTCACCAGGGGTTTCTGATTGATGGGCTTATTGATTGTCTACCACTGTTCGATGGAGCAGAGAAGGCGCGCATCTGCACATGTATTGAGAATGCAGCTAGATTCTACGCTACGAAGCAGTTCCTCAGCGATGGCAGGGGGTACTACAGATATCCCAGATTCTATCCTACTGACATACATAACCAAGCTCAAGGGATGATAACCCTCTGCAAACTCACCAGCATCTCCCAAGATTACGCAAGGATGGCGAATCAAGTTGCCATCTGGACCATTTGCAATATGCAAGACTCGACGGGGTACTTTTGGTACCGAAAAGGAAGGCTGATGACAAACAAGATCAAATTCATGAGATGGGGGCAGGCGTGGATGATGCTTGCTCTGGCGAAGCTCCTGAGTAACCCAGGACGTGTCTGACCATGACTCGTGTGATCATGATCGGGCCTGTCGGTGAGCACGGCGGGGTTTCAAGCCATACAAAAGGGCTGGTGAGGGCACTTGGTGGACAAGGCATCGAGACATTCTGTTACGATATTTCCGGTGAGCTAGCAAACATAAGGACTAGAACAACTTGGCACGCGAAGCTTTTCAGAAGAATAATTGGCCAGACACTGACCATCCTCAATAAGAGATCTGACATCGACCTCATTCACACTCAAGCTTCTGGAGGGACGATGGGGTTCCTGCCAGCAGTCATAAGTGCGATTCTAGGTGCTATTGTCAATGTGCCAACAGTGGTGACGTTTCACTACGGAAGAGCCGCTGAGTTCGTCTCCAAGCATAGGGACTTGCTACTATTTGTTGTCAAGTGTTCTTCGGCGTTCATTCTCATCTCTGATTCCCAACGAGAGGTGTTAGCCAAATCTCTTCCACATGTCTCTCATAGGATTCAGGTGATTGGGAATGGCTTCGATACGAGCCTCTTCAAGCCAATGAATAGCTCTGCATGCCGTGAGAGAGTTGATGTCCCACAAAGCTCGAAGTTGGCCTGCTGTGTAGCGAACATGGTTGCTGTCAAAGGTCACAGATATCTGATACGCGCCGCGGAGATCATCAGCGCTGGAAATCCGAATTTCCTCCTGGTCCTCGTTGGCGATGGGCCTCTCAGAGAATCGTTGGAGAAGGAGACTCAAGAAAGGAAGATCGGATCCTGCATTCGATTTGTAGGCGCGCAACCCAACGAATTGATTCCAACTTGGATTAATGCATCGGACTGCGTAGTACTAGCTAGCCTGAATGAAGGAAGTCCAATGGTTATGTTTGAGACCATGGGGTGCGGAAAGCCTCTTGTGGCAACGAAAGTTGGAGGATTACCAGAGGTTGTTCTCTCTGAACGATTCGGCATTCTTGTACCTCCTGCTGATCCGGAAGTATTGGCATCTGCAATCGTCAGATCGTTTGAGACTCGTTGGGATGCCAGCTACATCAGATCCAATTCATTGCAGTACGGTTGGGACTCGATAGCATCGAAAGTAGCACTTATATATCGAGAAAGCATGAATCAACATCTTGAAGAGCATTCCAGCTAGACTTGTTATTGCGGAGGATAGCAGATTGAATCATATGAGTAAGACATCTTCGAAAGTTCAGCTGACTCCCTTGTTGCCACGCAAGTTGTCTGAAATCAGCATAGCGAGAACGGAGGAAGAATGGAACTAACGAGAGCAACAAGACTGGCAATCATTTCTATTCTGATATCCATGTGTTCTGCGAACCTTGCAGTCATACTGCTTGTGGACTCACCAGCATCTGGCTTTGAGGAATCGATATTCACTGCGACACCACCACTAGTATGGTTCCTGGTTGCATGTTGTTTCACAGCTGGAATTGCAGTCATAACAGGCGAGGTGATAACTGGTAGAGTGGAAACCTCTGGAGTCTGGCGTGTTGGGATACTCAATGTCCTCTTGGGATTTGCCACTCTGTTGTCCATCTGGATTCTCAGAGGATATGCATTCTGGTCTCCTGCAGATCCTTTGGACCACGCGGCATTGACATCGGATTTGGCTGCCACGGGAGAAGTATCGGACAACAACTTCTACCCCGGTCTTCACATCTTCAGTGCAATAATCAGCCTTTGCGCCGGCATTGACGTGATTAGTCTTACGAAACTACTGCCACTATTGACGGCGATGCTATTTGTGCTGTTTATGATCGCCTTTCTGAGAAAGATACTGACTAACAAGAGTGCCCTGGTCATCTCCGTCCTCTTCTCAGCACTCCCGATATATGGATGGTACCTCAGCTTCACGCCAAACCACTTCTCAGTTCTAGTGTTTCCATTCGCACTCTGGATTCTCTTTCAAAAGATGTCAGCAAGAGAGAATAGATGGGATTTGATTCTCATTCTGATATTGATCACGACTCCAATCATGCATCCTATCGTTTCAATAGTACTAATCTCCCTCATTGGAGTGTTTCTGGCGATGCGCATGTTTGCCGATATGAAAGGTCAAACTCAACGGACCCGCGTATACAAAGGGTGTCTTGCAGGAGCGACGCTGGTTCTAGCGGTGACCTGGGCCGTTATGTGGATTTCTCAATTCTATGTGATGGACAGGGCCATAAAGGGATTTGTCTCAGCAGTCACAGGCAGTGCAAACAGCAGTTACGAAGTCCTCGAAGGCAAGATGGGCTATGTTGAGGGATTGGGGTATTCACCAATTCTGATCTTCGCAGTTCAGTACTGTGGTATTCTTCTCCTAATATCAAATGGCCTCGCTTACTACATATTCAGCTTAGCGAAACGACCTGAATCTCAATCTGAACAGAATGCCAGACTAGTCTCGTATGCCGCGATTGGAATTGCGGCCGTCATGCTAGTGCTACTACCGCTGCAAATTGGGGCAAGTCCCCTGAGATTGTTGGTCTTCATCGGCATACTATTGACGCCAGCGGCAGGTCTTGCTGTCTCGAACAATGCCCAGCACGCGGAGAGCAACGAGAAACGGAAGAAAGTCGTATTTGCAGTTGTCGCAGCGATGCTGATCATCATCAGTCTTCTAGGCATAGTCACCGTATACCCGTCAAAGGTGGCATATGCAGCCAACATCCAAGTCACAGAATCAGAGCTATCTGGAATGAAATGGTTCATAAACAACAGGCTTGCGAGTGCCCATAGCTCTGGTCTGACGGACCTCCCCATCAGATTCGCCGGCCTCTCACTCACTTTGGAGGAAAGAGCTGACTCAGAGAGACTGCGAAATCTTAGGTGGGACCCTCGCGTTTCAGCTCATCTGGGATACGGCAACCATACAAGTATGGACGAGGTGTTCGACGATACTACGTACTTGATACTGACGAAGAAAGATCTCCAATATCAGACCGTGTTTCCGCATGTAGAGGACTTCGAAATATTGGGAGATGACTTGCAGAGGCTCACTCAGGATGTGTCTGTCAACCATATCTACAGCAATGGCGAGTATGATATCTATTACATCAGCTAGAGAACAACATGCAATCCTGCCTCGGCAGCTGCAGCTGGCAACACGGAGAACCAGGCAATGAGCGGCAGACCAATTGGCAGAAATGTGTTGGTAGTATCATATTACTTCAACGGCAATCAGATTGGCTCCGTGAGAGCGCGCGGGTTGTACAAATATCTACCGCGATTTGGCTGGAACCCCACAATTCTCACGAAGGGATCTGCGACATCCATCTCGTCAGATCGATTGATACACTCTGTACCTGACTCGTCACTGAGGAATCTCATTAGATGGCGATTGATAGACACCGCTTGTTCGAGCGAATCATCGGCAGCTGACAGCATTGGTGCGCATCAGAAACGAGACAGCATTGGTAACATACTACTCCGCTCATGGGATAACCTCTTCTCATTCCCGGATGATTGCGGAGGCTGGTATAGCACTGCTCTGGTTGAAGCGAACAAGCTACTAGAAACAAGGGAGTACGCAGCCATCATAACAACGTCGTATCCGGTGACGTCACATCTAGTTGGAGCGAAACTGAAGAAGGACTGGGAGACTCCATGGATTGCAGATTTCCGTGACCTCTGGACGCAGAATCCCTACTACAATCTGGCAAAGCCACGACATGTAATTGACACAATGATTGAGAAGGATAGACTCAGGGAGGCTGATGCCTTGTCCACCGTCTCAGAACCAATGGCAGATGCGCTTCGCAGTCTCCACAAGAACAAGACTGTAGTGTGCATACCTAATGGGTTTGACCCCGAAGACAAAGTTGGCGTCACAACTCCAGACTTAAAATTCCGGATCACATATACAGGTTCGCTGTATTGGGGGAGAAGAGATCCAAGCCTCCTCTTTGCTGCAATAGAACAACTGATTCGAGAACGAAAGATTGCAGCTTCAGACATCGTCATTGAATTCTACGGCAGGGATTCAAGGAGTCTGATTGACCGTGGTGACCTCGGCCAGATAGTACGTCTTCATGATGAGATACCTCGAGACGAAGCCATGAAGGCCCAGAAGAGCGCTCAAGTTCTACTCTTGTTGACGTGGAACGACCCTAGAGAAGTTGGAGTCTATACGGGAAAACTCTTCGAATACCTAGCTGCAGGAAGACCAATACTCTCTATCGGCCCTCCTTCCTCAGTAGTTGACAAGCTGCTTAGAGAGACGCACGCTGGCGTTCATGTTTCAGATCTAGCTGGAGCAAAAGAAGCCATAATGAGGTTCTACAATGAATTCAAAGCCAATGGCTCTGTCCGATACGATGCCGACGAGAGCGAACTCGACAGATTCAGTCAAATCAGAATGGCATCCAGATTTTCTGAGTTACTGGATACAATATCAGCATCCAAGTCCTAGGCGTACTCGTTGCCTTGGCCATATCGATTCGCCATGACTAAGACTGGGACGAAGGGTCTTGCACACTAGCTAGCCCCAAACATGCCTCGAATCGAGCTCAGAATTTCGGACTTAGTGATGATCCCGAAACCGAGCAATAGCACTAAAACCAATGACAAGAAAGAGGAGAAGCCGATTAGCAATCTGGCAAATGAGCTCATGTCGAATAGTCCGAGAACAATCACAATAGCTAGCATGGCGACCGCCGACAGTGAAATGACAGTCAGTACACCTCTCAGAACAGAAAGACCAAGCGTCCTGTTAGCAGTAGTATAGAACAACGTGAACACAACACTCTGTGCGACCAATGCTCCAATTGCTGCGCCGCTAGTTCCCAAGCCACCGAGCGTGAATCCAAAGACTTCTTCTGGGATAAGCAAGATGTACAAACCCAGAGCGACAGGGAAGTACGCGATGATATGCTTCGCATACAGCGCAGAGCGCCCGATCCCGAGTGTGTGAGATGAAAAAGGGGCTGTCAAGGCATTGATGCAGTACGCCACCGCAAGAATCGACAAGGCAGCTGACCCTGGCGCAAAATCATCAGAGAATAGGACGCTCAAGATCAAGGAGGAATTGAAGGCGATGAAAACTGTCAATGGTATGCTTAGGACAGAGAGAAATCTGAAGGATGACGCAACGACTGCCCGAATATCATCTCGTCTCAGTCCAACTGCGTTCAACTCTGATATTTGAGGAAATGCCAACGCGATAACCGCTGAAGAGAGCATTGTGTAGACAATCAGCAATCTCTGGATTCCATAGTATATCGCTGTGTCAGTGGATGAGCACGTCATCTGAATGATGACTTTGTCCACATAAAGCACGACGTATCCGATCGTGGTAGCCAATGCCAATGGTCTGGCAAATCTAACATAGTCTGCTCTCATAGCCCTGGTGTAATGGGATCGACTCAATCGACCGAAGGCTTTGAGATAGAGGTAGAACCCGACTACCATAGAGATTGTCCCCGAGAGTGCTGTCGCGTAAGCTAGCTCCGATAATCCTCCACCCAATACTAGCATAGCCACGACGAGCAATACGCGGGAAACGCTGTCTGCAATCAGAATCAACTGGGCTCTTCCAACCATTCTGACAGCAATGAATGTTGAAGAAAAAACGCTAGCGATAGCGATCTGTGAGTAATAGAGTGCCACAACGAATATTACAAGTCCCATCTCAGAATTCCCAGTGTAATCAATATTCCACACGTCCAGAAGCACCAACATTATGAAGATTGACACCAGGTAGGCGGCAACAAGCAGACTCTTCAACACCAAGAAGACCGTCATGCAAGTGGCGAAATCCCTGCCTTCTGAGACGCTCTTAACATG
>Ga0299912_10000025_pt1 | contig 199913 bp, 157 predicted proteins | sample RVTome_2_FD_207667 | JGI IMG/M metagenome (GOLD analysis project Ga0299912, IMG submission 207667) | Soil microbial communities from uranium-contaminated site in the Upper Colorado River Basin, Wyoming, United States - RVT95D214 (version 2) ... | reverse complement strand
GGTCGTCGTACACATAAAATTGCGAAAACCTACGGTGCAAATCAATTCCAACATAATTCATATTATCTCCTTTATCGTAAGCATAATCAGTTTCTTTCGATTGACAAACGTTTTATTATATCTTTTACCCCATAAAAGCCTTGATTTTTCAATAGTTATTTTTCCTTTCACCGAATTCTAAATTCTGTTTATACTTTTAGAACTGAACAAAAACAGAACCTGCGGTCTAAATGCCCGATGGTCTTATAATACGTCTGCCGTCAATCATCCTAATACAAATATTCCAACAGCGGTTGTATAAATACGGCAATCGATGAATCGAAGGTTCATGAGATTCATAATCCTTTATGCTTGACAACCGCGTAATTGCATTGTATAATAAAATTATGAAGAATTTGAAAGAAATTACCGTGATCCTCGCCGATCATAAAGCCGAGCTTGAGCTGAGATTTAAGGTCAAAGCGTTGAGGATATTTGGATCTTATGTCCGCGGGGACCATACGCCAGGCAGCGATTTGGACGTTATGGTCGACTTCGCCGAGCCGGTGGGATTTGAATTCATCCACTTGGCCGATTACCTTGAAAAAATATTGGGAATACCTATTGATTTAACCACCGAGGATGCCATCAAACCCAACCGGTTGCGTTATGTAAAAGAGCATATCATCAATGTCTAAACGAGAATGGCCAGCGATCCTTGGACTAAGAAACAGGATCGCCCATGAATATTTTGGGATCAGCCTTGCGATTATCTGGACGATAATAAAAGACGAATTACCGTGATTGAAAAGTCAGTTGAAAAACATGTTATAAGTTTTGGCAAATAATCCATACGGACTGCCAGTCTGGAACCGAGGAATATACCCATTAAGTGCGGTCAATATTGACAGCCGATAATAACTTATTATAATTCAATACTGGAGGCAGTATGAATACAATAAAGACATTTATTTTTTTGATAATCCTTGGATTCAGTTCATTTTGGACATTGACAATAGCGTATGCCCAAAACATCAAAGTGCCATTTAAAGCGGATAAAGTCATAGAGCAGGTGCATCAATATCAAGTGCCTTTAGAATCAAGAACCGATGAGTTTTTAATCGATACTACAATTATATATATTCCCGCAGACGGCGGTCAAGGTAATCCTGCAATAGCTTTTGATGGCACCAATCATCTCGTTATATGGAGAGATGAGCGGAGTGGTACCTATGATATATATGGCACACGAGTTTCGCAAGCTGGTACTGTACTTGATCCTGCAGGTATACCTATCAAAAAGAACATAGTTAGTTTGTCGATAGCCTTTGGTGACACAAATTATCTGGTTGTATGGGGTGACAGTATTAACGGTGATTATAAAATATGTGGTGCTCGAATGGATACTGGTGGCAGAGTACTTGATACTCTGGGAATAATTATTTCAGCGGCATCCGGTGTTCAATCTGATCCATCTGTCGCTTTTGATGGCACAAACTTTTTTGTTGTATGGAGTGATTATAGAAATGGCTCGACTGCCGATATCTACGGAGCGCGGGTGAGTCAATCAGGCTTCGTGCTTGATACCAGTGGTATTCCTATTTCAATATCAACTAATTCTCAATATGGTCCTCGTATCTGCTTTGGCTCTACTGATTATTTAGTAGTATGGAATGACAGACGGTATGGAATTCAATATCGCGATATTTTCGGCACTCGTGTTTCCATAAATGGTGTCGTATTGGATACCGCTGGTATCGCGATTACAACTGGACCCTTAATCCAAAGGGATCCTGTGATTGCATTTGGTGGAACGAACTTTTTTGTCGAGTGGTCGGATACACGGAATGGCGCAAATGATATCTATTGTACTCGTGTGACCCAAACCGGCTTGGTTCTGGATACTGCCGGCATTCCAGTTTCAATCGCGCCTAATAACCAGATAATGCCTTCGGTTATTTTTGATGGAGTAAATTACTTTTCTGTCTGGGGTGATAACCGCATAGATTCCGCATCAATATATGGGGCAAGAATAAACCTGGCAGGGATAGTCATTGATACGATGGGTATCCCTATTTCTTCTACGGCGTATACTGTTACATCGGCTGTGGTTGCTTTTAACGGGAGTGACAATTTTGTCGTCTATCAAGACAGGCGTCCTTTTCCTGCCGATATTTTTGGAGCCCGTGTTACAACTGCTGGTTCAGTAATCGATACCGCAGGGATAGATCTATCTACAGCAGTAAATCCGCAAGCTTTTGCAGCCGTCGCCTCGGACCGGACTGATTATTTCACAGTATGGCGAAACATGATTGGCAATGACTTGTATGAAATATGTGGCATGCGTGTTGATTCATTAGGTAATATACTTGACTCCAGGCCTATTCCCGTTTCGACATACGTGAAGTATTATAATTGGAATTTGGCGGTTGCATATGATATTTCTAATTATTTCATCGTATGGGATTCGCCCGGGACCGATTTGTGTGATATTTGCGGAGCGAGAGTTAGTCCTTCAGGTATAGTTCTCGATACCACGGGTATTGTCGTATGTACGGCTCCAGGGCTTCAAGACAATTGTTCGGTAGCTTTCGGCAATACTACTTATCTGGTTGTTTGGACAAATAACCCAAGCGGCTGGCTTTATGATGTTTATGGCGCAAGGGTTAATCCATCAGGAATTGTTTTGGATACGAATGGAATTGCCATTGCGAATGGACCAAACGATGAAGGCAATCCTTCGGTTGCTTTTGGTGACACCATCTTTTTTGTTGCGTGGGGGGATTCCCGCAATGATGCAGGCGATATATATGGTGCAAGAGTTACACTGACGGGTATGATTCTCGATACACTGGGTATTGCTGTTTCAACAGCTACGGGAGTGCAAACCAGTACTGCCATTGCATTTGATGGGAATAATTTTTTAGTTGTATGGAGCGATTATAGAAATGGCTCGAATGCCGATGTCTACGGAGCACGGGTAACCCAAACCGGCTTGGTTCTGGATACGAATGGTATTGCGATATCAACCGCCACTAATGATCAGTACAACCCTGTGGTTGCTTTTGATGGAACTAATTATGTTATTGTATGGCAAGATTATCGCAATGGTTCATCAGATCTATACGGTGCAAAGGTAAATACCTCGGGGAATCTAGTCAGTTCTTACGCTGTATGTACAAATCCCCAATATCAAGGTTACCCTGCTATAGTTAGCAACGGTACTGAACATATGCTTCTTACATTTTCAGGCTGGGCTGATTCAATTCGTACACACCCCGCTAGAGTCCAGCGTATTTGGGGTAAGTTCTATCCTTTTGTCGGTATTGAGGAAAACGCTCCATCAAAAAACCAAATGACAGCATTAAATTTCAAAATATACCCGAGTATCGCGAGAAAAAAGTGTAATATTGAATATGGTCTGCAGCAAAATACCGAAGTAAGTATCATGATGTATGATGCGACTGGAAGATTAGTCAAAAAAATTGTCGAGGAAAACCAAAATGCCGGATCCTATCATAAGATATTCGACACGACCGAACTTCCTCAAGGAGTCTACTTCATTAAACTAGATACCCCAAGCAGCGTTATAGCAAAAAAGATCATCTTGATTAAGTAAAAGCTAGCATTTTAGGAGGCAGTATGAATATATCTTGTAAAGCATCCATTATTGTTATCTGTTGTATCACCTTTGTGTTGAACTTCAGCGACCATTGGAAAAGTCAAGGGGTAAAATGAGTAGAGACTTTCCGGGTTGTGCGCCAGCCAAAAAAGGGGTATAATGAGCGGCCCCAGAGGAGGAAAAAATGGCTATGGACGGCACGACTTAGGCATCAAACTCAGCAGTTGCATCGACCGAAACTGACCTGCCCCGCTATGCATCATGCGGGATTAAACGAAAACTATAATTTTTACAGTTATACCTTCAGCTTGACTTTTTCACCTGGGCTTTACGCTGGTTGAACTCGCGCTCCAGCTCCTGAAGCGCCAGGCCTTTTTTCAATCGCGTCTGGGAGATATAACCCAGCTCGATCAGAATTTCACCCAGCCGCTTCCCCGGAAAGTTCTCCTGCCGGACTTTAGCCTCGGATAACTGGTCAGGGGAGATGTATCCGATATCCAAAAGCACCTGGCCGATCAGGTCTCTCTGGTCACTGATCAGGTTCATTTATAGCCTCGAAATCGAAGGGCTCCATGTTCATCCATTTTTTAATCCCATTTATTATCTCAGCTTCACGATCTTCTTCGACTCAGCATCATTGCCATCGAGCCTGAGGAAATACACCCCGGCTGATAGCCCTTGTCCGATCCGGTCGCCGCGGAAGGTTCCGACCCGCTGCCCGGCGACATCGTAGAGCGCAAAACTGTTTTTTTCATATCCAGTTACTGTCGTGAAGGACGTAAAAGGATTGGGAAAAGCAATTAGTCTGGTCGGTATCTGCGGCATGCGGTCCGCCGAGTTCTCATTTATTCCCAAAGCATTGCCCGTCGGGTTGCGTTTGTAATAGATCTCTCTGTTTCCCGTATAAGGATGACCATGGCGGCCGTCCTGCCAGACCATGTGCACCATTGTATCGCCGACCGCAATAGAAGGATATAATCCCGCTCCCGAGATAGTGTCCGTCGTGAGAACGGATTGTGCTGACCAGGTCGCTCCTCCGTCCGAAGAGAACTTATAGTATATGTTTGACCCTGGATACCCTTCGGGCGTACCTTCCCAGACTACGTGAACATTGAGGCCTGAAGCAGCTATTGTAGGAAAATTAGTCCTGTATATGCTATCGGATAATTGTTCTTCTTGAAGCCAGGTCATTCCGTGATCGATTGAACGTTTGTAGTAGATCTGTCCACTGGGCACCGCATCAAGCCAGACTACATGAATTATCGAATCGGACAGCGCATGGCAAGGATACAAAGTGAGATGCCAGGGAAGTAAATTTTCATCCTGAGACCATGTGACCCCCTGGTCTGAGGAGTGTTTGAAGCAAATATTATAATTGTATGTACTATTATATCTCTGCCATATAACATTAATATTCGAGCCGGATGCCGAAACTGAAGGCAGACCATCATTCTCCTGCGAAGAATCGGGATTCGTAAGCTTTATTGCGCCGGACCACGATACTCCCCCATCCGAAGAGCGGTTATACCGGATTTCTGTATGCGAATTCTGACCAATTGCTACCCAGACCACATGAATATATGAACCATAAGCAGCGATTGAGGGAGGCCACTGGAATCCGGTTCCGAGCGGTATTTCCAGGGTCCAGGTTAATCCTCCGTCACTCGAGAGTTTGTAAAAAATACCTGGGCTTCCTGAATGCTCATCATACCAGGCAACATGCACATTAGAACCCTCGACACAAACCGATGGTCGCCAGGATCTGTAGCCATCGCTGGCAGACAGACGAAGGTCCGCTGACCAGGTCGTTCCGCAATCCGTTGAACGCGTATAATAGACCTCTTCCGCATATTCTCCAGCATCGCGCGTGTCATACCAGACCACATGAATAGCACCATTGGGTCCTGCGGCGATGCAACGAGCATTGTTCATTGACATCAGGGACAGGCTATCATCATAAGTAAGGCGCACATCAGACTCCCACTGACCAAATAGCGGAACAGCGAGAATAAGCGCGGCAAGTGCTCCATATGCCGCGAATGCGAATACCTGAGAAGGCAAGCACCTGGCATAAATAGAGGATAACGGTTTCATGCCAAACCTCCACTTTAATTTCTAATTATCTTATTTTCACAATCCGGACAGTATTGCCGTTACCACATTCCGGCTTCACGAAATATATTCCCGCAACAAGCCCTTCTCCGATCCGGTCGCCGCGGAAGGTTCCGACCCGCTGCCCGGCGACATCGTAGAGCGCGAAGCGTTCGCTATCATGGCCCGGGATCGTGGTAAAAGAAGCGAAGGGGTTGGGCACAGTGTTCAGCTCCATTACCGGCTTCCGTCTGTCCCCTAGATCATTCTCTTCCACGCCCGTCCCCGGATTACCTGTCGGATTGCACTTATAAACGATCTCAAAGTTCTCAGAAGGATCCCAGCGGTTGTCTTCCCAGACAACATGAACCATAGAGTCTGATATTGCCAGAGATGGTTTACGTGAGAACCTTATGGCATTTGTCAGGCGGGTATCCGCGCTCCAGGTTGTGCCCCGATCCGTTGAAAACTTGTAGTAGATTTCCATGTTCCCGTCCCTGTTGTCATTCCAGACGACATGCACGTTTGATCCGGAAACCGCGACCGATGGGTAAACCGACCAGTTGGAATTATCGGTCAATCTGGCGTCGTTTTCCCAGGTGGTTCCGTTATCAGTGGAGCGCTTGTAATAAATCTCCATGTTACCGTCGCGGTAATCCCGCCAGACGGCATGAACGTCAGAACCAGAAGCCGCAATAGAAGTGAAATCCGAGTTCGAAGGCGCATTGGTCATGCGGAGATCCGCATCCCAGGTTGTTCCATTGTCGGTCGATCGTTTGTCGTAAATCTCTCCGTTACCGTCCCGGTCATCCGGCCAGACGACATGCACATTATTACCGGAAACCGCGACCGACGGATACCAGGACTCAGCAGCATCCGTGGTCAAACGCGTGTCCGCTCCCCAGCTCACCCCTCCATCGGTTGAATGTTTGTAGTAGATCTCGTAACACCCGCCATCCCGGTTATCACGCCAGACCACATGGACTTGCGTGCCCGTAACAGTCATTGATGGATAATACGATGAGGAGTCGTCCTGAGTCAGCGGAATATCAGCGCCCCATGTTGCTCCACAGTCCGGGGAACGCTTATAATAAATTTCAGGATTTCCGTCCCGGCCGTCACACCAGACAACATGAACAATGGATCCTGCAACCGCGACCGAGGGAGAGTCTGCATAGGTATCAACAGGGTGATTTGTAAGCCGGGTGTCCGGGCTCCAGGTTATGCCCGCGTCCGTAGAGCGCTTATAATAAATGTCAAAAAAGGTGTTATCCCGGTCGTCATAGAAGACGACGTGAATCGTATCTCCGTTAGCCGCAACACACCAGGCATTGTTGTATGAAGTGTAAGATATGTTGGTGTCGAATGTCAGCTGTGAGTCGGGTTCCCACTGAGCAAAAAGCGGCACCGCAATCACCAGCGTGAAGATCACGCCAGATGCTATGGGTTTGAAAATCCGGGAAGGGGAAATCCCGTAATGAAGAAAAATGAAAGATTTCATGGTAAACCTCCTTTTCGACAATACATACTTATCTCACCTTCACGAGCCGCACGGATTTATTTCCACCGTTCGCTGGCTTGAGAAAGTAAACTCCGGGCGTCAGGTTCTCACCGATCCGGTCGCCGCGCTCCGTGCCGATCCGCTGTCCTGCGACATCGTAGACCACGAAGCGCTCGTTCTCATGGCCCGGGATCGTGGCAAAAGAAATGAAGGGATTAGGGACCACATTGTATTGCCCGGCCAACCTTAGTAACGAGTATCCTGTTTCCGATTCCACCCCTATGGGCGGACTGCCATTTCTGGAATAAAAGATGGATCCACCATCGACGGTGTTGCCGTTTCCAAATACCAGATGGATTATTGTGTCAGTATTCGAAACAGCTATTGCAGGATGGTCATATCCTAAAGAATCCGGTGGCGCAAGGATGAGCGTATCCTTCGACCAGGTAGCGCCATTGTTTGTTGAACATCCATAAAAGATTCCCAAATTTCCACTCGACCACGCATATGCCATACAAGCCACATGAACGTTTGAGCCCAAAGCGGTTACCGTCGATTGTTCTGCGTGAAGCGTGTCAGGTACTAACCGAACCCAGGGGCTCCAGGTGACTCCCTGGTCTGTCGAGCGCATGTAATAGAGATACTGCCACAAAGTGTCGCCGCCCGTATCTTCCCAGACAATATGAACATTCGACCCGCTGGAAGCAATTGTGGGACGGGGTAGAAAATAGAATGAATAGGCGCCGTAGGTAAGCCGGGTATCTGGAAACCAGGTGGCTCCGTTGTTGGTTGAACGTTTGAAATATACTTCATGGCTTAAGCCCTGGTCACGAAAATCCTGCCATGTAACATACACGCTGTTTCCTGAAGCAGAGACCGAGGGACGGGGGTCTTCGTAATAATCGGTTCTCGCAGGGCAAAGGCTATCTTCATTGAACCAGGTCGCTCCGTTATCCGTTGAGCGCCGATAATAAATATACCAGTACCCGGGTCCGCCATGAAGACGCCTGTCTGCCCAGACAACGTGAACATTGGATCCGGCGACGGCAATGGACGGCATGTGAGCCCAGGGTGTACTGCCTGAAAAGTTGATCTGAGCAGACCAACTAACGCCGCCGTTGGTCGAGCGTTTGTAATAGAGCGGACCTTCTGCATCCTCCCAGACGACATGGACATAGGGGCCTGAAGCTGCGATCGCGGGACAATCGGTCCAACCGTCAACATTGGTAGAGAGCTGGACACCCTGGGACCAGGTAGTCCCGTAATTATTGGAGCGCTTGTAATAGATTTCTCCAGGGATTCCTCCGTTGTCTGGATTCCACCAGACAACATGAAGTGTTCCAGCCTGGCCAGCCGCAATGCCTCGGGCATTACTAAAGGGCAACAAGGCCGTGTCTTGAACGATGCATACCGGCGGTTCCCAGTCTGCGCGTGCCATCGAGGGCATGAAGATTACGGCGCAGCAAAGGATCATCAAAGGATAAAAATATTTCATGTCAAACCTCCTTTTTTTTGCGGACGTATCTCATTGTCACATTTTTTTCTGCCTTACTGAGATTACTTTCCACGATGATATTATATTCACAAAGTCCAATGAATATCCAATGAAGGCAACCCATTTAATGTAAAAGACTTGAAATTTAAGAATAAAGCTGATATAATAGCAATATGGACGACCTTCGCCAATTGCTCTTCGAAAAGGGGCGTGTCGGGAAGGTGCTGAAAACCCTCAAATATTCCGGCCTTCCAGACCCTGCATCCGATCCTTCACGTGCCCTGCTCTATGGCCACGCTCTTTGTCTTTTTGGTGATTATCAGCAGGCGTTGAAGATTTATACCGCGGTTCCACCTGACGATGGTAATGAGGCGGAGCGACTTTGGGGCCTTGGTAACGCATCGCTCAGATTGGGAAACCTTAACCAGGTCGGACCTCTCTTAAATAAAGCCTTGAGCAGGAACGTGCCGAGCTGGCTTGGTCCGCAAATATTCATTTCCTTAGTTACCTTTCACATCAATCTAGGACAATTCGAGGAAGCGGAAAGCGCCATCGAGAAGGGGGTGGAGACCGCCCAGCGGGGAAACTTTTTGATCGATCAATTGATCCTGGAAGGCAACCGGGGAGTTGTCAAAATTTGCCAGGGGGATTATGAGGACGCGGCATTTCGTTTTGAAAATGTTGTCAAACCCCTGCTGATCCGGGATTCAGTTCTTGCCGCGGCTCACTTTTTGATCAACTTAAGCAGTGTTTACCAGACATTGGGTGCATCTGACAAGGCGGAAAAATGTTTGAACAAAGCCGAGGAGCTGATCGAGGAATCGGGAAGCCGAGGGCGGCTCGTCTTTCTTCGGCAGGTGCAGGGGAATTTTTGGATTGGTCAGAAATCGCTTCTCAGCAAAGCGGAATGGGCTTTTAAGGAAGCCCTGGACCTAATGCGAGAGCTTCCTGACGCTAAATTAGAAATCCATATCTCATGCAACCTGGCTAAAATTTATTTCGAAAAGGGAGACTTGAGCGCGGCCTTAGACCTGGTCGAAAGCGCTTTTGCCAGAGCTCGGGAAAAGGGGCTTTCTGTCATGTATGATCTCTGTCTTGTGCATCTGGGTAATTTTGCCCTCCGATCCGGGGAAACCGAAAAGGGCATTGCTTTACTATTGCAGGCTCGCGAGGCTTCCGAATCCATTAAAAAGTGGAATTTTTACGTTTTCGAAGCACTGCATCTGGCTGAAGGGTACGCAGAGCTCAACAAGAGGGATCGAGCGCTCGAATGGTTAAAGAAATGTATCGCGGGAGCCAAGCAATACCACATGGCTTCAGCCTTGTACGATGAGAAAGACGTTCTGACTGTGTTGTTACTCAAGATTGGTCAGGATTTGCTCCCCACGGAATTTTTAAGCCGATTGATTATCCAGCTTCGTAACCCGGTTCTCCTGAAACGGCTCCTTCAGCATAAACCTGAAGGGAAAGTCAATTTTCTCCGCGCCCTGAAGGTCCACGACGCCCGTTATTTCCGCGCGCAACTTACCAAGCTCAAAGACGACCCGGTGAAAGAAGTACGCCAGACATCCCGTCTTCTTCTTAAGGGGTGGCAGCAACATGCCGGGTACCGGGTATATACGCTCGGGTCCTTTCGAGTTTTTCTTGAAGGTAAGATGTTCACGCATAAGGACTGGATCCTTCCCGGAGTCGAAAGGTTGTTTCTTTTCTTCATCACTCACCCCGATGAATGGCACACTACCGATTCACTCCTTGAGACTCTTTGGAGAGAACCTCACCCCAAAAAAACCTTGAAGGTCTTGAACAACCTATACTCCTACCTGAGGAGCGTCTTTGAGCCCTGGCACCTGCATGACATGGACTACGTTTTCTTTCAGAGCCGGCGCGGAGCTTACAGCTTTTTTCCCGGTGAGCGATTCTGGATTGATTCGCAGGTGTTCCTGGGCACAACTAAAAGCGCTGAGAAAGGCTTTTTTTCAAAAAATTTGAAAGAAACCCGGAAAGCCTATCGAGAAGCACTGGATCTATATCAAGGAGACTACCTGAAGGAATACCCTTACGAGGATTGGTTGAATCAGAGTAGAGATTACCTGAAAGAGGTTTATTTCCGTTCGGTCTTGCGATATGCAACCCTGGAGCGGGAGTCTGGAAACCTCTCGGAGTCCAGAAGGGTTTTGGAAGACGCCCTGTTCAAGGATCCATCCCGCAGCGGGTGTGCGGCGCTGCTGATACATGTTTTGGTTCAAATGAAGCTTTCTCAAGAGGCTAAGGACTGGGGCCAGCGGCATGTCGCCTATATGAAGAAAGAACTTAAGGAAAAACCTGCCCCGGAGGTTGTGGAAGCGCTAAGCAGGCTGGCAATGAAACAAAGCTGAAAAGTCGGCTGTCCCGTGACAAAACACGCGGGATTAAACGAAAACCATTGTTTGTAAACTAAGACCCTGGATTATTAATCACGGACTTAGCCAATATTTTATGTGATAGAAGCTGCGGTCTACGTGACCTGAAATCGGTATTTTTTTAATAGAAACAAATAAGCGTAGATAAATACATCAAATTCGTGATTATCGTGCATCAAAATGACTGATTTGCGCCGGAATATAAGAAGAAAACCGATGCGTGAGGCTATTGAAAAGTACCTGGAAAAATGTATAATATTGGGTGGAAAAGAAAGCGAAAAGTCATAATAATGTAACCGATCCAAAAACGATCTTTAATCCGGTCTTATTCTGGGATGCCGGTGACGTCGATCCTGTCCGCAACGCCGGCTACGTGATCAGCCGCGTGATGAATTTCGGTGACTGGCATGATATTAAAATGTTGAATAGCCTTTACGCGATATCAAAACTGATCGAAACTGTGAAAAAAAACCGGAGTTTGCTACCCCAGGCCGGCAAATATTGGGCGGTCCGTTTCAACATCCCGATACGGGAGGTCGCGTGTTTGAAGAAGTACTACCAGTAAACGCCGCTTCGATCCTGCAACGGATCGCTCCCCATCTCAAAGATTTTTATCTGGCCGGCGGCACGGGCCTGGCGCTGCAATTAGGGCACCGAAAATCCGCGGATTTTGATTTTTTCAACGATCACCAATTCAATATTGACCTGCTAATCTCCCGGATCAGCCCGGATAAAATCCTCATGTCCACCGAAGGAACTCTGCACTGCGAATCGGACGGTATAAAATTATCGTTTCTGTATTACAATCCGCCGCGGTTGTTCCCGGCCATCACCTGGCAGAACATTAATCTGGCCGACTGGCGCGATATTTCCGCCGAGAAAATGAAAGCCATATCCCAGCGGGGATCAAAAAAAGATTTCGTCGACCTGTACGTCGTTATTAAGCTAAAATCAACCATCGAGCAGGTCTGCCAGACCTTCAAAGACCGTTTTTCATCATCGACCATCAATTATTATCATGTCCTGCGCAGCCTGACTTTTTTCGAGGAAGCCGAGGAAGAACCGGCGCCGGTTATGGTCATGAAAGGCGTCGATTGGGAATGGAAAGTAATTAAGGAATTTTTCCTTAGAAATATTCAGGTATTCGAAAAACAACTGTCGTCTTGATATATTAAAACTCAACGCCGAGATTGTAGATAATCATGGTAATACTGCAAACTAACGCATTCACCATTAGGACGGTTGAAAAAGATGATTTCCCTGCTATTTTAAAAGTATACAAGCAATCAGAAGACTTTCTGGCTTTGGGACCCATGCCAAACGCTTCGATTGAGATGGTTCTTAAAGATATCAAACATTCAAAAGAAGAAAAAGGGGAATACTGCGGGATATGGGATCTGAAAGGTAATCTCATGGGAATAGTCGATTTTATTCCTATATTGGAGGATAAGGAATCAAGCTTTCTGTCCCTGATCATGATCTCAACTGATTATCGCGACAAAGGTCTGGGTGGCAAGGTCGTTCAAGCTTTAGAAAGCCATTTAACACAGAAGTACTTGGTTAAAGGAATATTATCAGCAGTCCAAACCAATAACAGGAAAGCTATACGTTTTTGGAAGAGATGTGGATATATTGTAGAGACAATCCCTGAAAAAAGACATGATGAAACCGTGATTTTCAAAATGAAAAAAGCGCTTTGATTTACAGTTTCTGAGCCATCAGGGAAAAGAGAAACGGGATATCTTTCCGGCCGTTCGGTAAAGACCACCACCCATCCTCGCCTTTTTCCAAGAACGGAAATGATTGATGCCGCTCTTGAGTTCACGCGACTCATCGTCGTTGTCAAACACGTTCGCAAACGGATGCCCTTCAACTATGTAAGATATACCGCAATTTATCAATTATTGACAATATTAACGATCCCAACGACATTAACGCCATTAACGGCATTCTTTGATTTATACCCTTGCGCATAACGGATTTCAGCGTATAATATAGTAGTACTTCTAAGGAGGTCTTTATGCATACGATCAAATCATTTTCGATAAAATTTGTCGTGTTTTGTTCGATCCTGTGTTTTTTCAACCTGAGCCATGCGGGCTGGCTAACCGTATTCCAAAGCGACTCTTTTGACCTGAAAAGCATACATTTCCCGGTGGACGCGCAAACCGGCTACGCGGTTGGATATGGCTACAATGAAGCATGTGTTTTCAAGACTACCAATGGCGGCTGGACATGGAACCCGCAAGCCACGGGTTTGAGCGGTGGATTAAAGGCCGTGTATTTTCCAGAAAATACCGAGATCGGTTATGCGGTTGGTGATTACGGCATAGTGATCAAAACCACGAATGGCGGCAGCGACTGGGTGGAGCAGTATTCAGGCGTGACTTCTGAGCTTTACGCCGTTCAATTCCCGATTGATTGCGACACCGGCTTTGCGGTTGGTTATAACGGTGTCATCATAAAAACCACCGACGGCGGCGAAAACTGGTTCGGGCTGACCTCGGGCACTACCGAAGGATTGCTGGCGATCGATTTCCCGGTGGACGCAAGCGTCGGTTACGTTGGCGGGAGCGATGGTGTTCGGAAAACAGTAAACGGCGGAATTACCTGGACCGATATCACACCGGCAACAATGTATGTGTGTATTGAAGATATTGACTTTCCCGTGAATACGCAGGTTGGTTATGCCGTGGGATGGGATATGTTCATTTTCAAGACCACAAATGGCGGGGTAACATGGGATACCATGCGTCCTTATGATGCAGGGAAAGAATACGCAGCGGTCCATACGGTACATTTTCCCTTAAATGACCAGGTCGGTTATTTTGGCGGCACCGGCTTCGAGATATTTAAGACTACGGACGGCGGCCTGACATTTAGTCATCAGTTTGTGCCTAAGGGTATTGTTTACTCAGTTTGGTTCCCAGTTGACGACGATACCGGGTTTGCCGCGTGTTGCGAAGCCTGCATACTTAAGACAACCGATGGCGGCGGAACTTTCATCACCGAGCAGACCGGTCGGAAAATCCCGGTGTTGCAGTTTTGTGTTAACCCCAATCCGTTCAGATCGGATGCCCGGGTCCCTGGCCATGAGAGTGAATTGTTCAATATTTATGATGTCACCGGCTGCCTGGTTGTGTCATGCCGCGGCGCCATGCTGGGTGAAAACTTAAAACCCGGTGTTTATTTTGTTGCACCGGCCGGCAGGGCTAATCCGAGCGTAAAGATCGTAAAACTGCAGTAGGTAAAGCGATCTCAAATACCAACGACGGACATTAGATGACTATCCAGCAGAGCCAGCATGATATATGGATACTGCTCGAAATACATGAGGAAAGATTAAGCATACTATATAACGCTTATGCCAAGAAATTTCCCGAGTATGAGGCTTTTTGGTCGGGTTTGGCGGCGGATGAAGTTGAACATGCCGGCCTTGTGCATCAATTAAGTGCCGAAAAAAAGGCGGTGGATTATAACGCGGATAGATTAAATGCATCGGCGGTAGAGATCTCGATTGGATATCTGAACGATCAAATAGCTAATATCAAAAAATATGATATATCGCTCATCAATGCATTATCCATTGCCATGAATTTCGAGAGATCCATAATGGACGGTAAAATTTACGAAGCATTTAAAGGGCGTTCGACATCCGCTAAGAATATTTTGCAGAAGCTGACAAGTAGTCTGAAGAAGCATGTGGATTTGACAGAAAAAGCCTGGACAGAAAACAGAAGATTTTACTGAAGATCGGGCAACGCCAACGTAATCAAACGGCCAGGGGGCCTGACCTTGAAACCGGAAACTGATCGTTAGCGGCTTAGCCGAAGGGAGAACAAAATGAAAATCAATCACTGTGTTGGTATCGTTATACCCATACTACTGCTGTTGTTATGTTCCTGTCAGCCGCAGTATAAGGTGGTCTTAAAAGATGTTAATATTACCAATATTGGCCTGAATGAAACCGAGTTTGATTCCAAGGTTTGGGTGACATGCAAATGGTTCCGCTCCATTAAGCTTACGGATATAACATATGATGTATACTATGATAACAAAAAATTCGGGGAGGGAGCATATTCGGGGGAAATTATATTGGGGAAAAACGCGGATACTTTACTGCATTTTCCCTGCACGGCAAAAAATCTGAGCACCGCTTTGCCTTTTATCGGTTCGCTTATAAAGGGCGATTTTGATTATGAGGTTAGAATGAATCTAAAGGTCAAAGCCTGGATATATCAAAAGCGGATCACCACGAATTATTTTGGATCCAAAAAGATGTGGTAACTGGAAATCCGACCTGCCCCGCGATAAAACACACGGGATTAGTAGAAAACCATAATTTGTAAACTTGAGAATCCGAGGTGATTCATTTCTGGTTCAGCAGTTTGATCCCGCGAGTATTGGCTTCGGATAAAAATTCAACGGAAATATTCTATGAGGTTTTCAGGCAAAGTCAACGGCCTTTACGGGTCGACCTGTTTACTGTTCTTTACGGTCGTTGACTTTATTCGTTCGCACATTATAATAATGGCGAAAATCAGCAGCGTGATCGATTGTAAAGGGGGTTGCATTATGAAGCAGTTCATTCTTTTTTTGATGATTGCATTATTCGGCTGTCAGAATGGACGGGAATCGAAACCGGTCGAACCCGATGCAAAAATCCTTAAGTTTACCGTCACCAGTACGGCCTTTGAAGAAGGCGGCATGATACCAAAAAAATATACCGGTGACGCGGAAAACATATCGCCACCCCTGGCATGGAGCGAGATACCCGGACAAGCCAAAAGTCTGGCTCTTATCGTTGACGACCCGGACGCGCCTTCCGGCGGCTGGGTTCACTGGGTGGTCTATAACATGCCCGCCGCGATGAAGGAAATGCCCGAAGACATTGGTCCGGACGAGCGGGTCCCGGGGATCGGCATCCAGGGCAAGAACGATTTTGGGAAAATCGGCTGGGGCGGGCCATACCCGCCATCAGGAACGCACCGGTATTTTTTCCGGCTCTGCGCTCTGGACGTGGTGCTGGATGATGTGCCGGGTTTAACCAAAAAACAACTGGTTATGGCGCTCCAGGGCCACATCCTGGCCCAGGGCGAATTGATGGGCCGTTATAAAAGGTAACCGGATCACTCCTTGTATCGCCCGTTCACTGATTCCTTTCTAGGGGCTTCATAATCAACAAACAAGCGTTCGTATTCTGTGCTCATCAATGGCGAGGAGATCAAAAAATCAGCGGTCGACCGGTTGCACGCAACCGGGATATTCCAGACGACCGATAGCCGCAGCAAAGCTTTGACATCTACATCATGGGGATGGGGTTCCATGGGATCCCATAGAAAAATCATGAAATCAATTTGCCCGTCGGCAATTTTCGCGCCGACTTGTTGATCGCCGCCCAGGGGACCGCTCTTGAACCTGGTTACTTCAAGGCCGGTCTCTTCGTTAATCAGCTGGCCGGTTGTTCCGGTGGCATAAAGGTTGTGCTTTTCAAGTGAACCCTTATTATATTTCACCCATTCGAGCAGGTCCTTTTTTCTGTTATCGTGGGCAATAAGAGCGATGTTCTTTTTTGCTTTCATCTTTATCGTTTTATAAGTCATCGAACCTCCGTTATCTATTTAGATCCTAACTAATAAATCTTAATTTTTATCTGGACCTGGTGATTATAACTGTTATGCAGTCTAAAATCAAGAGTCAGTGAATATCCGGTGCAGCGTTAGCGTGCAATCTCGCTGGATTCTGGTATCAATACATCCAGCTCTGCGCCCCTGTCGATAATGTAACAGGTCCCGGGATATTTAAGCGCGCCTAAGGCAAGAAACATGTCGCCGGTAGCACCGGCGAAACCGAATATAAAAAGAATCCCGGAAAAAAATCTTACGTCCACGGATGAATGGAAAATCACATACAGCAGGATGCCAAATAGTGATAATATAAATCCGGGCGCGAAGGTATACAATAAATAGCGATTACGCCGTAAGGGTTTGTCCACGCTGACCTCCCAGGTCAATATCTTGATACGTAAACGCACGCTGCTTACGGGAACATACAAATAGGCGGTCATCATGTGGATCAATTCGTGGATTATGACAAGGCCAATCGCATAGGGGAGGAGCACTAAGCTGCGTAATCCCTGAAGCCATTGTGGATACGGAGTGTCAAGCACCTGGAAGAATAAAAACCAAATACCTATGGCAATAAGTACTGCCACAACACTCATAATGTATATATTGATCTTTACGTTACCGACTTTTTTCATGTTTTATTTTCTTCATAACGTAATTTGCCTGTTAGGCGATTATATTCGATGTCAAAATGAAGTCAATGAACAAAAACTGACCTGCCCCGCTATGCATCATGCGGGATTAAACGAAAACAATAAATTTTATAGTCTTACCCCATAAAAGTCTTGATTTTTAAGTAGTTATTTATAGTGGTGGTTAGTTAAGTGAAGATATGGCACCTTTAAACTTTTAAACGATGATGGGGATCTTAGTTTATAGCGGATAACTAGCGCTTCAGCTTTGCATGCTTCTGCTTGTACATTTCCTGATCGGCAATAGTCAACAGCTGATCAATGGTTTTCTTTTTACCTGGACCGTATTCTGCAAAGCCATAGCTTAGACCTACGGTGTAAGGTTTAATACGTCTTTTATTGTAGACTGCGACTTTCTTAACGATTCGCTGCCCGATACCGACGGCTTGAGCAACTGCACATTGAGGAAAAATAATCAAAAACTCATCACCACCCAATCGGCAAGCAGCATCACTTATCCGTATTGTTTCCTTTATAAATTTGCTGACAAGTTTGAGAACTTCGTCGCCTTCTTTATGCCCATAATTGTCATTAATCGCTTTGAGCTCATTTATATCCAGATAGCAAATACTTAATTTCGTATTTTGCCGCATGGCTAACTGAACATATTTATTGAAAAAAAGCAGTCCTGATCCTCTGTTTAAAAGGTCAGTCAGCGGATCTGTCGTGGCGAGCCTTTTCAGTTCTTCCTCTGCGCGTTTACGCTCGGTGATGTTTTCGATGATGCCATCATAATATTTTATTTTTCTTTTGTCATCTTTTATTGCTACGGCCGATACCGAACAGATAATCAGCGAACCGTCTTTTTTCTTTAAATACAACTCTTCATTTCTCACAAAACCATCTTTTAGCATTTTTTCATTGAACTTTTTTCTGTCTTCGGGTTTTTGGTATAAGTCCGCGACATTTATCGCAAAGATTTGCTCTTTGCTCTTATAGCCAAACATTTCGATGATTGCCGGGTTGGCTTCGATGAATTTCCCCTTTGGCCCGGGTGTGTTCCGGTACACGCCAACATTTATATTTTCGGTTAAAGTGCGATATTTCTCTTCATTTTCTCGAAGCGCTTTCTCGGCTTTCTTGCGTTCGGTGATATCTCTGGTTGTGGCAAGAAAAGCTTTAGGCCGACCATGAACATCCCTGATCAATGCAGCAGACAGCTCACCCATAAAGCTTGACCCATCTTTTTTCCGTAAGATGTATTCTATGTCTCTTACGAAATTTTCCTGCAGCGTTTTTCTAAGGTTTTTGATCGCCCTTTTGTGGTCAACGGGGGCAATAAGGTTGAAGGCACTTCTTCCGATCAATTCCTTACTGCTTCTAAAGCCGTGCAATTCAAGGGTGCGTGGCGAAACGTCAATGATCTTACCGTTTAAATCACTTAATGTTACCGCATCGGGCGAGGTTTTGACCAGAGTGGCGTATTTAACACTTATCTCAAGTAAAGCAGTTTGCGTCTGTTGTTTAAGAGTTTTTTCTGATTTTTCTAATTTAGCAATCCGCTGACGGAGTTGCACGTGTTTATGCATAAGGTGCATATGTGTTTTATCTTTGTTTTTCATCTAACCACGCGACCTTATGGATACTCATTATCATGTTAGTGTTAGAGCAACCTTCAAAACATTTCCTCTATCGATATTATAATCTCAATAGAGGATTTGTCAAGGTTGCCTGATCACCTTTAATGCATGCACTGTGCGATTCCAAGGAACGACATGGTGATTTTGCTGCCATGTACCCGCCCGCCTTCATGAAATATCGGAGATTTTCAGAGCAAAGAACCACCTTGCCGTATTTTATAGTCTTGCCCCATTGACATTTGGCAATTTTTCAGTTCAATTATAGTCATACCATACCATGGCAGGCTTGAAATGACTATCCAACGAGGTTATCATGATATATGGGCGCTGCTTGAAATACATGAGGAAACGATAAGCTTACTATATAACGCCTATTCCAACAAGTTCCCCGAATGCAAGGCTTTTTGGTCGGCTTTAGCCGCCGATGAAGCCGAACATGCCAGGCTGGTGCGTCAATTGAGTTCAGAGAAAAGGTCAGTGGATTATAATGCGGATAAATTAACTACATCGGCAGTAGAGATCTCGATAGAATATCTGAACGATCAATTAACCAACATCAAAAAATATGATATATTGCTTATCAATGCTTTATCCATCGCCCTGAATTTCGAGAGATCTATAATGGATGGAAAAATTTATGAAGCATTCAAAGGGCGTACGATATCCACCAAAAACATTTTGAAACAGTTGACAGATGGTTTGAAAAAGCATGTGGCTACGATAGAAAAAGTCTGGACAGAAAACAGAAGATTTTCCTGAAGATCCGGAACCGGGGAAGAAGAATCGAAAAGCTGGCGGTCCCGCGATAAAACACTCGGGATTATAAGAAAACCATTGTTTGTAAACTTTTAAAGCGAAGGGATTCTGGACCGGTACGTGACCTGCAGCCTGGCGCTCAAAAGGTTGATATGGATATCCTCGAAGCGTTGACTTTGGGTGTTTCGAATTTCCGCACAAGCGGTTAATGACAGCGATCAGCTACCTAACTAAAACTTGCGCCTTGAAATCCTCCGGGATTAAATTATGATATACTTTGTTCGGTATGGATTATTCTATTTTACGTCACCCTGGATTATAACTGTATTACTCATTACAATTCCACCCGTCAAACATGAAATGATCCAGTCCACAAAACTATAATAGACTTTCACTTTTATGCTTGACAGGTTCTTTATTGTAATTAAGTCGGCGGTGGAATTATTGGAGAGCGGCTTCAAGCCCCAAAAAAGATACCAGCATTTCATCGATGATTGAATACCGGAATCCGTCGTCACTGTTTGCAGCTTGACCTCTCTGCCCGACGGAGCTTCAACAAAAACAGGAGCGCAGTTAACAAAAAGCATTACCAATACTACCAGGATCGCAAAATATTTCATGTTACCTCCTTTAGATCATTGTAATTTATCCATCAATGCGTCATTATATGACACATATTCAGAATGTCAAGAGGTAAACGGGATGGTTTGATGATCATTTTGCGGTCAGCATATTTGAGATCTATTGAAAGGAGGTAACTTGTCAATCAGGTCATACATAAAGACAACATTGATCGCCGCGCTTGTCGCCTTGGCGATCGGCGGTTTTCTTCTTCATGCAAGGATCCATCCGTTTACAAAGAACTCCTCCAACTTTGTCCCTTTCATCTCCGGAATTCTCAGTATCATTATTGTACCTCTGCTGTTTTCATATAAGAAAACACTGAGCTACGGATACGTGCTCAACGGGATGCTCGCGATCCTGGGGACGGTAGTTATGGCGCATTTCACTATCGTTTATTGGCCCAAACCGCTAACCATCACGTCGATCCTGCTCCAGACCACTTTAGCCGATATCGTGCTGCTCTGGGGGAAGTTTTTTGTCGGGAAAGCGCTCTTTGAACTTGAGTCTCGCGGCTATGACGCGGCTACGGTCAAAAAGGGGATATTCTACCGATACCCGAACTATGGATGGTGGCTCGTGCATTTGGTGGTCATCTCATTGATCTATTCTTTAGGTCACTTGATATGGAGGTAAAATGAATAAATTCAGATTGCTGACACGCAGCTGGTGGATCCTTCACGTACTGGCGATCGCATTTTTCTTCTGGCTTGGTCATGCGGTTCATTTTTAAACCCTTCCCGAAGGCCGCGTGTTCTGCCAAACGGTAGCAGATCGTTGCCGGGCACTGCTCACTGTGTGTTTTGCGTTTTCAGGGAATTTATCAGTTCCTCGATATCGGGCAATTGGGAAATGTCATAAACCTTCACAAATGTCACCTTACCTTTTTCATCGATAATAACATTTGCCCGTTCGGAAAAGCCGTCTTTTTCACGGAAAAGCCCCAGTTTCTTAGCAAGCGCGCCATGGGGCCAAAAATCAGAGAGCAATCTTGTTTCTCTGACTCCCATGTCTTTTGCCCAGGCATGTTTGGATGGCACCGTATCGACGCTGATACCCAATGCAACAAGGTTCAATTCATCGAACCGTTTTTTGTTTTCTTCGAGCGCTTTCATCTGCCGGGTGCAGATTTTTGTCCAGGCAAGGGGGTGAAATGATAATAACACTTTCTTTCCTTTAAGATCGGCGATACGTAATTCTTTATTATGCTGGTCATTCAAAACAACTTCAGGGACCACATCGCCGATTTTTAACGTTCGATTTTCTGCCATGTTTACCTCCTCTTCATCCATTTTCTGCTGCTCTGCATGATTAGACAAGATCTGGAAACATGTCGAGTTTGTGTATTATTGATTTGGCACTGATTGCTTGTCTGAAGATGGGTTGAATTTCTCCGGGCCGATGACGACGGTCCAGGGACAGATCTCCCATCTGGTCACCAGTCCGTGGATGACATAAGGATCGTGTTTCGCAAAATTTTCTACGACCGAACGGGCCGTAACGTGGAATATAAGCAGGGCTCTTTCAACTGGATCAGCGAACGCACCGCCCATGATCAGCTCACCGCGCCGCTGTGCCGCCCGCGCAAACTTGAAGTGTTCGTCCCGATATTTTGCCCGGCGTGATACATAGTCGTTGACCACGTAGTAGATCAGAGCGTAGAACTGCCTGTTTTTGATGCCTCTCATTTGACAATTACCGTGCGTATAACCCGAGAAGTTTTCTCTGATTTTATAATTAAGAAGTAAGTTCCGGCGGGTATTCCTTCACTGCTTATCTGGATGCAATGGTAACCCGGTGTTGTTTTTCCTTCTCTTATAGTCTTGATTTTTCGACCTTCGACATTATATAAATAAACAGCAATGTTCTCATCTTTAGATGTCTTAGATGTCGAAAAGGTGATCGACGTTTTTTCATTGAATGGATTGGGTTTGACCTGGAGATTGCTAAGATCGCCGCATTTATTTTCTTCAATGTTCACGGCGGTTATTAGAAGATATGGCCGGTTGATCGTCGTGTCCCGTGAATAGAATTTGGCGAATCGCCCGCCGTTGTCTCCCGGAATTTCTGGATTGTTCCTTAGTATCATACCGTAATTTGAACCGGGGTTGTTAACCCAATCCTGGACGAGAGCCGTGATAGTAAAGTGCCACCAGGTATATCCCTGATATGGAAGGGATGATTCAACTGTCGCATTAAAGGATGGCTGATTGCTCCAGGTTACTCCGGTCTCGGTCCATGATGCCAAAACCTTGTGAATGTCAACATTAAAATCGACTCCTGCCTGGTCCCACATATAGAGACTGACCGTGGCCGCAGAAATCGGGGTTCCGGGCGGGAGGCTTGAGAGGTCAAATCGCATCAAGGTGCGATAGACCAATGACCACGGATTACCATAGGTAATAAGCCAGCCTTGTGTTCCAAAATTAGTACTCGGATCACCCTGGCTTATGTAGGCATCTGCGGTGGGATAGAAAGTCTGCGTCCATCCCAGTGCTGCCAATACGATCACTAACAGGTATTTTTTCATTTCTCCTCCGGAGTTAGGGCTCTATGCATAATTGCATTGCGTCATCTTTACGACCTTATCATCACGAGCATCATCTTGAATTTCTTAGTTGCCGCAAGCGCGTGCGGCGCATGCGCGGGCATAATTATCATTTCGCCGGTTTTAAGGCGGTGCTTTTTACCTGATATCGTGATCGCCGCTTCGCCGGCCAGCAAATAGACCAGGGCGTCGTACGGCGCCGCGTGCTCGCTTAAACCCTGGCCCCGGTCAAAAGAGAAGAGCGTCACCGTGCCCTTTTTTTTATTTATAACCTCACGGCTCACCACTGAGCCGCTTTTGTAGTCGATCAAGCCGTTCAGGTCCAGGACTTGGGATTTGAGATTTTTATTTGTTTTTTCCTTTTTATGGTGTTTCATGATTCAATTATATTCTCTTTTGGCGTTATGTCAAATGTGAAATGGTCCACGCAAATGCATATTGATATTTTGGGTTATTGTAATTATACTTAGTCGTGATCGTTTACGATAGAAAGAATAGTCACCAAATACAAATTTCTGCAATAATGATCGGTGTATTGTTAGCTGCTACGTTTGCGAACATCTCAGCACGGGCGATCGAGACAAGGGATGAAATAATAAAAGACTTGCAGGCAGCAGTGGCCGACAGCCAACCTTTAGTCATCCGTGTCTTCGTGGCGCTGTGCGACAACGAGTATCAGGGGATAGTGCCGGTGACGAAGAAACTGGGGAATGGGGAAGACCCAGAGCACAACCTGTACTGGGGCGCCGGTGGCGGGGTTAAGACCTTTTTTTTGAAAAGCGATAATTGGCGAATGGTAGCGAATGAGACGAATACTGGCGCGAATATCCTCGAAAGGTGCATTTTCAAGAGAAATGATATGAACGTATATCTGGTCGCGGATGCCTACCGGGGGAGCGCGATCAAGGAAGCGATCACGGATTTCCTGAAAACAATCACGAATGATGTTCAAATGCGCATTGGACTGCCTGCGAATGACACGAATACATGCCCCAATATATCAGGTGACGTTAAACTAGTCGCTTATGTCGGGCATAACGGCTTGATGGACTTCAGCCTTGACAGCCTGCCGGCGCCAATGGCGGACAGCAAGCCCAAAGACGTGATCGTCCTTGCGTGTTTGAGCAAGTCATATTTCAGCGATATCCTGGATTCGCTCGGCGGGTATCCATTGTTGTGGACAACCGGGCTGTGCGCGCCGGAAGCGTATACGTTGAAGGCTGCGATCGACGGCTGGATAAACCTGGAATCAGGCGAGGAGATCCAGAGCCGCGCGGCCGCGGCATATAATAAATATCAAAAATGCGGTCTGAAAGCCGCAAAAAGGTTGTTTGTTACCGGATGGTTAAGGTAGTATCATTATAAAAGAATAAAAGAACAAAATTTATAAAGACCTAAGAGCGATATTGACTTTGGATTCATTTTTTATATAATCAGTAGACTTAAGTCTTAAAAAATAATTATCCTTAAAGGAGGATTCATGAAACGCTTGACCTTCATCATTCTGACGTCAGCTTGCATCTTTGCTTACGCCAGCGGTATTGTCGCGCAGCGTCCGGCCGATGGCCGGCTTTCACCGCGGCTTCTGAACTACCAGGGTTACCTGACCGATACGCTAGGCAATCCGATCACCAATCCGTCGGTTTCTATGACCTTTTCAATATATGACGCGGTTTCTGCCGGCAGCCTGAAATGGACCGAAACCCAAGGTACGGTCGGCGTGGATAAGGGGATATTCAATGTGCTGCTGGGCGGGGTTACCCAAATCCCGGACTCCGTATTCAAAACGGGCGCGAATCGCTGGTTAGAGCTCATAGTCGGCGGGCAAACGCTAAGCCCGCGCACGCGGATCGTGTCGGTTCCATATGCGTACAGCGCGACTTATTCGGATACGGCGCTTTACGCGGTAAATTCGGCGCCGGATTTTGACTGGATCTACCGGATCACGGACACCGCGGACACGACGCTCCAAATGGGCGGACGTTGGGGCTTGACGCGGCCGGGCAATACGCTTTATGGAAACCGCGACAGCACGCATGTTAACCTTGGTTTTGCCAGCACGACCGGAACCAACGGGCAGAATTACGTATACTCCACTGTGGGCGGAGGATATCTTAATAATGCCGGCGGTCAGTGCGCGACCGTGGCCGGCGGATCCGTCAATGTTGCCACCGGCGAGTGCGCGACCGTGGCCGGAGGAAATGTCAACACGGCCGGCAATTATAACGCGACCGTGAGTGGCGGTCAGGGCAATATCGCCAGTGGTTATATCGCGACTGTGGGAGGTGGAAAAGAAAACCGGGCGCGGGGCGCGTACTCAGTGGTCAGCGGCGGCGGTGGTCAGGATTATGCCGATTCCAACTCCGCGATCGGCGATTATTCGGCAGTGGGCGGCGGAAGAACCAACACGGCCAGTGGATATGCCGCGACCGTAGGCGGCGGTGCAAACGACCGGGCAACAGGCAATTACAGTATGGTAGCTGGGGGCGCCGGTAACATCGCATCCGGTAGTTATTCCACGGTCAGCGGTGGTATTTATAATACCGCCAGCGGTCATTTATCGGCGACCGGCGGCGGCCAGAACAACACTGCTGCCGACTCGTTCAATTGTATCGGCGGCGGCTACCTGAACCGGACTGCAGGTAAGTATACGGCGATCCTGGGCGGGTATGCGGATACGATAACCGCGACCGGGAGTTATTCCTACCTCTTCGGTATAAACAGCAACCTCACCCAGGACTCGACGTTCATGGTGGATATGCCGCACGTCTGGTTCGGAACCGAAGCCAACGGTTACGAGTTCCCTTATGGTCGCGGCACGGACGGCCAGGTCATGAAGACGAACGGATCCGGGATTTTATCCTGGGGCTCGATTGCATATGTCGACAGCGCGCGAGTCGCGGCGAACGCCCACAAGCTGCAGGGCAAGGATACTGTGAACTTCAACATCGACTACGTTAACGAAGGGCAGGTAAATTCCATAGCGAACGCCATGATTCAGGATGGCGCGGTGACGACTCCTAAGATCGCTGATACAGCGGTCACCATGCCGAAGATCAGCCAGGCGGGTGCTGTGGCCGGTCAGGTGATCAAGTGGAACGGCACGACCTGGCAACCGGCAGCGGATAGTTCCATGGACAACGACTGGAGTTATCTTGTTTCGGACGGCGCGGACACGACTTTACTAATGGGCGGTCGATGGGGTCTGGCCCGGCCGGGCAACGTGCTCTTCGGCAACGCCGATAGCACGCACGTGAACCTTGGCGTGGTCTGTACTACCGGGACCTCGGGCGGCAATTTTAAATACAGCACGGTCGCCGGTGGGTATTACAACAGCGCTTCCAACCGGGCGACCGTGGCCGGCGGCCAATTCAATGGCGCCCGCGGCGAATATTCTACGGTCGGCGGCGGAAGTTACAATATCGCTGGCGGCTGGACCGCAACCATAGCCGGTGGCGATCACAATACGGCCAGTAATAATTATGCTTTCGTAGGTGGTGGGCAATCCAACACGGCAAGCGGTAACCAGGCGTTCGTGGGCGGCGGCAATAACAACAATGCCAGCGGCCAGCAGGCGACAATAGGTGGTGGTTGGAACAACAATGCCTGGGGCGACCGTGCGACGGTGGGTGGTGGCTATGCCAACACTGCTACCTACTACTATTCGACCGTGGGTGGTGGCAATTCCAACGCTGCCAGCTTCTATTCGACCGTGGGTGGCGGCGCTTACAACAATGCCGGTGGCGAGAGAGCGACGGTGGGTGGCGGATGGAGTAACAATGCCAGCAGCATCTATGCGACGGTGAGTGGCGGATCGACCAATACTGCCGGTGGCTACAGTGCGGCAGTGGGTGGCGGCCAGAACAACACTGCTGCCGACTCGTTCAATTGTATCGGCGGCGGCTACCTGAACCGGACTGCAGGTAAGTATACGGCGATCCTGGGCGGGTATGCGGATACGATAACCGCGACCGGGAGTTATTCCTACCTCTTCGGTATAAACAGCAACCTCACCCAGGACTCGACGTTCATGGTGGATATGCCCCATGTTTGGTTGGGAACCGAGGCCAACGGCTATGAGTTCCCTTACGGTCGCGGCACGGACGGACAGGTCATGAAGACCAATGGGTCCGGGATCCTATCGTGGGGCTCGATCGTCTACGTGGACAGCGCGCGAGTCGCGGCGAACGCCCACAAGCTGCAGGGCAAGGACACGACCGACCTGAACAACAGCTACGTGAACGAAGGTCAGGTAAATTCCATAGCGAACGCCATGATCCAGGATGGTGCGGTAACGACTACGAAGATCGCCGACACGGCGGTCACCATGCCCAAGATCAGCCAGGCGGGTGCGACCACGGGTCAGGTGATCAAGTGGAACGGCACGGCCTGGCAGCCGGCAGCGGACAGCTCGAAAGACAGCGACTGGAATTTTCTTATTTCCGATGGCGCGGATACGACGCTCCAGATGGGCGGTCGCTGGGGTATCGCGCGGGCCGGGAACACGTTCTTCGGCAACGGTGACAGCACGCACGTTAATTTCGGCGTTTCCTGTACGACCGGAACGAATGGTAACAATTTTAAATATACCACCATCACCGGCGGAATGGGCAACAGTGCCCGCAACGACTATACGACCGTGAGCGGCGGCTACCAAAACATTGCCAGCAATAACTATGCGACAGTGGGTGGCGGAATACAAAACATTGCCAGCGGCTGGGTTGCGACGGTAGGCGGTGGAGTGAGCAACCAAGCCAGCAACGAATATGCGACCGTTAGTGGCGGATCGGTCAATATCGCCAGCGGTATCTATGCGATAGTGGGTGGCGGAAGAGCCAACAAAGCGCGCGGTCAGTATTCAGTTGTCAGCGGCGGCGGCAGTACTGTTGAAGCCGATTCCAACTCGGCGATCGGCGATTATTCGGTGATCAGCGGCGGATGCCACAATATATCCGGCAGCATCTATGCGACCGTGGGCGGCGGGTACTTAAATAATGCCGGCGGCGATCGGGCGACCGTGAACGGCGGCAGCAACAACACGGCGAGCGGATTGCGATCAACGATCGGCGGCGGATGGTACAATACGACCAGTAATTTCGAAGCGACGGTTGGCGGCGGAACGAACAATAATGGCAGCGGTAACCAATCGACCATTGCCGGTGGCGGGTATAATATCTCCGGTGGCACTTGTTCAGCAATCGGCGGTGGATACGGCAACAGCAGCGCCGGGAATGGCGGGGTGATCGCAGGAGGCGAATCGAATAACGAAGTCGGTTCTTTCCAGGCGATCGGCGGCGGAAAATACAATGACATTAACGGAGATTATTCAAATATCGGCGGTGGAGAGAGTAATCAGGTCCTCGGATATTACTCTGCCATCCTGGGTGGTTATGCAGATACGATCTTCGCGGATGGCGATTATTCCTATCTTTTCGGCATCAACTCGAACCTTACGCGGGATTCGACGTTCATGGTGGACCTGCCGCATATTCGGTTCGGAACCGAGGCAGCGGGCTATGAATTCCCGACGACCGATGGCACCAACGGCCAGGCATTGGTCACGAACGGCACCGGTCAGGCGAGCTGGGGAACGCCATCAAAACACGTGACTTATACCCCGGGCAGCAGTTCGGATCCTAACGGCAATGTCGGTGATATGGCCTGGGATGACAGCTATGTGTATGTCAAAACCAGCGCCGGTTGGAAACGCTCGGCATTGTCAACCTGGTAGATCAAAGGACGAAAGGGAAAAGATAAATAAGCGCATTCGCTTGACAATATCGCCATTAGGTGGTAGAATGTGTCGCAGTAGACAAAGGGGGTAACGATGAGTCGAATGTTCTTTATTATCTTGCTGTGCGCGATGATCACTGGTTTTGCGAATGCCGATTTTTTGGACGAATTCGACAGCACGGCGCTTAATCCAGGGTGGCGGATATTTAATGAAGACACGGCTTACTGGAGCCTTACTGAACGACCCGGGTTTCTAAGGCTCAAGAGCCAGTACTTCAGCGGGACGCCCAGCAACTTTTTTTATCATATCGAGGTGATCAACGGCAATTTTGAGTCGACGATCAGGTTGATCGCCCATCCTGATTCCGCCGGTCAGTCGGTCCTGATGAGCGCCGATTTTGACTCATTATTTTCAAGTCCACGTGCACTGGTCGGCTTTGGCAATCTTCTGGGCATAGGATCGGTCGTTTTTTATTTGTTTTGTGACACGATATATGGCGGCACTTTTTATTCCGATACCATGGTGTACCTTCGACTGAGGACGAACAGCGACACTATATTCGCGGAATACAGCTCAAATAATACCGATTGGATAAACATCGGGTCTTACTATGATTCTCATTACAGCCAGCTCCAGACAGCCGGTTTGATGGCGCTCAACCACCCGGATTTAGGCGGGTCACCTCAAACACCAGCGATGAACGCTGATATCGACTGGTACCACTTGGTCGCGCTGACCGTTGTGGAAGAAGGCGCAGCGGGCAAACCGGATATGCAAAGCAAAGTGTCTGCAACGCCCAATCCGTTCCGAGTCCGAACAGATATCCGATACAAGATACATGATGCACGATGCAAGAATGGGATGTTAAAAATCTTTGATGCTACTGGTCGATTGGTGAAGCAATTTAACCATTTAGCCATTCAACCATTTGACCAGATTACCTGGTCGGGTGATGACCAGAATGGCCTTCAAGTTCCAGCCGGGGTTTATTTTATCCGGTCGGTAGATGATGGTGCGGCAGCGGTGAGAATAGTAAAGATCAGGTAAGAAATACAGGTACGGGGTTTGATCGTAAGAATGGGAATGTCGTTTCACCCCTTGACAAACGCATAAAATGTATTATAATAATACGAAGCAACGAACGGCGCGTTCTGCGATCTGATGCGCACGGGAAACGGATCGCGCATTTAACAACTTATCAAAAAAGTCCTGATCATCGGGGCCGGTGATTCATATTCAGTGCTGTCCCGTAAATCGGGACTTTTTTGTTTTATACGGTTGACTTCGGGTGATCGGTTCATATAATACGGCATTGGCGACGTTAATATGATCATATATTTGTTGCGTCATGGCGAAAGCGAGTCCAATTCGAACAGCATTTTTGCTGCCAAAAAAGTCGATCTGCCCTTAACTCAGCTTGGCATACAGCAGGCTGTATTACAGGCAAGGAGATTGAAAAATGCCGGTTTTGTGGAGATTTTCTCAAGCCCTTTGTTGCGGGCAAGGCATACTGCGGAGATTGTCGGGAGAAGCTGCGGTATTTCATCCGTCATCGCCGATGAACTGAGCGAAGTAGACGTGGGGCTGCTCGATGGCAAAAACATGGAAGATCCGCATAACTGGGGAATATGGGAGAAGGTACTGGGAAAATGGGAAAATGGCGAATCCGACGTTGGTTTTCCTGAGGGCGAAACACTTGACGATGTTAAGTTCAGAGTTACCAGCTTCATTGAGAGACTACAGGAGACAAGCAAACCAATCCTCATTGTGAGCCACTGCGCTTATTTCATGGCCTTCATATGGCTTTTTTGTTTAAATCATGGTTTGAGGATCGAGGATGGGCATATGGGCCGCGGGTGTTATTCGGTCGTAAAACGTAAAGACGGCTGTTTTGAACTTGATAAATTCAATATCGCTCCTAAAATAATAAATTGAACTCGCTGTCGGGAAAAAGAGAAAAAGAGTATTGACAAATTGTAAATCGCGATTATACTTAAGTATAAAGTAGTGTCGTGAATAATGGGTTAAAAACATAAAAGAAAAAAGGAGGATTTGATATGAGAAAACTGATCGTATGCATCATGGGTTTATGCCTGTCGGCGGGTTTTGCCGCCTGGCAATCGATCGGACCATACGGCGGAAGCCTGTACTCAATGGGTGTGGCGCCGTCCAATAACAACATCATCTATATTGCTTCGTATTCTTATCCATCCAGCATCTGCAAATCAACCAACGCCGGTGATTCATGGGCTAAGGTCAGCTCCATTGATAACTATATTTATTTCTTGGCGGTCGACCCGGTCAACCCGGACATCGTATACGCCGGGTATTACAACGTGCTTTACCGGTCGACCAACGGCGGCGGGTCCTGGACTTATTATTCCATGGCAGATTATTATTTCGAACTCATGGTGCATCCCACTCAACCCAATATCCTGTACGCTGCGGGCGAGGCTTACGACGGCGTCAATTACACGATGACATTCTTTAAAAGCACGGACTCGGGCGTTAACTGGAGCCATGTTCACCTGAACAGCTACTCGGGCAATTGTTATTGCATGGGCATTGATCCTTCAAACCCGAACGCAGTGTATGCCGGCGGGTATTATTATAATTCGACATATTACCCGAGCGTCTATAAGTCGACGGATGGCGGTGCCAGCTTCGCCGATGTTTCCTCAGGCCTTCCATCCAGCTGCTATTATGTGTATTCTGTCGCCGTGCATCCGACCGATCCCAGCATCGTCTATGCCGGGGCGTATAACGGCATTTATCGCTCGACTATCGGCGGCGGGTCATGGGTGTCTGTCTACGCTCCCTACGGGTATGTCCAGCGTCTGGCGACCACGAATGCGAACCCGGCAGTCGTTTATGCCGGCGCCGATACTGCGGTTTATAAGAGCACGGATAATGGTCTCAGCTGGTCGTACGCGGGAGCCGGCCTAAGGGGGAAGTCATATCGCTGCCTGGCTGTTCATGACGCGGACGCGAACATGGTTTACTTGGCAAGTGCGAACGGATTTTTCAAATCAACGAACGGCGGTTCGAACTGGCTGTTGTCGGTCGCGGGTATGAACATGGCGACAATAAACAGCTTCGGGATCGCGCCGTCAATGCGTTCGACGGTATATACTGAAGCGCCGGGCATAGGCATATTCAAAACGACGGATAACGGCGCGAGTTGGACATCCATGCCCACGCCGCTTTCGTGCGGCAATATCTGCGCGTTCGCCGTGCATAATACCGGTCCGAACAACGTCTGCGGCTTAGAGGGGTCGGGCTGAGGGTACGCCGAGCTCTACAAGAGCACAGACGGCGGGTCCGTCTGGAGTTTGATCGACAGCAATTATTATACGGATGGCGGCGCACTGGTCGCGGATCCCATTAACAACCTTGTGTATTACAGTGGCGGTGATTATTATAACGGCGTCAACTACCAGATGTCGGTGTCGAAATCCACCGACGGCGGCGGGATGTGGTCGAGGTCGATACTGACGACAACCGGTGGTTTCACCTACGCTCTGGCGGTCGATCCGTCCAACACCAATGTCGTGTACGCGGGCGGTAATCCTGGTTTATTCAAGAGCACCAATGCCGGCTCGAGCTGGGTCTTATCGTCGACCGGCTTGAGCGGGATCGTCAACGCGATCGGGATCAACTCTGTAAGCTGCAATATTCTATATGCCGGCACGACTGATGGCGTATTTAAGTCGACCAATGGTGGCGCGAACTGGACCGACTGCGGACTGGATACCGCGCAGGCGGTACTGGTCCATCCATCGGCGCCGGAGACGGTCTTTGCTGGGACTAAGACCGGCGTTTACCGGAGCGCGAACTCAGGCGGTTCCTGGACCGCGATGAGCGCGGGACTTGACAACCTGGATGTTACTTCCCTGGGCATCAATCCCAATTTTTACCTGTTCTGCGGCACCAGGGGCTGTGGTATGTACGCCAGCAGCCTGGCGATCGGCGTGGAAGAAGCCGGCGGCGAGCAGACACGCGAACAAGGATTGAGCGTGTTCCCGAATCCGTTCAGTAAGCAGTTGACTATCCACTATGCACTAAGCACTAAGGACGAGAAGGCGGTGTTACGGATCTTTGACGCCGCGGGTCGTTTGGTAAGATCCTATTCTCTGTCTGGCGCCTACTCCATAGTGCCTAGTGTCATCACCTGGTATGGTGATGACGAAGCAGGTCGTCCAGTCCCCGCCGGGATCTATTTCTGCCGGCTGGATGGCGCGCAGCCGTCAGTCCTGGAAAAATTGATCTTCCTGAGGTGAAAGCGAGCCCACCAGCAATAAACTACTTTACTTCATCGAGAATTTGTGTATAATTAAAATAAGAAAGTCTAATATTTGATCGCGGTGCTCAAGATTTGGTTAGATAATCAAATGATCCTGAAGGAGGATTAAATGGAGCATAAGAACAGCAAGGGCGTGCTATATTACCTTAACTGTAAAAAGGTCAAGTTCGGCGGCAAGATGAGAGACCTTTATTATTTCAGCAAGGCGAAGAGACCTGATACATACTGCGAAAAATTGCCGGATGGTTACACGATCATCGAGAACAAAAGGACCGGTCTGCCGATGCTGAAGCCGGTTAAGAAATAAGCTGAAAGGTAACCGGTAAAAGGGTTCAGCAAACAAAGCAAAGTCCCGGCTGAGATGCCGGGACTTTTTTTATGAGCCGAGTTCCCCTAAAAGGTCCTGCCAGCGCCGCAGGGCCTGCTGTTTTCCTTTCCGCGTGTATTTTTTCTTGTCTTTATGGATGATGGTCGGCTTATGGGGCGTCCGGCGTCTGCGGTCAACATGGACCGTGATCTTATTTTTCCCCGTGGTTTTCTTTTTAATTTCCCGTTTCATCGCGCTGTTTTTCCGATTTTAAACAATGCATTATACCAGGGATCGGTCTTTTGTCAACCGTTCCTTTAACGAGTTGATCATTGACATCGGCACGAAATATATTACAATGGATAAATGAAAAAAAGGGGGCACAGATGAGAATAACGATGAATCGCGGCCGTTTATCTGCATCCGCGCCGATTACCGCGATCGGAGCGCTGGCAGTTCTGCTGGTCCTGAACAGCGCGGCGGCGCAGTGCCTGTCAAGACCGGTGGCGATGCGCATGGGCGTGAAGCTCGGATTGACCGCGTGCTATTATGATCCCGACGACAATACCGGTGTCTACAGCGGAACAGGCATGAACATCGGCGTGGGCATGGGGTCAGATTTTTTCGGGCTGCTCGGGTTTGACATGACCCCTCAATTCCGGACCACAGTGTATTCCCGTGATGAATGGTGGGGACGCAGGACGCTTTCTCACAATAACATCATGTTCCCGTTGACCCTGTCTCTCAGGGCTTATATGATACCCGTGGTATCGCCGTTCATCGGGCTCGGGATCGGGTTCAACATACAGCTGGCGGGTGTTGAACGCCACGAATTCGCGTCCGGCGATGCTGTTGAATATGAGCTGAATGATACCGGCTTGCTTGGATTCCTGGTTTTCCCCATGGGCGTTGACATCAAACTCAATAAGTGGCGGCTAGAGCCATCGGTTACTTTCAATATAACCGGTTCTGGTGACGAAGCGAACCCGCCGGAAACCCTGAAGAGAGATATCGATATCTCGATCGGGGCGTACTACTCGCCCTGATCCGGAACGCTCGACAGCGGTCTGCATTTTGTCTATTGACAAACTATCTAATGTGAGTATTATTTAGAATGGTTGTTACTGTATATAGGGGTAACATAAAAAAAAGGTGAAAGGAGGCATGATGCGGCATAGAAAGATCCTCGAATTCCTCATCGCATTCATCATCCTTACGAGTATGGCTTTTAGCGCCGGCGAGCGGCTGTGGCTGACAACCTGTCCTACGCAGGGTTGCTATGGAATGACCTATAACCCAACCGACAACCGGATGTATTACATAAACGCAACGCTTAGATACATCAGGATCGTTACATCGGACAGTCTGCTCACGGAGTACGGCACGATCCCCACGCCCAACAACGATTCCATGTGCACGGACATAAAGTACTGCGCGTACGACAACACCTTCTGGGTGTTGAACAACATGTATAAGCGGGTATCCAAGATCAATCCCTCGACCGGCGCGGTCCTGCGCCAGTTCAACAGCCCGGCGGGCGACTACCCGGTCGGTCTGGCCTGGGATGAGGTCAACCGGCAGCTTTACATGTCAGACCGGCGGTCTTCGATGGGCATGCCGCAGTTGGTGTATTGCTGCGACACGATGGGCAACGTGATCCAGAACATGACCGCGCCTGCTGCGAACTACGGCATCCGGTGCATCGCGTACCGTCAGCAGTACGGTAGTGTTCCTGCTCATCTTCTTGCCGTCTATACTTTCTTCAATACATCCGCTGGGCTCGATAGCGCCGGGGTCTTTGAATTGGATCCGACCGACTGCTCGGTCGTGAATTTTTTCAGGTATTTGCCGGCCGACACGTGTAATATCAGGGGTGTTGATGTCGACCCGCGCAATGGCAATTACTGGGTAGGTCTTTACCAGTACGGTACTTGAAGTACTTGCCCAGCGGCGATCTCCAAGGTCGCCGGCTTCCACGGTGTGGAAGTTGAAGAATACAGCAGCAAAACATTGAACAACGATGTAAACCTTGATGTCCAACCCAACCCCGGGTACTGTCCGGTCACGGTCTCCTACGTGCTGAAGCAGGGTGCGTCGGTAATATGCCGTGTCTACGATGCCTCTGGACGCGTCGTCAGGGATCTGATCTCTGCATATCAGACTGACGCCAAACAAAGTGTGATCTGGGATCGGAAGGACCAGAACGGCCATCCTGTCACAGCGGGTGTATATTTCGTGCGGTTGCAGGCGGGAGAGTCAGTTAACCAGGTCAAACTCGTGATCGTGGATTAGGATCGAAGGGTAAGAACCTGGAACAAAAGGAGGAGATAACATGAAATATCTAAGCATGATCCTGTTATTGCCGTTGATCGCGAGCGCGGCCAACTGTTTTATCTGGAATTACCAGGCGACTGACACGATCTACGACGCGGAAGCAGGTATGACCGTGGACCACACGTACTGGGTCGGGCAGACCCTGACCAGCCTTGGGCATACATATGTCATGGACACGGTCCTGCCGACCAATATCACCGACTATCAGGTGGTATTTGCCCTGTGCGGCTGGTATAATTGCTGAAGCGATTGCCAGCTTGCTCTGGATGAGCAGCAGAAACTCATTGATGTTCTGAACGCGCACAAAGGACTTTATATAGAGAACCCCGAACTCGGGTACGCGCACAGCGGCACGACCCTGTACCAGATGCTCGGCGCGACTTATCTGGGCGATGGTAATTACTACACGACGGGCAACGTGAGCTCGCTGACCGGAGAGACCAGTTCTTTTGCCGCCGGAATGGGATTTGATTATATGTATCAGCAGGAGCCGGATAATTATGTTGACTACATAGGTTCCAATGGTGGTATCTTGCTTTTCAAATCGCAGGATAACCAGGGGCGTGTCCTATGCTACGGTGGCACCAGCAATGATTACAGGTCAATATATGCAACCTGCAATTTCGGGGCCCTCCGTAACAGCACGAGCTCCAAACTGCAGCTGATGACGCGGTACATGCAGTACTTTCTGGAGACAATGGTAGCCGAGGAAACGGGTATTAATGCCTTGAGTGATCTAACTCTGTTCCCGAACCCGGTGTCTGAGAATACGTCATGCCGGTTCACCCTGGCAGCACCCGCGCACGTAAACGTATCGATCTACAACGTGGCTGGTCAGATCGTCAGGGACCTGGCTGATGACAACCTCTCGGCTGGTGGACATACGATAAAATGGAATGGCCGGGACGATCACGGCGCTGAGGTAAGCAGCGGCAGTTATTGTTTGAAGATCACGGTTGGTTCTGCCGTGCAAACAAGGACGTTTGTATTGGTCAGGTAATATCCGAAGGAATATAACACAGTCCCTATGGCCGTCATGGCCATAGGGACTGTTTCGTTAAATGATCGTTATTTCCTAGCGGTACCTGTTATCCGCCCAGCGTATGGGTATATCGACATTGAAGTAGACGGTCAGTGTGTCGCTGGTATTGATGTCGACCGCTTTAAGCCGGTCATAGGACGATCCTTCATGTTCGATGAGGATCTGTTCACCGGACCGCAGGCCCAAAACTTCCAGAAGAGTATACTCTTCTGGGACGGCAATGACCACGAATGCCGTCTGGAAGCTTTTACCGTCGCCGGAGTTATAGATCGATCTGATCAGACCGCGAGCGACTGCATCGTGAAAAGCGCTTTTCACGGTATCGCCGAGTGCGCGGTACGAGATGCTACAGATCAAGTGCGCTCGGGCGTCAAGAAAATTGGTCGTTAATATTTTGCGGGCGTTCTCCAGTGCGTCCGAGTATTTTTTCTGGATGACCGCCCGTCTCATTATCATGCTGATCGTATCTTTCGGATTGTAAGGATCATAGAACGATGTCTTCGCGTAGGCCATGCGCAGTTCCGCGTAGTCACATTCCTGCGGCGCGCTCAATACCTGGCGGACAAGCGCAACATAGACCGAATCAGGGCGGGTAATAGGGCGCAGCGAGGCCGTGTCAGACTGGGAGCCGCAGCCGGCTGGAACCGATAGCAGGATGATAAGGCATACGATCAAGGCATCCATTCTGAACATTGCCAGTGATTATAGTCATTCACGGTCTGCAAGCAAGAGGAAGATCGCCGCCCGCCGCGGCATATAAGCCGTTGACTAAACGCAAGATTTCAGCATAATAAAAGCCTTGGAGTTTACATGATGACGGTTACTGATACGATGCGACGATTGAAGGATAAAGCCCGGCCTGGCCAGCTTGACGGCATGGCAAGGTTCGGGATATCGATAAAAAAGCGTTTGGGCGTGCCGATCCCGGACTTGAGGGCATTAGCCAAAGAGATCGGGAAAAATCACGATCTTGCCCTGAAATTATGGGACACGGGGATCTCAGACGCCCGGATCCTCGCGGGTATGATCGATGAACCGAACAAACTTACGGGCAAGCAGATGGAAGATTGGGTCAAGGATTTTGATTCCTGGGATGTGTGTGATCAGGTATGCATGAATCTATTCGAAAAAACACCCCTCGTCCGGGAAAAAATAAAACAGTGGTCACGGCGTAAAGAAGAGTACGTTAAACGTGCGGCATTTGCTCTGATCGCATGCCTGGCATGGCACGATCGTACTGCCGGCGACGGTGTTTTCATGGCCTTTTTTTCGTTAATAAAAAAAGCGGCGACGGATGAGCGCAACTATGTGAAAAAAGCCGTTAACTGGGCATTACGCAACATCGGGAAAAGGAACGGCGACCTGAACCGGGCGGCGCTGAAACTGGCAAAGGAGATCATCGCTATCGATTCCAGGCCGGCGCGCTGGATCGCATCCGATGCGATCCGGGAATTATCGAGCATGCCGGTCAAAAAGCGGCTGGAAAAAAGGTCCTCGTGCGGGCACCATGACCGGCAGGAGCAAACATGAATACTAAAGAGATCATCAAGCTGATCGCCAGCATATTCATCTGCCAGGGGGCAGGTATTATCGGTGCGCTATTTACCATGCCATCGATACGGACCTGGTATGAAACGCTGAACAAACCGTCATTCCGGCCGCCCAATATTATTTTCGGTCCGGTCTGGACGATATTGTTTTTATTAATGGGTGTATCATTATACCTGATCTGGCATAAAGGTCTGGCCAGCCAGGACGTCAGAACGGCGCTGCTTGTTTTTTTGGCGCATCTTATTCTTAATATTGGCTGGTCGGTTTTGTTTTTCGGCTTGCGTTCGCCGGGTTTCGCTTTTTTCGAAATCGTGATATTGTGGCTGGCGATCTTGTTGACCATGTATTTTTTCTACCGCATATCATTGATCAGCAGTCTCCTGTTGTTGCCTTACGCATTGTGGGTCAGTTTTGCCGCCGTACTCAATTTCACGATCTGGCAGCTTAACCGTTAGCGTTCGAAATATGCGTTCTTTTGAGCGGCTCAAGAAATGCCTGGCCTTAAGTGTTATCGTGATCGGCTGCACGTCCTCGCCGCCCGCCGTGCCGTCGGGCACAGATGACACGCCGATAGATATTCTTAGTGACCCGCGTCAGGAGATCATCAATTCTCCGGATTCGATCAAGATCAAGGTGTCGGATATTGATTTTGCCATTGCATTAAGGGCTACCTATGCGATTTCCGGGATCGTGCTGAGTAAAAAAAACTACCGCAGCGGTTGGAGCGCCATGCTCGCGCCCTGCGATTTCGCGTTGGGGTGGGGAGATCTTGTAAAAGACGAGACCTACAAGCAGCTGCATTGGTCCCAATCCAACCGCTGGTATCATTGGCGTTACGGCAGCGGTTTTACGCGTGATAATAATTTTGTCGCGCGCTACAGCTCGAACAATCACATCGTTCCGGCAACGGAAAACCTGGCAAGAGCGGTGAAGTCGCTTAAACGCGGCGATGTTGTCGAGCTCGGCGGGTATCTGGTGAATATCAACGGCAACAAGGATGGCACGCCTTACTGGTGGTGTTCCTCGGTCCGCCGGGACGATACCGGCGATAATTCCTGCGAGGTCATATACGTGACCAGGTTGAGGACCAAAGGCCTTTTGTTTGAGTAGCTGGAGAGTGGTTGGCTATGACGCACCCTGCTCGGTGCGTTTTATTATTTCTGCCTGTAATTCTTTTGTCAGGTCTACAAAATAATCGCTGTAGCCCGCGACCCGGACGATCAGGTCGCGGTATTTTTCGGGATCTTTCCGGGCCGCTTTAAGGGTTTCTGCGGTCACCACATTGAACTGGATATGATGTCCTCCCAGATAAAAATACGTGCGGATCAGGGCGGCAAGCTTCGCGATCCCCTCGTCGTCAGCCAGGAGCTGGGGCGTGAATTTTTGGTTCAGCAATGTGCCGCCGGTCTTTATGTGATCCATCTTGGAAGCTGATTTTATTACCGAGGTCGGGCCGTTCTTATCCGTACCCTGGACCGGCGAGATCCCTTCGGACAATGGCGAACGGCTGCGGCGGCCATCCGGCGTCGCACCGACCTTGCTGCCGAAGTAGATATGGACGGTCGTAGGGAGGAGGTTGATCCTGAAATGACCGCCCTTCGTGTTGGGCCGTCCGTCGACAACTTTGAAAAAGCTCTCAAAGATGCGCCGCATGACGCGGTCGGCGTAGTCGTCATCATTGCCGTACTTAGGTGTACGGTCCCGAACCAGCTCAAGGACCGGCGCGTATCCCTTGAAATCCTGCCGCAGGGCTTTTGCCAGTCGCTGCATCGTGAAATTCTTGTGGTCAAAAACATTGTATTTCACAGCGGTCAGCGAATCGGTCACGGTCCCGATGCCTACGCCCTGGATATACGTCGTGTTATAGCGGGCTCCACCGCCGTGGTAATCTTTCCCTTTCTTGATACAATCATCGATAAGCAGGGACATGAATACAGCCGGCATATGCCGGGCATAGATCCGCTCGATGGTCTTGTTGCCTTTGATCTTGATATCAATGAAATACTTTAGCTGGTGCTCAAAAGCGGCGTACAGCTGGCCATAATTCCTGAATTTCCCCGCCGTGCCGGTCCGCCTTCCGATATAGCGGCGGGTCAGGGGATCCTGGCCATTGTTCAACGTCAGTTCAAGGATCTTGGGCAGGCTATAGTACCCGGAAAGGATATAGCTTTCCTTGCCGAAAGCGCCGGTCTCGACGCAACCGCTCGCGCCGCCGTTGCGGGCGTCGATCAGTGATTTCCCCTGTCTGAGCATTTCCTTGATGATGATGTCGGTGTTGAATATTGAAGGCTGTCCAAAACCGGTCCGCACGATCTTCAGTGCCCGGCGCAGGAATTCTTCCGGGCTTCTGCGGCTGATCTGGACCATGGAACCAGGCTGGAGGATCCGCATGTCCTCGATCACGTCAAGGATCATGTACGAAAGCTCGTTGGTGGCATCCGAGCCGTCCGACTTGAGACCGCCGAGATTAATCAGGCAAAAATCCGTGTAGGTGTTGCTTTCCTGAGCGGTCACACCGACCTTCGGGGGCGCTGGTTGGTTGTTGAATTTGATCCAGAATGCCTGGAGCAGTTCCCGCGTTTGTTCCCGCGTGAGGACGCCGCGGTCCAGGTCCCGTTTGTAAAACGGGTACAGGTGCTGGTCAAGGCGGCCTGGATTAAATGAATCCCAGGTGTTAAATTCGGTCACGACGCCAAGGTGCACGAACCAATAGTACTGCAGGGCTTCCCAGAACGTACGGGGAGGGTGCGCGGGCACACGCCGGCATATATCCGCCAAGCGCTCAAGCTCGCGCCGGCGCACCGGGTTTCGTGCGCGTTCGGCGAGCTGCCGGGCAGCGAGCGCGTGGCGCTGCGCGAACTGTATCAGGGCGTCAGCCGCGATCGCCATCGCCGTAAGTTCCTCCATTTTGCTTACGGCCTCAGGGTCGCGTCTGAAATCGAGCCGGCCGATCGCCTGTTGTATCAGAATTTTTAAGTCATTGAATCCGTTGCAATATATTTTATTATCGAGCACGGCGTGACCAGGCGTGCGCTGTTCCATAAATTCGGTGAAGACGCCGGCGTGATAAGCTCGTTTCCAGGGTTCATCAACCTCCCGAAAGATCCGCTCCCTGATCGAGCGCCCTTTCCAGAAAGGTATGATCATCTTTTCATAGATCTCCCTGGTTTTTGGCGCGACGCGGAAAGAAACTTTTTCACGATCGTTGATGATCCTGAGGTCCTGGAGGCTGTGGACGCAGATCTCGGGATAGGTGGGCGTTGCCTTGGGTTCAGGGCCCCTTTCGCCGATGATCAGCTCACCGTCCCCGATGTAAATCTTTTTGCGGCGCAGGATATGTGCGAAAGCAAGCGCGCGCGCGACCGGGATCGATACGCGGCCAGGCATGGCGCTTTCGTAGAAGCGGGTGATCAATAACGCGCGTTCCGGCGAGACCGAAGGCCTGGCGCCGACGCTTTTTTCGCGCAAGGCGCGTATCCTTTTGCTCAAACGGACCATGGTCCTGTCCTAGCCGCCAATGCGCACCGGGATCCCGCCCGATATCAGTTCCTTTTTTACCGATTGCAGCCGTCTGGGGGTCGGCGGTTTCAGACCGGCGAGCTGGAATTTTTTGTGCATGCGGCGGTACTTGTCCGGGCACAGGTAATTGTACGGTAAAACACTGACTGACTCGATCCCCCGCAGCGAAGCGGTAAAGCGCGCAAGCGCGCGGAGATTTCGACTGCGATCAGTGATGCCCGGTATGACCGGGAACCGGATACAGACCCGGGCTTTATTCCGGATCAGCCAACGCAGGTTTTCCAGGATCTGATCATTGGTAACACCGGTGTATTTCCGGTGTTCGTTTTCATCCATGAGCTTTAAGTCGTACAGAAACAGATCGACCAGGGGATAGATCTTATTGAGGACCGGCCGCGGGGCGTGCCCCGATGTATCAAGCGCGGTATGGATCCGGGCCTTCCGGCATGCCCTGAGCAGGGCTTCAAGAAAGACCGGCTGCATCAGCGGTTCGCCGCCGGAGACCGTGACCCCGCCGCCTGAACGCTCGAAAAAAGGTTTGTCCTTTATGATCTCGTTCATGAGCCGGCTGACGGTTATATCATGGCCCACCACATTTTTCTTAGCCGTACTGCTCATGAAAAGGCGCGTGTACTTGGGCCGGAAAAGATCAGTGATCCTTTCGGGCCGGGGGTTTAGACTTTCAGGGTTCTGGCACCACTTGCATGACAACGGGCATCCTTTGAAAAAAACCGTGGTCCGGATGCCCGGTCCGTCATGGATCGCGTACCTGATCAGGTCAAAAATAATGCCATGCGCACGGTTCCCGGTCGTCACGAAGCTATTATTATGATTTTGCAGCAGTTGTCAATAACGCTGCCGCAATAGGTATTTTGCCGCCGTTGACAGCACTGAGGATATGAATATGCTATGGTCCATGACATCCCAATAGGAGGAACCATGATTTTCATGATCCTGTGTGTTTTTATCTCAACCGAGCCGGACAGCCTGTGGCGCGTGGAACATAAGTACGTCGTAGAAGGACTCAGCCTTTTAAATCTGAGCCGGTCTGACCTTGAATATGATAAACAATGGATACAGGATGATTTCCGGCTGCAAGTTGTCAGCAACCTGATGGACCATCCGCTGCAAGTACCTGATTATGTCCTGGCGTCGGGCCGGGCATTGAAGGGCATGAAACAAATGGAATACTATTTTGGATTTGCCTGCCTGCAAATGACCGGCAAACAGTTCAGCGTAACCCGACCCAAAGGAAAAGATATCGAAGAACTCGTGGCGGGGACATGCCAGGAGACCAAAATACGGCTGGATAAGGCATTCGCGCGATTGACCGCGGCTGAACGCGACAGCTTGATCTACACCGCACCCACGCTGTGGGCCGACGAGGCCGATTCTGAGGTACGCGGATATGCTGGCGCGGTCCAGTCCGAGTTCGGCGTAAAGCGCGATACCGGTTTTACACTCGAGCTGGTGGAGGTTCTGCGCCTTTCAAAGAAGATCGACATAACGGAGATCAACGGCGCCGGCGCCATGCTGGCCCGGGGTGTGCAGGCACTGCTCCCGCTGGTTAAGGAATTAAAGAAAAATATCGGCCCCATGAGAATAAATATCGAGGGCGTGGAAGGCGGCATCATCAGCACCTTTGAACTGCCTGGTGGCGGCCGCGCCGTCATCGGCGGCCCCGAGGATAATGTCTACCGCGATGACTTTACCGTCATCATTGATCTGGGCGGTAATGACGTGTATGAAGGCAGGGTCGGCGGCGCGGTCGGTGATTACGGATATCCGGTGAGTTTTGTTCTGGATCTTGCCGGTGACGACATGTACCGGAACAACAAGAAACTGGTAAATCAGGGCGCAGGGTTGTTCGGCGCAGGAATGGTTTGGGACCTCGAAGGAAATGACACCTACACGGCGTTCCATATTTCCCATGGAGCCGGACTGTACGGCTGCGGTATGCTGGTTGATGAAAGCGGCGATGATGATTATCGCGCCGGTTACTTCACGCAGGGCGCGGGCAACTTTGGTTCGGGGTTCATGATCGAACGCAATGGCGACGATCGCTTTCAGGCATTCACCTGGGCCCAGGGCGTGGGCGGTCCCCGGGGATACGGTCTTATTGCCGACGACAGCGGTGATGATACATATTACACGGGCGGTGTTTACCTGCACATGCCCCTTGATCCCGATCAATACCGCTCGTTCTCGCATGGTTTCGGGTTTGGCTGGCGTGATGTCGCATCGGGCGGGATCGGTTTTTTGTATGATCGCAGCGGCAATGATAAATACATCGCTGAAGTCTATGCCCAGGCGTCATCGTATTGGTTCGCGTTGGGCATGCTGCTTGACGAGCAGGGCAATGATTTATATTGTGCGGCCCAGTACTCGCAGGGCGCCGGGATCCATTTTTCCGTGGGCGGTTTGCTCGACCTTGAAGGCGATGATCATTATTTCTCAAGGTTCGGACCTTCGCAGGGCGAAGGGCATGACCTTGGCATTGGTTGGCTCCTGGACAAGGACGGGAACGATGTTTATTACGCCTCGGGAGGCCAGGGGATAGGTTTGAGCAATGGCATGGGTATCTTCGTGGACACGCGCGGCAATGACGACTACGGCTCGCGCGAATCAATGAGCCAGGGCGGGGTCAACTGGGCCCGAGGCACGGGCAGCATGGGTCTTTTCGTCGATTTGCAGGGCGATGACCGGTACGCGGAAAAGAACAAAGGAGCGAACGATCACGTCTGGACATACGGAGAGACAGCCCTGGGCATGGACCTGGACGCGGTGGAACCTAAAATCGAGGAATGGGAAGACACGACCGCAATTTTTCCTGAAATGGATACGATGAAGACCGATTCAGCGAAGATGGCGCAGTTGTTCCACTATGCATCATTATGGCAGGTGTGTGCCGATATCGGCAAGGTGCGCACTGGCCGCCGCATGCTCAAACAGCTTTATGGTTCCAGGGCAGTAGCTCACATTTTCAATTATGAGTTCGCTACCTCTGACGGACTGGTCTTTGAGGCGATCGAAAATATTTTCAAGGAGTTCAAGGATACGGCCACGGTTTATCTGTACAAAGGCCTTAAAGCCGAAAATGACACGGTCATGCGCAACTCGATCTATTTCCTTGGAAAACTTGAGATCAAGGAAGCATGCGACTCGTTGACCAAGATGCTGGAAGATGCCGATAACGATACTTTAGTAGGTCCGCTCGTTCAATCCCTGGGTTGGATCAAGGACCGCAAAGCTGTTCCCTATATCATTAAATTTCAGGATCACCGTTTCGAACGCACGCGGCTGCGCGTGGCGGTCGCGCTTGCAGATATCAAGGATACGCTGGCCATACCAACTCTGATTCATCAGTTGTCCGACCGTTCATTACTGGTAAGGATCGCGGCCGGTGCCGGCCTGTCCCAGATGGGCATGGCGTCGGTAAGGCAATTATTGCAGGAACTGGGCCGGGCGAAAACTGATCCGTATCGCGCGCTTTTGATAAAAACCCTGGTCATGTCCTATCAAAAACTCGAAGCAAGGGATAAGACCGCGGACGTGAAAAAGCAGTTGGCAAGCGCGGTGAAACCATACGTGTCATCAGAGCACGCAGCTTTGAGAAAGCATGCGCTGGCGCTCATCAGGGAAGCGGAGGGGAAAGGCATGCTGGCGCCGACGGAGCTGTTTTTAAATGATTGAAGAAAAGTAAATAAAAACAGGAGGCTTGAATGGTAAAAATATTTTTGAAAATCATCATAGCCTACTTTATTTTTGGCATGTGCTTTATGTCGACGGCTACGAATTATTACGTGGCGACATGGGGTAATGACAGCTGGAGCGGCCTTTCATGGGATTCGGCGTTCGCCACGCTGCAGCATGCAGCAGATATAGTCAACCAGGGCGATTCGGTTTTTACGGCAAACGGTGATTATACGGGTTTTGATCTAAGATCAGGCGGCACGCAGTTAGCACCTATTGTTTTTAAGGCTAATGGTTCATCGGTTCAAATTGTTAACCAAAACCCGGTCACGCCTGATGGCATCAACATAGAGAACGCGGACTGGGTGGTCATTGACGGTTTTGAAGTCATCGGCATAACCAGGGCGGGAATACGCGTCGCGGTATCACAGCACGTGACCGTGCGAAATAACTACTGCTCAACCAATGGCCGGTGGGGAATATTCACGGGATTTGCCGACTATGCGGTGATCGAAAACAACGAATGCTGTTATTCGCAGCAGGAACATGGGATTTATTTCTCGAACAGCGCAGACCATCCGGTTATCAGCCATAATGTTTCGCATCACAATAACGCCAACGGCATACACATGAACGGAGATGCATCAATGGGCGGCGATGGCTTGATAACCGATGCAACCGTGGAATGCAATATCATCTATGAAAATGGAGCGGCCGGCGGGTCGGGCATAAACTGCGACGGCGTTGCCGAGTCGAGGATCTATAACAATCTTCTGTACTCAAACCATGCATCGGGGATAAGTCTATACATGATCGATGGTTCTGCCGGTTCGTATCGCAATAAAGTCTACAACAATACGATTCTGAACGCGTCGAACGCGCGCTGGTGTGTTAATATCAACAGCGGATCATACGGCGATACTCTTTACAATAATATCCTGATAAACCTTCATGACTGGCGCGGCAGCATTTCGATTGATTCGTCCTCCATGCCCGGATTTTGTAGCGACTATAATGTCGTGATCGACCGCTTCAGCACGGACTGGGGCAATACCGTTATCACGCTGGCAGAGTGGCAGGCATTGGGTTATGACCTGCATTCAATGCTCGCCGACCCGCTCGACAGTATATTTGTGAACTACGCGGCAGGGGATTACCATTTGCGAACATTCTGCCAGGCAATGGATGCCGGCACATCGGCAGTTTTTCCGCTAGTTCTTTTTGATCTCGAAGGTATTTCCAGGCCACAGGGACCGGAATATGATATCGGGTGTTACGAAGTATACCAGGGGAAGATAGAAGAAGAAAAAGTCAGCGGTCCAGAGAAAGCAAATAATGCCGGTATTCGTATATGTAAGGATAAAATCACGTTTGAAGGGGTTGAACACGGTACTATAATCTCGATCTACGATCTTTCAGGCAGTCTGGTTCATAAAACGGGCAGGCTTTACAGCTCTTTTTATGTTACCCGGCAGCCTATGTCCGGCGGTGTCTATTTCTGCCGGCTTGAAACTCCAGACAGAACGTGCATCGATAAGGTATTATTGCTGAAGTAATACTGATAACACGGCAATCTTTCCGAAAAGTTTTCTCCCTTGAAACCAACCATTTTGACCTCCGTCAACGCGTACATTGACACGCTTATTTTATTCTATATAATATTGGCGAAAGATCATGCTGCAAAAGGTTTTAGGCAAGATATTCGGCACGCAGACCGAGCGCGAATTAAAGCGGCTGTGGCCGATTGTCGATGAAATTAACGAATATTTTGAAAAATTCAAAGGCATTGACCTCCTAAAAACATCAGAAGATCTCAAGAAAAGGATCAGCCAGGGCGAAACTCTTGAGGCTGTCCTGCCCGAGGCGTTCGCCCTGGTCAAGGAATGCTGCCGGCAGCTCGTCGGGAAAAAGTGGACCGTGGTCGATATCGAGACGGAATGGAACATGGTGCCTTTTGACGTGCAGCTTATCGGCGGGATCGTGCTGCAGGAGGGGAAGATCGCTGAAATGAAGACCGGTGAGGGTAAGACCCTAGTCGCTACGATGCCGATGTGCCTGAACGGGTTATCGGGCAAGGGTGCCCACCTGATCACGGTGAACGACTACCTCGCGCGCCGCGACCGTGAGTGGATGGGGCCCGTGTACGAGTCCCTGGGTCTGACGATCGGCGTGCTTCAGCAGGGCATGGACAATGTCGCGCGCAAGGCGGTCTATAATTGCGATATTAGTTACGGCACCAATAACGAGTTCGGCTTCGATTATCTCCGGGATAACATGGTCTGGCGGCTCGAGGACAAGGTGCAGCGCGGCCATAATTACGCGATCGTGGACGAGGTGGACAGCATCCTGATCGATGAAGCCCGGACGCCGCTGATCATTTCCGGTCCGGTGGAGCACGAGACTAAGGGTTTTGACGACCTCAATGCCATCGTGCAGCGGCTGAACTCGGCGCAGACCGTGTTCGTGAACCGGGTCGTCGAGGAGGCGAAAAAACTCCTGGCCGAAAATAAAGAGCAGGAGGCGGGCTTAAAGCTTCTCCAGGCGCGGCGCGGTTCGCCTAAGAACAAGCAGCTCCTCAAACTGGAGCAGGAGACCGGTATAAAGCGTCTCATCGAGGAAGCCGAGCTGTCCCTGCTGAGGGAAAAGAGTTACCACAAGATCGACGACGAGCTCTTTTTTGTCATCGAAGAGAAATCCAACGTGATCGACCTGACCGAAAAGGGTCTGCAGTCCCTCTCGCCGAATGATCCCGAGAAGTTCGTGCTTCCGGATTTGAGCATGATGATCGGCGCCGTTGACCGTGACGATAAACTGACGCCCAAGGAAATAATAGCGGCCAAGGAAAAAGCATACCAGGACTATGGTAACAAGAGTGAGATCCTCGCCAGCCTGCGCGCCCTGCTCAAGGCTTATTCACTGTTCGAGAAGGACGTCGAGTATGTCGTGCAGGAAGGCAAGGTGCTGATCGTTGACGAGTTCACGGGCCGGCTCATGCCGGGCCGGAGGTTCTCGGACGGCCTGCACCAGGCCCTTGAGGCCAAGGAACATGTGCGGGTGCAGGAAGAGACGCAGACGCTCGCGACGATCACGATCCAGAACTATTTCCGGATGTACTCAAAGCTCGCCGGTATGACCGGTACGGCGGCGACCGAAGCCAACGAATTCTTTACAATTTATAAACTGGACGTAGCCGAGATCCCGACCAAGGCAGCGGTGCGCCGGATCGACTATGAGGACATCGTGTACCGCTCCAAGCGCGAGAAATACAATGCGATCATCGACGAGATCGCCAAGTGGTACGAGAGGAAGCGGCCGGTCCTGGTCGGCACGACGAGCGTCGACGTATCCGAGGTTCTTTCCCGCCTGCTCCAGCGCCGCGGCGTGCCCCATGAAGTGCTCAACGCGAAGCACCACCAGCGGGAGGCCGTGATCGTCGCCCAGGCCGGTCAGGCCGGGGCGGTCACGATCGCCACGAACATGGCGGGTCGCGGCACCGATATCAAGCTGGGGCCGGGCGTCGTTCAGTGCCCGAGCAAATGCGTGGTCAAAGGAGAGGCCGCGAACGTCGACCCGGTGAAGGAGAAGGTGTGCCTTGAGGAACTCCCATGCGGGTTGTACATCATCGGCACCGAGCGCCACGAAGCCCGCCGGATCGACAACCAGCTGCGCGGCCGGAGCGGACGGCAGGGCGACCCGGGTTCGTCAAAATTTTTCCTATCCCTGGAAGATGACCTGATGAGAATCTTCGGTTCTGACCGGGTTGCCGACATCATGGACCGGTTCGGCGGCGGCGACCAGAAACCGCTGACCCATCCGCTGGTGACCCGCGCCATTGCCAACGCGCAGAAAAGGGTTGAAGAGAACCATTTTGAGATCCGCAAGCACCTGCTTGAGTACGATGACGTCATGAACAAACAACGCGAGGTCGCCTACAAGCTGCGGGACACGATCCTCCGAGGCGAGGGCTTGAAGGATATGGTGTTCAAACATTTTGAGGACGCCATCGAAAGCAGCCTCCTTAAATATTCCGACCCCAAGGTGAATCCGGAAGAATGGGAATGGGACGCGATCAAGGGTGAATTCAACATGCTGTTCCTTACCGAAGTGCCGATCCCGTCGGAAATGATATCGCGGATCAAGCAGGAAGAGCTGCTTGATTACCTGCTGGACAAGGCGAAGGAACGGTTCAGCTGGCGGGAAAAAGAGCTGCCGCCGGAATTGCTGAACGATCTCATGAAGTACGTGCTTCTGGGCACGATCGATAACCGGTGGCGCGAACACCTGTACGCGCTGGACGCTTTGCGCGAGGGTATTAATCTGAGGGCTTACGCCCAGAAAGATCCCCTGATCGAATACAAGCAGGAGTCCTTCAAGATGTTCGATGATCTCTTAAGTGACGTTGCGCGGGATATCACGGGTCTTATTTTTAGGGCCCAACCGGGACCGGTGAAACGGAAACCGGTGCAGACCCGTGAGTACAAACCGAACGCCGACGTGAAGCCCGGAACCTCCGCGGAGCAGCCCGGGCCGGTAACTGCCACCGCTCCGCTTGCGGCACAGCAGAAGGTCGGCCGCAACGATCCCTGCCCCTGCGGCAGCGGTAAAAAGTACAAAAAGTGCTGCGGAAGGAATGCTGCATGAGGCCGTATCAGGTGCATCTTTTTAACGATGAGGCGAAGGTCCCCCGGATCCTGCCCGCCGACCCCGTGTTCATCCATGAGAACCGGCGGTACGTCAATTTCGCGACGTTCAATTGCCGGCATTTGTATAACAACGAGCATTTGAAGGAGACCGCGAAGCTCACGATCGAAGAACGGGGATTGGCACCAGCTGATGGCGAGACCGAGATCATCAACGAGATCAAAAAACGCATGACCGATTTCAAAAAGACCGATTCCCTGATGTTGTTCCCGGATGAAATAACCGCGATCTTCGCCATCTGTTCGCTGTTCGGTGACAAAGTGACTTATTTCGCCGATCATGAAACATCAGCCGGCATCCTGTCAGTGCTGCAGCACCGTAACTGCGAATTGTATTCACACCAGGATATAGACCATCTGCGCAAGGTATTGAGCGCGCACAGCAACCGGGTCGTCGTCATTGACGGCCTGTACGAATGGATCGGCAGCATCGCGCCCGTGGCCGATCTGATAAAGGCGGCGCGGGAACAGGAATCCATTGTCATCGCGAACGAACTGAATTCGTTCGGCCTGCTGGGGCGCGATGGCCGGGGGTTTATCGATCTCTTTAACCTTTACGACGAAATCAATTTCGAGATCGGCAGCTTCAAGAAGTTCCTGGGCGGGTTTGGGTGTTATATCGCAGCCAAAAAATATCTATTGAACCAGATCGAGGACAATATCGCTCCTTTTTCCGAAACGCTGCCATCGTTCCTGCTGGCGGTTAACGTGACCGCCCTGGACCTCATCCGCAACGAGAAGACCAACAAGGCGGTATTTCAGAAACTTTGGAACAACAGCCGATATTTCATTAACCGTCTGAAACAAATTGGCTTTAAGACCAAAAGCGAAACTCCTGTCATCGTGGTCTCAATGAACAACAATGATGAAGCGGCGGAATTGTCCAAGCGGCTGTTTGACGAAGGGATCATAACGGAACAGCTCAGGGAACGCGTCCGGCTGTCAATTTCGGTCGAGCACGCCAAGGCCGATCTCGACTTCTGCCTTGACCGGTTCGAGTCGATCGCGCGCGCTACCGGATTCCTTAATAAGCTGGCGTAAGGCAATAAGGACAATGACCATGTCAGAAATTCCCAACGAACCAGCAGCGAGTGAAATCGAGTCTCTTCGCCGTAAGTTGGCGCTCATGCAAGAAAAGGTCGCCGCGTGTGAGCAGACGCAAAAGCAGCTGACCGAGGAAGAAAGGTTTCTCTCCGAGATATTCGCGAGCGTCCAGGACGGGATCAGCATTCTTGACAAGGATCTTAATATCATGAGGGTCAATACGACCATGGAGCAATGGTACAAGCACGCCGTTCCCCTGGTCGGTAAAAAGTGCTACGCGGCATACCACGGCCGCAACCAAACCTGCCGGGTATGTCCGACGGTCCGCGCCATGAAGAATAACCGGGCGGCGTTCGATATCGTTGCTAAGCGCGGCGCCTGCGGCGAGATCATCGGCTGGCTTGAGCTCTATTCGTTCCCCCTTGTGGACATGACGTCGGGCATGACCAAGGGCGTAATCGAGTATGTACGCGATATTACCGAGCGCAAGCATGCCGAGGACGAACTGAAAAAAAGCGAAGCCAAGAACCGGGTTCTGTTGAAAAGCATCCAGCTGCCCGTGGTGGCGCTGAAAAGTGATATGACCGTATTTTACTGCAACGAAGCATACGGGAGCTTTGTCGGCAGATCCATCAGCGAACTGGAAGGCAAGAACTTGATCGATCTATTCCCGGCGTTCAACAAGACACTGTTATATCAGGCGTACCTCAGGGTCCTGGAAACCGGTAAGGCCGAAGAGGTTGAGGGCAGCATAGGAGACAAACTGGTGCATACATGGATCTACCGTACCCAAGACGGCATCCTGGCGATCGCCGAGGATGTCACGGGACGGCAACGCGCCGAGACCGAGCTCAAGGAGAGCTACGAAAAACTGCATCGCACCATGGAACAGACGATCCAGGCACTGTCCGTGACGCTGAGCAAGCGCGACCCGTACACGTCCACGCACCAGCAGCGGGTGACCCAGCTTGCCTGTGCTATCGCGCTGGAGATGAGATTGACCGATAACCAGGTATCCGGGATGCGCGTGGCCGCGATCCTGCATGATATCGGCAAGATCTACGTTCCGTCCGAGATCCTGAGCAAACCCACAAAGCTAAGCACCGCTGAATTCGGCATTATCAAGACCCATCCCAAAGCCGGTTATGATATCCTTGCCAGCATAGAATTCCCGTGGCCGGTCGCGACCATCGTGCTGCAGCATCACGAGAAACTCGATGGATCGGGATATCCTTTAAGCCTTAAAGGTGATCAGATCCTGCTGGAAGCCCGTATCCTGTGCGTCGCCGATATCATCGAGGCGATGTCATCGCACCGCCCTTACCGTCCCGCGCTGGGAATTAACAGTGCGCTTGACGAGATCGTTCAGAACCGGGGCATCAAATTCGATCCCATCGTCGTCGACGCCTGCGTGAGGCTGATACAGGATAAGGGTTATAAGCTGGACTGATCAGTCGTAAAGGCACTCGGCCACTTCAATTTTCGCCAAGTTCCTCCGGCAGTTGACGATATCCAGATTTTGGATATAATGGTGTGTGCGTACCCAGAACCTGGCGCTTGTTCTTATAATGCTTTCGGTTGCCTGCATACCAAAAGACCAGGGCATCGTCATCGCCGGCTCAACGTCGGTCCAGCCTTTTCTGGAAAAACTCGCCGATATTTATATTGCTCAGCACCCGGGAATAACCATTAATGTACAGGGCGGCGGATCCACAGCCGGAATCCAGGCTGTGGTCAATAAGACATGCATGATCGGGACATCGTCTAGGAATCTGAAGGCAAGCGAGAAGGGTTTAAATGCATACCCCATGTGCTATGACGGCATATCGCTGATAGTGCATCGGGTAAATCCGGTAAGAAATCTCACGCTGGCGCAGATCCGGGACATCTTCACTGGTAGAATAACAAACTGGCAAGATCTTGGTGGAGAAAATATGGAGATCATCATGGTCACACGTGAAGAGGGTTCGGGAACAAGAGGCGCTTTTGAGGAAATGATAATGCGCAAGGAAGCGATCAGCGATGCATGCCTGGTGCAGGATTCGAACGGCGCGGTGCGTGAGATTATCGCCCTGACCCCGCAGGGCATAGGTTACATATCGGCCGGTCTGGTTGATGACCGCATCAAGGCTTTAAGCATCGACGGCATATATCCCAGTTTTGAAAACATCGCTTGCGGTGACTATGAACTCATCCGGCCGTTCCTGTTGTTGACCAAGGGAGAGCCGTCAGGCTTGACAAGGGAATTCATTGATTTCATTCTCTCTGCCGAAGCCCAGAAAACGCTCAAATCGGTCGGTCTGATCCCGATCGATGATATGAAATGCGAAGGAAAATGAAGGATAGAATCGCGCAGCGGATTCTGGTGGTAATTGCATTTTCAGCTGTCCTGTCGCTTTTTTTGATATCCTTCTTCATTTTCCAGCAGGGCGTGCCGCTTGTATTCAAGGTTGGTCTGGGTAATTTTTTCTCCACGCACTGGGCACCGACCCAAGGGCAATTCGGTATTCTGTCAATGATCATTGGGTCTTTGATCGTTACGGCCGGAGCCCTGGTTGTGGGAATACCCTTGGGTTTATCCTGCGCCATTTTTCTTGCGGAATTCTCGTCCAAACCCGTGCAGAATATCCTTAAACCGATAATCGAGCTGCTTGCGGGTATCCCTTCGGTGGTCTACGGATTTATCGGCGTGGTTGTTCTGGTCCCGGTAATTCGCACCCTTTTCGGAGGTTCGGGATTTTCGGTTCTCGGAGCAAGCCTTGTTTTGGGTATTATGATCCTGCCAACGATCGTCAGTATATCCTTTGATTCCATCAAAGCCGTACCATCGACTTATCGGGATGGTTCGCTTGCGCTGGGCGCGACACGCTGGCAAACGATATTAATGGTCGTGCTTCCCGCATCGCGTTCCGGGATCATCGCGGGGATCATATTGGGCATGGGCAGGGCGATCGGAGAGACCATGGCCGTCATTATGATCGCAGGAAACGCCCTCCGCATTCCACATTCCATTATTGACTCGGTACGGACCATTACATCAACGATCGCGCTGGAACTCAGCTATTCGACCGGAGACCACCGGGCGGCGCTTTTTGCCTGCGGTTCAGTTCTCTTTCTGATAATAATAATTTTGAACATCGTTGCCATTCGGATTACAAAACGGACATAGACGGACATGGTATTCAGGATCGGACCGAGAACCAGTCAGATCATTGCCTATGCTGTATTATTGACCATGACCGTGTTAACGGTGCTGATCTTGGTATTTATTATCGGGTTTGTCCTGAAAAACGGTTTTGCTCAACTGAACTGGAGATTTCTGACTGAAAAAACCTTTGAAATGGGTAAAGAAGGCGGGATCTTACCGTCGATTGTCGGTACTTTGTTGATCGCGTTTTTTTCCATCCTTATCGCAACACCGCTGGGTGTGGGTAGCGCAATATACCTGTCGGAATATACAAAGGCCGGATCGCTCAGGCGTATTATCAGCTTTGGCGCTGACTGCCTGGCAGGCGTGCCTTCAATAATTTTCGGATTATTCGGTTTTATCTTTTTCGTCATTACTCTGAAACTTGGATGGAGCATCCTTTCCGGCTCGTTGACATTGGCGCTTATGATATTGCCCACGATCATACGGACATCGGAAGAAGCGATCAAAGCCGTTCCCAGGTCCTACCGCGAGATCAGCTATTCGCTGGGCGGCGGTAAGTTCGACACGATCGCGAAGGTCGTTCTGCCCACTGCGATTCCCGGGATCCTGACCGGGATCGTGCTCGGTATCGGACGCGCCGTGGGAGAGACCGCGGCCGTGATCTTTACCGCAGGCGCGTCGTTGAACATCCCGGCGTCTGTCTTCGCTTCTTCGCGCACCCTTGCCGTACATTTTTATATTCTTGCGCGTGAAGGAATCTCGATGCCCAAGGCTTACGGAACCGCCACGGTTCTGATCATCCTTATCCTCTGCATCAATTTCATCGCTTACCGGTTGATGCACCGGTACATGGCACGGTACTATTAAATGAAAAAGACGGTGATTTGAGGTTATGAGGTTAAGATGTTATGAAGATACGGGGGATGCGGGGCAGTGGGGATATGATAAAAAAGAAGGGATGAAAAGGTGAATGGATGAAGAGATGAAAAGAAATACGGCTGGATATCAGGATAACAGAAAATCAGGAAGTGGATAACAGGATGTCCGAATATCAGGGAGAAAATCGGCAATGCAACAAATGGATCACAAGATCGTTATAAAGGATCTGTGCGTCTACTACAATGAGATCCAGGCATTGCGGGATGTCAACCTCGTCATCCACTCAAACGAAATACTGGGGGTCATTGGACCCGCCAATTCAGGTAAGAGTTCCCTGCTCCGGGCCATCAACCGTTTGCCTGAAACGGACAATGCACGGTATGATGGCAGTATCTTGCTCGATGGTACTGATATAGACGCCATTTCCATCAATGATCTGAGGCGAAGGATCGGCCTGATATTCGCGTCCCCCATTGTTCTGCCGGGTTCCATATACAAAAACCTTACTTACGGCCCAAAGTTGCACAACCGGCACAGCCGGCGCGAGCTGGATAATATCGTGCAGGAGTCGCTGACCGCTGCCAATCTGTGGGACGAGGTCAAAGACCGGTTGTTTGATTCCGCGTCCACGCTGTCCGGTGGCCAGCAGCAGCGGCTGTGCATCGCCCGCACGCTAGCCCTGAGGCCGGAGGTCATCATGATGGATGAACCATGCTCGGGACTTGACCCGATATCCACCACCAAAGTTGAAAGCACCATGGAATCATTGAAGAGCAAGTATTCGTTCATCCTGGTGACCAATAACACCAAGCAGGCGGCGAGGGTCAGCACGCGGGTAGCATTCTTCCTGTCCGGGGAGCTGATAGAAATGGACCGGACCGAGAAGATATTCACCAGCCCACGTGACAAGCGCACCAATGATTACATCAGCGGCAGGTTCGGATGATCATCAAGACCAGTGGTCTCAATCTCTTTTACAAAAAATTTCATGCCCTGATCAATGTCAACCTCAAGGTCAGGGAGAACCTGATCACGGGCATCATCGGTCCGTCAGGGTGCGGCAAATCGACGTTGCTGAGGGTATTTAACCGGATGAACGATTCGATCGAGGGCGTTAACGTGACCGGCAGTGTCATCGTTGACGGGGAGAACATATTCTCGCCGCTCTGTGACCTGACCATGCTCAGGAAAAAGGTGGGCATGGTCTTCCAGCGGCCCAACACGTTCCCGTTGTCGATATTCGACAATATCGCCTACGGGCCGAGGGTATGGTCCATGTCCGACCGGCGGACACTCAATGAGATCGTGGAGCGTTCGCTCCGAGCGGTCGATCTGTTCGAAGAGGTCAAGGGTATATTAAAGAAAGGCGCCCTTGAACTTTCCCTGGAAAAACAGCAGCGGTTGTGCATCGCGCGTTTACTGGCGGTCGAGCCGGAGATCCTGCTCATGGATGAACCCTGTTCCGCGCTTGACCCGATCGCTACCACCAGGATCGAAGAATTGATGATCGAACTCAAAAAGAAATATACCATCATTATCGTTACGCACAACATGCAGCAGGCTGCCCGCATCGCGGACGAAGTGGGTTTTATGCTGCTGGGTGAATTGATCGAATTCGATTCGGCCAGCAAGATGTTCACCAATCCGTCTGATGAACGGACTTTCAACTACATCAGCGGAAGGTTTGGTTGATTTTTGAAGGAGGCGTATGGATATCCATTTTGACGAACAGCTCAGAGAATTGAAAAATGATATTTTCAAGATGGCGACCATGGTCGAGGAATCGATCCATAAGTCACTTGAAGCCCTGAAAAAGCGAGATATAAAGAACGCGCAGCACATCCGCGAGATCGACAAAGAGATCGATAAGCTGGAGATCGCCATTGAGGAAAGATGCGTTGAGCTCATCGCGCGCCATCAGCCCGTGGGTGCTGACCTTAGATTCCTGATCGGGGTCATAAAGATGAACAGCGATCTGGAGCGGATGGGTGATCATGCCGTCAATATCGCCGATTGCGTGCACTTTCTCGCCGAGGCGCCCCGGATCAAGCCCGTCAGCACGATCTGGACCATGGTTACGATCGTCAGCGAAATGCTTAAGGACAGCGTCGATAGTTTCATGAGCAATAACGCAACGCAGGCGCAGAAAGTGTGTGAACGGGACAGCGTCGTTGATGAGATGCGAAATGACATAACCAGGATCATGCTCACTCATATGCTCGAGCAGCCGGATAAGATCGGCGCCGCCCTGCAGTACATCTCTGTGGCGAGGAACCTGGAACGGATCGCCGACCTTTCCACCAATATCTGCGAGGACACGATCTACATTGCGCAGGCGCGGGTCATCAAGCATCACGCGGAGCAAAAGAAATAGTAATTGGTTATTGGTAACTGGTAATTTGAAAACAGTGACTAGAAATCAGTAATTAGTAACCAGTGATCAGTAATTAGAAAAGAAAAAAATCATACAACAAAGGGGGCTTATATGGAAAAAAAGTTCACCGCTTTAAGGATCATTGCGGTAGTCTTGAAGGTCCTGGCTTGGATCGATGCCGCGTTGGCCGTGATCCTGTTCCTCGTATGCCTGGTGGCCGGAGCCGCCCTGCCGAGATTCGCGGGTCCGTACGGCGGCAGCTACGGCGCGTATGGAGCCATGGGTGGCGTGGTCATGGCCTTTACCGTGCTTATTCTGGGTGCCTTTTATTTTATCGCTTTACTGGCATGGTCTGATATGATCTATGTTTTCCTATCGATCGAGGAGAATACTCGGGCCTTGAAGCCGCCAGCGGCTTTGCAGCCATAGGCAGGTACTAAGCTCCAGAACCGGCGACGAATTCCTGCTTCAGCACTTCAGTGATAGCGCCGGCCTTTTCGCGTGGGATGACCAGCGCCAGGATGGATAATGACGAGCTGATCATCTCAATGTTTATGCCAAGTTCGGAAAACTTGGCAAAGATCTGTCCCGCTGCGCCCGGGGCGGCAAACCCTTTCGCGCCGTAAAGGATGAGGAGCGCGCGGTTTCGGTCAATGCTCACCTTTCTCGCGCCAAAACGTACTTTCATCGAATGGATCAGCCTTGTTAAACGGGGGATATCCTGTTCTGGGACCGCGAACGAGATATCGGCGCGTTTCCGGCCCCGCTGCGTGGTCGTGATGGCTTCAACGTTGAACCCCTGCTGACCCAGGGAACTGAAGATCTGCGCGGCTACGCCCTGCTGGTCGAAAACGCCATACAGTGTGACCTTTGCGATCTGTGATTTTGTGTCGATGCTGGAAAGTATGCTCCCTGTCATTTTTCGTCCCCGGGTTACCCGCTTGGATCCATACGGCCGATCACCTCGCGATGATGAATTTTTCCGTCACTTCGTCCTGATGTCCTTCCGCTTCAGCCGCTACTTGCACGAGGTAAACCCCGTTGCTCAATTCCTCACCGTATTCATCCAGACCATCCCAGAAGATCTGATTATACCCGGCGCCACGGGGTTGCGGATCAATGACCTTTATCAGCCGCCCCGCGATGCTGAAGATTCGGAGCTTCACGGTGCCGGATGCGGTGAGCCGGAACGTGAACCATAAACCCTTACGGTCCAAGACCGGGTTCGGGTACACGAGAAGGTCCTCTAATGATATCCCGCCGAACTGCTCGGTATTAAGGATCACCTTCAAAGTCGTTTGGTTGAAATTGTTATCATTTACGTTGACGGTTATGGTGTCGACCGATTCAGGGAGGAGGATGCTGGTGCTGAACTTGCCTTCGGTGTAGGAATTCTGGTCGTAAAGGAAGAAATTCCGCAGATCGATCTTCTCCTCGACATCCTGGTTGATGTAAAGGTAGAAACCGCGGGCGTCCTCCTTTGAATTCAAGAGATTGATACCGCTTTCATCGCTGACCGTGCCGGTCAGAACGAATGCCGAGTCAACCCAGTCGCCGTCGTTCAACCTGCGACCGCCGTCATAGAGCGTGACGGCCGGACCGGTCTGGTCGGTCGAAGGCAGGGCGCTGCCGTAGACCGGCAGCGAGTCCCGATGACCGCTCAGGAAATTTTTATAGGTGCTCAGCTTGATAACCGGGAGATCATTTGTTACGATCCGCGGTGCAGGGAACCGCGCGGTATCGGTGTTCCAGAAGCCCTTGTAAAATTCCTTGCCGTCGATATAGTAGCCAAACGGGACAAATGTACTGGGGCTGCTCTGGACCAGGCGGTACACATACCCGGCGATCCGGTTTATGGTCGTCTCGTCAAAATACGGGATCGTGTCGCCGTTCCGCACGAACGCCGAGATATAGTAAGCCGGTTCGCCGGTCGTAACTTTCAACAGTTCCATGGGCCGCACCGAGTCCGGGGTCGCGGTCAGGTTCATGCGGCGCTGTACCTTGCGCAGTTCGGTCGCGGGATCGCCGATAAGCAGGTAGTGACGGTCGCCGAACCGTTTCGCATCGATAAAATACTGACCCATGGTCCAGTTCGTATCCGGATCGGTGACCATTTGGAACAGGCGGATGCCGATCGCCTGGTTGCCGTAATTGCTGGTGCCGCAGGAAGCGGCGATCGTGCCGATCGCGCCGTCAGGTATCCGGACGAATTCCTCGCCGATGCACTCGTAATTTGAATCGTCAAAACGACCGACCGTGCAGGAGCCGAAATAATACAACCCGTTGCGGCGCCCGTTGTTGATCTTGGGGATATCGGTCTGCTGGTAAAAAATGATCTGGTGGGAGAGCTGATGCGTGTTGCCGTGCCCGATGTACGCGCCAAGCAACGCGCCCCGGTTGATCTCCTTGATGAAATCACCCTGCGCGTTCGGTTTTGTCGTATTCGCATCATAGTTAAACGGCTTATAGCTGACCATGTAAACCTTGACGTGGTTGTAAATGGATTCGGCTACCGGGACGAACATGGATTCGCAGCACTGGCAGTGCATGGGTCCTTCCCACCCATAGTTAGTGGCCCATTCATCGTCACCGGCGCACAGGACCCGCTTGTTCCAGATGCCGTCGATGTCTTTGGACTCGTAGCTGATCATTTTGTCGGTGAAATCCCTTACTTCCTTGGTCGTCCGGACCGTGATCCGGCCGAGGATCATGTCTTCAAAGCCTTCGAAATTGACAAATTCACCTTCGTAGATAAAATTCGGCGGCATGCCGGGGTTGCCCACGAGTATGGTCCCCGTGTCGATCATCGGCACGTAATTGGGTGGATTTTCCTTTTGCAGGTTGTTCTTGTAGTCGTAGGTCGCATCCCCGACCAGCAGGACGTAGGTCGGATACTGTGTCCAGTTGTCCGTGGTGTAGTGGAGGAAATGCTTGATGGCAAAAGGATCGAATTTTCCGTAATTGAAATCGTTATAGATATCATCCACCATGACGATCTTGGTCGAATATTTGCGCCGATGGTATTCCACCAGGGGCATCAATGCGTTGTAGAACTTGCGGTGGGTGATTATCAGATATTCGGCGCCCGCGTCCGGTTCTCTGAGCCGGCCCGGTTCAGCCGCGATGAGAACGGCCGGTTTGGTCAGGGAGAGTTTGGAAAAATACAGCAGCTGGAATGAATCCGCTGTTCCAGACAGCAATAATGTGCTGCCCTGAACCGTTGCCGAATCTATTTTCGGTACGAATGGATCGGTGATGTCCAGGACGAACGGCCTGGGATCAGCATCCAGGCATTTCATGGTGTACGCGCCCGGCGCTGCCAGCCATGAATGGAACGGGGAATCCAGGTACGCTACCCGCCGGTATTGGATGTCCAGGCTGTTGAAAAGCACGCTGTAATTAGATGTGTTCCCGGACAGCCTTATTATATTGAAAGCGAAAAGCGACGAATCGCCATCGATCGAACCGTACCCGCTGATGTAAGTAGGCGGCCACCGATCGTGGCCTATAACCGCGATGGTATCATAGCAAATGGTTTCGTCATTGAGCAGCATTTCGTACCCGAAAGGACCCGGCGATGAAAGGGGGAAGATAGCGGCGGTCACTCGCACCGCGCCCGACGCATGCGGATGCTGGATATTGAACTCAGCGCCGCCGGTTGGTCCGCTACCGGGTGATATATCTTTCCAGTACCAGTTGGTGCCGGAACGCGGGATATTGCCGACGTCCTGTTCAAGGTGCACGATCTCATTAGCCGTGGAATCCGGCGCCGAGCCATCCCAGGTCGCATCGGTCACGGCCATGCGTTTGCCCGCTTCACCGCCGAACGTGAACCAGTAAACGTTCGCATATGTAAAACCGTTTTCCAGCCATGCCAGGGCTGAATCCGTGGTATAATGACTTGCCGGTAGTCCATAAAAAAGCAGATAGTCGTCCTTGTCGAACATGCCATCATCGGCGCCTGACAAAAATACCGGGACCGAGACCAGCGAATCAGCGAACGGCTGGTGGACGTTCCCCGGTAGATCATCATAGGTAATGGTGTAGATCTTCATGGTGTTCGGATCAAACTGCCTGGGATCAAGCCCGGCTTTTCTGAGCTCATCATATCCAATTTTGTACAAACCTTCTTCAGTGACCTCGATCTTGAACCAGGTATGGCCTGAGAACGGGTTCGCGCCATTCCTTTCCTGTTCACGCCGCCACGACTTACATTGGTCATAGTTGATGACGGTTGTGCGGTAAACGGGCGCAAAAAGATCTGGGGGAACGGCCCTGATCACTGGTTTTCCTTTGAAAGAAATGGACAGGCGTATCTTGTTCGATACCGAGACCTGCTTTTTAATGGGATTGCAACGCACCGGATGGACCGTGATGGTGATGGTGTTAAGATCGCGGTAGTACGATGGCGCGGAAACGCTGACTGCCTCTTTCGGGAATATTTCGTTCCGGCGGTACACCGGCCCCAGCACGCTGATCGTTTTAGGCGCCGGTTCTTCATAGACGGCAAGCGGGCGCGCCGGTTCGACAATGACGTTCTCCATGACCGACTGCTGATTCTCCAGGACCCGGACATCGGCTGTCGCACCCTGGGGAATACCGACCGTTAGAATCACGGAAGGCAAGTCCGGCTCGCCAAAATCGCTGAGCCAGACGGCTTCGTCGAACCGGTATTCGTCCTTTGTGAGCAGGTCCGGTCTAATGGTTATTTCCAGGCCGTTTTCAGAAAATGTTTGGATGACGGCCGCCGTGCATAAAAAAGGAATTGTGATCAGGGTTAAAAACCGCATAGGGACACCCCCCAGCTATTATTTTTTATTTTTCTCTGTCTTGGTTGTAGCCCGCGCTTCATCGATAAGCATGATCGGTATGTCATCTTTTACCGGGTAAGCGAGCAGGCAGGCATGACATACAAGTTCTTCCGGGTCCTTACGGTAATCCAGTTCACCCTTGCATTTCGGGCACACCAGGATATCTAGGAGTTCTCTCTTGAGCATAATGCCTCCTGGGGTTTGACCGGGACGTTGACCTGTTTAAACGATGAAAGACCCAGACTGAGAAAACCAAAACTATAGAACATCAAAAAAGGAATGAGGATGAGTTGAAAGTTCACCGTGACATAGATCAGGCTGATGAACATGTAAAGCCCGAACAATATCTCCATTAACGGGATGATGAATTTCGTGTCCTGGCGGTAATTCTGCCTGGAACCGCCGCTCTTGGGCGTGCGGGTGAAACTGTTCCTTTTCTTGAACAGCGCCTCGCATAAAGCTTTGGCGTTGGATAGCGAGAGCCCCATGCTGTAGGCGATGACGCTGGCGATGTAGGGCAGTTTTTTCATGTAACCCTTATATGATTCGCGCTGCGACAGGGCATACAGGAATGGGTAACCGAAAATGCCGATCGTGAAGAATGAGGCAAGGATAAAATAGGAGTCCGGTACCATCTCCTCGACCTTGAAATATACGAGCGGGAGCGACAACAAGGCGATGAAGACCATGGCGATGAAGTTGACGTGGCAGGTAAGGTGAACAAAAGCCTCATACTTCGCGACCGGTCGCAGGTTCGATCTCATGATCGTGCTCAATAGTTTACCCGCAACCTGGATCGTTCCTTTTGCCCAGCGGTTCTGCTGGATCCGGTAGCTGTCGGCGCTGTCCGGCAGTTCTCCCGGAACCACGCAGTCGCCTCGATAAACGATCCGCCAGCCGTTGAGTTGAACCCGATATGACAGGTCAAGGTCTTCGGCAAGCGTGTCGCCCTGCCAGCCACCCGCGTCCATGATCGCCGCTTTTCGCCAGATCCCGCAGGTGCCGTTGAAATTAATATAAAAGTTCGCCCGCGATTTGACTTCCTGCTCGACCACGAAATGGTTGTCGAGGCTGATCGCCTGGCTCCTTGTAAGCGATGACTCGTTTGGATTAAGATGGCCCCACCGCGCCTGGACCGCCGCGACGTCGTCGTTCTCGAACTCGCCGATAAGGGTTTTCAAAAATCCGACCGGCGGGACAAAATCGGCGTCAAAGACCGCGAGAAAGTCGCCGCGCGCTCTCTTTACGCCATAATGCAGCGCTCCTGCCTTGAACTCATGACGCGTGCCGCGCTGGATGTGTTTTATGTCATAACCTTTGGCGATGTAAGTATTGGCGAGATTGGCGGCGATCAGCGATGTTTCATCGTCAGAGTCGTCAAGAATCTGCACTTCCAGCTTGTCTTTTGGATAATCGAGGCGCATGACGCTGTCCACCAGCCGGTGGACCACGTATTTTTCATTATAAATAGGGAGCTGGACCGTGACCACAGGATAGAATGCTGGCGTTAAGCGCTTGGGGAAGTGTTTTTCAAACCATTTTGTCAGGATCTTGAACTTAAGGTAGTAAAAAATAAGGATGTAAGAATGCAGGGAATAGACAAAAAGGACCAGCAGGATTATCGTATAGATAAAAAGGGTTATGCCGATCAATCAATCCCCTTGGGTACGTCCTTCACCTCGATCAATGGCAATCCCTGGTTAAGTGATGATTTAAGAATATTAAGTTGAAAATATCCCATGATGGTAATATAGAAATAAAGTTTACTCAATTTCCCTGGTTTGTCAATGGTGATGATACTGACGATGGAGTTGTTTATTTCCAGGCATACGCGAGGCGGGATATCCCGTTTGTCCTTGAGCGTGATCAAAAGGTATGGGCGTGAAATATTGTCAAACTGGACCAGCGCCGATTTTATGCCGGACTGGTCTGCGATCAAACCGTCCAGATATACCGGCTGGTCAGTTCCAGCCAATCGGCTGACCTTCTTGGCGTTATTTTGGGTTTCGGCGAGCCCGTAGATCGACACTGGTGCCATCGTGCCTAACATGTCATCGACGTCCCCTTGATTATATTGTGCCTGGGTCGTGAGTACAAACAGAGAATCTTTCCGGTTGAGTTTGTATGATATGCCCAGCGAAGCCAGCCTTTTTTTCAGATATCCATTCAATTGTTTAGCGTCGATCAGGCTGTCGCGGCTGCGTAAGACATAGTCTACCCATGTTTTAACGGGCGAATTGATATCCTTTACCTTGTTATACCGGGTAATGGAAACCTGCCAGTATACCGAGGAATCAGGCAATCCGGCCCATACGAACACCGGAAGGCAGGTCTTTCTGGAGATCAAAAGGGTCCCGACCATCTGTTTCCATTTGTCTGGCGCCAGGAACGGAACATTCGCTTTAAATCGATAGGCATATACGCCAGGCTGGCTGTCGTTTATGAACTCAAATTTATCGAAATCCAGCATCCGTGTTACCTGCGCGAACATGTTGGATTCCTCGCCGCGGGCTGATTGTTCCCACTTTCCGTCCTTTTTTTGGTATTCAATATCGCCCAACCCGACGTATTCATATGTCAATGCCGGAGAACCTTGCGATGTCCATTGGACTTTGTTGCGTTCGGCGCGGCCGGCCACGCAGGACCCGCCTGCCTGAATGAACATGGTATTCGTTTTCATGCGGTATTCATACTCAAATGACTGCTGCTGTTTGAAATTTGCCACCCACTGGCCAATGTCTTTCACCGGGTCGGGCGTGTAACGGACATACTGGACACAGGCTATCACCAGCAGCAAAACAGGTACCAGGGTATATCTTATTAAATGGCCGATCATGAATGATAATACTTAAAAGCAGTCTAAAATCAAGGGGATCAGAAACAAGAATGTTCTACCCTTGATAAAAAACAGCCGGGTCAAACAGGTACTTGACAACTTGCTAATTGTTAATATACTTAAGTATAGTTGACTAAACAAGGGAGGATACGGGATCATAAAAGATTGAAGGCGGTTTTTAACATAGCTTTATGAAAAAAATTTTAGTTAGAATTAAAGAAAAGGAGGTTATCAGTGAACATGAGATATCCGATATTAATTGTCCTCACAGTCAGTATGACCGCGTTCGGCGCATGGGAAGCTGTGGGACCGTACGGTGGTGATGCAAGGTCAGCGGTTGTTTCTTATATTAACGATAACATTGTCTACGTGACCTCGAACAACAGCCCGACCAATGTTGCCAAATCGACCAACGGCGGAATCAACTGGACCACGGTCGGTTCGATCGCCAATCAGGCCTATTGTCTTGCGATCGATCCCACGAACAATAATAAACTTTATGCCGGAAGCGGGCACGTGATCTACCGAACGACCGATGGTGGTGTCAACTGGGCGTCCACGTCGATGTCAAACAAGTACATCTATGGCATCATCGACATCCCGGGTACACCGGCTACTGTTTATGCATCAGGTATGAGTTGGGATGGTGCCAAATGGGTAATGGCGTTTTTTAAAAGCACGGACAGCGGTGTTTCCTGGAGCACGACCACGCTGAATACGGTCCAAGGTCAGTGCAACTGCATCGCTGTTGACCGCTTGAATCCCCTTACGGCATATGTTGGCGGATACTGGAGCGATAGCCTCGGCACTTACCCGGCAGTTTTTAAGACCACAAACGGCGGTACGAACTGGACCGACATAACCGGGACGATCCCGTCCGGCGCATACTATATATATTCACTGGCGGTTCACCCGACGAATTCCAGTATTGTCTACGCCGGGACCTATTTGAGCGGTATCTACCGATCGACCGATGGCGGCAGTTCCTGGACCCAAACCAGCACCAACTACTACAATTACTCCATGGCCACCAGTATTGCCACTCCCGATGAGGCATTCGCTGGCGGCTACAATGAGATCTACAAGACGACCAATGCCGGCGCATCGTGGTTTTCAGTGAACACAGGACTTGCCGGGTATGGCTTCTATGGCCTGGCCGTGAGCCAGTCATCAAGCTCGAGGGTCTATGCCGCTGATAATAACGGTGTTTTCAAGACGACCAGTGGCGGTACCAGCTGGTCCAATACCAACAACAATCTTAATCTCGGTTCTATCTGCAGTTTCGCGGCCGCTCCGTCGTCACCGTCAACCATGTATACTTCGTTCGAAGCGATCGGTGTTTTTAAAACCACGAACAACGGAACCGACTGGGCGCAGGTACCAACGCCGGTGGGGTGCGGCAATATCTGCGAATTCGCGGTGAATAATACCAATCCCAATATCGTTTACGCGTTAGAGGGGTCTGGCTGAGGCAACGCCGAGCTCTACAAGAGCACAGACGGCGGGTCCGTCTGGTCAAGCCCTCTGGACAGTTATTACGCTGATGGCGGGGCGCTGGTCATCGATCCCAACAACAACAACATAATTTACAGCGGCGGATATGTTTACACTACCACCTACCTGATGGCGGTTTCCAAGTCCACGGACGGTGGAACAACTTGGGCGAGGGAGACACTCACCACGGTCTACGGGACATGCAATGCGCTGCGCGTCGATCACACGAACTCCAGCGTAGTTTATGCCGGTGGCTATACCGGTTTATATAAAAGCACGGATGCCGGCAATACATGGTTTTTATCAAGCACCGGCTTGAGCGGAACCGTGAACGACATTGCGATCGGTTCGACCAAGGCCAACACGATCTATGCGGGTTCGTCTTCGGGCGTCTTTAAATCGACCAATGCCGGCGCGAGCTGGACCAACAGCGGGTGCACGAACGTGTATGCTGTTCTGATCAACCCGGCCAACGAGAACGAGATCTATGCTGCGACCTACACCGGCGTTTACATGAGCACGGTCGGTGGCGGCAGCTGGATGGCAATTAACAGCGGTTTGCAGAATACCTATGTCACATCGCTGGGCATAAACCAGGGCAACTGGCTGTTCTGCGGAACCGAGGGGGCCGGCATGTACCGTTGGAGCCTTCTGGTGGGCGCCGATGAGAACAATGCGGGATACACCAGGATGAAGATCGATGCCACGCCAAACCCGGCGCATGGCGTCGCGGTCATCCACTATACGGTCGAAAAGCCCGGGTTTGTGATCGTCTCGATCTGCGATATCCAGGGTAGAGAGGTCGTACAGCTGGTTAATGAAAAGAAACCGGCAGGTACGTACAGCGCGGGCTGGAACGGTGAAGATGCCGGAGGACGCGGACTACCGGCGGGCGTATATTTCTGCCGGCTGGCGATCAATGGCGAAACATCCATGAAAAAGATCGTATGGTTGAAGTAAGGGATCATTTTCGTATCAATTAAGAAGGGGAGGCACTCGCCTCCCCTTCTTAATTGATATTCCTCTTGATTTTCGGTTAATTGTGGATATATTATATAGTGCAATCTAACTACGGCATATTTATTCTCATGGCATTACTTGTTGTTTTTTTGATCATCGGCCGCCGAGAATGGCTCCAGCACCAAAAAAACCTTAAACTCATTCCCTTGAGGATCATCGTAAACGGGACCCGGGGCAAATCATCGGTCACCAGATTGGTGGGAGCCGGCCTGAAAGCCGGAAACCACAAAGTGATGTCGAAAACGACCGGTACCAAACCGCGCATGATCCTGAATAACTTAAATGAAATACCGATCGTACGGCTGGGAAAGGCGAATATCAAAGAACAGATCGCGATGGTAGGGAAAGCGGTCAGTAACGGGCTGAACGCCATTGTTTTTGAAAACATGTCCCTGCGGCCTGACCTACAGTGGACAGAAGAGACCAAGTTGGTCCAGCCGAAGATCGTGGCGATCACCAATGTGCGCGCTGACCATCTCGACGTCATGGGGCCGACCCTGGCCGATATTGCCCGGCACTTTATTAACGCGGTCCCGCGCGGCTCCACCGTGATCACGGCAGAACAGGACTATTATCATTTAATGAAAGATCTATGTTCAAAACGCGGGATAACTATCATCCAAAGTCAGCCGAACGATATCAGCGCCGGCGAAATGGCCAGATTCCCGTACTATGAACACCAGGAAAATGTCGCCCTGGCATTGGCGGTATGTTCATCCCTCGGCTTGAAAAGAGATCAGGTCCTGCAGGAGCTCTACCGCTGCCGGCCGGATCCCGGAGTACTCCAGAAGTACGACCTTGATCTGGGGGGCAAGCGCGCGACACTTATCAATGCGCTGGCGGCCAACGACCCGGATTCTACCTATCGTATCTTCGAACAGCTATCGGAGCCGGGCGTCCATACGTATATCCTGGTCAATTGTCGCAGCGACCGGATCGACCGGTCATTGCAGATGGCCGATCTGGTGAGCCAAAAAATGCCGGCGGAGATGTATTTCGCGACGGGCGCCAACACTATGCCTTTCGTGAAAAAGGTCCTGGCGTCAGGGATCGGTCGGGAAAAGATCCTGAACCTTGGCGGCAAGAAGGTCGAGGATGTCGTCAATGCGGTCGGTGACCGGATCCGTGACCGATCGCAGATATTCGCGATCGGAAACATCGTCGGCTACGGCGAGAGCCTGATCGCTTGCTTCGGGCAAAAGGCGAGCAAATGATTACGGAGATGATAAAGATAGATTGCGGCGATAATGCAACGAATTTTAAACGATCCAATCGCTGTCATCTTATTTTCGCGGAGCGAAAATGTTGATCGTCGCGATCGGCCTGGGCATGTTCATAAGTCTCCTTTTCACTGAAACGATCGGACTCGCGGCGGGCGGCGTTGTCGTGCCCGGTTATATCGCCATGTACATGCATCAGCCCGTTCAGATCATCAGCACGATAGCGATCGGCATCATTACCTTTTTGATCGTCAAGGTAATAGGCCATTACGTACTGTTGTATGGAAGGCGTCTGCTTATCATCTGCATAATCATCGGGTACCTGCTTGGTTATGCTACGAAACTATTCCCCCCGATCACGTTTTCAGCTCAGACCATCGATATTGCCACCATCGGTTTCGTCGTGCCCGGTCTAGTCGCCTACTGGATACAGAGGCAGGGCATTGCCGAAACCATGTGCGCCATGATGATCGTCTCAATCCTGGTGCGTTTCATCATCATCGTCCTTACCGGCGGTGTGATCGCGCCATGACATCATAAGCCATGAAGCTGAAACTAAGAACGGAAAAAGTGCCGCTGTACATTCTTGTCATTATCGGCCTGCTCTCGCTCGCCTTCATGGTGATCGAGCTGAATGTCAGGGTAAGGATGTTCGCCAGCCATTATCAGGAAAAGAAAGCCGCTTCGGAATTGACCTCGCAGCTCATGTCCTCGATAAGGGAAAAGCGGCTGAGCGACGGTTTGGTGATCGACCCGATCAACGATCCCAATGAAACAGGCATGGTCGGTCTGCAAAATTCGCTGATCACGACCGAACCCGGCGATCTTACCGCGAAGTTGACCGCATTGAACCCGAATTTCGCGGCCGTGATCGTGCAGCTGCTGGAGCAGTGCGGTGTGAAAAAAGGCGATGCGGTCGCCGTGTCGTTTACCGGTTCGTTCCCGGTGCTCAACATCGCGGTTATCGCCGCCGGCGAGGTTCTGGGACTGAAACCGGTGATCATCGCTTCCGGCGGCGCGTCAATGTGGGGCGCGAACGATCCCGCGTTCACCTACCTGGACATGGAGCGTTATCTTTACGACCAGGGAATGATCAGGGACCGTACCCTTGCCGGTTCGATCGGCGGCGTTGATGATATCGGCCGGGGATTGAGCCCCGAGGGCCGGGATATGATAATCCAGTCGCTGGAGCGTAACCAGGTCCGGGTCATCAAAGCTGAGAACCTGGAAGCGGCGGTTAAAAACAGGATAGCCCTTTACCAGGAGTACGCGGCCGGGCGGTCGCTGGCCGCGCTGGTTAATGTCGGCGGCAGCGCCGTTGCCCTGGCGGGGTCTGAAGTACCTTCCGGCGTCATTGACCAGGTCCAGTTCTCGATCAACAGGGGTCTGGTCGGCGAATTCCTGCGTTCTGGGATACCGGTGATCAACCTCGATGATGTCAATCAACTCGCGCGCGAATATGAAATACCCAGGGCTCCGATCCCGCTGCCCCGGCCGGGTAAAGGCAGAATCTTTTATGAAGCCCGCTATTCGGTATTCTGGGCAACGTTCTTTGCGGCGATCATGTTCATTATTCTTTTTGTTGTCCTTCGCATCGACGTTGACCACTATGTCAAACGCGCGATCACCGGGAAAGGAAAAAAGGAGGTCCCATGACCGGAATAATATTGGCGGCATTACTATGCGGGCAGATCAGCAGCGTGAAATCGGCGAGCGAGGTGACGATCAAGATCCAAACCTCGCAGGCGGAATCATATCATCTGGTGACCAAAGCCCAGCCGTTGACGGTCACAGCGCAGGGGCCGACCTGGCTTCGTGTTTATACCAGGATACCATGGCCCGCGGAAGACAAGGGCGTGAAGGGTTATAAGCTCATCATGCAAGAGAACGACGTGAAGGAGAAGTTCGTCACGTTCGAGACCGAACGGTCAAAGGTCGCTCGTCTCGGCTCCACACGGCTGAGCAAATGGCGTTCGTTCTACATCAACGTGCCGCCGGGCGAAAATATGTACCGGTTCATCTTGTGGACAGCGCCGGCCGATTCCGTGCTCCTCAAGTTCGCCTACGAATCACCGGCCCAGTGGTCCGATATCGTGCCGGCCGAGTACGGCGAGAAACTGCAGGCCGTCGAGGATGAAAAGATCATCAATTACTACGAAACCACCAGGTCAAAACCGATCATGCTGGAGATCACGGGTCCCCAGAAATTAAAGATTATATCGCGCCTGGCCTATGCCATGGACATGAACAACGAACAGGTCTACAGTATTGTGGTCAAGGAGAACAGCCGGATCGTGAAAAACAGCACATTCCGCGCGTACCGGTCAGAGACCACTTCGTATCAGAACCGCCCCGATGTGGTTCCGTCCAACCCCCACAGCTTCTACGTGAATGTAAAGAAAGGTAAACACCGTTTCGAGATCACGGTCGGCGGCAGCGGGACGGAAAGCGCCGGGTTGCGATGCTTGGTAAAACAGAAATGAAATATCGGAGTAACCCACCATGACGCTCTTATTGGCATTGTTCGCGTTCTTTGATTACTCGCTATCCGCCCGAGCCATCCTGTCGTATGATGACAATATTTTTTCCTATTCCCGGAAATATCTGGACGAGTTCATGGCACACACGAATCCCGAACGTTTTCCTTTTGAGACCTACGATGATCTGACTAACGACGTCAGTCTGGAACTCCTTTTAAGGAATAAATCCACAAAGGGACGCACCACGACCGCAAACCTTGCGCTGTCAACCCGCGGTTATTATATAAACGAAGAAAAGAACTATGCCGTCTACAATATCGGCATCAGACAGGCGTTCGGCCGTTTCGCCGTAAAGATCGACTATCTGTTCATGCCGGATTATCTGATCCGCTATTACCAGGAACCAGCGGGCACTGATTACGCAGGGTGCCGGTTCACTGAGCACCTGATAACGATGAAAGGAACCTACCGTGTGAAAACCGGTATGACCGCGTCGGCTTCGTTCAAACGCGAGTTTGATAATTACATTGAGGGTTTTGACGTTTATGATTCGGAGAGCTATCGGTTCGAGCTGGAGACGGTGCTGCGTGCAAGTAATTATTTCGAACCTGAATTGTCCTATGAATTCAAGGATTCCAGGGCGCAGGGGCCAGTGCCCGATATTTCCTATGTTCAGCACCAGGGCCGGATAATCCTGGCAATGAGGACAAAGGTGCCGCGGCTTTCTGAGGTCACTTTTGATTACCTGATAGCTTACCGGCTGTTCACGACCGACCTTGGGTCGCTGATCGATTCGCCCCATAGCGGCCGGGCTGACCTCGGGAACCGGATCCGTCTGGCCGGGGAAGTCCCGGTGCTGACCGGACTGCGTCTTGTTCTGAACTACTCATGCGAATTCAGAAATTCTTTTTCCGACACTTATCTCCAGGTTGGCGAGCTCAAAAATTTCCGTAAGCAAACAGCGGGTGTCGGGATCGAATTCACGTACTGAGGAGGCCCTATGCTGAAAGCACGAAACATTTTGTTCTGCCCAATTCTCTGCTTCTTAGCCGCCTGTCATCATCCGGTCGATGATACCGGCGCGTTCGTGATCATCAGCGAATGCCGGTTGCCTGGATATTCCCGGGATGTCGACATCCAGGGCGGCTACGCGTATATAGCCAATGACCAGGGTGGTCTGCAGATCGTATCCATTGCCGATCCGGAATCGACCTTTGTCGTTGGTTCATATGTCACCCAGAAGAACTTCCAGGGCGTTTCAGTCCGCGACACTTTTGCCTACATCGCCGTGGCCGCTTCCGACGGCGGTATGATGATCCTGAACGTGAGTGACCGGTCCAATCCGCTTTTCGCAGGTCAGGATGCCTGGTTTTACGCTTATAATATCGCGGCCCCGGAAGGGGACACGCAATACGCTTACGTGGCCGCGCGTTACTGGTTCATCGTGGAAGATGTGAGCTGGCCGCAGTACCCGAGCTATGTGCGTCGGTTCTCGACACCGGGCAATGTCCATGATCTTTTCGTGATCGATTCCATTGCGTATCTGGTATGCGAGCAGATGGGACTCCTGGTCTACAATCTCCAGCATCCCGACAGCACGGCACTGGTCAGCGAGCTGGACACGCCGTCCAACGCGCGCAGCTTGTTCATTACCGGGCCATATGCCTATATCGCGGACGGGTATGACGGCCTGGTGATCGTCGACCTGAGCGACCTGGATAGCCCCGCGATCATCGGGTCATATGACACGCCCGGCTACGCTCAGGGAGTCTCGGTGCAGGACAGTCTGGCATTCGTAGCTGACGGGAGCGGCGGTCTTCAGATCATTAACGTGGGGCAGCCGGCCGCGCCGGTTCTTTACGGCGAGATCAAGACACCCTACGCGTACAAAGTGCATACGGACAATGGTTTGATCTGTCTTGTTGACAGGGACCTCGGGCTAGTTATAATACAGGAAGAAACACAACCATGACCGTACTTCTGTCGTACGTGCTCATTTCGGCGCTGCTACCGGCAAGTATTGATCCGCAGATAGATATTCTCGCCAAAAACTCGTCGTCACTGGAAATCAGCCTGACACCTGGCAGCGAGACCGGACCGGGTACGATAACAAGGTTCATATTCTCGAGCACCGAACCGGCCTTGACCATTGTCTCCATGGCCTGTGATACGACTGCCATCGAAAGCTCCGGGGATCAGAACTATGTTGGACCGGGAGGGTTCGCGGAGATAGGAAATGCCATGATCCTGGCGGGCTACCGGATATATCCGGTCATTATCCGCAACAGGGTGGTCGAGCGCGGGATGGAGATTAACTTGAAAAAAGCAGTGCTGCGCCTGGCATGCCGCGGTTATGATAATGTCCGGCTGGCGCCCAGCCAGGCAGCGGTTTATAAAAATCTTATTCTGAATTATGAATATGACCCTCATGTCGAGCCGCAGGGTTTATTGATCATTACGCCTGCATCGTTCTACAACGCGGTTTTGCCGCTGGCTGACTGGAAAGAAAAAAAGGGCTGGACGACCACGGTCGCCACGCTGGCGCAGACCGGGAATACCAGCACATCCATAAAAAATTATATCAGCAACGCATATTACAACTGGGATCCTGCGCCCGAGTATGTCATCCTCGTCGGCGATAAGGACAGCTTGCCGGCTTTCGCGATGCCGGCAAACCCGGTCAACATCACTGATTATCTGTACGGCCTGATCGATGGCGGCGACTTTATTGCCGAAATAATGGTCGGCCGTTTATCAGTGTCGAATGCCAATGAATTGCAGACCCTGGTCGCCAAGATCGTGGGTTACGAAAAAACGCCCTATACGACCGACACGACATGGTTCAAGCACGCGCTCATGGTCGCTGCCAATTATCCCTACGATACGATGACCACGCCGATACCGACCAAGCGGTGGGTCAGAGAGAAACTGCTCCAACATTCTATCAGCCCGGTGGATACTATATACGATCCGCCTGTTTCCAACGGCCAGGCCGCGATCACGAATGCCGTGAACCAGGGTGTCAGCATTATCAATTACCGGGGCGGTATTGCCGATCCCTACGGATGGGACCGTCCCACTTTTACCAACACCGACGTCGTAGCCCTCACGAACGGGTGGAAACTTCCCGTAATAACGAGTATTGTCTGCAATACCTGCAATTTCAATTACCCGGCGTGTTTCGCGGAGACCTGGCTGCGCGTCGGCAATCCCGTAACGCCGAAGGGCGCGGTCGGTTTCTTCGGCGCGACGACGCCAACGACCCATAGCCGGTGGAACAACTGCCTGGATTACGGGATCTACTGGGGTTTGACCGAGGACAGCATATACAGTTTTGGGCCAATGACGTACCGGGGCAAAATGGAGGTGTACTTCAACTTCCCGTTCGAAGTGTCGCCGGACAGCGGCGTGGAATATTATTTCAACGCCTATAACCTGCTGGGTGATCCATCCCTCGAATTGTGGACCGCGGCACCCCGGTCCATTAACGTCAGCCACGCGTCGTCCGTGCCGGTCGGCACGAACGCTATCTCGGTTTCGGTGCAAACCGGATCGTCGCAGCCTGTAAAGGACGCGCTGGTCAGCCTATACAAGCAAAACGAGGTCAAATCCGTCGATTTCACCGATGCCGGCGGTATGGCATATTTTCAGATCTCCACCACGACCCCCGATACCTTATTCGTCACTGTTTCCAAGCATAACTGCGCCCCTTACTGCGGATACTTGCTGGTCAATAATTCGGCCGTCTATGTCGGATATCTCAGCCACACGATAAGCGATCCCGGCGGCAACAACAATGGGGAGACCAATCCAGGCGAGACCATCCAGATGGCCGTGACCTTAAAGAATTACGGCACATCAACAACCGCTACCGGCGTGACCGCGAAGCTGACCGACAGCGATCCCCTGGTGACCATAACGGATTCGATAAAGAGCTTTGGTGCGATCAGCCCGGGCGGGACCGCGACCGGTTCACCGTATGTTTTTTCGGTATCGACTGGCGCGAAGGATGGTCGCATTATAAAATTCAACCTGAACGTCACGTCTGGCCAGGGCAGCTGGAATTCCGTGATCTGGGTGGAAGTTAAAGCTCCCCAGTTCCGGGCACAGCGTTGCCGCATCGTGGACGGCGGGAACGGTGTTCTGGAACCTGGCGAAACTTCCGACCTCAGTATCTGGATCGTGAATTCAGGCCGACTTGCCGGCGGCAATATTACCGGGGTCCTGAGGTCGCGCAACCCCGGTGTTTCGGTCAATGATTCTCTGGGCGCTTTCGGCACCATACCAGTTGGTGATTCGGCGGAGAACGCCAGCGACCGTTTTGCGGTGTACGCTTCACCGCAGCTCGCGCCCGGGCATGTAATCGATATGTATGTCCTGTTGTCAGGAGATCAATCTTTCCGGGACACGGTTTATTTTTCAACGACCATCGGAGTGGTGACAACCGCATCACCGTCAGGACCTGACGATTATGGTTATTACGCTTATGACAATACCGACGCCGGGTACACGGAGACGCCGGCCTACAGCTGGGTCGAGGTCGATCCGGCGCTGGGCGGGTCCGGCACTGTCCTGACGCTGGCGAACGATCAGACGCGCACGGTCGCGCTGCCTTTCAGTTTCAAGTATTACGGGTTGAATTACAGCAAGATCTCGATCTGCTCCAATGGTTACGCCGCTCTGGACTCGACGTGGATCGCGGATATGTACAACTGGCACATCCTCTCGAGCCTGGGGCCTCCGCTGCTCATGGCTGCGTTCTGGGACGACCTTGATCCCAATGCCACCGATTCCAGCGGGAACGTATGTTATTATAGCGATGCCGCGAACCACCGTTTCATTGCCGAGTGGTCGAGGATCCAGCATTTGCACAACCCGACCTCGCCGGTGCCGGCGGAACTGCAGACATTTGAGATCGTCCTGTATGACCCGGCATATTATCCGACCCAGACCGGCGACGGCGAAATAATCTACCAGTATAAGAAGATCAGCAATGACGACCACTGGCATAACTATGCCACGTGCGGTATTGAGAACTACGGACATACGTCAGGTCTTGAGTATACTTACGCCAATGTGTACGCGGCGGGAGCGGCCGCCCTGATCAATAACCGGGCGATCAAATTTACCACGGACCAGCCGGATCCATATCCCGGAGTGGAAGAACTTGGGAAGCTGGCGGGAATAGGCGGAAAACTCGACCTGCAGATATTCCCGAATCCTGCCAGGAGCAACCTTATAATTAAATTCCAAATTCCCAATTCCCAATTCCAAAATTCACCCCCACCCTTGCCCTCCCCCCTCGAGGGGGAGGATAAAAGAGGGGGGGATTATTCAAATATTTCATTAAGGATCTACGATGCGACTGGCAGGTTAACAAAACAATTCAACCATTTAACCATTCAACCATTTAACCAAATCGCCTGGTTCGGTTCAGATGATGCGGGCCGTCGTCTTCCTGCCGGTGTTTATTTCATTGAACTACAATCGGGGGAGAACAAGGTAATTGAAAAAGTCATTATAACAAGGTGAAAATATGGGTAGCGCGAAAGGAGCATAGATGAGGAATATAAAGATATTTATGGGACTGCTGTGGTGCCTGAGTTTATCGGCCAGTTTCGCATACCAAAATTTCCATGGATGCACCCTGGCACCGGACAATGCAACAGGTTGGGTCGTGACCCTGGATACCATGATTATCCTGAAAACCACCGACGGCGGTGTGAACTGGTTCGAGCAGGCCAACCCGGCCGACCGCAGGTTTTTCGATGTCACTTGTTTTGGAAACCAGAACGTCTGGACATGCGGTGTCCTGGGGCAGATATGTTACACCAGCGATGGCGGTCAGAACTGGGCGATCCAGCTTGGGGGAGGTGGTTCGAAATACGCCACGCGCGTGGAATTCGTTGATATTAATCACGGTTGGACCGTGGGCGGAGACGGCGTTATTTTGAGGACCACGAACAGTGGAGCCTACTGGGAAGTGAATTTCACACCATTCACCTTCCTGCCAGAACTGTACGGAGTGTCGTTCATTGATACTCTGAGGGGCTGGATCGTATCAGGCTGGCCTGATTCAGTGGATATCGGCCAGGCGATCATCGCGCGTTCAACCGACGGAGGGATGGTCTGGGATTCCCTTTTTTTATGCACGAACTATGACGACTATTTTGACATTCACTTCTTCGATGCGCTGAACGGCATTATTGCGGGCGGCAACGAACAAAATTACGCTGCCCTGGTTTTGAGGAGCACGGACGGCGGCGTCAGCTGGAACCAGATCACGGTGCCGGGCAACGCGTTCTACCTGAGGGCAGTTGATTTCGTGGGCGGGCAGGGCTGGGCAGTGGGCAGGTTTGGAACGATAATCCATTCCCACGACGATGGTCAGACCTGGACGTTCCAGACCAACCCCGCGACCTCGACGCTTTTTGACGTCGACTTTTCAGACACGCTCCATGGTCTTGCCTGCGGCACCAGCATCATTCTTTACACGTATGACGGCGGCGAGACCTGGCACGATGGAACGGGTGTCGAGGAAGCAGATAAGTGGGAAGCGGGAAACGGGAAGTTGGAAATTTATCCGAATCCGTTTACGAGAAGCCTTACGGTTAAATTCCAAATTCCCAGTGCCAAATGCCAAACAAATTCCAAATCACAAATTTCAGTACAAATCTTTAATGCAGCAGGCAGGTTCATAAAACAATTTAGCCGTTTATCCGCCATGCAGTATGGCGGAATTCAACCATTTAACCAGATCATCTGGGATGGTTCAGATGATGCCGGTCGTCCGGCACCTGACGGCGTCTATTTCATCCAGCTGAGCGGATGTGACATACCTGTGACCGCCAAGGTCATATTGAAAAGATAGGGGATTTGGGGATCAGTGGGTAAGGGGATAGAAAGACACGGAGATGAGGGGATGCGGGGACGAGAAGACGAAAAGATGCGGGGATATGAAAAGGATTGAAGATGGGAAGTTATGAGGATAAGAGGTTAAAAAAGATTGAAGATAAAGGGAAAAGCGTAAGAAAATGAAAAGGATCGCGATCCTCGCTGCTGTGTTCCTCGGATCGGTTTTTGCGCAGAGCGGCGCGCGTTACCTGATCATTACGCATGACAGTTATTATGACGCGCTGGTGCCGCTGGCCGATTGGAAAACGCAAAAAGGCATGAAGGCAAAGATCGTCCGCCTGTCCGAGACCGGCAGCGATTCAACCCAGATAAAATCGTACATCGTCAATGCCTATAATAACTGGCAGATAAAACCCGAATACCTGCTGCTGGTCGGCAATCCCCAGCAGATCCCATTCGTGCGTTTTACTTACAATTACGATTTATCGTACAGCGATAATTATTATGCGAATGTCGTTGGGGATTTCTACAACGAACTGATACCGGCGCGGCTGTGGGTGTTCGACACCGTGCATGTAAAGACCATCGTCAACAAGATCCTTGGTTACGAGAAAACACCTTTTATGGACGACCCGGACTGGTTCAGAAAGGCGGTTACCATCGCCAACGAAGATGATTACCCGCCGTACTCGGACTCCACGTATTTTGCTGACGCCGATTATGCGCACCGCCTAATGGACAACGCCAGTTTCCCGCATGTTGATTCCTTTTCGCAGTACGCCGGTAATAATAACAGCGACGATGTGATCCAGGCATGGAACGACGGGCGGACATATATTTTGTACCGGGGGGTCGGCGGGTATTACTGGGACTATCCATTCTACGACATCTATCCCCTCACGGATTGCCACAACGGGTACAAAATGCCGATCATTATTTCGGGCACGTGCGCGACGATCGAAGAGATTGGATACGAATGGATGTATGCCGGAACACCGGACGAGCCTAAGGGCGCGGTTGGATTTTACGGAACGACCGACATGCTGATGGAAGCGGCCGAGAAAAGGAGTGCGCTTGCCAAGGGTACCCTGCGGAATATCTTCTGTGACAGCATGGCAACACTCGGCAAAGCGGCCGAGTGGGGCCGTCAGACTTATGTCCACACGTTCGGGAATACCCAGGAATACAACTCCTGGACATGCCTGGGCGATCCTGAAATGACGGTCTGGACCGGCACGCCCAGATCGCTGGACGTGACGCACTGGCCGAGGGTATGGATCGGGGAATCACTAATCGTAACCGTGAAGCATGATTATCAGCCGGTGGAAAGCGCGCTGGTATGCATAAGAGCGAGAAAAGACACAACGGTTTACCACTACCGGCGCACCAACGCCAGCGGCACAGTAACGTTCATTGATACACTCCCCATCTCGGATACGGCTCTGGTCACGGTGACGGGCAGGAACCTTTTGCCGCAGACGGATACGGTCCTGGCCGGTTATCAGGGTGGTCCCTCGCTCATGTACGATTTTCACCTGGTCCTGGACACTACCGGCGGCAACGGCAATTACATACCAAATAACGGCGAGGATATAGAACTGGCGGTCTGGATGCTCAACGTCGGTGATTCCACTGCGCACGGCGTGACCGCCATCCTTGAGAAAGCGCAGGCCGATCCCTATTTTCAGATCGCCGATACAATCAAAGCGATCGGCGACATTGCCAGCCTGGATTCGGCATTTACGTCGGCGGACGGTTTTAATATTATAATCGACCAGTATTGTCCGGACAGTCACCTGGTCAAGCTCAAGCTGGTCATGACCGATGCAGACAGCCATACCTGGATATCGTTCTTTAATGTGCTGGTGTACAGCGCGCGGCCGTATCTTATTTATATGTCACACGCGGTCCTGGACACCGCCAATGGAACTGGGAACGGTGACTATTTTGTGAATCCGGCAGAAGACATCGAGATGCCGGTGTGGATAAAAAATATCGGCGATTCGATCGCCGTGGCAGTCACCGGCGTGATCCAGAGAGATACGATCGATCCGTATTATACGCTTCACGATACGCTTAAGGGCTTTGGCAATATCCTGCCCGCGGACACAGCCTGGACCGGCGCCGACGGGTTCAATGTGCTGGTCGACTCCGGATGCCCTGACCAGCATGTCATCAAGCTGCGGTGCACGCTTTCGGATGCTCTGGATTCAACGTGGATCTATGATATCGAATTGATCAATCACTCGGCAATGCTTGTCATCACTCAACACTGGGTGAACGATACTCTGAAATATGTCATGCCGCGGGATACGGCGCCGCTATATCTGGAACTCCATAATATCGGTTCGGGGATCGCGGACAGTATCACCGGCACGCTGGTATGCGCTGATTCATTCTTTCACGTGATCGACGGCGAAGCCTATTTCGGTTTGCTCCCGCCCGACGGTATCGGGTCCAACCATTCTGATCCCTTCCTGATATCGGGTGATTCATTGTCGCCGGCGGGTCACGCGGTGAACTTAAAAATCGTGCTTGAATCCGGCGCTTACCGCGACACGCTGGATTTCACGGTCTATATCGGTCAGCGCGATTACGTCGTCTGGGACCCGGATCCCAACCACACGAGCGGTTTTGTCATGCATACGAAACTGGCAGCCCTCGGGTATCTGGGTGACTACACCCAGGGCTTTCCGGCCGGGTTTTTGAATATTTATAAAGTGTTTTTCGCCAGCCTGGGCATGTATCCCAACAAGTACACGATCTCATATTCGAACCCCGATATATTCGAGATCGTCCGCCATCTTAATGCCGGCGGGCGAATGTACCTGGAGGGCGGCGACGTCTGGTACAATGACCCTCTTAGCGGCGGCTATGATTTTGCATCGCAGTTTTCGATCGACGCGATCCAGGGCAATATCGGTTATTTCACCGGTCTGATCGGCGTGTCCGGGACATTCACGAACCAGATGAGTTTTAGCTATACCGGCGAAAGCTCATCCATCGACCGGATAGACCCTACGGGGAACGGCATCGCCGTGCTCAGGAACGTTTATAACAGTAATAATTGCGGTGTGGCAGCGAATCACCGGACGGTCGGCATCTCGGTAGAATTCGGCGGCATGGTGGACGGCTCGCCGCCGTCGACAAAGCTCGCGCTGGCCGATTCCATAATGCGTTATTTTGGCATCCTGCCGGGTCAGGCGGTGGGCGAGGGGCTGTCAATGAAGGATGATCTTGAGTTCCGCGGGCTCAGGGTATGGCCGAACCCTTCCTTTGGACGGACCGTAATAAAGTATGTAGTAAGTAGTAAGCCGCAAGATTCAGTAGGGCAAGGCTTTAGCCATGCTAAGTCAAGCAAACCTGAAGGTTTGCCCTACTACATCAAAATCTATGACGCGGCCGGCAGACTGGTGAAATCATTTAACCATTTAACCATTCAACCATTTAACCAAATCACTTGGACCGGTGCCGATGAAAACGGTCGTCGTGTCCCCGCCGGCGTGTATTTCGTGCGGCTGGCCATCGGTCCCGTAGGGGCCACTGGCACCGCAGGGGAAGCGGACGGGGAGAAGTGGACAGAGAAGGCGATTCTTTTAAGGTAGCCCCGTGTTTTCTTCGAAAACGGGACGCTCATTTTGGCAGTCAAATCACAAACAGGATTTGAGCCAAAATGGCGAGGTTAAGAGGTTATGAAGAGCGGAAATAATGAGAGAAAGGATCATATCCTCCCAACTTCCTATCCTCTCAACTTCGAATTTTTTAAGTTTGGGAAGTTATGAAAAGCTGAATACATGGAAGGATAAAAAATCGCAGCCTCACAGCTTCTTATCTTCCCAACCTCATCTTTTATGCTTGTCACATTGCCACTTGACTTAAGTCTTCACGGTGCTTATAATATATAAAGCATACAATGCAAATATCCATGATTTGCCGTAAATCTTTATTACTTATCTCGCTGTATTTTATTATTGCAGCATCCCTATTTGGTCAGGAGACCGGCGCCAAATACCTGGTTATCGCGCACGATCAGTTCTATAACGCCGCTCTGCCGCTCGCAGCATGGAAGCACAAGAAAGGCATGCGTGCAAAGATCGTCCGGCTGTCGGACGTAGGGTCCACCGCGGACCAGATCCGGAATTACATCTTGGACGCGTACAATAACTGGCAGATCAAGCCTGAGTTCCTACTGCTGGTCGGAGCACCTAATTTTATACCATTTCCCCAGTCCGGTACATATACTGACAATTACTATACCGATATGAACGGGGATGTGTTCAATGATATCTTGTCAGGACGGCTTACAGTCCATGATACGCTCGAAGCCAAGACCGTGGTCAATAAAATCCTTGTCTATGAAAGGCATCCGGATACGAGCGATACTTCGAGGTTTTTGAAAGGCGTGGCGATCGCCAATACTGACGGTAGCTGGACGAGCGACTCGATCTACCTGGAGAATATGCGTTATTGGGCACAGCTTATGGATGGCGCGGGTTATGTAGGGATCGACACTTTAGCTGATATTTACGGCGATAACTCGACCGACGTCATCAACGCGGTCAACGAAGGTTGCATGTTTGTCGTGTACCGGGGATCGGGCCTTAACAACTGGTATTCTCCTTTTAACTGCAATCCCGATGCCAGTAATAACGGCGTGAAACTTCCGATCGTGCTGTCCATGACCTGCTGCTGCATGGGTACAGGAGCAACGCCGGCGGTTGCCGAGCGCTGGTTCCTGACGGGCACTCCGACAACGCCGAAAGGCGCAGCCGGTTACTTTTCGACGACGACAGTGATTGGCGGCGGGGCTCATCTGCGAAGCGCCGTGAACAAAGGTTTTGCCAGTGCTGTGTTCATGGAAGGGAAAAAGACCTTTGGTGAGGCGTGCGAGAAAGGCCGTATGAATGTTTATCACCTATACGGGGCGACGAACGAATACCGCGGCTGGACAACGATCGGCGACCCGGAAATGAATATCTGGATCTCCAACCCGCGGCGACCGGTGATCACGCACCCTGTGGTTGTCCATCTGGGCTACAATAGCATAACTGTTAACGTCAACGTCAACGGTCAGCCCGAGCCTGCCGCGCTGGTCTGCGCCATGCAGTCAGATACGATAATATACGAGACCGGTCTGACGGATTCTTCAGGTAATGTTTCTATCTCTTTTACGGTTCCCGGTATGGATACGATCTATCTCACCGTGACCGGTCATACGCTTTTGCCTTATGAGGGATATATACTGGTCAGCCCGGAAGGCAGTTTTGTCACTTACCTGAAGCACGAGATCGTCGACACGGTCAGCGGCAACAACAACGGCCGCGCCAATCCCGGTGAGATCATCACCCTGCCTGTCTGGGTCAAGAATTACGGCAGCGACACGGCACTGGGCGTTACAGGTGTGCTCAGGGTCACCGGCAGCATAGCGACCGTAATCGATTCGTTAACGGATTTTCTCGATATCGCCCCGAATGATTCTGCGCTTTCAGATCCGCCCTTTATTTTCGATGTTGATAGCTTTTGTGATGACCAGGCAAGGATCGATTTCGACCTTTCATGCATTAGCGCCGATGATACATTTCCTTCGGTGTTCTCAGTGTATGTCTGCGCCCCGAAGCTGATATATGACCATTCGACGGTCACGGGCGGCAATGGGAATAACACGCTGGAGCCGGGTGAAACCGCGAACCTGATCCTTGCCGTGGAGAACACCGGTTCCGAGACCGCCGCCGATCCCCATGCAGTATGCCGGGTCGCGGCGAGTACGTACTTACGGATCGATGATTCCGTCAGTATCTACCAAAGCATCGCTCCTGACAGCGTGCGCGACAACGTGGTAGATCCCTTCATTATCACGGCTGACAGCATGACACCGATCGGCACCACGGTAGACCTGAGCGTTGAGATCACCACCGGGTGGTCAGTCGATACCATTGAGTTCTTTCTGGTCGTTGGAAAAAAGAACTATCTGATCTGGAACCCGGATCAGACTCCCAATCCGGGTATTGTCATGAATTCGACCCTGACCGCGCTGGGGTATACCGGTGATTACGCGACCTCGCTGCCCGCCGACCTTACGCTTTACCAGGCGGTATTCGTGTGCGTCGGGGTCTATCCGAATAACCTTATCATTTACGCGGGCAGCCCTGAAGCCACAGCCCTGGTTGATTTCATGAATAGCGGTGGAAGGCTGTACCTGGAGGGCGGCGACGTTTGGTATTATGACCCGATGATGAACGGCTACAATTTTGCCCCGCATTTTGGCATCCAGCCGGCCGGGGACGGAAGCAGCGATATGGGCCCGGTAGCCGGCGCGAACAATGCTTTTACAGCCGGTATGATCTTTCAGTACGGCGGCGAGAACCAATTTATGGACCAGATCAATCCCACGAGCGGTTCATTTTTAATATTCAGCGACCAGGACGATTATTATAATTGCGGAGTCGCGTACAATGCCGGTAATTACCGGACGGTCGGAGCGTCATTTGAACTGGGCGCCCTGATCGACGCGAGCGGCGTATCGACAAAGGGGGCGCTGTTGGATTCCATCATGCATTTTTTCGGTATATACACCGGGATCCAGGAAGAGCCGGGCAGGATGGGGCCGAACGCGATCGTCGGTTTCCGCGCGTACCCCAATCCGTCTACCAGAAATCTTACGATTAAGTTTCAAATTTCATCCCTGATTAAGTCAGGGACCAAATCTCAAATTTCAATCAAGATTTACGATACAACAGGCAGGTTGGTAAAATCATTTTATCAATTACCAATTACCCAATTACTCGATTACTCGATTACTTGGGATGGTACCGATGAAGTCGGCAGAATCGCGCCAGCCGGCGTTTATTTCATCCATCTTGACACTGGGGACGACAGCCGGATGCAGAAAGTCATTATTGTCCGTTAGTTCTAGTCCGGGCATATAGACCGCCTGGCAAGTATTTTGTATTACCCTTGACTATTACCCGATTCGGCATATAATGATATTTACAACACAATTCCCGAAGGGAGATATAATGAAACGATTTATCATTTTTTTTATAGGTATGGGTTTAGTTTTTAGCCAGGATATCGGAGCCCGATATCTCGTCATCACGCATGATAATTTTTACAACGCGGTCCTGCCCCTGGCGCAGTGGAAAAATAAAAAGGGCATGCGCGCCAAGGTCGTAAAACTCTCGGAAACGGGATCGTCAGCAGCTCAGATCCGGAGTTACATCATGAACGCCTATAGTTCATGGCAGATCCCGCCCGAGTATGTTCTATTGGTGGGTGCCGGTAATTATCTGCCTTATCCAACGGTTAGCGGTACTTATTCGGATAATTATTATACGAACATGGATGGCGATATATATAATGAGATCCTGTCCGGAAGGCTGACCGTGCACAGCGACGCGGAAGCACAGAATGTGGTCAACAAGATCCTGCTCTATGAACGCACTCCGGACTTGACCGACACTTCATGGCTCATTGACGCTTGCCTGATCGTGCGGGATGATTACGAGACTTACAGCGATTCCATATACTGGAGCGATGTCAGGCATGCCCGCAGCCTGATGAGAGCAGCCGGTTACAGGAACATTGACACGCTGAACCGGCGCAGTGGCAACAATACGACCGACGTCATCAACCGGGTAAACGAGGGCCGTGCCTTTGTAGTGTACCGGGGACAAGGCGTCAACAACTGGTGGGATCCGTTCTCAGTGAATCCATCACTGACCGCGAACGGCGCAAGGTTGCCGATCGTACTTTCGTTCACCTGCTCGACCTTAGGTACGGGCGGTACGCCGGCCGGTGCCGAGATGTGGTTTCTTACGGGAACGGCTGCGAATCCAAAGGGGGCGTCGGGTTATTTCGCGACCACGACGGTAATCTCACATCAGGCTTATCTCCGGAGTGCGGTTTGCGTGGGTTTCTTCGACGCCTTGTTCGCCGACCGGAAGACCACCTTTGGTGAAGCCTGCGAGCAGGGCCGGCAATATGTATACCAGCAGTATTCATCATCATCTGAATATTACGGGTTTAATACGATCGGCGATCCTGAGATGAATGTCTGGACCGCCATGCCCAGGTTGATCACGGTGACCCATGATTCGATCCTCTATGCCGGTATCCAGGATACCCTGACCGTCACTGTCCAGCAGGCCGACAGTTTTTTAAAAAGCGCGCCAGTCTGTATCGTCATGGATACGATTGTCTATCAGGTCGGTCATACCGACAGTATGGGGACGGTGTCGTTTGCGCTGGCCATACCGTATCCGGGGATGCTTGATCTGACTGTGATCGGCAAGAATCTGAATCCGTACGAAGCACAGATCCCGGTGAGCGGCGGCAGCGCGTATCTCGCCTATGATGGTTGCGCGGTCGAGGATTCTTTGGGCGACGATGATGGTCTGGTCGACCCTGCGGAAATTATCATGCTCGGTGTGAGCATTACGAACCTGGGCATTGATGCCGCCACCGGCGTAAAAGCGACGCTGTCAACAGCCGATTCATTTACGATAATGAGCGACAGCGTGTCGTATTACGGTGATGTCCCGGCCGATTCGGTCGCCGTCGGTTTAAACCCTTTCGTTTTTGCTCTCAGACCGGACGCGGTCGCCCACGCGATCCGGTTCGCGCTGGCGATCAACGATGACAGCGGGCATGTATGGAACGACAGTTTTTCGGTACTGACAACGGGTTCGAACAGTTCAACCGGACCCGATCTTTACGGTTACTATATCTATGACGATACGGATACACTGACCGGCAACGCTCCGGTGTATGACTGGTTGGAGATCGCGACGGCTGCCGGTGGTCCGGGAATGATCGTTTCGGAGATAACGGACGAGGATGCCGACACGGTAACTGTTCCTTTGCCCTTCGATTTTCCATATTATAGCATAACTTACAATACGATCGGTCTGTGCTCCAATGGGTTTGCCGAGCTTGGGTATTCGACCCATCGTTTTGGCATGAATACGCCGATACCCTCGCCGGCTGCACCATCCAGGTTTTTATCGGGTTTCTGGGATGACCTCAACCCCGGAGCCAATGGCGACATTTATCAGTACTATGACTCGACCGCCCATCGTTGGATCCTGGAATACTACCAGTGCAGCCATTACGATTCAGTTAATAACCTCGAGACATTCCAGATCATATGCCGGGATCCGGTATATCACCCGACACCGACCGGCGATGGCGAAATCCTGTTCCTTTATAACCATGTTGCCGACGCAACGAGCAATTCCGTCGGCATCGAGGATGAGACTCAGATGCGTGGTTTAGAATATGTATATAACGGCAGTTATGACCAGAATGCCGCGGCATTGATCGACAGCAGGGCGCTGCTAATAACGACAAAACCGCCTTTTGAACCGTTAAACCCCTGGTTATATCTGGTCAGCGCAGTAGTAGATGATTCGCTGGGCGGCAATAACAATGGTATTTTCGAGCCGGGTGAAACGCTCGCGGTCACGGTATCGGTGGGCAACGACGGGAACGACAATGTCTTCGGGACCCTCGGCACGATCAGAACCAGCTCCTCATCGGCCGTGATCACGGACAGTCTGGCCGACTTTGGCGACATATTTGTCGACAGCACCGCGGCAAACACGATCGAACCTTACGGGGTTATCATTGATTCCAATCCCACCGATACGATCATCGGTTTTACCGTCAACTTTGAAGGGAACAGCGGCGCTTACCAAGGGCAGGTCTATTTCACCATGTTTATCCATTCATCGACGGGTATTGATGAGTTGGGGATAAGAGGGGTGGGTAAGACGATGCTGTCGGTGGCACCGAATCCGTCTTCGGGGAACATGTTGATTAAATTCCAAATAAAAAATTCTAATCCGCCACACAGTATGGCGGATCAAATGAATGCCCAATCTCCAATGTTATTGAAGATCTATGATGCTGCTGGTAGGTTAATAAAGTCTTTTAATCTACCTGCTACTGACTACTTACTACCTGCTTCCATCCAGTGGGATGGTACCGATGAAATCGGTAGAAACGTCCCCGCTGGCGTTTATTTCGTTAGACTGGAAACGGGCGAGGAGAAGTGGACGGAAAAGGCCGTTCTGCTTCGCTGAACGATGAAGTTAAGAGGATATGAAGTTGTGAAGAGCTGAATTCATGGAAGGATAAAAAATCGTAGCCTCATAACTTCTTATCTTCCTAACTTCTATCTTTTCTCCTTGTAATATTGCCTCTTGACTTAAGTCTCAATTGGATTAAAATATTGATAATATTAATTAACTATAAAGGTTAATGATTAATCGATGAAGAAACTGCTTTTAAGCATCGCTTTTCTTTGCGGACTGTCGATCAGCCAAGACTTGGGTGCCAGGTACCTGATCATCACCCATGATAATTACTACGACGCGATCCTGCCGCTGGCGCAATGGAAGCATAAAAAGGGAATGAGGACCAAGGTCGTCAAGCTCTCGGCGATTGGATCGACTTCGACCGCGATCAAAAACTACATTGTCAACGCGTACAACAACTGGCAGGTCAAACCCGAATATCTGCTGCTCGTGGGCGCCCCCAATTATCTGCCGTTCCCGCAAGTGGGCGGCGTTTACACCGACAATTACTACACGAACATGGACGGCGATATCTATAATGAGATACTGTCCGGCCGTTTGACCGTTCACAACACGACCGAAGCCCAGGCCGTCGTTGCTAAGATGTTAAAGTATGAAAGGGCACCCCTTATCACCGACTCGCTTTGGTTTAAGAAAGCGTGTCTGATCGTCAATGAAGAAGGTAATTATGCCTACGATACCATCTACTGGAACGACGCTAAGTACGTGGCGAATCGTTTAGTCGCCAACGGGTATGTATATGTTGATACTTTTTCAAGAAATCAGGGTGATGATTATAACTCAGTCATCAATGCCGCGAACCAGGGGCGGGATTTTGTCTTGTACCGCGGTAACGCGACCAATAATTGGTACATGCCCTTCAATGTAAACCCGGATAATCTTGCCAACGGAGAAAAACTGCCGATAGTCGTTTCAGCGACATGCGGTACGCTCGGTACCGGCGGAACGCCGGCAACGGCGGAGCGCTGGTTCCTTACCGGCTCGCCGACAAATCTTCGTGGGGCTTCCGGATATTTCGCGACCACAACCAGCGGGTACAATCTGGCGCACTTGAGGAGCGCGGTCGCCCGCGGATTTTTTGACGGGATTTTTGTCAATAAATGCCGCACTTTTGGGCAGGCATGCGAAAACGGCAGGATCCGAGTATATCAGACATACGGATCCTATTCTGAATTTTACGGGTTTACCACGATCGGCGATCCGGAGATGAACATATGGACGTCGAACCCCAAGCCGATCGTCGTTGTCCACGATACCGTATTGTTTCCCAATATCAACGATACCATGAACGTTCAGGTCTTCAAGCAAGGCACAGCCGTGGAGTCGGCTTATGTTTGCATTATATACGATACGGTTTTATATCAAACGGCTTATACCGATATTAATGGATCCGCGAGTTTTTATTTTACCCTTCCTGATACGGGACACATGGACATAACCGTGACCGGGAGAAATCTGTATCCATACGAAGGCCAGATACCAGTAGCATGCAACAGCGCGTACCTTGCGTACGATCATAATACGATCAATGATTCGCTGGGTGATGATGACGGCCAGGTCGATCCGGGAGAGACGATCCTTTTATGGGCAACCGTTCACAATATGAGCCCGATCACCGCCGAGGGCGTAGCAGCATATCTGCGGACCAACGACACGCTGGTCTTTCTTGGCGATAGCGTATCTATGTACGGTACTATTCCAGGAGGAAACTTGTCTTCCGGCTTGAACCCGTTCATCTGCAACGTATCAAGCCATACCGACTCCCACGCGATCGATTTCAGCATTGTTATGAAAGACGCTTACGGCGATACCTGGGGCGGGAATTTTTCGATCATAACGACGGGAGAGGAAAACGGCGGCGGAACCGGTCCTGATCCTTATGGTTACTATATTTATGACGATACTGACAGCGCCTCAGGCAACGAGCCCGGCTATGACTGGTTCGAGATCGCGGCTCCGACCGGGGGACCGGGCAGTATTATCCCCGAGATCACCGATGAGGACGCAGACACGGTGACTATTCCGTTGCCTTTTACTTTTAACTTCTACGGCATAACCTATGATTCCATCGGTATATCATCCAACGGTATCGTGGAACTGGGGGCCGCCACTTATGCGCTTGATGATAACGGACCCATCCCTCGTCCCGGACGACCCAAAAGGCTTTCCGCGTCGTTCTGGGACGATCTTGATCCCAGCACCGTGGCCAATGGGCACGGCGATATTTACCAGTATTATGACGCAGCGTCTCACCGTTGGATCCTGGAATACTATCAGGTGGCTTTGGGATACGGATTTTATTCCTGGGAGACCTTTCAGGTCATCCTGCGCGACCCGGCATATTACCCGACGCCGACGGGCGACGGCGAATTCCTTTATTTTTATGATTCGGTCAGCAATGTGAATAGCAGCACGGTCGGCATTGAGGATGAGACCGAGACGCGCGGATTGCAGTATGTTTTTAACGGTCTCTATGATAAGCATGCAGCGGTGCTTCAGGATGGCCGTGCCTTATTGGTGACGACGAAGCCGCCGGTCGAGGGCGCGCATGAGCCGTGGCTGCATCTAACCGGGCATATGACCGGGGATTCACTGGGCGGTGATGGTGACGGGGTACTGGAGCCCGGCGAGACGGTGCAGGTGGCGCTGACCGTAGCGAACGGCGGGGATACGCTGGCCGGGAGCGTGTCGGGTACGGTCCGGACGGCGTCATCGAGCGTGGTGCCGGTTGATTCATTGGCGGATTTTGGGCGTATCGCGGCCGGTGGTGCCGCGGGCAATATGACGGATCCGTTCGAGATCACGATCGCGGCCAATCCGGTGGATACGGTGGTGGGTTGCGTGGTTCATTTTGTCTGTAACGGCGGGTCGTACGAGGCGGACGGGTATTTCACGTTATTCATCCATAATGAGAGCGGGGTGGAGGAGCTGGGGCAGGTCGCCGATAAACGGATGATGTTATCAGTATTGCCGAATCCGTTTACCAGAAACCTTACGGTGAAATTCCAAATTCCAAGCACCAATCCGCCACACAGTATGGCGGACCAAACAAATTCCAAATCTCAAATTTCAATAAACATTTACGATATAACCGGCAGGTTGATAAAACAATTTAACCATTTATCCGCCAATCAGCATGGCGGAATTCAACCATTTAACCAAATCACATGGTCCGGCACCGATGAAATCGGCAGCTCTGTGCCCGCGGGCGTATATTTTATACAACTGGATACGGGCGAGGAGAAATGCACGGAAAAGATCATTCTTTTAAGGTAATCCCGTGTTTCTTATCGAAACACGGGACGTTCCCCGTTGTTCTACGCACTACGGGGCAGGCATTTCGACGGTTCGTGGATCCCGATATTTATCGGGACAAATCATAAATAGAATTTGAGCCGAATTGGAGAAAGTCGTACGCAAAGCTATACTGCTAAAGTGATCCCAAAGATGAGACAATATATTTTTATCTTGATTGCTTTGGTCTGCGCTTCGTTATTTGCGCAAGACGTTGGCGCCAAGTACCTGATCATCACGCACGATAATTACTATGACGCGATCCTGCCGTTGGCCCAGTGGAAGCACAAGAAGGGTTTGAGGACGAGGATCGCGAAACTGTCTCAAATAGGCTCGACCGCGGATGACATCCGCGCTTATGTTTTGAACGCCTATAATAACTGGCAAACTCCTCCCGAGTATGTGCTGCTAGTAGGCGCACCCAATTACCTGCCTTTCCCTCTGGTCAATGGAACATATACGGATAACTATTACACGGACATGGACGGCGATGTTTATAACGAAATCCTGTCAGGACGGCTGACCGTTCATAATACGCTTGAAGCTCAGACCGTCGTCACCAAAATGCTCGCCTACGACCGATCGCCGGAGATGGGCGACTCGCTTTGGTTTAAAAAGGCGTGTTTGATCGTGCGTGAGGACAATGATGGCAGCGGCGACGATTCAATATACTGGGATGATACCGAATACGCAGCCGGATACCTGTACGCCAATGGCTATGTGCGCATTGATACTCTGTCGCGCAATCAGGGTGATACATACTCTTCGGTGTGCAATTTAACCAATCAGGGTCTTGGTATTGTCATGTATCGCGGTAGCGGCACCAATAATTGGTACGAACCTTTCAACGGCAACTGGGATGTATTGAACAACGGCGAAAAACTGCCGATCGTCCTCTCGCTGACCTGCAACACGCTGGGCACGGGTCCCACGGCAACGCAGGCTGAAAAATGGTTCTTGACCGGCACACCCGCCACGCTAAGAGGAGCAGCCGGATATTTCGCCACGACCACCCATGGCCTCGGCATGGCGTATTTAAGGAGCGCCGTTGCCAAGGGCTTCTTTGACGGCCTTTTCGTGAACAAAGACCTGACGTTCGGCCAGGCTTGTGAGGATGGCCGGCTTCGCGTTTATCAGACTTACGGCTCAGTCTCAGAATACAACGGTTTTACGACCATCGGCGACCCGGCAATGAACATCTGGACCGATAAACCCAGGGCGATCACGGTCACCCATGATCCCGCAATAACGGCCGGAGTCATGGATACGATCAATGTTTCTGTTCAATACCAGAGCAATCCGGTCGAATCAGCTTACGTCTGTATTGTATTTGACACGATCATCTACCAGACAGGTTATACCGACTCGAACGGCGAGATGAGTTTCATCTGCAGCGCGCCTTTTGCGGGATCCATGGATATCACGGTATCGGGAAGGAACTTAAAGCCTTATGAAGGAATAATAGCGGTCAATAACGGGGAGGTTTTTCTCGTGTATCATGACCGGGTTATTGAGGATTCGCTTGGTGACGATGACGGCGTAGTGGATCCCGGCGAGACCATAATTCTTCTGGCAACAATACATAACATCAGTACTGTTAACGCGGTTGGTGTAAAAGCCATTTTGCGGACGGATGACAGTTTGATCTATTTTAGCGACAGTGTGGCGTATTTTGGCAGCATTGCGGCAGGTGCTCTTGCTACTGGTCTTAACCCGTTCATCTTCAGTGTTTCAAGCAGCAGCCAGGCGCATATCATCGGTTTTGATCTTTTAATGCAGGATGCCGATGGCGATACGTGGACCGGCAACTTCATGGTCATGACCGCGAGCGCAGCCAATAATGGCGGCGGCTCGGGTCCAGATGCTTACGGTTATTACATCTATGATGACACGGATGCATCGAGTGGCAATGCGCCCGTATACAACTGGTTAGAGATCGCACCTCCAGCCGGAGGACCGGGCAGCATTATCCCCGAGATCACCGATGAGGACGCGGACACCGTGACCAAGCCGCTGCCGTTTACATTCAAATTTTATGGCATCAATTACAACCTGATTGGCATATCGTCAAACGGTGTCGTTGAATTAGGGATCGCGAACTATCCGTACAGCAATAATGATCCCATCCCGCAGGCCGGCAGGGCGAGATGTTTCGCCGCTCCTTTTTGGGACGATCTCAATCCCGGGTTTGATGACAATGGGCATGGCGACATCTATCAGTATTACAACGCGACGAACCACCGGTGGATCCTGGAATTCTATCAGGTGGCGCTGGGATATGGTTCACATCCCTGGGAGACATTCCAGATAATCCTGCGCGACCCGGCGTATTACCCGACACCGACAGGCGACGGCGAATTTCTTATTTTATACAAAACCGTATCCGATGTGATCAGCAGCACGGTCGGCATTGAGGATGAGACCGAGACGCGCGGACTGCAGTATGTGTATAATTACAGTTATGATATCAACGCGGCAGCGCTTCAGAACGGCCGTGCCCTGTTGGTGACGACGAAGCCGCCGGTCGATGGCGCTCATGAGCCGTGGCTGCATCTGACCGGGCATATGACCGGGGATTCACTGGGCGGTGATGGTGACGGGGTGCTGGAGCCCGGCGAGACGGTGCAGGTGGCGTTGACCGTGGCGAACGGCGGGGATACGCTGGCCGGGAGCGTAGCGGGTACGATCCGGACGGCGTCATCGAGCGTGGTGCCGGTTGATTCGGTGGCGGGTTTTGGGGATATCGCGGCCGGTGGTGCCGCGGGCAATATGACGGATCCGTTCGAGATCACGATCGCGGCCAATCCGGTGGATACGGTGGTGGGTTGCGTGGTTCATTTTGTCTGTAACGGCGGGTCGTACGAGGCGGACGGGTATTTCACGTTGTTCATCCATAATGAGAGCGGGGTGGAGGAGCTGGGGATCATCGGGACTGGTCGGACGATGCTATCGGCGGCGCCGAATCCGTCCTTTGGACGGATAGTAATTAAATATGTAGTAAGTAGTAAGCAGCAGAATTCCGTAGGGAAGACAAGCAAACCTGAAGGTTTGCCCTACATCAAGATCTTTGACGCCGCGGGCAGGTTAGTAAAGTCGTTCAAACTACCTGCCACCTACTCCATCCTACCTGCTAATGTCATCTGGGATGGTTCAGATGACATGGGCCGTCGTGTCCCCGCGGGCGTGTATTTTATCCAACTGGATGCGGCCGAGGAGAAATGCACGGAAAAAACAATTTTTCTAAGGTAATCCCGTATTTCTTATCAAAACGCGGGGCGTTCCCCGTCGTTCTACGAACTACGGGGCAGGCCTTCCGGCGGTTCGTGGATCCCGATATTTATCGGGACAAATCAAAAACAGAATTCGGGCCGGATTGGTGAAGGTCGTACGCCAGGCAGTACTACTGCACTAACTTGACATTATCATTTAATTATATAGATTTCAATATGGACCAAAACCCATGATCCAAATAATCGGATTGCTGGCGCGTTTTGCGTTTATGGTGAGTTTGGTCGGACCGATAGATCCGCGATACCATACGTATGATGAAGTCTGGGCTGAACTTGATTCGCTGGCGCTGACTTACCCCTCCATATCCGCGCTGGACACGCTATGTTTATCGACGCGCGACAGCCTTGCCATACCGGTCATCAAAATCTCTGATAATCCCACATCGGATGATGATGAACCGGCACTGTTGTACAACGGCCAGCACCATGGTGAAGAACTGCTGGGCGGCGAGGTGGCGCTATACTTGATCAATGACCTTTTGGCGCGCTATGCGTCTGACACCCTTATACACCGATGGATAGACGAAACCGAGATCTTTATTGTACCCATGCTCAATCCTGAGGGAAAAGGTATCGTCATGTCCGGTCTTGACTCCATCTGGCGGAAGAATAAACGGGACAATAACAACAACGGATCTTTTGACCTGGATTCGGACGGCGTTGATCTCAACCGCAATTACGATTTCTGCTGGGATTCGGGCGGAACATCGGATCCATCATCGGAAAATTACCGCGGACCTTCGCCGTTCTCGGAAAATGAAACACGCGGCATCAGGGACCTGGCGCGGCAGAACCATTTTGTTTTTGACATCTGTTATCACAACGTGCGCACGGGTGAGGGGGAACTGGCATATTACCCATGGCGATGGGGAGTCGGGTTCTGCAAGGACTACCCGTTCATAAAGAAGATCGTAGACACGCTGGCGGCGAAGATCATCAATGACGCCGGCACCAATACGTATGTGCCAATATACGGCTATGCCAACGAGGGAACCGCGCGCAACTGGCTCTATGGCGTATGCGGCACCTACGCCTATACGATCGAAGTCAGCCGCACCTGCTATCCGCCCGGTAACAAGGTCGACAGCATTTGCATGCGGAACATGCCTGGCGCATACTACCTGATGGAACGTGTGCTCGGGTCGGGCATAACCGGATTGATCACCGATTCCGTGACCGGCCAGCCGCTGGCGGCGGAATTCAGAATCGAATCTTATTACGACTCGACACTGCCTCCGCGCTTGAGCGATTCGACGTTCGGGCGCTACCGCAAGCTCGTAAACGCCGGCACGTACACGGTTCATTTTATTGAAAGCGGTTATGTATCAATGACCTTTGGGAACGTAGTTGTGCAGCCTGGCATCCCCACGGTGCTGAACGTTAAAATGCGGCCGCTGGCAATTGCGGAGAGCGATGATCACCAGGTCGACAACGGCAGGCTGGAAGCTTACCCCAATCCTTTTACCAGAAAACTGACGATTAAATTTCAAATTCCAAATCCCCCTCTATCCCCCTTTACTAAAGGGGGACAAAAGGGGGAGTTCCCATGCCTGAAGATCTATGACGCGACTGGTCGATTGGTGAAGCAATTTAGCCGTTTATCCGCCAAACAGTTTGGCGGAATTCAACCATTTAATCAGATCATCTGGTCTGGTTCAGATGATACGGGTCGTCCGGTCCCCGCCGGTGTTTATTTCATAAAGTTGGAAATTGATAGGCAAAAACTGATGGACAAAGTCCTGCTTTTACGGTAGTATCTTTATATTTTTTTATATCCCCTTATCCCCACAACCCCTAAAGTTCTTTTTTTCTCACCGTCTCCGCCAGTTTTTTCCTTGCCCGATATAGCCGTACTTTTATCGTGGTCACCGGCATTTTGACGATCTCGCTGATCTCCCGGTAAGATCTTTCTTCCCGGTGGAATAATATAACTAATTCCCGGTCGGCTGGCGACAACCGGGACAGGGCGATCTCGATTTTTTCCATTTTGTGTTTTTTTTCGTATTTTCCAGCAAGATCGTCTTGCATCGGGTTAGGCATCATCGATTCATCAAGTTCATAATGGATCTTTATCTTACGCAGGTGGTCCACCGCTAGGTTATGGGCGATCGCGAACAGCCAGGTGGTGAAAGGCCTGGAGACGTCGTATTTTGCCAGCGATCTGAAACACCGCACGAACGTATCAAGCGTTATTTCTTCGGCGTCATCATAGTGTTTGACCAGACGGTATACAAAGCTGAACACGCGGTTCTTATAAAGGTCGAGGATCTTCTGACACGCGGTCTCGTCATGCTCCAGTGCCCGGGCAATGAGAGATTGGTCTACGTCCGCTGCGCCGTCTGCGTTAATCGTTCATTCCCTGTACAATGGCAGCGAATTTTTTGGCTTCGTCCTTCCCGATCCATTCCAGCCTGATCTTCCGGCGATCATAACCAAGCATATCAAGCACTATCTTCAGCATGCGGTCACGCGCGACCGCCCGGAAATTCCCTTTGGCATAGTGACAGGCATCAGGGTAACAGCCGCCGATGAGCACGCCCTTGGCGCCGCGATCAAGGGCGTGTATGACCCATGACGGGTCGACCGCTCCAGTGCACGGGATGCGCATTATTTTCACGTTTTCCGGATAGCTGATCCGTTCATACGCAGCGGCATCGGTCGCGTTGTACGCAGACCACCGGCACAGCATGGCAAGGATATCGCCGGGTTTGACCAGCGCTTTGATATAGGCGATCACCCCCGCGGGATTGAAATTTTCCAGCTGGCTAGATGACGAAGGACAGGTGGCCGAGCAGATCCCGCAGCCCATGCACAGGTCTTCCCGAACCTTGATCTTTTCCTCGACCAGGGACAGCGCGTTGTACGGACACGTGCCGATGCAAAGACGGCATGTACTGCAGGATTCAGAGTTTACCTGCGCCATTGCCTGCCGTGTTTGCACCGTATTCTTGCTGATAAAACCAAGTGCTGAGCACGCTGCCTTGCGGGCATCAATGAGTGTTTCCGTTACGCCGCCGGGGAAGGTTGCAGACCCCGCGGAAAAGATCCCGCGTGGCAGTTCCGGGTTCCCCAGATCGCTATTTTGCAGAAGTACCGGGAAATCATTGTCCAGCCGGATGGCCAATTTTCCGAAAGTTCCCTGGTCTGGTACAAAACCGTTACTCAGGACCACAGTATCCGCTTCGATATCAAGCAGTTCGTCGGTATACAGGTCTTCGGTCCGGACGACGAGACTGCCATTGTTCCTGAATACTTCGGATGGTTTGCCTTTGATGAAAGAGATGCCTTCTTCCCTTAGCTTATTGTAGAAATATTCGAAATTTCCGTAACTGCGCATGTCCATGGCTACGACATAGACCATGGTTTCCGGATAGCGGTCCTTTACGAGCTTGGCTTCTTTGAGGGCAAGAAAGCAGCATACTTTCGAGCAATAGGGCAGGTGCTTTGTGTCGCGGGATCCGGCGCAGCAGATGAGAACAACTTTTTTGGGATGCAGCGTGCCGCTTGAAATCGCCCTTTCGAACTCAAGGGTATTCATAACGCCGCTAAGCCGGCCATATCCGTACTCTTCAACTTTTGCGACGTCATAGGACGTAAGCCCCGTTGCCACTATCAGCGCACCCGCCTTCAACTCGTGCTCCCTGGGCTTGTCGTCGAGGGCGATCTTTCCCGGGCACACTTTAACGCACTCCCCGCATTTGTTGCACGCCGTGAAATCGATCGCATAGGTCGCCGGGTACGTCTGCGCGTAATAGACCGCCTTCCTTGATCTTCCTTCGTCGTTGACCGTGACGGGGCAGACATCGATGCATTTCCCGCACTCGGTACATTCGATCACACCGCGCGATGCCTGTGTCAATTTCAACGTGTAATCACCCGGAGATCCGGTAGAATTATCAAGCGTCGTGTTCAGCATGATGTTCACGTTGCTGTTCTGGAGAATGGTGTTTATCAACGGCACTACGGTATGGCTGTACGGCGTTCCTCCCGGATAAAGGCGGTCAAGTTTTGCGACGGTACCGCCCAGGAACGCGCCTTTTTCGACCACCGTGACCTTGATCCCGGTGTTGGCAAGGATCCGCGCCGTCTCGATACCGGCGACACCGCCCCCGATGATCACGACATGCTTATGCCGGACTGGAAAGATCTTGTTCTTCAACAGTGCCGACGCCCCGGTTTTCTGGACCGCGGCCTGTAGAAGAGCATGAGCCTTGGATACCGGGTGATTTTGGAGGATAACGTGTTCCTTAAGGTTCACGAATTCCGCATCGACCCCGGGAAAGAGCCCTTCCATGATCGCGGGGCTGCAGCCGGCAATGACGACCTTTTCAGACTCGGCAATGGTCGGCCTCAAGGTGCAGATATTGTCAACCCATTCGATCCGGATATCCTGACCCAGGTCCGGATCAGGCATGTTGATCAACCCGTTACACCGGCATGCGATGACTCTCATGGCAACCCCCTTTTAAGCGGTCTTTTCGATCACCCGGTCAGCCTTAATGCGGTTGAATTTCAATCCGACCGCATCCGGGGACAATCCCAGTGCCAGACCGAGGAGCTGGGGATAGTAGAGAACGGGGAGATTGTAGACTTCGTTGAACTTGGCTTCTGCTTTCCGCTGGTTGTCTTCGTACATGACCGTGCAGAACGGGCAGATCGATATGATGGCATCGGCGCTTTCCTGCTTGGCGATCGCCAGTTTATGATTTGCCATCTTCACTGCCAGTTTTTCATCAACGCCGAGCACCGAACCGCCGCAGCACATTTTCTTATCATGGTAGTCGATCGCAGTCGCGCCGGTCGCCGAGACCAGTTCGTCCAGCGTGTGCGGGTTCTCAGGATTGTCAAAGGCATGCAGGTAAGATGGTCTCAGGTAGTGGCACCCATAATGGGTCAGTATCCTTACGTTCTTCAACGGTTTTTTTACCGCCCTGGCAATGGCATCGATACCGAGGTCTTCATAAAGCATGCGCACGAAATGGCGGACTTTCACTTTGTTAGGGTATGAAAAGCCTAAAGATTTGTAGGCGTTGAAAAAATGCTGCGACCCGGACTCAAGCTGCATCTGGGCGTCGGAAAGCATGGCCGTGCATGAATTACAGAGGGTCACGGCATCGCAGTTCATGGCGCTAGCCAGGCCGACGTCACGAGCAGCCATGAGGAGCGATGTCTCAGCGTCCAGCGCTTTCAAGGGAAAACCGCAGCACGAGCCGTCAGTGATATCGGTGAGTTCTATCCCCAGTTCTTGGGCAACACCGCGAGCCGCCAATTCATAGTGCTGAGCTCTGACCGGCACGGTGCAGCCGAGGAACAGCGCGTATTTTTTTGTTTTCATGGCGTAACTCTCTTGAGCAGTCCCGTGCTTTCCAGGATCTTCGCGACGTCCGGGATCTTTTTATTGAGCGCCGGCAAGCCCAGACGCCGGCGTTTTTTAAGGTCAAAATCTTCGAGTTCATACAGCCGGCCGAGGTCCCGGAGCAGTTTTAACTGTACTTTCAATCCGTCGGGACAGAATCCGTTTGTGACCGCGTAGTTCTTGATGGTGTTGATGAGCTCGGCGACCTTGATGCCCTGGGGGCAGCGCTCAGTGCACGCGTGACAGTGCGCGCACAACCACAAGAACGGGGATGACAGAACCTCATTTTTCATACCCAGCAGGGTCAGCCGGATTATCTTCCGCGGGTTGTACCTTTCGTCAAAATAACGGACCGGGCAGCTGGCCGAGCAGTCGCTGCATCCAAAGCACTTGAGCAGCGCCTCGCCGCTTTCCAGTCTTGAAATTTCCCACTTAAACTGCGGGTCACTATTTTTCAGATCGATCATTTTAAACCTCCCGTCAACCCATTGACGGATTATTATGTTTATTTTTTAAACATAATTGGGTATCGTAAAGAAAATAGATTATAATTATAAACATTAAGGTGTCAACCCCGTTAACGGTCGTACCTTGACATCTATAAAAACTGTATTATAATGAAACAGGACGTTTCCGTTACATAACCACGACCACCCGGGAGTGGAAAAGGCCGATAAAGGAAGCGAAATTCATGATCACGGCGCCCCGTGATCGGTACTTAAAAATAAATTATCCGGTAGCAAAAAAAATGGTATGCGGTAATAATAACGTTTTTACGATCGTACGAAAGCAATTCTTTCCGGATACCGACCTTGTGATCACTTGGTGACCGGATGTTAAGTTCTTTCCTTTAATAATTCCATAATCCTCTGATAATTTCCCTCCCTTGATGGCAACCTTAAAGACTAAACCCTCACCTTATTCCTCTCCCTTAGAAAGGGAGAGGGTAGGGGTGAGGGTTAACTGGTGTGCCGTAAGGGAGAGGGGACTGAGGGGAGGGTGAAATATATTAAAAAGCAACCACGGGGAGGACATGTGTTTAGTGTCAAGATGAAATGTGGAGAGGACTCAGGACCAGGGATTATTGACACGATATTGTAAATCAGTACAATATCCCAGCGAGATGATGATAAAGACTAGATTGATCTTAGTGAGCATGGTTCTGCTTTTGCTGGCGTGCCCCAAGAAAAGCGATATTTTCGTGCCGGTGCTGCTGGATTACATACTTTACTATCCTGATGAGGCGCGCCGGCTCGGTCTTGAAGGCAAGGTCGTGGTCGGCGTGCTGGTCGACGAGTCGGGCAGGAGCCTTGATGCCAAGATCGCCAGAACTTCGGGATACAATCTGCTGGATTCCGCAGCCATCTATACGGCGAGGTCGTTCGTTTTCTCGCCGGGGATTCACGGTGACAAACCGGTTAAATCATGGGTATTAATACCTCTTGAATTTACGCTGGAATTGGCTAATCCAGAAATATGGCTTGCCGAGCTGAACGTCCTCCAGCAGTCGATCAAAAATTCGTTTTCAGAAGATAAGGTCAAGGAGCTTTACAATATGTACAAACAGGTCATTTACGCGCCCAAGGGGTCGGTCGATACCAAAATAAACTATTTCATCAAGGACGCGGTCCTTGATTCAACCGCAAGACTCTGGGACGGTTTCTGGCGCGTGCAGCCGGCGCAAATCATACTGATCGTGGATATCATTTACCGTTATCCAAAGTCTTACACCAGCTATTTAGCTAAACAAGACCTTAATGTATACCTGGAAAAGGAAGCGCTGTTATTAAAGAACACGCTGCCTCAGCCTGAAGGAGATTCGCTCCTGAACCGGCTGCGGCGGCTGGTCCAGGAATAATTCCCGTCATCTCAATAACAAGGTTAAGACAAGAATTAATATCATTATGATGCCGGTGGGCAAAGCCAGCCGCCGGATCATATTTTTTACCGGGGATTTGAAGTACTCGCAGGTCATGGCAACGCACGGATGGACCGGCGACAGGACATAACCGAAGTATATACTCACGTAGATTATCGCAAAGGTCACCGGCGTGAATGTCCGGGTGGAAAGGTAGATCGGGAAAATAACCGATGCCGGCAGCAGGACCCGGCCCGTGGCGACGCCGACGATGAAGCCCGCGATTACGCACAAGAGCAGAGGCGACAAGGGGATCGCCGCAATGAGCAGGGCGACTTTGGACGCTTTGAAGACATTGAGGAACATGAAGAGCCCAATAATAATGAGCGAAAAATTCCATGGTTTCATTTTGACGATAGTCCTTGAGAGATCGAGTTTGACCGGATTCAAAAGCAGCGAGAGGACAAAGGCGGCAATGACACCGAGCAGAGTCGCGGTTTCTTTGATCGTAAAGACGGGGATGATTTTGAAAGTAAAATCAATGACCGGAGCGACCATGATTATCACCAGAGGCACGAGCAGGTTTTTCAGGGAGAAAGCGCCCGTATAGGCGATTGAACCATGGATCTTTCTGATAAAAAACACATATCCGAGGATCAGGGCGATAATGAAAACGGGCACGAAATGCGCGATCGTAACGTAAAGGTTTTGGTTGGCGATCTTGACCGACGCGATCAGGTCGGAACTCAGGGGATATACCAGGATCAGAAGGTGTCGGAACCAGATATTGATCGTGACTTTCAGATCATCAGCAACCCCTTGTCCAGCTTTCTCGAGGACCGGGGCTGAGAACAAAGCTCCGCCCGGCATGGGCAGCAAACCCATAAGCGCGGGCGCAAGCGCCATGATGCCGCGCTTGCCGATCCTCAGGTTATTTACCAGGTTATCCATCTGCCCGCTGTCTTTCATGACCCCGCCGATCATGGGTATGAAACCGACCGCCAGCGCAAGGATGAGGACGGATAGGTCAAGGAATGGTCCCAGCATTGCTTTCCCCAGTTCTACGAACGGTAGGGTAAAAAGACCAAGCACGATCGTACCACACAAAAGCGCAAGAGGAAGGTTTTTACGGGCAATAATGATAACGAGAACTAACGAGGAGACAAAACCGATCCAGGCAAAGACCACCATGTTTATATAAATCCCCGCTGAATGCAATTATTTATTAAACTTGATGTCATAACGCCTTTATTGTATCCAAAACTGCCGTAATATCAAGACATCAGCGGGGTTGACTCTTACCAGGTGTTAACTATACTTTATTCAAGATCTATGGAATACATTACTGGAAGCGCTGTATTATCATATATCAAGGAGGCCAATATGAAGCGTTATTTTATTCTTATCGGTATCGCGTTGATATGTATCGGGTTTTCACAGATCGAGGATATACCAAAAAAGGCGATGCTCAACGAATCGCAGACTGAACAGGAAGTCAAAAATGATAACAGCAATAACAACAATAACGATGTCTCAGCCTATCCGCAACCGGAAAAAGTTAAATTTCTATCTGGCCGGAGCGGTTGGAAGATCCAGATCCCGGGTAACCGTCCTCTTGCCACAGTCGCATATGATGACGGCCTGGTATTTGTTGGCGGCGGGTACGGCAGTTATGAATTCTACGCTATTGAAGCCAAGACCGGACATGTCGCCTGGATGTTCAAGACCGGCGATGATGGACCGACCGCGGCCGTGGTGAAGAAGGGATACGTAGTGTTCAATACTGAATCATGCATCATTTACGTCCTCAAAGCAAAAACCGGCGAAAAAGTGTGGGAAAAATGGCTGGGCGATCCGTTGATGAGCCAGCCGGCCCTGGACGATGAGAACGTATACATGGCATATCCAGGTTCTGATGGTTCTCATCACCTTGGCTGCATGAAGCTCTTCAGCGGCAAAGAAGTCTGGGACGTCAAGATCGCCGGTGACCTGATATCGGCACCGATCATTGATAAAGGATCCGTGTACATAACATGCTTTGACGGCACGGTCTATCGGTACGCCACAGACAATGGAAAATTGATCTGGTCGCAGCAGAAGAACGCGACCTGCGCGCCGACCATTTACGATGAACGGATCTTCGTGACGTTAAGGGAAGCGGTGAACATCAGCAAGGATTCGACCAAACAGTATGAAGGAGTCGCCACGCTGGACAACGCGAACGGAAACCAGCAGCAAAAGGATTTATGGGCAAGGCGCGAGGCTGAGTATCTCGTGTACGGCAGGCAGAGCGCCAATACCGGCGTGCAGGCAGAACTTGATGCCAGCGTCGGGTTTGGCAGCGCGCCCGGTTCGGCCAAGATCGACCAGGCAAAAAATAACGTGGGGCAGGGTTCGGTCGTAGGCTGCTGGGCTTACCAGGGATCAAGACCGGTCGTGCGCGACAAGCAATCATACAATGCCATGGGCAACGAGATCCAGTGCCTGGATATAGAAAACGGTAAGAAAGTATGGTCAAAGACCTATGATCAGAACACTGAAGGCGTCGGCGGAAGATACTTTTCCCCGCCTTCGTTCGCCAACGGCAAGCTTTTCCTGGGGTCGGGAAACGGCGAAGTTTTCAGCATCAATGCCTCAAACGGCAAGACCGAATGGAAGGAAAAGGTCGACGGCCCGGTCAGTTTCCAGCCGGCCGTTGCCATGGGCATGGTGTTCGTCTCCTGCGATAACGGAATGCTTTACGGGATCAACACCGGCGACGCCAAGGATGATGGCTGGTATATGTGGGGCGGCAACGCCGAGCATAACAAATAAATAATATTCGTATCGATTCTGAAATCGCTGAGAATGCAAATCCCCCTCTAATCCCCCTTTTAAAAGGGGGAGGAGGGGGAGTAAAATAAAACTCCCCGGGCAGGACTCGAACCTGCAACCCTTGACTTTAGGGATCTTGTATATATACTATTCTCATCCTCGGTAGCTCAATGGTAGAGCATCCGGCTGTAATAAAATTTGCAGCTTTCCGATGAAAGTCGGATTGAAAAATCGGGTGAATTCAGGGAAACCTAAGGCTAGCGGATCGTTCGCTAACTATGGCAATCCTGAGCCAAGCCCAAGGTTCGCATAAAACCATGGGAAGGTGCAGAGACTATTCCGCAAGGAAGTACCTTTTAGATAAAAAGGGAAGCGCCCGATTCCGTAATACTCTACGCTGGGTATCGGAAATGAGATAGTCCATTCTCTGGTGAAAATCAGAGGCCAATGTAACCGGAGGGTTGCAGGTTCGAGTCCTGCCCGGGGAGTGCTTCGACAGGCTCAGCATCCAATCAGGTGGCGGATTCGAGTTCTGCCCTGGGAGTTTCTTCTAAGACTACAAAATAATATAACGAACATATGTTGTATAAATATAACAACGTTATCAATGAACTGAAATCATCCCCTAACCCCTTTATCGCGTTCAAGGTACGTACGCGGGTGCTTGCAGAAGACCCGTTATCGCCTGAGAACCGGGAATTGCAAGAGAAGATGAAAAGATCGGGGCTGGTTAAAACGTTGCTGTCGGTCCGAGGTAAGAGCGGAAAGATACCTTTCCACGCCTATAAAAAATGGATCGGCAGTCACTGGACTTTGGCGCTCCTCGCCGACCTTGATTATCCTCCAGGTGATAAGAGACTGCGGCCGCTGAGAGACCAAACACTTGAAGCGTGGCTATGCGACAACCATATAAACAGCGTTCCGGTGATCCGTGGTCGGGCGCGTCGGTGCGGTTCCCAGGAGGGCAATGCGCTCTATTCGATACTCAAGCTGGGATTAGATGACGGACGTTCAGAACAGTTGGTCGCGAATCTGCTTAAGTGGCAATGGCCTGACGGCGGCTGGAATTGCGACAGAAGACCCGGAGCTTCAAAATCGTCGTTCATGGAGACGCTGATCCCGCTTCGGGCGCTGGCCCTGCATTCGGATATCACCGGCAGCAAAGAGACGCAACAGGCTGCTCAAAAAGCCGCGAGTGTCTTCCTGAAAAGGAATCTGTTCAAACGTTCAGCAGACGGCTCGATAATGGACAAGAATTTTCTGCTCCTGCATTATCCATGTTATTGGCATTATGACATTCTTTTCGGGCTCAAAGTGATGGCCGAGGCGGATTTTATCAAACACCCGGCGTGCAGTGACGCCCTTGACCTGCTGGAGTCAAAAAGGCTTGCAGACGGAGGGTTCCCGGCAGAGTCGAGATACTACTCGGTTGCGGTTAAACCAGTGGGGAGCAACATATCATGCGTGGACTGGGGCGGAACCAGTAAAAAGAAAATGAACTTGTACGTGACGGTTGACGCCCTGCAAGTGCTCAAGGCAGCCGGCCGGCTAAAATTTAACTGACTTTAAAAGATCAGAAGCTTTCCTGGCGTCTGATTTGTTCAGGAAGATGGTAATGTCGGACTGGATAGTATTCATTTCTATGATGTTTATATTATTCAACGCCAGCAGATCGCCGATACGGCCGATGACGCCCGGTTCCTCGATAAAACTCTGACTTGTCACGCAAAGCCGGTTCACACCTTTTCTAATAGAAACGGCGCGGAACCGCGGTTCCGCATGAGTTATCGAGTAGATGTCATGATATGCCTGTTCGGCGAACTTTTCCGCCACGTATAGTCCAATGTAATTCTCGCTTAGCGATATTCCGTAGATGGAAATTTTTCTTTCGCTTAGCCGCCTGGAAATCTTCTGGACCAAGCCAGCGGTCGCAAGGAATTTCCTGCCCACGACCGTGATGAACGCCAGGGTCTCTCTGGTTGTCACCACGCTGGCGCCGACTGAACCGACGATCTCGGTGCCGCCGCTGTTGATATCGACGCTCCTGTAGTCCGCGATCATGACCTTCTGGGATGGCAGCTTATAAAGCAGGGCTGAAGGGTGTATGATCCGCGCGCCACCGCGCGATAGATATTCTATTTCCTTGACCGTTATCTCTCTAAGGTGCTGATTGACCTTTACGAGCCGGGGATCACCGGCCATAATGCCGGGCACATCAGTTGCGATAATGACCTTATCCGCGTTTAAACAACGCCCCAGCAGGGTTGCGGTGATATCGCTGCCGCCGCGGCCGATGGCGATTAGTCCATTGTTTTCATCCCGGGCAAGAAACCCGCAGACCACCGGAATGATCTTCTTCTTCAGCAACGGCACCAGATGTCTCACGCAGGCTTCAGCGGTTTTTGTCATATCGATGATCGCGATCCCTTCCTGGTTGATTTTATCCGCGGATATCGTCTTTTTGCCGACGACCCGGGCGTGTACTGGCCAGTTGCCGGAATCAGGCGTTATCGCCTGCGCTGGCGCGCCGCTCTCGTTCAATGCTAACGCCATAAGCCTTGCGCTGATCACTTCACCCATGCCGATAACTTCAGTGATGCGGGTGATATCTTTTGTTCTATCATTCACTGAATGCAGCAGTTTCATCAGCTCTGAGGTCTGGTTACCCATCGCCGAAACCACGACCGCGACTTCATGGCCGTTCTTTTTCAACGATCCAATTTTTCGGGCCGCGTTCTTTATGTGCTGGGCCGTAGCCAGACTTGTGCCTCCGAACTTAACAACGATCCTCATATTATCCCCTTTGGGATCAGAACCAGTAACTGATCTCGCCTCTGGTAAGATCAGGGTAAGATTCGCGTTTCCTCACCAGGTACATATGGTGATCCCGTACCAGGACCTCGGCCGGTCTGAGCCGCGAATTATAATTGGATGCCATAGAGAACCCATAGGCGCCGGCACTCATAACAGCCAGGTGATCACCGCTTTTTAATTTGGGGATACGGCGGTTCTTGGCGAAGAAATCCCCTGACTCACACACCGGTCCCACAATGTCCGCCATCATCTTTCCCTTTGTTTTTTTCAGGGGGACGATCTCATGGTAAGCGCCGTACAAGGATGGCCTGATAAGATCGTTCATGCCGGCATCGACGATAACGAAATTCTTGTTGATGCCTTTCTTGACGTACAGCACTTTGGTGATCAAAACACCGGTATTGCCGACGATAACCCGGCCTGGTTCGAGGATGACGGTACAGTCAAGGTCCTTGATAATACGGGTTATGGTCTGCGCGTAATCTTCCAGGGTGAACGGCGTTTCTTTTTTATACTTGATACCGATGCCGCCGCCGATATCCAGGTACTTTATTTTAATACCGGCCCGTTTTAAGCCAATGACCAGACGTTTTAATTTTCTCAGACCTTCGAGGAAGGGCGTGAGCGCGATGATTTGCGAGCCGATATGCTGCTGGACGCCGGCGACTTCGAGATAGGGGAGGGTGTTTGCGAACTTGAAAACAAACGGTGCCCTGGCGATGGGGATACCGAATTTGCTTTCCCTGACCGCCGTGGTGATATAAGGATGCGTGACTGCGTCGATGTCCGGATTTACCCGGATGCTCACCCTCGTCCGCCGCCGGTATTTTTTTGAGAGTTTATCGATCAATTTTAACTCATCGACCGAATCGGCAACGATCATGAAGATCCCGGCCTTGATGCTGTGTTCGATCTCTTCCCTGGACTTGCCGACGCCGCCAAAGATCATGCGCTCGGGCTTAAAACCGGCGCTCGTCGCGCGGAAGATCTCGCCCTGAGACACCGCATCTATCCAGCTGTTCAGCTTTCGCAAAATGGAAATAATGGCCAGGTTGGAATTGGCCTTCATTGAATAGGCAATAATGATCTTCAACGGCTGCCACGATCTGATAATGTGCTCGTAGTGCTTGACGATCGTGTTATACGAATAAACATACAATGGCGTGCCGTGTTTTTGCGTAATGTCAAGCAGCCGAATGTTCTCGCAGTAGAGATCGCCGCGACGGAAGTTAAAATAATTCATGGCGTAAATATATATAGTTTTTCTTTGAAATCAAGTAGGGCAGGGCTTTAGCCCTGCTTTTTCTATCCCCGTATCCCTCTATCCACAAAGTCCTACATCCCCGAATCCCCGGGATTTAAGCCGTAAGGCTTTTTGAAACTCTTACGAGTTAACTCCTTCGGTATTCCCCCATCCCCTATTCACTCAGTTCCCTTTTAAGGAGGCGGTATATCTCGGGTTTCGCCTCCGGCCAGTACCAGGTATAGAAAAAATTATTATGATAAAGGGGATCGGCATTTTCGCCGAATCCGGTTTTTTCATATTCGTCAGTGTGGGGGATAGGCGTGAACTCGCACAAGTGAGGCCGAACCCCAAGTTTGCGGCAGTAATGTATCGATTCGACGATCTCTTTGTGATCCTGACCGGGCAGGCCGTACAGAAGATAAACGTGCATCGGTCTTTTGGAAAAACCGGCATTTCTAAAGACCGTCACCGCGCGTTCGAATTCGTCGGTGTAAACCTTGCCGCCCGTGTTTTTCTGGGTTTTGGGATTAATGGATTCCAGGCTGAGGTAAATGGTCTTGAAACCCGCCTGGTACATAAGGTGCGCGATACGGTCGTCGACATACCGGCAATGCAGCCCATTGGAACTGTGCAAGTTCAGTTCGATGCGGCGATCGATAATATTAATCAGGATTACGGCAAAGTCCTTGTTGAAGAGCAGGGCATCGTCGAAGAACGCGACATTATCAGTTCTCGTCGCGAACCCGGCCAGCTGGTCGCAGATCGCCTGCCAGGGTGCGGTTTGATACCCAGGTGACAGGAAGTATGTCGCGCAATAACTGCAGGTTAAAGGGCATCCATGGGACGGCAGGACTACCCCGTAGTTGAGTCCACGGTAAAGGTCGAAATCCGGCATCACCCATGTTGATCCTTCTTGCGCTTGCCCGGTGATGTATCCTTCGGACCGCAGATAGGCCGGCAGAGAATTTTCCGCCGGGCCGGGGATGACCCGGTCTGCGCCCGAGCATTTAACGGCATGGGCTTCGCACAACGTGGCGTAGATACCACCCAGAATGACCTTGGTTTTGGGAAAGGTGTCACGCAGTATCCGGATCGCTTGGAACACGCCCGGGTACCAGTAGGTCATCGCCGATGACACGAAGATCACGTCCGGTTGTTTTATTTCCCTCACTATTTTATTAAAAACGTCTAAGGGCATGCCATATCGCTTGTACCGCCGGGGGATATGTTTGAAGATATCCGGCTTTTCTATTTCTTCCCAGATATATTTTCCCCGTCCATAAGCATCGGTGCGCGTATTCGTGCTGTAAAAGGGGCTGCGACGGTCCATGCAATCGATAAGATCGACTTTAAACCCGTATCTTTTAAGGATGCTCGAGACTGCCAGCAACCCCATGGGTTTGTTCCAGAAATCAAACGCCTTAAAATCGTAAACCCAGGGATTAACGAGCAGCGCTCGCATGGATTATGATGCCGTGATTACAGAACCAGCAGGTCAATGATAGGACGCGAACATCTTCTTTGCATTAGCGCTGAGATTGTCGACAAAAAGTTCAAAAAATTCCTTGCCCGGGAATAGACTCGCAAAGATCCGGGCCGCCAGGGGAGCGGCGTCCTTGGCCGGAAGACAATACTGCATATGCAGGAAATTGCCGCGGAGTTTTTTCACTTCTTCCTTAACGGTCTTATCCCTGATCAGCACGTCGGCGATGAAGCCGGCCAGGGGCTGGAAATCATCTTCCTTCATGCCGAAACGCGTCATTTCCTGGACACCCATTCGTATGCCGCTTGCATCCAGGAAGCTTTCATCATCGGGCAAAGCCTGGTAGTTAGTGATGATGTTGTTGTTTTCCAGCCGGCGGGCCAGTTCGTTCCCGCTGCCGTGCTTCCGGACGCGGATTATCACCTGGTGGGTTTCGGTAAAGCTGTCAGCGGTGTCGCCCTGCACGTCAACGCCGGAATCCTTCAGGGCGCGCGCAAAGGCCTTGGCGTTCTTTAGTACCTGGATTTGGTATTCCTGCTTGAAAGCGTTCATTTCATAGGTCGCCATCAGCAGGCCAAGCAGCGTGCCAAGGTGATGGTTGCTCGTCGAGCCCGGGAAAGCGCGGTTTTTTATTTCGATCCAGAGTTTGGACAAGGGGCTTTCTTTTACGATCGTGGATACGATGACGCCGCGCTGGGGACCGAAAAATGTCTTATGCGTGCTGCCCGTGACAATATCGGCGCCTTCCTTGAGAGGTTCCTGGAATGCTCCGTAGAGCCCGAGCACGTGAGCCATGTCGTACATGATCACCGGTCTTGGATCCCAGTTTTTCACGATATCGTAAACGAATTGCACCGGTTCCCTGTACAGGAACATGCTCTTGCCGAACACGATCAGTTCGGGCTTTTTGTCTTTCAAGAGTTCTTTCAGGCGGTTGGCATCGGTCCTGTAAAGGTTATCGGACCGGATGGGGAAATTGATGACGTTTTCCTTGCCAGTAGCGGGGTCTTCTTCGACAAAATTGAAAAGCGCGCCCATGGGCTGGGAACTCAAATGCCCGCCCTTGTTCAGATCATTGTTCATGACCAGTTTCAGGCGCCGGGACTGCTCGCCTTCCTTTCTCCCCCGGTTAATGAATTTCATCATCGCCTTGAAGACGACTTCGTTCGCCATCTGTCCGCTGACCGGCCGTAGCTCGACGCTCGGGCAGTCAAAATACAGCGCCATTTCGCGCCGTAAGTTTTCTTCGACTTCGCGGATGAAATCAATGCCCTGGTAAAAATAGACTTCTTCGCCCTTCATCGTTCGGTGCTCCGCGTACCTGCCCGAGGGGTCTGATATCTCGCATAGTTTGACGAGCGCGCTCGCACTTGTTTCTGATGTTATAAGATTAATGCATTCCTGCTGTCGCCAGCTGTTGTTTTCTTCGATTTTTAAAACCAGGTCCTCAACTTTTTCGTCAAAGGATGCCACGCGAACCTCCATTCAAGGATAAATATTACACTAAAAAAAAAGACAAGTCAAGAGAGTTTGTGCGGTATTGACATTTAAGCGGGCTTATATAGAATAACGATGGAAAGGTTAAGAAAATATGAATACCGCTATTGTCGGACTGCAATGGGGTGATGAAGGAAAAGGCAAGGTCGTCGATCACCTGGCGCGTGATTGCGACATCGACGTGCGTTTTCAGGGCGGTTCCAATGCCGGTCACACGGTCTGGCTGAGTGGTCAGAAAATAGTATTTCATCAGATCCCGTGCGGGATACTGCACAAGAATGTCGTGGGCGTCATTGGCGCGGGATGCGTGCTCGATCCTGAAGTTTTTTTTGAAGAGCTTTCAGGTATCAAAAAGCAAGTGCCGGATGCCGAGAAATTCATTAAAATTTCCAGGTTCTGTCATTTGATCATGCCCTATCATATCCTGATCGATAAGATCAAGGAAGAATCCAAACAAGGCATCGGTACGACAAAAAAAGGGATCGGCATCGCTTATGAGGATAAATACGCGCGGATCGGCTTGAGGGTTGGCGATCTCTTCAACGGCGAATCTTTCAAGACCAAACTCCGGGCCAATATATCAAGAAAGAACCTGATGCTCATGGAGATCTTCCATGCCGAGCCCCTCTCCGACGAGGAGATCTATGACAAATATTCCAACTATGCCGAACAGTTAAGACCGATGATCGTCGATGATTCGAAATATCTCACTGACGCGATAAACAGCAAGAAGAGGATTATATTTGAAGGCGCCCAGGGTGCGCTGCTTGATGTTGATTTCGGAACCTACCCATACGTGACTTCATCCCATACGATCAGCGGCGGCGCTTCGATCGGTCTGGGCATCCCGCCCTACGCGATCGAACGGGTGATCGGTGTGGCAAAAGCGTATACGACCAGGGTTGGGCAGGGTCCCTTCCCGACCGAGGATACCGGAGCCAGTGGCAAGGCTTTAAGGGACAGCGGCAACGAGTATGGTTCAACCACCGGAAGGCCAAGGAGATGCGGTGCGTTCGACGCCTCGGTAGTGAAATATGCGGCCCGGTTGACCGGCGCCCGCGAACTTTTCCTGACCAAGCTTGATGTACTCTCAGGTTTGAAAACGATAAAGATCGCAGTTGGATATGCTAATGCAACGGAATTTGACCCGTTCATTGCTGATAAACTTGAACCTGTTTACGAGGAAGTGCCAGGCTTTAACATGGATCTGACAAACGTGCGTAATTTCAACGACTTTCCCGAAGAAGTAAAGGATTATATTAAGCTGATAGAACATTATACCGGTCTGAAAATAACCCGTGTTTCTGTCGGGGCCGACCGCGAAGCGGTCGTAGTTAGGCAATAAACTCTAGGTAAAAAAATAATAGCAAGGGGATATTTGTGTATCGCAAGATATTCTTGATTTTGTTCGTTCTGTTACTTACATTCCCACTTCCAGATTCCAATTTCCTGATCCCTAATGTTTTACACGCACAGGGGTCGGACACCCTGTGGACTCGCACTTACGGCGGCGCAGCCAGCGATGAAGCCCGTTGTGTGATGGAATGTCAGGACAGTGGTTATGCCATAGCGGGTTCAACCGCATCATGGGGTAATGGTGGTTCTGACATGTATCTTATCAGGATCAATCCTAACGGTGATACGCTGTGGACCAAGACTTATGGTGGTTCAGAAGATGATCAAGGATATGCGCTAGCGCAGACACTTGATAGTGGTCTTGTCATTGCCGGATCAACACGATCATCCGGTGCGGGCGGCAGTGACGTATTTCTGGTAAAGACAGACGCCACCGGCAATGCCTTATGGCAGCGGGTCTATGGCGGAGTTTTAGATGAGCAGGCTTTTGATGTCATGGAACTGGCTGATCATGGTTATATTGTTGCGGGCAGCACGCGCTCCTTCGGTGCCGGTTACCTTGATGTTTATGTGGTGCGGACCGATTCCGCTGGTGACACGGTATGGACGCGTACATTCGGCGGAACTGACAATGACTACGCTCGTTCGCTTACCGAGAATGCTGCCGGAGAATTTTTAGTCCTGGGTACGACGAATTCGTTCGGCGCAGGCCAGGGCGACCTTTATCTGGTCAGGATAAACGCGCAGGGCGAATCGCTGTGCACGCGGGCGTATGGCGGTTTAGCGGATAATCGGGGATATTGCATCCAGTCCACGTCGGACGGGGGATATATAATCTCAGGGACATCGTTTTTTTCGCTTCTGGATTATGAGTTCCTTTTAGTGAAATTGGATTCGTTGTATAATGAAGAATGGATCCAATGTAATGGCAGTTTGAATGCCGATTGCGCGTACGCTGTGCGCTCCGTACGGACCGGCGGCTATGTTTATGCCGGTAATTTCAGTTTTGAGATGTATCTTGCGCGAACCGATACAATGGGGCTTAATTACTGGGCCCAGTTCTATGGCGGCGATTACACGGACTGCGCTTATTCAATTGAGGTCACCTCCGATGGCGGATATATTATTGCCGGCGTGACCAATTCATTCGGCGCGGGTGAAAATGATGCCTATGTAATCAAGATCGGTCCGGATCCCACAAACGTCGCTGAAGCAAAAGAGCGGGAGATCGGATCGCTGGCTCTCTCTGTTTATCCAAATCCATTCAGAACAAGGATTGATATCCGATACAGGATCCATGTTACCGGATCCAGTAACCATGCAGGGCAAGGTCATGATCCCGCACAGCGGGGCTTTAGCCTTGCTCGATTACGCAAACCCGAAGGTTTGCCCTGCCTCAAGATATTCGACGCGACCGGTAGGTTGGTGAAGCAATTTAACCGTTTATCCGCCAAGCAGTTTGGCGGAATTCAACCATTTAACCGAATCACATGGTCTGGTACCGATGAGGTCGGTAGAAAGGTTCCTGCTGGCGTTTATTTTATACAATTGGAAACTGAGTTTTTACGGGAAACTAAGAAGGTTACGGTTCTTAAATAGCGGTCTGCGAACGGTTCTAACCGGATTTTCTCTGGTCACGCAGCTGCCGCTGAAAGCAGTCTTCACCGTCGCAACACACGTGGCAATCCCTTTTCAAGGCGCGCAGACCGGTGAATTCCACCGACGGCGTCAGGTATCCATCCTTGACCGGTTCCTGCTTCATGAGATCGGTGCTCAGATATTTTTTGTTGTCGTCGGCGAAGACCGTGACGACAATTTTCCCGGGGCCCATGAGTTCCTGGATCTTTAGAGCGCCAAGAAAATTCGCGCCTGATGATATGCCGACTGCTAACCCCAGCTGAGCGCTGATCTTCTGTGCCGCGAGGATCGCGTCGCCATCGCAAACAGAGACAACGCCGTCCAGTTCATCGAGTTTGACGATCGCTGGAATGAATTCGTCGGATATGCCCTGGATCCGGTGAACACCGACCTTATGACCCGTCGAGAGGGTGGGCGATTCAGCCGGCTCCAGAGGGTGGATCTTTACATCCGGCTTCATCCGTTTGAAATACCGGCCTACGCCCATGATCGTTCCGCCCGTGCCGACACCGGCGACGAACGCACCGGGCTGCAACTGCCGGGATGCGAGCTGCCACCAGATCTCAGGTCCGGTCGTGGTTTCGTGAGCTTCAATGTTCGCTTCGTTGGAAAACTGGCATGGCAGAAAAATACCATGTTCGCACTTTGCCAGTTCTTCGGTCAGGCGGATGCTGCCGAGAAAACCGCCCTGCTCGCGGGTTACGAGACGGATATCGGCGCCCAGGCTTTTTATCAATTCGATCCGTTCGTGGCTCATCCAGTTGGGCATGAAAATAACGACCGGATGACCGAGGCACCGGCCGATCGCTGAAAAAGCGATACCGGTGTTCCCGCTGGTAGCTTCGGCAATGCAGTCGCCCTGATGGATGGCACCCTTTTCGTACGCGCGTTTAAGGATATGCAGTGCCATGCGGTCCTTGATGCTGCCCGTAAAATTCAGGTATTCGGCCTTGGCGTACACCACACGCGGTCCGCCGCGGTATATGAAATGGAGTTCCAGCAACGGCGTGTTCCCGATGAGGTGGCGAAGTTTCCCGAAAGTCTCAGCCACTGAGTTCGATTTGCATATTTCAGTGTAGCCCGCTTCTTTTTGTACCCGAACATTTTTTCCGACTGGTGTTTTCCTTTTAGGCATGTGGTTTAATTATATCCCGATTACGCTCCGAGTCAATAAAGCCCGGATCGGATCGCAAGGCACCAAAAAATAACCTTCACCGTGTTTAAGAATCCGGAACGAACCGCCTTATCACATCCCCGATCTGTTTTTTGGTCAATCCCTGGAACTTGTTCCCCGAGGCCCGGCAAAGCAGATATATCGCCGCAGCTTTATTCGCCACATCGATGAGATCTAATGCCTGGAAGACATTGTCACCGACCGCTGCGCACCCGTGTTTTTCCCAGAGAACTACCCGGTGCCGCGTCAGAGCTGACATGGTCACGGCTGACAGTTCCTTGGTTCCCGGGCACCGGTATGGCGCCAGTCCGATGCCCTCAGGCAGGGCGATCGCTACTTCCGGATGGGCCGAAAACAGCAGATCGTTAAGAGCCTTCTCACTGACGGCGTAATCGGGGATATGGCTAAGTGCGATGAGATGGATCGGATGGGTGTGCATAAAGACTTTCTGGCTTTTGTGTTCATGGCGCATCAGCGCGTGTACGGCAAGATGGCTGTCGATCTCCGACGTGGGCCGCGACTTATCGCCGTTACCGCCCCATAACAAGGTGTATCTTTTACCGGATGCTGACAACTTTATCAGCATGAGGTTCCTGGTTGGCGCTTTTAAGATATCGCGCATGCGCGAGCCGGCAACGGTTACAAGAAGGCACCGCTGCGAAAGTGCCGGATCAATGCGCATAGAAGGTTTGAATAACTTAAAACGACCTGCTGGCCGCGCCGATATCATATCGGTAACATCAACCGAAATATTCCCCGCATTCTGCTCAGCCCATCCTTTCATCCACAGCCATTGGGCGACCACGGCGACGTCCTGGATAACTTTTTTCAATTTCCGGCTGATTCGCATTCACTACCTCCTTATCAGGACTGTACCTTTATTGCTTATGCTCATCATGATCGACTGGTACGGCTTAAACTTAAGGGTGATCTTCCGGTGCCGTCCGTTGTAGTTAAGCGTTAATGGCACGCGGTATATTTTTTTGACCGGACGCTGGTACGGCATTGGATAAGTGATGCTCCTGGTCATAGGGTGGGCGAAAAATATCAACAACTTTTTCTTAACCTGCCGTACCCAGAATTCGGGGATCTCTTTGCCCTGGATCAAAGGGACCGGGCGGCGTAATCCTTGAAACGAACGCCGGACATTGGACAGGGATAACAACTCGCCGATCATGCGCCCATAGCGAACTGATTTAATGTGCCCGGGCTGGTGCGGCACCGTTCTTAAACGGACCGGGCAGCCGCGTCTTGCCAGTCTGAGGATATGGCGCAGCATGTCAAGATCAAGGTATTGTGCCGCTATATACAGCATGTCGAATATCGTTGTGCCGCAGCGAAGTTTGCCCTGCCGGTAATCGGCTTGACGCAGAAAATACGGCGATATCCATAATGGTTGAAAGCCCTTCAGTTCTTCAGGTATTTTGGTCTCCTGATGTTCCCAGTAATACCGGCTGCTGATCTTTTGAAGTTTCGCCGGGAGCTCATTTTTCATCCACGCTTCCTCGAGCGGGAGGTAGACAGCAATATCTGTGTAGACCTTGCCGCGCCTCATCATGCTGCTGATGCGCTTCAGGTACTTGTTGAAGGATTTGATGCAAGGTGCAAAAGCGCTGTCAGGACCGACATGGACCGTGGCATAAAATTCGTTCGAACTCCCGACGGGATTGAACGGCATGCCGTGCCAGACGATAAAATTAATGCCATTGGCGAACATCGCATCGGCCAGCAGTTTAAGGTCCCGGATCTTTTCCATTTTATGGTACGGACCGGACCTGGGATACGGTTTCCATCCGTACAGGCAAGTGAATGTTTCGGCTGAAACTATTGCTTTATCACTGAGCGCAGCGGCCGAAGCCGCGAACCGCGAGAATGACGGGTCGAAAAGTATCGCTTCGCTTTCCGGCACATCGACCGCAGCATATGCGGCTACAAGGTCGGTCGGCGCGCCATGGCACTGGACGCGCGAAATAGAATTCAAGCGGCGACAGATCTTTGTGAAGGACCGGTAGAATTCGTTGAGTACGTAATCGGCAAGTAGTTTCCGGTAGTCATAGCGGACATCAGGATATGAGTCGATCCTGGGCATGTACCCGCGCACATCATATCCGTAAACCCGTCTGAATCGTTTATCAAAACCCCTGGCCCATAAGCCGTGTGTATCGGCCTCCCATGAATCGCAGAACAGGGCAGAGGGTTTTCCGCGCAGCGCCGGTTTCAGCGCCGCCGCCATTTTGCGGGAGTAATTGCCAAGCGCTTTTCGGCTGAGATGGTTCAATATGTAACCCGGACTCGAGTGCGGCATTTCCCATGACCGGTCGAGGCGCTGGGTGGATAATCCCCGGTAGGTCAACGCCGCGTCTGGGCGTCGCACGTTGGAGCCGCCAAAGGGCCAGAGCGTGCCGAACGTAAAATCACAGCCAAGACCAAGATCGGTCGACCGCCGTTTGGTAAAGGCCGCCAGTTCGGTCCATTCCCTGGACAGCCACCGGGGACCCGGCCGGGAATCCGGCAAAGGATATACCCATGCAACTTCCACGCCGCCAAAGCCGTTTTTTTTAAGCCACCGCAGCTGGTCTACGATATCCTTTTTGCGTATTTGCCCGGAGAACCACCACCACCGGGTGTAGGGTTTTGAATTCCGGTATAGTGATATTGAAGTCTGCAATGTTAAGGCATCGTTATTGGACCGTCATTTCGTATATGCGATACTTTTTATAGATCTTGCCACCGATCGCGAGGTCAAACTTGTTTATCAAATCGTTATCCTCCAGGTTCCAGCCAAGTTCGCACCAATCATAACCCAGCCGGATATTCGCCTTTTCCGATTCATAATAAAGGACCGCGATAATGCCGGTTTCGCGGTATTCCTTCAGAACACCACCAATCAGAGAACGAACGCCCGTGACCCGCCGTTTGTAATATAAAAATTTAAGCATTTCCAGAAGCCCCATACGACCATTCAATTTTTTCAGCACTTGGTTGACGTCGGGAACGGTGACGGTTACGCCTACGGGCTTGCCATCCATTTCCGCGAAAAGCACAAGTTCAGGATCAACGAATTGTTTTAATTTCTTGGCAGCGAGATTCATTTCAGCGTCGGTCATAGGCACGAATCCCCAGTTCTTTTCCCATCCTGCGTTATAAATATCTTTTAGAAATTGAGCGTCCCTTTCGAAATTTCTCATGTCGAAATGCCTGACCGTTACACCGGTCCTTGTTTTTATCCGTTCGATCATTTTATCGATACGGGCCGGGATCCCATCCTTGGCATACTTAATGAGCGCGTACAGGTCTTTGGCTTTTTTCAAGCCGTGCTGATCGGCCAGATCAAGATAATATTTGTGCGTATAAGGCATCATCACCGTTGGCGGCAGATCAAATCCTTCCAATAAGAACGCGTTCTCGTCGTTCATGCTGGGGTTGGTTGGGCCGCGCATGATGGTCATTTTTTCTCCCCGGAGCCAGTCGTTCGCTTTTTTCCATAACCCATCCGCGCACTCCTGGTCATTGATGCATTCGAAGAACCCGAAGAAGCCGGTTTTCTCTTCATGGAACCGTAAATGATTTTCATCAACGATCGCCGCGATCCGGCCGACGGGTTTTCCATTGTCGGTGGCAAGGAAGAGTTCGCGCCGGGCGTGCTGCCAGAAAGGATTTTCCTCCAATGACAGGGTTTCTTTTACTTCATTGATCAGGGGTGGTATCCAGCACTGGTTGCCCTTGTATACGCTCCAGGGCAGCATAATAAAATCATCAAGTTGCTTCTTGTCGGTGACGCGTTCTACCTGAAGATTCATTGCAGATAATTATATCAACATTTTACGTTAAGTCAATGAACCGTCACAAGACCGATAATTTCAAGGCTGACCGCATCCGTCGGTTATGATCCGGTGTTACCCGATCTTTTTGGCGCACTTGACGGCCGCGGTGATCGCGCTGGGCACCCCGCCGATCTGGCATGACCAGCAGGAACCGATCAGCAGGTTTTTGAACGGCGTGTTGATATTGACGCTTATGAAATCGCCATAGAACTTATTCTTCGGGTTCCAGCTCCAGGCCGAGGTCGCGCCATCCGTATTCCCGGTATAACGCTCAAAGGTCAGCGGCGTGGCCGCATCTTCGACTTCGATATACCGCGGCAGGTCCGGGATGACTTTTTGCGCTTTTTTGATCATTGCTTTCTTCGCTTGTTGTTTTAGATCTTCATACTGCTTTTTGTCGCCGCCGCCCCAGTTATTGAGCCAGTGGAAAGGCGCCATGGTCTGGAGCATGAGCGACGATTTTCCTTCCGGGGCGAGCCGGGCACTGTGCAGGGAAGGTGAGTAAAGCAGTAGCGAGGTTTTACTGAAATATTCCAGGTCGTCGGAATCGCGGATATCCGCACCGGCACTGGCGTCATGCAGGTGAACGTGGGCAGATTTCATATGGCGCCTGAGTTCTTCGTTGCCCAGCCTAAGCCCGAGATAAACCACGAATATGCCTTCGGATACCGCGGTCCCCGCGATCCGGTCGCGGTAATCCGGGGGCAGCGCCGCGGGATCGTCAAGGAGGTTGAGAAATGTTTTTTTATAATCGCATGAGGATATGACAAAATCAGCAGGATATCGCCTGCCCTTGGCAATGACCCCAACCGCCCGATTGTTCTCAATCAGAATTTTATCAACCGGCGAATTTACGAGCAGTTCACCGTTCTGTTGCCTGAAATTATCAGCCAGCGCATCCGCCCAGGACTGCATGCCGTTCTGCACTGTCCAGTAGTCGTCAAAAAAGGACATATAAGCGGCGGGAACGATGGCGGCTGACATATCGGGATAACCCAGGCTATTGAAGAACCGGTTCAGGTCGCTGCCGGGGTCAAAATAACGGGCGGTGAAGTCGGTGACGGTTTCATTCTTATATTTGAAGTAAAGGTACAGGAACCTCGCGACGTTCACGGGATAAGCAAGATAGCCAAGGAGGGAATTTGGTCCCATGACCGCCATCAGGGTACCCATCATCATGTCGATGTCACCGAAATATTTGTCGAGCTTTTTTTCGTCCCTTGGATACGCCGCGTACACGGCTTGTTTAACATCTCTGAAATTGCGGCAAACCGCATCCATGGCATGCGTTCTGATAGTGGTCACCTGTCGAATGAATCTGATTTTATCAAAGACGCCGATCTCTTTCATGATTTTGAAAACCGCGGCTGATGATTCGAACGACAGCGTTCCGCTTTCGAAATAGAACCCATCGCGCCAGAAACCGGCGGTATAACCGCCCGGCGCCGCGTGTTTTTCGAAGATGGTGACCTTGTGTCCCTTCTTGGCGAGCAGGTTGCCGGCGGTGAGCCCGCCGATGCCGGCGCCGATGATGACGATCTGCTTCATGGAGTACTCCTTAAAAAAAGGGGGGCTGATCGCCCCCCTTTATATGCATGATCATTACCAGAGTTAGTTTTCAGCCGCGTAGTCGCTAAGGACCTTGAGATGTTTCTGAAAGGTTTCTTGACGCTGATCATCGGGAGGGGCATTGGCCGGCGCTTCGATCCCGAAACCAACCGCATCCGGCGCGTAGATCCCCCAGAAAAATCCGACCGCGCTGCCCTTTATATTGCCTTCTTCGCCGGCAACTATTTTGGGACCGGAATATGCCTCGATATCGACGTAGCCGCTGCCGTACAGCACCGTATCCACGTCAGAAGGGAACAAACGGCTCGCGGGCAGCGTGAACGATGTGCCTTCGATAATGGTGTCCAGTTCTAGGTCGAAATCATCGAATCCGCCGGAATTGTCCATGTAGTAATATGAGATATCCACGTACAGCCAGTACCATTGCGCGCCGTTGGATGATCCCCAGGCGATAGACAGGTTGCTGCCCTGGGTCAGTATGTATCCTGGATCCGGGCTGCTGATCTGAAACTCGGCCGGGATTGTGTCTTTGGCTTCGCCCGAGCCCTCGCCGTAATCCGCTTTAAACCTGCACTCGGCGCCGGTGCTGAGCCATGGCGCCTCGCCGTTGTAATCAAAGCTGGTGACTCCCACGTAATACATATCAAGAGGGATATGAACCGTATCATCGTTTAGGGTAACGAGCGGGATTTCTTTGAATCCGTTGTACTTGTACATATCAATTCCGAAGTCCTTTACGATTGTATCCGTGCCAGCCTCATAGACCTGTATATAGGCCAGGATGGACGCGCGTTCTCCGCCACCGCAGCTGACAAAGACGAGAGCGATGCCGGTTGCCAAGCACAGTAGTTTTTTCATCAAGCCTCCTTTGTTTGCTTGTTATATTCGTTAATTTTAATCATAAATTGCTGTTTGTCAATGACACGGGCTTGAAAGGCATGGAAAAGTAAGTACAATAAAATACCGGATCTCTTTAATGGTCTATATCACGTGGCGGACTGCCGATATCAAGAGGTGATGGTTGAAAGACAGACTGCATCTATCGGTACGAAACCTCGTGGAATACTCCCTCCGTTCCGGCGACCTTGATCTGACCACTTTCGGGACATTGCCCGGTGTAGATGCGGTCTACCTGCATAATAAGATCCAACGGTCGCGGGGCGCTGAATCCCAGTATGAAGTTCCGGTGCGGCACGATATTGAACGCGATAACTACGTGCTGATGATATCCGGGCGGATCGACAGCCTTTCCGTGACAAATGGCGCGGTCGTCATTGAGGAAGTTAAAACAACAGCCAGAGATCTGCGCAGGCTGGAAGAAACTGATAACCCATTTCACTGGGGACAGGTCAAATGCTACGCCTATATTTACGCCTTGCAGCATAATCTGATGACGATAACGATCCAGCTGACATATTACAGCACCGAAACACGGGAGATCAGGGAATTAAGGCGAACGGCCGGCGTCAATGACCTTAAGGTCTTTTTTGAATCCCTGGTGCTAAATTACACCGCATGGGCGGACCGGACGTCAGCCTGGATCGATACGCGCGACGCATCGATCCAGGCTTTGCGTTTTCCATTTGCCGGTTTTCGCCCGGGCCAGGAAACGATGATCGATAGGGTGGCTGAGACGGTCAGTGCGAACGGACAGCTTCTTATCCACGCGCCGACCGGCATCGGGAAGACAGTGGCAGTAATGCTCCCTGCTTTACAGGCATTGGCAGCGGGCTCGATAGCCCGCGTTTTTTACCTGACGGCAAGGACCACGGGTCGGGCAGCCGCAGAATCCACACTCGACGTCCTGCGGCAGCAGGGATTGCGGCTAAAATCCTTGAGCTTGGTGGCAAAGGAGAAGGTATGTTTCAACCCGGACAAAGTATGCAATGGCGCGGAATGTGCTTATGCGCGCGGATTTTATGATCGTTTGAAGAGTGCAGCGGGCGATGCGCTTGAAAGTGATGCGTTGACGCGCGAACACGTATTGACCCTGGCAAAAAAACATGATCTCTGCCCTTTCGAATTTGCCCTGGAACTTTCCTTATGGGTCGATATTCTAATCTGCGATTATAACTACGTGTTCGATCCGCGCGTTTATTTGCGCCGTTTCTTTGCGGAGGGTCAGGACGACTGCATATTCCTGGTTGACGAAGCGCATAATCTGGTCGATCGTGGTCGGGAGATGTTTTCTTCCGAACTCAGTAAAGGATCGGTGCTTGCGGTCAAAAGGGCGCTGCACGGCCAGCTGCCAGCCGTGACGCGTTCTTTGACCAGGATCAACACCTGGTTGCGGTCGGTAAAAAAACGGTGCGTGGAGCAGCAGGGTGCTTTTGCGGAGAAGGACAAACCGGAAAAACTATGCGCGCTGCTCGGCGATTTTACGGATCGCTCGGAGCAATGGCTGGTATTGAATCAGCCGGCGATATTCAGACAGGAATTTATTGAGTTCTATTTTGAAGCGAAGGCATTTCTAAAGATCGCGCAACGATACGATGAAACATACGCCACATGCTTTTCTGCGCCAGGAAGAGATGTCAGCGTGAAGCTTCTGTGCGTTGATCCGGCGCGGCACCTCGCTGAAGGATTACAACGCGGCCTGAGCGCAATATTCTTTTCCGGTACTCTTACCCCGACCGAATATTTCGTGACATCCTTCGGTTGCCATGATGACGCTGAGTCCCTGGTTCTGCCGTCGCCGTTCCCCGCAGAACAGCTGTGCGTGCTGATAGCGAGCCGCATATCGGCATTATACAAACACCGTGACTGGACCAAGCACCAGGTCGTAGCCGCGATCAGCGCCATGATCGAGCAAAAAAAAGGCAACTATCTTGTCTTTTTCCCTTCGTATCAATACATGCACATGGTGCACACGATATTCGCGCAGGAACATGCGTCAATAAAGACCCTGGTGCAGTTACCGAACATGACCGAGCATGAGCGCGAACGCTTTATAACGCAATTCAGCCATGAACCGGTCGATCACCTGATCGGTTTTGCGGTTATGGGCGGTGTTTTCAGCGAATCCATCGACCTGATGGGTGATCGTCTTGCCGGCGCCGCCATTATCGGCGTCGGCATGCCCCAGCTGTCGCTTGAGCGCGAGATCATCAAGGAATATTATGATCAAAAGGACAGTTCCGGGTTTGCCTTTGCATATCAGGTCCCCGGCATGGTCCGCGTGCTGCAGGCAGCGGGAAGGGTGATACGCTCAGAAACGGATCAGGGCGTGGTTTTGCTGATTGACACCCGGTATGCCGGGGAACCGTACCGGTCAATGATGCCGGACGAGTGGCAGCCGAAAAGCGTAAGCAGCGTCGCTGATATTGAAATGATAATAAAAGGTTTCTGGCACCAGTAGGATCATGGCGCTATCGCGTAAACAACTCAAATTTTTCCTGCCCGTGATCGATAATAAGATCCTGCGTGACCTGCCTGACAGGCCGGGCGTCTACCGGATGATAAATGCGGGCGGCATCGTGATTTACGTGGGCAAGGCAGTGTCCCTAAGGCAGAGGGTCCGCAGCTATTTTACAAGAGGGGACAGGCACGCGGACCACATTTTCAGAATGGCATCCAAGGTTAAAAGAATAGATTATACGGTCACGGGTTCGGTCCTTGAGGCCGCGGTGCTTGAAGCTGACGAAATCAAAAAGCTGTCGCCTGCTTATAATATCGCGCTGCGGGACAAGAATAAGCAAATGTGGTACGCTTCCAGCGATCTCGCTGAGTACCGCCCCGAACCAGGCAATAAGTGCACGATCGGACCGGTCACAACACCAGTCGTGTTCAAAGTGCTGACGATCGTAAAGAACCTGATCACCGGCATGAAAGCGCGCCCGGCGGAGGATATCGAATTTCTGCTGCGTATGATCCCGGCAAGGTATGCTGAATATTCCGCGAATTTTGAAATAGCCTGGAGCGAGTTCTGCGATCAATACCTGACCGCGCTGCGCGGTCCCGGTTCCTATGGAGAGCGGATCGTCTTGTTGGGCAAAGAGCTATGGCTGCGTGACCGCCTTGCCGCATCTGTTTCCGGGGGAAAAGATGGCGATGAAAATGAAAATCAAAATGAAGACACGCCGGCGAAAATATGCGGCAATAAACAGCCGGTTTTGACTACTCCGGCGGTCATCCGAAAGGCGGTCGAATCGAGGATCGTTTACAGTACCTGGGAGATAAGGAGACTGCGCTGGTATTCGCTGCTTGCCGAATCGTCGCTGGCGTGGACCGAGCGGGTCAACAGGAAATACAAGCGCCGGGTGATCGTGGTCGAGAAAGGAATAGTGACGCAGGGCGACGATCTGGCGGCCGATCGCACGATCCCCGTGCCTCCCGGTCACTGGCGAAAACGCGCGGAAAGGCAGAGAAGTCTGGACCGCTCTGCGATCGACCGAATGAAGGTCCTGACATCGGAGATGAAACGCATCATCACAAGCAGGCGCTGGATCTGCCTGCGTCTTTCGCCCAAAGTTATCATGGATCGCGACCGGATCGCCAGAACGCTGAAGTGGATATGAAAAACATAAATAAAGAGGAAAAATGCGATGAACTATGTCTGTTGACTTCTGTTTGGATCGGACTATAATGGCTCTTTAATTAAAGGAATAAAATGTTCAATAACATATTATATTGTTTGATATTTGGTACCGCGGTAGTCGTCGGGGGGATTGCGGTCGCCAAATACATGGCACGCGTTTTGCTTGACCGGCCTGATACCCAGGATAACAATAGATGGTTTTTCTCATGGTTTGTCCGGATTGAGAAAGGCGTTTACCGGATCGCCGGGATCGATGCTTCGCAGGAAATGGATTGGAAAACTTACGCTCTGGCGTTGTTGGTCTTTAACGGCCTGGGTCTGGTCTTTCTGTTTTTTCTGCAGCTTGTGCAGGGAATGTTGCCATTAAACCCCGGGCATCTTGGTGCGGTTCGCTGGGACACCGCGCTGAATACAGCCATTTCATTTGTGACCAATACAAACTGGCAATCTTATCGCGGCGAGACGACTATGAGCTATCTCACCCAGATGCTGGGACTGACTGTACAGAATTTTTTATCGGCGGCTACGGGCATTGCCGCGTTATTGGCTCTGGGCCGGGGATTTATTCGCAAAAATACCAAGTTTGTCGGGAATTTCTGGGTCGATCTAACAAGGGTTGTGCTTTATGTACTCGTTCCTTTTTCTATCGTAATGTCCGTATTATTGGCGTCGCAGGGGGTTGTGCAGACGCTTGGTTCGCCGGTAATCGCGGAAACGATCGAAGGCGTCAAGCAGACGATCGCGGTCGGTCCGGCCGCTTCACAGGTCGCGATCAAACAGCTGGGTTCAAACGGCGGCGGATTTTTCAACGCAAATTCAGCGCATCCCCTTGAGAACCCAAATCTGATTTCGAATTTCTTCGAGACTTTTGCCATCCTGTGGCTGCCGGTCGCATGTGTTTTTCTTTTTGGTTATATGGTAAAAGACCAAAAGCAAGGGCAAGCGATTTTTACCTTGATGGCTGTGATGTTCGCCGTCGGCCTGGCCATCGTCCTGCTGGCAGAGTATCAGGGAAATCCGTTTCTGGGGCATTCAGGCGTTAGTCATGGGTCTAGCATGGAAGGCAAAGAGATGCGGTTTGGAACGTTGCATTCGGTGCTCTGGGGCATGGCTACGACGGTGACGTCCAACGGCTCGGTCAACTGCATGCATGACAGCGCGAATCCATTGACAGGGCTTGTCTATATGTTCAATATGGGGATCGGGGAGGTGATATTTGGCGGCGTGGGCGTGGGTCTTATCGGTATGATCTTTTATATCTTTTTGTCCATGTTCATTGCCGGATTGATGATCGGGCGGACGCCCGAATACCTGGGCAAGAAACTCGGACCCTTTGAAATGGTAATGGCTGCCATTGCGACGCTCGGATCGATGATCGTGCTGTTGGTGATCACCGGGATCGCGCTGATGACGCGCGCCGGTTTAGCAGGTTTGTACAATACCGGCAGTCATGGTTTGTCCGAGATCCTTTACGCCGCCTCATCAGTCTGCGGAAACAACGGTTCGGCGTTCGCCGGTTTGAGCGCCAATACCCCTTTTTATAATATTCTTCTTGGTTTCGGCATGCTGATCTGCCGGTTCACCACGATCCTTCCCGCGCTCGCCGTGGCCGGATCACTGGCCAATAAGAAGACCGTTCCGGTCACGCCGGCGACATTTCCCACCACCGGTTTACTGTTCATAGTCATGGTCATAGCCGTTATTGTGATCGTCGGGGCTTTGACCTTTTTCCCTTTTTATTCGATCGGACCTGTGCTTGAACACTTTCTGATGTATCATTGAGCGGTGAATTATGAACCAGTCGATATGGCATCCGAATTATGTCAAACAGGCTGTTAGGGCGTCGTTAATAAACCTGAATCCGGTAAGGATGTGGAAAAATCCGGTGATGTTCGTGGTTGAGATAGGGGCTCTCATAACGACATATTTCATGGTCCAGAACGGGATTATGGGAAAATGGTTCGGATTCGAACTGCAAATAAGCCTATGGTTGTGGTTGACTATTGTTTTTGCCAATTTCGCCGGAGCGCTGGCTGAAATCCATGGCAAAGCCCGGGCGCATTCATTGCGCCAGTCGCGGGTCAAGCTGGACGCGAAGAAACTGGTGAATGGGAAACAAACGATCGAGGTCGTTTCCGCGCTTGACCTGCGTAAAGGAGACATTATCCTGGTCAATGAGGATGAGACAATCCCCGGTGACGGCGATATCATCGAGGGGACGGCCCTGGTCGACGAGTCGGCGATAACGGGTGAATCTGCGCCGGTGATACGCGAAGCCGGCGGTGACCGGTGTGGCGTCACCGGCGGCACAAAAATCCTTTCCGGCACGGTCAAAGTGCGCATTACGACCGATCCCGGGGATACTTTCCTGGACCACATGATCGCGATGGTTGAAAGCGCCAAGCGCCAAAAAACGCCCAATGAGATCGCGCTGGAGATCCTGCTGATCGTTTTGACGGTTCTGTTTATTACCGTGGTCGTAGTGCTTCCGGTGTTCGCGCGGTATATGGGCGTAGCTGTTTCAGTTGTCGTTCTTGTTTCGCTTCTCGTATGCCTGATGCCGACTACGATCGGCGGGTTACTGCCGGCGATCGGCATTGCCGGAATGAACCGGTTGATCCAGCACAATGTCATCGCTTTGAGCGGACGGGCGGTCGAGGCCGCTGGTGACGTGAATGTCATGCTTCTTGATAAAACCGGCACCATCACCCTGGGCAACCGGATGGCGAGCGAGTTCATACCGGCGGTTGGTTTGGAAAAAACTACCTTTATTGAATCGGCTTTGCTGTCTTCGCTGGCGGATGAGACGCCTGAGGGCAGGAGCATACTCGTACTGGCAAAAAGGGAATTACAGGTCAGCGGCCGTGATATCCGGGCTCCCCAGAACTCGCGGTTTGTGCCGTTCACGCCTCAATCCCGGATGAGTGGTGTCGACATCGGCAAACGTGAGATCAGGAAAGGTTCAGCCGACGCCATCGAAGCGTTTGTACAATTGCATGGCGGTTCGGTGCCGGACGTGATACAACAACTCACCGATGATATCGGAACCGATGGCGATACGCCGCTCGTGGTCGCTGAAAACGGCCGCGTGCTGGGTATAATACGACTGAAGGATGTGGTCAAAGAAGGGATTGCCCAGAGGATCCAGCATTTGCGGAAAATGGGTATCACCTCGATCATGATCACCGGCGACAACCTGTATACGGCATTATCGATTGGCGCAGAATCTGGAATGGATGATGTCATTTCCGAAGCGAAGCCGGAGACGAAACTCAAGGCGATCCGTCAATACCAGGAGGAAGGCTACCTTGTCGCCATGATCGGAGATGGCACCAATGATGCGCCGGCGCTGGCACAGGCCGACGTGGGCGTAGCCATGAATGCCGGCACGCAAGCCGCCCGCGAAGCCGCGAACATGGTCGACCTCGACTCCTCGCCGACAAAACTACTGGATATCGTTGAGATCGGGAAAGAGATCCTGATAACGCGGGGCGCATTGACCACCTTCAGCATCGCCAATGACGTGGCCAAGTATTTCGCGATCATTCCGGCCTTATTCGCCGCCGCGTATCCGGTACTGGGCGTGCTGAACATCATGCAGCTGGCAACCCCCAGAAGCGCCGTTCTGTCGGCGGTCATTTTTAATGCCCTGATCATTCCGATGCTGATCCCTCTGGCATTGCGCGGCGTAAAATACCGCGTCAAGTCGATATCTGAACTGCTGACGCGGAATATTTTGATCTATGGCCTGGGCGGGCTGGTCCTGCCGTTTATCGGTATCAAGATCATTGACCTGATGCTGACTTTCCTGCATCTGGTATAAAGACGGCAAAAATGAAAACACTAAAAGCGGCACTAATTTTGTTCGCGTTAATGTCCGCGGTTCTCGGATTGGTGTATCCTCTGATGATCACGGGTATTGCGCAGGCGGTTTTTCACTTCCGGGCTAATGGCAGCTTGATAATCAAAAAAGGTAGAATCATCGGCTCGGAACTGATCGGTCAGAAATTCTTAAGCCAGCGGTATTTCCGGGGACGTCCATCGGCTTGCGATTACGATGGCGGTTCAAGCAGCGGGTCGAATTTAGGTCCGACTTCGGAAAAATGGCTAGAACTTGTGAACGTGAGAATCCAGGAGGATGCGCACTTCAAAATACTTTCATCACTTCGATCGATCCCGCCGGATCTGGTAACCGCTTCGGCAAGCGGCCTGGATCCGCACATCAGCATTGAAGCGGCCATGACCCAGATCCCCCGGATAGCACAGGCGCGGAGTCTTGATGAGACCTTGATCCGGTCGTTAGTTATAGAAAATGCAGAAAAACCTTTTTTCGGACCGCATTGCGTTAATGTGCTCAAATTGAATTTAGCATTGGATGATTATGAAATGACAAATAAAAGGAAGCAGCCATGAACGATGAACATCAACGCCCAGATCCGGATGAACTGCTGAAGCGCATCAAACAGGAAGATGCGCAGCATGATAGAAAACGCGGTTACTTGAAAGTTTTTTTTGGGTACGCGGCCGGTGTCGGAAAAACATACCGCATGCTGCACGAAGCGCGGCACCTGATATCGGCTGGTCACAATGTACGTATCGCGGTAGTAGAAACCCATGACCGGGATGAAATCAACGCTTTGTTATCCGGCATCCCGGTGATATATAAAAAGCAGATCCCGTACGGGAAGATCATGCTTGAGGAACTGGATCTGGACGAAGTACTGCGGCAGAAGCCTGAATATGTAATGGTCGATGAACTTGCTCACACCAACGCGCCCGGATCAAGGCACGATAAACGCTATGAAGATGTTGAAGAATTGCTCAGCGCCGGCATAAACGTTTATACATGCCTAAATGTCCAGCACCTGGAGAGCATAAACGATCTGGTGTACCACATCACTGGCATACGCGTGCAGGAGACGATTCCAAACCGGATCCTGGAAATGGCGGATAAGATCGAGCTTGTCGACCTGCCAACCGAAGAACTGCTGCAGCGTTTACAGGAAGGCAAGGTCTACATTCCCGAAAAAGCCAAGGTGGCGATGCGCAGGTTCTTTAAACAGTCAAATTTGCTGGCATTAAGGGAAATCGCGCTGCGTTACACGGCGCACCGGATCGACAGCGACATGATGGACTACAAGCACGAACAGGGCATCAAAACGGCTATCCCGACCGGTTCCCGGCTGCTGGTCGGCGTGAGCCCCAGTTATTCATCGGCCGATGTCATCCGTACGACCCAGCGGCTGGCCGATGAGTTGCAATGCGAGTGGTTCGCGGTCTATGTCGAATCACCGCGCTTGCCACCATTGAAATCCAGCGACCAGTTACAGCTAGATAAAAATCTGAATTTGGCGCAGACGTTGGGTGCGGGAATCACCAGATTGAGCGGTAATGATGCGGCAAATGAAATCATCGCGTTCGCGCATGCCAAAAATGTATCGCTGATCGTGGTCGGTTTTTCGAAACGCTCAAGATTCGAGGCATTGATAAAGGGATCGATCGTCAGCGATGTTGTGGAAAAAAGCGACCCGATTCAGGTCCTGGTCGTTCCCGGTTCACACCAACGTCAGGATTCACAATCGCATCAGGCGAAGAAAAATGAGCGCTTCAATTTCGCAATCATATTGATTAGCGTTGCAAGCATAACCATTACGACCGGGATCGGATTGTTGCTGCGCCATGTTTTGAATACGCATGACATTGTGCTACTATATATCATTCCTATCGTTCTGACCGGTATTACCGTGGGATTGACCGGCGGCATTCTCGCATCGGTCTTTGCGGTAGCCTGTTTCAATTTCTTTTTTGTTCCTCCTTATCATACGTTCGCCATTAGCGATATCCGGTTTTTACTGACCTTTACTATTCTGCTGTTTGCCGGCGTGGTGGCGAGTATCCTGGCAGATATCGTCAAACGCCAGGGCGAAAATGCCAAACGCCGGGAGAAATTTATCCAGATGCTGTATGAATTCAGCAGGAAATTACTTTATACCGGGAATCTTCCGGCATTGCGCCAGAGCATCGTCCGGAATGTATCGGAGCTTTTCGAAACCGAAACCGTACTGTTCTTGCCGGGCGATAACAAAATAGCCATAAGCTGCAAATCAGATCCCAAATGCGCTTTTGGGGAGCGTGAGACAGGGATTGCCCAGTGGTCGTTTCAAAACAAAAAACGGGCTGGTTTTGGCACGGGCACCCTGGTGTCATCTCTCTGGCAGTTCAACCCTTTGACCTATCAGAACAAGGTGCTGGGCATACTGGCGATCAAACCCCATAATCCCCAATCCATGCTGACGTTTGAAAAACAGCAGCTGCTCGAGTCATTTCTAAACATCGTTGCTTTAAGCCTTAAGGATTTTGACTGAGTCTTAACTTCTTGACGGCGTGTAAAAATGCAAACAAAAAGGGGGCGCATGCCCCCTTTTTGTTCTGGTTGAAACGCTGGTTATTTTAGCCAGATGATCTTGGACGTAGTGACGCTTTGGTCGGTTTGAACCGCCACAAAATAGATACCCTGCGCAAAGGGCTTCATGTCGATGGAGATCTCACTGCTGCCCCGGCACATGCCATGATCTGACTCGGCGATCACCTGTCCGGTAGAGTTGTAAATTTTTATCAACACGGGCGTTTCATGCTGGAAATCGTAGCAGACCGCGCAGTTCTTATTGCGCGTAATCGCCGGAATGATCCTGATATGCGATGATGGCGCATTTGCTGCTTTGTGTTCTTCAGCGCCGATCGCACCCCAGTAACGGTTGTATGCCGTATCCGCGTTCGCCTGCAGGTCCGAAAGATTATCGCCTGCGAGCACGGCAAATGCTGCTATATAGGTCTGACCAGGCGTTAATGTGAATGGACCGCTTGAATTGCACGCCGTCCAGTCGTAGATCGTGTCGGTTGACGGCTGCTGGATAGTTCCGTTCATGAATTTGATAATCATGCTGTCGGGCAATCCATTTAGCGGGTAGACGTAGACCAAATGGCTAACCATCGACAGGTTGGCAGCGGGGACTGTCCGGGGAGGGTCCAGTATAGCCACACCGACATAAGGCGTGTTTTGAAAGAGCCAGGTTAACTTCCGAACGGGATCAGATGAACCCTGATCACTTGTTGCAACACCGACGTCCCAGTCCATGAACAGAGCCGCGTAGAGATTAGTAATGGTCGCGCTGCCGCCATTGCGCAGCAAGTAGCGGACCGTCACGAAGTCGTTGGCTGTTGGATCATTATATGCCCAAGAAGATTGCTCGCACGCTAGCCCTATGAAGAACGGATGACCAGAGTCGTCAAACTGACCGGTCGCGTATTCATCATAACTGCCCGGGCCCGGCTCGCTCATTCTCATTGAACCATCGGGTACACTGGAAGTATGCCAGTCGTCGTCACAGGTCCCGCCCTTGAAATATCGGTCAATGCAGTATGTCGCCGCGTTGCCGACTGCGAACGTGCCATAGAACAAATGACTTGCGCTGGCAACCGGGTAGCAAAATCCATCGCCGGCAATGGGTGCGTAAGCCGACATGTAACCCAGCGTGCCGTAGCGAGTCATCGAGAGTTTAACATTACCGCAGTCATGCGTGATATAGTCGTTACCCGGGCCACCCGCGATAAGGCTGAAGTAAAGTGTATCCTGGTATCGCAGCGCGGACGTGATGATCATCGAAAAATCAATGACCGCGCCGAGGGGAGTTGAAGAACCAAGCGTTACGCCGAACGGATTGCTCAGGTTTTCAACCGTACCGCCGGCCGGGATGTTGCCCCAGGAACCGGCATTATCGTTGACCGTGACATAAGGTGATGAAGAAGCGAGCGTGCCAGCGGTATTGTTCGCTTGTGCTGTGCCGTAATTCTTCAGCAGCACGGTCAGGTTTGCATTTTCGCCCGGATCGAGGTACCCGTTATTATTTCCGGCCTGATCGTGGACCGTCTCGCTGAGGTTGTACAGGTAGATTCCGCTGACCGTGAAGTCAAGGATGATGTCGTCGGCGAAGACCTTCGCCGATTCGGTCGCCCCTCAGCAGTGGTAGGTAGTGTCAAAAAGCGAGACTTCGATCTGCTGTACGTCCGAGGGGTTGATACCCGGAAGATTGCCAAGTTCGGTATTGATATTGAAGGCGTAGGCATGCCACAATGAATCGGCTGCCGGAATGATATGCATGGTTGAGGTGTTCACCCATGGATTTTCAGTCGAGCGCGCACAGATCCTGGTAGAACCGATCCGGCTGCCGAATCTGTTTAGATACGTGAGCACCACAGCGGCACCGGTCCACGCGCTCGCGTGGTTATCGTAAGCGTAAAGCTTGGCATTGACCGAGAAATTGACATTAGTGGACGGCAGTTCGACGACTTGCAGCAATGTAGCATAACCCGCGGCCGTGCCGACCTCGACACATGCTTCATAGTTGGGATCCGCATCAAAAGTGGTCGCCTGAGTGAAAGTCGCCGTGAGATTACTGGCGGTATCGATCCATCCGGTAGTAAAAGGCAATTCAAAGTCGCCGTTTACTGTGAGGTTGGACGCGCTGACAAAACATGCAGCTACGAGCAGGGCTGCCATGGATTTTACCATACATCCTCCTTTTGGTCGTTTAACGTGAAATTATCCATTACCAATATCTTAAAAACCTTAAATAACAAATATACTTAAGTATAATACAAATTCATTGGTTGTCAAGTATTAAATTGATCTTCCCGGTGAGGGCGCCGAAGGTCAGAGATACAAGAACTATAAAAACGGTAATCTATTTCCTGACACCAGGCGAAATATTAACGGTATTTTTAAAAATCAAAGACTTAACCGGTATTATTTAGTCGCTTTCGCCCGCTCCTCCTGTGACATTTTCGCCAGGAGCTCAACCTCTTTTACATCAAGCTTCAATCCCTGTGCAATCCTGGTTCCGTATTCAGGATCAACCTTGTAGAAAAGCGCTGTTTGGCGGATCTGAATACGTTTTTGCGCCTTACCTAAATGGTCAACGATATTCCCGATCAAGTGCTCCCGGTCCTCATCGGTCATGACTTTACGATAGAGGTCACCGGCTTGCACAAAATCGTCGTTGGGATGGACATAAGGTTGCCGGGCGCCTTTGCCGGAAAATTCAAGTGACGGTTCTGCCATCTCCGGCTGTGGTTGGGGACCTTCAAAGCTGTTTGGGTAGTAATTCGGACCACCGCCGCCGTTTTCATCCACCCGCATAGCGCCGTCACGCTGATAGTTATTGGCCATGACTCCTTTTGGCGAGTTGACCGGTATCAAGTGGTAGTTTGGACCCAGACGGTAACGATGGGCGTCATGATAGAAAATGATCCGACCCTGCAGCATCTTATCGGGAGAAGGACCGATCCCCGGGACAAAGTTGCCAGGGCAAAAAGCCGATTGTTCCACCTCGGCAAAGTAATTTTGCGGGTTCCGGTTGAGTACCATGCGGCCCACCGGAATGACCGGGAAATCGCCGTGGGGCAGAACCTTGGTCACGTCGAAGGGATTGAACTTGTAGTCTTTGGTTTGTTCGGATTTCATGATCTGGATCTGCACGTCCCAGGCCGGATATTCACCACGTTTGATCGCCTGAAATAAATCGTCGGTCGCGATATCGGGGTTCTCGCCGGCAAGGCGTGACGCCTCTTGCCGGTTGTAATTTTGGATGCCCTGCGCAGTCTTAAAATGAATTTTCACCCAGAAATATTCACCTTTCGCGTTCCACCACTTAAAGGTGTGACCGCCAAAACCATGCATGTGGCGGTAACTCTTAGGCGTACCGCGGTCTGAGAAGAGGATCGTAACCTGATGTATTGATTCCGGGGTAAGAGAGAGAAAATCCCAGAACATATCCGGGTCTTTGGCATTCGTAGCGGGATTGCGTTTCTGGGTATGAATGAAATCGGGGAATTTGATGACATCGCGGATAAAGAAAACTGGTGTGTTATTGCCTACTATATCGTAATTTCCTTCTTCCGTGTATAATTTTACGGCAAACCCGCGGGGATCGCGCGCTGTATCCGCCGAGCCTTTTTCTCCGCCGACCGTGGAAAACCTGGCAAAAACTTCGGTACGCTTGCCGATTTCGGACAGGAATTTTGCCCGGGTGTATTTCGTAACGTCATGCATGACCTCGAAATATCCGCCCGCGCCCGCGCCCTTAGCGTGCACAACGCGCTCGGGGATCCGTTCGCGGTTGAAGTGGGCGAGTTTTTCGGCAAGGTGGATGTCTTCAAGTATGGTGGGTCCTGGGATACCGACGGTTATGCTGTCCTGGTCATTATCGACCGGTCTCCCAAAATTAGTAGTCAGTTTTTTTTGTTCTTTTGCCATGGTATACCTCCTTATATTTTATTTATTTGGCAAACAGAAGAGACAAGAAATAAACAATTGTTCGGGCGTATCATGGACAGGCTTTCGCCTTATTGCGGCACCTATCACATAATCCTTCCAAGTACACCTTTTTTCTTGAAACGAAACATTTTTCTGCGATTTCCTCAGGAACTTTGATATTATCGTAGGCTGTATTATAAAAATCGATTATTCTACTGCATTTAAGGCAGCGGAAATGATGATGCGGTTTAGTATCGGGATCAAAACGTTTGGGATCCCCGGATGCTTCTACAATGCGCGCAAGGCCAATTTTTGTGAATGTGATAAGAGTACTGTTTACGGTCCCCAGAGAAACGCTCGGGAACTTGTTTTTGATTTGCCTGTAAATTTCAGTCGCCGAAGGGTGTTTGTCGGATGCTGACAGCTTTTTGTAAATAGCGATACGCTGCGGCGTGATCCTCAAACCATGCCCATGACAGCATTTTTTAAACGCCTGGAGCTTTTCTTTTATATCGATATCCATTTCAGCGTCAGCGATCTCCTTATTAATACCTGCTATTATATAGTAATTACTTCAATTTGTCAAGGGGTGAAATGCATGACAGGTGTATTTTTCTTAAAAGGTTGACTTTATTTAAAAAGCTCATATAATACGATAACAAAAAATGTTTAGAAATGCCAAAAAACGTTTCCGCTCTGTAATACTGGAAAGGGCAAAGATAACAAAACATGGATGAAGGCATACAAGAATTTGGGCGCCTATCATTGCGCGATTTATTGCAACAACTAAAAACGGCGCCGGAAGGTCTCACTAGTGAGGAAGCCCAAAAACGCTACGCCGGTAATCGGGCAAATTTACTAAAAACAAAAAAGCGGCCGGACGACCTCACCATTTTTCTCTCCCAGTTTAAAAGTCCGATCATCCTTATCCTCCTCTTTGCCGTATTGTTGTCATACTTTCTGCATGAGCACATCGATGCCCTGATCATTTTGATAATAGTCATGGTAAGCGGGTTCCTGGGATTCTGGCAAGAGCGGGGAGCGTCCCGGGCAGTAGAAAAATTGCTGTCGGTAGTTCAAATAAAACCTGAGGTGCTGCGCGACAGTCAGGTAAAAGAAATCCCGATCGACGAGGTTGTCCCGGGCGATATTATCTTGCTTAAAGCCGGTGATGTGATCCCCGCAGATTGCCGGCTCCTGGAATCGAAAGACCTGTTCATTAATGAAGCAACTTTGACCGGCGAAACCTATCCGGTTGAAAAGGAAGCTAAGGAGCTGACCTCGGAAACATTGCCCGGGCCGCAAGTAAACACGCTTCTTATGGGTACCAATGTCGTCAGCGGAACAGCCCGGGCCGTCGTTGTTTATACTGGCAAAGAAACCGAATTCGGCAAAATTTCCGCGCGGCTGCGGCTGCGGCCGCCCGAGACCGAATTTGAACGCGGGGTAAGGCGATTCGGCTATTTATTGATGGAGATAACGCTTTTATTAGTGATCGCAATCTTCGCCATCAATGTATTTTTGGCCCGGCCCGTCCTTGATTCTTTTCTCTTCTCTCTGGCCTTGGCTATTGGCTTGACGCCGCAGCTTTTACCGGCCATTATCAGCGTGAACCTTGCCCATGGGGCTAAAGCTATGGCTAAGAAAAAAGTAATTATCAAGCGTCTCGCCTCGATTGAAAACTTCGGGAGCATGGACGTGCTCTGTTCCGACAAAACCGGCACGCTCACTGAAGGCGTTGTGGAGTTAAACGCCGGTCTTAATGTAATTGGCCAGGATAGTGAGAAAGCACTTTTTTATGCTTTTCTCAACGCTTCTTTTGAAACCGGTTTAGCCAATCCTATTGATGTAGCAATACGTAAGGCAAGAGAGTTCGACATCTCGGACTGCAGAAAACTGGACGAGGTGCCTTACGATTTCGTTCGCAAAAGACTCAGCATTCTATTGTCAAAAGATAAAACTCACCTGATGATCACCAAAGGCGCGCTTGCGAATGTCCTGGCTATTTGTTCCTCGGCCGAGGTCCCGGCAGAGGGAATTGTAGATATGACAAGGGTGCAGGACCAGATCCAAAAACTATTCGAAACCTATAGTAATCGCGGTAATCGCGTATTGGGCATTGCTTATCGTCTTATGGGCGAACAAACGATCATTACCAAAGAAAGCGAAACCGACATGATCTTCCTTGGTTTGATCGTGTTCTTTGATCCGCCCAAACCTCAAATCGCTGAGACCATCGGGCAATTGGAAAAGTTGGGTATTACGCTTAAAATAATCACCGGCGATAACCGGCTTGTTGCCTTCAATATGGCTCAAAAAATAGGCTTGGGAGACGCTGAAATCCTCACCGGCTCAGACCTTCATCAAATGACCGACGAGGCACTTACTCTGGTTGTGTCAGATACCCGGGTTTTTGCCGAAATTGAACCAAATCAAAAAGAACGGATCATTCTGGCACTCAAGAAGTCAAGCCATGTAGTCGGATTTATCGGCGACGGTCTTAATGACGTCTCAGCGCTCCATACGGCTGATGTTGGCATTTCAGTTGACAGCGGTGTGGATGCCGCCAAGGATGCGGCTGATATTGTCCTGTTAGAAAAAGATTTGGGGGTCCTCAGCCAGGGTGTTCAGGAAGGGAGAAGCACTTTTGCCAATACGCTCAAGTATGTCTTCATGGCAACGAGCGCTAATTTCGGCAATATGTTCAGCCTGGCGGGCGCATCTGTCTTTCTGCGTTTCCTGCCCCTGCTGCCTAAACAGATTTTGCTCCTTAATTTATTGACCGATTTCCCGGAGATGACTATCGCGACCGATCGCGTCGACAGGCAAATGGTCGATGAACCCAGACGCTGGAACATCAGCTTCATCCGCAAGTTCATGATCGTTTTTGGACTTTTGAGTTCCGTATTTGATTATTTGACCTTTGGAGTTCTATTATTCATGCTGCAGGCATCACCGGCCCAGTTCCGAACCGGCTGGTTTTTGGAGTCAATCGTATCAGCCGCGGTGATCGTGCTGGTTATCCGGACCCGCAAGCCTTTTTTCAAAAGTATTCCCGGTTCATATCTAATATTTGCAACCTTCATGGTCATTGGGATTGCTTTTCTTATCGCGTTCACACCGATTGGGAAATTGTTCGGTTTTGGTCCGCTGCCCAGTTCTTTTCTTATATTATTGGGGATCGTAATGGTTCTCTATATCATTATCGCGGAGATAATAAAAAAAATATTTTACAAAGCGGTTAAATTTTAAGGTAACGAAAATCTATTACAGTGATCCATGGGTATTACGATTGACTTTATTCCGCAATCCAATATACTAAATGGAGAGAACGTGAAATGTTTATATCGCTAAAAAAAGACGATGTGGTTCCGTCGGAACCGATGGCAGAACTGGCAAGGAAACAGTAATAACCAATGCTGGTCGACGTCGCGATCCCGAAGACGAAATTCGATTTTCTGACCTACGAGACCGATGAGAAAATAGCAGTCGGCGACCTGGTTCTCGTGCCGCTCAGGCAGAAGGACCGCCACGGCATCGTAGTCAGGACCAATGTCAGCCGGAGCGTGCGGGGTATTAGAAGCATCAAAAGCGTAGTTCACTCCGCATTCTTGTCCGGTTCGTTGATAAAGTTGTACCAGTGGATCGCCGAATACTATATGGGAACGCTGGGCGAGGTCATGACCCTCGCTATGCCGGCCGGTGTGCTTGACATGGATGCCGCGGATGAACACACAATTACTCAGCAACCTCCACCGACTGTCGACCGGCATAAAACGCTCAAACTTACCGACCAGCAGAAACAGGCGCTGGACGAGATCACCGGCGCGTTGAGAAATGATAGATACTGCACATTCCTTCTCTGGGGTGTCACGAGCAGCGGCAAAACAGAGGTCTATATCCGAGCTGTGCAGGAGGTGCTGGAGCATGGAGGCCGTGCGCTGGTCCTGGTCCCGGAAATATCGATGACCCCGCTCCTGCTTAACCGCTTCGCCGAAAGATTTGGCACCCAGGCGGCCACGATCCATTCCTCGCTGACCGCGAACGCCAGGAGAACGCTATGGAATATGATAAAGAACGGCGTCTATAGAGTGGTGATCGGTCCCCGTTCGTCGATCTTCCTGCCCATCCCAGATCTCAAGATCATTATCGTCGATGAGGAACATGACCAGTCCTACAAGGAACACCAGCGGACCGTGCGGTATAACGCGCGGGATACGGCGGTGATGAAAGGCAGCATCGAAGGGATCAGCGTCGTGCTTGGGAGCGCGACGCCGCAGATCGAGACGTTTCACAACGCAGCGGTCGGGAAGTACCGGTTATTGAAGCTGGAAAACCGGATCGACAACCGACCCATGCCAGTGATCGAGATCATTGATGTCCGCAACGAGCATCACAAATATATTTCCAGCCGCCTGGAGCAGAAGCTGGCAGAGACCATCTCGAGCCGCGAACAGGTTATCCTCTTTTTGAACCGCCGGGGATATGCGCCCAATCTTATATGCCCGAACTGCGGTTTTATCGCGCAATGCCCGCTCTGCAAGCTGCCCATGGTCAGTCACCGAAGCGCCAGACCAGGCAAGCCGTCATATCTATCCTGCCACACCTGCGACCACCGCAGCCGCCTGGTGTCGGTTTGTCCCCGGTGTGGGAAGAAAACACTGCTTTATAAAGGGGCCGGGACCCAGCGTATAGAGGAACTGGTGCGGCGGTTGATCAACCGTATGCCCAGGCAGCCTGATGACGAGCCCTATTCTGCCGTCCGCATGGACCGTGATTCGGTCCGCAAGAGGGGAGAAGCGGACCGGATCCTGCACACATTGGAGACCGGCGAAGCGCAGATCCTGATCGGCACGCAGCTCGTGACCAAAGGGCTCGATTTTCCTGAAGTGACGCTCGTGGGCGTGATCAACGCCGATACGGTTCTCAACTTACCTGACTTCAGGAGCGGGGAACGGACATTCCAGCTACTGACACAGGTTGCGGGCCGGGCCGGGAGGGGAGAAAAGCCCGGCACTGTACTCGTCCAGACCTTTCATCCGGAACAGTACTCGATCATTTTCGGGCAGCTGCAAAATTACCCTAACTTTTTCGCCCAGGAAATGCAGTTAAGAAAGGAACTTGAGTTTCCGCCTTATACCAAACTTGTTTTGTTAAGACTGAAAGGGAAAAAGGAGGAACGCGTTTGGCATGAAGCACGACGTTTGTATGAACGGATCCAGAATGTACAGGGTTTGAAGATCTACGGTCCAAACAATTCGTATTATTACCGCATACGAGATGATTTCAGGGTATTTATTCTGCTTAAGGCTTTTTCAAAGTTTAACAGGAAAAGGATTGAATTTTTGAGAGAAATTGACCTGCGGGATGTGATTCTTGAGATCGATGTCGATCCTCTGGATATTTGCTAAGTGCGACCGGATCAGAATATCGATTTGATCAGGATCTGCAGGTCTGTAATAACTGATCGGTTCCTGAGATAATAAAGATCATAATAATCTTTTTCCTGCTGCGTTAATTGTTTCTTCTTTTGTTTAGCCCGCAGTTGATTCAAACCAGTTATCCCTGATTTGTAAACAGGCCGGCGCGTCGTGGTGTGCGGATTAATATACTCTGCACCGACCAGGCTGATCGTTCCTTTGAAAATATGCCAGAATAGGGGTACGTTCTTAAGGAAGGGGATTCCTCTTTTATACTGCATGATCTCTTTGATCTGTCCCTTTTCCGTGATGATCCGGTCGCTTATGAGTCTGGCTCCGATGAGCCAGTTGATCAGAACTAAAGGCGCGGTCACGGTCGAGACCAGGAAAGAGACGAATATATCAATGAACCGTTTGACCATCGAATCGACGGGATCGTAGACATTAAGAAAATCAAGCAGTGGCATCGAATCGAACTCATCAACCACGGATTTGGCGATGATGAATTCGAGTTTATGGGGTACGATCCGGAAAACAACACCGCTGCCCTGGGCGTTTGCTATCGTTTCCAGGATCTGCACGTTGGTCAGCCGGTCGCTGGAAAATATGATGTCATCGATCTTTTCGACCCTGATAAGGTCCTTTATGTTCTCGGTCGTTGCAAGGACCTCGGTACCGTCGATCTCCTTACCGATGTTGTTCTCGTCAAAATCAACGAAGCCGCAGATCTCGAACGGCAGATCAGGTCGCGTCCTGAGTTTTTTCAAGATGCGCTCGCCTTCCTTGCCGACGCCGACGATAATGACACGTCGTAACTTGGAAAGGGAGTGTTTCATGGCCTGAGGGATCAGCACGCGGTAGAGCAGGCGCCATGTGCTGAGCACGGCGGTTATCAAGAGGAATGAAATGATTACAACGACCCTCGAATATGCGAACTGGTTGAAAAAATAGGTGAACGTCGCGTTTAGCAGAAGTCCAAATAAGGTGCCGTTGAGCACCGGTTTTATATGATACTTGCCCCGCGCATGGTAGGCACCGGCCAGATACATGCTGACAAGCCAGATGACGGTGTAGATCGGATATATGACGCCAAACCGTTCCAGAGAATAATGCGGCAGCCAGATCTTGATGCTCAGGTAAATGCAGGCAACGACCAATACGGCATCGATCAGTGACGGCAGTAGACTTTTGAACATTAGATAGAGATAGGCCACCGCAGCCCGTATGTAGATGCCTGCGATCAGGAGTAGTTTCAACACGATCGAATAGTGGTTCTTGAAATGTTTATTGATGAACAAAAGCATGGCGGTGTAGAAGTTGGAAATGAAGGGGAATTCGCCCTTTTTGGTGCTTTCGCCTTTGTAATGGATCGCTTTCGTGGTCGGAACGTAAAAAACCTTCATTCCCGCTTTCTTTATCCGGTAGCACAGGTCGATGTCCTCGCCATACATGAAGTAGTCCTCGTCGAAATAACCGATGCGTGAGATGATATCCTTGCGGACCATCATCAGCGAACCCGACAGGACATCAACTTCGTGCTGCAAGTCGGGATCCAGGTACGTCAGGTTGTACTTGCCGAACACCGGGCTTTTAGGAAAGATCTTACTTAGACCTACGATCCTGGTGAAGGCGATCCACGGGGTCGGGATGCTGCGGCGGCAGGCGATCTGAAAAGTACCATCCGGATTTATCAGCTTGCAGCCGACAGCACCGGTTTGTGGGTGCTCATCCAGGAACTTCTTCAACGTGATCAGAGTGTCTTCCTGGATAAGCGTGTCGGGGTTCAGCATCAGAATATAAGCGGCGTTCGCCTGCCGCAGCGCCTGGTTATTGGCTTTTGAAAAGCCCAGATTTTTATGGTTCTCTATGAGTTTAACGTAGGGAAATTTCTTTTTCAGCAATCCCTGGCTGCCGTCGACCGAAGCGTTATCGACGACGAAGATCTCGACCTGCAGACCGTGCCGGGCTTTCTCGATCGCCATCAGGCACTGTTCCAGGAAGTGCTTGACATTGTAGTTAACAATGATGATCGATAGGTCCGGCTGCACGGACTATTGTCTCCTTTTTTTCACTTTCGTTTCGTCAGCTGCTGCCGCAGGAATCGCAGCATGAGTTCGAGTCTTTTTTCGCGTCGCCTCGGCGTGCCATGCCGGGAAAGCTCATGGCTTTCCTCGGGGAACCGCGCCATGACCACGCTCTTTTTAAGGATCTTCAGGGCCGTGAACAGTTCTTCGGCCTGCCCGATCGGACAGCGGTGGTCCTGCTCGCTGTGCATGATGAGCAGGGGCGTATTTATCCTGGGAGCGTATTTCAGCGGCGACATGTCCCAGTAGAACCGGAAATTTTTCTTCTTCCAAAGGTCGCCGACAAATTCTTTGTGAAGATCGAAACCAAAATCAGTGTTGAAAAAAGATAACATGTTGACAACGCTGCGCATGGAAATGGCAGCCTTAAAGATGTCGGTGTGACCGATGATCCAGTTAGTCATGAAACCGCCGTAACTGCCGCCCATCACGGCCATTTTTTTAAAATCGATGAATTTGTATTTTCTTAAAGCGGCGATGGCTTTCATGTGATCGATATAATCAGGTTTCCCCCAGCGCAGGTGCAGCTCCCGGGCGAACCGCTCGCCATATCCGGTGCTGCCGTGCGGGTTTGAATAAAAAACCGCGTAGCCCTGTCCGGCCAGCACCTGGAATTCGTGAAAGAACGACTGGCCATAGGCAACGTGCGGTCCCCCGTGGATCTCAAGGCAGAGCGGGTACTTTTTACCATGATCAGTACGCGTTGGTTTCATGAGCCATCCCTGGACTTGATGGTTTTTGTAACCTTTGTACGTGAACTGGACCGGTACCGAGAAATTACGGCGCTTGGCATACTCAAGGTTGATGTCGGTCATTTTCATGAGCACGCCGCTTCGCCACAGGTAAAGGTTTCCGGGGTCCCGGTAATTACTGATCGCGAGGGCGCATGAATTTTCACCGTCGTGGTCGTACGCGTAGATCCGGTTGCCCGGATCAATGTATTTTTCGACCGTGCGCTTCCTGATATCTACGCGACAGAGCAAGGTGCGGCCTGTTTGGGTCGCCGGGAATACGAGGGACCTGCCGTTATTGATAAAACGCAGACGAAATCGTGCAAAATGCCCGCAATCATCGATAATATCATCGCCGATCGCGTCTTTAAAAGATGGAGTGATTTTGACCGATTTTCCAGCCCGCAAGGGTGCGTACCAGATGGACCATTGTCTCCAGCCAACGTGTTCTTCAGGATATCCGCGGGCGATAAACGCGATATGGGTCCCGCTCGGGCTGAATTCCGGCGCGCCTTTGGGTCCGGTCAGCGTATTAATACGGCGTTCGTTCTTTCCATCCTGGTCGATGACGTAGATATCCAGGTATAGGAATTTTTCTTCGTAATCCGGGTTCCGGTTAGTAACAAAAGCGATCGCGGATCCGTCTGGTGAAATACCGGGCTCCCTGTCGCCGTTCGGTCCATAGGTCAGCTGTGTCATCACACCATTTTTGACTTTGACCTTCCAGATATGCGTTCTGTCCGCCGGCAGTATTCCGACATTATCTTCTTTATAGAAAGCTTTTGTAATATAGTAGAACAAAGGCGGTTTGCCTTTCTCCGTGATCCGATCCTTGTCTTCATCTTTCCTGGTGAATTCGCAAATGATGTTTTTACCGTCGGGCATCCAGTGATAAGTGCCAAAATAGCCATTGGCATCGGTGATCTGATAGGCTTCACCGCCATTGACGGGTATCGCCCACAGGTTTGTCTTTTCTTTCTCGGTGGCAAGAAAAGCCAACAATGAGCCATCCGGCGACCATTGCGGGCTGCCGACAGTTTTGTCGCCTCGTATAAAGTGGCGCACCTTGCCGCGGCTATCAATCACGTAGAGATTGGAAAAGTATTTATTCTTCTTCTTGTCCATCCACTCGACGGTATAAGCGATACGGTCCGCGTCCGGTGACAGCGCGATCTCCCGGAGGTAACGGATTCGGTACAGGTCATCGATGAGTACGTTTTTTTTGGTCATCTGCTTTCCTGTCTTATTGCAGTATTATGGCAATGTCGCATCACAATTTTCGCCAGCGCTGAACGGTTCCGACGAATTCTTTTTCCTTGGCAAACCAGCGCACTTCGAGTTCGGAATCGTTGATCAGGACAAAATAAACATCCTTATAACCGACCGACACGATCGCTCCGGTTGAATCAATCTCCTTAATCAGGTCCTGGCCGCTCCATTTGCTTGCGCCCATCAGTTCGATGTCGCGCCATTTGATGTCGTTTTCTTCAAATTCAAGCCGCTCCAGAACGCCCGAGACCTTGACAAGCTTGCCGAAAAATTTGCCACCGGAACCTTCAACCTCAACGATCGAACCCGCCGCGTCATCGCCATACCGTTCCCATTGCCCAACGAGGGGATTGCGCTGGCAGGCCGCCGCGATAAGCGCGAGCGTCCCCAGAATAAGGATTTTTTTCACGTAAGCCTCCTTGGCCGATACTTGATCCATGCTTGCCGCATGAACCTAATATTATTATAGTACACGCCGTTGCGCGTAATGTCAATCAGTGTTTCCATGCTACCAGTTCGTCAGGATGGCAGTTACCAGCCGGTCCGCGGTCTTGCGCATTGCATCCCGGATGCCTTCATCTTCATTGTTCTCGCAGATCGTCCATTCAGAAACTTCCCCTTCCCAGAAGACGTCGTTAGTGATCTGATCAATGCAGCGAACCGAGAATCTCACCGTAATCTTATACTGAGAAACACTGGTCGAACCCGTGTAAATATATGGTTCTTTGTCATAGCCGGTCACGGATCCCTCAATGACCAGATCCGCCTGTTTTTCATCGACTATGCGCAATCCGGAACCGCTGCGGAAGGCATCGTTGACAGCCAGCGTTGCCAGCTCATCCAGACCGGCTTTGATCGTCTGGTTATCAAAGAGCTTGATGTTCACTTTTTTCATATAGCCAGGCAGGAGCGAACGGGTAGTGTAGCCGCAGCAACTGCTGAGGAGACAATAGACGGTGGAAAGTAAACAGTAGACAGCTATGTGGCCAATGAATTTTTGTATCCTTTGACGGTTCCTGCAAATAACATGATCCTGCGTTTCCTGCGGTCTTTTTATCATTTAATCAGTTCCAATCTTTTTTTAGCCTCACCACCCCAAACGTCGGCAACCCCGCGTTTCTTGATGAGATCCCGGTAAAGTGCCCGTGCCTGCTCCACTTCGCCCAGGAATTCCAGGGCGAGGCCGGATTTGAACTCGGCAGTCGGCATCCACATCTCATCCCGGGCAAAATCGGCCACGATCGCCTGGTAATGGTACAGGGCACGGATAAAATCACCCCGGCCCAGGTACGCTTCGGCCAGCCAGTAATGGTGTTCAGGACTGGGTTTGACAGCGATCGCGCGCTTTAGATACTCGATGGCGCGCGGGGCATCAGCCCGGCGGAGATAGGCGTAACCGATCTCGAACAGCGTTTCATCGCCGGCATCATCCGGCAGCATGGCAAGCAGGTTCGTGCCCGACCGGATGACCTTGTTCCAGTCCTCGGATTTCTTGTACGCGATCAACTCGTTTTGCAGCGCGTTCTGCTTAAGCGTCGTGTCAGCGCCGGCGATATGATAGTAAAACCCGGCCGAATCAAAGTCACCGTTAACGTACTTAATAGTGGCGATTTTGAACGCGGCGGCAGCGTATTTATCGCTATTCCTGTATTGGGTAAAAATAAGATGGAAAAGCGACTCCGCGGCAGTATAGTTTTGTTTCATGAACAGTGACAATGCATAATTATAGGACATTTTATCTGTGAGATAACCAGGCGCGCATTGCATTATGCTATCGTAGTAGCTGATAGCCAGGTCGTATTTCTTGCCTTCGACAAGGTATTCTCCATAAGCGTTTACATAATCTTTCGTGAATTCCATGCTGTACTCTCTTACGAAGCTTCCAAACAACGAATCGGCTTTTGCTTTATTGCCGGTGCGTACCTGGCTGTAGAGATAGATTTCAAACAACTTATCGTCGGCGGTTGTGAAATATGATGGATCGTAACCAGCTATTGTCTGGTACCGCTGATACTTGTAGGCGCTTTTTAAATAGTTATTGAACGCTTTGCGTTTGAGCAGGGTGTCACCGGCGAGTTCCATGACCTTCGCGTACAGGTCCAGGGGGTTTTGATCGAGTTGTTCCTTGCTTCGGGCCGCAATATAAAGCAGGTTTGGGTCCCTGGATTGCATGATGAGCACATTGCAGAGTGCCTGTTCATAACGTTGGTAGTAAAAGTCGGCATACGTTTTTACGCGTCGAAGATATGGTTTAACGTTGACGTATTTGCCGTATTTTAGCAAAACATTGTACGCGTCCTGGTACAAATCTTGTTCAAGTAGCGCCTCGGCATAAAGCGAATCCAGCGAAAAAACATCGCGGTATTTTTTACGCAGCATCTGAATATTCTGCAAGAAATTGGTGGTGTCGGCAAACAACCCTTCGCGATCAATATCTTCGGGGAGTCCGACAGCGACCGTATCGAGACGGTAGTATTGCAAAAGCATATTTGTCTCTTCAGGATCCGAAGGCGTAATCTCGGTTTCCAGGACGCCCGTTTGCAGGGCTTTGAGCAGTTTTGCCTTCCGGGAAAAGTCAGCGCTCATGGACAACTCGGCGATCTGGCTTTTGAACAAGTCTGCGTCAAACAACCGACTTACTTTTGCCGCCCGGTAGAGGAGGGGTAAGGGCAGGGGTATTTTCATGCTCTCCATGGTGATCTTTCTATAGAGATCGTATGCTTTAAGGGTGTCGCCGAATCCGAGAAAAAAATCGGTCAAGTATAATTCACCTTTTATCCCTTTGATATGTCCATATAGCTCCGCTTTTTCGGTCGGGTCCACGATCGCTTGTGCGCGGAGGAACTTGAAGGTATCCTGGCGCGGGCAATAAGGCCAAATCTTGTCGCTGTAAAGCGGTTGTTCGACGAGATGAAGGCAGATCTCCCAAAGCAGGGTGGAATCCGGTTTAAGGTAGTCGTACCGCTTGAGGCAGTCAAACGCCAATAAATATGCCTTTTGATCGATCAACTCCGAAAGCATGAGGTTGAAGACCTCCTGCCGGCGTTCACCGTAAAATTGACGTTGAAGGTACTGGAACCCCTGCGCGAGCATCTCAGTGGTGTTGCCGTCAGCCTGGCTGATGCGGATCAAGTAGTACCGCGCGTTGGGCACAAGGATATCTTCGGGACGTTCGCGTATGAATTCTTCAAAGAATGACCGGGCAATGGCGTAATTGTTTTGTTCGAAATTATGCCGCGCGGTAAAATAGTCGGCAGCTCCGTCTTGCGCGAACGCGATCGAACACAGGATTAAAAACGGCGCCATTGTCGTCATGATGACAAGCTTTGGATCAGGATCTTTTCCATCTTGTTCGCAGCGATATCCCATGAGAACCGGGCCGACCATGTCTTCGCCGCCGATGAAAAATCCTGCCACTTTTTATGATCGGTTAAAAGATCTTTGATCCTGGCGCTCATGGATTCGATGTCGCCGTAAGGATATAGATATCCGGTTCTGCCGTCGGCCACCACCTCGTTGAGGCCCGGAGAATCGGCGCAAACCACCGGGGTCCCGCAGGCCTGGGCTTCGATGGCGGTGAGCCCCCAGCCTTCCTTTATGGATGGCTGCACCACGATCATGGCGCTGGAATATATCCGGAACTTTTCACGCTCGCTCACGAAACCAGTGAATTCGATCCCGGTTCCGAGTTTCCGATTCAGGGATTTCAGATCCGGCAGTGCATCACCGTCGCCGACGATCATCGCTTTCACGTCATTATTTTTTTTCAAGCGGGCGATCATGTTCACAAAGTGATCGATGGATTTATATCTTTTGACCCGGCCGACATAAACGACAAGACCGGCGATCCTTTTGATGGCCGCCTGGGACGGGATATTCGGGATCCCGCTCTGGACAACGCTAATGTCGTTCCTGACGCCCATATGATTCAGGTCAGATGCGGAGCTGTTTGAAATAGCTATGAAACAAGAATTGCGATAGAAAAAAGGGATCAGCCGTTCCGTGAAAAAAACATAGGACGCAGCCAGCGGATTGGTCTCGCGGTAAATGGTGCCGCGGAATACGTGCATGAGCAAAGCATAGACCTTCTTGCGGGTGTACAGAGGCGAAAAAAACGGGATCTTGTTGAGGTCGTCAACGATAACGTCGATCTTTTGATGGCGCAAAAGCGCCCGCAAAGCCAGGGGGGCAAAAAAATTGAAATTTCCCCGCCGGCCGACACGGAATATCTCAAATCCGTCGATCACTTCTTGTCGACTTTGCCCGCGCGCGCGGCTGCATAGCATGACGATCCGGTGACCCTTCTTCACCATTCGCGAAAAGATCTCGTACAAATACACTTCCGCCCCTCCCGTCAGCGGGTTGAGCCAGTCCTGCCAATTGATAATAAGGATGTTCATGCCGGCATGCAGTTTTGACTATCTGACCTGCGCTCTCCAGTAGTTCAGGAGGTCTTCCAGGGTTTTTTCGAACTTGATCCTGGGATGCCAGCCGGCGGTGCGGGAAAATTTCTCGCCATTGCCCGTCAAGACCGGGATATCGACTTTTCGAAGTTTCGCTGCGTCCACCTTGACCTCGAATTTCTTCTTCGAGACGCTCTGGAGGATCTGGATGGCCTGGCCCAGCGTGTGCCCTTTGCTGCAAGCAATGTTATAGATCTCCTGGACCTGGCATTTTTCGACCGATAATTTATAGGCGCTGACAATATCCCCGATGTTCATAAATTCACGCGTGATCTCGGTGTTGCCGATCTCGACCAGGGGTGGACGTTTCCCTTTTTCGATCTCCACTACCTGCCGGGCAATGGTCGGCAGGACAAAATTGTCACCCTGCCCGGGTCCCGTATGAGTGAACGGGCGCAGGATGATCCACCCGATATTCTCGACCCCGTCGTCGCGGCATATCAGTTCAGCGGCGTACTTGCTTATCGCATACGGGTTCTTCAGTACAATGGGCGCGGTTTCCGTAAGGTTCTCACCGCCGCCGTAAACCTCGCAGGTCGAGACGAAAAAGAACCGGACCGGCTTGTCCAGCTGTTTTGCACTTTCCAGCAGGTGCAAAGTACCCATGATATTGGTGCTGTAAGTGAGCGGCCGGTCATTGAACGATTTGGCTACTGAGCTGACCGCAGCAAGATGAAAAACGATATCCGGTTTGTAGGCCTTCATGACTTCCCGGGTCGACTCGGCATTGGTGATGTCGAGGGGCACATATCGGCCGCGTTTGGGGACCAGGAGCGGATGGCATACCGGAACGATCTTATACAGCGTTTCTTTCAGCGTTTTAACTAAATGGCTGCCGACAAAACCTTCGCTGCCGGTCACCAGGATCGACTTCATGATACCCGTTCGCGCCAGTAGTCGAGTAGATCCCGCAGGGTCGTGTCAAAAGGGATCTGAGGCTGCCAGCCGGTGGCGGTCTTGAACTTTTCAGCGGAACCGATCAAAAGCTCGACATCCGATGGTCTTAGCCGCTCGGGATCCTGCTCGACTTTGACCTTCGCCTTTGACAGGGCGAGGAGTTTATCAAGCACCTCTTTGATCTTGTAGCCTTTACCAGAGGCAATATTGTAGACCTCTCCAGCCTCGCCCTTTTCAAGGGACAGGAAATAAGCGCGGGCAACGTCCCGCACGTCCAGGAAATCCCTGACCGCGTCGAGATTACCGACCTTGATCACCGGTTCCCGGAGTCCTTTTTCGATCTCCACGATCTGCTTGGCAAAATTGGAAGTCACGAAGACGTCGCCGCGCCGCGGTCCCGTGTGGTTGAAGGCGCGGGTGCGCACGACATGCAGGTGGTAACTTTTGAAATACTGGTAGCCGAGAAGGTCCTGGGCGACTTTGCTTACACCGTAAGGGCTGAGCGGTCTTAATGGATTCTCTTCGGTGATGGGCACCTCCGACGGCAGAACCATGCCATATTCCTCGCTGGAACCGGCGACGTGGATCCTTGATTTTAACTTCAGGTCTTTGACCGTTTCCATGAGGTTAATCTCTCCGATCACGTTGGTGTGCATTGACTCCACGGGCGCGCGCCATGAGAACGGTACATAACTCTGTGCGGCAAGATGGAAAATATAATCAGGCTGGATCTCGGTAAGGACCGTGCGCAGCGCGAACGCATCCTTGATGTCGCATTCACACAGGGAAATCTTGTTCCGGATGGATTCAATGTTGTCAAGCCGGGAGCGCCATTTTATTGTGCCGAATACCTTGTGCTCGCCCTGCGACAGTAAATACTCCGCCAGATGACTGCCCACGAAGCCAGATATGCCTGTTATTAATATTTTCATTTCACCTCACTTTTCAAAAAAATAGGGAAGATAAGCCATCGGGTCGACCCTTGTGTTCCGGAATCGGATCTCATAGTGAAGATGGGGCGATGTTGACCTCCCCGATGAGCCGACCGTGCCGATCATTTCTCCAGGTTTGACGGTGCGTTTTTTGTCACTGACAATGGAATTGAGATGGCCGTAAAGAGTGGAATAATTCCTGCTGTGCTCGATGATGACATAGTTTCCGTACAGCGAATCCCAGCCGGTTTCGGTGACCGTACCCGCGGCCGTGGCGATCACCGGTGTGAAAAGAGGGGCGGCGATATCAAGGGCCTCATGGCCGATCTCGAAAGCTTTGGATATCTGCCCATTGGTCGGCATCAGCGCGGGGATGTTCTTGTCATCACCGGCAAGGGATTCAGACGGCACGACCGCCTCGCGCGTAACGGAGATGATCGGTTGGACCACCTCGGGCGTTTTTTCGATGCCGAGCATCGTCTTCAATTTTTTATTGTTAAGTTCGACGATCTCAAGGTTTTTCTTTATCTCGTTTATCTTTTCGAATTCCTTTTCGATCTCTGCGTTCCGTTTCCGCAGGACCTCGGCTTCCACCGCTTTGTAAGAAAGGCGTCCGTAGCTGATCGTGGCGACCACCAGGATAATGATTATTATAAAAGCCGCTGCGCCAAGGAGGTAAAGTCCCTTGCGGGGTATGAAAAAGTGACGGGACCCCTGGGAGTCCGTCGCTGTCACTACGATCGAAAGTCCTTGCTTCATGCTCTATTCAAGACCGGACTCGGCGACCGCGGTAATGAGTTTGATGGTCCAGTCCACATCTCCGAGATCGCATGTCTCGCACGTGGTGTGGACATATCTCGTGGGTATGCTGACGACACCGCTCACGACACCTTCTTTAATAAGCTGGATCACGGCCGCGTCCGTTGTCCCGCGGTTCAATACTTCGAGCTGGTAAGGGATCTTTAACCGGTCGGCGATACTGACCAGTTTGTCTTTGACAACAGGATGGGCGATGAACGAACTGTCCTTGACCTTGATAGCTGTCCCCTTGCCAAGGCCGACTTCCATTTTTTCGGCTTCCGGCGCGTCGCCCGTAAGGGTAACATCAACAGCGATCGCATACGCAGGCTCGATGGCGTAGGCGCCGGTCCGGGCGCCCCTGAGGCCGACTTCTTCCTGCACCGAGAAGACGAAATAGAGGTCGTTATCGTTTTTCTTGAGTCGCTTGAGCGTTTCAATAAGGCAGAAACATCCGACGCGGTCGTCCAGCGCTTTGCCGGTGAACCGATCGCCGATACGCGACGCAGAACGGTTAAATGCCGCGATATCGCCGATCCTGACGTTTTTCAGCGCGTCGTCCTTGTCGCGGGCGCCGATATCGATATACATGTTCTCAAGGAGCAACGGCTTGGTCTGATCCCGGCGGGGTTCCAGGCCGATCACACCTGTCAAGCCGCTTTCAAAGATCACGTGCTGATACGGGATGTGTTCCGGAAAAACACCGCCTACGCCGGTAAATCGCAAAAAGCCGTTTTTGTCGATATGCGTTACAATAACACCGATCTCGTCCATATGAGCGCAGAACATGATCTTCTTGCCACGCGCGCGGGCGGCTTTGGGTGATCTGCGGCATATGAGGTTGCCCATGGGGTCGGTTTTGATCTCCACACCCAAAGACCCAACCTCATTTTCTATGATCTGACGCACTTTGTCTTCGCGCCCTGACGGGCCGTATGCCGTGCAGAGAGTGTCCAGTAGGGTCATGTGCGCTCCTTTTTCTTGTTTTTTGTGCAAAGGGCTAACTCTTGACCGCGTATTCCTTCAGCATGTTCTCGACCGATAATGAAAGCAGCTTGATCCCGGTATCCACATCCTTTTTGGAGGCAATGGACATGGGTGAGTGGATATAACGCGCAGGCACCGCGACCACCGCACTGGGGACCCCTTCCTTGGTCAGGTGGATCGGCCCGGCGTCGGTACCGCCGATCATGGGTCGTTTTATCTGGTAGGGCAGGTTATGATCAGCGGCAGTTTTTTCAATCAGCCGTACCAGATTCCGGTCGCAGATGAGCGACGAATCGGTGATCGTCACGGCCGGTCCTTTGCCGAGCACCGGATACAACGGCACGTCCTTTTCTGACGGCCACTCGCCGGAGCTCGTCGTATCCACCGCGATCCCGAGATCCGGGGACACCCGGTACGCGGCGATCCGCGCGCCGCGCAGACCGGCTTCTTCCTGTACCGTGAAAGCGTAGTAAAGCGGCAGGTCTGTCTGCAGTATCATCTGCATCAGCATGTAGCATCCCAATCGGTTGTCAAAAGCCTTGCCGTATATGATATCGCCCTGTTCTCGGAACTCCGTATCAAATGTACCCAGCTCGCCGATCTCCACGATCTTTTGAGCGGTTTCTTTCGAATTCGCTCCGATATCGATGCTTAAAGTCTTTATTTCCTGTATTTTTTCCAAATCATCTTTTTTGCTGTGATGGATCGGCTTATTCCCGATAACGCCGGGAACTTTGTTCCTGCCGATGATCACCCTCTTACCCGGCACGACTTGCGGGCTCAGGCCGATGGTTTTGAATTTTAAAAGGCCGCTTTTTTCTATGCCCGTGATCATGAATCCTACCTCATCCATATGCGCAGCCAGCATAATGCGCGGCCGGGCAGGATCCCCTTTCCGGACGATCAGATTACCATAGTCGTCCTCGGTGATCTCCGAAACATGGCCGCTGATCGCATTTTTGATGTAATCACTGACCAGATGTTCGTCACCGCTGACGCCGGGAAGCTCGGATAGCTCCTTGAGCATGCTAATATTATATATATTAGCAAAAAAAAGTCAACATAAGGGGTGTTTCATACCTTGACCAGAGGCCTGAAAAGCGGTATATTGAATAAGACTAGAACATGGGAGGTATTATGCCAATATTGTTGCTGTGTTGTTGCCTATTCAATTATGTATACCAGGATGCAGACAGTTTGCTTGTATCTAACAACGACAGTCTGGTCATCTGCGGGGTTCACAACTACAATCTGAAAGTCCATTTAGTAAACGGCGGCCGGCTCAGAGTAAGGCCCGGCAGTGCCGTGAGCGCGGATACGCTCGGATGGTTAATGCTTCATGCAAATACTATTCATATTCATGATTCATCCATGATCTACGGGACCGGATTGGGCTTTCCTGGTGGAACTAACTCACATTCTGACGGCTGGGGACCGGGCGCCGGTCAATCAGGTACGAGCGGCGGAGGCGGAGGTGCCGGATATGGCGGAGTCGGCGGTGATGGCGGTGACACGAACCCCGGCATCGGCGGTCCATCATACGGTGACCCGATTGATACGATCATCGAGCGGGGGAGCGGCGGTGGTGCGGGCAGGCTCAGTCAGGTTGAAGGGTGGGGAGGCAACGGAGGCGCCAGGGTCTATCTGAAGGCGCGCCGGGTTATCATTGATTCATCAGGCATAATGGCAAACGGGGCGAATGGGGCGGATGCTTCAATGGAAGGCGGCGGCGGCGGTTCTGGGGGAGGCATTCTGATAAGGACAGATACCCTGACTTCCCACCTGTCATCGCTTTACGCTGACGGCGGATACGGCGGCAGCGCGTCGTTCGGGGGCGGCGGCGGGGCCGGTGGTGGCCGCATCAAATTGCTATACAGCACCGTGCTTGACACCACAGACCTTGCAATGAGCGTTGATGGCGGCAGCGGCGGCACAGGCGGATACGGTGACGGCGAGAACGGCAGTTCGGGTTCGATCTATGTCGGCTCGGTCATCGCGGTCGAAGAAGTGTTGATCCCCGGTCCGCAGCGCAATGGAACCGGATCCCTGGCGACGAATCTCTGGCCAAATCCTACATCGGGTCTGATCTATCTAGAACCACGGGCAATCGGTCCCGGCACTGATCTTGTGATCTTTGACAGAACAGGCCGGATCGTTCCCATGAACAATATACAAAAGAGCTTGGCGGCAAGTCACGCCGTGCTTGACCTGTCCAAGCTAGAAAACGGCGTCTATTTTATCTGTTTAAATCAAAAGGTTTTTTATCCGGTTGTCCTGGCCAGGTGAAAAGCGTGACCGGTCAGGATCCGGATCATGTCCCAGAGTGGGACGCGGGAAGCCCGGCGCATATTGACAACTCATCAGTGATTACTATAATCTTTCTATGAAAGTGGCGCTGGCGCAACTGAACCCGGTGGTCGGCGACATCAAGGGCAACCTTGCCCGGCTTATCGAAACGATGAACAGGTACAAAAATGAAAGGTTAGATCTGGTCGTCTTCCCGGAACTGTTCCTAACGGGGTATCCGCCGCAGGACCTGCTCGAGCGCAGTTGGTTTGTAAGAACAGCGCAGGACGCGGTTGAAGAGGTCGTCAAGATATCGAATGGCTATCCGGAAACCGGCATCATTTTCGGCGCGCCGCAAATGACCGGTCAGGATACAGGACGGGGTTTGTATAATGCCGGCCTGCTTGTCTTCAGGGGTCATAAGATCGGAATGCACTGCAAGGTCCTCCTGCCCACATACGATGTTTTTGACGAAGCACGGTATTTTGATCCGGGACCGCCGGCTGATCCGATGCCATTCAAGAACGAAAAACTGGGGCTTTCAATATGCGAGGATGCGTGGAACAGCCCTGAGCTTTGGCCAAGGAGCATATATGCCCGCGATCCGGTCGCCGAGCTGGCCGGAAAGGGGGCGACCATGATGATTAACATTGCCGCGTCGCCTTTCTGCATGGGAAAAGAGGAAGTCCGGTACAAACTGATACGCGGTCATTGCCAGAAGCACCAAAAGCCCTTTGTGTTCGTCAACCAGATCGGCGGCAATGATGAGCTGGTCTTCGACGGCCGGTCCATGTGTCTGGACAGCAGCGGTGGCGTGATCACGATACTGCCGTCTTTTAAGGAGTCGGTCAGTGTGATCGATACTGCGCAGGCCGGTAACCCCAGGGGGTACGAGCCATGCGACCGTATCAGTTCGGTCTATGACGCACTGGTGCTGGGTCTTTCCGATTACATGAGAAAATGCGGTTTTCAAAAGGCGGTCATCGGGCTGTCCGGCGGCATTGACTCTGTACTTGTGGCGGTCATTGCCCGTGATGCGATCGGTGCATCCAATGTCCTGGGCGTGACCATGCCGGGACCATATTCAACCAAGGGGAGCATCGAGGATTCACGGAAGACCGCGAACAACCTGGGCATAAAATATGAGATCATACCGATAATGAGCGTTTTTGATTCATACCTCAAGACACTGCGGGAGCAGTTCGCGAATACGCCCATGGGTGTCGCCGAGGAAAATGTCCAGGCGCGTATCCGGGGTAATATTCTCATGGCAATATCGAACAAGTCCGGTCATCTGGTGCTTACGACCGGGAACAAAAGCGAGATCGCGGTCGGCTATTGCACGCTTTACGGCGATATGAGCGGCGGTCTGGCGGTCATATCGGATGTTCCCAAGACCATGGTCTACAGGCTGGCTCACCACGTGAACCGTCAGTCCCAGATCATACCGCAGGAGGTCATCGATAAGCCCCCTTCGGCAGAACTCCGCCCTAACCAGAAAGACCAGGACACTCTGCCGCCCTACGAGGTCCTGGACCCGATACTGCAGCATTATGTCGAAGAGGGAAAATCAGTGGATGAGATCGTCAAACTCGGGTATGACGCCAAAACCGTCGCCTGGGTGGTCCGGGCGGTCCATAAAAGCGAGTATAAAAGACTGCAGGCGGCGCCCGGACTTAAAGTAACATCGAAGGCTTTCGGTGCCGGCCGCCGGATGCCGGTCGCGGCAATGATCACAACGTAACTCTGTTTCATAATTTTTAAAGGAATAGTGCAGCGGTTTCCCGGCACGTCTCGAAATTTGTGTTGAGAGATAAACCGATTTCAATACTTTTTCAAACTCCCTAAAAATCATTGAAAATCGCATGGATGAAATCCAGTTCAGCGTTTGCACAATTCTGTCTATTACCGTGAATTCTGTCTATGGTAATGTATTTTGGTGAAAAGATGGCACAGATTTAGCACCAGGGTGAAAAATACCTGATTTTTCTGAATTTATGGGTTTGATATAGCGAAGTAGTAAACCGCCAAGCACATAATGGAAATATTCCAACGGCCATTGAATGGTAATACGATGATTAAGGACGACATGTCATTACCATTCTGAGCCAATAATAAAATGGAATTTCCAGTCATCAGTGAATTCCTGAAAATTATATGCCCGAGCAACATCAAATTGCCATATCATCGACAGAAAATCGAATCTTAACCCTGCTCCGATACCCATTTTAAGATCCTGTAGGTGAAACCCGCCGCTGGTATTGTATACTGCAAATGAGTCTGTGTACACTCCACCAAAATCAGCAAAAAGAGCACTCCGAATATTTCTGAACTCTAGTGGTAGGGGAAAGGCAATGTTTAAACGGTCAATAAAAGGAAATCGATACTCAAAATTGGCAAACGCCAATTTCGAACCACCGAAGGCATAGTTATCAAAACCCCGAAGTGAATACGAGCCACCAATTGACCAGTGCTCAACATCCGGGCCAAAACTGGTTACACCCACTAATCTCACGGCAAAACTCGCCCGTGGTGATAATCGGAAATATCTTCTGTAATCTAATACGCAGCTTCTAATTTTAAAATCACTCCATATAGTAGCGTAACCTTCAAGTCTCACCCGGTGCCCGTCACTCGGACCAGTTTGACCCCACTTCGCGTTATCCCAAACAAATGCTATGCTTGGATAAAAGAAGTTGTAATTATTTTCAATACAGACATCAGAAGAGTACCATGGGAAATAGTTTACCCACCGAGATTCATAGATCTTGAAAGCGTAGAGTCCTAATTCAGCTCTAAAGAATCGGTCAAATGGGTATTGCATGATCCCACCACATCCTACGTATTTCCAAACAAATAAATCATAGCCCTCACTGAAATAATTAAGATATTGAAACAACCCAAATCCAAAGTCCATTTTCTTTTTAAGATACCAGTAATTTAGGTGCATGTCAGAATTCAGCAGGTCTCCATAGAGATCAAACGCTATTTCGACGTGATGATTGCCCAGGATATCGCTTAAGCCAATTTCGCAAAGTCCTGAGACCCCTATTGATGAGTAATAAGAGGCGCCCAGTGAAAAATAATCAACGGTAAATTTTGGTGTATAATTTTTGACCATTTCATTATCCAATGCGGTTTTATCATAAGCAAATTCCCCTATCATGTCTTTCGGCGTTTCCCTTTCATCCATTTTTGTCAACGGTTCTTTGACCACACAGATGTCATAACCAAAATCGTTAAAGTAGGAAAAGGCGATTTTGGTGCCATCTGCTGAAATTGTCGGGTAGTAGATACCGGTAAGGATATCGGTTTTTTTAATGATCTTAAGACTGTCGTTTGAAAACCAGTAAAGATTATACGCACTATCATAATCAGCAACGAAAAATATACCACCCTCCGGATTAAAGAAGGGTGATGCCACGTAACTTGTTCTTGGAGTTAAACGTGAAATAATGCCATTAGCGCAAGTAAAGACAGCATAGTTGCCATAGTCATACTCTTCGGTGGAATCAGGACGATCAGAAACGAATGCCATCTTCTCGTCGGAAGAAAAACTCGGATATTTATCAGTGTAGACATCATCGGTTGTTTTCTTGACTGCACCGGATTTTATATCCAGAAGGTAAATATCTGAGTAGCCATCTTTCAATCCCGAGAAAACAATTTGCTCGCCGTCAGGGGAAAACTTCGGCAAATAGATTCCATCCAGGTTAAACTCCCATTTTTTTTGAAGGCTGCCATTTTGAGCGTTGAAAACATATAGAACATCCTTACCCTTTGATTTCGCCGAAAAGGTCAAATATTCATCGTCCGGAGACCAGGAAAGACCTCCTTGATAAAGATGCAGACCTTCATACCCAGAGGAATATTCAGCCCTTACCAGGTTTTTAAGCACCTTGCCATCAATACTCGATACAATTATAACTTCAGCAACCCCTGACCGGTCACTGATGAATGCAATCTTGTCGCCTTTGGAAGAAATCGCGGTCGACGTATTGTAAAGGGAATTAGTCTTCTTGTGGTCGTATACTATCCGCGCTAAGTTGTCAAAATTATCCTGCAGCTTTATCTTGGGGAAATATTTCATTTCATAATATCTGATCCACTGTTTGTTAAAATCATCGGCCGTTACGCCAAAAAGTTTAATGAAAACCGCGTCAAGATTCTCTTTTGTCTTGATAGCGTGCAGGAACTCGCCAACCTTTTCCGGACCGTACCTGTCATTAATGTATGCATAAAATGCCTGGCCCTCTTTGTATATAATATACCCATTATAGTCGCTTAACGCAGGAAGGGGTATCACCTCGTGGTTCATTATCAAATCGCGCATGAATATATCGGCTTCCATGTCCCACCCTACTGATGAAAATTCGGCATATCCTTCCATTGCCCACAGTGGAATCGAGTAGAAAAGATCGCCGGAGAGAATCGCCCCTAATTTCGACGGGAAGAAAATTTTAAACTGAAAAACATGGCTGAGTTCATGGACCAGAACATGCCGGAAGTCTTCGTAATCACCGGTAAATGGAATGACCATTCGGTTTTTCAGCGTTTCTGTAAAACCCCCGGTGGATTCTTCAATCAGTTCTAAGGTTACGTTTGTCTGGGAAAAATCGTTGGGACAATTATACAGAATTACGGGTATCCTGAATCCGACTTCAATACCGAGGTTCTCGGCAAGCATCGCATATCCGCCCTCGAGAACTTCTTCGGCAAATGCTGCGAGATCACTGCCACTTTGCGAGAAATATATGTCGAAATGCTCAGTGCTGAGGATCTGGTAGCTAAGATCCTTATACTGGACTTTGTTCTGTCCGAAGGTCTGAGCAAGTATAACAATACAGTATATGATATTTGGCATGTCAGACTCCTGGGCTATGCTATAGGGAGTACGCCACACGAAACCCATATATCGAGCGCTGGAAGTGCGGTACCGACCAGATCCGGAACGCCGAACGGCAGTTCCAGGACACCGCCTGCCACGACCCGCCCCGGAGAACATGGTAACCGCCGGTCAAGGGTCCGGTCGGATTACAATATTGACTGGATGAATAATAGCAGGAATCATACCGGTCTGCGCACCACTCCCAGGCATTGCCTGCCATATCATAACAACCGTAGGGAGAAACCCCGTCAATAAAATGACCAACCGGTATTGTGCTGTGACCGCCACCCATATCCATATAGCCGGGTTTTGATCTCAGCAGGCCGATGTCTGTTCCAAGCGCAGCGCATTTTGATGGAGACCATTCATTACCCCAGGGGTATTCACGTTCATTAGTACCTCTTGCTGCCTTCTCCCATTCTGCCTCGGTTGGCAACTGTAATCCTGCCCAGTCACAATAGGCTTTGGCGTCATTCCAGGAGATCATGACCACCGGATGTCTCTCCCGGCTTTTTGAATAGTAATAACGCCAATTTACATTGGTTTTAGATTCCCATTTGTAGCCGTTGTAAACAAATCCATATTCATTTTTTTCAGCATCGGTTTTATAGCCGGTTTCTATGATAAATTTCTCAAATTGCTCGTTTGTCACCTCGTATTTTGCGATGTAATATTCATCAAGATTCACCTTATGCTGCGGATGTTCGTCTTCTTCTCCATTACCTGGGCATGAACCCATCCAAAATTCACCAGCCGGTATTTTCACAAAGATCGTACTATCCTTCTCATATCGATATTCTTCATATCCTTTGGTGTTTTTTCTAAAGAAATTAAAGGAAGTAATAGAAAAACTTATATTTTCGACTTTTTCATCAATTGTTAATGAAGCTCTGGCGGGAAACAACACGAGAGTGCTGAGTAGTATAGTTATCATGCGAGCTCGCGATGACATGTAGGAATTATTCAGCAGTCGATGGCCGTGAAGCCAATTTTAAAACCGTCCAGACATTAAGGCGCTCGGGTTTAGCTCCACTAGGTGGTCCGCCACCAGGCACCCCGCCACCAGGCATACGACCCATGCCTCCTGGTGGCGGACCCGAACCTCCTTCAGCCGGCATTCCTTCCGGCTTTTCTCCTTCTGATTCTGTCCTTTTCTTTATTTTACTAATGTCAAACTCGGGCGTTTCGAACCCAATGCCAATTGCCTTAATTGTATCAGTGTCACTGGGATTAATCCCCACCGCAATTGAGTGACATTCGTCTTGAGTCAGCGGAATTCTCAATTCATAAATAAGATTGCCCTTCGACATCCCTACTGTGATATTCAGTCCTTGCGCCTCGGCGGTTCCGGTTGACATCCTGCGGATTTCCTCTTTACCTGGACCCAAAATTTCCAGTTTATTCATTGTCTCTCGCAGCATTTCTTCAAATTTTTTCGGATCGCCTTCCCTGCCTCCGGTCATAAGAGGCATATCCGAATCTTGTTTTCCAAGAGGAAAATGGATTCCGAATGTCTTGCCCTTACTACCGCGTGGATCAAACCATAATGTAAGGCCCATGCCCATCACCTGAGCTTGCACGCTGCGATCCCTTGAAGCGAGACGTACATATAGATATTCTTCATCATTAATCATCGTCACCGCAATTTTGGCTTTTGGAACATACATCGTGGCGATTCCCCAGTCCGAATCGATTTCACCAATGGCAATATCACAATCCCGCCATCGGCTGCTGAGTTCGATCGGCTGGGCGCATCCAGTCGCCAATAAGATTGAAAAAACTGCAGCCGATCGTATAACATGATAGATTCTTGCTGTCGCATGCGCTGATAATGGATAGCCATCAGCACCGGAGTGATAGTATCTATTTTGACTGTGCTTCATAATTTGAATTCTCCTTTATCTTATTTCGCCTTTACCCGGCCTCATTGCCCCGGGTGCCATCTTGGGAGACATCGGTCCTCTCTCGAAAAATGTAAATAGCCGTTTTCGTTGTTCCGGAGTAAGCACCTCGCTTATTTTCTTGAGGTGCGTCAGCATCTGTTTTTCCATTTCGATCTGCGCCGTGGTCAGCTTTTGAAACAGGGAATCGGCCTTAGTGGAATCGGTTTCAGATTCCATCCATAGGGTGACCAGTTCTTTCCTGGTTTTCAACATTTCCTGCATCGACAAAGACATTATCGGCTGCATCTCTTCCTGTATGATATTTAGTTTCTCAATTTGTTCATCAGTGAGGTTGAGTTCGTATCGCAAGGGGCTATGCCGCCAGTCTGGCATCGGACCCATCATATCCGGACCCGGACCGTGGCCTCTTCGAAAATTGTGTTCCTGCCATAGATTATAACCAAATGTAAAAATGACTCCCAGGTTTATGGCGACCGAAACAAGGAGTATGATAATTAAAAGTTTCTTGCTCATTGTTCCTCCCCGCTCACCAAATCAATGTAGGTTCTAGTCAAAGAACCTTCGGTGAGTCTGTCGAATGAAGAAATGCCCATGAGATTAGTCAATTCAGCTTGGGCTTTTGATGCATTTGTGATCTTTGTCTGACATATTGCTTTTCCCAAACTATGACCTAATACAAAAGAGAAAATAACCAGGACAGCAGCGGTAACCGGGATGACGGCATGCTTTATTGTCTCCCAAAGTGACCAGTAGACATGACGTCTTGGTTTTTCTTCAGCAATCCTCTGATTTAATCGGGCCATGAAATATGGGGAGACCTGTGCCTTTTCGATAAGACTGAGAGTGTCCGCAACTTGCGTTAGTTCAACCAGTTCCTGCTGGCACCGGTCACAAAACTCCAGATGTATCGAAATCTGCAGTTTTTCTTCTTCAGATACTTCACCATCCATGAACGCAGAAAGTCTTTTTCTTATCTTTGCGCATTTCATTTTCTTCTCCTACTTATTTTGACTGTGATATTTTCCAAAAACTTGCGATTCACCATACACCTGAATTCTAGCACAATAATGCATCCTTGCAGATGCGGGGTTTGATCTTACCATTTTCCTTAAGCGGAAGTAATTTCTTTTTTAAATTACCTTTAGCTCGAAAAATCAGGGATTCCACGGATGATAGGGATGTGCCCATGATTTGGGCTATTTCCTTGTATGGTTTTTCCTCAAACTTGGATAAAACAAGCGCCATTCTCTGTCTCTCTGGTAATTCATCAATTGCCTTTCTCACGATTTTTCGCTTGCTTTCAAGTTCAGCATTACGTTCATATTTGAGCGATTCCGGAGTTATTTCTTTTTGTATTATGTTATCAAGTGATTCAACTGGACGTTTGTTTTTGTGCCGGTGGTCCAGGCATTGATTTACTGCAATTCGGAAGAGCCAGGTCGAAAACTTAGATTTTCCCTTGAAACCCTTGGCATGGTGCCATACTTTCATAAAGACTTCCTGGGCAACCTCTTCTGCATCATCATAATTCCCCACGTACCGGTAGACTATATTAAAAACCGGCTGCTGGTATTTCTTTACCAATCGCTCAAAAGCATTTTCATCCCCTTGCATTACTTCTTTGACCGTTTGTGCATCTGTATCTTCATTGCGGTGAGTGTCGTTATTGTTATTCATACCTGAGGGCATCGATGGGATTGAGATTTGAAGCCTTTCGTGCAGGGTAGAAACCGAAGAATATACCGATTGCCGCGGCGAATGTAACCGCCATAAAAATGGTCAGGGGATAAATGACCGTGCTCATTTTGACAAATGTGTTTAGGATAAAGGTCAGACCAAAAGCGGCGAGCACCCCGATTAACCCTCCACTCAAACTGAGCACAACTGCCTCAACAAGAAATTGAGTCAAAATATCAAAACTGCGGGCGCCAACCGATAATCGTATGCCGATTTCTCGCGTGCGCTCCGTTACCGAGACCAACATGATATTCATTATTCCGATACCACCAACCAGCAACGATACCGCGGCAATTGCCCCTAACAGCAAGGTCAATGTCTTAAATATCGAGGATGCCATGGCCATTATTTCTGTCTGATTATTAATTGAAAAGTCATCATCTTCTCCTGGTCTTATTCGATGAGCCTGGCGAAGCAGTTGGCTGACCTCTTCTTCAGCCGCATCCATAAGTTTCGATGAAACCGCACTGACAAAGATCATGTTGATATAAGTCCCGCCTTTGAGCCGGTATAAAGCGGTTGTGGAAGGTACCAGTATCACATCATCCGCATCCATACCAAATGAGCTCTGTCCTTTCTGTTTTAACACCCCCATGACTGTAAACGGCGTGTTCTGAATGCGGATCTTTTCGCCGATCGGATCCTGTCCCGGAAAAAGTTCATCGGCGACCGTTTTTCCCAGGATGGCGACCTTTTTTCTTGCTTGAACATCTTTATCATTAAAGAATTCGCCACTCTCCAGATCCCAATCTTTGATCTCAAGATAGTCAGCGGAAACGCCATTGACTGAACTATTCCAGTTATTACCGCCGCCAATCACCTGAGCACTAATGTTAATCATTGGGGATACAGCTTTGACATATTGTGATCCTTTGGCAATCTTGTCAGCGTCGTCCAGCGTCAAGCGGTTTTGACTCCCGACTCCTCGACTAATGCCACCGGCCCGGCTTGTTCCGGGTCTGACCATGAGCAGGTTGGTACCGAGCGACGCGATTTCGTTGATTATTCTGCGCTGGGATCCCTGGCCTATTGCAACCATGACAATCACGGAACAGACACCAATGACAATGCCTAAGGATGTAAGCAGGCTTCTCATCCGGTTTCTCATTATGCTTCTTAAGGCGATCAGTTGCATATTTTTCCAGTTCATAGTCCTATGCTATCCCCGCGCGTATTTTCTCTTTTTCCTGCTGCAGATTTTGCAGGTTCGACAAAGCATTGCGTTGTTCCTGCACAACGGCATCTTGGAGCACAATGCCATCGCGTAAGGTAATGATTCTTTTTGCGTAAAGAGCGATATCCGGCTCATGCGTTATAACAACGATGGTGATTTTTTGTTCATTGAGTTCCTGAAATACCGACATCACATCGATTGATGTCAGGGAATCAAGATTTCCAGTGGGCTCATCGGCGAGTACAATTGACGGTTGATTCACAAGTGCCCGGGCGATTGCCACACGCTGTTGTTCACCACCGGAAAGCTGGTTAGATTTGTGGCCAATACGGTCCCCTAACCCGACCCGATCTAAAGCTTCGATAGCTCTCTTTCTTGGGTCTTTGACCCTACCCGTCCGGTCATAAAATAAGGGCAGTTCAACATTTTCCAGGGCCGATGTCCTGGGCAGCAGGTTAAAACCTTGAAAAACAAATCCAATTTTCTTGTTTCGTATGTCCGCATATTCATTGCGGGACAGGACGTTGGTGTTCATGCCTTCAAAGTAATAATTGCCCGAAGTCGGTTGGTCAAGACAGCCAATAATGTTCATCAATGTAGATTTGCCCGAACCCGAAGCGCCCATGATAGCAACAAACTCACTGCTCTTTATCGTTAAATTAACACCTTGCAGAGCCCTCACCATAATGCTACCCAGGTCGTAAGACTTGACTATTTTTTCCATCCTGATCACGGCAGTATCCATTGATACTCCTTTAAAAAATGGGCGGCGGTCCCGGCGCACGATTCTTTTGCTGCTGATTATTTGTTGTAGTACCCTTAGGTTTTCCTTGCTGCGCAATACCACTGATAAATTCCATGCTTTCCGTAATACCTCGCCCCTCAACGATTTCGGTATTCTTGCCATCGGTGGCACCCGTACGGACGGGCATCATGTTCAATGTATTCTTATGGTCAAAATACCATAACATTGCAGCATCCTCGGGCAGCTCTTCTTGAGATTGTGCGTCCATCCCAGGAAATCCGCCCTGCGGTAACCTGTTTTTCATCTCCTGCTTTATCGAATCGGGCGGTGGGCCAATTTTTTCCCGCATGTTCTTTCGAAAGTCAGCGAGCATTTTTTGAGTCGGTTGGAACTGAAGTGCCGCATTCGAAATGAGGAGCACGTGCTGTCTCTGCTCAACGATAAAATCCACCGTGGCCGTCATCCCCGGGAGCATCAATTCCTTATCATTTGCGGCATCCACCACAACGGTATAGTTGACCACATTTTGGATCGTCTCCGGTTGGAGTCTGATTTGCCTGACCGTGCCGTTAAATGTCTCATCCGGATACGCATCTACGGTAAATCGCACTGCTTGTCCTTTTTTGATTTGACCAATGTCACTTTCATCCACATAGGCATGTATTTCCATTTGAGAGAGGTCTTTGGTAATGACAAAGAGCGTGGGGGTTGAAAAACTTGCGGCCATAGTCTGACCCGGTTCAATATTCCGATTAATGATGGTTCCATCGATGGGTGAGCGAATGACCGCATATTTGAAATTTACGCGGGCGCGCTCATAATTTGCCTGGGCAGATAACAATGCCGCATGGGCAACTTCATAATCGGTTTTTGCCGTTTTGAAGTCAATCTCTGATATTAAATTGCTTTGGTAAAGTTCTTGCGCATCTTCATATTTTGTCAATGAAAGATCATGCTGAGCTTGTACTTTGAGGAGATTGGCTTCAGCATCACGGACCGAAGCGGCCAATGTCGTAGTATCCAGCACCGCCAAAACTTGCCCTTTACGGATTTTATCATTAAAATCCACATAAATTTTGTCGATCGTGCCCGAAACCTGGGTGCCAACCTCGACCGTGCCTTTTGCACTGAGTGTGCCGGTACTGGATATTGTATTTTCGATATCGCCCCGTTCGACCGGTGCGAAGGTGTATTGTAAAAAACTGTTTGAACGCCTCTTTATCGTCACGTAGAAAGCGATACTGATCACTAGTATGACGATGCCAATGATAATCCATGTTCTTCTTTTTATCTTCTTCATGTGTATCATCTTTTCTCCTTATCTAATTTTGACCCCGCAACGATATTCAGCGACCTCTTGTGCAATGACAACATTATAATATTCTGCTTTTAATTTTTCAGCCACTTCCAGAGCGGATTGAATTTCACAACAACATTCTAACTTAATCGGTGATTCTGAGAATCCTTGTTTAGAATAAATAATGTAGACAAACATTTTTAGTCCTTGTTTAACACTTTCTCGCCCAAGAGATATGATAGAGTAGCCCTTTGTACATGGAAATCACTTATCGCCGAGGCGAGTGCAACCGCGGTTGCATTTAGATTGTCCTCAGTCGTCAACAGCTCGAGAAATGAAACAAGACCAAGGGCATATTGCTGTCTGGCGATGGTTGCTGCTTCGGTAGCCGCGTCTAGGCCTTTGGACGCGTATTGCAGTCGATCATGAGCTTCGAGCAAGCCATAATAAGCGGTATGCAAAGATTTCTCACTTTCTAATATAATCCGCTTTTTTGAAAATTTTTGAAGCTGGAGCTCTTTCCGTGCATTGAGATTGTTAAAAATAAGTGACTTTATTTCGAGAATCGGGAAGGAGACACTGATCCCATAGTTTTTAATGGCATCGCCTCTCCACTGCTGGAAATCAAATACCAGTTCATCACTAGTATATGTGTAGCCATAAAATAGCGATACTTTCGGCACGAAGGCCAGATAAGATGATATTAAATCCAATTGTGCCACATGTTCTAACTCCTGAGCAATATGAATGCTGTTATTTACCTCCACAAGCACTGCCGCAAGCGAATCAATCGAAGGTAATTCAAAAGTAAGCGGCGGTGATAGAGTATCAATAGGATAGATGTAGTTGTCCGTGGCAAGAAGCGTTTTCAGTTCTTCCTGGGCAGTGATCTGAAGGGTTTTCGCCTTAGCCTGGTCCTGTAAAGCACTCAGGTAAGATACTTCTGCCTGCAGCGCGTCAAATTTCGATGCCGCACCGATTCTATATTTTGTCTCGATTAGTTGCTTGTTTTCGTCGACCCTTTTAATCGCGGTCTCTGATGATTTCAATAATCCATTAGTATAGATAAGGTTGTAATAGGCTTTCTCCACATCCAGAACCAGTCCTGAAATATCCGCTGCGTGTTGAATATTAGTACTCTTCAACTGGTGATGACTAACAAGGATCGAACTAATGATATCAAGGTCAAAAACCGGCTGCGTAAGTGTCAGCTTACCTGAATATAAGTTGGTCTCGGAACCATCGCTTTTAGAACTTGTGTAATCGGCGGTTGCGGATAGTGTCGGCAGAAGATTTGAAAACGCCTGATAGAATTGGATCCGTGATTTATCTAGAGCAATTTTCGATTCATAGTAAATCGGACTCTGAGATAAGGCAATATCAACGACCTGCGCTAAAGATAAAGAGTCGATTGCTAAAAATGACAGTAAAAATATCATCATTATTTCATAATAATTTCTGCTAATCTAATATCTATTAGACTGATATTATTGTTAAAAACTTGCTGTAATTTGTTTCATATCATTTAGTTAGACGCTAGAACTACCGAATAGGTTTTAACGCAGGTGTTGGGCAATATTGTTCTGTTTCAGCGACCATTGGACAAAATACATTTATTAGTTGGAGACTTGAGAGGTTGAACCGGCCATAAACCCGGGTATAATATTATACCCTTTGAGGAGGTTTTATGGACGAAGTTACCAACACCGCGGTTGAAGAACAAACACCGCCGGGCAGCACGGCCAAATTAATCCGCCGGGTCCGGAAGGCGACCGAGCGCAGGTTCACCGCCGAGGAGAAGATCCGGATCGTGCTCGAAGGTTTCCGCAAAGAACTGCCGATCGAGGACCTGCCAGCCAAGAAGGAATGGCAGCATAAGACCCAAGCAGTGGATGAAATCTGGCAGTGCGATGCGACCCATTACTTCGTGGTCAACTGGGGTTTTTACAAGCAGATCACGGTGCTGGATGACCACTCCCGCAATCCCCTGGCCTGGGATCTGCTACCGGACGAGACCGCGTTCAGCATCAGCACGGTCTTCGAGAAGGCTCTGGAAAACGCCTGGATCCTGGGGCATCTCCTGGACGGTCGCAAGCCCCAGCTCTTATCGGACAACGGCCCCGGCTTCACGTCGTTTGTTCTGGCCGAGTACCTGGACGCTCATGGCGTATCCCATATCTTCGGCGCGCCCTATCATCCCCAGACCCAGGGCAAGATCGAGCGCTTCCACCGGTCGATCAAGGCGCATGTCTGCCTGATCGTGTACTGCTCGCCGGAGGAACTGAAGCAGGGGATCGATGCGGCGATCACAAACTACGCGCAGACGCCGCATACCGCGTTAAAGAACGTAAGTCCTTTGGATGTTTATCTGGGGCGGAAGGAGGAGATCCTTAAGTTACGGTCGGAAAAGAAGGCCTTGACAATCGAGCGGCGTCGGTTATATAATAAGGCGCTGAGAGAAAAAGAATATGGTCGGTAAACTTGAAAAGTCTCCAATAATGTGCGGGCAAAATGTCCGATTTACGCAGAAACATAACACCTCTACTAAATTACCCCTTGACTTTTCCAATGGTCGCTGATGTTCAACACTTAGGTATGCAGTTAACAGTGAGTATTAATAGAACAAACGCCAGGTTCTGGATACGCACACATCGTTATATCCAAAATCTGCTCAGCGTCAACTGCCGGAGGGGTGCCAGCGGGTTGACGCCGAATTGGACTAAACCCATATTGAAAAACCGTGTCAAAATGAATATAATCAAATTATATTATACGGTCGCGTGAATTGAATAATCGCCTGGGAAAACGCCATTTTATTTTGTTTTCTCATATCACTGTAATCAAGCGTTTTCATTACTGTCATCGACCTGCAAGGTAGAAAGGAGCTGATTGTCATGGAAGAAATCAAGGACGAGATCAAAAAGATCCATGAAGAGATCGAGAAAGAAAGCATCATTGTCCAGACTCTGACTGCGGAAATAAGCAAGGCAATCGTCGGCCAGAATTACCTGATCAACCGGTTGCTCATCGGTCTGCTCGCCAACGGTCACATCCTCATCGAAGGGGTTCCCGGGCTCGCCAAGACTTACGCCGTTCGCACGCTGGCCGCGGCGATCAAAGCCGGGTTCCAGCGCATTCAGTTCACGCCGGACCTGCTGCCCGCCGATATCGTCGGCACCATGATCTATAACCAGCGAACGGGCGAGTTCACGACCAGCAAGGGACCGATTTTCTCGAACCTGATCCTGGCCGATGAGATAAACCGGACGCCGCCCAAGGTTCAGAGCGCGCTGCTGGAGGCGATGCAGGAACGCCAGGTCACGATCGGCGAGGAAACGTACCGGTTGGACGACCCGTTCCTGGTCCTGGCCACGCAGAATCCTATCGAGCAGGAGGGCACCTATCCCCTGCCTGAAGCGCAGATCGACCGATTCCTGCTGAAGGTCAACATTACCTACCCCACCAAAGATGAAGAGAAGGTGATCGTCGACCGGATCGCGGTCCAGGGCGAGCCAAAGATCGAAGCGGTCATAAGCCCAAAAGCGATAATCAACGCGCGCGAACTCTGCAAAAAGATCTACATCGACCAGAAAATAAAGGATTACATCGTGGAACTTGTATTCGCGACCCGGGAGCCAGAGAAATACGGGCTCAAGGAAATATCCGGGCTGATCCGGTACGGCGCATCGCCGCGCGCGTCCATATATCTTACGACCACGGCGCGGGCGATGGCTTTTCTTAAACGCCGGGGCTTCGTAATCCCGGAAGATATCAAAGAACTGGCCCCTGATGTTCTCAGGCACCGCATTATCTTGACGTACGAAGCGGAAGCAGAAGAGATAACAACCGATGCGGTCATCCAGAAAATCCTGGCCGGCGTGGAAGTCCCATGAAACTCTTCGAATGGAACTAATGACATCGAATAACACGAATTCGATAGATTTGTTGCCATTCGTATAATTCGCCATTATGCTTTCCAAGGAATTCATCCGAAAGATCCGCGAGATCGAGATCCGCACCAAGAAGATCGTTAATACTGTCTTCGCCGGCGAGTACAAATCGACCTTCAAGGGTACGGGCATAGAATTCCTTGATGTCCGTGAATACCTGCTGGGCGATGACATCCGCTCGATCGACTGGAAGGTCACGGCACGCATGGGAAAGCCGTTCGTCAAAAAATTCGCTGAAGAGCGCGAACTGACAGTCATTCTGTGCGTTGATGCCTCGGGTTCAGCCCACTTCGGCACACGCGGTCAGTTCAAGATCGAACAGGCCGCCAAAGTGGCGGCGACGCTGGCATTTTCAGCGGTGAAAAATAATGACAAGGTCGGCCTTGTGTTCTTCACGGACCAGGTGGAGAAGTATATCCCGCCCTGCAAAGGCAGATTTCATGCTCTGCGGTTGATCCGCGATATCCTCTATTTCCAGCCTGCGCACAAGGGCACCGACCCGGGCCTGGCACTTGAATTCCTCATGCATATCCTGAAACACCGGGCGATCATTTTTTTCATCAGCGATTTTATCGGTGATGGTTTCCGGACTGAAACCATCCGCATCCCGCTGGGAGTAGCAGCACGGCGTCATGATCTCGTGGTCATCAGCATCACCGATCCCCTGGAGCATGCGATTCCCGCCATTGGCCTGGTCGACCTCGAGGACCGCGAAACCGGTCAGATATTGACCGTCGACATGTCCAACCAGAACCTGATCGACGGTTTCCGCGCGTACAACCAGTCCCGTTTTGACGCGCGCGACCAGCTGCTCCGGTCGCTGAGCATCGATACAATCGATTTAGGCACGGCCGAGGACTACACGCACAAGCTTCGCTCGTTCTTTGAGGCCCGGGCGAGGAGATATCGCTAATGACCATGCTCGTACTGTTATTGATGACGGCTAATATCTCGGCCCAGCTCTCCCCGTCTTACGCGCACAAGAAACTTACCATCGGTGATCCCTTTGAAGTAATTCTGACCCTGAAATATGATGCCGCAGAGAGCATATCCGGACCATATGCCGACTCGCTGACGCCATTCGTCATTCTTGACACCAGGAACAAGATCGTGCAGGAAAAAGGAACGGTCACCAGCACCTACCGGCTGAGGACCGCAGCTTTCAGCACCGGCGATCTAATGGTCCCGCCGATCAGGTTCCTGGTCAAACGCGACACGATCGTGGATACGCTTAGCAGCGATCCCGTAAAAGTGACGATCGCCAGCGTGCTCCCAGCCGGGATGAAAGACATCAACGATCTCAAACCCGCGGTCGAATTCCCGAATTACGCGCTGCTCGTGATCATGGCGCTGACCATCGGCATTGCCGCCCTGGGCATCATCGGGTCCAGGCTCTGGAAAAATATCAGGAGATCAAGGGTTCATGCTGAACCGCCGGTACCGCCCTGGGATGAAGCGCTCAAGGCTATCGACGCGCTGCCCTGGCAGGAATGGACGGGCAAAGGACTGGTCAAGAAATATTATTACGCGCTTACCGAGATCATCAAGCGGTACCTGGAACGGCGGTTCGAATTCAGCGCGGCCGAGCAGACGACCACCGAGATCCTGCATAATCTCAAATTGCGCGGGGTTGGATTGCGCGATAATTTCGGCGCCTTCTTCACTCGTGCCGATCTCATCAAGTACGCCAAGGTAATGCCACCGGGCGAAGAACTGGCGCGCGCGGTCATCGTGGCGCGGGACCTGGTAAACGGAACAAAGCCGCAGACTGAAAAGGCGGACGCATGAGTTTCGCGCATCCGGCATACCTGTTGCTACTCGTGCCCATAGTACTCCTGGTCATCTGGGAGCTGACAAAAAAGGAAAGCAGCATCAGCTTTTCGAACCTGGATTTTTTTAAAACCGCAGCGCGGCGCGGCCGAGTCCTCAAGCATATGCCGCTGGCGTTCTACACCGCCACCCTCGTCCTGATCGTCATTGCGCTCGCCCGGCCCCAGAAAGGCCGCATCTACGAGGAACAGGAAACTAAAGGTGTGGATATAATGCTATGCCTCGACATATCGGGCACGATGCAGGCTGAGGATTTCAGCCCGCTCAACCGTCTATATGTCGCCAAGGAACGCGCCAAGGTCTTTGTCAGCAAACGAGCTGGCGACCGTATTGGATTGGTCATCTTTGCCAGCCAGGCATTGACCCAGTGCCCCCTAACCACCGATCACAAAGTGCTCACTGATCTTATCGACCGCGTTGACCTGGGGATCATCCAGGACGGGACCGCCATCGGCATGGGCCTGGCAACAGCGGCAGCGCGGCTCAGAGATTCCAAAGCCAAGGAAAAGATCATAATTCTGCTCACCGACGGTCTGAACAACACGGGCGAGATCGCCCCGCTGACCGCGGCGCAGCTGGCGCAAGCATACGGCATCAAGATCTACTGCATCGGTGTCGGTTCAAAGGGACCGGTGCCGATACCGGTGTACGATCCGGTCTTCGGCAAGCAGTATGCGCGGGTGGAAGTTGACCTTGACATGAACATGCTCAATGAGATCTCCGCGCTCACCAGCGGCCAAGCTTTCCTGGCAACTGACAGCGATGCCCTGAAAGCAATATATGATGAGATCGACAAGCTGGAGCCGACTACCTTCAAGGTGGCGAAACATACCTTGTACCAGGAAAGGGCCGGGATTTTCATGCTCCCTGCCGTGATCCTGCTGGGAATCGCGCTGTTCTTATCTTCGGCGCTGCTGCGCAGGCTACCATGAAATACGGCGCTCCCCAATTTTTGTACCTCTTGCTGGCTGTACCCGGGATCATAGCGCTCCTCGCGATCAGCTATCACCGGAAGAAAAAACGCCTGGAGCGTTTCATCGACCGGCCGCTGATCGCCGGGCTTACCGCATCTTATAATACCTGGCTTTGGTGGTTAAAACACGCGCTCATCGTTGCCGGACTGGCATGCCTGCTGATCAGCGCGGCCCGTCCCAAGTGGGGTGAAAAGTTGCAGATCTACAAGGGCAAGGGCATTGACATCGTGGTGGCACTCGACGCTTCAAAAAGCATGCTGGCCCAGGATATCAAGCCCAGCCGGATCGAGCGTGCAAAAACCGACCTGTCTGCACTGCTTGACAACCTATCCACCAACCAGGTCGGCATCACGGCGTTCGCCGGCGACTGCTACGTGATGTGCCCGATGACCACGGACATCGAAGCGGCCAAACTTTTTCTGGATATTATCGACCCGAACACGGTGCCCCGTCCCGGCACAAACCTTGAAAAAGCCGTGGCCGTATCCGCTTCGCTGTTCGACCCCAAGGAGGACGCCCACAAAGCGCTGATCCTGATTACAGACGGCGATAATCTTGAAGGCAACCCGCTCCCGGCAGTTGATTACGCAACTAGCCAGGGTATAAGGATATTCACGATCGGCATGGGCACGCTCGAAGGCGCGCCGGTACCGGTCACTGACGCCCAGGGTAACCTTACCCAGTACAAGAAGGACAGGGAAAACAATATCGTGATCTCAAGACTTGCCGACCGGGAACTCATGATCATTGCCAAGGCCGGCAACGGCCGATATTACCGGAGCGACGGTCTCTACATAAACCGCCTTCTCAACGAACTCGAAGGGATGAGGAAAAAAGAGATCGGCGGCGGCGAATACGTCGAATATATCGAGCGCTATCAATACTTCCTGCTCGCCGCGTTTCTTTTCATCCTCGCCGGGCTCTTTATCAGCGACCGGCGCGGGCCTTGGTTACCAGACCATGCAACGGCCTTTATCAAGAATTTGATCCGGTCGGGCCTGCGGAGAAACGCACATGTCTAACTACCTGAAATCCTTTTTGAAAATTGGGGATTTTGAATTTGAAATTTATTTGGTATTGGGGATTTGGTTTTTGGCATTCCCATTGAGTCTACTCAATGGGGATGTCGGTTCCAGCATGCGCCGGGGCAACGCCCTTTACAAAAAAGGCAGTTACGAGGAAGCCTACAAGAAGTACCAGGAAGCGCTGGTTCAGGAACCTGACAACACCGATATTCACTATAACATCGGCCGCGCTCTTTACAAAATGAGTAAACTACCAGAGGCGATAAGCGAATTCCAACTGGCGCTCATGACTAAAAACAAAAGATCGCAGGCAAACACTTTTTTTAATATCGGCAACTGCCAGTTCAAACAACAGCAGCTTGACGCCGCCATAAACTCGTACACGACCGCCCTGATCCTTGATCCGCGCGATGTCAAAACGAAACAAAATCTTGAGTTCTGCCTGCAGCTGAAGGACAAGATGAAGAGCCAGCCACAGGGCGATTCGACCCAGCAGAAGCAGCCGCAACCGCAACAGAATCCGCCGGGTCAGGCGCAGCCACAGCCGGACCAGATCGGCAAGGATGAAGCGAACCGGCTAATCCAGGCAATGAAGAACCGCGAAAAAGAGAACATGAAGAACAAGAAAGAACCGATCGAGAAAGAACATGTGGAAAAAGACTGGTAAAATCCTGATGGCAAATTCCAAACCCCAAGCACTAAATCCCAAACAATATCAAATATCCAAATCACAATTTTTTAAAATCTGGACAACCGCGATTTTACTACAGGTTTTCGCGGTCGCTGCGGAGCTCAATTTCTCGGCATCGGTAGACCGCTCAACCGTGGGACTGGGAGAACAGGTCGTGCTCACCGTGACCGTATGCGGCGAGAACATTGGCAACATCCCGACGCCGGAACTGCCGTCCACGCAGGATTTTACCGTCACCAACCGTTCGTCTTCCCAATCGACCAGCATCCAGTTCATCAACGGCAAAATGACCCAGCAGGGTTCGATCAGCTTTGTCTATTATCTCAGCCCGGTCAAAGAAGGAAATTTTACGATCGGTGTCTGCAAGCTTACGTACGATGGTAAAACCTATGAAACACAGCCGGTCGCGGTCCAGGTTATCAAGGGATCTACGGGCGGTCCGCCGGCAACGGTCGCGCCGCCAGGTACGACACCGGTAGAACCGGGCACGTCGCTGGAAGGCGAACTGATGGTCATTGCCACGGTCAGCAAGAAGACCGTTTACCAAGGGGAACAGGTCACGGCAGAGTATAATCTTTATAGCCGGCGGAATATCAATGATCTTAGCCCGCCAAAAATGCCGACCCTGAATGGATTTTGGGTTGAACCGCTACTCACATCGGGAAGGATAGTCTTCAAGCCCTTAACATACAACAACAAACCCTATGATGTCGCGGTCATAGGAAAAAGCGCCTTATTCCCAATGTCTTCAGGTAAACTCATCGTCGATCCCTTAAGCATCGTCGTCGCGGTCGTTATGCCGCCACGCGATTTTTTTGACGTTTTCGGGACTATACAGAATGTCACAGTCGAATCAAAGCCGGTTACTATCACGGTCCTGCCCCTCCCCTTACAGGGCCGACCCCCGGAATTCAACGGCGGCGTTGGTTCCTTCGCGATAAGTGCATCGTTGAGCCGCGCTTCCTCTGACAATGGAGAGCCCATCGACCTTAAAGTGGTGATAAACGGAACCGGGAACATCCCGCTGATCGAAAAGCCGCACATCCCTTCGATACCTGGCATCAGGATCCTCGAGCCTGAAGTGAAGGAAAATATCCAGACCGCCAATGATATCATCAAGGGAACGAATGAATTCCGCTATCCGATCCTGCCGCAAGCCGACGGTAACTATGAGATCCCTTCGATCCGGATCGCGTATTTTGATCCTAAGAGCAGCTCTTACAAGACCGTGGAAACTGGAAAACTCGTATTCGTGGCAACGGGGACCAAACAGGCAGGGCTTACCGACAACCAGGGCGGACTAAAAGTGCTCGGCACGGATATCCGCTTCACCAAACCGGACGCGCCCTCGCTGCAAAACGAATCCTTTGACTCCGACCCGCGGCTATGGATCCTCTACGGGATCTCGGCGGCATTCATCGCGGCCGCGCTCTTTTTCCGGAACCGGCAGGACCGGCTGGCCGGTGACCGCGCTTATGCCCGGCGGGCTCAGTGCAAAAGGGCATTGAACAAATGGTTGACCAAGGTCATGCACCATTTAAAGAAACAGCAGGTCAATGAGTACTACGCCTGCCTATCCCAGTCGATCCAAAACTACCTGGGCGACCGCTACAACCTGGAGACCGGCGCCCTGACCCGGGACCGGCTCAAATCGGCCTGCGTGCAGCAGGGCATCGATCCGCAATGTCTGCAGCAGCTCCTTGACATCATCGACCATTGCGACCAGGCCAGGTTTTCACCGGCCATCACGGCGACAAAGGACCCGGGCGAGCTGTTCAAAGTAGCAAAGAAACTGCTGAAAGCGTTATGATCGACTTGGCGATGTGCGTTGCCCTGCTGACCGCGGCTGTGACGCCGGTGGAACTTTACAACCAGGGAAACAAAGCGTTTGCCGAGAAGGACTACGCAGGCGCGGTCGCGTCGTATGCGCAAGCCCTCCAGGGCTTAAATGCTGCGGTCCTGCATTACAACCTTGGGAATGCCTATTTCAAGGCCGGAGACATCGGCAAAGCCGTCGCCAGTTATCGGCGCGCCCATTTTCTAGCGCCCCGTGATCCCGACATCAATTACAACCTGCTGTTCGCCCGACAATACCGGCTGGACCGCTCGGCCAACGCGGTCAGCCCGCTCGCCGATCTGTTGTCCAGCTGGCTGCATTATTTTTCGTATCGTGAATCTTTCACGGCAGCCGCGATCCTAGCCCTTTTGTGCGCGGTCGCCTTTTCCCTCTACCGGTCCTTGCGCAAGAGGATCTTCGCGTACCTGGTAATCCCGCTTTTCATAGCATTCATGTATTTCGGAGCCGGGTTTGTCACGTGGCGCGGCGAGCGATCCGGCATGTATGCCATTGTCATCGCGCGCGAGGCGCACGCTATGAGCGGACCGGGGATCGAATATAAAGAAATCCTATTACTCCACGATGGAACTGAAATGCAGGTCAAAGACGTTCGCGGTGATTACCTTTTGATCCAGCTGCCGGGCGGGTTAGGCGGCTGGGTGAATGCTCAGACAGTCGAGTTCCTGTATCCCTAATCAGTCCAGCACAAAATGCTTCTCCTCGAATAGAGCGTTGGTCTCACATACCAAAGGTCACTGGTTTCCCGCTTCTGTCATCTCTCCCTGCTTGCCCCGTTTGATGCAAAGTGTCTAATCGGGGTCATTGCGAGTTCCGTCTACACGGAACGAAGCAATCTCATCTATTAAGCCTTTTACTTTTTACGGGCCAACATGGCGTACTATAGTCCCATTACATTATTATGATCAATCACACAACGGGGAACATGGCACACTATAGTTCCGATTTTTTCGAAAATTTTGATTGGTGTTTCATTTTTTTCACGAGTTCAATGAGCAAGTGCAACGCTTTGGCAATAATGGATATAATAGGTTTGAGGAGGTCAAAGCGTTATGGGAGCACATTACCAGCACTTATCCAAGGAGGAACGGGACTTGATTACGGTTTATAAGGCCCAAGGGTGCTCGTTACGGGAAATTGGGGGGAAATTAGGCCGGGATAAAGCGACCATTTCAAGGGAGCTGCAAAGGAACGCTCCGGAAATCCGTAAGTGGTATTATCTCAGCCATAAGGCGCAGGAGCGAGCGCAAGGCCGTTGGGGCACCGCACATATCCGGGCTCGTCTCAAAAGCCCGATCATCCAAGCTTATGTGGTGCAAGGCCTTAAGGCGGGTTTATCGCCCGAGCTGATCGCTGGCCGCCTGCCACTTGACCATCCGGATGTCCGGATCAACCATGAGGCGATTTACAAGTATATTTATGCCACGCACCGGGAGCTTATTCGGTACCTGGTCCGCCATAACAAGAAACGCCGGTGCCGGGGCCACAGCCGTAAGCACCAGCAGAGCCACATCCCGAACCGCGTCGCCATTGCCGTCCGGCCAGCCGGGGTGGCGCAACGGGAGCGCGCAGGCGACTGGGAGGCGGATACGGTGATCTCCCGCCAGAGTAAAGCGGCCTTACAGGTGCTGGGCGACCGGGCCAGCCGGCTAGTGCGCATCCGCAAGATCCGGCAGACCACGTCCGCCGCTGTCCGCCAGGCGATTTCGGGGATGCTGGGCGCGTATCCGGTTGATCTCCGGCATACCATCACCTATGATAACGGCCATGAAAACGTGGAACATGAATGGATCAACCAAAAGCTGGGCACGATGTCCTTTTTCTGCAATCCGTATCATAGCTGGGAAAAAGGAACGGTCGAGAACCTAATTGGCTTGATCCGGCGGTACTTGCCAAAACGGACGGATTTAAGTAAAATGCGCAAGGATCGGATCATGGCCATCGAAAATCGGCTAAATTCCAGGCCGCGAAAATGCCTGGCTTATCGAACGCCGTTTGAAGTCTCTCGACAGTTATCATGTGTTGCACTTACTGGTTGAATGTGGCATCATTTATTAGGATTATAATTCTTAATAATAAATTCTTGGCATCAGTTAAATGATAACCTGCCATAATTTAATAGTACGTGCCAATGAGAATATTATTATATTTTGGCACAAGTACTATGACGATGGCAAAAATGCTTGATTTTTCAACACTTAAACAAATCGCACCGTGGAGTAGTAATGCGTTAATTATCTGAATTCATTATTTCCGTCAGTTGCGGAATAAATAAAACTTTGTTAAAAAAAGGCAACATACGGGCAGGGGTTCATTGCAATTTCTTGACAAAACCGAAACTTCATATTACCGTAAAACGCCCGAAATATCATCCCAAAGGAAACCAGGTAAAACCAAAAACAATCGGGGAGAAGCTCAAAAAGAAGAGAATGGACATGGGGTTATTTCAAAAGGATGTCGCCAAGCTCATTGGCGTGTCCACAGATACGGTTACTTACTGGGAGAAGGGCAGGGTTGAGCCGAGCAAAAGGAATATGCTGAAAATTAAACAATTCTTGAAGATGAGACAGGCTGAGTGAATATTTCGATTTACATTGTTAAAACTATTCTATCAGTTACCGTTGTTCTGTGTGCTACCATGGGTTTTGGTGGGAAGTCAGCACAAGGAGAGAAAGGCGCGTTGGTGCAAACTGACTCCCGTAATTAAGCAAATTTATATTGTCAACACAATTCGTGACTAATCCAACTTAGACAAGCAGCTGAAGAAATTGAAACCATCTCTATGAATCGTAAAAATCCATGGGGGAGATGAGTCATTATAAGCTTGTCTCCCCTTTTTTCTTAATTGACTCGTTGACTTTCCAACATTAAGGAATATAGTATTTCATTGGACATGACTAGAAAAATGAAGGTTCAAAAGAATGCTCTGACTGCCAAAAAAGGGCAAAATCGGTATGCCTTTTTAAGGTTGAATATGGGTATAAAATGTGGCACAGACATGGCACAAGCTGTTTTGATGCACAGAAAAAGTGCAGAAAAGATGCAAAAAGTGTCGAAATTAAGTGCAACCACTGTAGCTCAGCAGGATAGAGCGGCGGTTTCCTAAACCGACGCGTATTTTGTCCTGAATTCAGAAATGCTCGCGCAGTCCTTGAGCGTATATTCACCGATTTTTTCACGCTCCAGAAAATACAGGAAACCCCCGAGATCCAGCGCCTCACCGATATCGGCGGCGAGCTGCCGGATATACACGCCCCCGGTGCACCGCACCCTGATGCTGAGCAGCGGCCATTTTAAATTGACGATCTCAATTGACATAATGGTAACGGTCTTGGATTTAGCGACCGCCACACCCTTGGCGGCGAGTTTGTACATGGGAACACCCTCATGCTTGGCCGCAGAATAGGCCGGCACTTTTTGAACAAAGCTTCCGACAAAGCGTTCAAGTATGTTACTAATACTCGACCTGTTTATGGATCCGTGATCGCAGCGCTCTGCAGTTTCGATCTGACCGGCAATATCCTGGGTAGACGATACTGCTCCCAGCCTTATGCCGGCCAGGTAGACCTTTTCCCAGGTCCTGATCTCTTCAAACCGGCTGGTCGCTTTGCCCAGGAGCAGGAGCACGACACCCGTGGCAAAAGGATCAAGCGTGCCGCCATGACCGATCTTGTGAGGGAATCCCGTTTCCCTCTTAAAGATCCTGACCAGGTCATAAGTCGAGAATGAGATCGGTTTGTTGACCGGAACGATCGCATCGTCTGGCAAATCAGCCATGGGTCATTGTATCAAAACAGCGCGTGATTGCAAGTGGGGCGTTGCCCGGCGGCTCATGGAGAACTGCCCGGGGCATTAGCAGATTGACAAACATTGATTAAATACTATAATGCTGCATGGCGGTACGCGGACGGGGCATGTCATACGTTTCGATCGCGATCTCGCTAATCGTGTCGCTGATACTGATCGTCACGGCCATTATTTTATTCACTGGTAATAGGCGGGACCGCGGGACTGAAATCAAGGCCGCGATCCCAAGAGCTCAGGGGATCGAATGCCTGAGTAAGGTTAGAAAATTTTCGACCGCGGTCGCAATGTTCAACGCCGACAGCGGTTATTATCCGCTACGGCTGACCGATATCCCGGAATTGGAGGGTGAAAGTCTTTTCTGCCCGGTCACGCGTGAGCCTTATCGGTACGACCGGGAGACCGGTAAGGTTATGTGTCCGTATCACTATTGATATTGTACTTGACAATAAATTTTTTTTAAATACAATTGGGAACCAAAAGGAGGATTTCATGGGAAAATGGCAGTGCACCATCTGCGGTTATATATATGATCCTGAATTTGGTGACCCAGACAATGGTGTCGAACCGACGACAGCCTTTGAGGACCTCCCTGAAGAGTGGGTGTGTCCCGAATGCGGAGCTGAACGAGACCAGTTTGAACCCTATGCCGAGGAAGAGTTTTAAATAGACCCAATGTGAGGTATTCAAGGCTTCATACCGTAAAACGCACGTATTTCCGTACCAAATATCATAAGATCCTACGGGCTAAAACCAGGTTGGCATGGGGGTTAAACCTTTGAACCGCCAGGATCGTCTAACTTTAATGAACGGTGTTGATGATGCACGACTTATTTTTGATTTTAAACAAGGTGATGAAAAAGCATTCGACCTGCTTTTTGATAAATATCGAACCCCGGTATATTCGATCTGTTTCCGCTACGCCCGGAACGACGCGGATGCACGCGAGCTCACCCAGGATGTTTTTATCAAGGTTTACCATAATATCCGGCGATTCAATGAGCGGTCGAAATTCTTCACGTGGCTATATCGCATCGCCGTCAATACGTGCATTTCTTTCCATCGGAAACAGAACCGGGACGCGCAGGCTGCCGCAGGAGATCCCGTCACGGATTGCAGCCTGGATAAAAAAGTACGCATGAAGATCGCCGTCGATGATGCGCTTGAGAAAGTTCCCCAAAGACAGCGTATGACCTTCATATTGCATCATTATGATGGTCATACCTTCACCGAGGTCGGAGCGATCATGCGCATTACATCCGGTGCTGCTAAAGCCCATTACCATCAGGCGGTCAAAAAACTCCGTGAATACCTTAAGGAATGGTTATGAGTAGGTGCGGTTTCAGCCGGTTCGTCATCGATTATGCTGATGGCGTGCTCGATCCCGGAAAAAGGGAAACGTTCCAGCGCCATCTGGATGCCTGCCCTTCCTGTCAGCGCGAATGCGCTGAACACAGAAAAGTCATTGAGATCATGAGTTTGGATGAAGTGCCATTGCCGGACAGCAATTACTTTGAAGATCTTAAGGTGCGCGTCCGGCAGACGCCGGAAAAGAAAAAACCTTTGCGCTGGTGGGTTTTCCCGGCAGCTCTGGTTCCGGCCGCGGCCGCCGCGGTATTTGTTTTCGTATTGATAGGCGAAATGGGGAAAGCCAGGGATACGGTCGAGATATCGGTCGACATGTCCGGGTTCATGCATGATGCTGATGTCAGCCGGTTGGTTCTGTCAAAGATCGTGGATAATGACCTGACGGCGCAGTTTGAAGAACTGGAAGACTATGTCACGACCGATATCGACGAGAATATCGGCGAGATGAGCGAAACCGAAAGGAGCGAGCTTGTCAAAAAGCTCAATGAAAAATATGGCAAAATATGATATTGGCAATTTCAGTCATAAGATCAGGAAGGAGGTTCTATGTGGCGTTTGATTGTGATCGGTCTGCTGGGTTGTTTAGTCTTCGCTCAGGGACCACCGGATAAGGACGACCCGCGCGAGATCATCGAAAAAGTCAGGATGTACCGTCTGACGCAGGAGCTGGATTTGACAACGGAACAGGCCGTCAAATTTTTCCCCAAGCTCAACGAGATCAGGAAGGCAGAGCAGAAATTTTTCGAGGAACGCCTTGAGATAATCAAGGAGCTCAAGGAGCTCTTAAAAAACAACGCCGCCGATAAGGAGCTTATTGTCGTGATCGACCGGTTGAAGAACAGCCAGGATGAAAAACAGCAGGCTCAGGCCGAAGTCATGGATGAAATGCGCGATATCCTGTCACCGCAGCAGCAGGCGCGGTTCCTTATTTTCCAGGAGGAATTTGAGCGGGAGATAAGGGAGGTTATAAAAGCGGTACGCGAACACCGACCGTCTCCGCCTAAATAACGACGAGCGGAGCCGGTTTTAAAGGTCTGAACGAGCTAAACCTTTTCAAGCACGGCGGCGGTCACTCTTTGAGCTTTGACATCATTGCCCGCAGGTCGTTGGCAAGGGCTTCCTGGAGTTTTATGTCATCGGTGATGCTGTTCACGCGCTTGTCGATCTCCTGCTTGGTGCTGACGTCGATGAACGTCAGCGTATAATCGATCTTTGTCGAGAACTTCGTCACCTGCCCGGTTACAATATAATCACAAAGCAACGGCGTGAGCGCCATGTTCAGCGCCTGGCCGTCATCGATGTTCCGCCCGAGCTGGCGGCGGGCGATCTCCGCCCTGATGGTCGAGCTGCTCACGATCTTATACTGCTGTGAATAAGCATTGAGCGCATTGTAGAGTTCGGTTTGGCATTTCTGTCCGAGTTCCGTCGTCATGGCTTCCGTGTTTTCCTCGCGCAGCGGGAATATCCCGATCGCTTTCTTGATCTCGCTGCCGGGTACGGTTGCAGGTCCGAATTCGCGGTTAAGCTCGCTGACGACAATGTCGGTGATGTTGAGTTCGCTCGATGCGTAAAATACGCCCTGGGAGAGGTCGAGAACAATGGAAAAGCCTTCCTGCAGGGCGATCTTGGTGACCGCATCGTTTATCTTTTTCAACAGCGGTGCCATTAATTCGCTGTTTTTTTGTTCGATCTTGCCGTCGGTACCGAACGCCTCCTGCAGGAACTGGTTATAGGTACGCGTCGACGTTTCGATCTCATCCAGTTTTTTAAGGCGCGCTTCTTCTGACAGGAGGAGTTTCTGGGCTTCGAGCTCGGACTTCATTTTTTCAATGTTCTGTTGCAGGACCGCCGCCGACTCCCGGTACGTGCTGACGAACATGTTGAACTGGCTGTTAGCCGCCGCTGTTGCCTGGTATTCGGCGAATATCTTTGATGATTCCACAAAGCCGATCTTTGCTTCCTTGGAAAACATCAAAAGCGGGATGAAAATAAGTGCCCATCTTTTCATGGATACGCCTCCTGTTAGACTAAAATATACCGAAGGGATTGATCTGAAAATGAGGTTCAAATCCCGGATGATCACGGTCAAATCCATAACCCAGGTCAAAACCGATGACACCCATCATCGGGATCTCGATCCGGACGCCCGCGCCCGCGCCGCGCGACAGGTTATAAAGATTGATATCGCGGTACGAGGGGAAAGCGTTCCCCATGTCATAGAACAACAGGAAAGCAAGCCCTTGCGAGAGCTTCAGTTTCACTTCGAGATTGTTCACAAAAATGGCGTCTCCGCCGACGGTCCTTCCGTCGTCTGTGGGTGACAGTGACCGGTCGGGGTAGCCGCGTACGCCGTCCTCGCCGACCCCGCCTGCGTAAAAACGCTTGTAGTACGGGACTTCATCGACGCTGGTAACCACACCGGTCCTCAGGCGGTTCACGAGGATGAATTTCCAGAATAGCGGGAAATACGTGCGCGCCTCAAAGGTCACCCGGTTATAGTCGATATTGGCAAAGAGGAACTTTTTGGCGAACTCGCTCTGGAGCAATAACAATGAGCCGCTCGAAGGATTGAAAATATAATCCCGTGTATCCCGGGTCAGACCGAAACTGTTGCCCACCGTCCATTTCGGAATGGTGTCGTCGTACAGGCTGTAACCGCTCGAAGGGGGCGAGTACGAGCCGGCAATGTCGAAGATCTGTGTCCGTTCGATCCGGAAGGTGTAACCCAAACGGGTGTAGTCCAGATAAAACGGGAAAGAGAAGTTCGCTGCCATGCCGATATCCCGTTTCGTATAGTAATCCCACAACCGATTCGTGTAGTAAAGTTCTGCACCCACCGAGGTGCGCGTGTCAAAGAGCCACGGTTCCGTGAAACCCAGCTGGACATTTGTCAGCCTGCCGCCGACTTCCAGCTTGGTGTAGATCCTTTGTCCCCGGCCGAAGATGTTGGGATGCGAAAGTTCGATGTAGCCGGTGATCTTATCCTGCGCAGAATAAGCCATGCCGGCGCCGACCGAACCCACGCCTTCCTTCTCCTTGACACTGTAGATAACGTCGACATTGCCGCTGTCATCGGGAGAACCGGTCGCCGGCTTGATATCCTCGAAATAACCGAGATTGAAGACTTCACGCATGGACCTTAAAACCTGTGATTGGCGCACGCGTTCGCCCGGTATCGTGACGATTTCGCGCCGGATGACTTTTTCACGGGTCCTCAAGTTGCCGGTAATGATCACCCGGTTGATGCTGGCGGGCGATCCTTCCTGGATGACGTATACAATGTCAACGATACTGTCCCGGACTGTTTCCACGGGTCCGATCGAACAGTAGATATAACCTTCATCGGCATATAATGATCCCATATCCTGCAAGGTCTTCTGCGCCATGGCCATGTCGTAAACATCGTTCGTCGTGAATTGCAGCACTTTCATCAGCTGGGGTGTCGTGAACAGTTCGTTCCCGCTGAAAGTGATATCGCCGACGTAATATTTCCTGTTCTCGGTGAGTGTGATCGCGATGACCAGCCGGTTATTATCCGCTGTGATCTGCGGTTCTTCGATCTGCACGTCCAGGTAACCGTTTTCCTTGTAGTAATTCGAGATCTTGTCGATGTCCTCTTTTAATTTTTCTTTGTTGAGTTTGCCGCTGCGCAGGAACCCTTTTTCCTTGGTCGACATTTTACGCTTGAGTTTGCTGTCGGAAAAGGCCTCGTTCCCGTCGATCGTTATTTTGCCGATCCGCAGTGTCGTTCCTTCTTCGATGACAAACACCAGCGAGACCCGGTTCGACGTGTCGGCGACAACGCTGTCGCGGACAACGGTATTATAGTACGTTTTTTCTTCATAAAGATCGATGATTCTGCGCTTGGCATTGAACCCGACGCGATCGGTCAGGATCTGGCCCGATTTTAGTTCGCAGCGCTTGAGAAGGTCCTTGCTTTTGATCTTTTTGTTGCCGTAAAATAAAGGATCGCCGGCCAGGAACGGTGCTTCGTCGATCCTTATGACAATGAAAATACCGTCGGCAACGATCGTCGTATCAACCGCGATCCCATTGAAGAGCCGCAGTTTATTGAGGCTGTATATAATCTGGGGGATCATCGCGTCCCTGAATTCATCGCCCGTCTTGCAGCCGATCGTCTGCAGGATAAGCGATTTATCCGTCCACTGGGATTCTACCCTGATATCGGCGATAGTGTAAGCGAAAAGAAAGTATGCGAGTATCACTTTGTCTTGAACTCTAATCGGTCCCCGACCCGGACCAGTTTTATGTGACGGCCGTCCTTGATATTGCCTTTCAAGATCTCTTCGGAAAGCGGGTCTTCGATGAGGCGGCGGATAGTTCTCTTGATGGGACGCGCGCCGTACTGCGGGTTAAATCCCTCTTCCACGAGCAGTTCCCTGCTTGACTCATCGAGCTCCAGGATCATTTTCTTCTCGTGCAGCCGTTCTTCAACCTCGGAGATGAGGATGTCAACGATCTTTATCATATCCTGCTTGCTGAGCTGGCGGAAGACGATGATCTCGTCGATCCGGTTTAAAAATTCAGGCGAGAAAAGTTTTCTGACCTCTTCCATGAGGCGGTCGCTCATTTTTTCGTGGGACAGGGCATTGTCGATTTTGGTAAAACCAATGCCGTCATTCCGCTGGATCTCGGCCGTGCCGATGTTCGAGGTCATGATTATCACGGTGTTCTTGAAGTCAATTTTTCGTCCGTATGAATCGGTCAACTGTCCGTCTTCGAGGATCTGGAGCAGGATGTTGAAGACATCGGGATGCGCCTTTTCCACTTCATCGAACAGCACGACCGAATAAGGCTTGCGCTTCACCTTTTCGGTGAGCTGGCCGCCTTCTTCATAGCCCACGTACCCCGGCGGTGCGCCGATCAGGCGGGAGACGTTGAATTTTTCCATGTATTCGGACATGTCAAGGGCGATCAGAGAGTTGATATCGTCGAACAGAAATTCGGCCAGCCGGCGCGCCAGTTCTGTTTTTCCAACGCCGGTAGGACCCAGGAAAATAAATGAACCGATCGGTCTCCTCGGGTCTTTCACCCCGGCGCGGCTGCGTCTTACCGCTTTGGCGATGGCCGCGATCGCCGTGTCCTGTCCTACGATCTTTTTCCTGAGTTCATCTTCCATCTTGAGCAGGCGTTTGGATTCTTTCTCTTCGATCTTGGAGACCGGGATGCCGGTCCACCGCGAAACGACGAACGCGATGTCTTCCTCGACGACCGCCGGACGCGTGGGGGACAGGACAGTTTCTTTTTTCTTTAATTGTTCCAGTATTTTTTGTTCTTCTTTATGCAGTTCGGCGGCTTCTTCGTACTTCTGTTCGATGACCATGCGCTCTTTGTTCTCTTTGATCTCTTTGAGTTTTGCTTCCAGTTCCAGAATTTTTGGATCCTTGATAACCTTGGACAGTTTGACCTTTGCGCCGGCTTCGTCGATGACGTCGATCGCCTTGTCCGGCAGGAACCGGTCCGTGATATACCGGTCCGAGAGGTACGCAGCGGCCTGCAAAGACTCCTCGCTGTAGGTCACGTGATGATGGTCTTCATAATTCTTTTTTAGACCATGCAGAATGCCGATCGTTTCCTGCACGGTCGGAGGATTGACGATAATGGGCTGGAACCGGCGTTCCAGTGCGCCGTTCTTTTCAATATAGCGGCGATAATCCTCAAGCGTGGTCGCCCCGATGCATTGGAGCTCGCCGCGCGCCAGTGCCGGCTTCAGCATGTTGGAAGCGTCGATGGCACCTTCCGCAGCTCCAGCCCCGACGATCGTATGGAGCTCATCGATAAAAATAATGATATCTTTGTTCTTGGTCACTTCGGTGATGACCGCTTTAAGGCGCTCTTCGAACTGCCCCCGGTATTTTGTTCCGGCGACGATCGATGCCATGTCGAGGGCGATGACCCGTTTATCATAGAGCGAATCGGGAACATTCTGCGCGATGATATCTTGCGCCAGTCCCTCGACGATCGCGGTCTTGCCGACGCCGGCTTCCCCGATCAGCACCGGGTTGTTTTTCTTGCGGCGCGACAGGATTTGGATCACGCGTTCGATCTCCTTTTCCCGGCCGATGATGGGGTCAAGTTTGCCATCCCTCGCCATCTGGGTCAGGTCGCGCGAAAAAAGTTCAAGGGCAGAACCGCGGTTCTTGGCTTTGCTCTTGCCGGCGGCAACCCCTTCTGGCCTGAGCAGCTGGATTATTTCGTTCTTGGCGGTTTCGTAATCAATGCCGATCGATTCCAGTATCTGCGTTCCCAGGCTGCCTTCGGTCCTGATGATTCCCAGGAGCAGGTGCTCGGTACCAACGTAGGAATGACCAAAATTTTTAGCTTCTTCCATGGCGTAATTAAGGCACACCTTGGCTTCATTGCCAAGGGTGACGTCCATCTTTGAACTGACGCCCACGCCCATGGAAGTTTCGATGCTTTTATGCAGTTCATTCAGTTCGATCCCCAAATTTATCAGAACCATCGCCCCGACGCCCTCTCCTTCCTTGATCATGGACAGAAGAAGGTGCTCAGTACCGATGAAATTATGCCTGAATCGCAGAGCCTCTTCGCGGGCAATGTGTAAGATTTTTCTCACTCTTTCAGTAAAACGTTCCTGCACAATAGCTCCTTTTAATAGTACAACATTGTATATAAAATAGTACTTCTGTCAAGCAGGGGCACAGAGATTTCTGAAAAAATCCAGAAATCTTCACTTTCAAGAACTTCATATAATATAAGATTAGACAACACAATGGGTTGAAATGTAAAGCGTTGGTAACTACGATAGCGTAAATCGGGCAAAAAAGTTAAAGAAATGAGGTGGTTCACAGGTGCACTTAAGGACCGGCAAATCCTTGTGATATACACCGGCGATCGCATTTGCCGCGTATTCAAGGTGACGCGTCGTGTAGACCCGGCGAGGCAAGGCGAGCCGGAATTCACAGTTGAAGACGCCGCCGCGGATACCGGTTTCGGTGAAGACTTTTGCCGCCAGCGCGAAAGCCGCGTACTTCGCCGCGCCCTTAGGGCGGACCACGATACCGTGACCACCGACCGGCTCGAAGATCCTGACGCGGTGATTACGAAGACGGTCCGCAAAATAGCGCAGGCTCGCGATATGGCTGCGGATAAAGTCTTCATTCACCGCTTCCAATAGACCGTTCCGCATTGCCGCGATGTCACGCGCGGCCATACCGCCTGAACTCGGATATGATTCCTGCTTGATGATCTCGTGCTGGATGCGGCTGAAGAGCCTGTGGTCGCGGGTGCCGATGAACCCGCCGATGTTGGTAAGCGCGTCTTTTTTATTGCTCATGTATGCGATATCGCATAGTCCGAAAGTCTGCTGGCAAAGGCGCAGGATGCTTTCCGGCCTGCGCTCGTATTCCTTGTTCAAGAAAGCGTTGTCAGCGAACCGGCAGGCGTCGAGAATGAGATACAAACCGTGTTTGCGCGCCAGCGCGGCCGTGTCTTTGATGTTGTCGTACGCCACAGCCTGCCCGCCGTTTATATTATTAGTTATGGTCATGATCACCGCCCTGACCTTTTGAGTTTTCTTGATCATGCGCCGAGCGCGTTCGATATCGAAATTGCCGTAAAACGGCGGCTCCGGCTTTAGAAGGTCGCACGCCGAGCACCCCATAGTTTCAATGTTCCCTCTGGTGGTCTCAAAATGCGTGTTTGACAGGACCATTTCGCCGCTTTTCAGCAAAGCCCTGAACAAAATGTTTTCGGCAACCCGTCCCTGATGAACGATCTGGATATTAGGCAGGCGGGTAATTTCCCGGGCGGTTTTGATAAAATCCGCGCTTGAGGTCTGGCCAGAGAAATCCTCGCGGGCCTCGAACATTCGCGCCCATTGCGCAGAACTCATGGCGCCGGTCCCGGAATCCGAGATGAGGTCGATCAATACCGACTGAGCCGGGACCAGGAATGTATTGAATCCGGCTTTTTTGATGATCTTGACGCGCTGTGCTCTGGTCAGAAAGGACAGCGGTTCTATGACCTTGACACGATACGGCTCCATTACGAACGGCTGCTGGTCATTGTGTCGGGAAGCCGGATTCTTTGACGGCACGCTGACTTTTTTCATTGCACCTGACGCAGTTTCCGCAACAAGATCTTATTGCCGGGATCGTCATTGAGGGCTTTTTGATAAGCTTCCCTGGCTTTATCGATATTGCCCAGCCGAAGGTGCACGTCACCGAGATGCGCCAAAATGACGGCGTCTTCGACCAGCAATACGGCCCTTTCGATATCGACCAGGGCCGAGTCGTATTGTTGCATCTGGAAATAGACCCACCCGCGGGAGTCGAGGTAGTAACCGTTATCCGGTTCGAACGACAGCGCTTTTTCTATGAGCTCAAGAGCGCAAGCCAGGCTTTCCGCGCGTTCAGCGTATGTATAGCCGACGTAGTTGAGCGCTACCGCGCTGGCGGAATCGATCTCGATGATCTTCCGGAAATGATCGAACGCCTCATTTTTGCGCCCCATGCGGTCGCAAAGGTTGGCAAGCGCTTCCCGCGCCGGGATCGTACGGGGATCGATAGCCAGCGACTTCTGGTAATCGAAATAAGCTTCGATCTCCATATTTTGCATTTCGGCGATAACGCCTTGAAGGTAGTAGATCTGGACAAGATCGCCGCCGCGGTGGGCGGCTTCGTTGAAAGCATCGGATGCCAGCCCGTATTCCTTCAGGTCCATGGCAATAAATCCCAGGTACACCCATAGTTCTATGAAGTCAGAATTGATACCGAGCGCTGTCAATACTTCGTTTTTGGCCTCCAGGTATTTGCCCTGTTCCAGATAGATGCGCGCTACGTAGAACCGCGAGTACGTGTCGTCCGGTTCCAGCCGGGAGGTCAACAGAAATTCTTTCAGGGCTTCGGTGGCCAGGCCGGTTTTGAACAGCGCGTAGCCCAGGTTCCTGCGCACCGAGGTCTCGCCCGGATCGATCTGGAGCAACAAGCGGGCCGCGGCAATCAGTTTTTCATACTGCTCAGTATCGGCATACAGGTCGATGAGTCTTTTCCTGACCGTGAGCAGGGTCTCGCGACTGACGGCTTTTTCGTAGTAATAAATGCTCGAGTCCTTGATCCCGAGCAGGTCAAAGCCCGTGCCCACTCCGACCAGGGCTGTTATATCCATGCTGTCAGCGCCGTATGCCAGCCGGTAGAAATCGACCGCGCCGGTGTGATCCTTCTGCCGCCCGGCTATCTCCGCGAGCTGATTGTATACATCGGCTGTCTTTTGTTCATCGGGAATGTCGGAAAGCACCCGGCGCGCCTTGACCGGATCGCCGTTGACTTCGTAAAGTGTGGCGATCGCCGCTTTCAACTCGATGTCATCGGGTTTCGCCAAAGACGCATTTTGATATGCCTCAAGGGCTTTTTTATAATCACCCTTTCCGATATACCCGGTGCCGATGAGTATATAGATCTTGTCCGTTTCGCCATTGAAGGGCAAGGCTCGCTCTGCCCATTGGATACCGTCGTCGTAATGCTGGATCTTGTAATAAGTATTGGCAAGCGTAAGGTAGATCTCGGTCGCTCCGGGATCGATCGCCAGCGCTCTTGCGTAATATTCGATCGCCTGCTTTGCATTCCCGGCAAGCTCGAGATCATTGCCGATGCTGTAAAGCTCATAGGCCGTTTCCCCGGTCTGCGAGCCGAGGAGAAGAACTAGAACTGGAAGAATGCCGAGAGCAGCCATAATTTGTCCGTACTTTTTATCGGATCGTTATTATACAGGGTATAGGTCAGATTCAGACCAGCCGCGTTGCCGCGCGCGCTGAGGTAGCAGCATTCGGCGCCTACGGTCGTTTGATAGTAATTGCTACTGTCGGCGATCGCCGCGCCAAGCGTGGTCAGAAAGCGGACCGCATAATTCGTTCCTTTGATCAGTCCGACCCGGAGGTCGCCGAATGCATCCCATTTGTAATCGGCCCCGGAATTGATCGACCAGCTGTGGTACTGCCAGCCGGGATACCATCCCACCGTCAGTTGCCAGAGGATCTTCTGCGTTGTCCTCATTTCGCGGCTTACCTGGAAATCAGGGGCGCCGGCCGAAAGCTTGAGACGGTTGAAGATCGGTTTTATCCCCGATTCGACGTCGATGAGATGGACGCAGTCGTGCATGAAATACAGGGTAAACAGTGCCGGCGCGCAGCGGTACTCGGTTCCCAGGACGAAATAGTAGTGTAGCCGCCGCGGGTCGAAGAGGACGCCGTTTTGGGGCGATCCGGCAACGTCCAGATCGTCGCGGTAACGGATGAACACCGACGCCGAGCGGTGACGCATCACGGTGCAGTAGAAATCCGTCGAGACATCAAGATAATAGAGCGAGGTGTCGCTGTTTAAGTATTTACCGAAGTGCGCGCGGCCATACAGGTCAAGCGGGAACTCAACTGCCCCGCAGAATGACGCGAGCACAAGGATAGAAAGCAGGCCGCGGTTAAAAATCATATTGATCTCAGGCCTTGTTGCCTTTGGATGCCCGGCCATAAAGGTCTGTCCCCTTTAAAGCGGTCAGTTTCAGCTGGTAAAATCTGCCAAATGCCATTTTTTTGGACCTGCACAATATCCGGCTGTCAACGTCCGGAGCGTTGAATTCAGCGTGGCCGATGTAATTCCCGTCCCGGTCGTGTACCAGCACCGGCCAGGTCATGTGAAGCCGGCGCTTGTTTGCCGCGGTCAGCAATTTCTGCTGGAGCCGCAAAAGCCTGCGATATCGGGTTTGGATCACATCATTTAGAACTTGGCACAGCCGCGAGGCTTGCGTTCCACTCTCACGGCAATACGGGAAAACGCCGACATAGTCGAAATGCCCAAGGCTCAAAAAGGCGTGGAGTTCTTCAAATTCTTTATCGGTCTCGCCGGGGTACCCGGTCATGACCGTAGTGCGCAGCGCGATATTTTTTATCCGTTCAAGACGCGTCAACAGAGTTTCGATCTGACGCCGGGTGACGCCGCGGTTCATTGATCTCAGAACGCGGTCGCTGATGTGCTGGATAGGCAAGTCAAGATATTTGCAGATCCTAGGATTATTCGCGATGGCATCGATCACCGCATTATTTATGGATGCTGGATGCGCGTACATGATCCTGAGCCATCTGACCTGCTTGATCCTGGAAAGCGCGGCCAGGAGCTCCGGCAGCATGGGTTTGCCGTACAGGTCCAGTCCGTAGCGCGTCGTGTCCTGTCCGATCAGGATCAGTTCGTTCGCTCCCAGCCGGACAAGCTCGCGAGCTTCACGGACGATCGTTTCGCTCGGAACGCTGCGAAATGGGCCTTTGATCGCGGGGATGGTGCAGTATGAACAGCGGTTGGAACATCCATCGGCGATCTTCAGGTATGCATACCCCCGCGTGGTCAGACAGCGGACGTTTGATTCTTCGGTATCCGACGCCAGGCTTCTGAGCAAATCGTTTTTCTTCTCGATCGAAAACCACCCGGTCACTTCTGGAAATTTCTTTTTAAGCGCGCCGGCAAAACGGTTCACCGCGCAGCCGTATACGTAAACGCTTTTACCCCCGTGGCGCAGCGCGCGCGCGATCTCCTGTTCGGTCTCATCGACCGCAGGCTGGATAAAACCGCAGGTGTTGATGATGATCGTGTCCGCATCCGCCGGGCGCGGCGCCATGACCGCGCCGCACTTACCCATGGCGCCGATCAGCCGTTCTGAATCCACCAGATTCTTCGCGCAACCCAGAGAAATGAAATGGACCCGGCCGGGTCCGGTTCTAGTCGGTTTTGGATTGTGGAGTCTGCTGCGGCTTGAGCTACTGGTCAATTATCTCGGTTCCTTCAGGCGGTTGGAAAAGGAAGACGTCGCGGGAAATATTCTTGTTGATGCGCGTGTTACTGAAGACGAACTTGTTCTCGGTCCCCGCGCCATCGATGATGGATATCATCATGATATCGTATTTTTTCTTATCGATAAGCAGGGTGATCATGGAGTATATTTCGGTCTCTTCCCTGGGTTTCAGCGTTATTTCATAGCCGTCATCGGCGCTGGCAAACTCCGCATTGAAGTGTTCCTGGTAGTCTTCCAGGAACATGTTGGGATTGATCGCGAATGGTATCTGGCCAATGGCCTGGCGGATCGCCTTTTTTTTGTCCGGCATGTAGATCCATAGCGAAACGCTGTCGCCGACATAAACTTGCGCCGGTTTCTCGATTTCCATGCGGAAAAAGTTGGGTTTCAGAAAAGACAGCTTACCTTCGTAAATGCTGCACATCCCGGCCGCTTCATCGCATAGGGTCTGCGTGAATTCGGTCTGAAAAGTTTTTAGATTATCGTATCTTTTTACTGTTTTTGCGATCACTTCATCCATGGTCTGGGCGTAAGCCGACAGCAAGACTAATCCGGAAATAGCCAGGCATTTAATACCTGATATTATTGTGTTCATTTTTTCTCCTTTTTCATAATCTTAATCATGAAATAAAGCGTTGCTGGGTAATTCTATATATAACTCGGTGAATGTCAACTGACAGTGATTCAAGGCAGATTACCCCGTTTTTTTATTAAACTCCAATCTGATGAAACAGGACACAAATATCAGTGCAGCGATAAACGCCATAGAGATATCAATGTCATCTTCATGTTATCACTGTGATCTTGAGAGCGCCGGTTACTTTTTTTTAGCTCTCTTAAAGATCTTTTCGATCTCGACCGCGAAGAAAATGACGGAGGATAACAGCAGGCATATGCCTAATTCCTCCAGCGAAAGGGGTTGCGTTCTGAACAACGGATTTAAGAACGGTACATAGATCGTCATTAACTGGAGCACAATGGTAAGTGCGACAGCGCCCAGTAGCGGAAGGTTGGAAAATAGCCCGATCGTAAAGAGCGATTCCCGTTCCGAACGGATGGCGAGCACATGCCCCATCTGGCTCAGACACAATACCGTGAAGACCATGGTTTGCCAGTGCGCGTCACCGATGTGTATCGACCAAGCCTGGGTGCCAATGCAGATGAACCCCATCAGCAACCCCACCCAGGAAATATGATAACCCAGCCACTGGGCAAAGATGCTTTCCTGAGGGTGCCGGGGCGGCCGCTGCATTATACCTTTTTCAGCCGGCTCTGCGGTTATTGCCAGACCTGGAAGGCCGTCGGTGACAAGGTTGATCCACAACAGATGGATCGGCAGCAGCGGGATCGGCATACCGAAAAAGGGAGCCAGGAAGATCGTCCAGATCTCACCGAAATTGCATGCCATGACATATTTAATGAATTTCCTGATATTATCGAAGATCCGCCGGCCTTCTTTGATCGCTTTGACGATGGTCGCGAAATTGTCGTCGAGCAGGATCATATGGGAAGCTTCTTTTGCCACATCTGTGCCGGTAATGCCCATGGCGACGCCGATATCGGCCCGCCTGAGCGCCGGCGCGTCGTTGACGCCGTCACCGGTCATCGCCGCGAACTGCCCCTTGTCCTGCAGGGCCTTGATTATCTTAAGTTTCTGTTCGGGCGCCACGCGCGCGTACACCAGGATATGCTCCACCCGGTTTTCGAATTCCTCCAGCGACAGGTCCTGCAATTCTTTTCCCGACAATATTTCGGCTATGTCGTAGTCCTCATCAATGATACCCAGCCGGCGGGCGATGGCGCGGGCAGTTATCGGGTGGTCACCCGTTATCATGACCGGTTTGATGCCGGCGGTCTTGCACAACTCGACGGCATTTTTCACTTCGTCCCGCGGCGGGTCTTCGAGGCCGATGAGCCCCAGGATGAGCAAATCGCGTTCAACCGATTCCGGTGAAAGATCTTCGGGGACATGGTCCCATTCACGCATGCCGATCCCCAGTACGCGCAGTCCGCCGGCCGCCATTTTTTCGTTGATTACATGGATCTTATCCTTGTCTACCACGATGCCTTTCGCCGTGAGGATTTTCTTGTACTTATTCATGAGCACTTCGATGGCGCCCTTGGTATAGGATACGATCCGGTCCTCGGGCGTGCGGTGGAAGGTGGTCATGCATTTGCGGTCAGAATCGAACGGAATCTCGGCCAGCCGCGGGTATTTTACAGCCAGTTGTTCTTTATTAAAGCCGGCTTCATCGGCAGCGACATAAAGGCAGGTCTCGGTCGGGTCGCCGATGAGGTCACCGTCCTTATCCTTGCGCGCGTCGTTGTTCAGCGCCATCGCCAGATACACATCGTGATAAGGGAATTCATGGACTACGGATTCGCCTTTTTTTATCACCCGGCCGTTGATGAACACTTCCTGCACGACCATCCGGTTCTGGGTCAGGGTCCCGGTTTTATCCGAGCATATATACGTGACCGAGCCGAGCGTCTCGACCGCCGGCAGTTTTCTGATCAACGCGTTCTGTTTGACCAATCCCTTGGCGCCGAGCGCCAGCGCGATAGTTGAAACCGCAGGCAGCGCTTCCGGGATTGCCGCCACGGCAAGGCTGACCGCGGTCAGGAACATGAGCGTCACTTTTTCACCGCGCAGCATGCCGGCCACGAACACGATCGCACAAATGACAAGAAAAGCGATCGCCAGTCTGCGGCCAAAAGACGCCAGCCGCTTTTGCATAGGGGTTTTTACTTCTTCTTCCTCCTGCAGCATGGTGGCGATCTTGCCGATCTCGGTCTTCATGCCGGTCGCGACAACAACACCCATAGCGCGTCCGTTCGTTACCATGGTGCTTTTGTACACCATGTTCCGGCGGTCACCAAGGGGAATGTCAGCATCGGGGATCACCCTCGTGTGTTTATCAACGGTTATCGATTCACCGGTGAGGGCGGATTCGTTTATTTTCAACTGAAAGCTCTCGATCAACCGCAGGTCAGCCGGCACGATATTACCGGCTTCAATATAGGCGATATCTCCAGGCACGATCTCGGTTGCCGGAATGACATGGTGCTGGCCATCACGTATGACCGTGGCATTGGGCGATGCCATTTTCTTTAGAGCTTCAATGGCCTTTTCCGCCCGGTATTCCTGAAGGAACCCGATGACCGCGTTGACGACGACGATGACAATGATGGCGATCGTATCGATCGGTTCGCCGACAATGCCTGATATGATCGCCGCGGCGATCAAGACCATGATCATGAAATCCTTGAACTGCGCGAGCAGCATTTCAAACGGCGTTCTTTTTTTCAAACTTTTTATCTCATTGGTCCCGACTTCGGCAAGCCGCTTTGAGGCCTGGTCATGGTTTAACCCGTTCAGGGTGGCATCAAGGTCGCCCAGGATCTGTCCGATATCAATGCTATGATAGTTCATGAATTATCAATTGCCTTTAATTCTTTTAATATAGCCATTTTAAATGAATGGTCAATAGCCTGGCATAAAAGATCCCGCTGGCATTGACTTGCGATGACGGTTGTATATCATGTTGATAATGGTCTACGGTAAAGATCTGCCGCACAAACGTTTTTTTGTCCCTGCCCGCATGGCCGATATGCGCTTGGACCACGTTGTTTCGCTGTTTCTTGACATTTCGCGCAAAGACGCCAAAGCTCTCGTCGAATCAGGAATGGTGTTGTGTAAAGGCATGAAAGCGACGTTCGGATCCAGAAAGGTGAGTTTGGGTGATGAAATAGTTATTTTTATAGATTCGCAAAAAAAGGACGCCGGGATGCGGAAAGCCGAGGCTATTCCTATACTTATGGAAGATGGTGATATTCTGGTGGTCGATAAACCGGCGGGATATCTCACGTGCCGGAGCGCTTCTGAACGCGGGCTATCTGTTTCCGACGTGCTCAAGAAAACGGGTAAAACGGTCTTTCCGGCGCACCGCCTGGACCGCGAAACATCGGGTGTGCTCGTTTTTGCAAAAACCGTGCAGGCTTTGAAGGACCTGGAGCGTCAGTTCAAACAGCGGTCAGTGACAAAAGTCTATATCGGAATCGTGGAGGGAGACATAAAAAGATCGGACGGCGTGATCAGGGGCGACCTTGTGAAAACGCATGAATTCGGCCAGACGAGTTTCCGTGTGATAAAGAAATTATCCCGCGCAAGCATAGTTGAGTTCATGCCGCATACCGGCAGAACGAACCAGATCCGCCTTCAGCTTCTCGCGATGGGCTGCTGTCTGGTCGGGGAGAAGAAATATATTCCGGGCAGGCTGCGGTCGAGCATCGTTTTTCCGAGGGCCGCGCTCCATGCGCGGCAGATATGGTTCACTCATCCCCGTACCGGGCAATGGGTCACGTGCGAGGCGCCCATGCCGGAAGATATGAAACAGCTGGTGGAGACACTTTGATTAATTTATTCATGATTGAAAATAATTGGGGTCAGCCCTCGAAATTAGAAAGTAATTGACAAAATCAGGAAAAAGAATATAATGAGAGTATGGCGCGTCCCTATCGATTACGCAGTGAAAACTGTCTATACCATATCATGAGCCGGGGCGATGAC